>Ga0126362_10000001_pt1 | contig 587229 bp, 553 predicted proteins | sample ANMtaG_FD_126269 | JGI IMG/M metagenome (GOLD analysis project Ga0126362, IMG submission 126269) | Continental margin sediment microbial communities from North Pacific Ocean - ANME2c_DSS_Sorted | ecosystem: Environmental > Aquatic > Marine > Continental margin > Sediment | place: Pacific... | reverse complement strand
GTTCGATTGCGGGGATTGTTCGTTCGAGCACGCCGTGTTGATCGTGGCGTTTTGTGAATCGCCGCCGAAGGGGATGCCGGACGAAGCGCTACCGAAGTGCATCGACTTGTTGTTGGCTGCCGCTTCCGGTGTGGAAGCAACGACGACGAAGGTCCGAAACGTCATCGCGACGTTGGAGCGAATCTTCGAATCCGATGAGATTCCACCCGCCGAAGACATCGACCGCAACGAACTCCGGATCGCGTCGACTTTGAATGGTCGGGTGGTGGTGCGTGGGGATTTCGACGCCCTCACCGGCGAAATGCTGTTGTCGGCGTTGTCGAATCTGACAATGCCCACCCCGGCACCCGATGGAACCCCGGATGCTCGGTCGGCGGCGAAGCGGACCGCGGACGGGTTCACCGAACTGATCCGCCGGTATCTGGACTGCGCCAAGACCGGTATGGATGGTGGTCAGCGCCCGCACGTGAACGTGCACATCAACGCCCGGGATCTGGCCGAGCACCGCGACTGCGCAGCATCTTCCGCTGCCACTCATGTCGACGAGGAAGGCTCACCCGATCTAGATCTGTCGGATCTCGATGTCGGGCACATGCCCTGGCTCGGACCACTGTCGATCTCGCAGACCAGACTTCTCGGGTGCGACTGCTTCCTGTCCACCGTTCTGCTCGACGATCATGGCGCGCCGTTGGATGCGAAACCAGGGAAACGATTGGTCACCGCCGAACAACGAGTGGCATTGATCGCGAGAGACAAAGGCTGCGCGTTCCCCGGCTGTACGTGTGTGCCCGCATGGACCGATGCGCACCATATCCGGCACTGGGCCAACGGTGGTCCGACGGTGATGAACAACCTGGTCCTGCTGTGCCGTTCGCATCACCGGTTGATGCACCGTAAATCCGGGTTCGTCGGAAAGTGGGAGATCCGGATCGGCGTCGACAACAAACCCTGGTTCATCCCACCACACTCCATCGACCCGCAGCGGCACCCGCGGCCGGCGAACACCACCTTCAAAACCTGAGAAGAGTTCGGGCACAACAGAACATGGCCGAGCACCGCATCGAAGAGATCCTCCGATGCGGTGCTACAGACCGTGGGTGGAGTCGAATCAGCGAGTCGAGCGTTTCTGTCGGTACATCTCTGCATCAGCCGCATCCCAAGTCTCGGAAAAACTCTGGGACATAGAAAAGTCCGCCCGCCCGACCGAACAGCGCACCTCGGCGCGCCGGAAGGACTGCTCCAAACGCTCGATCAGGTAGTCGACGGTGTGCGGTTGCGTGTCGGACAGAGCGATTCCGAACTCGTCTCCGCCCAACCGCGAAACTACGGCGCCTGGGTGCGCGCATGCTGCCAGGATTTCACCCGCCCGTTGGACGTACTCGTCACCGGCGGCGTGTCCGCGTTCGTCGTTGATGGTCTTCATGCCGTCGAGATCGATGATGATGATTGATCCAGGGTCGGCGAATTGGCGGTATCGCGTTTGCTCGGCTTCGAGGAAGCGGTCCCATCCACGACGATTGAGAAGGCCGGTCAACGGGTCGGTCTCTGCATCGAGTTGCGCAGTTTCGGCCAGGCGAACCGACTGCGCTCGCTGATAGTCGATGTCGAGAATGGTTCCGAGAAGCCGGCACAGGAGTGTGAGTAGCGCTTCATTGTCCTCGAGACCGGAATCGCCTGTGGTGGGGTCGGCGCCGCACAGCGTTCCGAAGAGGCTGCCGTCGCTGTGCAGAATTGGAATGCTCACGTAGGCGCCAATCCCTTCCCATCTGTCATCTCGGGAAAGCGCGGGTACGAGTTCTCGGTTGGTCGAGACCGGTGGTGCATTTCCGCAGACGACCTCACTACACATGGTGTTCTGCCACACTCGCGTCTCCCCGACTTCGATGTGAAGTGGGTTGGGAGAGACGGTCAGAAATATCTGGTTCGCGCCGTCGAACCGTGTGATCGACCACAGCGCGAAGGGGAGGTGGTCGTCGAGATAGGAGACGATCGAGCGACTTGCCTGGTCGAAATTAGTCAACGGCGGCAGGAGTGGCATGGATGGGAATGCCGGTGACGGGATGGTGCGCGCCTGACCGTGCGACATTGTTTACCTCCTGATCGACAGTCCGATTCTGTCGACCTTTGGGTTCTTGGTCCCGTGTACGACATATCTCCCATGGACAGTCTGCCTCGAGAATCCTGCGATTGCTGAAAGTGTGCTGTGATTCTTCAGACCGCGAGGACGGCAATCGAAAGCAGCCAGCTAATCTTCCGGTATGGAGCTGGCGCGGGGAGCGAACACGATCATTGACGGAACGTCGTTGAAAGTGGCGGTGAGCGGTAGCGCCCCGGGCACGGTGGATCTGATGGTGTTCCAACTCGATGATCGCAGCAAAGTGCGCGGTGACGCCGATTTCATCTTCTTCAATCAGCCGGTCTCGCCAGAAGGTGCGGTGCGGCTGGAGGCGGGCGGCGTCATCGAAATCGACACGACGAGGTTGCCCGCTGACATCCACCAGCTGAGTGTGGCCGTGGCGTTGGATTCGGCGGCAAGCGGGACACTTTCTGCAGTCCGTGACATGGGCGTCGTGGTGGAGCAGGCAGGTTCCACAGCCATTGTGGCTCCCGCTTTGGGGTTGACGACGGAGAGGGCGGCGGTCCTCGTCGAGATCTATCGCCGCGGCGCGAGCTGGAAACTGCGGAACGTGTCGGCGGGTTGGGACAGTGGATTGGCAGATCTGGTCACTGCCTTCGGCGTTTCTGTCGACGAGGAACCGCAGACCCGACCGGCAGGCTCCGATGAATCGCCGGACGGAATTCGGAGCGTGCCTGACGAGGCAAAACTCTCGATGGTGAAGCGAGAGAAGCTGGATCTGCGAAAGCGTGAGGTGGCCAAGGTCCTGCTGACCAAGGGCGGCAACGGAATTCGCGCGCGAGTAATCCTGGTGATCGACAAAACTGGGAGTATGGCCAAGCAGTACCGCACCAGGGTGGTCCACCGCGTTGTGGAACGGATGGTCCCTGTTGCGATCCAACTCGACGACGACGGCAAACTCGAGCCGTACTTGTACGCGGTCAGCTTCGTCAAGCTTCCTGAGATCTCCGTGCATGACGCGGAAGCGTGGTCGGACACCTACCTGCACTTGCGCGGATCACACGGCGGTGTCAACTACGACAAGATCGGCGCGGTCAATCGTGAAGTGCCGATCATGACGGAGATAGTCTCCGGCCTGACACGTGGTTCGGCGCCCACGCTTGTCCTGTTCTTCACCGACGGCGGTTTCAGCGAGCGCAAGGAAATCACGAAGTTGATGCGCGAAGCGTCTGGGCTTCCCGCCTTTTGGCAGTTCGTCGGAATCGGCAAGGCCAACTACGGAGTGCTCGAGAAGCTCGACGACCTCGACGGCCGGGTGGTCGACAATGCCGGATTCTTCGCGCTGGATGACATAGACACCGTCGACGACGCCCAGTTGTACACCCGATTGCTGAGTGAATTCCCGGATTGGCACAAGGCGGCGGTTGCCGCGGGCATCACGACGCCGTGATTCAGTTGGTCGAAACCAGCTGCGGTGCATTCTCTTTCAAGAACTCGTCGATGAACGCCCAGGTGGAGTCTCTCGCGGTGGGGCCGGCAACGAGTCCGAGGTGACTACCCGGTGCCTTCTCGAACCGGACCGACTGCGCTCCGGTGAGGACCGACGTGATTGCTTCCACCGAAGCGATGGGTGCAATCACGTCAGTCGTGCCGCCGACCGCGAGAACGGGAACGCTCAGAGCTGACAGTTTGATCTCGCGTCCGGCGAGCGTGACGGCGTCGTGGAAGAGGTTGTTGCCGAGCATGAGTTGTTCGCAGATCTGCTGAAACGCCTTGCCCGGGTATCCAGGCATGGCCGCCATGAACTTGTCGATCGATTCCATGCGAGCCAGAGTCTCGGTGTTGTGGAGGTTGCGCACGATGAACCATGGCTTGAGCACTTCGCGTTGTAGCGCCGTCACCTTGTAACTCGCCTGAACGAGTGGGGCGGGCAGTCCGCCGACGAGATTGGTTGCGGAGGTGAGCGGGGTGTCGCCGGTGTATTTGCCGATCAGCCGCAACGGGCTGATAGCGGGAATCTTCGTGTAGTCGATGGGCGTTCCGATTGCCGTGATCGATGCGATCGGAAGGTCGGAGTGGGCGGAGCCCGTGAGCAGAGACATGGTCCCGCCGAGGCTCCATCCGATCAGCGAAACAGGTGCCCCGTCATGTAGGTCCGAGATGGTGCGGATCGCTTCGGGGATGATGTCGTCGACCCAGGCCTCGAAACCCATTCCGCGGTCGGAGTACCGCATTGTTCCGTAGTCGAGAAGATAAGGAGTGTTACCGCCGTCCAGTAGGTGTGCGGCGAGGCTCTGGCCTGCACGAAGGTCGTAGCAGTCAGCTGAAACTGCGAGCGGCGGTACGAGGAGAACAGGGTTGCCTTTGGGCGTCCACAAGGCGCCGAAGCGATACAGGTCGCGGTGTGGACCTTCGCTGATCAGGACAGACGGGGTGCGTTCGGCCTTCTCGACACCGTCGCCGAACGAGAGTCCCCACGCGTTGCGCGCCGCGGTGTCCAGCGTCGGACGCCATGTCGCGATCAAACCACTGATATCCAGCACTGGTTGCCCCTCGGAGTCGGATCGGTGGACGGCTGAGTCAGCCGCGCCCGGTGTATGTTACCTGCCTTCACATACACCGACCCTGGGGGTGTAGAAACCCAGCTCGGCAACGGAGCCACCGTGCCGAGCTGGGCTGATCGGGGCTACGCAGCAATCAACAAGCAGCGATCACCAAGCAGCGATCACCAAGCAGCGATCACCAAGCAGCGACCATCAGGCCGGGACGATCAAGCCCGATGCCGTCGTGGCCGTTGCGTAACGCTGTGCAACGTCTTCCCAGTTGATGACGTTCCAGTAAGCCTTCACGTAGTCGGCCTTGACGTTCTTGTACTGCAGGTAGAAAGCGTGCTCCCACATGTCGAGCATGAGCAGAGGGACGATACCGATGCTGATGTTGCCTTGCTGATCGGTGAGCTGCTCGATGACCAATCGCTGCCCGATCGTGTCGTAGGCCAGTACGGCCCAGCCGGATCCCTGCAAAGTGGTTGCTACAGCGGAGAAGTGGTTGACGAATGCGTCGAAGGAACCGAAGTGCTCGTCGATCGCGGCTGCCAACTCGCCCTCTGGTCGCTCACCGCCGTTGGGGGAGAGGTTCTTCCAGAAGATCGAGTGATTCGTGTGGCCGCCGAGATGGAAGGCGAGGTTCTTACTGAGCAGCGGCGCCTTCGTGGAGATCGTGCCGTCCTCACGCGCAGCAGCCAACTGCTCGATTGCGCTGTTGGCGCCCGCCACGTACGTGGCGTGGTGCTTGCTGTGGTGCAGTTCCATGATCTCGCCGGAGATGTGGGGCTCGAGCGCGGCGTAATCGTAATCCAGCTCGGGGAGAACGTATTCAGTCATGTGACATGCCTTCCTTTGAGGAGATATTGTGCGGGGACAGGTTTCGGTACGTTCGATCGTGATAGACCAGCGGCTCCAAGACCTGCTGAGGATCGATGACGTCGACTACGCGGGCAGTGACGATCACTGCGGAGTCACATTTGTTGGCAGTCAGGGGAACCGCGCGTAGAGCGTGGCCCGTGCCGTGCAGAAATGGTTCACCGGTCGGCAGAAACGACCAGGGCATGTCGTCCCCGAAGCGCACCGCGCCGCGGGTCGCAAACGTGGAAGCCAGTCGCTCGTTCGTCGAATTCGCCAGGTGAACAACAAAACTGCGGGCGGAAGCAATGACGCCGGCAGAACCTCGCAACGACTGCAGTGAGAATGCCAGAACTGCCGGATCGGCGCTGATCGAGATCACCGACGACGACGTGATGCCGGCCGGACCGTCATCGCCGGTTGCCGTGATGATCGAGACTCCGGCGGGATGGTTTCGGAACGCTTCTACGAAGGAGCTCCGTATGGACGGCTCCAAATCGACAGGGCGATCCGAAACAGATTGAGTGCCAACCAGCTTTGTGGTCACTACTCGCACCTCTTTTGCATCGGGTTTGCTGTCGTTGCACTGTCTTGTGCAACACCGACGTTAAAACCTCGAGTGCAGTTGAGGTCAAGGCGCTGTGGCGGACCTCACCGTCCGAGCTTTGTTGCCAGACGTTCCATGTATCCGACAACCTCTTCGGGGCTCTTGTCCGGAGTGCCGAACATTGCCTCGGTGACACCGATGTCTGCCCAGTGGGCAAGCTTCTCCGGATCGGGTTTGCCTGCCAAGACCGTTATTTCAGGCTCGCCGACCCTACCTGCTTCGGCCCAGATCTTTCGAAGCAGTTCGACGTTTCCGTCGATCTCCTGCTCGATGGGTGTAGTGATCCAGCCGTCGGCAGACTTGGCGATCCACTTGAATGTCTTCTCGTTGCCGCCGCCGCCCAGGAGGATCGGCGGGCGGGGCTTCTGAACTGGCTTGGGCCAGGCCCAACTCGGGCCGTACTTCACGAACTGGCCGTCGTACGACGCTTCTTCCTTCGACCACAGTTCGCCCATGGCTTCGAGGTATTCGCGGAGTGCGGTCCGGCGTTTGTTGGGCGGTACGCCGTGGTCTGCGAGTTCCTCTGCATTCCAGCCGAATCCGACACCGAAAACCACGCGACCGTCGGAAAGGTGATCCAGCGATGCGATGGTTTTCGCGAGAGTGATCGGATCGTGTTCGAGGGGCAGGGCCACCGAGGTGCCCAGTCGGATGGTGCTCGTGACCGAAGCCGCGGTACCCAGGGCGACCCAGGGGTCGAGTGTGCGCATATAGCGGTCGTCGGGTAATTCTGCCGACTGGGTTCCGGGGTGATCGGAGTCTCTCGAAACCGGGATGTGCGTGTGCTCCGGGACGTAGAAGGCGTCGAACCCGTTCGCCTCCGCAGCCTTCGCGGCATCGGCAGGGCGGATGCCGCGATCACTGGTGAACAGGCTGAGTCCGTAGCGCACTGGTTCTCCTTCGATGGTCCGTTCGAAAAACTGTAACCTGTTGCATCTGCGTTCGGATACGTTTCTCGCCCAGAAATCGCTGCGACCGTCGCTCACGGCAGTCACAAAGGAGAGATCGGCGGCTCCTCGATTCTGCATCTGCAGTGCAATTCCGGTCAGTATCCGTTGTGGCTCCGTGATGCTGCCGCCGGCCGGAGAAAGTTCGACCGAGTCTTTTCTTCGTACGGAACGGTGATCTGGCTACCTGATCTCGACGAGTGGGCCGAGGGGATTGCCGCTGTTCTGGCGCCGAACGGTCGATTCGTTCTGGTGGAGTTCCATCCGTTTGCCATGCGTTTCGACGAGAAGTGGTTCCTGGCATACCCGTACGGAGGCGGGACTCCCATGACCGAAGCCGGTGGCGTTGGCGACTACGTCGCAGATTCAGCCGACCTCGTCTTGCCGGGCGCTCCGGGAGGCGGAGTCGAGAACGCCGAAAATCCCTTCCCCTCACGTGAATTCAACTGGTCTATTGCCGAGGTGTTCGGCGCTGCGCGGCGTGCCGGATTGACGATCGAGTCATTCGACGAGTATCCGTACGCCAACGGTCGGCAAGGATTCGAAGAGATCACCCAACTCGGCGACAAGCGTTGGGGAGTCCCGGCCGGACGTCCCGAGATCCCGCTGATGTATTCGCTGTCTGTTCGCTTGGCCGACTGGGGCCTATTTCCCCCGCATTTGCGGGTAATTGCCGACACAGGTACTAATTACCCCCATGCCCACGACGCCACTGACGCGACGCATCGCCGTCGACCTGTGCCGTCTTGGTGCCAACTGCTGTTGCTGTTGATTCCTGCCGACTCTCCCGAGTGAGAATGGCGCCTCTCTGCGCGCCTTCGTCCTTGCATATGCGCTCGTAGCTGTATATGTGCCGGAATTTCCGTACGTCGAGGAAGAAACAGCGATGTCGACTTCTGTCGAAGCAATAGAATCAACACCGGTCCCGGAACCGGGTCGTGAGCCGCGCCGGCCGTGGACTTCGAGTGTGACCACCGTCGGACTGCCGGTGCTCTCGGTGATCGCATTCCTGGCTTTGTGGCAGGTCGCCGCTGCCAGCGGCACCTGGAGCGAGACCTTCGTTCCGTACCCGAGCACGGTCTGGCATGCCTTCGTCAACACGATGACCACGCACGACGGAGTGCGTGGCTACCAGGGGTATTTGCTCTGGGAGCACCTGTACATGACGCTGCGACGGGTGTTGGTCGGCGTCGTCATCGGCGTCGGCTTGGGTGTGATCCTCGGCTTGGCCATGGGATCGGTGACATGGTTGCGGAGCCTGCTCGAACCATGGTTGACGTTCCTGCGCGCATTGCCGCCCTTGGCGTACTTCTTCCTGCTGGTGATCTGGCTGGGAATCGACGAGGCACCGAAGATCACCCTTCTGGCGCTCGCTGCGCTCCCGCCGGCAGCAGTGGCCACCACAGCTGCTGTTGTCGCGGCGCCTGTCGGACTGGTCGAAGCGGCCAGGGCGTTGGGAGCTTCACGAACGCAAGTGATCCGAGACGTAGTCGTGCCGTCGGCGTTGCCGGAAACTTTCACGGGCATTCGGTTGTCGGTAGGTATGGCGTACTCGTCAGTGGTTGCGGCCGAACTGTTCAACGGCATTCCCGGAATCGGCGGAATGGTCAAGGATGCAAGCAATTACAACAACACTCCGGTAGTGCTGGTGGGGATCTTCGCCATCGGATTCTCCGGTTTGATCATCGACGGACTGTTGCGGGCTGCTGAGCGCCGCGCCGTTCCCTGGAGGGGAAAAGTATGACTGACAATCAGAAACACGCCAGCAGCAATCCGAAGCGCAGCAGTAACTTGACGCGCAATGAGGGAAGAGCTTCCCGGACGGCGTTCACCGTACTGATCGGTGTCCTCGCTCTCGTCCTCGGCGCGTGCTCGGTGGATCATTCCGGCCAGGATTCGTCCAAGGAGACGATACGCATTGCCTACCAGTCCTTCCCGAGCGGCGACTTGATCGTCAAGAACAATCGCTGGCTCGAAGACGCTCTGCCCGAGTACAACGTGAAGTGGACGAAGTTCGATTCGGGAGCCGACATCAACACCGCCTTCATAGCCGGTGAAATCGACTTCGGTGCAATCGGTTCGAGTCCGGTCGCTCGTGGACTCTCGGCGCCGCTGAACATCCCGTACCAGGTCGCGTTTGTTCTCGACGTGGCCGGTGACAACGAAGCCTTGGTGGCGCGCAACGCAACCGGAATCAAGACCGTGGCCGATCTGCGTGGCAAGAAGGTGGCAACGGCCTTCGCGTCGACCGCTCACTACAGTCTGCTGGCAGCTCTGAACCAGGCCGGACTCAGTGCCGATGACGTTCAGTTGGTGGATCTCCAGCCGCAAGCGTCACTGGCCGCTTGGCAGCGCGGTGACATCGATGCCGTCTACACCTGGTTGCCCACGCTCGACGAACTTCGCAAGGACGGAACACAGTTGATCGCCAGCCGCGAGCTGGCGACGGCAGGAAAACCGACACTGGATCTGGGTGTGGTGTCGACGTCGTTTGCGAAGGATCACCCCGAGATCGTCGACACCTGGCGCCAGGTTCAGGCCCGTGCGCTCACGACGATCGCCACTGATCCGAACGCGGCAGCGGAAGCTGTTGCCGCGCAATTGGGCGCATCCAAGGAAGACGCGGCAGCGCAGCTGAAGCAGGGTGTGTTCCTCACTCCTGAGCAGATCTCGTCGCCGGAATGGCTGGGTACCGAAGGCTCTCCCGGGAATCTGGCAGTGAACCTGCAGAGTGCAGCGCAATTCCTTGCCGAGCAGAAGCAGATCGACAGTGTGCCTGATCTGACGGTCTTTCAGAATGCTCTCTATGTGAAGGGGCTTCCCGATGTCCTTGACCAGTAGCGTGACCGCGCAGCAGGCCGCGGGAGAATTCGCTGCCGACCGCCCTGGCGCGATCCGAATCGACACCGTCTCACACCAATACGGCCACGGCCGAGAGTCCGTGACGGCACTGGGGCCGGTATCGATCGACGTCGCACCCGGTGAGTTCCTGGTCCTCGTCGGAGCGTCTGGTTGCGGCAAGAGCACATTGCTGCGGCTGATTGCAGGATTCGAAAACCCTTCCAGTGGAACGGTCCAGGTATCTGGATCCGACCCGATTCCCGGTTCGAGTGCGGGTGTGGTGTTTCAGCAACCACGGCTCTTCCCGTGGAAGTCGGTCGGCGGCAACATCGATCTGGCACTCAAATATGCCGGGGTGGCAAAGGGCGAACGCGGACGAAGGCGCGAGGAGTTGCTCGACCGCGTCGGGCTGGGCGGTACAGCGGACCGGCGAATCTGGGAGATCTCCGGCGGCCAGCAGCAGCGGGTGGCCATTGCCCGGGCATTGGCGGCCGAAACCTCGTTGCTCCTGTTGGACGAGCCATTTGCCGCGCTGGACGCACTCACTCGCGAGCGTCTGCAGGAGGACCTCCGTAACGTCAGTGCCGAATCGGGCCGAACGAGTGTCTTCGTCACTCACAGTGCCGACGAGGCAGCCTTTCTCGGCTCCCGGGTCGTGGTCCTGACAAGTAGGCCGGGCAAGGTTGCGCTCGATCTGAAAATCGATCTGCCACGAACAGGTGTCGATCCCGACGACCTGCGCGGCTCACCCGAGTATGCGGCATTCCGAGCCGAAGTCGGCCACGCGGTCAAGGTCGCCGCTGCAGCGTAGGTACCCTGCGCGTCGACTTCCGAGTGGCCGCGTCGATAATAGGAAGGAGAACGTGCAGGACACGACGAACAAGGAGTGGTCATGGCAACTGAGGTGGAGTCCGGTGACCTCGTGCAGGCAGCCGGCCATGCGGGTCCGTGGACGGTAGTCGAAGTTCGCCAGGGAATGGCGCTGCTCGAACACAGTGACGGGCACAGGTTGTCGCGTCGAACGACGACGCTGACCGTTGTCCGCAAGGGTTCGGGCAAGAAGACGACGGCCGTCGAGGACGGGAAAGACGAAAACGGGTCGCCTACCCTGTTCGACTGACCTTCTGTCAGCCTGAGACGGCGTCAGCTGGAGAAAATGTCGTCGACGCGTTTGTCGAAATACTCGGCGATTCGGAATGCCAGTGACAGACGGGGGTCGAAGTGGCCCTTCTCGATCGAGATGACGGTCTGGCGGGTGATGCCGAGCGCGTCGGCGCACGCTTGCTGTGACAATCCGGCTGCCGTCCGAAGTTCTTGGAGATTGTTGCGCATCAGATCTCGATTGTGGGGGTGCGGTCCCTCGACACTGCCCAGTACCGGATTCCGAAGTCTGCCAGACCGAGAGCGGTGAATATCAGGAGCGGTAGTTCGGGTGCTCCGAAGACGTTGTGCGCGATCAGTGCGATTCCCATAGCAGTGATCAAGTCGGTGAACGCGCCGAATCCGGCCTTGCGACTCCATTCTGTTTCGACGGTGTCCTCGGGGTAGGCGGGGGCCTTGTTGTTCTCCGAGGGGAAGAGAGCCCACACCGATCCGATGCAAGCCGGCGCCATGACGATTGCGAAGACGATGAAGGTCAACGTCTTCCGGTCATCGGCGGTCAAGGCTGCGAGAAGACTGAAGGACAGCGTTACTGTGACGCCGATACCGATGATCAGGCTCCACCGTGCCGTGGTGCTCATGAAGCCTCCCGGATGTAAGAGTTCTTTGACATGGATGAGCGTAGATCCGCGTACGCCGCATGTCAAAGAACTCTTACACCACGCTGCGGGTCAAGCGATTCCGAAAGGCGCCGCGTATGAAAACTTCCCCGTTTGATCGGCGCGGTGCGCGGTGAGTGTCCTGACCTGAAAGTGAGCGCCCCACTCGGCTTCCGGAGACTCGATTCCGGCGTCCGTGCTGGTGACGAATCCGAACCGCGGGTAGTACTCGGTGCTGCCCAGAAGTGCGATCAGTGGCACGTCCAGAGCGTCGCACGCACCGATCACCGCGTGCATCAGTGCCGAACCGACGCCACTGCGCTGGTTGCCCGGTGTGACCGCCAACGGGCCGAGACCCACCGCTTCCACGTGGCCGACCCATCCACGAGTTCCGATCACGAAACCGACGATCTCTTCGCCGGCCACGGCGACCAGTGACAGTGTCGGCAGGTAGTCGTCCGAGGCGAAGAGTTGACGTGTCAGTTCGATCTCGTAGGCAGGCTCGCCGGGCGCTGCCTGGTCGGCAAATGCCGCTCCCAGTAGTGAATAGACGGCGTCACGGTCGGAAGAAGTTTCGCGGCGAATGTACATGGCCACGAAACTACCCGGTTCACTTCGGATTGCGCTCCCCGTTTTCGGCCTGCCTGGCCACGCGCTTTTCGTAATCCGCACGCCCGTTGGGATCTACCGACGTCAGTGCGCGACGATCGTCGACGACTCGGCGTCCGATGTTGATCATCCATTCGGGTACAACAGCATCGACGAGGTCCCAGCCGGCAAGGTAACGCGGCACAGTAGTTTCGGCTCGTCGATGCGCGACCGTGTCGACGACGGCTCTGGCCACGACTTCGGGTTCAACTGTCGGCATGCCCTTTCCGAGAGGCACACCGGAGGAGAGTCCGGTGCGCACCGCGCTGGGCAGGACAGCGCTGACGCTGACTCCGATATCTGCGAATTCGACACGGGCAGAGGCGGAAAGGCCCACCGCGCCGAATTTGCTTGCGTTGTACACCGCCATTCCCGGTACCGGCAGCTTGCCTGCCATGGATGCGATGTTGACGACGTGGCCTCGTCGTCGGTCCACCATGCCGGGCAGCACGGCGCGCATCCCGTGAATCGGGCCCCAGACATTGACGTCGAGGGTGACTCGACTGGTGGCGTCGGACTCGTCGAGGAAGCCGCCGAGCGGCATCACGCCCGCATTGTTGACCAGAATGTCGATGTGACCGAATTCGGCGATCACTGTGGAGACGAACACATCCCAGGATTCGCGTGAGGTGACGTCCAGAGCGTAGCCGCGGGCCCGTGCGCCGATGGATGCGGCGGTGTCCACGGCCGTCTCCTCGTCGAGGTCGCCGACGCATACGAGTGCGCCGCGAGTTGCGAACAACTCGGCTGTGGCCCGGCCGATTCCGCGGCCACCGCCGGAGATGACGACGACTGCTCCGTCGAGATCGATCGGCGGGTAGGTGGTGCCGAAAAGACTCATGTCGTGTACTCCGGTTCGAGGGTGGTGGTGGGCTCAGTGGTCGTGTCGTCGGACGCAGGGTCGTCGGACAACGTGTGGTTGTAGGCATATGGATCGAAGGCCCGTAGCCGCCGACGCATGGCCCCTGACGACCACGGCCAGTTGAAGCTGTTGCGGCCGTTGACGTCGAAGAAATAGCTTTCGCAACCACCGGCGTTGTAGACCGTGGTTCCCAATGCCTCCTGAACTTGAGAGTTGAAGGCTGCCTGTACTTCCGGGCGCACGTCCATATTTTTCCAGCCGTGCCGACGAGCGTGGCCGATCGCCTGCGCCACATAATTCAGTTGGGCTTCCAAGATCATGAAGGCCGACGTGTGTCCGGTGCCGAGGCTCGGGCCCAGCAGAATGAACGCGTTGGGGAATCCGCTGACGGCGGAACCGAAGTACGCCTGCGGGCTTCCCTGCCAATGATCGTCGAGGGATCGACCTTCTCCGTCGAATACCTTGGATGCGATGGGCATGTCGAGGATGTGGAATCCCGTGCCGAAGATGATGGCGTCCACTTCCGATTCCGCTCCGTCGGCGCCGATCACGGTGTTGCCGTGGATCTCTTCGACCGCGTTGGCATGGACGGTGACGTTGGGTCTGCCGAGGGCCGGGTAGTACGAGTTCGACATGAGCAGTCGCTTGCAACCGAGGGTGTAGTCGGGAGTCAGCGCCTTGCGCAGCTTCGGATCGCGCACCTGCAAGCGCAATTGGGCCGACCCGAGTTTCTGCACGATACGCAGGATCCACGGATTGCGGAACCCCAATCCCAGCGTCTCCATGATTCCGTATTCGATACTGCGCAGTGCCTTGTGCGCTCCCGGTACGAACCGCATGACGGACCTTTCGATGCGCGGCACGTAGTGATCGGGTTTGGGAAGAACCCATTGAGCGGTTCGCTGGTAGAGGTGAAGTGTGGAGACCTCTGAGACGATTCGCGGAACGAATTGGACGGCGGAAGCGCCGGTACCCACGACAGCGACGCGTTTTCCGCTCAAGTCGTAGTCGTGATTCCACTGCGAGGAATGAAAAACTTCGCCCTCGAACGTTTCCAGTCCGGGAATCGCCGGCGTCAAGGGTTCGTTCCACGGACCAGCAGCGGCTACCACGAAGCGAGCAGTGAGTTCACCGCTGGAAGTTGTTATTTTCCACAATGATTGCGGCGCATCCCACTGTGCGGAGAGCATTTCGACCCCGAAGCGAACGTGTTTGTCGACGCCGTGGCGGACGGCCGTGTCCTCGATGTATTCGCGGATCTCCGGCTGCTCCGCGAACAATCGCGTCCAATCCGGATTGGCGGCAAAGGAGTACGAGTACAGCCCGGACGGAACATCGCACGCGCAACCGGGATACGTATTGGCGCGCCAGGTGCCGCCGAGGGACTCGGCCTTTTCGAGCAGGACGAAATTGTCGATCCCGAGACGCTGAAGATGGATGGCTGCGCCGATTCCGGAAATTCCGCCGCCGATGATCACGACCTCGAAGTGGTCAGATTCGTTGTTCACTGAGACTGCGCTTTCACTGGTGGGAGCGGGTGGCGTGGAACGGGTGCATATCGAGTTCGCGCTTCACGCTCGCACGTGTCGTACGCAGCGATGATTCGAAGGTGGCGAGCCGCCGCCGGCTGTCCATGAAGTTGGCGCCCATGACGGCAAGATCGTCGTCGGTGGCATCGATTCGCAAGACCCTGGTGCCCGCAGCGCGCACCAGATCGATCTCACGATCGAGGCCTTCGGACATGGAGTGGCGCAGGGCGCCGCGTTCGATGCGGGCGGCACCCCGTGCGGGCTTCAGGGTTCGAGATGCCATGGGCGCCAGTACAACCAGCTCGTCCAGCGCGAGAGGGAGCAGGAGGTCAACCGAAGCGGTGGATGCGGCGCCGCCGTCGATGTACCTGACGCCGCCGATGGTGACGGGTGGGAACCAGCCGGGAATCGCCCACGACGCTCGAAGCGCTTCACCGACGGTCGCTTTCGGGGCCCCCTGCGCTCCGAATGCGACCCGTCGCCCCGTTTTGTAGTCCATGGATACCATGTGCGCACACGGATGTGGGAGCCACGCATCGCCAGGGGCAAGAGATTCCGCGAGCGTGGTGAGCCAGGACGGGTCACCGCCACCCACCGGTGCTATGCCGCTCATCCGGCTCAGAAAGGGAAGATCGCGACGCGCCACCAGTCGCGGATTGCCGATCCCCAAGCGCGGTAGCGGTGGGACTTTCCCGGGTGCCGACGCTATGTGGGCGAGAAGTTCGGGACGGGCGGTGGGGTCTCCGAGTTGCATGGCTACCAGCTCGTCGACGCCGACTCCGCTGCCGAGCATCGTCACGAACTCGGCTCCGGCCGACGTTCCGATGATGGCTGTGGCTTCCCTGGGATCCCAGTCGAGTGCATCCCGAACCGAGGCTAGGGCAGCAACGGTCCAGGCGAAGCCGAGAGTGCCGCCGCATCCGATTGCCAAGCCGCGTTTCGGCGCGCTGTTTCGTCCGGACCCGGGTGCGGTGGTGCCGGTCACTTCTGAAGTCATATTTCGGAGACTATCAGTATCTGAATAACGTGGGTACCCCAAATTTGCTTGCCCGGAGTGCACGTGCGGCGAAACTTCGGTATTCGGCTACCGTTGGAATCTCGATACTCAGAACCATGAGGAGGTTCCGATGGCGCGATTGACCAGGCAGGAAGCGCAGGCGTTGACCCGCGAGACCTTGTTGGCTACGGCCGTCGAACATTTTCTCGACCGTGGGTACGCCGCCGCATCGCTCGATCAGATCGCCGAGGATGCCGGCTATTCCAAGGGTGCGGTGTACTCGAACTTCAAGAACAAAGACGAGTTGTGCGCCGAAGTGCTCGGCCGAATCCGGTTGACCAAGGTCGGTGAGATCACCTCACAACTCGGAGCGGACTCGACGCTCGACGACGCGGTGGCAGAGTTCGCGAGGTGGGCCGAGCGGACCATCGGGGACAAGAGATGGACGTTGCTCGAAGTCGAGTTCTCGGTGCGGTCGCGGCACAGCGAAGAGATCCGCGAGAAGATCGCGACAGGCGCCGATCAGGTGCGCGGATTGATCGCCGGAGTGGTGCAACATCTTGCCGAGTCCAACGGTGTGACGCCGACACTGGACCCGAACGCGGCGGCACTGCGCATACTCAGCGTCGGAATCGGTTTGGGGCTACAGCGTGCGATCAGTCCCGAGCTTCCTGTTGACCCACTGGTGGATACGTTGCGGGAGATTTTGCTGGGTGGGTGAGTAGAACGCGCAGCATCCCGCCGATCTCGGCGACGGCGGCGCGCGAACCGGCGCTCGGTCCCAGAACGTTGACGAAGCCGTGGATGAATCCGGGATAGCGTCGATCCGTCACGTGAACACCGTTGTCGCGCAATCGAGCTGCGTAGGCTTCGCCTTCGTCTCGGAGTGGATCGAATCCCGCCGTGATCACGATGGCCGGCGGCAGTCCGGCCACGTCGGGGGCGCGTAGCGGCGACACCATCGGATCGAGTCGATCGGCATCGGTGCCGAGGAAACTGGACTCGTAGAAGTTCATGTTGGCCTCGGTCAGGAAGAAGCCTTCGCCGAACGTCGTTCTCGACGGCGCCTTCTCGTGAAAGTCGGTAGCGGGGTAGATCAACAGCTGCGCTGCCGGTGAGGTCTTGCCGTCGTCGCGGGCACGCAGCGCCACCGTTGCCGACAGGTGCCCACCCGCGCTGTCGCCGCCGACAGCGATGCGACTGGGGTCTGCGCCGAACTCGTCGGCGCGTTCGACGATGTCGAGGTATGCGGCATAGGCGTCGTGTACTGGTGTGGGGAAAGCGAATTCGGGTGAGAGCCGGTAGTCGACCGAGATGACCCGTGCGCCGGAGGTTTCGGCCAACAGGCGGCACGGAGCATCGTGGGATTCGATGCTGCCCTGTACCCAGCCGCCGCCGTGGAAGTAGACGAGCAGAGCGCCGGTGTCGGCGGTCGGAACGTAGAGCCGGGCGCGAAGCGGGCCGTCGGCGCCCGCAACGGAAATCTCTTCGGTGTGGACCGGAGCGGGTCGGCCACCCATCATGATCGCCGTTCGGGTGAGATTGGTGCGAGCCGCGGCGAGTGACCGGGGATCGGTTGAATGCGAGGGCAGCGGCCGCGTCTTCGCGAGCGTGAGCAGCAGGTGTGCGTCGGCGTCGAGCGTGTTGCCCTCGATGATGACGGGTGGTCCGGTGATTCGACGTTTCACCGCGCTGGGCAGCGCGAATGCGGCTGCCACCAAGGATGCTTCGGCGCGATCTCGAATGCTGCGGCTGCTGGCCTGCTTCACGGATTCCGACACGTGGCGCAGACTACCAAGCATGACTACTGCGGCACTGTCGATCACGCAGATCAAGAACACACATCTGGTTCGGTGCGGTCACGCCAATTGGGTACTGGTCGAAGAGGGGGCCGATCTGACGTTGATCGACGGCGGATACCCGGCCAACGGTGCCGACGTCGAACGCTCGATCGAGCAGATCGGTCACCAGCTCGGGGATGTGCGGGCAATCCTGGTCACTCACGCGCATGTCGATCACATCGGCGGAATCGCGGACATCGTGACCAGGCTCGAGGTTCCGGTTCTGATGGATCCGTTGGAAGTTCCTCATGCGAAGCGGGAGTATCTGCAACAGTTGTCGCCGGCCGGAGTTCCGTTGCTGTTGTGGCGGCGAGGTGCTCCGAAGTGGCTTCGCGACGTGATCGGAGTCGGCGCGTTGAAAGGTGCGGAACTGCCTCAGGCACAGGCCTTTGCGTCCGGTGGTGCTCTGGATGTTCCCGGACGGATCGTGCCGATTCCCACCCACGGGCATACCGACGGCCACAGCGCTTACCTTGTTCCTGACGCAGGCGTCATCGCGTCGGGTGACGCTCTGGTGACCGGACACGCGACGTCGAGCGTCGCCGGACCACAATTTCTTGTGTGCCCCTTCAATCATGACCGTGAAGCGACCGACGAGGCGTTGGACAACATCGCCGCGGCACCTGCCGGTGCGCTGTTTCCCGGACACGGGCCGGTCTACGAGGGCAGCATGGCTGTCGCAGTCGAACAGGCCCGAGCGGGCCGGACAAGGATGCGTCCATGAGTACCGTCGAAACGGTCGACGAAGGTGCGGTGCACGGTTTCCTGCATCGGCCTGCTTCTGCGCCGATCGCCACGCTTGCACTGACTCACGGCGCGGGAAGTAACTGCGACACTGTGCTGTTGCGCGCTGTTGCCGACGGCTTTGCAGAGGCGGGAGTGCAAGTCCTGCGATTCGATCTCGCGTTTCGCGTGCGTCGAGCTTCGGGGCCGCCACACCCGTCGCGTGCTGCGGAGGATCGCGCGGGCATTGCCGAGGTGATTGCCGCTGTTCGCAAGGACGACTCGGTGCCTGGACCCGTTCTGCTCGGCGGACATTCGTACGGTGGGCGGCAGGCGTCGATGCTGGCGTCGGAGAATCCAGGACTTGTCGACGGCCTGGTGCTGTTGTCCTATCCGCTGCATCCTCCGAAGAAGCCCGAGAAGCTCAGAACCGAACACCTGCCGGACCTGAACACGCCGACCGTTGTCGTCCACGGATCGAAGGACGAGTTCGCGACGACTGAGGAGATGCGGGCAGCGCTCGACCTGATTCCCGCAGTGGCGGCTCTGGTGGAGTTCGAGGGAGCTCGGCACGACCTGTCCGTGGTGAAGTTTCCGGTGGTTGAACAGACAGTCGCCGCAGCAACAGAACTGTTCACGCTCGGACGGTGACTCGCCGGTTGCCCGTGTCGGTGGTTCCTGGTGAGATCGAACCATGAGTGCCCAGCAGTATCAGCCAAGTGCCCTGTCCGACGTCACGGTGAGCATCGACGGCGACGACACAGTCGTCAGCTTTCCTCGGGTGCTGCCGTATCCCGTCGAGAAGGTGTGGGAGGCGATCACCGATCCGGAGATGTTGGCGCAGTGGACGCCGTACACCGCCGATCGGAATCTGAGCCGTACGGGCGACGCCGTGATCACCATGCTCACCGAGGACGGGGCTCCCGAGATGTCGCTGCCCGTCACCGTTCACGTCGTGGAGACCGCCCGGCGGCTCGAACACGAGTGGGGCCCGGACGAATTGGTGTGGGACCTGACCTCGGTCGAGGGCGGTACCCGCGTCGTACTGACGCAGAGGTCGCGGGCTGAGGGGATGGCATCGGCGCTCGCGGCGGGGTGGCATTTGTGCTTCGACGTACTCGATGCCCTTCTGGCAGGCGAGCCCTTCGGTCCGGTCGTGGGTGAACGGGCGCGCGAGTACGGTTGGGACGCGCTCAACTCGGGCTATGCGCGACGCTTGGGTATCGACGAATCTCAGGTCTGGTAGCTGCTCAGAGTTCTCGAGCGGCGGGCTTTCTGGTGGAAGCTCGCACGATCAGTTCGACGGGCAGTTTGACGGATTCGACGTTCCTGCCGGCGATCAATGCGAGCAGGTGTTCGAGCCCGGTCGCGCCGATCTTGTGGGCGGGGGACCTCACCGTCGTCAGTGGCACCGGGAGTTGGGAGACAACGGGAATGTCGTTGTAGCCGACCAGCGCAAGATCGTCGGGAATGCTCAACCCGAGATCACGGGCCACACCGAGTACGCCGATCGCGATGGTGTCACTCACCGTGAAGACGGCGTCAGGGCGCGTGTTCCCGCTGAGCAGTGTGGCCGCCGCATCGACACCTCCTTGAACTTCGAACTCGGACGCCACTATTCGGTTCGGTGGCAGTTCCAGACCGGCTTCGGTCAGGGCGTCGCGGAAACCCGCGACGCGTTCCCGCGACGTGCTGGCGTGATCCGGCCCCGCGATCACTCCGAGGTCGCGATAGCCGCAGTCCAGCAGATGCTTCCCCGCGAGGTAGCCGCCGAGGCGGTCGTCGCCGCTGACAAAGGGAAGGCTGCTGTTCGGCGACGACGTCGCCGGGTCGATGTGCCGGTTCAGCAGCAGGATCGGCAGTGAGCGCAGGGGGAGCGAGTCGACGAAATCTGTACCCGGAAGGTGGATGCTGCTCAGCATGAGACCGTCGACCTGGCGGCTGACGAGGAACTCGACCGCTTTGCGCTGCGCGTCCAGATCGTCGGGTGGGCTGGAAAGCAGGACGGAGTACCCGGCTGCGGTGGCGGCTTCCTCGATGCCTTGGAACATGGTGGCCACAACGACGTCCGTCAGCCTCGGCATCACGACGCCGATGGTGGTGGTCTTGCGGGTACGCAGGCTGGCCGCCCACAGGTTCGGTTGGTACCCGAGCTCCTCGGCGACCTGACGAACTCGGAGTGCGGAGTCGGACCAACCGTCGGCGGGCTCGGGCTGACGGAGTACCCGCGACGCCGTCGAGATGTGGACGCCGGCCTGGTCGGCGATTTCGCGCAGCGTCGGCGGGCGGCCGTTGCTGCGGTTCGACGGATCGGGCGTCATCTGCGTCGGGGCTCCTGGTGTGCGTCGGGGATTGACGGGTGTGCAACCGGGCTCTACTCTAGGCGATGCAAACGATTGCGCAATCGTTCTCGCAAAGGATTGCGCCCGAGAACACTGGAGGCCCCGTGACCACGCCGCAGTCCCTGTCCGAGCTTTTTGCCATCGACACCCTGCTGGACGCCGAAGAGATCGCGATCCGCGACACGGTCCGCAAGATGGTCGACGATCGCATTCGCCCGCACGTAGGCGAATGGTTCGAAGCGGCAGCACTGCCGGCTCGTGAGCTGGCCAAGGAACTGGGCGCGCTCGGCGTACTGGGCATGCACCTCGAGGGCTACGGCTGTGCCGGGATGAGCGCCACGGCGTACGGGTTGGCCTGCCAGGAACTGGAAGCTGTCGATTCGGGCATTCGCAGCCTCGTCTCGGTCCAGGGTTCGCTCGCCATGTTCGCGATCCACCACAACGGAAGTGAAGAGCAGAAGGAAGAATGGCTCCCGCGGATGGCGGCCGGTGAAGCCATCGGTTGCTTCGGTCTCACGGAACCCGATTTCGGATCCAACCCCGGCGGCATGCGAACCAACGCCAAGCGCGACGGCGACGACTGGGTCCTCAACGGCACCAAGATGTGGATCACCAACGGGTCCATCGCGGACGTCGCCGTGGTCTGGGCGCGAACAGACGACGGCGTACGCGGATTTGTCGTTCCCACCGACACTCCGGGCTTCTCCGCCCCCGAGATCAAGAACAAGATGTCGCTCCGGGCGTCGGTCACCTCGGAGCTGGTGCTCGAAGACGTGCGTCTGCCTGCCTCGGCGATGCTGCCCAAGGCTCGCGGACTGTCCGGCCCGCTCGGCTGCCTCAACGAGGCGCGCTTCGGCATCATCTTCGGGGCAATGGGTGCAGCACGTGACTGCCTCGAGACCGCGATCTCGTATGCACGTGATCGCAAGGTCTTCGACAAGTCGCTCGCCGCGTATCAGATCACCCAGGCCAAGATCGCCGACATGGCAGTCGAATTGGGCAAGGGGCAGCTGCTCGCCATCCACCTCGGACGTCTCAAGGACGCCGGGACGGTTCGCCCCGAGCAGGTCAGCACCGGCAAGCTCAACAATGTCCGCGAGGCCATCAAGATCGCCCGTGAATGCCGAACCATTCTGGGCGCCAACGGCATCACGCTCGAGTACCCCGTGATTCGGCACGCCAACAACCTCGAATCCGTTCTCACCTACGAGGGCACCTCCGAGGTTCACCAGCTCGTGATCGGTCGCGCTCTCACCGGTGAAGAAGCGTTCCGGTGACGGTAGACGCTGTCGGAGCGCTCGACGGGCTGGTGATCGCTGATTTCGGCCGCGTCCTCGCCGGCCCGTACGCCACGATGATTCTCGCCGACCTCGGTGCCGAGGTCGTCAAGATCGAGCGGCCGGGGGTCGGCGACGACACTCGCAGCTGGGGCCCGCCGTGGGTGGGGGACGAGTCGAGCTACTTCCTGTCGGTGAACCGCAACAAGAAGTCGGTCACTCTGGACCTGCGCGAGCGCGAGGATCTGGAGAGTGCACGCGAGCTGGTTCGCAGTGCGGACGTCGTGGTGCAGAACTTCCTGCCGGGAACGATGGACCGTCTGGGTCTGGGCTACGACGCTGTCCGAGAAATGAATCCGCGTGCGGTCTACTGCTCGATCAGCGGCTTCGGTGGCGATAATTCTCTGCCGGGTTACGACCTGTTGATTCAGGCGGTCGGCGGATTGATGAGTATCACCGGACCCGATTCCAAGACTCCGACCAAGGTCGGAGTCGCAGTGGTCGACGTCATCACCGGCTTGCATGCCAGCGTGGGAATCCTTGCAGCGCTGCGCCATCGCGATCGAACGGGCGAAGGGCAGCACGTCGAGGTCAACCTGTTGTCCTCGTTGCTGTCCGCACTTGCCAACCAGTCGTCCGGCTACGTGGCCGCGGGCGTGGTGCCCCAGGCAATGGGCAACCGGCATCCGAGCATCGCACCATACGAGGTGTTCGACACCGCGGACCGTCCGCTGGTCCTCGCTGTCGGTAACGATCGGCAATTCGGTTCGTTGACAGAGGTTCTCGGAGTTTCCGAACTTGCCGCTGATGAGCGTTTCGCGTCCAACAGCGACCGGGTTGCGCATCGAGAAGAACTGTTCGACGCTGTCACTGCTGCGTTGGCCAAGGGCACTGCAGACTCGTGGTTCGAGGCACTGACCGAGCGCGGTGTCCCGTGTGGTCCTCTCAACGACATCGCCGACGCGATAGCGCTGGCAGAACGGCTGAATCTCGATCCGGTGGTATCCATCGACGATCCGCGTCGAGAGGCACCGACTCGGCAGGTAGCCAATCCGATTCGGATGAGCGGCACGCCGGCAACCTATCGGTCCGCCCCACCGCGGTTGGGTGAGGACAGCGTTCCCACTCCGTCCGGAGTCAGTTGACCCAAGCGAATCGGCCACCGGAATACCGGTGGCCGATCTGCGTGTGTGGCTGACTCAGCTGACCTTCAGGACCAGCTTTCCGGTGTTCGCGCCGGCGAAGAGAAGATTGAGGCTGTCACCGAACGCGTCGATACCGCCGTCGACGACGTGCTCGCGAGCAGTCAATTCGCCACTCTTGATCCACTTTCCGATCTGCTCTTGTGCTTCTGCGTAGCGATCGAGGTAGTCGAAGACCACGAAGCCGGCCATCGTGGCGCGGTTGACGAGAAGTGACAGGTAGTGCGCGGGCCCTGGCTGAGGTTCGGTGGCGTTGTAGCCCGCGATGGCGCCGCAGATGACCACCCGAGCGCCGAGACGCAGACGGGAGAGAGCGGCGTCGAGAATTTCTCCGCCGACGTTGTCGAAGTACACGTCGATACCGTCGGGAGTATTGGACTTGAGCGCCTTGTAGACGGATTCGTTCTTGTAGTCGATGGCGACGTCGAAGCCGAGGTCCTCGGTGAGCCACGCGCACTTTTCCGGACCGCCGGCGATACCGATGACCTTGCACCCGTGGATCTTTGCGATCTGGCCGACGAGACTGCCGACCGCACCCGCGGCGCCGGACACGACTACGGTGTCACCGTCTTTCAGCTTTCCGACGTCGAGCAATCCGAAATATGCAGTGACGCCGGGGAATCCGAGAGCTCCGAGCCACGTCGGCAGGGGAGCGATGGATTCGTCGACCCGAGTGACATCTGTGCCGTCGGACACTCCGTACTCGGAAGCGCCGAACGATCCGGCCACGATGTCCCCGACCTGGTAATCGGGGTGCTGTGATTCGGTGATGCGCCCGACGCCGTGGGCGCGCATGACGGAACCGAGCTTGACCGGCGGAACGTACGACTTGACGTCGTTGAGCCAACCGCGCATCGCGGGGTCCAGGGAGAGATATTCGACCTTGACGACAAACTCGCCCGGTCCGGCGGACGGGATCTCGGCATCGACGTATTCCCAGGTGGAAGCGTCGGGAAGTCCTGTCGGGCGGGCGGCGAGGCGTACTTGGCGGTTGGTCATCTCTCCCCTTCGGCGAAACGAATTGAACTTGAGGCCGGATTCAATATAGGTGATGGATCACGAACTGGGAAGAGTTGGATGAACCGATTGACGACTATGTATGTTCGATCGATGAGCAATGTGGTCGAAGACGCGCCTGGTTGGTTCACTCGGGCGCTGGAAGCGCCGGTCGAGTCGGGGTCGGTGGAGGTCGAGGGCGCTTCGGTGCACTTTCGGGCGTGGGGGTCGGCGGGGCCGGGGATCGTGTTGATTCACGGCGGCGCAGCCCACAGTCGCTGGTGGGATCACATCGCGCCGCAGTTCGCCGAGGGGCGCCGCGTTGTCGCTCTCGACTTGACTGGACACGGCGACAGTGACACTCGCGACGCCTATGCGATGTCCCAGTGGGCTCGCGAGGTGCTGGCGGCGGCCGAGGCCGGGGGAATCGACGGCAAGCCGATTCTGGTGGGGCACAGTATGGGTGGGATTGTTTCTTTCGTGGCCTCGCATCTGCACGGCGAACTGTTGGACGGGGTTGTCATCATCGATTCTCCGCTCAAGGCGCGTACGCCCGAAGAGGAGGCGGCTCGACGCCAGAATGCCTTCGGCCCCAAGAAGGTTTATCCCACCAGGGAAGACGCGATGGGTCGATTCCGCTTCGTTCCGCCGCAGGATTCGGGACTGCCGGCGGTGCGTGACCATGTGGCAGCTACGTCGATGGAGGAAGTCGAGGGCGGTTGGTCGTGGAAGTTCGATCCGAACTTCTTTCTCCGAGTGGGTGCCGAAGATGTACTCGACAGTGAACCACGTTGCCGCGTAGCCTATTTCCGGGCCGAGAACGGTATCGTGTCCGATCGTCTCATGGAGCACATGCGCGGATTGTTCGGACCGGAGGCCATCGTGGCGGAGATACCGGAAGCCGGCCATCACGTCATGATCGATCAGCCGTTGCAACTCGTGACCGGGGTGCGAACTGTGTTGAGTGCGTGGTCCGTTGCAAGTCGAGTGCCGGTAAATCAAGCCGTAGGTAACGTTGAGGAAAGGGTGGAAGCATGAGCACGGAATTGACGCTCGAACCGAAAGTCGAAGCTGCACTGAAGTTGTGGCACACCATGATCGACACCGGCGATCTGTCGGCGCTACCGACCATCGTCGCGCCCGACGCGCAGTTCCGATCGCCCACGGGATTCAAGCCGTACCAGTCCGCGGACGCCGTTGTGCTCATTCTCAATACGGTGATCCAGGTGTTCGAGAACTTCGAGTACCACCGACAGTTCGCCGGAGCCAACGGGCGGCAGGTCGTGCTCGAATTCAGCGCGAACATCGGAGACAAGAGCCTCAAGGGGATCGACATGGTCGAATTCGACGAGGACGGCAAGATCGTCGATTTCGAGGTCATGGTGCGTCCGGCCAGCGGGCTCGCCGCATTGGCTGCCGAGATGGGCCGCAGGCTCGGGCAGACGCTACCGAACTACAAGGCCTGACCTGATTCCGGCGCGGGCCGGGTCTGCCTGCTCAACTCGTGCTGAATCCGCCGTTGGAGTGAAGAAGTTGTCCTGTTATCCAGCCTCCGGCGTCGGACATCAGAAATCGAACGAGGTCTGCAGTGTCGCCGGGTGTACCCAGCCGGCCGGCAGGGGTGTGGAGGGTTGTGGCCTGTTTGATCTCCGGTGTCATCCATCCTGTGTCGATCGGTCCTGGGTTGATGACGTTTGCCCTTACGCCGCGTGATCCCAGTTCGACTGCGGCGGCGATGACGATGCGGTCGAGAGCGCCCTTGCTGGCGCCGTACGGAAGATTATGGGCCGCATGGTCGCTGGTGAGTGCGATGATCCGCCCGGTCACCTGACTGACGTCGCGCTGCTCCGGAAGGTGTTCGGCGAACGCTTTGATCAGAAGCCAGGAGGCGCGGGCATTGACGGCGAAATGCCGTTCCCAGCTCTCGATGGTCGTATCGAGGATCGAGCTGTCGACGCTTTCGCAATGCGAGAGCACCAGTCCACGAAGGTCATTTCGCGATGCGGCAGCGTCAACGAGCTGACCGGCCACTTCCGGGGAGGCCAGATCTCCGGGAACCAGGTCGACACGGCTCCCGAGTGCGCGACATTTCTCGGCAATGTCCTGTGGATCGTGCGCTCCGCGGACGAACCCGACGCGTTCGTCATAAGGCGCCCAGTAGCCGATCGTCAGATCCCAACCATCTTCGGCGAGACCCACTGCGAGGCTCGCTCCGATCGACTTGCTCCGGCCGACGCCGGTGATCAACACGGTTCCGCGCTTGTCAGACACTGCTCGCCTCCAGAGACTTTCTGTAACTGACGCGGGACTTCCTGCACCTGACGCGCACAGCTCGAGCGGTCAACCGCGGGTGGGGTCACTTCAGTTGGAAGGACCGTTGGAAGGACCGTTGGAAGGACCACTGTATCGGGCGAGCGTGTGCCGTCGGCCCCTCGACCTGGCACGTGTCTTGACACGGCGCTGGTCACAGCGTTTGACTGAGAGACAAGCTCGAGTTGATTCACCCGACTGTGTCCCGGGAGGTTGACCTATGCGCGGCAAGGGGATTGCAGGCAGGGATTTCTCAGGTCACGGCTGTCGACGCGGGGCACAGTTGCCTCGGGGGACCCTCACGGTACTGGCTTTGGTTGGGGTGTGCGTACTTTCGTTTGGCGCCACTCGGATGGCCGGCGCTCAACCGGTCGCAGAGACGGTCGATACCGGGTTCGTGATCCCCTTTGCCGGGGCGCCGGGCTACGAGAGCGTCGCGCCCACACAGATGACCAGTCCGGATCAGCTCAACCAGCCGCTGGGGCAGCAGGTGGCGGACGAGATTGCCGCGCAGATCGGACTCGACAGTTCCGACGCTTTGACCGAGGAGCAGTATCGCGATCTCATCACCGGCGGTGGGATCGGCGGCAATCGCGAGGATGCCGAGGTGATCGACGAATGCGCTCGGATTCTCACCAATACGAACGGGCGGCCCCTCTATTCGGGCACTACGTCGTCGGTTCTGGCCAGTTACGGGTTGTATGTGAATCCCGACGGATTGCTGGAGAGTCCGGCCAACGCGGATGCGCCGACGCGACAGGTGAATACGCTGATCGCCCCTGGTGGTTTCGTGGGCACCTGGTTACGCAACAACGGTGCGACGCATACTCTGATTGCGCTCTATCAGTCGGCATACACGGTGCAAGCGGTCTACGGATTTGCAGCGCAACAGATCTCGGGACAGGCGCAGCTGGTGACCAACACCAAAGGCGATGTGAGTTCGGAGGTCGGCATGTCGATGGCGCCGCCGCTCTGGATAGTGAACTTCGCATTGCTCTACATCTTGAAGCCGTCACTGGCAGCGGCGATGCCTGCACACTGGGCTCCCATTCCGTCGGCCGTTGCCGACGCGGTGAAGGCGAGCCCCACCGGCCAGATCGCGTTCGCTGACTACGCGTCCTACTTCGAGTGATCGGCCTGCCTGACAGCGCTGACGAACTTCTCGATCAAAGCGTGGTCCTTGATGCCGCGAGACGATTCGACGCCGCTGGAGACGTCGACGCCCCAGGCCCCGGTGGCGTCCAGTGCGTCGCGCACGTTGTCCGGGGACAGGCCGCCTGCCAGGATCCACTGGCCGTGGGGACGGGATTGCTGTTGGGCCCAGTTCCACGGCACCCCGGATCCGGCGTCGGCGCCGTCGATCAAGAGTTCATCCTCACCGAGGTCGAGGTTGTAGCCGTCGCGGACCTTGCTGGAGACGACAGCGCGGATGACGGTGAGTCCGGCGTCGTGCAGTCGCTGCACTTGCTCGGCGTCGACAAGATCGTGAACCTGTACGGTACGTAGCCCGGTAATCTGGGCGATCTCGAGGATCTGATCGATCGGGTTGCCGAGAAAGACTCCGATTGCCCGGATGTGATCGGGAATTCGAGCGATCAGTTCGACGGCGAGCGCGGGGTCGACTTTGCGGACGCTCTCGGCGAAGACGAAACCGACGGCATCGACGCCCAGGCGCACCGTGAGGTCGACCGTGTCAACGTCGCGCAGGCCACAGACCTTGATGAATGTCACCTGATACAGAGTACTAGCGTCGTCGTCTAGCCTCGTGCGTGCGACATTTCTACGCGCGAGAGGCTTGACGTGGACTGGCTCTACCGAATCAGTTTGATCTCGGGACCGCTGCCGGTGATCCTGACTGTCCTTGGGGTCCTGGGTGGTGTGTGGCTGCTCGGTTCGAGCGTGCGCTGGTACTACCGCAGAGCGGTGCCGATCGCGGGGCTGATCGCACTGGTGATCATGATCGCCGTGTGGATCACCGTCGAAAAGGTGATCGTGCCGTTTCCTGACCCCATCGAGATGTCGATCTACGTGTGGATCGGTCTCGGTATCTACGCGCTGCTACTTCTCGGGCCGCGAATCAAGGCGGGCGGAACGATCGCGAAGGCGGTGTTATCCGTCGTTGCGACCGTTCTGGTCATCGTCACCGCCGCGACGCAGATCAATCTGGTCTTCGCGGCCTACCCGACTGTGGGAATTGCGTTCGGACACGACGATTTCGACCGTATTTCGCTCAGCGAAGTTCCGGGTCCGACGGATCCTGTCGTCACCGGCGATCCTACGGACACTGTGTGGAAAGCGCCGGAAGGCATGCCGATTCGCGGACGCGTCACGACTTTGCCTGTCCCCGGAACAATTTCGGGATTCTCCGCACGCGATGCCCAGGTGTATCTGCCGCCGTCGTACTTCACCAATCCGCGTCCGCTACTTCCCGTGCTCGTGCTCATGGCAGGTCAGCCCGGTAAGCCCGAGGACTGGCTTCAGGGCGGAAAGCTCACCGCGACAATGGATGCTTTCGCCCGGGATCACGAGGGGTTGGCTCCGGTCGTAGTCATCGCCGACGGAACAGGATCGCAGATGGCCAATCCGCTGTGCACCGACTCGTCGCAGGGCAAGGTCGGCACGTATCTGGCAAAGGACTTGCCCGCTGCGGTGGCGAATGCGTTCCAGATCGACACGAACCCGAGGGCGTGGGCCATCGGCGGGCTCTCTTACGGCGGTACCTGCTCACTGCAGATGGCCACCAACTACCCCGACGTGTATCCGACCTTCCTCGATCTTTCCGGTCAGGTGGAGCCCTCACTCGGTGACCGACAGCGAACCGTCGACGAGATATTCGGGGGTGACGAAGCGGCATTCGTGAAGGTGAATCCGATGGACCTGCTGGCGACCCGGAAGTTCCCGAACTCGGGCGGAGTGTTCGTCGTCGGAACAGATGACAACGAGTTCAAGCCCGGTCAGCAAAAGGTGTACGAAGCGGCCAAAGCGGCCGGAATGGACGCCAGGTATCTCGAGCTTCCCGGTGGTCACAGCTTTTCGGTGTGGTCGGCTGGCGTCGAGCAGGAGTTGGCGTGGATCTCACAGCGGATGGGACTGATCAGCTGAATCCTGTTCCGGTTTTGGAACGTGTTCTATATTCGGTGTGTGGCTGCCGTTCGGCAGTCTCTCGATCGTTCACCGACTGGAGTTCAGGCACATGTACGAATGGTCCGACACCGACCTGATGTTCCGCGACGCCTTGCGCGGCTTTATCGACAAAGAGGTGCGACCTCACGTCGACGAGCTCGAAAGTGGTGCGCTGCCGCCGTTCGACATCATTCGCAAGCTGTACTCGACCTTCGGTCTGGCCGACATGGCACGCGAGGGCCTCGAGAAGTCGTTGGCACGCGAGCGCGGCGATGCGCCCTCCGGTGACGGTGAGAAGTCGAGCGCCTTCAGCGGCGCAGGCAGCATGGGCGTCGTGCTCAACAGCGAGTTGGCCGGAGTCAGTCTCGGCCTCGTCGCGTCGTTGGGCGTCAGCCTCGGATTGGCCGCTGGAACGATCCGCAGTCGCGGCACACTCGCGCAGAAGGAACGCTGGCTCCCCGGCCTGGTGACATTCGAAACCGTCGGCGCCTGGGCGATCACCGAACCGGACTCCGGCTCGGATGCCTTCGGCGGCATGAAGTCCTACGTACGCCGCGACGGCGACGACTACATTCTCAACGGCAACAAGACCTTCATCACCAACGGTCCGTACGCCGACGTGATGATCGTCTACGCAAAGCTCGACGAGGGCGACGCGTCGGTTGATCGTCGTGACCGCAAGGTGCTCGCCTTCATTCTCGACAAGGGCATGGAGGGGCTCACGCAGAGCCCGCCGTTCAAGAAGATGGGAATGAACTCCTCACCCACCGGTGAACTGTTCTTCGACAACGTCCGCATCACCAAGGATCGTCTGCTCGGCGAGACCGAGGACAGCGGAAAGTCGGACGGAAAGTCCAGCGCCAAGGAGAGCTTTGCCGCCGAGCGCATCGGCATCGCGTCCCTGTCTCTCGGCATCATCAACGAATGCCACCGCCTGAGTATCGAATACGCGAAGTCCCGCAAACTGTGGGGACGTGAGATCGGGCAGTTCCAGCTCATCCAGCTCAAGCTGGCCGAGATGGAGGTCGCTCGAATCAACGTGCAGAACATGGTCTTCAACGCGATCGAACGTACCGCGGCCGGAGACAAGGTGAGCCTGGCGGAGGCATCGGCGATGAAGCTGTACTCCTCGCGCGCAGCGACCGAGGTCGCGATGGAAGCCGTGCAACTGTTCGGAGGAAATGGTTACATGGCCGAGTACCGAGTGGAGCAGTTGGCGCGTGATGCCAAGTCGCTCATGATCTATGCGGGCAGCAACGAAATTCAGGTCACCCATATCGCCAAGGGGCTTCTGGGCTGAAACTCGGGACGTCGCCGCGTGGCGTCCGACCGCAGCAGGAACCAGATAGTCTTGCTGCGGTCGGCGACACCGCGCCGACGGATCGGAGTCGGTAATGAATGCGTCAGATCCCACCGCGTCAGATCCCACCGCGTCGGATCCCACTGCGCAGGATCAGGCTGCGCCGGATCCCACAAATGTTCATCCGATGGCCGGGCAACCGCGAGTGGTGTTGCTGAAGCCGTTGATCGACAACCCGTTGATCGAGGTAGGGGAGTACACCTACTACGACGATCCGGAGTTCGCCGAAGAGTTCGAGACTCGAAACGTGTTGCATCACTACGGTCCCGACAAACTGGTGATCGGCAAGTTCTGCGCCCTCGCCACTGGTGTCACCTTCATCATGAACGGCGCGAACCATCGTATGAACGGTGTCTCCACCTACCCGTTCCCGATCATGGGCGGTGATTGGACCAGGCACATGGACCTGGTGCAGGATCTGCCGTCTCGAGGTGACACCGTCGTCGGGAACGACGTGTGGTTCGGCGGGAACGTGACAGTCATGCCCGGCGTCCGGATCGGGCATGGGGCGATAGTGTCCACTGGCGCAGTCGTCACGCGCGACGTCCCGGACTACGCCATCGTCGGCGGCAACCCGGCCACGGAGATCAAGCGCCGCTTCAGTGCTGAAGACATCGAGAAGCTGGTGCGAATTTCATGGTGGGACTGGCCGATCGAGAAGATCACCCGCCACGTCCGGGTGATCTCGGACGGGAGTGTCGCGGAACTCGAAGCGGTCGAGTGATCTCCTCGCCCGCTAGTTCGTTCGTGTGAGCGAGTAGTTCCGGACGTGAAGCAGTGCGGCGGCGACAAGACCGACAGCAAGACCCGTGGCAGTGAACGTGATCAGGTTCGGTTCGAGGTCGAAGTGGATGATCGCCGATTCGGGGTAGGGGTTTTGCGGGTCACGAGGTTCGGGAAGGACCACCGAATAGAAGGTGGGCGGCCAGATTCGTCCGACGACGGCGACCGTGAGTCCGTAGGCTGTGCCGAAAGCTGAAAGTGCAAGCGGAAGAGTAAATTCTCTACCGCTTGCGTCACGGGCCAGCCGCCATCCCGTCGCATTCAGTGTCGCCGAGACGGCAAAGGCGACAGCGGTTCCGACTATCAGGAACCACGTAGTTGCGGGGAACCAATGTGGTGCGTCGGAGTAGCTGTATCCCTCGATCACCCACATGTATCCGGTCTTGCCGTCCTCCATCGGCGGCGGTGGAGGGGGTTGGATTCCGACATGTTCTGTTCGCGTGGATGGCGTGGCGAATCTCCAGGCGAGCACTCCGAGGACGCTCAGGAGCAATCCGGTCGCGATGAAAACTGCGAAGAGTGGTTCTGCAACGCGGTCGCGAAGCGTCGTGAATCGCATTCGAAGATCGTCTCATCTCAGCCCGAGATCGAGAGTCTTTGTCGGTGGCTTCCATTACCGTGCGCGCATGACTCTCACACTCGGCATGATCACCTTCGACAGTCTCGATCCCGGTCCCCTCGCAACGTGGTGGGCAGCGCAATTGGGCGGAAACATCGTCGAGGAAAACGACGGTTGGTTCTACATCGTCTCGGTCCCTGACAGCGCCACCAACTTCGCTTTCCAGAAGGTCCCGGACCCCACCGCCGGGAAGAACCGCATCCATCTCGATCTGGGGAGTCCGGATCTCGACGCCGAGGTGGCGCGCCTCGTCGAGGCAGGGGCAACTGAGCACCACCGCGAGAACATGGACGGTTTCCGCTGGGTGACGCTCCTCGATCCTGACGGGAATCAGTTCTGCGTGTCCGGTCCGCATGCCTGAGCCGACCGGTCCTGTGCCCACCTGATTCGCGCCCACTGATTTCGCAGGCAGTGATTCGGGCATGATGAGGGGCATGACTTCTCAGACTTCTCGGACCGGGGCGGCTTCTCTGACCGGGGCCGACGCAGACGGCCTGTGCAGCTTCGTCGATTCGTCACCGTCGCCGTTCCATGTGTGCGCGACGGTGGCGACCGAGCTGACAGCCGGCGGGTTCGTCGAAGTCCACGAAACGCAGTCGTGGCCCGCCGAGCCCGGACGGTACTTCCTCGTGCGCGGTGGTTCGCTGATCGCCTGGAGCACCGAGGGCCTGGGAAAAACAGTGGGAAACACCGCTCCGTTCCGGATCGTCGGAGGCCACACCGACAGCCCGAATCTGCGGGTCAAACAGCACCCAGACCTCACTTCGGCGGGGTGGCAGATGGTGGGTCTCGAACCGTACGGCGGTGCGTGGCTGAACTCCTGGCTCGACCGCGATCTCGGTATCTCCGGCCGAATGAGTGTTCGGGTGGGAAACACTGTGGAGCAGAAGCTGGTTCGCATCGACGACCCGATTCTTCGTGTTCCGCAGCTGGCTATCCACCTGTCCGAAGATCGCAAGGGCGTGACGCTGGATCCGCAGCGGCATGTCAACGGAATCTGGGGAGTGGGTTCGAAACCCAAGTCGTTCATCGGTTTTGTCGCCGAGCGTGCGGACGTGGCCGCGTCGTCGGTTCTCGGCTGGGAATTGATGACACACGACCTTGCACCCAGCGCAGTGGTGGGGGTGGACAAGGAATTGGTCAGCGCCCCCAGGCTCGACAATCAAGGCACGTGTTATGCAGGGACACAAGCGCTTCTGGCCGCAACCGAGTCGCCGGGACTGCAGATTCCGGTGCTTGCGCTCTTCGATCACGAAGAGGTCGGCAGTATGTCCGATCGCGGAGCTTTCTCGGACCTGCTGAACACAGTTCTCGAGCGGATCGTGTTGGGACGCGGTGGTGGCCGCGAAGAATTCCTGCAGGCGATGGCAGGCTCGGTGTGCGCGTCTGGCGACATGGCGCACGCGACGCACCCCAACTACCCGGACCGCCACGAGCCCGCCCATCGGATCGAGATCAACGGCGGGCCGGTACTCAAGGTCAACCAGAACCTGCGATACGCCACCGATGCTGCCGGTGCAGGCGAATTCGCGCTTGCCTGCGACCAGGCGGGGGTGCCGATGCAGCGCTACGTCCACCGCGCCGATCTGCCGTGCGGCTCAACCATCGGACCCATCACGGCATCGCGCACCGGGCTGTCCACCGTCGACGTCGGCGCGCCTCAACTCGCGATGCACTCGGCCCGCGAGCTGATGGGCGCGGCAGACGTCCGCATGTATGCCGACGCGCTCGGTGCCTTCCTCACGCCGCGAAGTTAAGAGCTGGGAGTCAGATAGCAGGGAGCCCAGTGGGGGCAGCCGGTAGATCCTCGAAGAAGTCGGCGCTCGGTGTGAAGAACATCGAGCCCGTCACGGCCGTCGAGAAGTCGAGCAGTCGGTCGTAGTTGCCGCGAGGGTTGCCGAGAAACATGTTCTCGAGCATCCGTTCCGTGATCGCCGGCGTGCGGCAGTAGCCGATGAAAAAGGTACCGATCTCGTCGTCACCGAGGCGCCCGTACGGCATGTTGGCGCGCAGGATCTCGAGAGCCTTGCCGTTCTCGTCCTTGATCGCGTTGAGGGCGACGTGCGAGTTGGCCGGCTTCACGTCGGACGTCATCTCGATGTCCTCGAGCTTGCTGCGTCCGATCACACGCTCCTGCTCGTCGACGGTGATTGCTTCCCAGTCCCGCATCTTGTGGATGTAGCGCTGGATGTGGACGTAGCTGCCGCCGGCGAACTCGGGATCCTCGTCGCCGACCGTCACCGCGGCGACGGCGTCGCGGCCCACCGGATTCTCGGTGCCGTCGACGAAGCCGATGAGGTCGCGGTTCTCGAAGTACTGGAAGCCGTGAACCTCGTCGACGACCGTGGCCGCGCCGTGCAGTCGCTTCGTGATCTGCCGAGCCACCTCGAAACACGCGTCCATGCTCATCGCGCGGATGTGGAAGAGCAGATCACCGGGAGTCGACGGCGCCGAGTGAACATCACCCTGCAAAGCGGTGAACGGGTGCAGCAGCGCAGGGCGCGGACCGGCGAACAGTCGATCCCAAGCCAGGGAACCGATGCTCGTCACGACGTCCAGACCTGATCCGGGGACACGCAGCCCCACGGCCCGTTGCAGTCCCGCGACATCGGCGAGCAGTCCTCGTGTGGTGTTCTCGCCACCCGGATTCACGGTCGCGACCAGGAAAATTGCAGCCGGAGTGAGGGGAGTGGTCACCGACTGGGACTGTGCCGTGAGGTCGGACTGACGAACATCCTGGGGCATGCGAGACCTTTCGAGGAAAACAATGAACCGGCCTGACCTTAAGAAAACCGACCGGATTACCCAAACCGGGGCGGGTGTGACCGGCGATACTTCGCAGGCCCGGCCGTGTCGCGGGTGCTGCCGTCTGCGGAAGTCGTCGGCCCACACCGATAGACTGTCCCCCGGCACGTTCTTTCGTTGGGCACATTCGTGGTGTCCCGCTCCGCGCCGGCTTGCCTCTTGACTCCCGTAGGGAAGGGACCACTCTCCAGTGTCTGCTCACCAGGTCGATACCGTCACGCACGCATCGGCTGATCCCGATGCCGCTCAGCCGTTCAAGGAGCTCGGTCTCAAGGACGACGAATACGCACGCATCAAGGAGATCCTGGGCCGCCGTCCCACGGACGCCGAACTGGCGATGTACTCGGTGATGTGGAGCGAGCACTGCTCGTACAAGTCCTCGAAGGTCCACCTCGGATACTTCGGCAAGACCACCACCGACGAGATGCGCGCCAACATGCTGGCCGGTATCGGTGAGAACGCCGGCGTCGTCGACATCGGCGACGGCTGGGCAGTCACGTTCAAGGTCGAGAGCCACAACCACCCGTCGTACGTCGAGCCCTACCAGGGTGCGGCAACCGGTGTCGGTGGCATCGTCCGCGACATCATGGCCATGGGTGCTCGTCCGATCGCCGTCATGGATCAGCTTCGATTCGGTGCTGCTGACGCCCCCGATACCCGTCGCGTCGTCGACGGTGTCGTGCGTGGTGTCGGTGGATACGGAAACTCCCTCGGCCTGCCGAACATCGGCGGCGAGACGGTCTTCGACGAGTCCTATGCCGGTAACCCGCTGGTCAACGCCCTCGCTGCCGGCGTCATGCGCGTCGAGGATCTGCATCTGGCCTTTGCTTCGGGTGCAGGCAACTAGATCATCCTGTTCGGCGCACGCACCGGTCTCGACGGCATCGGCGGCGTCTCGGTCCTCGCGTCGGCAACCTTCGACGACGAGGGTGGAGACACCGGCGGACGTAAGAAGCTCCCTGCCGTCCAGGTTGGCGACCCCTTCACCGAGAAGGTGCTCATCGAGTGCTGTCTCGACCTCTACAAGGCCGGCCTCGTTGTCGGCATCCAGGACCTCGGCGGCGCCGGGCTGTCCTGCGCCACCTCCGAGCTGGCTGCAGCCGGTGACGGCGGCATGCACATCAACCTCGAGAAGGTTCCGATGCGCGCCACCGGCATGACCCCGGCCGAGGTGCTCTCGAGCGAATCACAGGAGCGCATGTGCGCCGTGGTCACGCCCGAGAACGTCGATGCGTTCATGGAGGTCTGCAAGAAGTGGGACGTCCTGGCCACCGACATCGGCGAGGTCACCGACGGTGAGCACCTCACCATCTCCTGGCACGGCGAGACCGTCGTCGACGTTCCCCCGCGCACCGTCGCTCACGAAGGCCCGGTCTACCACCGTCCCGTCGAGCGCCCGGCAAGCCAGGACGCGTTGATCGAGAACACGACCGCCGGACTGAAGCGTCCCGAAACCGACGCCGAGCTCGAAGCGACCCTGCTGAAGATGATCGCCTCGCCTGCCCTGTGCAGCCGCAAGTGGATCACCGAGCAGTACGACCGCTACGTCCGCGGTAACACCGTCCTGGCCGAGAACGCCGACGGCGGTGTCATCCGCATCGACGAGAAGACCGGACGCGGAATCGCACTGTCCACCGACGCTTCGGGCCGTTACACCGCTCTCGACCCGTACACCGGTGCGCAGCTCGCATTGGCCGAGGCTTTCCGCAACGTGGCAGTCACGGGCGCAACGCCCAAGGCCGTCTCCAACTGCCTCAACTTCGGTTCGCCCGAGGACCCGGGTGTCATGTGGCAGTTCCAGCAGGCTGTTCGCGGCCTCGCCGACGGTTGCGCCACCCTCGGCATCCCCGTCACCGGCGGCAACGTCAGCTTCTACAACCAGACCGGATCCACAGCCATCTTGCCGACGCCGGTGGTTGCCGTCCTCGGTGTGATCGACGACGTTCACCGCCGTATCCCGACGGGCCTCGGACTCGAGCCCGGCGAGACGCTGATCCTGCTCGGCGATACCCACGACGAGTTCGACGGTTCCATCTGGTCGCAGGTCGAGCACGGTCATCTCGGTGGCGTGCCGCCGAAGGTCGACCTCGCTCGTGAGCAGCTGCTTGCGGACATCCTGCTCGCCTCCTCGCGTGACGGACTGGTCACCGCAGCTCACGACCTCTCCGAGGGTGGACTGGCCCAGGCTGTCGTCGAAGCCGCGCTGGCCGGCGAAACCGGTTGCCGCATCCTGATTCCCGAGGGTGCCGATCCGTTCGTGACCCTGTTCTCGGAATCGTCCGGACGCGTCCTCGTGGCAGTGCCGCGCACCGAGGAGACCCGCTTCACCGGTATGTGCACCGCTCGCGGCTTGCCGTGGACGCGTATCGGGGTCGTCGACGAGGGCAGCGACTCCGTCGAGGTCCAGGGACACTTCTCCGTCACGATGGCCAAGCTCCGTGAGGCCTTCGAGGGAACGCTGCCCGCACTGTTCGGGTGATAGATGGTCGATTCCGGAGAACTGACTACTTCTGACAGCCAGCCGCAGGAACACCACCTGCGGCTGGCTGTTCCCGCATCTCTCGAGAAGTTCGACAACCGCTTCACCGAGTGGGCGTGGGGGCTCCTCAAACTCGACTTCACCGGCATCGCGTTTGCCGCGTTCTTCTTCTGCTGGTCGTTGACTCCTTCGCTGTTACCGCGAGATTGGCTGTTCCAAGGTCTGATCGGCGGCATCAACTCGGCCATCGGTTACGGCGTCGGTACCGCGATCGGTTGGGCTGTCGAGCGATACCTGCTCAGCGGTCGACGGTGGTGGCCCCTGCCCGAGCCGGTGCCATCCGCGATCAAGGTCTTCGTTCCGGTCGCATCCATCGTCGCGGCGATCATCATGCTGGTCTACGCGGCCGGGTGGCAACGCGAAATCGCGGCGCTGACCGACGCCGAAGGTACGACCACCTCGGGCTACATCCGAACCCTCGGACTGAGCCTGCTCGTCGGCGGCCTGCTCATCTCGATCTGGCGGGTCTTTCACGATCTGGTGAAACTGATTGCCCGACAGTTGATGCGGCGGTTCCACTGGTCGCGGTCGGTCGCCAATGGTGTCGGCGTCCTGGTTGTCACTGTTCTGTTCTTCATGCTGGTCGACGGCGTCCTGGTCCGTGGAATCTACGCCGCGACCAACTCGATCTTCAGTCTGCAGAACTCGACCACTCGCGACGGCGTCGTCGAACCGCAGGATCCGATGAAATCGGGTAGCCCCGAATCTGCGGCTCCCTGGGACACATTGGGGTTCGAGGGGCGCAACTTCGTCTCGCGTGGACTGGATGCCCAGGAACTCGAGGCGGCAACCGGTAAGCCTGCGATGGATCCGATTCGCGTCTATGCCGGACTCGAAAGTGCCGAAGATCCCGAAGAACGCATGGATCTGGTCATCAAAGAACTGGAGAGGACCGGCGCCTTCCAGCGCAAGGTTCTCGTGGTCATTCCGACGACAGGTACGGGGTGGGTAAATCCCACTGCGGCACAGGCAATCGAGCTTGTACACGGCGGCGACACTGCTCTTGTCGCCAGCCAGTACTCGTACCTGCCGAGTTGGATCTCGTTCCTCGCCGACCAGGAGAAGGCGCAAGCTGCCGGTCGCCTGTTGATCGAGCGGGTACACGAAAGATGGCTCCAGGAACCGGAAGCCACCAGACCGAAGTTCATGGTCTACGGCGAGAGCCTCGGCGTCATGGCCGGCGCCGGTGCCTTCGACACCCTGCAAGCGGCGCGCGATACCGCCGACGGAATTCTGTGGGTAGGTCCGCCGAACGCGACGCAGTTGTGGCGTTCGATCGAGAAGAGGCGCGATCCAGGCACTCCCGCAGTGGCGCCCGTGTACGCGGACGGTCTGGCCGGAGTCCGGTTCGCGGATCGCTCCGAAGACATTCCGGCCGACGGGATGACGTGGCCGCAGCCGCGGGTTCTGTTTGTCCAGCACCCTTCCGATCCGGTGGTGTGGTGGTCGCCCGACCTCATGTTCAACCGGCCCGAGTGGCTCAAGGAAGTACCGGGATTCGACCGCTCACCGTCGATGAAGTGGTTCCCGGTCGTGACGTTCTGGCAGGTGTCCGCCGACCTCGGTAACGCCGCGGGAGTTCCGGACGGTCACGGTCACAATTACGGAACTTCCGTTCTGGACGCCTGGATCAGCGTTGCCCAGCCCGAGGGATGGACGGCCGCAGAAACCGAGCGGGTTCGGTCGGCATTGGTCGTCGCCGTGAAATCCGAGGGCCCCGAGAAGTGAGGGGAGTCGCTTCGATCGGGCTTTCCGCCGCCGCGATCACCTGGAGCAACGTCGTGCTTCCGGCATTCGGTCTTTCGCCCCGCGCTCGCGCAGTGGTCAACACCGCGGCGGGTCTGTCCGCCATCGGGGTCTTACTCGCACGTGGTTACACCCGTGAGGAACTCGGTCTGGCGCACACCGGAATTCGTGGTGGTGCTCAGTTCGGCGGAGCCGCGGCCGGGGCGGTCCTTATCGGCTACAGCGTCGCTTTGGTTGTTCCCTCCTTGCGTGCGACTCTCGCTGCCGACGAGCGAGCCGACGGCCGCGAAGACTTCCTCGAATGGATCATCCTGCACATCCCGTTCGGCACGGTCCTTTCCGAGGAACTGTTGTTCCGTAGCGCGATGTCCGCAGTCTGGAACCGCGAACTGAACAGACCGACCGCGCAGGCTGTTCACGCACTGACTTTCGGGTTGTGGCACGTCGCCCCCGCCCGCGGTGCCGGCGACAACGTTCCCGCTGCAGTGGCATTCACCGGGGCCTCCGCAGTGCTGTTCGAGTGGCTGCATCGCAGAGGCGGCAGCGTGCTTGCCCCCGCCCTGCTGCACCTGGCCACCAATGCCGGTGGCGCACTGGCCGTTCGTATCGCTACTCGCAGACAGGGAGTGAACTGATGCCGCCCCGCCGCGCCGTCGACCCCGCCGAATTTCGTGCCGCCGTCCTGGCAGTCGGCCCGTGGCTTCGAGATCCGGACCTTCCGAAGCCGTCTCGCAGTGAACTCGGCGCCGCAGTGAAGATGAGTGCGCGCACTCTCGAGCAGATCGCCCCCGGATCGAGCGTCGAGGTGCGGGTCCCGCCGTTTGTTGCGGTGCAGTGCATCGAAGGACCGCGGCACACCCGCGGAACTCCACCCAACGTCGTCGAGACGGACGCTCGTACCTGGTTGCAGATGGTCACCGGACTCCTGGAGTTCTCCGAGGCCGCAGGTGACGGACGAGTCGACGCGTCAGGTAGCCGCGCCCCCGAAATAGCGCACTGGCTCCCACTGCTCCGATTGGCGCAGTAAACAGAGACCACCCGGTTCGCTTCAGGGTGATCTGCGACCCAAGGCTGCCCTCAGGGGAACTGGGTCCCAAAATGGCCGTAGACTGTGGATGCCCCCCAACCCCTGCCCACAAAGGGAGCGCCCGGTGACTCGTGCCGATCTGTCGGTCAACAGTCCAAATCTCCTCGCTTCGAACCCGTCCGACGAGGACGAGAACGAGCCCCGCGAAGAATGCGGTGTATTCGGCGTCTGGGCGCCGGGAGAGGATGTGGCGAAGCTCACTTATTACGGCCTGTACGCACTTCAGCACCGTGGTCAAGAAGCTGCCGGCATTGCGGTAGCCGACGGCTCCCAGGTGTTGGTGTTCAAGGATCTCGGCCTGGTCAGCCAGGTATTCGACGAGCAGACCCTCGCAGCGATGCCAGGACATGTCGCCGTCGGACATTGCCGTTATTCGACGACCGGTTCCACGACGTGGGAGAACGCGCAGCCCATCTTCCGTACCACCACTGCCGGTACCGGAATCGCGCTCGGCCACAACGGCAACCTGGTCAACACCGCTGAACTCGCGAGCCGCACCCGTGCAGCCGGCCTGGTCAACGACAAGCGCCCCAATGCCGCGACGTCCGACTCCGACCTCATCGGTGGTCTCCTGGCACACGCTGCCGGCGACAGCACCATCGAGCAGGCCGCGATGGAATTGCTGCCCACGTTGGAGGGCGCGTTCTGCCTCACCTTCATGGACGAGCACACGCTGTACGCAGCTCGTGACCCGCACGGCATCCGCCCGCTCTGCCTGGGCCGGCTCGACCGCGGTTGGGTGGTCGCCAGCGAGACTGCAGCCCTCGACATCGTCGGTGCATCGTTCGTCCGCGACATCGAACCCGGCGAGCTTCTCGCGATCGACGCCGACGGCGTCCGCTCCTCGCGTTTCGCGAACCCGACGCCCAAGGGCTGTGTCTTCGAGTACGTCTACCTCGCGCGTCCCGACAGCGTCATCGGTGGCCGTTCGGTTCACTCGACCCGAGTCGAGATCGGCCGCCTGCTCGCCAGCGAGCACCCCGCCGAAGGTGACCTGGTCATCCCCGTTCCCGAGTCCGGCACCCCCGCCGCCGTCGGTTACGCACAGGGCTCAGGCATCCCCTACGGCCAGGGTTTGATGAAGAACGCCTACGTCGGCCGTACCTTCATCCAGCCGTCGCAGACGATCCGTCAGCTCGGCATCAGGCTCAAGCTCAACCCGCTCAAGGAAGTCATCCGCGGCAAGCGCCTTGTGGTGGTGGACGATTCGATCGTCCGCGGCAACACCCAGCGTGCGCTCATCCGGATGCTCCGCGAAGCCGGCGCCCTCGAAATTCACGTCCGTATCGCCTCGCCGCCGGTCAAGTGGCCCTGCTTCTACGGCATCGACTTCGCCTCGCCGGCCGAATTGATTGCCAACGGCGCAGGCGGACAGGATGCGACGTTCGAGGAAATGCTCGACGGTGTGCGTCGTTCCATCGGGGCGGACACGCTCGGATACATCTCCACCGAAGGCATGATCGCCGCGACCGAGCAGCCGGCCAGCCGCCTGTGCGCCGCCTGCTTCGACGGGACCTACCCGATCGCGCTTCCCAAGGAAACCTCGATCGGCAAGAACGTCCTCGAGGGGATGCTCGAGAGCACCGCAGGTTCGACGGCCACTCGCGACAACGACAACGCGAGCGCGCTCAGCCGCCCCTGAACACCTAAAGCTGCAAAGCGCCGAAAATCGATAGCCGAGAATCTGCCGTCCACAACTTGTGGGCGGCAGATTTTCTGTTCACGACTTTCCGTTCGACGACACGGCGTACGTCGTGAGCATCTGGCATAGTGCCCTCCGTGGCGCAACTGAGAATGGACGGGCACCGGGTACTGGTCGCAGACCTGGTGGGGGACACCATCAAAGCGATCAACGGTTCGATGGTGGCGTACGAGGGTGCGATCACCTTCAAGAACGCCGGTATGGGCGGTGGCGGTGGGTTACGTGCCGCGCTGAAACAGAAGGCGGCAGGTGAATCGCTGTCCCTGATGGAAGTCAGCGGACAAGGCACCGTCTACTTCGCGGTCGACGCCCAGGACATCACGATCATCGAACTCAACAACGATGCCTTGCACGTCGAAGCCTCGCAGTTGCTCGCACTGGTCGGACAACTGCGAACCGACGTGAAATTTGCCGGACTCCGCGGCGCAGGTTCCGGACAGGGCTTGTTCACGACGGTCGTCAGCGGCACCGGTCTGGTGGCCGTGCTGTCGAAGGGCGGACCGATCATCGCGCTCGAAGTCAGCCCGCAGTATCCGCTGGTTGCCGATCCCGACGCCTTCGTCGCTCACCGCGGCCAGCTCAACCAGAGCTTCGTCACCGACGTCACCTGGCGCTCCGCGATCGGCGGTGGCAGCGGTGAAGCGTTCTCGCTGCGATTCGACGGATCCGGAGTCGTCTACATCCAGCCCGAGGAGCGCTGAACCATGCCGTTGGAATTGGTGAACAGCAAGGTCGTCAAGTCGACCCTCGCACCGGGACAGAACGTGCTCGCCCGCACCGGGTCGATGCTCTACTACACCGGCGACGTCCGCTTCATCCCGCACAGCATGGGCGGTGGGCCGGGCGCCATGCCGAACATGGGCGGTATCGCCGGGATGGCCGGCCGCATGATGTCCGGCGAACACGCACGCATGATGGCGGCCGAAGGAAATGGTGAAGTCTTCTACGGCCACGCCGGTTTGTACGTCGAGGTGATCCACCTCGACGGTTCGTCGATGCTCACGGTCGAAGCCGACCGGCTCCTCGCGCACGACGGGTACCTCCAGAGCTCGATAGTCGCACTCACGTCCCAGGGCGGTGTGCGCGGAGCAGTACGAGGCGCCATGACCGGTCAAGGACTGTTCACGACGCAATTGCACGGACAGGGAAGCGTCGCGGTCCTCTCGCACGGGGGTGCGATTCCGTTGCAGGTCGGTCCCAACAACCCTCAGGTCGTCGTCGACCCGCAGGCATACGTGTGCCACATCGGTCAGATAAACGTCGACATCTCCGCGAACGTCGGCTGGCGCGAGGCCGTCGGCAAGGGCTCGGGGGAGTCCATCCAGCTGAAGATGACCGGCGCCGGCACCGTCTGGGTCCAGGCGTCCGAGCAGAAGTTCTGAGAGGGCAAAGAGCATGGGTATCGAAATTCACAATCCGGCGACTCTGCCCGCCAACGACAACGTCCCGGGCAACGACTACGCCTTCTGCGTCGAGATGGCCGGACAACCGTGGTTCACGTCCAAGGGCGCGATGATCGCGTACTACGGAAACATCAACTTCGAGCCGCTCGGGCGCACGAGCATGACGGCGATCGTCGCGGCCAGGTTCTCTTCGCCGTTCTACGCGGACGACTGGGTGCTCGCTCAGGGGCAGGGCAAGTTGATCCTCGGCGACCGCGGATTCAACATCAATTCCTACGACCTCGACGACGGCAACCTCACGATTCGCGCGGCCAATCTCCTCGCCTTCGAGACGAGCCTGGACCTCAAACAGTCCATCGTCCCAGGCTTTTTGACGCTGCTGGGGACGGGGAAGTTCCTGGCGTCGTCCAACGGCCCGGTCATGTTCGCGGAGCCGCCGCTGCGCATCGACCCGCAGGCGTTGGTGGGTTGGGCCGACTGCCCGTCGCCGTCCCATCACTTCGATGCCGACTGGATGCAGAGCTTCCTGGGCGCGGTTCGCGGAAGCATGTTCGGCGCGAACACCGGTGAAGAACGCCAGTTCGATTTCACCGGAGCCGGGACGGTACTGATCCAGTCGAGCGAGAAGGTCGTCCACGACGGGCACCTCCTCAAACACATCGAATCCGAGACCGTCGCACTCGGGCAGAACAGTCTGCGCGCACTGCACGCCTCGATCGGCGCGCGGCTGCAGAACTGACGTCTCGGGGTACGCGAGGTCTCACCGAGGGGGCCGGTCCGGTAGCGTATGGGCGTAATCGTCGGTATTTGTGTGCGCGCTCTGGGTCTCGAGTCGAACGGTCCCTCTCGCGTCACGAGGATTGCAAACACTTCACATTGCAAGACCACTTACCTGTGCACGAGCAATACGTGCTCGCGAGAAATACAAGGCTGGAGTAGTAACCCGATGACCGAGGACAGTCACCGCACCGCAGGCGCCTCCTACGCGGCAGCAGGAGTCGATATCGCCGCAGGCGACCGGGCGGTGGAACTCTTCGCCCCTCTGGCCAAGAAGGCCAGCCGCCCCGAGGTCATGGGCGGCCTCGGTGGTTTCGCCGGCTTGTTCTCCCTCAAGGGTGACTACAAGGAGCCGCTGCTCGCCGCATCGACCGACGGCGTCGGAACCAAGCTCGCTGTCGCTCAGGCGATGGACAAGCACGACACGGTCGGACTCGACCTCGTCGCCATGGTTGTCGACGACCTCGTCGTCTGTGGCGCTGAGCCGCTGTTCCTCCAGGACTACATCGCTGTCGGCCGGGTCATCCCCGAGCGCGTCGCGGAATTGGTCAGCGGAATCGCCGAGGGCTGCATCCAGGCCGGCTGCGCTCTCCTCGGTGGCGAGACCGCCGAGCACCCCGGCATCATGGCCGACGGTGACTACGACCTCTCCGCCACCGGCGTCGGCGTCGTGGAGGCCGAGAAGCTGCTCGGACCGGACCGCGTTCGCCCCGGCGACGTCGTCATCGCCATGGGTTCGTCGGGACTGCACTCCAACGGTTACTCACTGGCCCGCAAGGTCCTCCTCGAGATCGACCGGATGAACCTGAGCGCACACGTCGACGAGTTCGGCCGCACACTCGGTGAAGAACTGCTCGAGCCCACCAAGATCTACGCCAAGGACTGCCTGGCACTCGCTGCCGAGACCGACGTGCGCACCTTCTGCCACGTCACCGGTGGCGGCCTCGCCAACAACCTCGCTCGCGTCATGCCCAAGGGCTTGGTCGCCGAACTCGATCGCGGAACCTGGAGCCCCGCTCCGGTCTTCGCGATGATCGCGCAACGCGGACGCGTCGAGCGCGCCGAGATGGAGCAGACCTTCAACATGGGCGTCGGCATGGTGGCCGTCGTAGCTCCCGAAGACGTCGACCGTGCGCTTGCAGTTCTGACTGCACGCCACATCGACTGCTGGACGCTCGGTAGCGTCAAGAAGGCGTCGGACGCCGCTGCAGAGCGTGCGTTCCTGGCCGGAGACCACCCGCGCTTCTAAGCCGCAACGTCACCTCTAGACCACAACTGCCCCATCGGAGAAATCCGGTGGGGCAGTTTTGTTTCCATCTGTGTTTCGATCGAAGCGCAGGCGTGAGGCGGAAATGGAACGCAAAAATGAGGAAGAGCGATCAGCTCTTCCTCATTTCACAGTCTGCGCGGTGGCAGTGCGCGGTCAACGCCGCCAGTCGTCGTAGTCGTCCTCTCGCGCATGCCCTTCCCTATCGGAAGTCTGGTCCGATCGGACACTGCTCCGATGCGAGTTGGTCGATCCACCTGCGAGCTCTCTTTGCAGGCTGTCGAAATCCGTGGTCGGTACGCTGTATTTCAATTCGCGTGCAACCTTGGTCTGCTTTGCCTTAGCCCGGCCGCGGCCCATGGCTGACCCCCTCGCGCTTTCGCGGGGCGGCCTGGGGAATTTGGCGGCCCCGTTTGAGTGTGTAAGTTTCCTGACACACACTCTAGCGTGGAAAAGTCGCTTCCGCTTCCACGAACGCCTCACCGCCGTGTCTGATTGCTCTCACTATGGCCGCGAGCTGCCAGGATGCTGAAAGAACTCGTCAGAACTTTGTGAGAACTGCTCAGAAGTTTCCCGGAATTGCGCGAATCGTCCCCACTCGGGCGTCACCGCCGAAGACGGGAGCCGACGCGAGAGCCGCCAGCTCCTCGGTCCACTCGGTGTCCATTCGCTTGAGCAGAGCTGCCGCCAACGGCAGAAGCGCCCGCTCGTGGCCGTCGTCGATCTTGAGGGCGAAAGCGGAACCGTCGGGAAGCGCTCCGGCGTAGATGCCGTCGTATCCGGTCTTGGAGAACAGACCCGGCACGGCTGACATCAGGCGCTGATCGTTGCGGCCCGTGCCCGAGACGAGGAAGGGGTTCTCGCGGACCGCGTCGGCCACGGCTCGTTCAGGGGAGTCCGGCTCAGCCGAGGGCAGGCGTCCGAATGCCCGAGCCAGGTTCGTGAGCGAGAGCGGCACGATCGGGAGGCCGCAACCGTCGATGCCGAGTTCCTGCTCCTCCTCACCGCTGAGATCGAAGATCGTCTCCTGGATCGCGAGCTGAAGGGGATGAGACGGCTCCATGTACGTCTCGAGCGGCCAGTCGTTCACGACGCACGTCGCGAGCATCGCGGAGTGCTTGCCCGAGCAGGTCATGTAGATCGGGCTGGGAAGCTCGCCCGCTGCGATCAGTTCGGCTCGGGCCAGTTCGTTGCCCGGCAGATCTGAGGGGCACTGCAACTGGTCGACACCGAGTTGGTAGCGAGCGAGAAGCGCGGCGACCAGTTCGATGTGATCGGCCTCGCCCGCGTGTGAGGACGACGCGACGGCCAACTCTTCCGGACTGGTGGGTGCAAAGCCGTTACGGAGCGCTGCGACGGCTTGCAGCGGCTTGTTCGCCGAGCGCGGGTAGATGGGTGTGTGAATTTCCCCGAGTCCGACGACGACCTCGCCGTCGGCGCCGAGAATGACGGCCGATCCGCGATGCACGCATTCGCGGAATCCGGAGCGGACCACTTCCACCAATTCGATACTCACGAGTGCACCTGCGCTTCTGCTTGTTCGATGAACCTCTGGACGCGCGCGGTGACGTTCGGTGCAAGATCGGTGTGTTCTGCGAGGAGCCGTCGAAGTCGCTCGGGGTCGGTTCCGGCGAAGACCTCTCGAACCGTCACCCCGTGCTCCGGGACGTGGACTCGGGTCACCGAGTCGCCCGCGGCGATCGTGCCGGTCCGGTTGACGCGAAGGTAAGCGCCCACGTCGGTCCGTTCGGTGAATCTCTTGACCCAGCCCTTTTCCGCGGCCCAGATGCCGAACGTGCCGCACGGGACGCGGGGAGCGGTTACTTCGAGTTCGAGAACGTCCGACGCCTCGGCTCCGGTGATGTGCCAGCGCTCGCCGATCACGGCGCCCGTGACGAGCATGCCGCTGATGTGGAGATTCTCGCCGAACCATCCGGGGCCGAGCGGTCGGCCCAACTCGTCCGACCAACGCTGCGCTTCGTCGCGCTGATACGCGTAGACGGCTTGGAACGCGCCGCCGTGGAACTCGGTGTCGCAGACGTAGTCGCCGCCGAGTCCGAGTCGTCCTACCGCGACACGGCCGTCGACGGGGCGCTTGTCGATCGCGGTCCGTGGGACTCGCCTGACTCCACTGTCACGTTCGGTGTGGACGACGCAGACCGCGTCGACGATGCCCGTCACTTGCCGCGCAATCGGTTGACAGCCTCACGTCCGGCCTGGGGTGCGTCGTCCGCGACGATCGAATCCGGATCGATGGACGCGGCGCTGGGGCCGGCCATGAGTTCGGTGTCGACCGGGATGTTGCGCTTGATCAGAGCGAGTGCGATGGGGCCGAGTTCGTGATGATTGACGACGGTCCCGACGCGTCCGACGGCCCGTCCACCCGCGGTGATCGGGTCACCCGGTTCCGGGATCGCTTCGGCGCTCCCGTCGAGGTGCAGCATGACGAGGTGGCGCGGGGGCTTGCCGAGATTGTGAACCCGGGCGACTGTTTCCTGACCGCGGTAGCAGCCCTTGTCGAGGTGGACGGCGCCGTGCTCGGCCGGACCACCGATCCAGTGGACCTCGTGCGGGATCGTGCGTTCGTCGGTGTCCAGTCCGAGGCGAGGCCTCGTCGCTTCGACGCGCAGTGCCTCGAAGGCCCAACTTCCGGCGGGCTTGGCGCCGGCATCGGTCAGCTTGGTCCACCACGCTGACAATTGCTCACGTGGGACGAGCAGATCGAACGAGTCCTCGGTCGGCCACGGCATGCGGCGGACGAACCCGCCGTCGGCCAGCGCGAGGGCGTCGTAGGCATCGGTTGGTGTCTGCACGCCGATCGAGGAGAGGACCGCCGGGGATTCGGGACCGATCAGGCTCAGGACCGCAAGCTCGTTGCCGTCTCGAGGCTCGGCTTTGGACCAGAACACCATCTTCTTCAAGAAGGAGAGAAGGTCAGGTCCGCGGTCGGCCTCGGTGTCGATCCAGGTGACGCCGGCCAGGTCCGTCTGCACGAAGTGGTGCTCGACGCGTCCGTTGACGTCCAGGCTCAGGTTTTCGGCGCTCTTGCCGTCGGGGAGCGCGGCGATGTGCTGACTGGAGATCGTGTGCAGCCACGTGAGGCGTTCGTCGCCGGGGATGGCGATCACGAATCTGTGACTGCGGTCGACCACCACTGCTGCGCGCTGCGCGGTTCGCTGTTCACCGAGGGGATCGCCGTAGTGCCATGCGACACCGATGTCGGCCGAACCGTCCGGTGCGGTGACCGCGCCGGGGGAAGTCAGAAGTGGGCTGTTGGGCACAAGAGCGTTGTCGACCACAAGACCAGTCTAGGAGTGTGGGCGGGATCGCGGTTACAGGGCGGCCCCGGCGGCTTGGCGGATCGTTAGGGTTGATGGCATGCCTGATCGCGTATTGGTGACTCTCGACCATGAGGTGCTCGATGCTGACGCACCGTTTCTGCACGCCGACGACCTGGCGGTGGTGCGCGGCGACGGAGTCTTCGAGACGCTGTTGGTACGCGACGGCCGCGCCCGGGTGGTCGAGGGACACCTGAGTCGACTGGTTCTGAGCGCGCGGGCACTCGGCCTGCCCGCTCCCGTTCTCGACGACTGGCGTCTGGCGATCGAGATGGCTGCCGAGGAGTGGGGGACCGAGGAGGAAGGCGCTCTTCGTCTCGTTCTGACCCGCGGCCGTGAGAGTGGCGACAAGCCGACAGCCTTCGTGATGGTCGGTCCTGTGGCCGATCGGGTCAGGCAGGTCCGGGAATCGGGGCTGTCGGTGATGACGCTCGAGCGAGGTTTCTCCGTCGATCTCTCTGCCCGGGCGCCCTGGCAGCTGCTGGGCGCGAAGACGTTGTCCTACGCAACCAACATGGCAGCGCTCCGATATGCGGCGAATTTGGGTGCCGACGATGTGATCTTCGTCAGTTCTGAGGGCAATGTGTTGGAGGGGCCACGCTCGACGGTGGTGATCGTTCGGGACAGGACTTTGATCACACCGCCTCCCGCACAGGGCATTTTGATGGGTACGACGCAGCGTGCCCTGTTCGACGTGGCCGGCAGCGCTCGCTTCGATTGCCGATACGAAACCCTCCGACCTGCGGATTTGATTGCGGCCGACGGAGTGTGGATGGTTTCGAGCGTCACACTGGCCGCGCGCGTCCATACACTCGACGGGCTCGCATTGCCAGAGCCGAAGGTCTCCGAGGAATTCGCGGAATTGGTTGAACGTGCAATTGATTCGGATTCAGCAGGGCGATAGGCGAATAGGAATCGCGACAGGTCTCTACTACATTTGGTAGTAGCAAAGTCCTGCGGTCCAAACCGGACAGCAGTACCGTGTCCGCAGGGGCCGAGCGACTGCCCGCGTCTCGAACCCCGAAGCCTGTCCCAGGGCCCTACTCTCGGAGTAGCCAATGGATACTTTGGACGTCTCCAGGTGGCAGTTCGGTATCACTACCGTCTACCACTTCATCCTTGTTCCGCTGACCATCGGACTTGCGCCGATGATCGCGATCATGCAGACGATGTGGGTGGTCACCAAAAAGGACCACTGGTATCGGCTCACCAAGTTTTTCGGCAAGCTCTTCCTCATCAACTTCGCCCTCGGTGTAGCCACCGGCATCGTGCAGGAGTTCCAGTTCGGTATGAACTGGAGCGAGTACTCGCGATTCGTCGGTGACGTCTTCGGAGCTCCGCTCGCGTTGGAAGGCCTCGTCGCCTTCTTCATGGAGTCCGTCTTCATCGGACTGTGGATCTTCGGTTGGGGCAGGCTGCCCAAACTTGTACACCTGGCGTGTATTTGGCTCGTGGCGATCGGCGTCAACGCGTCGGCGTTCTTCATCATCGCGGCCAACTCGTTCATGCAGCATCCGGTCGGTGCGACGTACAACCCCGAAACGGGCCGTGCCGAGCTCACCAGCATCTGGGAGCTGTTGACCAACAACACCGCTCTTGCTGCCTTCCCGCACGCGGTAGCGGGCGCCTTCCTGACGGCGGCGACGTTTGTTGCCGGCATCAGTGGTTGGTGGATGGTGCGGAACATGCGCCGCGCCAAGCAAGCTGAGGCCACCGAAGCCGAACGTCTCGAATCCGATGCGCGCACGATGTACCGCCCGGCAACACGATTCGCCTTGCTCGTCATGATCGTGGCCGGAATCGGCATCATCTACACCGGTGACGTCCAAGGCAAGCTCATGTTCCAGCAGCAGCCGATGAAGATGGCGTCGGCAGAATCGCTGTGCGACACCGAGATGGATCCGGACTTCTCGATTCTCACCATCGGTACGCACAACAACTGTGACAGCGTGACGCACGTAATCAAGGTGCCGTTCGTTCTGCCGTGGTTGGCCGAAGGCAAGTTCACCGGTGTCGAACTGCAAGGTGTCAACCAGCTGCAGGAGCAGGCGGAGCAGGACTTCGGACCGGGCAACTACCGACCGAATCTCTTTGTCACGTACTGGTCCTTCCGCGCAATGATCGGCCTTGCAGCCGGTTCGGCAGCGCTGGCCCTCGCGGGACTGTGGGTCACACGCAAGGGACGGGTCCCGGACCAGAAGTGGTTCGGAATCCTCAGTCTCGTCGCGATTCCCACTCCCTTCATGGCGAACAGCGCCGGCTGGATCTTCACCGAGATGGGCCGTCAGCCCTGGGTGGTGCATCCCAATCCGACCGGCGTCGACATGATCAGACTGACTGTCGACCAAGGTGTTTCGGACCACGCGTCGGCTACCGTCTGGGCCTCGCTGATCACCTTCACCCTCTTGTACGGAGCACTGGGTGTGGTCTGGTTCAAGCTGATCGTGCGGTACGCGAAGGAAGGTCCGCTGGAGCACGACATGCATCCGCCGGGCGATACAGATCATGACGAGCCGGAAGATCCGGACAAGCCCAAACAACTGTCGTTCGCGTACTAGGAGGCGATCATGGGACTTCAAGAAGTATGGTTCGTGCTCGTCGCAGTACTGTTCATCGGTTACTTCGTCCTCGAAGGGTTCGACTTCGGTGTCGGAATGCTCATGCCGATCGTCGGCAGAGGCAGCGACCTCCCTGCCGATACGCGTCGACGCGTGGCGCTCAACACGATCGGCCCGGTGTGGGACGGCAACGAGGTGTGGCTGATCACGGCCGGTGGCGCGATGTTCGCGGCATTCCCGGAGTGGTACGCGACGTTGTTCTCCGGGTTCTATCTACCGTTGCTGATCATCCTGGTGGCCTTGATCGTTCGTATCTGTGCCATCGAATGGCGAAGCAAGATCGACGACGACAAATGGCGTCAGCGCTGCGACTGGGGCATCATCTTCGGCTCCTGGGTCCCGGCAGTTCTCTGGGGCGTGGCTTTCGCGAACATCGTTCGGGGCGTGGCGATCAACGCCGACAAGCAGGTCGAGTCGGGATTCTTCGATCTGCTCAATCCGTACGCACTTCTCGGCGGTCTGACCACCGCGCTGGTGTTCGCCCTCCACGGCGCTGTCTTCCTGGCACTCAAGAGTGCCGACGAGGTTCGTGAAGACGCAGTGAAAATTGCTGCACGACTGGCAATTCCGGCGATCCCGGTCGCCGGTGGATTCGTCCTGTGGACACAACTCGCCTACGGCAAGGGATGGACGTGGATTCTGGTAGCCGCTGCTGCTGCCGCACTGATCGGCGTCGTCTTCCTGACGCGGGCCGAGCGTGAAGGCTGGGCTTTCGTTCTCACCTGTGTGGCAGTCATCGCCACCGTCGTACTGCTGTTCGCCTCGCTGTTCCCGAACGTCATGCCGTCGACGCTCGATCCGGCATACAGCCTGACCATCGAGAACGCGTCGTCGAGTCCGTACACGCTCAAGGTGATGACGTGGGCCGCGGCATTCATGACGCCGGTGGTGATCATCTACCAGGGATGGACGTACTGGGTGTTCCGACAGCGCATCTCCTCCAAGCAGATTCCGGCGTCGATCGGTCTGCGATTCAAGGAGAAGACGTGGTAGTCACCAACCCTGATTCACAACAGATTCGGATCACGAAAGAACTGACGGTCGAATTCACGTGACTATCGAAGTAGGCGACGCTCCCACCACTCGGGCGCGTCGCCGGGGGCCGATCGACCCGCGACTGTGGCGCCATTCCGCTTCTGCGCGCGGCTATCTGATCCTGACGGTCGCTCTGTCGATGGTGAACGTCGTGATGGTCATCGTCGCGGCGCTCATGATCGGCCGGGTGCTGGCCGGAGTGATCACCACTCGAACTGTGGATGTTTCTTCGTGGACAACCGAATTGGTTGTTCTGGCCGCAGCTGTGGCGGTCCGAGTTCTGGGGACCTGGCTGCAGACCAGGTATGCACACCGGGCGTCGACTCGCGTCGTTGCCGAGATCAAGAACGGCGTACTGACGTCGGCGACGGCAATGAACCCGCGCGATCTGGATCCTCGGCGTGACGAGATCGCGACCGTGGTCACCCGCGGTGTCGACGGCCTCGGTCCGTACCTGACGGGATACCTTCCGGCTCTGGTCCTGTCGGTGACACTGACGCCCATCACCCTGATAGTCATTGCGGTGCAGGACATGACGTCTGCGGTCATCATTTTCGTGACGCTGCCGCTGATTCCGATCTTCATGATTCTGATCGGCTTGCTGACAAAGGGTAAATCGGAGAAGACGCTGGCAGCGATGACCACCTTGTCTTCACAGCTGCTCGATCTACTTGCCGGTTTGCCGACGCTGCGAGCGCTCGGTCGTCAGCAAGGTCCTGCCGAGCGGGTACGTGAACTCGGTGACGCCCATCGGCGAACGACGATGTCTGCTCTGCGCGTCGCGTTCCTGTCCTCGATGGTGCTGGAACTGCTCGCTACACTCTGCGTCGCGTTGGTGGCCGTGAGCATCGGCTTGCGACTGGTGTACGGGGACATGTCGCTCGAGCCGGGGATCGTCGCGTTGATCCTCGCGCCCGAGGTGTACCTGCCGCTTCGGATGGTGGGAACCCAGTTCCATGCCGCCGAGGACGGAATGGCAGCAGCCGACAAGGCGTTCGAGGTGATCGAAGCGGATTCTGCTGCGCCGGAGGGCGGTTGGACGACGGTGGTCGCGCGCGGCGCCGACATCGTCTTCGACGGACTCGGCGTGAACTCTCGTGGGGGAGTCGCACCGTCTCAACTTTCCGCCGTGGCGTCGCCAGGGAAGATCACCGTGCTCACCGGGCCCAACGGCTGCGGCAAGTCGACGGCAGTGCACGCGTTACTCGGGTTGATCGAACCGAGCAGTGGGCGTGTGACGGTTGCCGGCGTCGATGTTCGAGAGCTGGACGAGAACGCGTGGTGGAGTCAATTGGCTTGGCTGCCTCAGCATCCGGTCCTCCTGCCGGGCACTGTTCGCGAGAATCTCGATCTCACCGGGGTCGTTGATGCACAGGCGTTGAGTCGTGCCGCCGCTGCGACGGGATTCGAGGCCGTGCTGGCCGAGCTTCCTGCGGGTGTCGAGACAGTCATCGGTGCCGGCGGCACAGGTCTGTCGCTGGGGCAGCGTCAACGTCTGGCGCTGACACGCGTGCTCGCTTCCGACCGCGCTGTTCTCATCCTGGACGAGCCCACCGCTCACCTCGACTCCGATTCGGAAGGGACAGTGTTGGCTTCTCTGAGAGCACGGGCGGAGCGTGGTGACACCGTCGTCGTGATCGGCCACCGTCCGAGTGTGCTTGCCGCAGCTGACCAGATCGTCGAGGTTCGTGCCCATGAGAAGTGACACTCACGATCCGCTCCTGCGTGCCCTGCAACTACTGGAACTTCGACCACGACGCGTACTGACGGCGGTAGCCGCCGGTGTGGCAACACTCGGCAGTGCCCTCGCCTTGGCCGCGCTGTCCGCGTGGTTGATCACGCGTGCTTGGGAGATGCCTCCCGTTCTCGATCTCAGCGTTGCGGTGGTTGCCGTACGCGCGTTGGGAATCTCGCGTGGTGTCTTCCGCTACCTCGAGCGATTGACGACGCACGACGTCGCGTTGCGCGGCACCACCGCAGCGCGGTCGAGGATCTACCAGCAGTTGGCAGCGGGAGATCCCGCGGCCGCCGCCGGACTACGACGCGGTGACCTGCTCGCACGTACCGGCGCCGATGTGGACGCGCTGGGCGGCGTAGTCGTCAAAGCGCTGATCCCGATCGCTGTTTCGGTTGTCCTCGCGTTCGCTGCGGTGGGCATCTTGTTGTTCATCTCGGTTCCGGCTGCGCTCATTCTGGCTGTTGCGCTGGCGGTGTCCGGGATCGCGGCACCCTGGCTTTCGGCGCGTGCAGCTCGACTCGCCGAGGCCGACAGTTCAGCTGCCGCAGCGCGATTCAGTGAGTCCGCTGTGACGGCGCTCGACCATTCCGCTGAGCTTCGGGTATCAGGTCGCTTGGATCAGGCCGTGAGCGAGGCGGTGTCTGCCGAAAACGAGGTGGTCGACGCAACCGATCGCGCGGCGGTCCCGAGTGCCTTTGCCGCCGCCGCGACACCTCTCGCAATCGGTGTGAGCGTTCTCGGGGCGTTGCTGATCGGAATCACACTGTATGGAACCACCGACATGTCACCGATGTCCATGGGAATCCTTGTACTGCTTCCCCTGTCGGCATTCGAGGGAACCGCGATCCTGCCCAGCGCGGCGGTAGCATTGACCAAGGCGCGACTGGCGTCGGCTCGCATCATGGCGGTCCTCGATCGAGCAGCCGAGGAACACGTCGAAGGTGATCGTGCGTGGCCCGAGAACGGGGCTCTCAGCGTGCACGCGTTGCAGGCAGGTTGGCCCGGTGGGAAGGTGACCGAACCGCTGTCTGTGGATCTTCCTCGCGGCGCTCGTGTTGCCGTGGTCGGTGAGAGCGGATCGGGAAAGACCACCGCGCTGATGACGATGGCGGGACTGCTACCACCCGTCGCGGGAACGGTTCGAGTCGGCGGAGTGGATGTTTCGGATATCGATCCGGCCGAACTGCGTCGGCACGTCGGATACTTCGCCGAAGATGCACACCTCTTCGAGACGTCGGTACTCGAGAACCTGCGCGTCGCGCGGGGTGACCTCACCGCCGAGGACGCGGAGAAGGCACTTGCCGCCGTTGGTCTCGGAGAGTGGCTGTCGGAACTGCCGGACGGGCTCGACACCTACCTGGTCGGCGGTATGCGAGCGGTTTCGGGCGGTGAGCGTCGTCGGTTGCTGTTGGCACGCGCGATCGTCTCGCCCGCGGAGGTATTGCTGCTCGACGAGCCGACCGAGCACATGGACGCGGAGGCCGGCGCTCAGTTGCTCCGCGAGTTGCTCGGTCGCGAAGCAACGCTGGTCGATTCTTCGCGAACCGTAGTTGTCGTCACCCACCAACTTCCGGACGGCACAGCAGCTGACCAGGTGATATGCGTCGGGAAAGTTTCTGTGGAAAATACGTTGCCGTCGTCGTGAAGTGGGCGTACTTTCTCCTGTACACAAGGAAGGAGGTGGTCTGAAATTGAAGTACAGACGGACGCGTGAGGTGGCTGCCAGCTAGCCGCAATCGCTGATGGAATTCACTTACCGCGTGAGCGGCCGGCGAATCCCAGGCAGCCACCCGACCCCCGAGCCCCCGATCAGTCCGACCGGGACCCGTGCGAAAGCGCGGGTGTGGCTCGGGGGTCGCTTCGTGCTGTGCGCCTTTATTAACCCCCGGCGGTTAATAAAGGCGCACAGCGTGGACAAGGATTGGGTCCCCACCATCCACCGCGCTCGAGGATCGCTCTGACCTCGGCTGCAGTTCGGCACGAGGCTCCTTCCACTTCTTCCCAACCGAAGACCAGCGTGGCATTGCCTGACAGTTCGGATGCGTTTCCTCGCCGACGATCCCGCAGCGCAGTCGCCCGAGAAGAGTGGAAGGCGAATCCGTCGAGTCGAACGATCAGTGCGACACCGCAATTGCGGTAGTCGACGTCCTCGTAGAGAGTTCTCCCATCGACGAGGACCGGCGATTGCCGTCGTGCTTCCGGCAGACCGTGTGCTCGCTCGACTTCGATTGCATAGCGATGCTCGAGTACCGACTGGACGCCGCGATCCAAGAGGTCCAATGTCGAGGACAGCGCTTTGACATATCGCCTCGGCCGGCGGTACTCCATTCGGGTGCGTAGTTCCATCCGCGACACCTTGCAGGCCGTGGCGGAGCGGACCAGAGAACGAGCGGCGTCGCGAGCCGACGGCTCTGCAACCGCCAGGTCAATTGCGGTGTCAGCCAGCGAAGTACGAGCAGGCTGAGTGGCAACGCCGATGTGGGCCTGAGCGCGTGAACGATGAACGATCACTCCGGGATGGGCAGTGGACCACCCCAACGGAACGGGGCGCGCCGGGGAGCGTTCGGGTCTGACCGTCGGACTCTGGCAGCGCGAGGATCTGCCGTATCGGACCGTGATGTGGACCGGCAGATCCGACTCGATGTGCGTGAGTCCCCACTCTTCAGCTGCAGTCCGGTGACTCAGATAAGTCTCTCCGCCGCCGAACAGCAGTGCGGCCTCGAGAATCATTGCTCGGTTGAGTGGGCCGTTGGTGCTGGATTGAACGCCGTGGAGGACGGAAGTCCATTGACCCGATTCGACCAGATGCTGGATTCGCCGCGGCGAATAGCCGAAAGGGCGCAGCTGTTTATTGGTCGCGAGTCCGTGTTGGAAGTCGAAAATTCTTCGGAGATCAGGATCGATGTAGTCGCAGTTCATGCGAATACCGTGAGATCCCGGTCCGACAGGAATCGGTCGATGATGCCGTTCCAGAGCCCACCTGTGGAATTTGTCGGTGGCTGTGGATGGATCTGCTGTGCGCCTTTATTAACCGCCGGGGGTTAATAAAGGCGCACAGCAGAGCTAGCCGATGTAGCGAGTCAGCCGCGCCGAGAGGCGCGGCTCCAGGCCACCGTCAGACATGATGCGCTCTTCGACGTACGCGAGGTCGCCGCCTTCGACGATGCCGTACAGGCGCTTCGCGCCGCCGTACAGTGCACCGGACTGGCTGCGGATCACCACGTCGGTGGCAAGTTCCCACGACGCCTGGGTGAGCGCACGCCCGTAGTACATTTCGACGACGCCGGAGCTGTGGCTGAGCAGGAGTTCGACGACTTCCTGATTGACGCTGCCGGGGATGCCGTCGCCGCCCATGCGCCAGTAACCGCTCTCGCGCAGATCGGGGCTCACGTACTTGCCCTCGGCGTCGAGGCGCCAGGACCGGGACTCCCAATTGAGGTAGGGGCCGCCGTCGTGAGAGATGACGATCTGCTGACCGAAGGCGTAGTCGCCGGTCTCGTCGTGCCCTTCACCTTCGCCGCGCCAGACGCCGACGAGGGGGAGCAGTGCGAGGAGTTCGGGATTGATGTCCGGGCCGAGGCGCAGGTTTGCGGTGTCCTCTGGCAACGGAAGGTCCGGCAGGGTCGGGATGTTGAGTGACGCCGTCGACTTGGAGCGCTCGACGGCGATGGCGACAGCTTCGTCCCCGCTGCCGCGCCTCACGGCACCTGCAGCGGCGGAATCGTCAGCGGTCGCGTCGGACCCTGAATCCGGAGCCTGACTCACGACTCGTCGGTGACCAAGCGGTACACGACGTACACGGAGAACCAAGCGATCATGACGGATGCGAGTGCGAGGAGTACCTCGAAGAAAATGACCACGGGTACATCTTAGACCGCGGCGACCGACCGGAAAAATCGGGAGCCGGAATGCAGAAGGCCCCGCACCGGAGGGGTGCGGGGCCGCCTGAAAAAGCAGGAATTACTTGCTGACTGTCACGTCCACGTTGTGCACGCCCGAGCCTTCGGGAGTGACGGTGGAGGTGCCGTTGCCCGAGCTGGACAGTGCACGCACGGTCCACTCGCCCGGAGCGGCGAAGAAGCGGAAATCGCCGGTTCCCGATGCCACGACCTCGGCCGTGAACTCTCCGGAGCCGTCGAGCAGGCGCACGAATGCGCCACCGATGGGCTGGCCGTCAGCTGCGAGAACACGGCCGGTGATGACCGTTTCCTTCTCGACGTCGACGCCGGCAGGCAGGGTCTGGCCCTGGGTAGGTGCTCCACACATGATCAGGCTCCCAATTCGATCGGTGCGCCGACGAGTGAGCCGTATTCGACCCAGCTGCCGTCGTAGTTCTTGACGTTGTTCTTGCCGAGGATCTCCTGCAGCACGAACCAGGTGTGGCTCGAGCGCTCGCCGATGCGGCAGTAGGCGATCGTTTCCTTGGTGTCGTCGAAGCCCTTCTCCGCGTACAGCTTGGCGAGGTCGTCGTCCGACTTGAACGTGCCGTCCTCGTTGGCGGTGGTGCTCCACGGGATGTTGATGGCTCCGGGGACGTGGCCGCGCTGCTGCGCCTGCTCCTGCGGAAGGTGCGCGGGAGCGAGGATCTTGCCGGAGAACTCGTCAGGGCTACGAACGTCGACGAGGTTCTTGCTGCCGATGGCGTCGATGACCTCGTCGCGGAATGCGCGGATCGAGAAATCGGGGGTCTCGGCCTTGTACTGCGTGGCTTCGCGGTTGACTGCGTCCTTGGAGAGCGGGCGTCCGTCGAGTTCCCACTTCTTACGGCCGCCGTCGATCAGCTTGATGTCCTGGTGGCCGTACAGCTTGAAGTACCAGTACGCGTACGCGGCGAACCAGTTGTTGTTGCCACCGTAGAGAACAACGGTGTCGTCGTTCGCAATGCCCTTGGCGGAGAGCAGGTCCGAGAACTGCTCCTGGTTCAGGAAGTCACGTCGGACGCCGTCCTGGAGGTCCTTGCGCCAGTCGAGCTTGACTGCACCCTCGATGTGGCCGCCGTCGTATGCGCTGGTGTCCTCGTCCACCTCGACAAAAACGGTCTTGGGGGTGTTGAGGTTCTGCTCAGCCCAGTCAGCGGAGACTAGGACGTCGGAGCGAGCCATGGTGTTCCTTTCGATGTGGTCTTGCGTCGGTCGATATCCAGCAGGGGTTCAGTGGGGTTGTGTGGCAAGCGCTTTCACGCGGTGGTAGCGCGGCCGGTATTTCGCAGCCTGGCGACCAGTGGGTAGATCTGGCAGCCGAGGCAGATGCCGAACGCGGCGTTGAGCAGGGCCGCGAACAGGGCGAAGCCCGTGGCGACGGTGCCGACGATCGTCGACCCGGCCAGGAAACCGACCGTGCCTGCCAATGCGAAGACGAAGCCGACGAACTGAGCGAAGCGAAGTGGCGCTACGGGTTCTCGTTCGCTGACCGGCGAGATTCGCGGGGCGACGAGCTTGCCGAAGATCTGGCCGTACGGGCTGCGCTTGGGGCCGAGTACGGCTCCGACCGCGAAGACGATGGCCTGCAGTGCGAGAAGCACAGTGGCAGCCGGCAGAGAGAAGGTCGAGAGGACGAGCGTGAGTACGAGAACGCCGGTGGTGACCCACGCGGCGAATCGAGGTCCGCGGACGTCGACCTGCTCGAGTTGGGGTGTGGTTGTGGACATCGGGAGTGCTCCTGCGCTGGATTGCATGATGCTGTGCGTGGACCGAGAAAACGGGACGCAAAAGTCCCACTCGGTGGATTGATCACGTGAGCGAAAGCTCGAAGGTCAGAGAGTTCTGACGGATGTGGTGATCAGCAACAGGTACAGCAACAGCCCCCGAGGCGGCACAGGTCTACTGCGCGGCGTCGGGTGAGCATCAGCTCGTGGCGGGTTTGCACGTCGGCGAGTTTACCCCGAATTCTCGGATTTTGGCTCGTGGGGTCCGGATAGTGGTACGAGCGCAGCTTTCAGATCGCCTGCGGACGGCACTCCGGACACCCGGAACTGTTCCTCGAGGCCACCGTCGAGGATGAAGGTGGTGGGTAGCGACAGGACGCTCATTTCGCGTGCGAGAGCCGGTTCCTTGTCGATGTCGAGTTCGATCTCGACCGGCGGACGGGGAGCGTCGGCCATCGACACCACGACCTGACCGACGACGCGGCGTACTGCCGCGCACGGTCCGCACCAGTCGGCGGAGAAATGCAGTACGACGGGCCCACCGTTCGCCGACACGACTCCAGCCGCGCGGAGCAGTTCGAGGCGACTGTCAGCGGTGCCGGTCGCGGCCGGCGAGGTGACTCGAACCTTTCCGTTGCGCGACTTGAGAAAGAGCCCGACAGCGACGACGGCGACAAGCGCGACCAGCAGAATTGTGATCCCGGTCATCGGTTCTGCAGCTCTGCGAGGTCGATCGTCGTGTTCTCGGCGCTGCCTTCGATCACGATTCTTCCGCCTTCCGCGTAGACCAGGCTCGGCTGGATTCCGTAGGGGAGTGCCTGTGGATCGATCGTGTAGCTGAACAATCCGAGGACGACGGGTTCGAGTGCTGCGGGGATCGAGAAATCGGCTTTGCCCTCCGGACCGAAGTACAGGTTGCTGGCGACGATCTTGACCTGCCCACCTTCCAGAACCAGGTTGGCCTGCACGCTCACTGCAGTCTCGATCGGGCCGACGGCAACCGTTCCGGTCAGCACGACAGCGCCCGCGGTGCTCGCACCTGTTCCACCGCTACCGCCGGTGCCATCCGACTTGTTGGCCGGAGGTGAAGATACCTGCAGGTCAGGGATGTTGAGCAGCTTTCCGAGGTCGGTGGCGTTGATTCCCATCCGGCCGTCGAGTTTGTCCACGGGGAGCTGGGTGACGTTGCCGTTCACGATGTCGGAGAAAGGAACGGTGACCCCGCGCAGATCTGCCTCGACGGTCACTTCGCCGACCACGTCGCTCTGTACGCCGGTAGCTCTGACGTAGACGTCCTTGTATTTCCCGCCGAGAGCTTGGGTGAGGAAGGGGAACCCGTTGAAGGTGACCTCCGGGTCCGCCTCGAGTGATGCGCCGGTTCGGAGCTCGCGGGAAACCCGGTACTCGGCGTACGCGGCAGCGCCGAAATCGGCCACCAGTCCGAGGCCGAGGAGGAAGACGATGCCGATGATCAGTTTGCGCACCGCACCATTGTGACCGACTCCGGTCGGGGTTCGATGCGACGGCCCCGGTACCAGGCACGCTAATGTAGTGACCGACCAAAAGCGTCGAACTACTCGAGCGTTGCCCTCGCGGGTTGCGCGGGCTACTAGATAGGAGGCCGTGTGGAACTGCTCCTCCTCACCTCCGACCCCAACCCGGAAGCTGTACTACCGGCGTTGGCGTTGCTGGCGCACTCGGTTCGGCCTGCCCCCACAGAGGTTTCCTCGCTACTCGAGGCAAGTTCCGCGGACGTGGCATTGGTGGATGCGCGCACTGATCTAGCTGCCGCACGCGGGTTGTGTCGATTGCTCGGAAGCACAGGATCCGCAGTACCTGTGGTCGCCGTCCTCACCGAAGGCGGACTCGTTGCCGTCAACGCCGACTGGGGGCTGGACGACATCCTGCTTCCCGGCACCGGTCCGGCTGAGGTGGACGCCCGATTGCGGTTGTTGGTCGCCCGCAGCGGCGGTGTGGCCAGTCCGGAAGCGTCGGGAAAGATCACGCTGGGCGAACTGGTTATCGACGAGGGGACGTACACGGCACGATTGCGTGGACGGCCCCTTGATTTGACTTACAAGGAATTCGAGCTGCTCAAGTACCTCGCGCAGCACGCCGGCCGGGTTTTCACCCGTGCGCAGCTGCTGCAGGAGGTGTGGGGCTACGACTTCTTCGGTGGCACCAGGACGGTCGACGTCCATGTGCGTCGTCTGCGGGCGAAACTCGGCACCGAATACGAGTCCTTGATCGGTACAGTCCGAAATGTCGGATACAAGGCAGTGCGGCCGACCAGGGCCAAGGGCGGCGCAGCTGCTCCCGTTCAGTTCGAGGACGACGAAGACGTCGACTACGACGCGGCCGACGGATCGGTGGTCTGAGATGGGTTGGAGCGATTCGCTGGCGGCCGGATCCGCTGAGCAGGTTTCCGCGCTGCTCGATCGCGCGACCGACTTCGACGGCAAGGCGCCGGTGTCGGAGCAGGGGCGCCATGCCGTTGCCGGGCGCGGCGCAGCACGGCATCTTCTCGAACTCGACGGCGATACGGTCGTCGGTTATGCACAGCTGCAAGCCGGTTCGGACGAGCATCCCGACATGGCCGAGTTGGTGGTCGACCCGCAGGCCCGGCGCCGCGGTATCGGAACCAGGCTTGCCGCAGCGGTATTCGACGAGGGGCGTCCGGGCACGCGAGTGTGGGCGCACGGAAACATCGACGCCGCAGTGGAATTCGCCAAGAGTCTCGATCTGGTGAGCGTTCGTGAACTCCTCCAGCTGCGTCGACCGCTCGATGCTCCGCAGCTTCCGGAAATCGTTGTGCCCGAAGGCATAACGATGCGGACGTATCGTGGGCCCGAAGACGATTCCGAGATCCTTCGCGTCAACAGCGCGGCCTTCTCCTGGCATCCCGAGCAGGGTGGCTGGACCCAGGCGGAGATCGACGAGAGAACGGCCGAAGGTTGGTTCGATCCCGCCGGTCTGTTCCTGGCGTTCGCGGACACCGATCCCGATACCCTTCTCGGCTTTCACTGGACGAAGGTGCACGCACCCGAAGGTGACGATCCGGAGCTGGGGGAGGTGTACGTCGTGGGGATCGATCCTGCTGCACAGGGACGCGGTCTCGGCCGAGTGCTGACTCTTGCGGGCATGCATTACCTGCGTGATCGCGGCCTCGGAACCGTCCTTCTGTACGTCGAAGGCGACAACACCGCAGCCCTTCACACGTACGAGCGACTCGGCTTCGATCGGTTCCATGTGGACATGGCTTACGCTCGCGCGCTCTGACGTCACAGTCGAACACGCAGAAATGTCCAGTCTGTTCATTCTCCGTTAACCATGTGTGGTCCAACCGGACACCGCGCCCGCCTACTTTTCTCTGTGGGCAGCGCCGTGTTGCCTGATGCAGATTTCAATCATTCTGCGTCTCATGTCGCCGCCCGATCGTGGGCGTGGCGGTAGCGATTTCCGGAGGATCTTGGTGAATCTCAAGCGCAGTGGTGCCCTGCTCGGTGTAGTGGCCGTGGGCGCCATGACCTTGGCCGCATGTGGCAGCGACAACAACTCGTCGTCGACGGGTGTGGACGCGTCCGCATCGAACGCAACGTGCGAAGGCAAGAGCAACCTCTCTGCCGCTGGTTCCTCGGCACAGAAGAACGCCATGGACCAGTTCGTCGCCACCTACATCTCCGTATGCCAGGAAAAGGGCAAGACGGTCAACGTCGCTTACAACCCCAGCGGTTCGGGCGACGGTCGCACCCAGTTCATCGCCGGCCAGATCGACTTCGCCGGCTCCGACTCGGCCATCAAGGACGAGCAGGCCGACAAGGCCAAGGAGCGTTGCGTCGGCGGCGAAGCCTGGAACCTTCCCCTCGTCTTCGGCCCGATCGCGGTTGCATACAACCTCGACGGCGTCGACAAGCTCGTGCTCAACGCAGAGGTTCTCGCGAAGATCTTCAACGGTGGCATCACCAAGTGGAACGATCCGGCAATCGCCGCGCTCAACTCCGGTGCTTCGCTTCCCGACGAGAAGATCACCACCGTGATCCGCTCCGATTCCTCGGGCACCACCGACAACTTCCAGAAGTACCTCGACGCGGCATCGAACGGTGCTTGGACGTCGGGCGCAGGGTCCGACTTCACCGGTGGCGTCGGTGAGGGCGCCAAGGGTTCGGCGGGCGTTGCACAGGCAGTCGCTACTGCACCGGGTTCGATCACCTATGTCGAGAAGTCGTTCGCCGATCAGAACAAGCTCTCGGTTGCCGAGATCAACACCGGCTCCGAAGCAGTCGCACTGACCAACGACTCGGCCGCCAAGTCGATCGCAGGCGCGAAGTTCAAGTCCGACGCGACCGGCGACCTGACGCTCGACCTCGCGTCGATCTTCAAGACCAACGAATCCGGCGCGTACCCGCTGGTTCTCGCGACGTACTCGATCGTCTGCTCCAAGGGCTACGACGCGGACACCTCCGCAGCAGTGAAGTCGTTCCTGACGAGCGCGGCCAACGAGGGTCAGGCCAACCTGGCCGAGCAGGGTTACGTTCCGCTGCCGGCCAACGTCCAGGATCGCCTCAACGCGTCCATCACGGCAATCAGCTGACCTAGAGACTCGTGCGGACAAGCTCATGGATCTACATTCAGACGTGAAGGAAGTGAGCGCGCATGAGTGACGCGCCCATCACCTCGACATCTCGTTCTCCCGGCCCCGCAACCAGCGGGGCCGGGGTGGGCGGTCCGAACGGCACCACGGAGGACACGATTACTTCCACCAAGGCTCCAGAAACCGAGCATCCTCCGAAGGGTGACGGTCCGGGCAGCGGCAACAGCAAGACGGTGACCCGTCCGGGTGACCGCATCTTCAGCTCGCTTGCATCCGGTTCGGCAATCTTCATCACGGTTGTCATCGCGGCGATCGGCGCGTTCCTGATCTGGCGTGCTGTTCCTGCCTTGAGCCGGAACCAGGTCAACTTCCTGACCAGCCGTGAATGGGTGACGCAGAACATCAACGCGATGGCGTTCGGTGTCCTCGATCTCTTCCAGGTCACGGTGTTGGTCTCGCTGTTCGCCCTGGTGCTCGCGATGCCGATCGCACTGGGCATCGCGATCTTCCTGACTTCGTACTCTCCCAAGTGGCTCACGCGGCCACTGTCGTACACGATCGACCTTCTCACGGCCGTGCCGTCCATCGTCTACGGCCTGTGGGGACTGCTCGTCTTCGCCCCGGCGATCACCCCGGTCGCGGTGTGGCTCAACGACACTCTCGGCTGGTTCCCGCTCTTCGCCGACGGCAGCGGATCGATCACCGGCGGCGGCACCATCTTCACCGCAGGCATCGTCCTTGCCGTGATGATCCTTCCGGTCATCACCGCAGTGACCCGCGAGGTGTTCATCCAGACCCCGCGATCACAGATCGAAGCCGCACTCGCCCTCGGCGCCACGCGCTGGGAAGTTGTGCGCACCACGGTTATCCCGTTCGGTAAGTCCGGCTACATCAGCGGATCGATGCTCGGTCTCGGACGCGCACTCGGCGAGACGATGGCCCTGTACCTGATCCTGCGCACCACCTCTCAGGCCTTCGGCTGGTCGCTGTTCGACGGCGGCTCGACCATTGCCTCCAAGATCGCCCTCGGCTACGCGGAGTTCAACAACGACATCCAGGCAGGCGCGTACATCGCGGCCGGACTGGTGCTGTTCGTGCTGACCTTCGTCGTCAACGCGGCTGCCCGCGCAGTGATCGCCGGAAAGAAGGACTGACCCATGACCTCCACTCTGGACCGGCCGGTCAAGGCCCCCACTTTCCAAGGCGTCGGCGCCCGTCGTCGTGCCAAGGACGTCATCGCGACCATCCTGGTGAGCCTGGCAGTCGTCATCGCGCTCATCCCGTTGGTCTGGGTGCTCTTCACGGTCATCGCCAAGGGCCTGCCCGCTCTGACGTCGCCGACGTGGTTCACCAATTCGCTGAGCGGATTGACGGCATCGGCCGACGGCGGCGGTATCTATCACGCATTGATCGGCACCTTGCTGCAAGGCATCGTGTGTGCGGTCTTCTCCATCCCGCTCGGCATCTTCGTCGCGATCTACCTGGTGGAGTACGCCGACCGGAAGTCGAAGCTGGGCAAGCTCACCACGTTCATGGTGGACATCCTCAGCGGTGTTCCGTCGATCGTGGCCGCGCTGTTCATCTACGCACTGTGGATCGCGACCTTCGGCTTCCCCAAGTCCGCGTTCGCTGTATCTCTGGCTCTGGTCCTCCTGATGGTCCCGGTCGTCATTCGCTCCACCGAGGAAATGCTGCGCATCGTCCCGATGGACTTGCGAGAGGCGTCGTACGCGCTCGGTGTGCCGAAGTGGAAGACCATCTCGAAAATCGTTCTGCCGACGGCACTTCCCGGCATCATCACCGGCGTCATGCTGGCCCTGGCCCGCGTGCTCGGTGAGACCGCGCCGCTGCTGATCCTCGTCGGCTACGCACCGTTCATCAACCTCGACTTGTTCAACGGCGAAATGGGCACTCTGCCTTCCGTCATGGTCGCCGAGATGAACAACCCCACCGACGCCGGCACCAACCGCATCTGGGGCGCAGCACTGACCTTGATCCTGCTGATCGCGATCCTCAACATCGTCGCGAAGCTGATCGGTCACTTCTCGCAGGTGAGAAGCAAGTGATGCGGCCTCGGAACATGTTCGTACTCAACAGCGTCAACAACTCAGTAGGGAGCCGGTAATGGCCAAGCGTCTGGATCTCAAGGACGTCAACATCTACTACGGCAAGTTCCACGCCGTCGCCGATGTGGGCCTGTCCGTCCCGCCCCGGAGCGTTACCGCCTTCATCGGCCCGTCCGGTTGCGGCAAGTCCACCGTTCTTCGTTCACTCAACCGCATGCACGAAGTGATTCCCGGTGCGCGCGTCGAGGGTTCGGTCTTGCTCGACGGTGAGGACATCTACGGTTCGAACGTCGATCCCGTCGGTGTTCGCAAGACGATCGGCATGGTCTTCCAGCGGCCCAACCCCTTCCCGACCATGTCCATCAAGGACAACGTCGTCGCAGGCTTGAAGCTGCAGGGCGAGCGCAGCAAGAAGAAGCTCGACGAGGTGGCCGAGCGTTCGTTGCGTGGCGCCAACCTGTGGAACGAGGTCAAGGATCGCCTCGACAAGCCCGGTGGCGGCCTCTCAGGCGGTCAGCAGCAGCGTCTGTGCATCGCGCGTGCCATCGCGGTCTCGCCCGACGTTCTGCTCATGGACGAGCCGTGCTCCGCGCTCGACCCGATCTCGACTCTCGCGATCGAAGACCTGATCACCGAGTTGAAGAAGGACTTCACGATCGTCATCGTCACGCACAACATGCAGCAGGCTGCGCGTGTGAGTGACCAGACTGCATTCTTCAACCTCGAGGCAACCGGTAAGCCCGGTCAGCTCGTCGAGATCGACGACACCGAGAAGATCTTCTCCAACCCGACGCAGAAGGCCACCGAGGACTACATCTCCGGCCGCTTCGGATAGGTCCTGGGACAAACCCTGCACGATCATGTTTCACCCCCGTTTCCAACAGGAGACGGGGGTGAAACTTTTTGGTTGTGGTGATAGTTCCCACTCCGGTGCGCAGAGCTGAGCGTCGTTGGGCGCCCGAATAATTCGATGAGCAGCGCAAGTGCGCCGAGTGGGCGCTGAAGTAGCCGACGATGTGAATCTCGTGGATACTGACGACGCTTCGGACAATGCTAATCTCGGCCCGACAGCACGCTGTCGATCGATGTCGTTTCACAACCGGAAGGGCTTGTCAGTGCACCTCACCCCTTCAGATACCGAAAAGCTGCTCCTGAGCGTTGCGGGCATGGTCGCCCGCGACCGCCGCGAGCGCGGGGTACTGCTGAACTACCCCGAAGCGATGGCCCTGATCTCGTGTTGGATTCTCGAGCGCGCGCGTGACGGAATGACGGTTGCGGAACTGATGAACGCCGGTCGGCAAGTGCTCACCCGCGACGACGTGATGGAAGGGGTACCCGAGATGATTGCAAACGTCCAGGTGGAGGCCACTTTCCCGGACGGTCGCAAGCTGGTCACCGTGACGGAGCCCATTCGATGATCCCCGGTGAGGTACGCGTGTCCACCGAACCGCTCGAGTTCGGCACAGATGCGGAAAAGATCACGATGGTCGTCGTCAACGACGGCGATCGCCCCATTCAGATCGGTTCACATCTCCACCTTCCAGCGGCCAACCCGGCGCTGACCTTCGATCGCGAAGCGGCAGACGGCTTCCGGCTCGACATCCCCTCGGGAACGTCGGTTCGGTTCGAACCGGGAGTCAGCCGAACGGTGACACTGATCGCGCTCGGCGGACTCAAAAGGGTTCCGGGCCTGCAGATCGTGCCGGACGAAGACCTACCGACGCATGCGCGTGAGCCCAAGACCGTCATGCCGTTCGGCACGCCCGGTGTCGAGGTCGAAGAACCCTTGCGTGCGTCCTCGGTGAACGTTCGCGTGAGTGATGTTCCGGTCGAGGCGGATTCACCGGAAGACGCCGCGACGACAGTTGAGAGGACAGCCGAATGAGCAGGATCGATCGACGCGGTTACGCCTCCCTGTACGGCCCTACTGCAGGCGACCAGATCCGTTTGGCCGACACAGATCTGTGGATCGAGATCGAGCACGACTACACCGCGACCGGCGACGAGATGGTCTTCGGTGGCGGCAAGAGCATCCGCGAGTCGATGGGCCAGGGCCTGACCACTCGCGACCAGGGTGCTCTCGACGTCGTCATCACCAATACGGTGATTCTCGATCACTGGGGAATTGTCCGGGCAGACGTCGGAATTCGCGACGGACGCATCGTCGCGATCGGCAAGTCCGGTAACCCCGACATCATGGATGGCGTGCACCCCAAGTTGCTCATCGGGCCGAGCACCGACGTGATCGCCGGCGAGGGAAAGATCCTCACCGCGGGTGCGATCGACACTCACGTGCACTTCCTCAGTGAAATCGAGATGATGGAAGCGCTCGCGACCGGTACGACGACAGTGGCGGGCGGCGGAACGGGCCCCACGGAGGGAAGCAAGGCAACCACCGTCACGCCCGGCGCCTGGTCCCTGACGATGATGCACCGGGCCCTCGACCACATCCCGCTCAACGTTCTTCTCCTCGGCAAGGGCAGCACCGTCAGCCATGAGGCCATGCGTCAGGAAGCTCTCGCCGGCGCAGGTGGATTCAAGGTTCACGAGGACTGGGGTTCCACTCCGGCCGCGATCGACGCAGCTCTACGCGCAGCCGACGAGTTCGGCCTCCAGGTGGCGCTGCATGCCGACAGCCTCAACGAAACCGGGTACGTACAGCACACTTTGGATGCGATCGCCGGACGCGGGATCCACGTGTTCCATGCGGAAGGTGCCGGCGGCGGGCACGCTCCGGACATCATCGTGACGGCAGGTGAGCCGAACGTTCTTCCGGCATCGACCAATCCGACGTTGCCGCATACCGTCAACACGGTGGCCGAGCACCTCGACATGCTCATCGTCTGTCATGCGCTCAATCCCCGGGTTCCGGAGGATCTTGCCTTTGCCGAATCCCGGATCCGGCCGACAACGATTGCGGCGGAAGACTTTCTGCACGACATCGGAGCCATCTCCATCACCTCCTCCGACGCCCAGGCAATGGGGCGTATCGGTGAGGTGACCCTGCGGACGTGGCAGGTTGCCCACGTCATGAAGGCCCAGTACGGCAAGTTGGGCACCAGCATGCCGGCCGACAACGAGCGTGCGCGGCGCTACGTCGCCAAGTACACGATCTGCCCTGCGGTGGCGCACGGTATCGATCACGAGATCGGATCCGTCGAGGCGGGGAAGATGGCGGACCTGGTGCTGTGGGATCCTGCGTTCTTCGGTGTCCGTCCTTCTGCCGTGATCAAGGGCGGGGCGATAGTTGCTGCGCCGCTGGGTGATCCGAACGCTGCAATCCCGACCCCGCAGCCGGTGTTCGTACGTCCGGCCATCGCGGCAACTCCGGGATCGGCGCCGCACCTGTCCACGACGTTCGTCTCTCCGATGGCCATCGAGGACGGTCTGGCCGATCGTCTCGGTCTCACGCGCACCCTCACCGGTGTTCGTCCGACGAGGCACCTCACCAAGGCGGATATGCCGAACAACACGGCACTGCCGTCCATCGACGTCGATCCGGAGACGTTTGCCATCAAGGTCAACGGCGACCTGATCGCGCCCAACCCCGTTGACGTAGTGCCGATGGCTCAGCGCTACATGCTGTTCTGAAACCATGTCAATCGAGATGGCGTCTGCCGACATAGCGTCGATGCTCTTGGCGGACGGGCGTCTGCCTACCGGCGGTCACGCGCACTCGTCGGGGTTGGAACCGGCACTGGCGGGCGGACTCCTGCAGAGTCAGGTCCCTGACTTCATTCGTGGTCGACTCGAAACAGTGGGACTGGTCGAAGCCGCTGCAACGGTAATCACGCGACGCTGGGCCGTAAGTGAGGGTAGTGCAGGCGAACTCGAGGACATCTCGAGGGAACTGCTCGCTCGGACTCCCAGCGCACCGCTGCGTGAGGCGTCGATTCAGCTCGGACGTGGGCTGGCAAGACTGGCGTCGCGATTGTGGCCGCAGCACCCCGCGGTGCAGATGCTCATGGCGCTGCCCGGGCATCCGATGCGGCCGCTCGCGTTGGGCGTCTTCACGGCGATCTCCGGGATGGACGACCTACAGGCAGCCAGATCCTGTTTGTACGACGACGCTCAAACGGTGGCGTCGGCGGCATTGAAGCTACTGCCGGTGGATCCGGCAGAACCGGTCGAATGGCTGCTCCGAGCAGCCTCGACCATCGAAACCGTCGCCAAGGCTGCCGTGGCAGTCGAAGGCGTCACAGATATACCCGCAACAACAGGACCGTTGGTCGAACAATGGTCACTCGAACACCACGCTCGATCCAGGAGGATTTTCCGTGCTTGACAACCTGAACAACACCACCACTGCTGCAAGAGGTTTGAGGCTCGGCGTTGCCGGCCCCGTCGGCACCGGCAAAAGCACTCTCATCGCCACCATCTGCCGCGAACTCGCGTCGGAGTACGAGATCGCGGTGGTCACCAACGACATCTACACCGACGAGGACGCGCGACTGTTGCGCGCGGCCAACGTTCTTCCGATCGAGCGCATCGTCGCAGTCGAGACCGGAGCGTGCCCGCACACGGCCATCCGTGACGACGTGACACCGAACCTCATTGCGGTCGAAGACCTCGAGCGTCAGTTCCATCCCCTCGACATGGTGATCGTGGAAAGCGGCGGTGACAACCTGACCGCCACGTTCAGCCCGGCACTGGTCGACGCCCAGATCTTCTGCATCGACGTCGCCGGCGGCGGAGACGTCGCACGTAAGGGTGGTCCGGGAATCGAGCGGGCAGATCTGTTGGTGGTCAACAAGATCGACCTGGCCCCGTACGTCGACGTCGACGCAGTCCAGATGGTTGCCGATGCCACGGCCGCGCGAGACGGACTTCCCGTTCTCGCGCTCAGCCAGAAGGATCACGCCACGATCGACCAGCTCAGTGCCTGGCTTCGCCAGGTCATCGCGTCTCATCGCGCAGGTAGTCACACTCCGCAGGATCCGGGACCGATGGCACCGCACTTCCATGCCGACGAAGAAGACCACGGACACGGTCACGGGCACAGCCACTCTCACGCTCACTGATGCGCACTGGAGCTACGCGGGTCGTCGTCGAGAGAGTGGGTGATACCGCTGTTGCGCGAGAGCTGATCTCGGGCGACTTCCTGGCCCCGCGATTCGTCGACGCTCGCGGGCTCACCGTACGAATTGCCTTGGTAGGGCACAGCGCAACGCTGCTGGCCGGTGACGACCTGCGTATCGAGTTCGTGGTCGCGCCGGGTACGTGTCTCGAGGTGATCGAGCCGTCAGGGACCGTCGCGTACAACGCACGCGGCGGCCGGGCGGCGTGGTCGGCCTCGGCGAGCGTCGGCGCCGGTGCGGCGCTGATCTGGCGAGCGGCACCGTTTGTGGTCGCCGGTGGCGCGGATGTGACCAGGCGCGTGGATATTTCACTGGAATCCGATGCGGTGGCGCTGCTCGACGAGATGATCGTGTTCGGGCGGACCGGCGAAACCGGCGGTGCGCTTCGCTCGGATCAACGCATCACCGTCGACGGGAAAGCGCTCCTCGTGGAAACTCTCGACCTGCGTAGCGCTCCGGACCGTTCGTTGCCGGGAATACTGGGTGGTCGTCGTGTGCTGGGCACGACCATGCTGTTGGGGATGAAGATTTCCGACGACGTCGAGGGACATGTGACGCCGCTGGCGGGGCCGGGGATGCTTGCGCGGGCCGTGGCCGATCACGCACATGAGGCGAGCGCAGCATTGGATCCGATCTGGTCGCAGTGGCGGGCGCATGTGTCGGAGAGGTACACCGACTGATCTCCCAGAGCGTCACACTTCGGGCGGCTGCGTCGTCCACTATGTGACCAGGCCGAAGAGAGCCGGGCGCACAGGTTTGACGGAGGCATCATGCGAATTGTTGTTCTGGGCGGAACCGGCCAGATGGGAAAGCTGGTCGTAGAGCAGGCGAAGGCATCGAGCCATGACGTCGTCGCCGCCGCTCGATCGACGGGAGTCGACATCTCCACGGGTGCGGGGTTGGACGAAGCATTTGTCGGTGCCGACGTTGTCATCGACGTGAGTGATCACGTCACCAACAGCGCCAAGAAGGCGATCGAGTTCTTCGAGACGGCAGCGAAGAACATCGCCGCGGCCGAAGCCAGAGCGGGCGTTAAGCATCACGTGCTGCTCTCGATCGTGAACTGCGACGATCCGCAGTTGACGTCCTTCGGGTACTACCAGGGAAAGGCCGCGCAGGAACGCGCGGTGGAAGCGTCGGGCATTCCCTTCACGATTCTGCGATCCACTCAGTGGTTCGAGTTCGGCGAGAAGACCATCGCGCTCTTCGGACTGGGGCCGGTCGCGATGGTTCCCCGGATGCGCTCCCAACCGATAGCGGCGAAGACCGTCGCCGAGGCTCTGGTGACGTGCGCTCAGAACGGTCCGACCGGGAGGGTTCCAGATCTCGCCGGGCCTGAGGTCCTCGAGATCCCGGCCATGACGCGTGAGATTTTGAAATACCGTGGCCGACGCACGTGGCTGATCCCGATCTCGATGCCGGGAGCGGGTAAGGCGATGAAGGGTGGGGCGCTACTGCCCGGGCCTGGATCGACAACTGCAGGACCCACGTTGAAGACCTGGTTGCACGAGAACTGAATAGGTAAGGCGGCCGCGCAAGTGCGCGGCCGCCTTTTACTCACGTGGACGGTTGGGTTCAGAGATCCGGGTACGAGGTGAGGTTGTCGACCTTCTCAGTGGTTTCCGGCTCTTCGGGCAGCTTGCCGGTCACCAGGAAGATGACGCGTCGGCCGACCTCGACGGCGTGGTCGGCGAATCGCTCGTAGAAACGGCCGAGCAGCGTGACGTCGACTGCAGCGGCAACGCCGTGCTTCCACTCACGGTCCATGAGGACGGTGAACAGGTGGCGGTGGAGGTCGTCCATCGCTTCGTCTTCTTCGCGCAGGCGGGCAGCGCGCTCGGGGTCGCGGGTCTCGAGTACGACCTTGGCGGCCGCACCGATGGAGACAGCGATGCGTCCCATCTCCGCGAAGTAGCCGTTGACCTCTTCGGGAAGCACGTGGTTGGGATGTCGGCGGCGCGCGATCTTGGCGACGTGCAGGGCGAGCGCACCCATGCGGTCGATGTCGGCGACGATCTGGATTCCGCTGACCACCGAGCGCAGATCTCCGGCAACGGGAGCCTGCAAGGCGAGCAACGCAAACGCGCGCTCCTCGCAAATGGTGCTGAGTTCGGTGATCTTGTCGTGTTCGCCGATTACTTGTTCTGCCAGGGACAGGTCTGCCTGGAGCAGGGACTGGGTGGCGCGCTCCATAGCGGCACCTGCCAGTCCTGCCATCTCGCCGAGCGTGTCTGCAAGCTCGGTCATCTGTTCGTTGTAAGCCACGCGCATGAGGTCAGAGCCTACGTGCCGTGAAAGACCAAGTCACAAGCACCAGGTGAACGCAAGGTGAATGAACGTGTGTCAGTCGCAGGTGGTGTCGCCGGCATTGACGCTCGCGATGTCGGCGGGCAGTGCCGTCGAGGTGCTGGTGTCGACCGACGTCGGATTTGCCGCCAGGATGGTCCCCGGGTCCGCGGGGGCGACGACGGTGCCGGAGAAATTGCTTCCGACGACGACCTCGATCATGTCTCCCATACTCGGCGCGAGCACGAGAACCGCGCCGGGAATCGACGACGCGACAGTGACGGCTTCAGCCTCGTAACCTGCGGCGTAGCGCACGACGGTGGTGGACGCTTGAGCATTCGCCAGGCCGGTGGCCGCGCTGAAGTTACCGACCGTGGAGATCTGGAATCCGTAAGCAGCGAGGCTGTCGGCGATCGTCGCGGCCTGCCCGGCAATTCCCGACGCGTTGGAGACGTCGACCGAGATGTTGTACGCGCTCATCGCTTCGACGGAAGTGGCGGGGGGCGGCGTGCTGGACGTAGGAGCCGTCGTCGTGGAACTGGTCGACGACGGTGTGGTGTCCTCGCGCTCTTCGCCCGGAAGCGGATCGTCGTCGATGATCGCCTGGAAGAGCGACTTGATCTCGTCGGTGCGAGGAATCTCGTTGCCCCAGTCGTTGGTGCCGTCCGTGGGGACCGTCAAGAACGTGACCGCACCCGCGTCGACGTTCTGCAGCGAACGGCCGAGGGTGACCAGCGACTTCGTGTCGATGTTCTCGACGAACGTGTCGCTGGTGAAGGCGTTGATGAATCCGTTGAGCTTGCCCGGATTCAGGAGGACCTGGTTGGACAGGGCCGAGCGGAGCAGTGCCGACAGGAATTTCTGCTGACGGGTGATGCGTCCGTAGTCGCCGTTGCCCTCGGCTTCGACGTGGCGCGCACGCACATAGTTGAGGGCAGTGCGGCCGTCGAGCATCTGCGTCCCGCCGGACGCGAGGACGGTTCCGAGGATGCCGTCTTCGATCGGTCCGGGGGAGCAGACGTTCACGCCACCGACGGTGTCGACCATGCGCTCGAAACCGGCGAAGTCCATTCCGACGAAGTGCCCGATTTTCAGGCCGGACATCTTCTGGATGACCTTGACCAGGCACTTGGGGCCACCGAGTGCGTACGTCGCATTGAGCTTGTCGCCGCTGGCGGCCGGGAAGGTTTCGCTGGTGTACTTGCCGGCGTCGTTGTCCCAGCCCTGGCAGATCGGACGTTCGACGTCGAGGTCACGCGGGAAGGAGACGGCGACGACGCGGCTTCTGTCAGCAGGAATGTTCACCAGCATGACCGTGTCGGCTCGGGCGCCTTCGGCGTCTTCGACGGTTCCGGCGCCGATCTCACCGCTCGCACCGGCTCGGGTATCGGTGCCGATGATCAGGTAGGTCTCGTCGCCGAGCTGGCCGCCGGCGTCGATGATGTCGTCGGACTCGGTGTCGAGTGCCGCAATCTGATCGAATCCGCCTTCGACCGACCGCAGATAACCCCAGACGACGCCGGTCAATGCGAGAGACATGACGGCCAGGAACGCTACTGCCGATCGGCCGATCACTTTTGCGCGATGGCGGCGGCGAATCTTGCTTTGCGCCAGGCGCGTGGCGCCGGTGTCACCGACTACACGCGGCACTGCGGAGGTGACGGGATGTTCTTCGGTGATCCAGTCCGCCGCGGCAGGCGGGACGGTCGGACGCGCGGGAATCGGTCGGGCAGGGGGCGGCGCCGACGCTGCTGAAGATTGGGTCTCGGGTGGTACGGATTTGGTCGGCGCCGGCTTGGGCGGCGCAGCCGGGGCGGGTGGTGGTTTTTTGTCGCCTACCCGACGGACCAACTCGGCGACCGACACGGAGTCGTCGGTCGGAGGCGAATCCCGTCGCCCGGTACGTCCACTGCTACGGCGCTCGGGGGGACTCGGTGGTTGCGGCGCTGGTCGCTGGGGTGTTGACGGGCGGGGTGTTGAAGGGCGCTGGGGTGTTGCCGGGCGCTGGGGAGCGGCCGGTTGGTCCGGGCGGGCGTTACGGAAGCGCTTGTCCGCGAGCGGACGTTCCCAGGGGGCGCGGCTCTCGGGCGGAGGTGGGCCCGAATCGTGATCATCACCCACCGATGCAACCTGTCCCGTCGTCGACTGTCAGTAACTCGTCATTCAAGTGCCGGCGTCAACCGGTTGTCGACGAAGCTGGAGCCATATTACTGGTGAATCCTGAGTGCTTCACTCAGAAAGTGATGAGAGTAATCCGACGGCGTGTTCTCGCTAGCCGCCGGAGTGCATCATGTCAGCTCCCACCGGTACAAGGTCGTCCTCGGGATCGTCGAGCCAACCCTCCGGTAGTGCTACCTGACCGGGCGAGCCTTGGCGACCCCGCGGGCCTTCGGCGTCCTTGGGGAACGGGACGTTGTGATCGAGCTGTCCGAGCAGGTCGTCCAGTTCGGACAACGTGCTGACCAACGCCATCGAGACCCGCAGATCCGATCCGACCGGGAACCCACGCATGTACCAGGAGACGTGCTTGCGAAGTTCGCGCAAGCCCTTCATCTCGCCGTGGTGTGCGGCGAGCAGCTGGGCGTGACGAGCGATGATCTTGGTGACTTCGCCGAGCGTCGGCGGCGTGGCGATCTGTTGTCCGTTGAGAGCTGCGCTGAGTTCCGCGAACAGCCATGGTCGTCCGAGGCAGTCACGTCCGACGACGACGCCGTCGCAGCCGGTCTCGTTCATCATCCGTGCAGCATCCGACGCGTCGAAGATGTCACCGTTGCCGAGGATCGGAACGTCGGTGACGTGTTCCTTGAGGCGCGTGATCTCGTTCCAGTCAGCGGTACCGGAGTAGCGCTGCGACGCGGTACGTGCGTGGAGTGCGACGGCGGCAGCGCCTTCGGCTGCGGCGATCCGGCCGGCGTCGAGGTGCGTGTGATGTTCGGGGTCGATACCGACACGCATCTTGACGGTGACCGGAATGTCGGTGCCCTCGGTTGCGCGCACTGCTGCTGCGACGATCTGTCCGAACAGTCGACGCTTGTACGGCAGCGCCGAGCCACCGCCCTTGCGGGTCACCTTCGGGACGGGGCCGCCGAAGTTCATGTCGATGTGATCTGCCATGTTCTCGTCGACGATCATCTTGGCCGCGGCGTAGGTCGTATCCGGGTCGACGGTGTACAGCTGCAGGGACCTGGGTGTTTCGGTCGGGCCGAACGTGGTCATGTGCATCGTGGCCGGTTGGCGTTCGACGAGCGCACGTGCGGTGACCATCTCGCAGACGTAGAGCCCGGACGTGCTGCCTGCACGTTCGAGTTCGAGTTCACGGCACAGCGTGCGGAAGGCGACGTTGGTGACGCCCGCCATGGGTGCGAGGACCACGGGGCTGTGCAGCTCGAGTGAACCGATGCGAAGGGATGACATGACTACCTCTGAACAAATACTTGTGACAATTGGAAGTGCCCGGTACCGAATCCGGTACCGGGCACAGAATAGCCGGTGAAACTAAGAAGCCTGCTGTTCGCGCTTGGCGGCCTCGCGTGCGAGCATGCGATCGCGCTGTTCTTCGAACTTCGTCGCGTTCGCGGCGAGGGTCTCGAGGAAAGCTGCCAACTCTTCGCGCGTGTTCTCGCCTTCGGCACTGAAATCGTTGCGCTCGAAGATGTTCCACTTGCGCAGGACCGGCCAGACGACCTCGTCGAGGTGCTGGCGAAGGTCGTAGATACCGTGCTTGGCCATGAGGGCGCCGTTGCGGCGGAAGTTCGGCATGCCGGCGCCGGGCATCTGGAAGTTCTGGACGATGTTCGCCACAGCTTTGAGAGCCTGATCGGGCGCAAGATCGAGCGCGGCGGCGCAGATGTTGCGGTAGAAGATCATGTGCAGGTTCTCGTCGGCCGCGATGCGCTGAAGCATCTTGTCGGCGATCGGCTCGTCACAGGCCTTACCGGTATTGCGGTGGCTGACGCGCGTCGCGAGTTCCTGGAAGGTCACGTAGGCGACCGAGTGCAGCAGGCCGGCGTCGCCCTCGTCGATGGGTGCGCTGTAACCGTTCGTCATGTGTTCCATGCGGAAACGCTCGAGCTCGACGGGGTCGACTGCGCGAGTGACGACGAGGTAGTCACGCATCACGATGCCGTGACGGTTCTCCTCGGCGGTCCACCGGCCGACCCACGTACCCCAGGCGCCGTCCTGCGAAAAGTTCTCGGCGATCTCACGGTGGTACGACGGCAGGTTGTCCTCGGTGAGCAGGTTGGTGATCATCGCGGCGCGGGCGACCTCGCCGAGTTGTGACTGCTCGAGGCTCCAGTCCTCGCCGCCCATGGCTGCGAAGTTACGGCCTTCGTCCCACGGGACGTAATCGTGTGGATGCCATTCCTTGGCCATGGAGATGTGGCGGTTGACGTTCTCCTCGGCAACCGGCTGCAGCTCTTGTAGCAGCTCCAGCTGCGTCAGAATCCTCGTCATTTCTTGCCTCCATGTTGAGTGAATGCGCGACTTCGCCCCAGCCTACGGCACCGTAGGTTTGAAAAGAATGGCATGAATATTGCTCCCCTCGGGCGATGTTACCGATCCGTAGTTATCCGGGGGCACTTTCACGACCAAGTCGTTCTTTCGACGTAGTCGCGGAACGTCCGGGCAGGATCGGACAGTTCGCGGCTCTTCGACCAGATCAGTCCTATTTTCCGTTGGGCACCTTCGATCGGTACGTAGACGACTCCTTCGGCCCAGATCGGTGGATCTTGCACCGGCATGACCGATACACCGAAGGATGCGGAGACCAGTCCGCCGACCGTTGCCAGCTCGCTGCTCTCGAAGACGAAATTCGGAGTGAAACCTGCGGCCGCGCACAGTTCATCGAGAATTCTTCGCATCCCGAAGTTCGGATGCATACCGATGAACGGTTCGTCGGCCGCGTCCGCGAGCTCGACCGAACGCAACTGTGCGAAGCGATGATCAGCTGGAACAGCCAACGCCAGTGACTGCTGAGCGATCTGCATCCACGCGACCTGCGGATCGCGCGGCTGCGGCGAGACGACGGCCAGGTCGGACGCACCCGCGGCAATCCGGTCGACCAGGAACTGCGCGCTGTCCTGATGCAGTTCGAATCGCACTCCGGGATGCTCGACGCGGTATCCCCGCAGCATGTGCGGTACCAGCCAGGTACCGAACGAGTGGAGGAAGTCGAGTCGGACGGTGCCGCTCTCGGGACTCGCCAGCGACCGGATTTCGGTCTGCGCCGCGTCGAGTGCGTCAAGCGCGGTCCGAGCGTGCTCGTAGAGGATCTCGCCGTACCGGTTCAGTTCGAGTCGGCGTCCTTGACGGTCGAAGAGCCTCACGCCGATCTGTCCTTCGAGGCGTGCGAGTTTGCGCGAGAGGGTCGGCTGCGACAGGTGGGTCAGGTCGGCAGTGGCGGTGACCTGTTGGGTTTCGGCGAGCACGACAAACCATTCGAGGTCTTCGGTCAACATCACGACGTCAATCTATATGTGCTCAAGACATAAAGAACTCCACAACTATGCATTTTCTTTTGTCGAAGCTCGGCGAGAGGATTCTTACCGGAGGTAAGTGATGTCTGGAGGTACGTGGTGACTGTCGAGAAGGTGATCGAATCCGATCTGGCGCCGCTTCGGCGGGGATCTACCGGATACCGCACGGTGACCGTTGCGTTGTTCGCGGCCGGGCTGTCGACGTTCATCTCGATGTACGCGGCTCAGGCACTGCTGCCCGCATTTGCCGAAGGCTTCGACGTCTCGCCTGCGGTGTCTGCACTTTCCGTCTCGGCGACGACGGGCATGTTGGCGCTGGCGATCATTCCGGCCAGCGCGCTCTCCGAGCGGTTCGGTCGCACACGGGTGATGATCGCGTCGGCGTCGGCGTCCTGTGTGATCGGTTTGCTCCTGCCACTCAGTCCGACGATCGAGGTTCTGCTGATCGGACGCGCGGCGCAAGGCTTGGCTCTGGCCGGGGTCCCGGCGGTGGCGATGGCCTATCTGGCCGAGGAGGTCGATCGGAAGGACCTCGGTGCGGCGATGGGAAGGTACGTTGCCGGCACGACGATCGGTGGGTTGATCGGACGGCTCGTTCCCTCGGGGGTGGTCGATTTCAGTACGTGGCGCTGGGCACTGTCGACTGCGGCCGTGCTGTCAGCGTTGTTCGCGCTCAACATGATCCGGAAGATTCCCGCGTCGAAGTTCTTTCACCCGCAACCGGTATCGGTGCGTGCGATCGCGTCGAATCTACGTCACCACCTGGCGAACCCGTCGCTGCGCACGCTTTTCGCCTTGGGGTTCATCCTGATGGGCGGATTCGTCTCGATCTACAACTTCCTCGGGTTTAGGCTCACAGCAGTACCTTTCGGTCTTCCCGAAGCGCTTGTGGGTCTGGTGTTCCTCTTCTACCTCGCCGGCACTTTCACCTCGGCGGTAGCCGGCGGGGCCTCGGACCGGCTGGGCAGGCGCAGTGTTCTGCTCGGCTCGGTGGTCGTCGTAGTGATCGGGCTGGCACTGACCGTTCCGGACAACCTGGCCCTGACACTCGTAGGGATGCTGCTCTTCACCGGAGGATTCTTCGCGGCACATTCTGTGGCCAGCGGTTGGGTGGGCCTGATCGCGACCGATCACCGGGCCGAGGCGTCGGCGTTGTATCTGTTTGCCTACTACGCGGGTTCGTCCGTGGCGGGTGCCCTCGCCGGCGTCGCGTACGCGGGCGGCGGGTGGGGTGGGGTCAGTGCCTTTGTCGGCGCGCTGCTGTTGGTTGCGTTCGCATTGTCGCTGAGGATGTTTCGATCTACGAAGGTTGACTGACAGGGCTGACTGACAGGTTTGACTGACAGGGTTGACTGACAGGGCACTGCGGCGACCCCGAACGGGATCGCCGCAGTGCGAATCTGTTCAGCGTCCTACTTCTTGCCGCCGCCGCGGCGGCCACCGAGAAGGTCGCCGAGGCCGCCGCCGCCGGATCCACCCAGGATGCCGCCGAGTGCGCCGCCGATGCCGCCGCCGGAATTGCTGCCACCGCCGAGAATTCCGCCGAGGAGATCCCCGAGTCCGCCGCCGCCGGAGGCCTGGGCCTGCGCGCCGGCTCCGCCACCGGTGAACTGCTTGGCGAGGTAAGCCAGGACGATGGGAGCGAGGATCGGCAGCAACTGCTTCACCAGATCGTTTCCACCCCCGCCGCCGACACCGCCGAGTGCGCTGGCGACCTGATCGGTGTTGCCGCCGAAGATGTTCGAGACGATCTTCTGACCGTCCGCGGTGTCGACTTTGCTGATGTCGACGCCGTCGTCGAGAAGGCTGGTGTCGGCGTGCGACTGCAACGCGCTTTCCAGCGAGGCTGCGCCTGCGGGATCCTGCGCGTTGGCGCCGAGGCCGCCGACGAGGGTCGGAAGTGCAGTCTTGACCGCCGATTCGGCAGTTGCCTGGTCCACGCCGAGTTGCTGCGCGATCTGGTCGATGGGGATCTGGGATAGAAGGTCGTCAAGCGATGCCATTGATGCCCTACCTCTTCTGGGGTACTACTCGTCAGTACCCGGCTGTTGCAGACACTAGTGAATGTCGGCGTCGACGGTAACCCTCCGGTTGCCGAGCGGTCAGGCTCGGGTCTTCTCGCGGGGGACCAGGCACGCTAGGAGTGCGAGAATCAGTCCGCCGGCCGTCAAGATGAATCCTGTCTGATTTGTCAGGATCGTGGAGTAGTTTTCCCTGATGACATTGTCGAATTGGTCGTTCACTCGGTAGTAGAACGTGCCCAGAGTTCCCAATCCCACGATGATTCCGATCCACGCCGCAATACGAGAACCGAACAATGCGGCGATCAGAATCAATACGGCTGAAGCGAGCAGAAGTATCGCCATCGACCGGTAGAAGGTCACGGACTGATCGCCGAGTTGCTCGATTGCCCACCCGGCCGGAAAGCCGTCCCTCAGGTCCTCGAGGCGAACATTGTTGGGTTTGACCCCGGCCAGTACGTACGTGAACGAGCCGACGGCAACGGCGATTCCACAAATGAGCAGAACCAGATGAACTAACGTGCGCATGCCAGTCTCCCTGTGTTCGGAGTTCGGTGACGCGGTCGTCGCCGAGCCTAGCTGTGTCGCGGGTGTCAAGCTCGGTATCGAGCGTGCAGAATCGTCTCCATGCCCGACAACATGCGTCGACTCGAAGAGATCTCGTTGTCCCTGCCGGAGGCGGAGCGCGTCGACATCGAAGCGTGGGACGGACACCCGACCTTCCGGGTCCGGGGCAAGAACTTCGTGTTCTGCAATCTCGAAGCCACCTCCTTGACCGTCAAGTTGAGCAAGGAGGAAGCCGAAGCGGTGGTGGCCACCGAACCAGGCGCAAGTGCTGCCGGCTATGGCCTCGGTCGCCACGGGTGGGTTGCACTCGACATCGGCACCGACGTTTCCGAGGAGAAATGGTCGCAACTGGAGGAGTGGATCTACACCTCGTTCACCCTCGTTGCTCCGAAGCGGCTTGCCCGGATCGTTCTCGATGCGGATGAGGAACGCCCGTAACGGATAGATTCGTCAGTACAGACGCCGACTAGACGAGGATTTGTCATGACGACACCGGAAACTTCACCGGCCACCGCAAAACCGGGCATGCCGCCGTGGGCGAAGAAGGCCATCGGGATCGCAGTGATGGCGGTGGTCCTGGTCATTGCGTACTTCATCCTCGCCGCCTTCCTTCCGCGTTGGTGGGCGCAGCGTATTGCGTCGCTCGCAAACGGCAGTTTCAGCGCCGGTATCGCGTGGGGACTTCTGTTCGGTCTCGTGTGCACGCTGGTCCCGCTGATCTTCTTCCGCGCGGTCTGGCAGGTGCGCAAGCGTAAGCACGCGCGGATCATGCAGATCACCGCCCTCGCGTTGGGAGTGATCTTCGCGCTGCCGAACCTGCTCTCTCTGACAGTCGTCCTCGGCAACAACAACGCGGCGCATGCGGGCGAGCGGATCCTCGACGTCGACGGCCCAGGCTTCCGCGGAGCCTCGGTTGTCGGTGCCGTCCTCGGCGTTGCGTTGTTCCTGGGACTTGTGGCGCTCGGCTACATGTACAAAAAGCGTGGCAAGGATCTCGACAAGATGCGCGGTGAACTCAAGCAGCACGAGCCGCAGAGCAAGGGCGAGGCACCGGCTCCCGAAATCTGAGTCAGCTCTTCGACCGAGTACTCAGGCCGACACCGACTCCGACGGTTCCCGCCGCCACCAGTCCGGCGAGCGGGACCGCCCAGTGGCCGGCGAACGTGCAGGCGAGAACCAGGATGGCACTCGCCGGTAGTACAGCCTGCTCGATCCTGTCGCGCTTGAAGTGGCGTGAGTGCATGAGCCACACGAAGATCAGGAACATCGCGGCCGGGATCGTGACCGCGGCAGATGCTGCGAACGTCGAAATGTGCGCTTCGCCCACTGCTTCCTCGACGGCTACTTCGATGCCGGCGCCGATGGCCGCAGCGGATCCGAATACGAAGTAGTGCCCGTATCCCCACAACAGGACGGCGCGATTGCCTTGGTCTGCGAGGTACTCGTGGATCGGGACGGCAAAGTAGATCCACAACGCGGAGAACACGATCAGAACTCCGCCGACGGCAATCGGTATCAGGAGGTCGGCGGCGTCGAAATCACGAATGCCGGATTGGACTGCGATGGTGGCGGCAGCAATGGTTTCGCCGAGCATGATGATGGTGAAGAGGCCGTAGCGTTCGGCGATGTGTTGCGGGTGCCACGGCGTCTGGTGGTTGCGTTCGGCTATTGCCGGCACCGCGAGTTCGGCGATCATGAGAACGAAGAATCCGGGTATCCACGCCGACGCCGGCATCAGAAGCAGCACGATCCAGCCGGCCTGGACGATCACGAGCCCGGCGGCGTATTGCAGTGCAGTGGTTCGCGCTGCACCGGTTTCACCGCTGGCGGCTCGAAGCCATTGGCAGGTGAGCGCAATTCGCATGATGAGGTAGCCGACGATGGCCGTCGTACGGTCGGTCCCGTCGAATGCGTCGGGGATTCCGGCGGCGAAGACGAGCACGCCACAAATCTGTACGAAGGTCGCGATCCGGTAGGGGACGTCGTCCGTGTCGTAGGCAGATGCGAACCAGGTGAAGTTCACCCACGCCCACCACAGTGCGAAGAAGACGAACATGTAACCGGCGATGCCGTCGGCGTAGTGGCCCTCGGCAACTGCGTGCACCAGTTGGACTCCGGCTTGCGCGGCTGCCACCACGAAACACAGGTCGAAGAACAATTCGAGTGGCGTCGACGCGCGATGGTTCTCGTCGCGGCTGCGTGCGCGCATCCGGATTATCGGCATAACCGCGCGGCCGTGGCCGGCCCCCGTACTGGTGTGTTCTGTCATCGTCCCCACCTTGCTCCGCCGAGTAGTGCAGGAGCGCAGTCTAGGACGAATCCCGTCGGGTCGACGAATGAGACATTTCGACCTTCACCACACGAGAACGGGCTTGATGACGCGGCCCGACGCCTGATCTTCCACGGCTTTGTTGATGTCGGAGAACGCGTACCGCGTCACCAAACGGTCGATCGGAAACCTGCCCTCGGTGAAGAGTTCGGCGAGTTCGGGAATGAAGGTCGTGATCTCGGATTCGCCCTCGATGCATCCTCGAATCGTCTTTCCGTTCAACATGATGTCGGCCATGTTCACCTCGAGTGCGGACGCTCCGAGTCCGACCACTGCCAGTGTTCCCCGCGCACGAAGCGAGGCAATTCCCTGGTTGATCACGGCGCCGATGCCGGTGGTGTCGAGGGAATGCGTCGAACCCCCGTCGGTGGCGGCTCGCACCGCTTCGACCGCGTCCTCGGTGGTCGGATCGACGGTCACGGCGCCGAATTCCTCGGCGAGGCTTCGTCGCTGCGCAACCGGGTCCACCGCGACCAGGGTGGAAACCCCGGCAGCTCTCGCTGCCAGCAGCGCCGCGAATCCGACGCTGCCGGCTCCGAAGACGACAAACGTCGAGTCGGGCTCGGGGCGAAGCAGATTCAGTACCGCGCCGGCGCCGGTTTGAAACCCGCAGCCGAGCGGAGCTGCGACGGTCAGGTCCACCGCAGGATCGACGACGACGGTGTTGTCGGCGGAGGTGATGACGTATTCCGCGAAGCTGGACTGGCCGAAGAAGGCGGACCGTAGCGGGGTTCCGTCTCGCCGGATCGGCGTCGAGCCGTCGGTGCGTGCGCCAGAGCTGTTGAGCGCGTGTGAGCTTTCGCAGTACGCCCGATGACCGCTGAGACATTGCCTGCACGCACCGCAACTGCGATAGCTCAACAACACGTGATCGCCGGGCACGACCTTGTCGATCGACGAGCCGACGGCCTCGACCACCCCCGCTCCTTCGTGCCCGAACACGCAGGGGCCGAGCCTTTCCGGTAGCACCGACTTCGTGAACAAATCTGTGTGGCACAGGCCGGTAGCGACGATGCGAACAAGGATCTCGTCTGCGCGGGGTTCGTCGATTTCAACGGTGTCGAGTGTGAAGGGGGAGTGTGGGCCGTGTGAGAGCGCCGCTGTCATCTGCATGGAGGACGTCGAATTCTGTTCGGCGCGAATCACGCTCGCTCGAGCAGGAAGTAGTAGTGCTGCCCACCGTCGAGAACCAGCGCCGACTTTCCGTTCATGATGCCCATCAGTGTCGAGTCGTCGACCTTCTTGAAGTGGTCGAAGATCGGCGCACCGTCGTAGACCATCGTTGCCGTGACTTCGCCACGAAACTCGATGTTCCACAGGCTTGCTTCGCCATTGCCGCCCTTGACGTCGGAATAGAGGTTGCCGTCTTCGTCTCGGCAGATCAACGGCTTTGCGTCCTCGACCGAGTTGAAGGTCTTGCCGTACCAACGGCTCGCGAACAGCTTTTCGTGAAGCCGGTGACCGGTGGCGAAGTCGTCACCTTTCCATTCGCCGAGGATGTCTTCTGCGGCGACGGTGTCCAGAGCGGCCCACACGTCATCGAGTTCTGCAGGAGATACACCACTTTCCGCTGCACGGAGCCGAGCGAAAGTGGTTCGGGCCTCGTCGAGATTCATGTCTCTCCCTGCATCGGCGGATAAGCGTCAAGTGAGTTCGCGAACCAAACTGTTCGTCAACTCCGCACGCTACGCCGAACCGGACGGTTCGGCAACGGTCGATTCGTTCTAGGCTGTCGACATGCGCTCAGCAGGGGAAGCCACGAGGGACCGCATCCTGGCGGCCGCAAAGGACGAGTTCGCCACGCACGGTCTGGCCGGCGCGCGGATCAATCGGATCGCCGCGCAGGCGCGTGCCAGCAAAGACCGTCTCTATGCGTACTTCGCAAGCAAGGAAGAGTTGTTCGCTGCCGTCACCGAACAGTGGACGTCCGAAACCACAGCGGAGACAGCGCTTCGTGGCGACGATCTGCCGGGCTATGCCGCTCGGCTTTTCGACAACTACGTTGCGCATCCCGAGAACGCACGGTTGCAGCAATGGGCGGATCTCGAAGCACCGGACGTCATGAGTGAGGACGACATACGAAGCAAGACGTTCCGGCCCAAAGTAGCCGAGATACGCAAGGGCCAACTCGAGGGTCACATCGACCCCGAGTGGAATCCTACGGAGTTGATTCTGTTGATCACCGATATCGTCCGAATGCTTGCGCTCAAGTCGTCTCGTTCGGTCCCTCGACGTCGGGAGGCGGCGGTCGAGGCGGTTCGGCGGTTGATCGCGACGTGACGAACCGGATGTGCAACGTGATCAATGGCCAACGCCGCGTTCCCTTGTGTTCTCGCACGAGGGGACGCGGCGTTGAATTCCAGTTCGGAGCGGGTCAGAGCTTGACCGACGGCTGACCACTCCTGATACGGCTTACCTCGGATCGAGCGAATTCGACTCGGTCGCTTTCTGTTCCGCGGGCCTGGGCCAGTGCGTCGGCTAGATCCGCGGCGGCCTCGAGTACGTACCCGTTGCGTTTGCGATCTGCGTGGCTTGCCGCTGACTTCCGGAATGTCTTGCGTGCCTTCCGGTCGCCGCACAGAGCCGTCAGTTCGTCGACGGTGATGACGCCGCGCTCGACCTCCGGGGTGAGGACGTCTCGAAGGAACTGGCGTTCGCGGGGAACCGTCATTCGGAACACTCGGAAAACGAGGACCAACGCCGCGGTGATCATGACGACGAAGAGTGGGAAGAGAAGAATGGCCTTGCCCTGGGACAGAGCAGCGGCCGAATCCCACAGGCCGTGCAGCAACATCGCAGATGCCATCAAGATGAGGCCCCGCCCCACTCGTCGTGGTTCGGCGGGGCGCCCCAAGAGATAGACCAGTCCCGCACAGAAGATTGCACTGTAGAGAGTGTGCGCCGCGACTCCGAAGACCATACGGAGCATGATCGTGGACATCGCTGCACCGACCGGATCGGCCCCGAACTGCGACGCGGCCGAGTTCAGTGCGTAGAGAACGTCTTCGAAGATCTGGAAGCCGAGTCCGATGAACGCGCCGAGTATGAAGCCGTCGAAGGCGGTGCGCACCAGGCGAGATGCCAGCGCGACGAGTAGGAGCAGTCCGACACCTTTGGCGATTTCTTCGGTGAACGGCGCTGTCAACCCCGCGCCCCAGTCCTTCGCCCACGCTTGTCCGAACGTCTTGGCATACAAGGCGAGTATCGCGTCGTTGGCGTTCGCTGCCATGACCCACGTCGCAGCGAAGCTCCCCCAGAGGAAGGCCACCACGATCAACTTCACCGGCTGGCGTGCATAGCGGTCGATGTGATGGGTGAACCACCAGAAGACTGCGCCGTAGACGCCGAAGAGCACGATCGACAGTGCTATGGCGTCGCCGTAGGCGGGTGCTGAGGCCGAGAGCATCGAGAAAAGCTTGAAAGCACCGGTCACCACCAGCATGAGGTAGACCCAGAAGGCTGCGTTGCGCGGCTGGTAGAAGGTGAAAGACCGTCCCCAGCCCGAGTTTTCGATTGCATCGACTCTAGCGGTGATCAGGTTGTCGGTCGTCTGAGTGGCGGGAGCGGTCATCACTTTCCCTCTCCGGTTCGGTGGCCGATGCTCACGATCATGCGAGCGATGTCGTCGGTGATCGCGGGAGCCACGTCGCTCGGACCGGTGGAGACCACCTCGATGCCCTTGCCGTCGACGACGAATGCGGCGATCACTCCGTCCGTGGACGAATTCGAGTAGCTGGTCAGGACGCCACGGATGCCGCTCTCGGTCGTGATCGCCGAGGAATCGTCGCTCACGCGCAGTGATTTCTCGGTAGCGAGAGCATCCGAAGTCTTCTTGATCTGTTCCAGGAGAGCCTGTGCGTCTCCGGCGAAAGGCGCTGTGTACACGGTGAACATTGCTCCGCCGTTCACGAGCGCGGCGCGAGGGGGGAACGAACCGGTCACCGGTGTATCGGCCTCGCGGACGCCGTCGGTGATTCCCCAGCCTGGAGCGGGAACGAAGGTGATGCCGTACTGGAGTTCCATGACGTCGCCCGCGACGACCGGGTCGTCGTAGGAGACGGCGTCGTTGATCTGCGGGATGACGATGCTCATCACGATTGCGACGGCCAGCACGATGGCAGCCGGAAGGATGGTCGTGCGATCGAGGCCGAACCACCGCCGGTCAACCGGAACCCAGCGGTCGTCGGGTTCGTACCGGGCACGTGGCGGTCCTTCCCGTTCCGTAACGTTCGCGTGTGTCATTTATGCCTCGGTTTCCGTGACTTTGTGGGTTGAAGAGTTCGCGCACAACAGTTTCCGATGCCTGTGTGCCGGAGAAGATCGGCAGGCCCCGAGAATCCGAGGAGTGAGCTTGTCTGTGAAGAAATTATCAAACCGAATATTTCGGGCTGCGGACTGAACTCGTTGTTTCTTTCCGAACTTGCATCGGTGCAGCTCGACCGTCGGCTGAGGAGGTCGCCTGGATTTACGGATTTCTCAGTAATGGTGCGTACGTTGGGCGTCGGCTCGTTGACGCCCTCGGGATGTTGACGTGCCGCCAAACTTTTTGTCGTCGACTGTTCAGATGCTGGTGAGCAAAAGGATCGCGGACGGCCACCCGAAGTGAATATCGTCGACTCCCAGCGTGTTCCTTCGGTGCGCGCACCTGTTCAGCATCTGGAGTGGCCCGTGTCGAAGTGGCAGTACACATGAAGATCTCGAAGAAGACGGCGCTGGTTGTCATGGCTGCATTCGCCCTGACGTTGGGATCGGCGCAAGTCGGGACCGCCCGCGCGGACACACCGGTCAAGGTCAGTGTGGCCGGTCATGTGGTGAACGCTGGGCACTTCGAGCAGGTGCGGCGCCCGAATCGCTGCGTGAAGGCATCGCTGACAAAGCCGAAGCCGAGCGAGCAGAAGACCACGAATCGCAGCGGGCGTCGTGGTAGCGGGGGATGCTTCTGAGCTCGCCGGCCGCCTTCGTTGTTTCCTGCTCCGGAAACTGCAACACGTTCTAATATCGGGTCATGGACGTGACCTATGACGGGACCAAACGCGAAGTCGCCACAGGCAAAGGCACCTTGCGTTATCACGAGGCAGGGGATGGTCCGCCGTTGATCCTGTTGCACGGCTCGGGGATCGGCGTGAGTGGGTGGCGGAACTATCGGGGGAACCTCGAGGTGTTCGCGAAGCATTTCCACTGCTACATCCTCGAGTTCCCGGGTTTCGGCGTGAGCGATCCCGTCGACGGGCATCCGGTTCTCACGGCAGCTTCGGCGGTGATCCGATTCATGGACGCGCTGGGAATCGAATCGGCTGCGATGATCGGCAATTCGATGGGTGGAGTTGTCGGCGTCAACGTCGCGATGAGGTTCCCCGACCGCGTCCGCAAACTGGTCACCATCGGCGGAGTGGGCCCGAACATCTTCAGTCAGAACCCGAGCGAAGGCACGCGGCTCCTGCAGGACTTCGCCGACGCTCCCAGTCGCGACAAGTTGGTTCGCTGGCTCGAATGCATGGTGTACGACAGGGCCGTGATCACCGAGGAACGGATCGCGGAGCGGTGGGAAACTGCCAACGACCCGGCATCGCATCAGGCATTGTCTGCGATGTACGGGTCCAAAGCCTTTGCTGCTCAGCAACAGATGATGGCCAACTCGGACGCACCGCCCTACTGGTCGATGATGCACAAGGTGCAGTGCCCGACCTTGCTGACGTGGGGGCTCGACGATCGGCAGTGCCCACCCGACATGCCGATGATTCCGATGCGACTGATTCCGAACGCCGAACTGCACGTCTTCCCGAACTGCGGGCACTGGGTGATGGTCGAAGCCAAGCAGGCATTCGAGCGGGTGACCCTCGAGTTTCTGCTTCGATGAGCTGTTCGGCAATTCATGTGGCGCCCGTTCATGTGGCACGAATGCAGAAGACCCGGCGCTCCGTGTGAGGAGTGCCGGGTCTGCGTTTGTGCCCCCAGTAGGACTCGAACCTACGACCTGCGGATTAAAAGTCCGTAGCTCTACCAACTGAGCTATAGGGGCGCGGCGCAGAGTCTAACGGGACCGCAGAGTACGTGAAAACACCACCCCCACCAGAAGTGCAATTCCGATGACGGCGATGGTTCCACCGGTGCGGTGCAGACCCGCGTCGTCGATGGTTCCGCGCATGGTCAACTCGATGACGACGGCAGCAAGGTTGGCGCCGATGTACTGGATTGTTCGGTACAGGCCGATCGCGGTCCCGACGTCGGCGGAGGTGGTCACCGAGTTGATCAGGTTCTGGTTTCCCATGTTGTTGAAGCCGTTGGGAATGCCCAGGATCGCCGCTATCAGCAGGAGCGCCACCAGCGGCGTCGAACTCGATTCGACGAAGGCGATCAGAATCCCGCCGACAGCCAACGCGGCTGTGCCGATCAGCAGGGTGACCCGTGCGCCGAATTTCCCGTACACCCTCGACGCGGACATGGTCGCGAAGATCCCGATCGCAGCGACGGGGAGCATGAAGAGCCCCGCGCTGATCGGCGACATTCCGCGGGCTACCTGTAGCCACTGGGGGAGTCCGAAGAATATGCAGTAGAACGCTGTGTAGGTCAGCAGAGTCCGGCCGAGTGTCATGCTCAGTGCACGGTTTCGCGCGACGGCACGGACGTCGATGAATGCCGAGGCCGTTCGACGTTCCCACCAGACGAAGAGGAACGCGAAGAATGCCGTCGATGGCAGGAGGTACCACTTCGCATGCTCGGCGAGGGAGAGGAGAAAGAGCATCGTCGACGTCGTCAGGGCCAGAAACAGGCCGATACCGAGTGGATCGAGAGACTTGAACAACGCAGCGGCACCGGCGCGGTCGGGCAGAGCTGAGTCGCTCGGAGCGGCGAAGAAGACCCATACGGCGGTGACGACGACGAGCGGGAGGTTCACCCACATGATCGACTGCCAACCGAGTGTGCCGACCAACAATCCGCCGAGGGTCGGGCCCAGCGCGACGACCGACTGAGCGCAAATGGTGAGTGTTGCTATCGCTGAACGGGTTTGAGTCCGGTGGCGATCGGCGTATTCACGGATGACGGTCATCGCATTCGGATACTGTGTCGCCGTGCCGATTCCGAGCAGGATTCGTGCCGCGATGAGCCAACCCAGCGACGGAGCGAGCGAGCCGAGGATCGATCCGGAAGCGATCAGTCCCAACCCTGCGAGATAGACGCGTTTGGCGCCGAGAATCGATCCGAGTCGCCCGGCCGCAGGGGCCGTGACCGCGGTCGCGATGTAGAGGGCCGAGATCACCCAGGCCGTACCGGAACTCGAACCGAAGTAGGTGGCGATCGGGACGATTGCCACCGCAATCATCGACGAGTTCAGTGCTTGAAGAACAGTTCCCGAGCCGAGAGCAAGACTCAGTTTCAGTGGAACTGAAGTGTGGGGCGTCGGCGTTTCGACGACGGCGGTCACGGGTTCATCAGTGACTCCTCTGATGTCGATGTCGATGTCGATGTCGATGCTGATGCCGGGGAAGCATCCTGGCCGAGTCTGCGCAGGATGCGGCCGGCGATCAGCAGCAGATCGCGCTCGGCTTCGGTGCACTCGGTATCGATCACCTCGGCCAGCCACTCAGTGCGTTTCTTTCGGTCTTCGTGCAGGGTCGAGATCCCGAGTTCGGTCATCGTGACCAGGACCGCGCGCCCATCCGACGGATCCGAACTGCGTGTGACCATCCCCTGCTCTTCGAGTGCGGCCACGGTCTTGGCGATCGATTGCGGTGTGACGCGCTCGAATTTGGCCAACTCTTTTGCGGTCAACGGACCTTGTCGGTCGAGGTGGCCGAGGGCCTGGATTTGGCTCGGGGTGAGTTTGTGGTCGTTGCGTTTGGTGCGCAGCCGCCGAACGAAGGCGCCCAGATCGTCCCAAAGTACGTCGATGTCGTCTCGTGCCTTACTGCGAGCCCCACGTTCGTCCATTTAGACAGTCTAACTGTGTTGTTTCAGTGTTTCCAGTCCGATTTTCGCGAAAGAACGGGAATAAATGATTGCTTTGGTTGTTTAAAACTCTGGGACTGCCGTGCGTCGGCAGGCGGACTGATTCCGTCCACGGGTCGGATTGCCGAAGCCTCCGACAGTAGAAAGCTCGGATGCGCACCCCCTGCGGCGCACCCGAGCGGCCAAAACCATACCACTTGGTGTCTTTTGGGCATAAAGTCGGTTGTTGTCCCCCGAACAGGGGATTGCGACTAGTACTTTTGGCGGGTATAGCTCTAGTCCTTACGTAGGGTGTGTTGGAGGGGATATTGTGAAGTTTCGGGGGATGACAGGCGCCGATCACGGCGATTCTGCGTACCAACTCTGCGAGAGGCACAACACCGTCAATGGCACGTCAACAAGAGCGTGCGCGGCGTACCCGCGCCGCCCTGGTCGAAGCGGCTGCAGTCGAATTCGCCAAGCGCGGCTATGCAGCTGCGTCGGTGAACACGATCCTCGAGGGCTCCCGCGCCACCAAAGGCGCCATGTATTTTCATTTCCAGTCCAAGGAGGAGTTGGCGCGAGCAGTTCTGACCTCGGCTATCGAAACCTTCACTGGAATCACTGATCGTTGGGCCAAGAGAACAGACCTCGATCCATTCGTCGCCTTGCACGGGCTCGTGCTCGACATTGCCGAGGCCTTCCGTACCGAGGTGATCGTGCAGGCGGAATTCCGGCTGATCATCGAGCCGGAGTTCTACAAGGATGTGCAATCGGGCGGCGGCCAGGTCTGGGGAAAGACCGCCTACGAGTTGGCATTGCGCGCCAAGGACGACGGTTTGCTCCGCGAAGACGTCGACCCGGAGAAATTCACGCGTGTCCTGGCAGCGAGCCTTGCCGGCCAGCGGTACATGGCGGACCTGATTGCCTCGAGTGGCGATCTGGGCGTGTGGTTCGAGGAGTCCCTCGAAGTGGTGCTCGAAGCGATGGCCACGCCGGAGTGGTTGGAGAAGTTCCATCGTGACGGGTGGCCGCAAGTGGAGTTCCCCGACGCGGAATAGTCCACTTTTTCGGCCATGACCAGGCGATTTGTGATTTCCGAATGCCGTGCCATAAGCTATCCAAGCTCCCAACGGAACGCCGTTGGGGTACTAGTTCGGAGAGATCCGGCGGGCCCCCTTCGTCTAGCGGCCTAGGACGCCGCCCTTTCAAGGCGGTAGCGCGGGTTCGAATCCCGTAGGGGGTACGTTTTGCGAAAGCGAAACGATGCAGTATGGTTTGACCCGCACGACACGCTTTGAGATGCACAAATGCCAGGCCAGGACAGTGGTTTGGGAGCGGCTCGAAGATGTAGTACGGTTTCACAGCAAGGAAAAAGCAAGGCCCTGTGGCGCAGTTGGTTAGCGCGCCGCCCTGTCACGGCGGAGGTCGCGGGTTCGAGTCCCGTCAGGGTCGCAAAGCGTTGTTCTCAGTCTCTTGATTGAGAACAACGCAATGCGATAGGCATTCGGTTCGGGTGCCGTCCGGCCAGGTAGCTCAGTTGGTACGAGCGTCCGCCTGAAAAGCGGAAGGTCGCCGGTTCGATCCCGGCCCTGGCCACAACAATTCTTCTGAACAAGCTCCAACGTCGATGTTCTTCGAACATGAGGTTGGAGCTTTTTCGTGTTCCGATGCCAATCGCCATCTTCATTTCGGCGCGACCATCTGGGCAAGTACGCGCCCATCCCTTCGTGAATGTTTCCGGTCACCGGGAACGTGCTGTGCGTCACTCCGCCGTGAACTTCACTATTAGCCGGTTGCGGCCGATCCCTGGTCGCGTCTACTGGAAGTGAGGTGGAATACCTGTGTCGCACTCGAGATCTTGGCGTATCGGGAAAGTGAGCCGTGCCGCCGTCGCGGTGCTCGGTGCCGGCGTCTTGTTGGTGGGCTGCGCGAGTAGCAACGACGACAGCGGAACCGACACACCGACTGCGTCGGGTGACGTCGTGACCGGCATGGTCAACGAGCAACCAGATCCGGGGAGTGCAGTCGCCGGCGGGACCATGACGTACGGCGTGCAGGTACTCGTTCCCTCACTCGACCCGACCAAGACTGCCGCCCGCGGCGGTTCCGGTGGAGAGGCGTTCGCAGCTGTCTACGACGTCTTGATGAGCTACGACACTGCCAGCGGAGAATTCGAGCCCAAGCTTGCCGAATCGCTCGCGACCGCTGACGACGGAGCCACCTGGACTCTGAAACTTCGCGACGGTGTGAAGTTCAGCGACGGCACCACCCTGGACGCCAACGCGGTGATCGCGAGTATCGATCGGTACAACGCAGGCAAGGGCAACGGCGCCGAGCTCTGGCTGGCTTCAGTGGAATCGGCGCAGGCAAGCGATCCGACGACGGTCGTGTTCAAGCTGAAGACGCCGTGGATGCGCTTCCCGTCGATGCTCGCTCTCGGTCACGGGATGATCGTCGCCCCGAGTTCGCAGCAAGGCGACAAGTTCACCGCTGTCGGAGCCGGGCCCTTCACCGAAGATCTCTTCACTCCGAGCGTCGAGCGAGTTTTCAAGGCCAACCCGTCCTACTACGGCGGGGCTCCGAAGCTGGACAAGTTGCGAATGGTCGCCCTCAACGGTCCGCAGGCCAATCTCGAATCGTTGAACAGCGGTCAGCTCGATGTCGCGTACATTCGTGGCCTCACGTCGGCGATCAATTCCGCCAAGTCCGCTGGTTACCCCGGCTACATCGACGTGCTCAATGCCGGTAGTGCCGAGATCGTCAACAACCGTGAAGGCCGACCGGGCTCGGATGTTCGCGTCCGCCAGGCTATCGGCTACGCGCTCGACACCACGTTGATCGATCAGCGCGTGGAAAATGGTGAGGGACTGCCGGGCTCGGAGTTGTTCGGTCCGACGTCCCAATGGCATGTTGACACACCAGGTATCGCCTACGACCCCGAGAAGGCGAAGGAACTACTGAATCAGGCAAAGGCCGACGGGTACGACGGCACTCTCGACTACACCGTCCTGAGTGAGCCCAAGGATCATGCGATCGGTCTCGCCGTGCAGTCACTGTTGCAGGCCGTCGGGTTCGATGTGAACTTGATCTTGGCCAACAATGCCGGCGACATCGTGCAGAACGTCTACGTCAAGCACGATTTCGACCTCGCGCACGCGGGCATCGGAATGTACGAGTCGATTCTCGATCTCGGATTGTTCTCCACGACCAACAGCACCTCGATGGCGAACACTGCTGGATACGCGAACCCCGCGATGGACCAGCTGATCGCAGATCTTCAACAGGCCAAGGACAACTCGTCGACCCTGGCGGTCATCGGCAAGATCCAGACACTGTGGAACGAGACGGTTCCGTCCGCACCGATCGGCGGACTGACATCGTTCTGGGCCTGGCAGAAGAACGTTCACGGTGTCGTTCCCACAGCTACCGGAATCATGCTGTTCGACCAGGCCTGGCTGGGCGCGAAGTAGATCAACTGCTGCCCTCCAGGCGAGCCCCGTCCGACGCGAGTCGGGCGGGGCTCGTTCTCTTTCGACGTCCAGCATCAACGATGCAACCCTTTCGATCAGTGTGATTCAATTGAAATAGGTTGTAGGTCAATAGGATTCGTCAAGCGTGATTTGACTTGTCCAGTGTGGCCCGCATAGATTGCATCCACCATCCAGAGTGGCTGAGAGACCTGGCTCGATGATGCCGCAGCAACCCGCTACCTAACCGCAGTGTGGGTGCTACCGCCAGGACCGATGGAGGACACATGACTGTATTTGCCGTGGGTATCGAACTGGACGGCGAGGGCACTCACCCCGCCGCCTGGCGCCGAAGTTCGCACCGCCCGGATCAGCTGCTCACGGGTAAGACCGTGCGCGATCGCGTCGCGGCTGCCGAGAATGCGGGCTTCACCTTCGCGACGTTCGACGATTCCATCCTTCCGCCGAGTGGCGACGTCGTCGGCCGGATCGACGCCGTCTCGCGGGCGTCGTACGTGGCGGCGACGACCAGCACGATCGGGTTGGTCCCCGTCGTCGGGACCACGTACGCCGAACCATTCCACACGTCTTCGCAATTGGCGACGCTCGACTACTCCTCCCGTGGGCGCGGTGGCTGGCTGGCTGTTCCGGTCGAAGACGAAGCTGCGGCGAAGGCGTGGGGGAGAGCTCCGGTGACAACGGAGTCGGCGCGTCAGCAGGAGCAGCGGGATTCGGTCACGGTCGTGACCGATCTCTGGGATTCGTGGGAGGACGACGCCGTCGTCCGTGACTATCTCAGCGGACGGTTCCTCGAGCGCGATCGTCTGCATTACGTCAATTTCGAGGGTGACACGTTCTCGGTGAAGGGGCCCGCAATCGTTCCGCGACCGCCGCAAGGTCAGTTGGTGGTGTTCGGACGCTACGGAGAAATCGATCCACGCCAGGCGGATGTCGTTCTCGTTTCCGGTGATTCGGTGGAGGCTGTTACACAGTCGGCCGCCAAGGCGCGCGATGAGGGCGCGTCATTGGTGGTCGTCGAGGTCGATGTGGCATTCGATACGCCCAATCTGTCTGCGGCGCAGCGGTTGATCGAGCTGAACTCGCACGGGAAAGCCGTCGACAGTGGACGACTGCTCCTCGCTGCAGATCCAGGGGAGGCGGCCGTAGTTCTGAGGGAGTTGGCTGGGCACCTCGACGGGGTTCATGTCCACGCTCTCGTGATCGACGAGGACCTTCCGGTGCTGGCCAAATTCGTTCTTCCGGCGCTGTCCAAGGCCGGGCTGACGCGACGCCCGGTTCCGGGATCGACCCTGAGGGGCAACCTCGGTCTGCAGCGGCCCGCAAATCGATTTGCCCACTCCTCCTGACTTGACTTCGCGCTAAGGATATTTCGGCCATGACTGCATCACGCTTCGCCGTACCTCGACCCGACGCTCACGTTCACTTCGGCGTCTTCTTCCAAGGGGTCAACCACACCACCATCTGGTCCGATTCCGCCAGTGGTTCCCAGATCGACTTCGAGACGTTTCGGCGGTTGGTACTCACCGCCGAGCGAGGCCTGTTCGACGCCTTCTTCCTCGGTGAGGGCCTTCGCCTCCGCGAACAGAACGGCAAGATTCTCGACCTCGATATCGCCGGCCGCCCCGACGCCATCGCGCAGTTGGCCGCACTCGCCGGTATCACCGACAAGATCGGGTTGGTCGCGACGCAGAACACCACGTACAACGAACCGGCCGACCTCGCGCGTCGACTCTCCGGCCTCGATCTGCTTTCCGGTGGACGGGCTGGCTGGAACGCGGTGACCACCGACAACGCGTGGACTGGAGAGAACTTCCGTCGTGGTGGCTTCCTCGATCACGCCCTACGCTACGAGCGTGCCGGGCAGTTCATCGAAACCGCGCGGGCACTGTGGGATTCGTGGGCCGACGACGCGATCTCGGACTCTCGCACGTCCGAGCACTGGTCGAGTCCGGGAGCCGTCGGCGACGTACGCAAGCAGACTTCGCAGTTCGACATCTCCGTGACGCCGACCCTTCCCCGAAGCCGCCAGGGGCATCCGGTCATCTTCCAAGCGGGCGATTCGCCGAGTGGACGCGATTTCGCGGCGACACATGCAGATGTCATATTCTCCCGACACGGGACGCATTTCGACGGCGCTCTCGACTTCGCGGAGGACATTCGGGCTCGGTTGCGCAGAGCCGGACGACCGGAGGACGACGTCAAGATCTTGCCCAGCACACAGATCGTGTTGGCGGAGAACGAGTCCGAGGTCGAGGAGAAAGCGCGGTGGGTCCTCGAAGGCCAGTTCACCGGTCAGACTGCCCTGTCTCTGGTCGGACTGGTGTGGGGGAAGGATCTGTCCGATCGAGACCCGGACGGTCCACTGCCCGAAGAAGATCCGGTTGCCCGCCCCGTTTCCGAGACACGCGGTTCAGCGCGGGACGGCAACGACCCCATTGCGATCGCGCGTGAATGGCGGGCGCTCGCGGAGGCAAAGAACCTGTCCCTGCGTCAGGTCGCCATCGAGACCTCGCAGCGTTCGGGTTTTGCGGGCACTCCCGGCCAGGTGGCCGACCAGTTGGTGCATTGGGTGCGCAACGGAGCGTCGGACGGCTTCAACATTTCGCCGTACCTGGTGCCGACCGGGTTGGACGAGATCGTCGACTGGTTGATCCCGGAGTTGCAGGAGCGTGGGGCGTATCGCACCGAGTACTCCACGTCGACGCTGCGAGAGCACCTGGGTCTGCGGCCGCCGCTCACGCGTCGGGCTCCGTCCGAAGCTGCGGGGTAACGGGTCCTGTCGCACACGGTCACAGCGACGGCCGAATCCACCAAGCTCGATTCGGCCGTCCGCTGGGAGATTGTCGTTTGCGTCGCCGCGGGTTTCACCACTCTTCTCGATTCGGCGGTGCTCGGAATCGGAGTTCCGTCCATCCGTGCGTCACTGGGCGCGTCGACCTCCGAAGTGCAGTGGATCCTCGCGAGCTATTCGCTTACTTTCGGCTTGGCCCTGGTGCCGGCGGGCCGACTCGGTGACGTCGTCGGGCGTCGACGCTTGTTCTTGTCGGGGCTGAGCATTTTCGCGGTGATGGGAATCCTCGGAGCGTGTGCGTCGGACCCGTCGATGATCGTGTCGGCCCGGCTGGGGCAAGGGATCGGCGCAGGCACCATCAGTTCGCAGGTGCTCGGCATCATCACCGACCGGGTGTCCGGAAAGGCTCGGGCGAAGGCGTTGGGCGCGTACAGCACCGCGGGTGGGCTGGCCGGCGTTTCCGGACCGATCCTCGGTGGCGTTCTGCTGAAGTATTCCGACGCCGACTTCGGATGGCGGTTGCTTCTCGTTCTCAATGTGCCGTTTGCCGTGATCACTCTGATGTTGGCATTTCGCTTTCTGCGCCGTGATCGGACCACCCGATCAGGCGCGTCGATCGATCCGGTCGGGCTGTGTCTGCTGGCGACTACGACCGGGCTCCTGTTGTGGCCCATCGTGACCCGAACCAGTGTCACTGTCGCCGCGGTTTTCCTGATCGGCGCGTTCGGCGCTGCTGTTGCCTTCTGGTTCTGGGAGCGGCGGTACGCCGACCGCGGCGGAACGCCGGTACTGCTTCCGTCGTTGATCGCCTCACGGGGCTTCCGACTGGGTACAACGGTTGCACTCTTCTGGTTCGGATCCATCCTCGCCGTCAACGCGGTGCTCAGCCTCTATCTGATGGAAGGTTTGGGCTTCGCGCCGCTGAGTGCGGCGTTGATCATGACCGGTAGCTCACTCGCGATGGCACTGACGTCGGCTTTCGGATGGCGGTTGGTCGCCAGGTTCGGTCGAAGTGCGGTGGTTTTTGCGATAGTCGGCGAGATCCTCGTCATCCTCGGCTACGTCGTAGCGGTCAATGTGATTCCGCGGGAACATCTGATCCCGGTGCTGGTAGTCCTGGCGGTGCTGTCGGGAGTTGCCAGCGGCTTGGTCGACGCGCCAAATCGGGTTCTGACTCTCGAATATGCACCGACGGGCGCGAACGGAGTGGCAGCGGGTTTCCTGCAACTGTCGCAGCGCCTGTCCGCGACCATCTCGCTGGCCGCGGTGTCGGGGTTGTATCTCGGTGTACTGGGATCGTCGACTGACGGATACGGACGTGCGCTCGGTATCGCACTGGCCGTTTGTGTGGTCATGTTGACGCTCTCGTTGGCAGCAGCGGTAGCAGACAGACGTCGGCGAAGGGTGTGAACAGGCATTTCGTAGGTTGTCGAGTCCGTTCGAAGGCCGAGCCCGTGTGACTCATGGGACTTGTGTTACCCATGGGTTAGGAGTCGTGGGACGATACTTGTGTGGTGACCGGTCGCAGTGAAGACAAGCCCAACGGTCGCGGGAGTGGAGAGCCAGTTAACTCGCCCCGTGGATCGTCGGACAAACGTGACCGCACATCGACGCCCTTCCGTGCTCGAACGGCGCTCTGGACGAATCGGCCGCTGTTCGATTTCCACATGATCGTCGGTCTGGTCGTGCTGATCGTCGCGTTCGGACTACTGATGGTGCTCTCGTCTTCGGGCGTCGAGTCCTATGTTCTGTCCGGGACGTCCTATGCCAGATTCTGGCCGCAGTGCATGTTCGCGGCGATCGGTTTGGTGATGTTCGTGGCGGTCGTGCGCTTACCGACCGAAACGATGCGTAGAGCGTCGCCGTGGCTGCTGATCCTGTGTCTTGTTCTTCTTGTCCTGGTGCTGATTCCAGGTATCGGTTCGGAACAGATGGGTGCGCGCAGCTGGTTTGTGATCGCGGGTATTTCCTTCCAGCCGTCGGAGCTGGCCAAACTTGCTCTGGCGATCTGGTCCGCAGCGACGGTTGCGTCGTTCATGAAGGCGCGGATGGACGTCAATCGCGCGCTGCCGGTGATCGGCGGTACGACCCTGCTGGTTCTGGTCCTGGTGGTGTTGGAGAAAGACCTCGGAACCACCATCACGATCGGCATCATCTTCATGTCGGTGCTGTGGTTCGGGCTGTTCCGGATGAAGACGTTCATCAGCCTCACACTCGGTTCCGCAGTCGCGTTTCTCGTGCTCGGGCTTACTGCTGGTTACCGCTCGGATCGCATCAAAGCCTTCCTCAATCCTGATCTCGACCCGCAAGGCCTGAACTTCCAGAGCACCCAGGCGAAGTACGCATTGGCGAACGGCGGCATCTTCGGTCGTGGTCTGGGACAGTCCGACGCCAAATGGAGCTACCTCCCGCAAGCACACAACGACTTCATTTTTGCCGTGATCGGTGAAGAGTTGGGTCTGGTCGGCGCGCTGATCGTCGTTGCTCTCTTTGCTGCGGTACTGATCGTCGGGCTGCGGATTGCCAAGCGGTCCACCGATCCGTTCCTCAAAGTCATGACGGCGACGGCAACGACGTTGATCGTCGTACAGGCGTTCATCAACATCGCGTACGTGGTGGGCTTGATTCCGGTGACCGGTCTGCAATTGCCGCTCATCTCGGCGGGCGGCACGTCGATGATCACCACCCTGCTGATGTTCGGGCTGATCGCTCACGCTGCCTTCCGCGAGCCGGAGGCCGTCGCCTCGTCCGAGAGCAGCGGTCGCGGTTGGATTCCGCTGGTCTTCGGCAAGCCGCGGTTCGGCCTTGCCAAGAGACCGCAGACTGATCGGCGTCGGCCGCCTGCTCGCCGCGCTCAGCCTGTCCCAACTGGTCAACGCAGGCCGGAGCGACGTGCGCCACAACCCGACCGGCGCCGGACTCCAGCGCCGGGTCGACGCGCACCATCGCGTGACTGGTCGGAAGATCCACGTAGACGCGGCCGATCCGATCGGCCCCGGCGCGCTTCCTGATCTCGGCCGGTTCCATTGGCGGGCACTTCGGAAGCGGGCAGTCGTGCACCCGACAATTGCGTTGGGCGGCTACATTAGGAGTCGGTATTGACGACGTCTAATAAGGGTTGTGGACATGGCAGGTGGCGACAAGGCAGACCAGTCGGTGGTCGAACGTAGCTCGGTGACCGGACGTCGTACGACGCCGTCGCAGCGAGCGCGTTTTCGCCGGATTGTCGACGCTGCAATGGAATCCGCCTCCGAAGGCGGCTACGACGCGGTGCAGATGCGATCGGTCGCCGATCGTGCCGGCGTCGCGATCGGGACTGTTTACCGCTATTTCCCGTCCAAGAACCACATGCTCGTCGTCGCATTGTTGTGGATGTTCGAGGGTTTGCGTGACAGATTCCAGGACTTTGTAATCCCCGGCGAGACTCCGTCGGACCGGATTCTGTTTGTGCTGCGCAAGAATACGGAGGTCCTCGAGACCGATCACCTCCGCTACGAAGCGTTGGTTCGGGCGTACATGTTCGCAGACGCATCGGCGACTCCGGAACTCAACGCACTCGGTGGGGTCGTGACCGAGATGTTCGCGAAGGCTATCGGCGTCGAGGAAGTCTCGCAGCAGCAACTGGACGCGGTGAAGGTCATCGACGACGTCTGGATGTCGAGTCTCGTCTCGTGGGTTGCCGGCCGGATGACGACAGACGAAGTGATGGCGCATCTCGAACTTGCCGTGCGCCTGGTCTTTCGCAAGTTGGGCGGATAGAACTCACACGGTGTATCCGCCGTCGACGTTGAGCTTCTGGCCGCTGATGAATCCGGCGGCGTCGCTCGCGAGGAAACATACGGCTTCGGCGATGTCGGTGGCCGATCCGAAGCGCTTCAACGGGATTCGGCTCATGGTCACGTCGAGCGCGCCCTGATCGAGTTCGGCGGAGTTGATCAGACGCTCGGCCATTCCGTCCGTCAACATGCCTGGTCCTACGGCGTTGAACCGGACGCCGTAGCGTCCTTCCTCTGCGGCGAATCCGCGAACCAGTTGTTCGACAGCCCCTTTGGTGCCTGCGGAGAGTCCGTCGCGCACGGGAAAACGATCCGTAGCCGCGGTCGTCACCGCTACCACCGAACCCGAGGATGCACGCAGCGCAGGCAGGGCGGTGTGGACGAGCGTGAAGAACGCCGCGGCTTCCTGGTTCAGTTGTTCGGTGAAGAACGCCGGAGTCACGCGTGAGAGGTGCGTCATCGGGACGTGCGGTCCGGCAGCGTGGACGAGGGTCGTCAGCCCACCCAGATCACTGACCGCATCGCTGACGGCGGCGTTGATCGACGATTCGTCGGTGAGGTCGAGAGGGTACGAGTGGGCGCGTACGCCATGCGCGCGAATCTGCTCGCTCAGCTGCTCGGCGGCGTCCTTGTTGTTTCGGTAGGTGAAGGCGACGTCGTGTCCGCGTTCGGCGAGAGTCAAGGCGATCGCCGACCCGATTCCGCCGGTTCCTCCGCTGACAAAAGCTGTGCGTGCTGTGCTCACAATGCCTCCAGGTGTCTGCCGATTCTCAACCTAACAAATGCTTGGTTGGGGTGCTGGTCGGAATATATCAGTGCGCGAAGGACAGGCTCAGATTGCTATCGCAACCGGACTGATCGTCCTAATCTGTTGCCATGTCAGGAGACAGTGTGCAGTTGACCGACGGGGCGCCCGGTGGGGAATCCGAACCTCACGCACCGAGTTTGAACAATCGCCTGAATTGGCTGCGTGCAGGTGTTCTGGGTGCAAACGACGGAATCGTCTCGACCGCAGGCCTCGTGGTCGGTGTTGCGGCAGCCACAACCGAGCGCTCCGCGATCTTCACCGCCGGTTTCGCTGGTCTGGTTGCCGGCGCTGTGTCCATGGCGTTGGGTGAGTACGTTTCGGTCAGCGCTCAGCGAGACACCGAACGCGCACTCCTGCAGAAGGAGAAGAAGGAACTCCTCGAAACACCGGAGGCGGAACTTCAGGAACTGACCGAGATCTACGAGAACAAGGGATTGAGCCAGGAGACGGCTCGACGAGTCGCCGAAGAATTGACCGAGCACGATGCTTTCGCGGCACACGTCGAAGTCGAATTGGGCATCGACCCGGACGATCTCACCAATCCATGGCATGCGGCGATCTCGTCGGCAATCTCGTTCACGATCGGCGCGGCGATCCCGTTGGTCGCGATTCTGTTGCCGCCGACGGGTATCCGCGTGCCCATCGCCTTCTTTGCGGTGCTGATCGCACTTGCACTGACCGGGACGATCAGCGCGACGCTGGGCGGAGCCCGCAAGACCAGAGCCGTGCTACGAGTGGTGATCGGCGGCGCGCTGGCGATGGCTGTGACGTACGGAGTAGGTCAGCTGGTGGGCACGGGTCTCGGCTGACCCTGCTGTGCGCCTTTATTAACCGCGGGGGGTTAATAAAGGCGCACAGCAATTCAGGCGCGACAGATCATGACCGGTCCCGGCGCATGGTGCAGCAGATTCTGGCTCGTCGAGCCCATCACGGCGCCGGCCATCGCACTGCGCCCGTGACTTCCGACAACTATCAACTGCGCATCGTCCGCGTACTTGAGCATGACGGGAGCAGCGGCGCCGGGTTCACTGATGCGGGTGACCGGCACGTCCGGGTACTGGTCGGCCATACCGGCCAGGTTTTCCGCCAATAGCGCCGACTCCTCCTGCTCGACGGCCTCCCAGTCGATGAGGATTCCCGCTCCGCCCTCGCGGAAGGTGGACGAGCCCTGCCAGGTGTGGACGGCGATGAGCGGCGCGTCGAACTGATCGGCATAACGAAACGCGTACTCGACGGCCTTCTTGCTCAACGCACTTCCGTCGACTCCGACGATGACGGGACGTTGATCCGGACCGGGATTCTGCGCCGAACCACGCCACACCGTGACCGGACAGGTGGCGTGATTTGCCACCTTCAGTGCAGTCGAACCCAGCAGCCTCGAACGCAGTGCACCCGATCCGGTCGACCCCATCACGATCAGGCGTGCGGTACCCGAAGATTCGAGTATGTGCGTCGACGCCGGGCCTGGTGCGATCTCGGATTCGACGGTCAGTTCCGGGAATTCAGCTGAAATCACCGCGGCAGCGGCGTCGACGATCGCTTCGCCGTCTTCGCGGATCTGGCTGAGGAACTGCGACTGCAACATCACTGCAGCGGGACTGTAGATCGGACCCTCCTGCGGGAGGGCGTGCGCCAGAATCAGTCGTGAGTTCACCGCATTCGCAACCGAGGCGGCCCACCGGGCCGCGGCCGTGGACGCCTCGGATCCGTCGATGCCGGCGACGACATCCTGGTGTCCTGCAAGTGTGTTCATGTCTACTCCCTCTGAAATGATCGAGATCGGTCGACTGGTTGCGGCGAAGTCACCAGAGTGACGACGCCGACTTCACGGCTTCCTTCCACGTCTTGCGGAGCAGGGTTGACTGCCCGTCGGCTATTTCCAGTTCTCGCCGATAGGCCATGCCCAATCCGAAGCTGGTCAAAGACGTGTGTTCCTGCTCCGCCGCGATTTCGAGCAGATGGTGTTGGGCGACAACGGAATCCTGATGTTCGCCGAGAACGTCCTGGAAGTGGCTGAAATGCTTCAAGGCGCGCTTGGCTCGGCTCTTCGACACCGGTTCCATGACCTCGATCGCGTACTTCATCCGCTTGGCACCCTTGCGTGCGCGGTGCATTCGCTCGTCACGCTCGGCGCGGGTATCGGCATCGAAGACGTGATCGACTCGCTTGCCGACCTTGTGAGCCAGGTGGCGCAGGGTATGGGCCAACTCTCGTGCCGACGCCTTCTTTCCCACACGGTGGGCGACGGCGTCGAACTCGAGGTCGCCGACGTACTCGTCGAGACGATCGAGCAGCGTGGTGTAGCGCTCGGAATCGAGCGCTTCGAGGGCTGTTTCCTGCGCGGTTTCACCGCGGGCCGAGAAGAACTCGTCGATTCGAGCACGCACAGCTTCTCGTTCGGGCATCTCGTCGATTTCGCCGAGGCGTTCGACCAGACGTTCCCATTGGACCTCGACGTCGCGGGCGTCACCGAACTTTCCACCGATCCACCGCAGGTCGGTGATCAGATCGTCGGTCTTGGGGGAGTGGCCCGCGTAGGACTGAAGAGCGCTGCGGATGCGACGAGCTGCAACCCGGAAGTCGTGAACGGCTTCGTCGTCGGCCCGACGCGTTCCGAGGTCCGCTGCGACCAGTGCGCGTAGTTGTTCGATGAGGTAATTGCGCAACAGAATCCGCGGATTCGACGCTTTGCCCGTGGTGATCTCGAGACCGACGTACGGGGTCACCGAAGTACCCAATGCTCGTTTGAGTTTGGACGGACTTGCAGAACGCTCCAGCCCGGCGTCCAGTAGAACCGTCTCGATTGCGTCGGCCAGATCTTGTCCGCCTGCGCCTTGTTCGACCTCGACTTCCTGCCACGTCGATTCACCGGAACCGTCTGCCTTGCAGGCGATGACGGTGTCGGAGACCACTTCGGCGAGCAGAACACCGTTTTCGCCGTTGAGTCGGGTGCGCTCCCGGTCGGTGATGATCAGGGCGGCCGGAACCAGGTCGTGACCGCGAATGATCGCCCGGATCAGACTCGACAGCGGCGAGGGGACATCGGTGCTCTCGTCCGGCGGAAGCTGGATCTCGGTTCGAGTGTCCTGGCCTGCGGGAAGTTTCATGTGCCACCCCGCATCATCGCCGCCCTCGCGCTTGCGCAGCGTGATCTTCTCGGCGAGCAACCGGTAGTCGGCGGTGTCGAAGTAGGTGGCAGAGAGCTGTATCGAGTCGTGAACCGGCTCACCGACAACACCGGGAAGTCCACCCAAGGCGGGGACTTCCTGCTCGGCCGGCGCCTCGTACTTGCGCTCGATCTCCCGTACGGCTTCGGGTACGACAGCGGTCTTGCTCATCTGGTCTCCTCTTGCGGTGCGGTCTGCGCTTCCATCCTCCCGGTATCGGTGGCGCAGTGGAAGGGTCCGGGGTCCCTACGGCGAGTCGCCACCGCCTGATTCGTCCGGCCAGGACAGGGTTCGCCGACTTTCGAACCGTCGCAGCCGGCCGGTCATCGGATCCTCGAACTCGAGAACCTTCGACAGCAGGCGCAGCGGGTTCGAATAATCCTCTGCGGCAACGTCGTAGAAGTCGGGATAGAAGTTGTCGCCGTGGATCGGGAGCCCGACGGAGGTCATGTGCAGGCGCAGTTGATGGGTCTTGCCGGTATGGGGGATCAACCGGTACCGCGCGAAGCCGTCCCGCGTCTCGATCAGTTCGATCCGCGACTCGCTGTTGGGTTCGCCCTCGATCTCCTCGGCTTTGAGTACCCCGCGTTCTTTGACGATGCGACTGCGCACGACCACGGGAGTGCTCACCTGTGCGTCGTAACGCGCGATGGCCTCGTATTCCTTGGCGACGCGGCGCTCGGCGAACATGGTCTGGTAGCCGCGCCTGGCCGCCTGATGCACGGTGAACAGCAGTAGTCCCGCTGTGACGCGGTCGAGGCGATGAGCGGGACTCAACTCCGGCAGATCGAGGTCCCGGCGCAATCTGACCAGTGCCGATTCGGCGATGTATCGCCCTCGTGGGGTGCTCGCCAGGAAATGCGGCTTGTCCACGACCAGGATGTTCTCGTCCCGGTGCAGGACGTCGATCTCGAACGGTACCCGCGACTCGACGGGTGGGTCTCGGTACAGGTAGACGAACCGCCGCGGAGCGTAAGCACTCGCCTCGGTGATTCCGACGCCCTTCTCGTCGACGACTTCCCCGGCTGCGACTTTCTCCCGCAAGCGGACGGCATCCTGGGGGAACCGTTCGAGCAGGTAGTCGAGCGTCGTCGCCCACATGCCGTCTTCGGGCTGACGGATGCGACTGGGGTTCAGGCCGTCGCGGACGGGAAGGGGAGATCGTGACACATCTTCAAAGCTAGCCGTCCGGCCGGCATTCAGACCTATTGACGACATATGGGACGGAAGTTACTATCCGGTAAGTTCGTGACGCCGGTCACTGTCGTGGGGGCAGGGCTGGGTCATCACAACAGAAAATTGGGGTTTTCGTGAAGACACGACTTCTACGTCGAAGGTCGACAACGATTGCGGTGGGACTGTGCGTCGTGGGCCTGACGGTGCCGAGTGCCGTCGCTTCTGCGGATCCGACGGGCGGGTCGGACGGACAAGCCTGGCTCGCGGCTACGGAGGCGGCGCCACAGTATCCGGGGGTCTCCATCGAGTGGGACGTGCCCATCACGATGAGTGACGGCACCGTTCTACAAGCGAATGTGTACCGCCCGGCAGATGCGTCCGGGCGCGCCGTGGAATCGAAGACACCTTCGGTTCTCAACATCACGCCGTACACGAAACTGCTGGATACGTTGGTGGATTCAGCTCTGTCGATCCCGCAGGTGGGTGAGACGTTGATGGACGTGGCGAACTCGCTCGACCTCGCTGCGCCGTTCGACGGAGTGTCGGAGTTGACGGGCGTCATCGCCGGCGGAGGCGCACGGGTTCTCGGCGTCAACCGTGACCTGGTCCAGAACGGATACACCCAGGTCGTGGTCGACGCGCGTGGAACCGGCTTCTCCCAAGGTAATTGGGATGTCCTCGGCAAGCGCGAGCAACAGGATTCGATCGAGGTCATCGACTGGATGAGCAAGCAAGGGTGGTCGGACGGAAAAGTAGGGATGGCGGGTATCTCGTACTCCGCGATCAATTCGGTGCAGGCGGCGAGCAACAACCCCCCTGCGCTGAAGGCGATCTTCCCGGTCGAACCAGGCAACGATCTGCTGCGCGACATCGTCGGGACCGGTGGTGGCCTCGGAGTGGGGTTCATGCCGTTGTGGTTGACCGCGGTCAACGGACTCAAGCTCATCCCGAACGTGCAGGACATCCTGCAAGGAAATTTCGATCCACTGTGGTTGGCGAGCCGCCTCGAGGATCCGGGAACACTGATTCCCGAACTGGTACAAGCGATGACGGCCCAGAGAATCGAAGACGTGTCACCGTCGACTCTCCAAGTCGCGCAAGACGGTCAGTTCTATCAGGACCGATCCGCTGACGTCGGCAACATCACCGCTGCGACGATGGTCTACGGCGGTTGGCACGACATCTTCGCCAACAGCGAGCCGCGGATCTACAACGGAATCGATCTGCCACCCGGCCAGAAGCAGTTGATCATGGGGAACGGCTATCACGTCACTCCCGGTGGAGGATTCGGCAAGGACGGTGCGCCGCCGCGCCTCGATGTACTCGAACGTGCGTGGTTCGACATGTGGCTCAAGGGCATCGACAACGGAATCGATCGCTACGGCCCGGTCACGATGTTGCAGCAAGGCGGCGGATGGATCACCGATGATCAGTTCCCGCGAGCGGGTGCGACGTACGAACGTATGTATCTGAACTCCGCGCCCAGCGGAACTGCCGCCCACGCGGCGTACGACGGTTCGCTGACAAATGACCCGTCCAGTGCCGCAGCGCGATTGACGGTCGCACCAGGACTGCGAGGCTTTTGTTCCGGCGACGGAACACAGGGAACTGCCGGGATCTCCGTGGTGCTCGGTGCGTCGTGCTCCAAGGATTCCCGATTCCAGGAAGCGGAGGGTCTGACGTTCACCGGTGAGGCGGTGACGGAGCCGACCTCACTCTCGGGCCCGATCAACGTCCATCTCGAGACAGTCCTGGACTCGACGGACGGATTCTGGGCAGCGACTGTCAACGACGTAGCGCCGGACGGAACCTCGACACCGATCACGAACGGCGCTCTGACTGCGTCGCTCCGGGCGGTCGACGATTCCAAGAGCACTCGCTCGGCCAACGGTGACTACAGTGAACCGCACCACTATCTGACGATCGACACCCGTCAGCCGGTGGTTCCCGGTGAAGTCACCGCCGTCGACATCAACATGCTCCCGACGGACGCGGTGCTACAACCCGGACACCGACTCCGCGTCGACGTCTACGCTGCCAGCGTGCCGCGTTACCTGGCACTCGGGCCGATGCTCGCCGACAGCCAACTGAAGCCGCAGCACATCGAGTTGGCTGCGGACCGGCCGAGCTTCGTCAACGTTCCGTTCGTCGGAGGTCGCTGACCCGGACTGGATCGGCGGCGTGAGAACCTGCGGGCTCGCGGACGTTCTGCGAAGATCGTCCGATGACAGAATCCCGACTCTCCGCCGCCGTCCACGATCGTCTGGACGGACTTCTGGACCCGGTGGACGAGCGGCTCGCGGCGCCGTACCCGGGAAACCGTGACGAGATCCAGCCTGTGCACACGATTTACGTCAGTGCTGCAGACGCAACTGTCGACACCCCTCGTCTCTGGGGTGAGCAGGCGATCGCGCTTCTCGATTCTCATGCGCATGTGTTCGCCGATCTCGACACCGAGAATGCGCTCGCAGATGTGCGAGTTCAGCTCGGCCGCAAGCCGGTCCAGGACTTTCGAATAGATTTCGAGGACGGGTACGGACGTCGCAGCGACGAGGAAGAAGACGCGGCAGCGACGTCGGCCGGCCGGACACTCGCAGCGCTCAGCACTGATTCTGCGGGTCCGAGCTGGGGTGGCATCAGGTTCAAGGGGTTACCGGCCGGCGAGCGTCGGCGCTCGATCAGGACTCTCGAGCTGGTGCTCGACGCCGCCGGCGGAGTGCCGAACGGATTTGTCTTCACCGTTCCCAAACTGCGCGCGGTGGAGCAGGTCACGGCGACGGTGTTGCTCTGCGAAGAACTGGAGAATGCCCATGGACTCGAGACCGGTTCGCTTCGGTTCGAGTTGCAGATCGAGAGCCCGCAGGCGGTCATCGCTGCCGACGGAACGGTGGCAGTTGCTCCGGCCATCCATCGCGGAGCCGGCCGTCTGACGGGATTGCATTACGGCACTTACGATTACAGCGCGGCATGTGGAATTGCATCACGTCATCAGTCGCTCGAACATCCGGTGGCAGACCACGCAAAGGCTGTCATGTTGGCTGCTGCCGCTCAGACCGGCGTCTGGGTGTGCGACGGGTCCACTCAGGTTGCGCCCGTCGGGAGTGCCACGGCGATTCGCGACGCGATCACGCGGCACCATCGCCTCGTCACACGGTCCCTGGAACGCGGTTACTACCAGGGGTGGGACATGCACCCCGGGCATCTGGTCACCCGCTGGCTCGCCACGTTCGGCTTCTACCGCAACGCGCTCGGCGCCGCTGCTCCGCGCATCCAGTCGTACCTGGGGCGCCAAGGTGGCGACGTGATCGACGAACCCGCAACTGCCCAGGCGCTGGCAGCGGTGGTTCTGCGCGGGCTCGACGCGGGGGCCTATCCGGAATCCGAAGTGCTCAGGCTCGCCCCGAGTGCCGACACCGACGCACTCCGCCACCTCGTAGGACGCACCACACCGATCACAGGAGAACACTGACCGATGAGCACCACCGAATTCACCTTGCTGCCCGACCTGGCACTGCGCACCCTCGGCGGAGCCGTCATCTGGGCGAACGACGAGGCATTCGCCGAGCGTGAGGCCCTGATCCGACCGGGCAAAGCTGGATACCAGCCGGCAACGTTCGGTCACAAGGGTCAGGTGTACGACGGTTGGGAGACCCGTCGTCGCCGGGTGGCAGGTCATGACGAGGCGATCGTGCGCCTCGGTGTTCCCGGAGTGGTGCGAGGCGTCGTCGTCGACACGGCCTGGTTCAAGGGCAATTACCCGCCCGAGATCTCGGTGGAAGCAATCTCCGTGGACGGGTATCCGGATCCACTCGACCTGGCCGGTTCCGACGAGTGGACAACCATCGTCGAGCGCTCGCCCGTTCAAGGCGACTCCGAGAATCCGTTCTCGGTGTCTTCGGAGGAGCGGTGGACACACGTCAAGCTGACCATCTACCCGGACGGCGGTGTTGCCAGGTTCCGTGTTCACGGTGAAGCACGGCCAGACCCGCGGTTCCTCGACGCCGGGCCCTTGGACCTCGCAGCACTCGAAAACGGTGGCCGCGTAACCGATTGCTCCAACATGTTCTACAGCTCGCCGCAGAACATTCTGTTTCCCGGACGCGCTGCCTCGATGGGTGACGGGTGGGAGACGGCCAGGCGCCGCGACGACGGAAACGACTGGGTACAAGTACAACTCGCAGGTGAAGGCGTGCTGAGCTTTGTCGAGATCGACACCTCGTATTTCCTCGGAAACAGTCCGGGTGAGGGCGCTCTGACCGGCCGGACGTCTGGAGGGGAGTGGATCGAACTCTTGCCTCGAACCACTCTGCGTCCGGACACCCGCCATCGCTTCCCGGTTGAATCCGAAGTCCCGGTCACCGATGTTCGTCTGGACATCTTCCCCGACGGTGGCCTCGCGCGGCTGAGAGTCTTCGGCGTACTGACAGATGCTGCTCGCGCTGTGATCTCGGAGCGCTGACGGTAAGTTGTCGGCATGAGCGACTATCCGCGCGACGACTATCCCCGGGACATGGTGGGGTACGGTCCTCATCCGCCGCACCCCCACTGGCCCGACGACGCGCGGATAGCTGTTCAGTTCGTGCTCAACTACGAAGAGGGTGCCGAGAACAGCGTTCTGGACGGCGACGCGGCTTCGGAAACGTTCTTGTCGGAAATGACTCCGGCAGAACCATTTCCGGATCGACACATGAGTATGGAATCGCTGTACGAATACGGCTCTCGGGCCGGATTGTGGCGTGTCCTGCGGACTTTCGAGCGGCGGAACCTGCCTCTCACCATCTTCGCGGTGGCGCGCGCGATGCAACGTAACCCGGAAGCGGTCAGTGCTTTTCAGGAATTGGGTCACGAGATCGCATGTCACGGATTGCGATGGAAGTCGTACCAATCCGTGGACATCGAGCGAGAACGTGCAGACATGGCCGAGGCGGTCCAGATCCTGCAGGATCTGACGGGTTCGGCGCCTCTCGGTTGGTACACCGGACGCGATTCACCGAACACCCGTGAATTGGTGGTCGAGCACGGCGGCTTCGTCTACGACTCCGATTCGTACGCCGACGATCTGCCGTACTGGGTGGACGTCCCCCGTGGAACAGAGTCGGCGAAGCACCTGGTGGTTCCGTACACCCTTGACACCAACGACATGCGGTTTGCTTCTCCCGCAGGATTTCCCAGCGGTGATCAGTTCTTTGCGCACCTACGCGACGCCTTCGACGTGCTGTATGCGGAGGGAACGGCCGGATCGCCGAAGATGCTGTCGGTCGGGTTGCACTGCCGCATTGTCGGCCGCCCCGCCCGTGTCGCTGCCCTCGAGCGCTTCCTGGATCACGTGCAGTCGCACGAGAAGGTCTGGATTGCGCGGCGAATCGACATCGCCGAACATTGGAAAGCTGTTCACCCGGCGTAATGCGGGTTCACCTGCGCGCCTCGATAAGGAATCGACTCGAGTACGCGACAAATGATCCATCGCGACGGATCTGCTCGTCGAGCTCGCGGAGTCGGTCTCGATACTGCGCCACGGTGAATCCCGGAACCATCCAGATCACCTTGCGTAAGAAGTAGATGACGGCGCCGATGTCGAAGAATTCCATGCGCAGACGCTCGAAACGAAGATCGACAACGGTGAGCCCAGCGGCAACCGCGTCGGCACTTTCGTCCTCGTAGTGCCGTCCGCGACGAGCCTGCGGCTGAGGACCGAGAAAGTACTCGACGAGTTCGAACACGCTCGCGTGACCCACATGTTGAGCGAAGTACGTTCCCCCCACGGTTCGAGTACCCGAGCGATCTCGGCCCACCACACCGTCGCAGGGTGCCGACTGGTCACCAGATCGAAAGCCGAATCGGCGAACGGTAGCGGTGGCTCGTCCGGATCCGCGACCACCACCACACCTCGGGGACGCAGAAGGGCGGTGGCCTTGATGACGTTCGGTGGCCAGGATTCGGTTGCTGCCATCACAGGCGGGAGTGTTGGTGCAGCGGCGAGGACTTCGCCGCCGCCGGTCTGGATGTCCAACGCGGCGCCGGCGCGGCCGAGACGCTCACCCATGAGGTTCTGATACCCCCACGACGGACGCTGCTCCGTGGCCCGGCCGTCGAGCCACGAGAAATCCCACCCGTCGACGGAGGCGGACTCGGCCTCGGCGACAAGTTCTTCGAAACTTCGCGACATCCCCTGTGAAATCCCCTCAGGCGTTCCTTCCGGCATCACATCATCATCGTCGCCGAGCGTCGACGGTGCCAGTCGTTTTCGCCTACTTCGGGGTGGCGCCGAGCATCGGAGCCAGTTGGGTGGCGATCGGGTTGAGATCGAGCTTGTCGGGGTCCACCTTGGGCATGCTGTCCCACGGCTGGGAGGTGTTCGGATCGGCGAAGGCGATGCGGTTGGCGCTCCGGACACCCGTTTCGCTGCCCTGAGGTGCCTGGCAGTTGGCAGCGGTGTTCAGAGGGAAGTTCTGCGTCGTGTCGTCGAAGTTCGGGTCTTTGCGCTTCATCTCGTCGAGAATTGCCATCGTCCCTTCGTATCCGACGGTGCACGAGAGCGGGTTGTTGGTCTCGAGTACCAAGCCCAGGTGCACGGTTCCATCGCCTGGTGCCACGGTGGGCGCTGCCCCGGCGAGCGCAGGCAGAAAGAGTAAGAAGGGCTGCAGGGTGGGCACTGTCGGTGCTGCGGCCGACGCAACTGCAGCGAGGTTCGAGAGATTGGTCGTGAGCGCGGGGCCGGCTTCGGTGACGAGAGAGCCGACTTGTTCGCTGGCCGGTATGCCGTTGTCGATCACCCGTCGAATGTCGGGGTCGCTGGTGCGCAGCTGCGCGGTCAGTGCGTCGAGATCGGTGCTGAACTGCTTGATCGCCGACGATTGATCGGACTGGGTCGTGAGTACGGTCTGGCTGTCACGGATCAGTCCGAGGGTCTGTGGAAGGGCGTCGAGGCCTGACTGGGAAATCCCCGACAGCGAGTCGGCAAGTACCTGTAGATCTTCGCCCTTGCCGTTGAATGCCGCGCCGAGTTCCTTCGCGACGGTGTGGAGCGCGTCGACGGGAACGGAGTGCACCAGACCGTCGGCGCTGGTCAATACGTTCTCGATCGGAATCGGCGTGGTGGTATCGGCCACTGCGATCACCGAGCCGTCTTCGAGAAAAGGGCCCTGGTCGGTATCGGGCTGAAGGTCGACGTACTGCTCGCCGATGGCAGAGCGGTTGGCCACTACGGCTCGCGCGGATGCGGGGATCTGCGGAGCACTGCTGTCGATCAGCAGGTCGACTTCGATTCCCTCGGTCGTGAGCGACATGTCGCCGACGCGTCCGACGGGCACACCGCGGTATGTCACTTCGGCGTTGGTGAAGATGCCACCGGACGTCGCCAGTTCGGTTTTGACCGTGTATTGGCCGAATCCCAGAAGATTGTCCAGCCGTACGTATTTCGCTCCGACGTAGATCAAACCCAGGAGTGCAACCACTACGAGGGCGACCAGCTGCCATTTGGCGAGCTTCGACATCACCATCGGAGATCGAGCCCGAACTGACGTGGTGTGCTCATGGTTCGACTCCCGAATGACAAGCCGGGTACGGCTGATGGTGAGCGAATTGTGTTCACCCGCGGATGTTCTCGGGCGAACGGGAAAGTTCCGACAATTCGTTGTTGGCGATAACTATAAACAAGTCGTCACAGATAGAAAGTCGGGGCATCTGTTTCCGCAGGTCGTCGAAGTGCAAGTGGCACAGCTCACTTCGGGCGTGGGAGTGTGATGCACGCCCCCATCTGCCTTTTGCGGGCTTGACTTCGCGAGTCGTATCTACAAAAGTAGATGCATTCTGGTCGGCGAAGGGCGGGGTGTGATCGATGGAAGCGTTGGCGATCTTCAAGGCGTTGTCCAACCCCACGCGTCTGCAGATCATGGAGTGGCTCGCGCACCCGGCGAAGTATTTCGACGAAGACTCGTACACCCAACAAGATCTCGGTTTCCATATCGGGGTCTGTGTTGGTGACATCCAGTCGCGTTCGGGGCTTGCCCAGTCGGTGATCTCGGGATATCTGCAGGGCATGAAAGATGTGGGTCTGCTCGAGTCCGAGCGTATCGGGAAGTGGACGTACTACCGACGAAACGAAGCTGTGATCGGCGAGTTCAGGGAATTCGTTCGCGAAAAGCTGTAGCGGTCGGGTTGTCCTCGTCGACCGGTTTGCTTCACCAAATATATCTACATATCTAGATATGTATCTGTCTGATGTTGCGTAGTAGGAGGAGTGTGTCGTGAAGTCGAAATTGTTGATACCGGTTCTGGCGTTGGGCGTATTCGGGATCATCACCACAGAGATGGGGATTATCGGGGTTCTGCCCCAGGTCAGCGACAAGTTCGGCATCAGCACTTCTGATGCAGGATGGTTGGTGGGTGTGTTTGCGCTCGTCGTAGCGGTCACCGGTCCGTTCACGACGCTCTTCACCTCGGGAATCAACAGAAAAACCGTTCTGTTGGTGGCGATTGCAGTCTTTGCGGTCTCGAACGTGGTGTACGCGAGTACATCGAGTTTCGAGGTGATGTTCGCTTTCCGGATCATTCCCGCCGTCGTTCATCCGGTCTTCTTCGCGGTCGCGTTGGCGAGTGCGGTTCGTCTGGTGCCACCGGAGGAGGCCACTTCTGCTGTGACGAAGGTATTCGCCGGTGTCACGGTCGGTTTTGCCTTCGGTGTGCCGTTGACGTCGTATCTGGCCGAGAACTTGTCGGTTTCGACGGCATTCGTTTTCGGTGCCGTGGTCAATGCGCTCGCGTTTGTCGGAATTCTGGTACTTCTGCCCTCGGCCCCGGTCGCACAACGTGTGTCGTACGGTGCGCAGGTCGGGATACTTCGCCGACCCGGCGTGTGGTTGACCATTCTTTCCGTCACGTTCGTTTTTGCGGCGATGTTCTCGGTGTACGGATACTTCGCCGAATATCTCGGCGAGGTGACGGGTATGAGCGGATCGTGGATCAGTGCGATGCTCTTGGCATTCGGTGTCGTGATGATCTTCGGAAACTTCGTCTTCGGGGCCCTGCTCGGCAAGAGTGTGGTGCGAACAGTCGTGGCGTTTCCGTTGCTGTACATACTCGTGTACGTGGTGATCTATCTGGTGGGTCCGTACTTCGCTGCGATGACTGTTGCCGTGTTGGTGTGGGGCGTGGTGCATTCCGGTGGACTGGTCATTTCCCAGAGTTGGATGGGGCGAGATTCGGTCGATGCACCCGAATTCGGTAACAGCCTGTTCATTTCGTTCTCCAATCTGGGGATCACGCTCGGAACAGCGACAGGTGGTTTGTTTCTCACACACCTCGGAACACGTCAATTGGTTTGGGCCGGCGTCTTGTTCGCCGCTCTGGCCCTGGCAATGATCGGCGCTCGATTGTCGCTCGGGCGGGTTCACAAAGAAAACGGTGCCAAAGTTCCGGTGTAGTTCTTGGGTAGGGGCCGCGCGAACTCACCGCGCGTACTGGTCGACAATCCTAGCGTGATCAAGGATTGAACCATGGTGACGGCAGCGGCAACACCGTCGACTACCGGCACCCCCAGTTCGTCGGACAGATCCTGGCACAGGTCCGCCATCCCGGCGCACCCCAGAACGAGGACATCCGAGCCGTCTCTTTCCAAGGCGTCGAAACAGGCTTCCAGGATCACCTTTCGTGCATCGGGATCGCGATCGAGTGCGAGAACCGGAATCTCGCAGGAGTGGATACCGCGGCACCGGGCCGCCATTCCGTAACGGTCCACCAGATCGGCAGCCCGGCCACGAGTCCGACCGAGGGTGGTGACGACACTGAATCCGCGTCCGAGGAAACCGGCGTAGTGCACAGCTGCCTCGGCGATCGCGACCACGGGACCCCTGGCCAGCTCGCGAGCTGCATCCAGGCCTGGATCACCGAAGCAGGCGATGACATATCCGTCGACGCCGTTCTTCTCTCCGGACGCGATCTCGGTCAGAATCCCTGGGACGCTGAGCGCTTCGTCGTAGTGGCTCTCGATCGACGCAGGACCCATGGCAGGACTGACGGCCTCGACGAATGTGCCCGAGCCGGCGACGGCCCAGGCACATTCCTCGATCTTGGCGGTCATCGCCCACGTGGTGTTGGGATTGATCACCTTGATTCTCATGAGGATCAGTCGACCGTCACAGTGTCGGCAGAAGAAGCATTCCGAACAGCCAGAGGGGTGCGCGTGGCGAGAAGGTAGTAGACGGCAAATCCGAGCCCACAACCGATGAACCAGCTGTACTGCGCTGCGGTGTACATCCCGGTGAGGTCCTTACCCAGGACCGGGACCATCGCGACGACGGCTCCCACTACGGTGGCAATCACTGCAGCAGGGTTGTATCCCTTGCTGTACCAGTAGGTTCCGGTCGGCGACATGCTGAACAGGTCGTCGACGATCACTTTCTGCTTGCGCACGAGGTAGTAGTCGGCGATCAGGATTCCGAACAGTGGCCCGATGAAAGCTCCGAGGGTCTCCAGGGTGTAGTGGATGACGTCGGGATTGTTGTACAGGTTCCATGGGGTGATGAGGATGGATCCGATTGCCGCGATCATTCCACCGGCGCGCCAGCTGATCTTCTGCGGGCTGACGTTCGAGAAGTCGAAGGCCGGGGAAATGAAGTTGGCGACGATGTTGATGCCGATCGTGGCGATGGTGAAGGTGAGGGCGCCGAGGACGATGGCGAAGGTACTGTCGATACGTGCCACGGTTGCAACGGGATCGGTGATCAGCTCACCGTACACCGGCAGTGTCAACGATGCGGTGACGACGACGAGTACCGAGAACACGAGGAAGTTGACCGGCAACCCCAGGAAGTTACCCTTCTTGACGACTGCGAACGACTTCCCGTAGCGAGAGAAGTCGCCGAAGTTGAGCATCGGCCCGGAGAAGTACGAGACGACCAGGGCGATCGCACCGAGCATGACCGGCACGGCGTCGAAACCGGAATATTTCACGTCACCGAGCGTGAGATCGACTGCGCTCCAGCCTGCTTTGTAGACGAGATATCCGCACAGCATGAACATCACGACGTACACGGCGGGGCCACAGAAGTCGATGAAGCGGCGGATCGATTCCATGCCTCGCCAGAACACACAGGCCTGAAGAACCCAGAGGAGCATGAAACTTCCCCAGCCCAGTGCGGAGAGCCCGGCGAAGCCGTAATTCTCGACCACGGCGTACGGCGCAAGTGACGGAAAGAGCTTGATGAGTACGACATCGAGTGCTGCCGAGGCGAGAAAAGTTTGAATTCCGTACCAAGCCACGGCAATCAGGCCGCGAATGATTGCCGGAATGTTCGCTCCGAGGACACCGAACACGCTGCGGCAGATCACCGGATAGGGCACACCGGTGGCCTGGCTGGGTTTGGCCACCAGATTGCAGAAGAAATAGACGATCGTGATGCCGACCAGCAATGCGACGAGTACCTGCCAACTGGCCAGGCCGAGGGCGAAAAGACTACCGGCCGTGACGTATCCACCAACGCTGTGTACGTCGGACATCCAGAACGCGAAGATGTTGTACGACGACCAGGTCTGCTTGCGTAGCGGTGCCAGATCCTCGTTGGTCAAACGTGGGTCATAACCCGCCTTGATCAATCCGCTGCCCACCGGGTGGCCGGCGGCCTCGACGAGATCACCTGGACCGGTTTCCGTTGTGGGAGTGGTGGAAGAAGTGGTTCGAGACGGAAGAATGTCGGTCATGACAGCTCCTGTGCTTGTGTGCAAGGAATCAGCGGACAGAGCACAAGCTCTCAGCGACGGTGGTGAAAACTGTGTTGAGAGAAAGGTATCGAGGCCGTGTTGCGCGACTATTGCGCAATCGGTATATCTTTTTCGGCAAGCAGGCCGGTGTCGGTCGGCAGAGTGGCGATCACGGTATCGAGTCGGCGATGATGGATTTCGGATGCAGTCAGGAGCGCGGTCGCGTCCCGACGCAGGAATGCGTCCAGCATCGCTGTGTGATCGGAGTGCAGTACCTGCCGGTCGACGCCGGCAACATGGACCATCGGCTGAACCGGTTCGGTGATGTTCCAGGCAGCTTCGAACATGTGCAGAAGTCGAAGCATCTGCGACGGTCGGGTCAGTGCGAGGTGAAAGTTGCGGCTCTCGCAGTGATAGGACTGAGAGTCGTCGTAGCGCAACGCGATCTCCAGACGGGAGTTCACCTCGACGGCGTGTTCGTGATCCTCTTCGGTGGCCTGCTCGACGGCGACGGCCAATGCAGCTGATTCGAGGGTTTCACGGACGATGTACATCTCATGTAGCTCCGCCGGCGTCAACTGCGCGACGGTGTAGCCGAATTGGTGGCGGTGGTCGACCAACGACTCTCCGACCAGGGTTTTCAGCGATTCCCGCACAGGTATTCGACTGACACCGAACACATCAGCCACGTCGCCGAGAGGAATCGGGGTACCCGGAGGCGCCGAACCCGACAGAATTACTCGCCGCAGTTCGTCGAGGATCGCTTGTTGTGGACTACCGGGAGCATCGATTACCAGTTGCGTCAGCAGTACCGATCTACGGCGCGGCGGCATGTCGGTCTCCCTTCTCCTCGCTGCCAGGGTAGGAATCCGTTGTTTCGGGCGCATGACACCGGCATGGCCGTCGTGAATCGCATCCGTGAGGTGCGGGCAGTCGACTGCGACAACGAAGCTCGAGTGAGCACTGCTCAGGTCGACGAACGCGGGGGTAGCGTTGATTTGTAGTGGTTGGCAGAAAGCGAGTCGGTCGATGGCATCCGTTGTGCGCGCAGAAGCCGACCAGAGAGTTGTCGGCAACTTGCCCTTGGAGCTGACAAGTTTCGTCGGCCGACGGCGTGAGTTGGCCGAAGCCAGAAGATTGTTCGAGTCGTCCCGTTTATTGACGCTCACCGGCATCGGCGGTGTGGGCAAGACGCGGCTCGCGATCCGACTCGCGAGTGCGCTCCAGCGGGTGTTCCGGGACGGCGCGTGGTTGGTGGAGTTGGGCGACCAGACGGATCCCGAACTTCTCGAGGATCATGTCGCCGTGATTTTGGGTGTGAGGCCGGTGTCCTCGTCGGACCCGCTGCACACTGTGACCGACTATTGCGCCGATCGCAGTCTGCTGTTGGTACTCGACAACTGCGAACATCTTGTCGATGCCGTCGCTTCGTTCGTCGGTGCGATCCTACGGCGATGTGCCGGCGTCAAGATCTTGGCGACGAGCCGAGAATCGCTGGGTATAGGTGGTGAGGTGACGATGCGCGTTCCCTCGCTCACCACACCGCAGCAACAGCCGCGCGAATTCGAGGGACTTGCCCAGTACGAATCCGTGTCGCTGTTCACCGAGCGTGCGGCTTCTGTCGTGCCAGGTTTCACCCTCACCGAGGAGAACAAGCGCGCCGTTGCTCATATCTGTCACGACCTGGATGGACTCCCACTCCCGATCGAGTTGGCGGCCGCTCGCCTGCGCGGAATGTCGGCGGAGCAGATCATGGATCGGCTCTCGGATCGTTACCGCCTTTTGACTTCCGGTGGACGTGGTGTACCGAGTCGCCAGCAGACCCTCCGATTGTCGATCGATTGGAGCTACGACTTGTGCTCACCTCCGGAGCAGCAGTTGTGGGGTCGGCTGACCGTATTTTCCGGCGGGTTCGAACTGGACGCGGCCGAAGGCGTATGCGGGCAGGATTCGAGTTCGACCGAGGTGCTCGATCTCGTCACTGCGTTGGTCGAGAAGTCCATCCTCATTCGTGAGGAGGTCGACGGCACTGTTCGCTATCACCTGCTAGACCTCCTGCGGGAGTACGGACGCGAGAAGGCCGAGATCTCGAGTGATTTCGTGGAACTTCGACGGCGTCACCGTGATTGGTTCGAAGCGCTGGTCGTTCGTGCGGAAGCCGAGTGGATCAGTGACCGGCAAGCGGCGTGGATGGCAAGGCTGGGTCGTGAACAGCGCAACGTCAACGACGCGTTGGAATTCTCGATCTCCACTGCGGGAGAGGCGCGATCTGCAACGCGAATGGTCGGTGCGTTGTACAGATTCTGGCTTGCAAGTGGATTGCTTGTGCAGGCGCGCTATTGGACGGATCGAGCCCTGAATACAGCGGATCGGGAGCTGGACCCGTTCCGAGTGGATGTCTTGGCCATCGACGCCGTGAATCACGCGATGCAGGGTGAGCTCGAACGGGCAGAAGAGCTGGTCGACGAGAGTTGGCGCCTGGCGAACGCCTTGGCGGACGTACGCTCACGCGGTCTGGCGGCATGGGGTGACGGATACGTCGATACATTCGGGGGCAACTTCGATACCGCTACAGCCAAGCTGGAATCCGCGTTGACGCTGTTTCGACTCGACGAAAATCTGCTGCATGTGGTGATCGGCCTGGACACTCTGGGGATCGCATACTTCCTTTCGGGGGCCCTCGATCGCTCTGTGGAGTGCAACGAAGAGACTCTCGCGATCACCGTGCCCGCCCACGAAGTGATGTTCCAGGCTTTTGCGCTGGGAACTCTCGGGATCGTCGGCTGGCTCCGAGGTGAATTAGAAGGCGCACGTGACTATTTGACTCGAAGTCTGAGAATTCTCGATGCCCCGATGAACTCGGCGTGGTGTATCGAACCGTTGGCCTGGATTGCTGCAGCGCAACGTGATTGGAAGCATGCAGCGGTTCTGCTCGGCGCGGCGTCCATGTATTGGCAGAAGCTCGGGGGACGGCTGGCGGGCCTGCCGGGTTTGTCAACTCATCACGACAGCGCGGCAGACGCTGCACGCAAGGCTATGGGTGATGATGCTTTCGACGCCTCGTTTCGCAACGGGTTTGCGATGTCCGAGGGTGAAGCTGTCGCGTATGCGCTCGACAAGCGTTCCAGTGCGACGACCGCATCGTCGACAGAAGGACCTCACCTCACTCGCCGAGAGCAGCAAGTTGCGGAACTGGTTGCTCAGGGACTGACCAACCGCGCCATCGCGGAGCACTTGGTCATCTCGCTGCGGACCGCTCAGGGTCATGTGGAACACGTGCTGACAAAACTGGGATTCACTTCCAGAGCACAGATCGCGGCGTGGTTCGTCTCGACCGCGCAGGAGACCGATTCCCGAGGCTGAAACCGTGGGCAGCGGTGCGCTTCTCCGGGTGCAGTTCGCGGGGGTAGCGTTGGTGTGGAGTGGAATCGCAGAAAGCGAGTCGGTCGATGGCATCCGCTGTGCGTGCAGAAGCCGATCATCGGATTGTCGGCAACTTGCCGTTGGAGCTGACGAGTTTCGTCGGCCGACGGCGTGAGTTGGCCGATGCCAGAAGATTGTTCGAGTCGTCCCGTTTGTTGACGCTGACCGGCGTTGGGGGAGTGGGTAAGACACGCCTTGCGATCAGACTCGCGGGTGCGCTGCAACGCGTGTTCAGCGGCGGAACCTGGTTGGTGGAGTTGGGCGAGCTGTCGGATCCGGACCTGCTCGAGGACCATGTCGCCCTGACGTTGGGGGTGCGGCCGGTCTCGTCGTCGGATTCGCTGCACGCCGTGATCGACTACTGCGCCGATCGGAGTCTGCTGTTGGTGCTCGACAACTGTGAGCACTTGGTGGATTCGGTTGCCCGCTTGTGCGGGGCGATCTTGCGTCGCTGCGCCGGGGTGAAAATCTTGGCGACGAGCCGCGAGTCGCTGGGGATGGGCGGTGAGGTGACGATGCGTGTTCCCTCGCTCACGACGCCAGCTCTTCGGGGCCCGAACGGGTCCACCGGGCTGGCCCAGTACGAATCCGTTCTGTTGTTCACAGAACGAGCCGCAGCGGTGGTACCAGGATTTGCGCTGACCGAGGAGAACAGGCATACCGTTGCCCGCATCTGCCAAGACCTGGACGGACTGCCGTTGCCGATCGAACTGGCAGCTGCCCGTCTGCGGGGTATGTCTGCGGAGCAGATCATGAACCGGCTCTCGGATCGGTACCGTCTCCTCACCAATGGCGGACGAGACGTGCCCAGTCGTCAGCAGACCCTTCGATTGTCGATCGATTGGAGCTATGACCTCTGTTCGCTACCGGAGCAGCGGTTGTGGGGGAGGTTGTCGGTCTTTTCGGGTGGGTTCGATCTCGACGCGGCGGAGGGGGTGTGCGGGCAGGATTCGAGTTCGACGGAAACACTCGATCTCGTCACTGGTTTGGTCGAGAAGTCCATCCTCATTCGTGAGGAGATCGACGGCTCCGTTCGATACCACCTTCTCGATCTGCTCCGGGAGTACGGGCGTGAAAAGTTGGATTCAACGGGGGAGCAGCTCGATCTGCCTCGCCGACACCGTGATTGGTTCGAAGGCCTTGTCATCCGTGCAGAATCCGACTGGATCAGTAGCGGGCAGGCGTCGTGGGCAGCGCGGCTCGGTCGAGAACAACACAATCTGTACGATGCGCTGGAATATTCGATTTCCACCGTTGGTGAGGCGCGGTCTGCGACTCGTATGTTCGCCGCGTGGTACAGATTCTTGTTGTCCGACGGATTGATCGGCCAGTTGCGATATTGGGCTGATCGAACACTGAATGCCGCGGATTCCGAGCCTGACATGTTTCGGGTGGATGTCCTGTGCGTGGACGCCGCGGCGCATGCGATGCAGGGCGATCTCGTTCGCGCCCGCGAACTGATCGACGAGGGACGGCGACTTGCCGAGGCTCTGGGAGGTGTGCGCTCGCGAGCTCTGACGGCGTGGGCGGGCGGGTACGTCGACACATGCGCGGGTGAATTGGACAATGCCACAGCGAAGTTGGAATCTGCCGTGACGTTGTTTCGGCTCGACGAAAATCTGCAGTACGTGGTGATCAGTTTGGATACCCTCGGCCTCGCCTACATTCTTACGGGTGCGCTGGAGCGGTCGGCGGAGTGTTTCGACGAGTGTCTCGAGATTACCGAGCCACTGCGCGAAGTGACGTATCAGGCCCACGCGTTGGGGTTTCTCGGACTCATTGCTTGGCTTCGGGGCGACTTCGCGCGCACGAGTGAGTATTTGACGCGAAGTTTGCGAATTGACAGCTCGTCGATGAACGCGGCGTGGTGCATCGAACCGCTTGCATGGACGGCTGTGGCACAACGTGATTGGAAGCATGGAGCGGTTCTTCTCGGTGCCGCAGCGATGTACTGGCAGAAGATCGGGCAACCTCTCACCGGATTCTCGCGATTGTCGAGCTACCGCGAGAATGCCATGGATAGTTCTCGAAAGGCTTTGGGTGACAGCGCCTTCGATAGAGAGTTTCACCGAGGAATCGTCATGACCGAGGGTGAAGCCGTCGCCTATGCGCTCGACGAGCGTCGCAGTGCTTCAGCTTCACTGTCGACGGAGGCGATCCGACTGACCCGTCGTGAGCAGCAAGTTGCGGAACTGGTGGCTCAGGGCCTCACCAACCGCGCTATCGCCGAGCATCTCGTCATTTCGCCACGGACGGCGCAGGGGCATGTGGAGAACGTGCTGACGAAATTGGGATTCACCTCCAGAGCGCAGATCGCGGCGTGGGTGGTATCGACTGCGCAGGAGAATGATTCGCAGCAGATCAAAGCTTCAGAAGGCCGGAGTTGACGTCCGATTGCACTGCGCCTCGGTCGTCGCCGCACAGGCAGAACACCGGATAGCGCTTACCCGCTTCTCGCCGTTGAAACGACACTCGCAGCGGTCCGGGCGCATCCGTGCGTGGGGATTGCGTGAGTAACGTGTACAGCCACGGTCCCTCGTCCAATTCGACGATGGCGAGAACCGTCGTCGGATCGCCGTGAACCGTTCGCCAGGACACGACAGTGCCGTCTCCGCAGCACCGCGCTACGTCCAATCGCACCCCGCGGCATCTGGTGCAGACGGCACTGGCGGGGGAGAGGATGGCGTCGCATTCCGCGCAATGGGGGAGTGTCAAGCATTCGGATCGTGACGAGCGGGCCGAATGTCGTTGCGATCCAAGCCGTTTTGTCAAGCTGACGTGAAACATGTCAGTAACGGCGGGCGAGGTAGTACGGCATCGAGTCCACGGGTGCGCGTTTGACCGACTCGCCCGATGTCGGGGCGTGAACGACGTCACCGCCGCCGGCATAGATCCCGACATGTTCCCCGCCGTAGTACAGGACCACGTCACCGGGCTGGAGTTCGTCCCGGGAAACCGGAGCTCCGCCGACAGCCTGGTCGTAGGTAGTTCGTGGAATCGAAACGCCCGCTTGTGCATAGGCCCACTGCACGAGGCCGGAGCAGTCGAACGAGTCCGGTCCGGTTGCGCCCCAGACGTACGGGGCGCCGATCTTGGACTGTGCGGCTGCCAATGCGCGGCCTCCGTCCGAGGAAACGAAACCCGACACCTTTGCCGGATTCGTGGCGACGGAAACTTCGCCTGTGTTCCAGTTCGGAAGCAAGGGGGCCTGAGCGTTTGCGGTGTCGATGCTCACGGCAAGGGTTGTGAGCGAAAGAGCGCCGATGACAAGCGCCCTTCCGAGTGCGTTCTTCGTCGTGCGGGGGCTGGTGAATCGGTGGTGCGACATTTCTCGTGTTGCCTTCGCGTCGGTGCGTCCCGAAGCAGGTATCGGCTGAGCGTGATCGGGCTTCGGCTTGTGACACACAGCCTGGTGTCGCCTCGACGTGTTCGCGCCGGTCAGGTGGACGGGGTGCATACCTGTTTTCGAATGGCGTGTCGGCAGGTGTGACGTCTCGAGAAAGGGCAGAAGTAAGAAGTAGGTATCGGTGCGGGTACTACGGTCGTCGCCGCACCGCGGGCGCACGGCAATATCGAGTTCGGTACTTCACCCGAGGAAAAACCACCTCTGAACTGGACCGAGCCGATCGACACTTCGAAGGTTATGCGGCGTGGATGACGCGGTTTCTGGACGCCGCCGGAGTTACCGGCCCGGTGACCGTCGTCGGGCATTCGTTCGGCGGCGGTGTGGCGACAGCACTCGCGCGGGACTTCCCCGTGCGATTTGCGCGCTTGGTTCTGGTGAACTCGGTTGGTGGCGTTCTGTTCGACCATGCGGATTGCGCAGTGACCAGGCGGCCGGCGATCGTGTGCGGCGTGGCGACCTCGCCGGTACGCAGCGGGTCGGGAAATGCGCTCACGAAACGGTGCCTAGCTGGATTCGGCGGTCGTTCTGTACTCTCGCAGTCATGCAACAGCGGAGCACTGGAACGGTGACACGGTCACTGTTGCTTCTTCTGCTGCCGTTCATCGCGCTTCTCGCAGTGCCTCCGCTTGGATCGTCGGGCAGCGCCGCGGTGCTGGGAACTGCGATTGCCGTCTTCGTGGTCGCAGCGCTCGCCACCTCGTCGAAGTACGAACTTCTGCAACTGTGTGCGGTTGCGGCCACCGGCCCGTCGGATGACGAGCGCTGCCTGCGTGGTGCCTTCCGTAGGCAGAGCAGTCCGGACGCGCCCGGTCGTCCGCAACCTCGAGCACCCGGAATCGGTCTGTAGATCGGCCGTCGGCGGGAGTGAACTCGCCGTAGGTCGGTCAGACGTCTTGCGTCCACGACCATTCCCGCGCTCTCGATTGCCGGAGCGTGCCTCTCGGTGAGGTTTTATTCGTCATGCTCGATTTTGTCTACTACCCCGTGTCCGGAATCCTCTGGTTCTGGCACAAGGTCTTCTCACTGATCTCCGGATCACCCGACAACGGCGTCGTATGGGCGCTGTCGGTCGTGTTTCTGGTCTTCACGCTCAAGGCCTTGCTGTTCAAACCATTCGTCAAGCAAGTCCGCACCCAACTCGTGATGCAGAAACTGCAACCGCAGATCAAGGCATTGCAGAAGAAGTATTCGGGCGACCGGCAGAAGCTCACTGTCGAGATGGCAAAGCTGCAGAAGGAACACAACTACAGCCCGTTGCTCGGATGCCTGCCGATGCTCGTTCAGGCACCGGTGTTCATTGGTCTCTATCACGTCCTGCGATCATTCAATCGAACCGGAGCGGCATCCCACGTCCCGTTTCTGAGCCCGACCGAGCCCATGTCGGTGGCGGACAACGCGAACACTGCCAACTACTTCTTCAGCGCCTCGGACGTGCAGTCGTTTCTCGACGCCAAACTGTTCGGCGCGCCGTTGTCCGCCATGATTTCGAGTCCGGCAGCACAACTGGAGGCGTTCGGCGACGTCAGCCGAATCTCCATCATTCTGGTTGCCGTACCGCTGATGATCTTCGCGGCCGTCGCTACGCATTTCACGTCGCGGGCGTCCATCGCACGTCAGGTGGACACCGGAACCGTCAACCCCCAGACGGCAATCATGAACAAACTTGCGCTGTGGGTATTTCCGATCGGTGTGGTTGCGTTCGGCGCTTTCGCCCCTGTTGCGATCCTGCTCTATTTCGTGAGCAACAACTGCTGGACGTTGGGACAACAGCATTTCGTCTACGGACGCATCGCGGCGGAGCAGAAGGAGGCCGAATTGTCGCCGACATCCTCGACGGCCGCGACCCAGGCGCCCCGAAGGGCCGCCGCACCGTTACCGGGAGCAAAGCCGATCCGGACCAAGCGCAAGCGATGACCGGAAAATCGCCCCTCCCTACCGACGAGTAAGGCACGTACGCTGGAAAGCATGACCAAATGGACCGCAGAAGACGTAGTCGATCAGACCGGCCGCACATTTGTCGTCACGGGGGCGAACAGCGGACTGGGTGAGGTAGTCGCACGAGCGCTGGGCAAAGCCGGGGCAGACGTGGTCCTCGCCTGTCGGGACACCACGAAGGCCGACGTCGTAGCCGCCGAGATCGGGTCAAACGCGGTAGTGCGTAAGTTGGACCTGTCCGATCTGTCGTCGGTACGAGCTTTCGCCGACGCAACGGACAAGGTCGACGTCCTGGTGAACAACGCCGGCGTTATGGCCGTTCCGTTCCGCCGGACGGTCGACGGTTTCGAAATGCAGATCGGCACAAATCATCTCGGGCACTTCGCCTTGACCGGTCTGTTGAAGGACAAACTCACCGACCGGGTCGTGACCATGTCCAGTGCCCTGCATCAGCTTGGAACTGTCGATCTCGACGATCTCAATTTCGAACGTCGAAAGTACAACCGCTGGTTGGCCTACGGGCAGTCCAAGCTCGCCAATCTGTTGTTCACGTACGAACTTCAGCGCAGGCTCGCAGCTTCGGGATCTCCGCTCAAAGCGCTCGCTTCGCATCCGGGATATGCGTCGACGAACCTGCAGGGGCATACCGAGTCGATCCAGGACAAGCTGATGGGGATAGGTAATTCGATCTTCGCTCAGTCCGCGGAGATGGGTGCGCTTCCCGAACTGTGGGCGGCCACTGCGCCGGATGCTTTCGGCGGCAGTTACATCGGACCGGACGGTCCGTTCGAGCAGCGCGGGTATCCGAAGGTCGTGGGGTCGAACAAGAAGTCTCACGATACGAGGACCGCCGCGGGCTTGTGGAATTTGTCGGAGAAGTTGACCGGAGTCTCGTACGGGATCTGATTCGGATATGAAGGTGGCCGCGAACTTCGAGAAGTTCGCGGCCACCTTCACATCTGTTCGAGCTACATGCTGTTCGGGTTACAGCGTGACAACCATCTTGCCGGTGTTCGCACCGCGCATCAGGTCGATGAAGGCTTGTGGTGCATTCTCCAGGCCTTCGACGATGGTCTCGTCCCACTGAATCTTGTTGTCGGCGAGCCACCCTGCCATGTGGGTGCGGAATTCGCCGCCGAGGTGGCGGTAGCCGCCCACGAGGAATCCGCGCAGCGTGAGCTGCTTGCCGATCACCAATGCCAGATTGTGGGGAGCGGTGGGCTTGTCAGTGGTGTTGTACTGAGCGATGGCCCCACACAAGGCAATCCGGCCACCCTGGTTCATGGCGTCGATGGCGGCTTCGAGGTGCTCGCCACCGACGTTGTCGAAGTACACGTCGATGCCGTCAGGCGCCGCGGCGGCCAGAAGTTCGGTGATCGGGCCGTCGTGATAGTCGAACGCCGCGTCGAATCCGAGTTCGAGAAGTCGGGCAACCTTCGCCGGTGAACCGGCGCTGCCGATCACTCGCTTCGCGCCGAGCAACTTGGCGATCTGACCGACGAGCGATCCGACGGCACCTGCTGCGCCGGAGACGAATACGGTGTCGCCTTCCTTGAATTCCGCGACTGCGGTGAGGCCGGCATACGCAGTGAGGCCGGTCATGCCGAGGGCGCCCAGGTAGGCCGTCGCCGGCGCGATGGACGTGTCGGCCGGAGTCACTGCGGATCCGTCGAGAATGGCGTATTCACGCCACCCCAGGCCGTGGACGACAACGTCGCCCACAGCGCGATCAGCCGACTTGGATTCGACGACCTCGCCGACAGCGCCACCGTCGAGCGCCGCGCCGACCTGGAACGGCGGAAGGTAGGACTTCACGTCGTTCATCCGGCCGCGCATGTACGGGTCGACGGAGATGGCGATGTTGCGGACCAGGATCTGGCCGTCTTCGAGTTCGGGGAGTTCGACTTCGGCGGTGGCGAAGTTCTCCGAGGTGGGCCAACCGCTCGGGCGTGATGCGAGGCGGATTTCCCGGCTTACAGTGGTGGTGCTCATTCGTCGTCCTTACTTACTTCGAGGGTGACCTCGATGTTGCCGCGAGTTGCGTTGGAGTACGGGCACACCTGGTGTGCCTTCTCCGTCAGCTCGACGGCCTGGTCATGGGGCAGATGGGGGAGTGAAACCTCCAGCGTCACAGCAAGTCCGAAACCGCCTGCGCCGTTCGGGCCGATGCCGACCCGCGCGCCGACTGCGGAATCAGCCACGTTGGCCTTCTCGGCGCGGGCGACCATCTGCAGAGCGGAGTGGAAGCACGCTGCGTATCCGGCGGCAAAGAGCTGCTCGGGGTTGGTGCCCTCGCCGCTGCCACCCATTTCCTTGGGAATGGCGAGGCCGAGGTCGAGGCGTCCGTCCGAGGTGCGAGCGTGACCGTTGCGGCCTTCGCCGGTGGCAAGTGCTTCTGCGGTGTAGACGATGTTCATGACTTCTTCTTTCCGTCGGAGTGGGCATTGGATGCTTGAAGTGACTCGCCGAGGCGGGTGAGAACGTCTCGGAGTTCGGTCAGTTCGTCGTTACTCAGACCAGTGGCGCCCGCGAGCTTGGCCGGGATGTCCTCGGCCTTGCTGCGCAGGGTGGAACCGGACTCGGTCAGGTGGATCTCGACGCGACGCTCGTCGGTGGTGAGGCGTCGACGTTCGATGAAACCCAGACCCTCCAACCGTTTGAGCAGCGGCGACAGGGTTCCGGTATCCAGATCGAGGGCCTCACAGATTTCGCGCACCCCGCGGCCGTCTCGTTCCCAGAGTGTCAACAGGACGAGGTACTGGGGATACGTGATCCCCAGGTCGTCGAGCATCGCTCGGTACGCAGCCGTGGTGGCCCGCGACGCCGAATAGAGGGCGAAGCAGACCTGGCGTTCGAGGGCGAGTGGGTTGGTCACGAGAACAACTGTAGCGCACAGTTAAGTTGTGCACAACAAAGAAGTGTCAAATATATGCGGCTGTAGCTCTACGGAGCCGACAGGATCTCGGAGACACTCGCGAGGAAGGTGTGCACCGTCCGAGCCGCTGGCGCGGGAAAGCGGGTGCGAAGTGCCAGACCGTCGTGGGTGCGCGAGAACCAGAACTGAACGTCGTCGGCATTCGACACGCGACTGAGTTGCTGCGGATTGATCGGCGCAGGCTGTGATTCGCGGGACTCTGATTTGCGGGGGCGAGATCCACCGGGCATGGTTCGGTAGTCGGCGTAGGAGACCGAGAAGATGTCTCGGCGAGTGGGCGAAACCTCGGGCCCCAAGCTCCGCAACACCTGTCGCGAGGACACGGACGACAGTGAAAGTGACTCGTGGAAAGCGAGATTGACTGCCCGAGCAGTGCTGTGAAGATTTTCCATGCTCGTCACGGTGATGGGCGCATTGGCCACCAGCCATCCGAAGGTGTGGTTGTGCCGCGGTTCCCGACGTGTGTGGACCGGAAACAGCAGGTGTGTGTCCCTCTTGCCGGTCAATTGTGTTGTGGCCAAACCGATCGACGCAAGAATCGCGCCGAAAGGCGAGTGTCGATGATCGGCGCAGTTCTGGTCGAAGAGCTCTGCTTCGTCGGCGTCGAGGAGCATTCGGGTGTCGGTGCCCTGGGGTGACATCGTTCCGGCGGGTAGTCCCAGATCTACGGGAAAATGGGGAGTGTCACCTCCGCATGATCGAAGGAAGGACCGCCAACCCGCAATGCGGTGGTCGCCGGGATCTGGATCCGCTGTTGCCGATTCGCGGAAGCAGTAGTTGAGGAAACTTCCGGGCTCCGGCAATAGATCCGACGCGATCGGAACACGTTCCGCCCGAGTGTATTCGCGATACAGAGTGCTGATCTCGGTGATGGCGATGCTCATGGACCAGCCGTCGCAGATGGCATGGTCGAACCCGCAGATCACTGTCGACTGGTCGTCGCGGGTGATGGCACCGAGAAAGTACGCGGGAAACGCAAAAGGATTGCACCATCGATCCAGGCGCTCGCCCAAGAGTTCTCGCACCTGTTCCGGCGTTCGTGCGTCCGCCACGGTTTCCTCACGGAGGCGCAGGTCGCCGATATCGGCGACGTCGACGAACAGTGCCGAGGATTCACCCGGTACTTCGGCCTGGGAGAACGAGCACGACAGGGCGTCGTGGCGGGACGTCCATTCCTCGAAGCTGGCTCTGAGTGCGTCCGTGTCGATGGGGCCGGGGACGTCGAAAGTGGCAGCGAGCCACGTCGTATCGCCGCGGCTCCCGGCAAGATGCAGCTGCTGATTCGAGGTCGGAGGAACCGGATACGTCGATCCGGTGGAGATTTCGCTCGGAGTCCACTGCAGGATGCGCCCCGGCCGTGCCTCGAACCTGTCGAGAAAGGTTATGTGCATCAGGCGGTCTCCACTTCCTGACGTACATCCGCCTGACGAACGACACGGTAGTCGCCGGTATCGGCGACCGTTCTCAGGACGTTGCGGAGGTGTCGAAGGTACCGATCCACCGATGTGTGTGCTTGCTCGGTATCGGGAAAACTGACCATCACGTACGTACGGTCTTCCTTCCTGTTGATCCACATCGACAGATCACCCGTCGTTCCTGGCCCACCCAGTGCGCGCGCGTCGAGTTCGTCGTGGTGCTCGGCACCTGGAATCAGGCGCATGTCGATGTACGACACCATCGGCGGGACCGAGGTTCCGCCGATGTCGGATCCGGTCAACTTCGACACCTGGGCGATCACCGAGTGAATGGACACGTCCGCGAGTCCCTTCACTGCTGCGCGAGCAGCGTGGGCAAGGGGGAGTGCATCGGTGAAGCTCGTAACATCACTCAGCGTGAACGAGACCGGGACGAGGTTGATGAACCAGCCTTGCGCGTAGAGGTATCTCGGATCGGAGCGGGTACCGACTGCGTTGAGCGCGAAGTAGTTCGCTCTGTCGGCAACTTCGATCTCGGTGAGGGCGGGGGCTGCGAAGATCCCCGTGGAGAAGCCGACGCCATGGGACTTGCACAGCGCTGCGAACGCGGCTGACTCGTCGCTGTCGAGAACGTCGATGTGTGTGCGGGTCGACCGGGTCTGTTCGCCCCGCGCGACGCCGAGGTCGAGGGGGAACGTCGGGAGTTGTCCGGCATTGGCCGCGAGAATCGAAATCCACTGCTGCACAGGGGCTGCAGCCAGATCAAGGCTTCCTGCCGAGGCCCGCTCTTCGCCGCTGTACTCGACGTAGCTGCCGGGAGAGGGAAGTTGAGCGTCGATGCCGGCGCTTTCGGCGATGTACAACGCACGAAGTTCTTCGACGCCCAGCATCAGCGACAGGCCGTCGGTGTGCGAGTGATCGACGCCGTAGTAGACGGTGAAGCCGGCGCCGTGCTCGACGGCGCCACTGATGAACGAGGGCCACTGCAGTGGGCTGGTATCGCCGGCGAAACTTCGGCTGACATGCTCGCGAACCGCATCGGTCGTGTGCAGAGAACCGACGCTGTGCGGCGTGAGTTCGATCGTCGATGCATCCACCACGTGACGGTCGATGACCCCGCTCCCGTCGGGATCTTCGGATGGTCTGACCTCGAACCAACTGTGCAGTGTGTTGTGCCGCAGGACAAACGCCTGGACCGCCCGACGCAGTGCTTCCCGATCGAGATCACCGGGCAGAGTGAACGTGAATCCGATCCACGGTGACCAGTCGACGCCTTGTGCACGCTTGTGATCGGCGGTTCGAATGTGTCCTTCTTGTAGGAACGAGAGCGGTTGGTCGCTCCGCGGTGCCCCGGATGCCGCCGCCAGGGACTGTTCAGTAGGCCTGAACTCGGTGAGCGTCCCGGCTTTCGGTGCCCAGAGATCGATGGGTGTCATTTCCATGAGAGTTCTCCTCGATCGGTGCAGCGGTGTTGGTCGGAGGTGCGAATGTGTCGGTCGAGAAGGCAAAGTCCTCCATTTCGCGGCGTAGGAGTCCCGCGAAGTGATGGATGTGGCGGCTGGTGCGCGCGTTGCCCGGGTGGCGTATGGCCAGATTGAGCCCTTCGGGAGTCCGTGTGAGCCAGATGTAGACGTCGGTCCCCGAATGATCGCGACTACGAAGGCCTCTGGTCTGCCAGCTCGTCCATTGCTCGGCACCAGGAACGTGACGAACGTCCATGTAGGAGAGCACGAACGGCAGGTGATGCGGGGAGTCGATCAGCTCGCACACTCTCGAATACGGCAGGGCCGCCGCGGGTCGGACGCGTCGTATCTCCACACCGGCAAGCTGGGCCAGATCGTTCACCGTTGCGGCGGGGGCAATCGGAATCCTCACCGGCACAACACCGATGAACCATCCCAGCGACGCAGCCCATCGAAGCTCCGAACGCGTGTGTTGCGGCACGACGACGCGGAATTCGTCTGCGCCGGTGAGATCTCCGGTCACCTTGGCTGCGCACGCGAGTATCGCGGCAAGGAAACCTTGGTTGCTGCGCTTGCTCGCTTCTGCCAGGCGTTCGGCGCCCCGGGCGCTCAGAAGCCAAGCGGACAGGCTCTGTTGAGGGACGCGGCGTCCGACGACCGGTTCGGGTAGCGATGGAAAGTACGGAGCCTCGCCCTGCGCGTAGAACTCGCGCCACGTCTGCACCGCCGGGTGATAGCAGTCCGCGTGTTCCACGAGATCTCGTTCCCTGGTGCCGAAGTCGATGTAGCTTCCGGTCGCCGGCGGTGAGGGATGACTTCCCTCGCTCAGCGAACGGTAGATCGTCTGCAGTTCGTGCGCGGTCAACGCCACCGAGTATCCGTCCAGCAGAGCATGATCAGCGGCAAAAACCACGGTGAAGTGGTTGGGACCTTCAATCGTCGCGAACTGATACGCAGGCCAGACAAGTGGATCGGTCGATCGGTCGAGCAGTTGCTGCAGATGTGTGAAGACGGACATCGAGGACGCAAGATGTCCGACGTCGTTACCCAAAATCCGGACGTCCCCACGCCCCGCGGTGCGTCGGACTATCGCTTCGGCCTCCACGGCGACGTGTGTTCGGAGCACTTCGTGGCGATCGATCCAGTGATCGAGAGCGGCTGCCCAGATCCTTCGGTCGAGTCTGTCGTGGATGCGAAACGAGGTACCCAGCCACGACGGAGCGCACCCGTCGATCTTGTAGCGCTCCTGCCGTTTCATCTGCTCGGCATGTTTCAGATGTGCTTCGTGGATGTAGCTGGCGGGGCGCTGGTCGACAGGCCACTGCGAGGGCGGATTCACCGCGCCGGGAGTCCACTCGGTGACGGTCCCGGGTGGTAGGGGATAGTCGGCAAGTTCCGTGAATTCCATTGGGAAACCTGATCTCTCGAGATGGCGAAAGGTGGGGATCGTGAACGGGGCGGATGTTTGTAACCGAGAGTGACAGATGATTAGTCAAGGCAAGTAGAACGCGACCTGAGACTCCGCGCAACTGCTTCGAGGCGAGATGTGACGAGGAACATTCCGCTCGTTATTTCGGACAATTCGAATACTGGACATCCGGTTTACGGCCCTGGTCACCTGTCAGTTGATCGATCAATCACTCTGTGGTGAAACAAATTTCAATAGGCGTTGTGAATTCCGTCGGATGGCGAAGAATGTGCGTATGCGAATGCCGGAATATGTTTGTGTGTAGCAATTTTCGTACGGATTCGGCTGTATCTCTTTCAACGACAACAGGGTTCGTGTACGGCCATCGTGCCCCTTCGGTGTGCGGATTGTTCACCGAGTATTGACATGCTCGGCATCTGCCGGTCGTATGCGGACGGTAGTTGTAAGCGATGACTGATCCGATGGAATACGACCTGGTTGTGATCGGCTCCGGCCCGGGCGGGCAGAAGGCTGCCATCGCGGCCGCCAAGCTGGGTAAACGCGTGGCGATGGTCGAGAAGGGCAACATGCTCGGGGGAGTGTGCGTCAACACCGGCACCATTCCGTCGAAGACGTTGCGCGAGGCGGTTCTCTACCTCACCGGGATGAACCAACGCGAACTGTACGGCGCGAGTTACCGCGTCAAGGAGAACATCACTCCGGCCGACCTGCTGGCGCGAACCCAGCATGTCATCACCAAGGAAATCGAAGTCGTGCGATCTCAACTCCTGCGCAACCGCGTCGAATTGTTGGTAGGGGTCGGCTCGTTCGTCGACGAGCACACCATCCTCGTCGAGGACGCCTCGCGCGGAGACAAGATGACGATCACGGCGAAATTCGTGGTGATCGCGACCGGAACGTTGCCTGCCCGCCCGGCGGGGGTGTCCTTCGACAGCCACCGTGTGCTCGACTCCGACGGAATTCTCGATCTGACCTCCATCCCGACCACCATGGTCGTGGTGGGCGCGGGAGTGATCGGTATCGAGTACGCGTCGATGTTCGCGGCACTCGGCACCAAGGTCACCGTCGTCGAGAAGAGAACGTCGATGCTGGACTTCTGCGACCCCGAGGTCATCGAATCGCTTCGGTTCCATCTGCGCGATCTGGCGGTCACTTTCCGATTCGGTGAGGAAGTGACGGCCGTAGACGTCGGAGCGAACGGAACACTTACGACGCTGCGCAGCGGCAAGCAGATTCCCGCCGAGACCGTGATGTACTCGGCTGGACGGCAAGGCCTCACGGCGCCGCTCGCGCTGGAGAACGCGGGGCTCGAAGCCGACGAACGCGGCCGTATCTACGTCGACGACAATTTTCGCACAAAGGTCGAACACATCTACGCCGTCGGTGACGTCATCGGCTTCCCGGCGTTGGCGGCGACGTCGATGGATCAAGGTCGACTCGCGGCCTACCATGCCTTCGACGAACCAGGCGCGAAGCTGATGGATCTGCAGCCGATCGGCATCTACTCGATTCCCGAGGTGTCGTACGTAGGCGCGACCGAGGTCGATCTGACCAAGGAATCGGTGCCGTACGAGGTCGGGGTTTCCCGATACCGTGAACTCGCGCGCGGGCAGATCGCAGGCGACACCTACGGGATGCTCAAGATCCTGGTGTCGACGGATGACCTGAAACTGCTCGGTGTTCATATCTTCGGCTCGGGTGCAACGGATCTCGTGCACATCGGCCAAGCGGTGATGGGGTGCGGCGGGACTGTCGAATACCTTGTCGACGCCGTCTTCAACTATCCGACACTGTCCGAGGCGTACAAGGTGGCGGCGCTCGACGTGATGAACAAGATCAGGGCTCTCAAGCAATTCCACTAGGGGTCGGTGTGTCCCCAGGTACCGGTCAGGGTCGGTCGGTGTACTTCTCGGGTAGCACTTGTTCGAATACCTGAGGGTGATGTCAGGCCTGGGGAAATAGGGCAGGGTCTATCCCTATGACCATTGCCCTGGAACTTCGTGTGGAATTTCGATGCTGATCGGACTGATTGCCGCGATCGTGGCATGCGTCGGATACGGCGTTGCATCGGTGCTGCAGGCGTACGGTGCGCGCAAGTCGGCAGCTGCCGCCGAGCAGCGAGGCGAGGCCGGACACGTGACGGCGTCGGGTGGCCCGACCCTGCGTTCGACCTTCGCCGCCGCGCTGACTGCATCGTTCATCCTGGGCACCGTGCTCGATGCGGTCGGATTCGCCGGTAGTGCCATCTCCGCGCGCCTCATTCCACTGTTCTTGTCGCAGACTGTGGTCAGCGCCAATCTCGTCATCACGGCAGTGCTGGGGACCGTGGTCCTGGGCATCCAGTTGCGTCGTCGTGACTGGTTCGCGATCGCCGCGGTGATCGGATCGCTCCTGCTGCTCGGATTGTCGTCGGGTCACGCGGGCGGCGGGAGTTCCAACGACGCCGTCCACTGGGGTGTCCTCGTGGGCTCGGCGTTGATCTTGTCGATCGGCATCGGCTTGATCCGATGGTTGGGCTCACGGGCAGCAGTTGTCGCCGGGTTGATCTCGGGTGTGCTGTTCGGCTGTCTGGCCATTGCCGTACGCGTGGTCTACGGAATCGATCCGTTCGAAATCGGCACGATGCTCCGCGATCCGGCCGGCTGGGCAATCCTCGTCTCGGGTCTGGGCGGTTTCTATCTGCACACGGTCGCGTTGCAACTGGGATCCGTCAACGGCGCGACAGCGGCTCTGGTTGTCGGCGAGACGGTGGTTCCGGGAATCGTCGGCGTCGTGGTTCTCGGCGACGCGTCGCGACCGGGCCTTGAATGGCTTGCCGTCGTCGGCTTCATCGGAGCGATCGCTGGCGCCGTCGCCGTGGCTGTCTTCGGCGCGGCGAGCCACGAGGAGAAACCCGCCGAAGAAGTGACCGTCTGATGTGGCGGAACTCGAGTGGTTCGTAGTTCTTTCGAGCTAATACTTTTGGCGGATACTGTTTTTCGTTCGAACTTCTGCACGGCATTTTTTTCAACCGTTCGACGAATCTGCAACAGCAGGTTCGAATGAACCTGCGTCGCTGTTCGGTCGGTCCAGCGGTAACGGAAACCGCATTTTCGCAGATAGTTCTCATGCGCGACCGATGCCTCGCATACGTTGTGCGGTCACAGTCGCCGGGTCGTAGACCGGAGGAAAGTAATGAGCAGCTTGGACATTCAACGTTGGTCGAACGACTTCACAGCCCTCACCAAGCTCATTTCGGAAGGTATCGAGAAGTTTGTTCTTCAATTCCTTTCCAGCTGAAGTGATCTGAGCTCGTGCCTGGTGTGGAGTTTTTGATCTCTACCGCGGTTCGGGGCGGAATCGTGATGAAGGCGAGGTCCTTACCGGGGCTAGTAGGGCCGGTCCGGGCCGAGCACGTAGGCGAACACGTACGTAACTGCGGCGATTACCGCCAGTACGGCCAGAGGCGTCGGGAACCCTGCGTCATCTCGCACCGGGTCACCTGAAGCGATGACGGGCGCCATGAATAGCGGGATCATCACGGCGACGCCTGTGACCGCGCCGGTCAGCGCGGCCACGCACAGTTCCTTGTCGATCCAGCTCATGAATCAACTAGAACACAGGCCCACTCGCAAGACCCTGAAGCAAAGAGAATTCAGGGGTTGAAGAACTGGAGTCGGCGTTGCAGGCGAGCTATCGACGGGTCCCCGATCGTGCGCCGGCCATGGGTACGGGCTTGGCTCGGGGTCATCCCGTAGAAGTCTTTGAACGCGCGCGCCAATTGGGATGTCGACGTGAAGCCGCATCGCCGGGCCAACGCTTCGATCGTTTCGTTCGGCGTTTCGGCTTTGGTCAACTCGCGGTAGACGAGTTCGAGGCGCTTCCGTCGTATGACAAGAGCGATCCCCCCGTCGGATGCGAATGCGCGGTAGAGCTGTGCTCGCGAGACCGACAGGGCCCCACACATCGATGTCGGGCCGAGCCAGCTCTCCGAGAGATGTTCGGCGATGTAGGTGTAGGCGCGATCTCGGAGGGAGCGATCGGGCCGCGGCGACAGGTCAGGCTCGGCGATACCCAAACTGACACGAAGCAGGGACGCCACGACGTCCTCGTAACCGGTTGCTGCGCCGGGATCGAGGTGCGGTAGCGCGAGTACGACCGATTGCATGCACTGAGCGAGCACCACGGCAGGAACTCCGCGCAGTACCGTCCCGTGGAGAGAGCGACCCTTCGACTCCGCCTCGACGAGGGAGCGCGGTGCGAGAAGCGTGATGGTGCGCCCTGTCGATTCGGCCTCCGCGTCGGCGGTCCATGTACGCCCGAGGTCGAAGAATGTGACATCTCCTGGACGTGCGACGAAATCGACTCCGTCGGCGTTGCCGCTCAGCTGCCCGTCGAGGACGACCTGGACCATGTATTGATCGTCGAGTCCGCTCTCGGCGATCAGCCGGTTGTTTCGGGTGTACTTCTGCGCGTTGAAGGTTGTTCGACCGATCAACGAGGACCCGATGGGAAGTGCTGAGATCGACCCTTCGAGAGGCGTGTCGGGGTCAATCCGGTCGGTGACGAAGAACGGACGTGTCGCGCTGCGCCAGAAGTCGTCGGCCTCCTCCGGATCAACCGATCGAGTCGACACGCGGATGCGGGCGGAATTCATCGACACGCGGGCATGATATGTCAGATCCCGCAGGTCGCAGTCACTCTTCCGCAAATAGTCGTCAATAGTGACCGATCCCACATAATGAGACAAATCGGGCGTATTTGTGAGACGGCCAGTGCTCGCGCGTCGCGGCGATTCTGTCTATGTTGTTCGTTATGGGTGGACGGGTTGGGAGTTCGATGCTCGAACGAAATCTCGAGTTCGGCGGGGATCGACTGCTCGTTTGTCGGCCGTCATGACGTCCCCTTCGAATCGATCGCAGCTATCTCGAGCAAAGCGAAATCCTCGAGGGCGGGGCACGCTGCAAAGGCGGCTCGCTGGGCGCGGAGCCACGGCGATTCGTCCTCGCCTGCTCGGATTGATGGAACGCTCGGCGGGATTGACGGTCATCGATTCGCCTCGTGGGTTCGGCAAGACGGAACTCGCCGCGCTGTGGCTCACGACTCTCGGGCAGGTGCCGAACAGGCCGGTTGTCTGGGTGCCGGCGCCGTCGACTCGGATGACTCCCCTCGAGTACTGGAACACCGCGCTCGCGGTGATTCGGGATTCGCTGGAATCACTCGAGGCCCCGCCACGAATGCACGAGGATCCGGTGGGGGCAATCGAATCACTACTCGATTCGTCGCCCGCTCCATTCGTGTTGGTGTTCAACCGCATCGACCTGGTCGAGGGTGACGAGGTGGGACGCCGAATCGTGGATCTGATCGTACGGCTTACCGGGTTGAAAGTGATTGTCACACTGCAGGATCGATCTGCGACGGACTTGCTCGAGGACGTCCGCGTGGACGAGTACCTGTGCGCGAACGACCTCAGGTACACGCTCGACGAGTCCACAGTTCTGTTCGCGGAGGCCGGGATCCACCTTCCTTCGGGCGTCGTCCATTCGATCTGTGAACGCGTTGCCGGCGTTCCCGTGCTGATGAAGGTTGCTCTGAGTGCGGTTGCGGGGCTGAGTGAACCGAGCCGTGGACGTGAACGCGTTCAGCAGCGAGTGGACCAGGCGATCCACGCGTACGTCAGTCGGACCGCTCCTCGATCGGGCAAGTCGCTCGAGTTGTTCGACTTCGCGACTACGATCGCCGCTGCCCGCACGGTGACGCCGGAGATCGCTCGTGTCCTGTCCGACGATCTGGACGTGGCAGGCAAATTGGACTTGCTCGAGTCTTTTGGTCTGATCTTCCGGAATAGTCTCGAAGGGGAACCGTCCTGGTACTTTGCGCCGTCAGTTCGCCTGGCATTCATGCAGATACGGACCGAACAAGGGGATGGATTCGAAGATCCCTTCCAGGTTCTCGTCGATCACGCTCTCGGGACTTCGGATATAGCCGGTGCCGTTCACTACGCCTTGGACGGACGCAAGTGGACCAGGGTGCTCGACATACTCGAGCGTCACTGGGCCGATCTTCTGGTCGATCACACCGGGTTGGTCCGGACTGCGTTGCAATCGATACCCGGCGACGTACTGAGTTCGAACTCTTCGATTCTGGTGGGGCGTGACCTGCTCGAATCACGTCTGAGGCCGCAGTTGATCAACGGCGATTCGTTGCCGACGGAACCGGCGGAATTGCGTGCGATAGGTGGTAGTCCGCATGCGCACAGCTTGTTGAACGTCGGGACCGTCCAATCCGTCGTGCTGAGAACATCCGGTAAGTACCAACGCTCTACCGAGATCACACGCAGGTTGGCACACGTCGTGTACGGACTCGGCGACGAGTCGTTGGGCACGTTGGGGTCTCAGCTTCCAGCACTGCGGCTCATCTGGGGAGTCTCACATCAATTGACCGGCGACCTCGGTGACGCCGCAGTGGAACTACGTCTCGCGTATCAAGGTGCCGTGGAGCATGGCCCGGCGTTCGTCCTGCGGCACGCAGCAGGCAACGCAGCACTCAACTCCGCGTTGATCGGGGACGTCGCGCACACGACCGAGTGGCTTCGCCTCGAACGTACACATCCAGATGTTTCGGGATGGTTGGGACCGCCTTCGCACATGGGCGGAGCGATCGCACGTGCGTTGGTGGCGTACGACAGCCTGGACCGAGACGCGGGCGCTGCGGCGATGGACGCGCTCGCCGAGATCACCCCGCCAGGTGACCTGTGGGCATTCGCGGCCTACGCATACACCAGATTTTCTCTGCTGCAATCCGATCCGTTCTCGGGCTTGATCTCTCTGCAGCGCGCGGTGGCAACTGACGGCCACGTGAATCCATGCGACAGATCGTTCGGTGACGCCCTTCTCACCGCAGCGCGGATCGATCTCCTGTTGGCTTCGGGAGAGGGGACGAAGGCGCTGGAAGAATCAGTTGCCGCCGCGCACACGTTCGCTGTCGTCACGGTCTCGTCCGCTCGCGCGCATCTCTTGACGGGATCCTCGTCGCAGGCCTTGGAAATGTGTCGCGGAATCGACTGGAGTGGGCAGTATCTCGCACGGTATCGCCTCGAATCCCTGCTGATCGAATGCGCGGCGCTCCGTGAACTGGGCAGCATCGCCGCGGCTGCGAGCCAGTGGGAGGAGGCTTGCGGAATACTTGAAACCTCGGGTGTCCTGTCGGCGTTGGCGACTGTTCCGCGTGATCTGATCAGGCAACTCGAGGAGCGGGCCGACGGCCCGAGCGGTGCCGTCACAGCTTTTCTCGAATCCGAAGCGCCGCAGTTTTATCCGGCGGCCATCGTTCGGGTCCAACTGACAAAACGGGAGATGGACGTTCTCGTGGAACTGGACCTCGGTATTCCGATCGGTGAGATCGCACGAAAGTTGTTCGTATCCAACAACACGTTGAAGAGTCACCTCCGAGCCTTGTATCGCAAACTCGGTGCGCACTCCCGGGAAGAGGCCGTCGCGGCAGCGCACCGACACAACCTCCTCGGCAGTGGGCAGGACTGAGCGACGTCAGTGCAGGTTGCGCTCGGCGTAGACCTTCATCGCGTCACGGACCAGCGAAGCGGTGCCCTCTCCGTACTTGTCGTAGTTTGCGGTGAAGCGGGGATCGTCGACGTACATCTGGCCGAGTCCGGTGAAGGCGTCGGCGCTGGGAGTTCTTCCCTGCCAACCGATCTTTATCCACTCGAACTGTCTGCGGGTAATCGTCTGGACGTCGTCGCTTTCCGCGGACAGGCCCGCTGTCAGGGCATTTCCGAATGCCGCTGCGATGTCGGCTTGAGCTTGCAGGTGCGCTGTCCGGTCCTGCTCCGACATCGACCGCCACCACGTGTCGCCGCTGCTGTAGGCGTCCTTACCCCAACGCTCGATGACCTCTTCCTTGTATCGGGTGTGGTCGAACCCGTCGAAAACTTCTTCCGGCATGAGTGATTCACCTTTCTTCGTCTTGTTCAAGGTCCTGTTGACCGATTCGATCTGTCTCGAGATCCGCGTGCGCTCCTGCTCGAGGAGTTCGAGGTGGGTACGCAGCGCGGCGGCCGTGTCGCGTTCACCGGTGAGGACTTCGGCAATGGCCGGCAATCCGAGTCCGAGTTCCCGAAGCAGCAGGATGCGTTGCAGTCGCACCAGGGCGTCTTCGTCGTAGAAGCGGTAGCCGTTGGCGCCGATGCGGCTCGGTTCCAGGAGTCCGAGATCGCCGTAATGACGCAGCGTTCTGCTGGTGGTACCGGCGGATTTGGCGAGTTCTTGGATGGACCATTCGCTCACGTGAAGTTCCTACTCTCGGATCGGTTTCGCTCATTCAGCATGCAAGTTGACGTTGCGTCAATGTCAAGGCTGTTCTCGGTTTGTATTGTCAGGAACGTTTTATGTCCGTTTCGCCGTATCGCCACGAACGGGTCTCCAACTGATTGATTCGATGACCTAGGTCACGTGATTTGGCTCACAAACTGTCAATTTGAATAGTTGAACAAGCCTCTGTTGACGCTTTCACATACCTCGACCACGATCATCTGAACAGATCGAGTTACGCGGTTGTTGAAAATGCACGGTAGTTGAAATGCACTGCAGACGGAACGGTGGTCCACGATGACTGAACTGGTGTCGGGCGTAGCCCAGGCCAAGCCCTATGACCTCGATGATCGGTACCGGTCGGGATCGGGACCGGTGTTGCTGACCGGTGTTCAGGCAATTGCACGCGGCTTCGTCGAGCAGCATGTTCGCGACATCCGGGCAGGTAAGCGTATTGCCACTTTCGTCTCCGGTTACCAGGGCAGCCCGCTGGGCGGCGTCGACAAGATGCTTCACGGCATGCCCAAGGTGCTCGCAGAACACGACATCACCTTCATTCCGGGCTTCAACGAGGAACTTGCTGCCACCGCGGTGTGGGGAAGCCAGACGGACCTCCCCGCAGGAACCGCGACCCACGACGGCGTGACCGGCGTCTGGTATGGCAAGGGCCCCGGCGTCGACCGCGCTACCGACACCATTCGCCACGCCAACATGTACGGCGTGAACCCCAAGGGCGGCGTAGTCCTGCTGGTGGGCGACGACCCGGCGTCGAAGTCCTCCACGGTTCCGGCCGTCAGTGAGCGCTCGCTTGCCGCGATGGGTGTGCCGGTTCTGTTCCCGCGCAATGCCGAAGAGATCATCACGATGGGTATGCACGCTGTTGCGCTCTCGCGTGTCTCCGGTTGTGTCGTAGCGCTCAAGATCGTCGCCGACGTCGCCGACGGCGCCTGGACGATCGACGGCAGCATCGCGGACTTCGACATCGTGGTTCCGGAAGTGCAGTTCGAGGGCAAGCCCTTCGTCTACAAGCAGCGTCAGATGGCCGCGCCGCCGGACAGTGTCATCGCCGAGGCCGATCTGTACGGCCCGCGATGGGATCTCGTGCACGCGTACGGAACTGCCAACAACCTCGATGTGATCGAGGTAAACCCCGCCGGTGCGAAGATCGGTATCGCCGCCACCGGTACAACTTTCGACTCCGTCCGACAAGCTCTGGCAGACCTCGGTGTCGACGACGCCGCGCTGCACCGCGCCGGGATCCGTCTCCTTCGCATCGGAATGTGCTACCCCGTCGTGGGCGAGAAGATCAAGGAGTTCGCCGAAGGCCTCGAGCAGATCGTCGTGGTCGAGGACAAGACCGCGTTCATCGAAGCGCAGATCCGGGAAGTCCTGTACGGCACCGACGATGCCCCTCGCATCATCGGCAAGCGTGACGGCCAGGGCCGTCTGCTCATGCCTGCCAGCGGTGAACTGACCGCAGGCCGGCTGCTCGCCCCGTTGCGGCGCGTACTGAAGCCCCACGTCGAGCTCAAGCGCACCCTCCCGGCCCCGCTGTCGCTGAACGTGCTCTCCGCCAAGCGAACCGCGTACTTCTGCAGCGGGTGCCCCCACAACCGTTCCACCGCTATCCCCGAGGGTTCCATCGGTGGCGGCGGAATCGGTTGCCACACACTCGTCACCATGTCCGGCCGTGAGGACAGCGCTGTCACGGGCCTGACGCAGATGGGTGGCGAGGGCAGCCAGTGGATCGGGCAGGCACCGTTCACCGACGTGCCTCACCTGTTCCAGAACATCGGCGACGGCACCTTCTTCCACTCCGGTCAGTTGGCTGTCCAGGCATGCATCGCCGCAGGCGTGAACATCACCTACAAGTTGCTCTACAACGAGGTAGTGGCGATGACCGGTGCACAGGACGCGGAAGGTGCCCTCTCCGTTGCTCAACTCAGCCACAAGCTGACCACCGAGGGCGTCAAGCAGATCATCATCTGCGCTGACGAGCCTTCGCGTCACAACAAGCGCGCTCTGGCCAAGGGCACCAAGCTCTGGCACCGCGATCGCCTCGACGAGGCCCAGAAGGAGCTTCGCGAGATCAAGGGCGTCACAGTGTTGATCTACGACCAGCACTGTGCGGCCGACGCACGTCGCCAGCGCAAGCGTGGCACGCTGCCCACTCGCAACACTCGCGTCGTCATCAACGAGGCAGTGTGCGAAGGCTGCGGTGACTGCGGTGTGAAGTCGAACTGCCTCTCGGTCCAGCCCGTGGACACCGAGTACGGCCGCAAGACGAAAATCGACCAGACGTCCTGCAACACCGACTACACCTGCATGGACGGCGATTGCCCGTCGTTCGTGACCGTCGAACTGGTGCCGGGCAAGAAGGCTCCCAAGGCCGCACGTCCCGTCCCGCCCGTCGTCGCAGATCCTGATTTCGGACCGCTCACCAGCACGCAGAACGTTTTCCTCGCGGGCATCGGTGGCACCGGCATCGTGACCGTCAACCAGGTGCTCGCAACGGCGGCACTGCGCGCCGGCCTCGAGGTGGAGAGCCTTGACCAGATCGGACTGAGCCAGAAGGCCGGACCTGTTGTCTCGCACCTGCGTTTCAGCTCCAGCGCGCTCGAGCCGTCCAACCGCCTCACCCCGGGCAGTGCCGATTGCATCGTCGCCTTCGACCTGCTGACCGCGACGGACAACAAGAACCTCGACTACGGCAATGCCGAGAAGACGGTCTCCATCGCCTCGACGTCGCAGACGCCGACCGGCGACATGGTCTACGACAAGGCTGTTCGCTACCCCGAGGAGACGTCACTCCTCGCCCGTCTCGACAAGGTGTCGCGCACCCTGCGTTCGTTCGACGCACTCGCCGCGGCACAGGAGTTGTTCGGTAACACCGCAGCCGCCAACTTCCTGCTGATCGGTGCGGCCTACCAGAGCGGCGGACTCCGTCTGCCGGCCGAGGCCATCGAAGAAGCGATCGGCATCAACGGCGTTGCCGTGGACGCGAACATCGCGGCATTCCGTTGGGGTCGTGCAGCAATTGCCGACACCGCAGCGTTCTCGGCCGTCACCACGCCGGCCAAGTCCGTCCGCGAACCCGTAGTCGCACCGGCTCACATGTTCGCCGGAACCACCTTCACCGGTGAAACCCTGCGACTGGTGGAACTGCGTGCGGCGCAGCTCATCGAGTTCCAGTCCGTCAAGATCGCCCAGCGTTACATCGATCAGGTTCAGGCAGTCTGGACCGCCGAACGTGCCGCAACCGAGCGGACCGACTTCAGCGAGGCTGTTGCCCGCGGCCTGTTCAAGTTCACCGCGTACAAGGACGAGTACGAGGTTGCTCGCATGCTGGTCGATCCTGCCTTCATCGAAGACGTCAAGTCGCAGGTGCCGGCCGGGGAGAACCTGACCTACAAGCTCCACCCCCCGATCCTCCGAGTGATGGGCCGCAAGAAGAAGATCGGTCTCGGGCCCAAGTCGCATGTTGCACTGAAGGTTTTGGCCAAGGGAAAGAAGCTTCGCGGTACCAAGCTCGATCCCTTCGGTTACATGCACGTTCGCAAGGTCGAGCGTGAACTGCTCGCCGAGTACGAGGCCATGATCGCTGATCTCTCTCGTACGCTCGCAACCGACGGATACGATCGCGCCGTCGAGATCGCGGCACTGCCGGACGTGGTTCGCGGCTACGAGGACATCAAGCTCGGCAACATCGAGCTGTACAAGACTCGCCTGCGCGAACTCGGTGTCGGTGAGTAGGATCGCCGACGAGTAGATCGAAGAAGACTGTGCCCCAGTGACCTTGTCACTGGGGCACAGTTGTATTCAGGGCCCACTCCGACCCGGGCAGGTTCAGGAGGGCGGGAACTGGCCGTCGGCAACCACGGCGCTGCCGTTCCACGTGAAGTTCACTAGGTTCGGTCCGCCTTGGGGGCAGCAGAATGCATCGTCGTCCAGCAGCCAACGGTATTGGACGGATACCGAATCCTTGTTGCTGTCGATGACGTGTGTGTACGAGTACGGCTCGCTGGTAGCGGTGCCCAGGTATGTTCCGTCGTGGAAGAACAGGACGTGTGACTGATACGTCGCATCGCCGACCCCGTCGCCGTCCACCGAAACCCAGAGCAGATCAGGACAATTCCCGATCTGTTCTTCGCTCGCGGATCGCGGTATCCACTTGCCTCCGTTGATGTCGGTGCCCAGCGTGCCGATCGCGTAGGTGACGAGCGAGGAGTCGACGTCGAGACAGGGACCCGAGGCCGGGATTGCAGTCGTCGCTGACGAGCTTGTGCGGGTGTTCGATTGTGGCGGGGGAGAGCTCGTTACCGTCGTCTCGGGCTCGTTTGCCGTCGAGGTCGCCGACTCCGTTGAACTGGCTGCCGTGGAACTCGCCGCCGCTTCAGGTGTTCCTTCGGTCGACCCGCAACCGGCGACGATCAGGGCAGCGGTGGTTGCCAGGGCAGAGACAGTGACGGCGGCCGAAATCGGAGCTTTCCTGCGCATGCGTCCTCCAGAGTGTATGGGTTCACGAGTTCACGTCCCTCCTTCGTTCTGTCGCCGGGCCGCATGCGCGCGTTATCGAACAACTGGTAACGATCAGCTATCGGGTTTCGGTGTGCTGTGCTTCGGTCTTCTCTGCCCGGGTGGCGTCGTATCGCACGGATCCGGCAACCACGGTCATCGCGATTTCCGTGGTCAGAAGAGAATCGACCCCTTCGGTGAACGGATCTTGTTTCAATACGACGAAATCGGCTGCTTTTCCCCGAACCAGTTGGCCGGTCACATCTTCCCACCTGCACGAGTATGCAGCGTCGCGGGTTGCGTGAGCCAGCGCGTCCGCGAGGGGGAGAGCGTACCCCGGCAGGTTGGGTGCCAGCGACGGATCGATTGCGGATCGACGGGTGGTGGCGATGAACATGTTCGGCAGCGGCGGATGGGGCGCCGTCGGAGCGTCCGAACCCAACGCCAGAACCGCTCCGGCTTCGGTGAATTCAGGCCACGGGTACGCGCGATTCACCCGGTAGTCGCCGAGCATTGCCTGCCAGTTCTCTTGGATCGCAGGGTCAGCGTGAACCGGTTGCATCGACGCGATGATGCCAAGGCGGGCAAGCCTTTCGACGTTGTCCCGGGTGATCGACTCCAAGTGTTCCATTCGGTGCCTGCGGGGAATGTCTCCGTTGGCAGCGATCGCGTACTCGAGTGCCGTCAATCCGATCTCCGACGCCTCGTCGCCGATCGCGTGCATCGCGATCTGCAGGCCTGCGGCGTCTGCGGCCGTCACGACGGGGATCAACGACTCGAGATCCCAGATGGGCTCGGCGTTGGTGCCGTCCGAGTACGGCTCTTTCATTGCGGCCGTGCAGCTGTCGATCACACCGTCGATGATGATCTTGATTCCGGCGATACGGAGCCACGGACCTTGGACGCGCTCGTGAAGCTCGATCACGTCGTGAACTTGTCGGACGTTGTCGGCCTCGTTGTCCTCGCGGGTCATCAGCCAGTGAGCCGCGACGCGCAGTGGCAATGTGCCGCCTCCGGCGTCCAATGCTCTTTCCAGCGAGGCTAATTCGTCCGCGCCGAGAGCCATGTCGACCGCACCGGTCACGCCGTCCTCGAGATAGTGGCGGAACGCGAGCGCGAGGGCGGCGTCCCGGTCCTCGTCGGACGCGAGCTCCGCCAGTTTCGGCCAGACATAGAGCATCATGGCGGTCTCGTACAGCATTCCGGTGGCTTCTCCGGTGACCGGATCCCGGCCGATACGACCTCCGATCGGGTCGGGAGTGTCCGCGTCGATGCCGAGTTCACGCAGTGCTGCAGTGTTCACCCAGACCGAATGTACGTCGTTGGCGTCGAGGTACACCGGACGATCGGGCACTACGGCGTCGATCACCTCTCGCGTTGGGTGTCCTCCATCCAGTGCGGAGAACAACCAACTGCGACCCAACAGGCGTGGTGCGTCCGGGTTCGATTCCGCGAATTGCTTGATGCTGGACTGAATGTCGGCGAGATCTGTGGCGTCACGCAAATCCAACTTCTGCAGGGCGAATCCCATCATGACCAAATGTGTATGTGCGTCGACGAAACCGGGTAGCACGACGGCACCTTCGAGGTCGATCACCTCGGCGTCGGGAGCCAGGATTTCGGCATAGACGGTTTCGCCCACGAATCTGAGTTTGTGGTCCTCGACGACTATCGATTCGGCCCATCCGTCGTCGGCAGCCGTGAAGATCTTTCCGTTGCGGTAGTGAGTGATGCTGTCATTCATGACTTCTACGTGATCCTTACGCGATGACGGTAGTAGTGATGGCGGCGCTGTGGTGACGATACGCACCCTCGGTGCGTGCGGAGAGTCGGGAAACCAAGGCGAACGGGACCAAGAGAACGAAGCTGATCCCCGAGATGATGACTCCGAAGGTCGGATACCCGAGGCTCGCCGTCACCGAAGTTCCGAACAGCGGCGCGAACGCGGAGCCGATGAGGTAGGTGCCCAGTAGTGGGGCCGACCATCGGCCGGCCGCGTCGAGAGCGGCCGAGATGGCAACCAAGACGATGAACGTGGCTGCGTAGATAGTGTTCCATGCGATGACCAGTGCGAGGTAGATCGTGGGATCGGTGGTGAGGCTGGCAGACAGCTTCAGAATTGCCCCGAGTATCAGCAGCACGGAGATCGATATTGTCCGACTGACCCGAGAACCCAACGCGGTCAAGGCAACAGCCGCGAGCACACCACCCGCCGTCGATGCGCTCAGTGCGAGACTCATTTGTTGATCCGAGAGCCCGGCGTGCTCGGAACCCATGATGCCGAGTACTGCCCACAGCGAGTCCTCACTGATCGCCCAGACTGCAAGCATTGCGAGAAATGCGGTTCCGGCAAAAGTGAGTCGTTTTGCGCTGACCCCGGCGGGGAGAGTTGTGGTCGTCTTGGCGGACTTCGCCGTCTCCGGCGACTCTCTCACCGGGGACGACGGCAACCAGGTGACCGTTGCGGCGGTTGCCAGTGCCAGGACTGCGACGATGCCGAATGCGTTGGTCATGTGTGTGCCGAGGATGGGGATGAGGGCGAGGACGGCTGTGACGACGAGACGGTTCACGAGCCCGCTGATGCTCGATGCCCGGTCTGGGTTCGTGAGCGCGGCCAGTGCCGCTCCGCCAACGGACGCGGATCCACCAGCGCCGATGCCGCCGATGATGATCGCGGCGCACGCGATGACCGTGGACGGCGCGATGGCCGCAATGCCGAATGCGGCCGCCATCGCGATCAGGCTGACGCGGCCGAGGAGATGACGATGCCGACCCGATGCGATACGAGTGGTGGCGAGGCAGGTGAATGCGCAGACCAGCAGCGATGCGGTCAGGACGGCGCCGGCGGCGGATTCGGTGACACCGAGGTCCTCGACCATTGCCACGATCATCAGGGGGATGAGGTTCGCGGTGATGAACCCCATGACGCCGATGCTGAAGACAGCAACACCGCGGTTGGCGGTGAGCGGAACCCGGTCGGACTGCGTATTCGTCGAAGCGTTGATCGGCACTAGGGCAACCCCATGTCCTGAAGGGGGTGGCAGTACCGACCCCTGGTGGCGTGATGCGAGTCACTTAATGAATGTGATTCGTTAAGTATGGGGATGGGTTCCGTCAGGGTCAAGGGATCTAACGAATTTGATTCGTTAATTGTATGTTTCCGGATACCCGCTCCCGCAAAGTGGCGTCGCCGGTCTGTTTCCTGTTGTGAGGCTTATGCTTCCGCAATGGCTGAGATTGCGGAACGAACCCGCTACTTCGAGCGCTACGTCACTTTCGTCGACGCGATTGTCGCCATCGCGATCACGCTGCTCGTGCTTCCGCTGGTCGAGTTGACCAGCGACCACCACGGCACCACGTCGGAACTGCTGGGCGATCACGCTGCGCAGTTCTACTCGTTCGCTCTGAGCTTTCTGGTGATCTTCCGTCTTTGGTGGTCGCAGCATCGACTGCTTCGTTTTGTGATCGACGGAGACAAGGTGGTCGTGCGCGGACTGGGGTTGTGGGTGATGACCATCGTGTTCTTGCCCTTCCCTACGGCGCTGGTTGCAGCGCCGTCACAAGATCTCGGAACCAGGGCTCTCTACATCGGGACAATGGCAGCCAGTGCTGCGTGCCTCGCGGTGGTCGCGTGGGGTCTGGTTCGCAACCCGTCGTTGAGTGACGAGAATGCGAAGCCGCATTTCAACGCTGAAATCGTCACTTTCCTGATCATGGTGGTGGCACTGCTCGTCAGTGTGCTCGTTCCGGTGACGTCGTACTTCCCGCTGCTTCTTCTCCTGCTGTCGACGCCCATCGAGAAGCTGTGGGATCGGGCGGCGGCGAAATGGAGTGGCCGTGAAGGTGAGATGAGCTAGTCGGCGCGAGCGGTCATCGCGGATTTCTTGGCTTTGTTTCCGCAGATGTTCATCGAGCACCAGCGTCGGTTGTTGCCACGACTGGTGTCGACGTAGAGGCCGGTGCACCCGTCGCCCTGGCAGGCTTTGACGCGGTCGCGGTCGGGTCCACCGAGTACCGCGATTGCGTCGGCGGCCACTATCGACAAACCGTCGCGGATCGGATTGTCTCCGGCTGATTTCCAGAGGGCTCGGCCACTCTCGAGGACGAGGTGGGCATCACCGAGTTCGGATGCGGTGTTGACGATCCCGACATCTGCGCGTGAGGCGCGGCGGTCCTCGCACACGGCGGTTCCGATGCGATGAATGGCCTCGCGTAAATCCCGTGCGCCGCGGAGGTCGTCTTCTGTCGCGGTTGCTGGGGTGTCCATCAGATCGTTGGCGCGTAACCATAATTCGAGTCGCTGCGGGCTCGTGAGTCGTTCGAACCTCGAGCCGTTCCGGTTGGTGAGGGTGGCGGTGAAGCGGAAGGCGAGCGTGTCGTTGTCGAGTCGAAACACGTCCCGAGCGGATTGATCAGCTCCTGCTTCGTTCACTTTCGTCCTCCTTTGTGGCGAACCATCTCAACCGGTTCGACAGCAACTGTACCCGTGTGAGAGTGTTGAACCGTCTTAGGTGGTTCAACATTTTCGAGAGGGAAATCCATGACTTCTGTTTCCGTGGTCGGTCTGGGTGCGATGGGTCGTCCCATCGCTCGAAATCTGATGGGTGCAGGCTTCGACGTGACGGTGTGGAATCGCAGCCCTGAAGCGGTAGCCGAACTGGTCGCGGAAGGGGCGACCGGCGCGAAAACCGTTGCCGAGGCATTCCAGTCCGGCGTTGTACTGTCGATGTTGGCGGATGATTCGGCCGTGTCTGCGGCCATTCTGGATCCCGCCGTACTCACATCCGTTCCGAGTGGAACCGTGCACGTCAACATGGCCACCGTCAGCGTCGGCCTTGCCAAGCGCGCCGCCGCACTGCACGCCGAGTACGGCATCGGGTACATCGCGGCGCCGGTATTCGGACGCGTTTCTGTTGCTCAGGCTGGCCAGTTGAACATCATCGCCGGCGGCGACAGTTCCCTCCTCGAGCGAGTGCAGCCCTTCCTCGACGTCATCGGGGCTCGCACGTGGCCACAAGGTGAGCGTCCGGAGCAGGCCAACATCGTCAAGATCATCGGTAACTACCTCATCCTCTCCGCGATTCAATCCTTGGGTGAGGCAATCACATTGGGGGAGAGGTCAGGTGTGGACGGAAGCCAACTCGTAGAACTGCTGACCTCGACGATCTTCCCCGGGCCGGTCTACTCCAGCTACGGAAACCTCGTCGCGACGCGTCAGTACGAGCCGGCAGGATTCACCACCGCTCTGGGTCTCAAGGATTTGAGGCTTGCGCTCGACGCCGCTGACAGCGTCGATCTGGACTTGCCGTTCGGTGGCGTACTTCGGGGCGTGCTTGCTCAGGCTCTGGCGAACGGTCAGGGCGAGATGGACTGGGCGTCGATTGCAGAACTGGTCCGTTCCGGCCAGTCGGGTGAAGGCAGTCCCGAAACACCGACGAGGTGAGCGCAAACTCGGACGGGACTGCGACTTCGGCACTGGCGGAGACCGATTCCGTCCGAGCGCTACCGTTGGCCGGGTTGTCGGCACTCGCGATGGCAGGTTTCATCGCGATCACAACCGAAACCATGCCGGCCGGACTACTGGTGCAGATCGGGTCAGGACTGTCCGTATCTGTCTCCGGCGCCGGGCAATTGGTCACTGCATACGCGTTGGGCTCCGTCGTCGGGGCGGTACCACTGATCGCATTGACCCGAGGATTGCGACGACGTGCTGTCCTGGTGTCGGCGACTGTTGGATTCGGTGTCTTCAATCTGGTGACAGCGCTGTCGTCGAATCTTGTTCTCACCTTGGGTGTTCGGTTTCTGGCGGGCATGGCAGCAGGTGTGGTGTGGGGGTTGCTTGCCGGGTACGCACGCAGGATGGCGCCCCCTCGTCTGCAGGGGCGGGCCGTTGCGGTTGCCTCCGTCGGACAGCCGATCGCGCTGGCTATCGGCGTTCCGATGGGGGCATGGCTCGGGACCTTGGCCGATTGGCGCGTCGTCTTCGCCGTGATGTCGGTTGCTGCGCTACTTCTGGTCGTGTGGATACTCACGGTGATGCCGGACTTTCCCGGGCAACATGCGGATCGACAGCTGTCGGTGCGGAAAGTCCTGGTCCTGCCAGGCGTACGACCGATTCTGTTGGTCGCGTTCTTGTGGATCCTCGCGCACAACATCGTGTACACGTATCTGGCGGCGTTTCTGGATCGCATCGGTTTCGGCGATCGGTTGGGGACCGTGTTGTTCGTGTTCGGACTTTTCGCCTTCGCGGGCATCGGTGTGGTCGGGGTGTTCGTCGACCGGGCGCTTCGAAGGCTCACCGTCCTGAGCTTGGTGGTCTTTGCAGCAGCTTTGACCGGCTTGGGCGTCGGCGGTGACAGCTTCGCAGTGATCGCACTCAGCGTCGCGGTGTGGGGCGTGGCATTCGGAGGTGCTCCCACTCTCCTTCAGACTGCGCTCGCGGATACGACGGGCGACGCTGTGGACACTGCGCAATCGGTATTCGTGACGATCTTCAATTCGGCGATCGCGGCGGGCGGCCTCGTGGGTGGGCTGATCTTGGCGGACAGAGATGCGGGAGCATTGCCGTTGGTGGCGCTGGTGCTGATCGTCGTCGGTGTTCTTGTGGTCAGTATCCGACAATTCGGACATAGCTTGTGATTCACTTCACGCATGCGAAAGTCGTTGCTGGTGGTTGCTCTCGTTGCTACGTGGTTTGTCGCCGGGGCGATGCCCGCGGGGGCTGCGGATGCGAATTGGTCCGGTGATTACTCGCTCAAGCGCTTCGCCGCGACCAAGACGGGTACAAGTCTGGCCGCCAGCCAGTGGGAGCCGGATTTCTCCGATACATACACGTTCGAGACGGACTGCTCGGGCGGAGTTTGTGTTGCCACCGTGGTCGGCGGGCCGGCTCCCGCCAATCCGACTTTGCCGCAGCCGGCTCGATACACCTGGGACGGAACCAGTTGGGTGCATCCGTATGACTGGGAGTGGGATTGCTATCAGGGTGAGGGAATGCCGAAGGTGTGGGCGCCGGCGCACTCGGACGCGTACTACACACCGCAGCCCGATGGCAGTCTGAAAGGTTCGTGGCGGACCGACATCAAGAGTGGTCCCTGCGCGGGATCGGTGATCATGCACATCGAGGCGTACCCGGTAGGTCGTTCTACCGGATCTTTCGGTAGTTGAGAACGATCGTCCGTCTGAAGGCGTTGAAACAAATCTGAGCCCTCGGGAATTGATCGGGCCCCATGCACGTTAATTGAGTCAGTAACGCTCAACTTTCTGCAAGGAGGCTTCGGAATGCCAGCATTCTTCGGGCCCGAGGGTCCCGGTCGCATCGATATTTCCCGGCTCATGAGCAGGGCCACCCAGCAACTCATGGCTGACGCTGCACGCGTAGCGGCTGCTCGCGGTGATTCGGATCTCGATGCACTGCACGTTCTCCGCGTCATGGCGGAGCAGGATCCGGTCCGCACGCTCATGCAGCGCGCCGGAGCCGACCCGAAGTCCGTGGTCGACGCCGTCGACCTGCGGCTACCACAGGGCCGTGAGCAGGGCGCATACTCCGCTCCCGCGCTCAGCAGCGCCGTCAAAACTGCTCTCCTCGAGGCGCATCAACTGGCCCGAGCCCTGGGATCGACGTACATCGACCCCGAACATCTCTTCATCGCACTAGCCGGTGACCCCGATCATGTTCCGGGTCGTCTGCTCGCTTCGGCCGGTATCACGCCGGAGAAGCTGCAGGCCGCGGTTCAGAATCCCGCGTCCGGTCCAGTCGAAGACGAGTCCAGCACCCCGACGCTAGACAAGTACGGCGTCGATCTGACCGATCGTGCCCGCAACGGCGGCGTCGATCCGGTGATCGGCCGTGCCGACGAGATCGAACAGACCATCGAGATCCTCTCCCGCCGCACCAAGAACAACCCGGTTCTGGTGGGTGAGGCCGGCGTCGGCAAAACTGCCATCGTCGAAGGACTGGCGCAGCGCATCGTCGACGGGGACGTGCCGGAATCGTTGGTGGGTAAGAAGATCGTCCAGCTCGAACTCTCGAGCATGGTCTCGGGTACCCGCTACCGCGGCGACTTCGAGGAACGGCTCACCAAGGTGATCGACGAGATCACCGCACACAAGGACGAGCTGATCGTCTTCATCGACGAGATGCACACCATCGCAGGTGCCGGCGGCGGAGCCGAAGGCGCGATGGATGCCGGAAACATCCTCAAGCCCAAGCTCGCTCGCGGTGAACTGCACATCGTCGGTGCCACCACGCTCGACGAATACCGCAAGAACATCGAGAAGGATCCCGCGCTCGAACGGCGCTTCCAGCCGGTACAGGTCGGTGAGCCGTCGATCGAGGATGCGATCGCCATCTTGAGTGGATTGCGCAGTCGCTACGAGGATCACCACAAGGTCCACTACACCGACGAGGCGATCACCGCTGCGGTGGAGCTGTCGGCACGTTACATCGGCGACAGGTTCCTGCCGGACAAGGCAATCGACCTGATCGACCAGGCCGGTGCCAGGCTCCGTCTGAAGACGGCCACGGTAGACACCGCTGCCCTGCAGCAGCGTCTCGAGCAGCTCGAGAGCGACAAGGAAAAAGCCGTCGCCGACGAGTTGTACGAGAAGGCGTCGACCTTGCGTGACGAGATCAACGGCGTCGCAAAGCGTCTCGAGAAGGCAGGATCCTCTGTTCCTTCCGAGGAAACTCCGGACGTGACCGCTGAACAGATCGCCGACGTTGTCGCTCGTGCAACGGGTATTCCGGCCAGCCAGATGACTCAGGCAGAGAAAGATCGTCTGCGCCGTCTGGAAGAGGAACTGCACGGTCGTGTCATCGGACAGGACGACGCCGTCCGTGCCATCGCGCGCGCCGTGCGTCGTAGTCGGACCGGAATGAGTGATCCGGATCGTCCCGTCGGCAGCTTCCTGTTCCTCGGGCCTACCGGTGTCGGCAAGACGGAGCTCGCAAAAGCTCTGGCTGCCACACTCTTCGGTGACGAGAACAAGATGTTGCGTTTCGACATGAGTGAGTTCGGGGAACGCCACACGGTCAGCCGATTGGTCGGTGCCCCTCCCGGATACGTCGGCTACGGCGAGGCGGGACAGCTCACGGAGCAGGTGCGTCGTAACCCGTACTCGGTGATCCTTCTCGACGAGATCGAAAAGGCACACCCGGACGTGTTCAACACCTTGCTCCAGGTGCTCGACGACGGGCGTCTGACCGACGGCCAGGGGCGCACGGTGGACTTCAAGAACACCGTCGTGATCATGACCAGCAACCTCGGCTCCGACATAATCTCGAGCAAGTCCGGTGGACTCGGCTTCACCACAGGTGATGCAGAGTCGGCGGAGAAGCCGCTGCGCGACCGCGTGATGGCCAGGTTGCGCGAATCGATGCGGCCGGAGTTCCTCAACCGCATCGACGAGATCGTGATCTTCCGCAAGCTCGACACCGAGCAACTGCACCGGATCACTGATCTGCTGCTCGACGACAGTCGGAAGCGGTTGCAGTCCAAGGGCATCGACATCGAGTTCACTGCTGACGCCGTGGACTGGATCGCCGAGCACGGGCATCAACCCGAGTTCGGGGCTCGCCCGTTGCGTCGTTCGATCCAGCGTGTGGTCGACGACAAGATCGCCGACATGCTGCTCGACGATCTCCTCGAAGAGGGCGGCAGCATCACCGTCGCGGTTGACGAGGGTGAGTTGGTGTTCAGCTAAGAGGGGCGCAGCCCCTGTGAGCGGTTAGGGAGTCCCTGGACTCCTTAACCGCTCACAGGCGCGCAGCGCCCAAAATCTCCGCAGCCAAGGCGTCGTTGTGCCGGAAAAACCCCGCATTGGTGCGCGGGCGAGGGAATGCCGCCGACCAGTTGTGCCCGGCAACCCACGGCCCGGCGGCGAAGCGGCGGGGATGCGCACTGTTGTCCTGATGCAGAATTCGCGATGTGCCGTCGACCGCGAGCTTCGCAGAACTGTCGGCGGTGGCACGTAGTTCGACTGCCTCGCCCCGGCCGTGAAGTGTCCGCAGGAGCGCGTCGCCGCTCGCACTGATGGAAGCGACCGGCAATCGTGCCTCGACGAGGGTGTTCGCGGCCACGATATCGGTGTGCGACGCACTGCGGGCGACAAAGATCCCGACTCCCGTTGCCGGATCGATCTCGGTGGAGAACACTGAATCCGGCCCCAGGAATTGCACGATGCCGGCCTCGTTGAGGGCGGTCAACTGTTCCAGACGCTCGGGTGGCGGACCACTGGCAATGAAGCTGAAGAACGAATGCAGCCAACCCTCGACGTCCTTGGCGACGGATTCGGCCGGGATTCTGCCGCGCCGCAACAATTCTCCGACGGTCATGTACGTCGACAGCAACGCTGAGAAGACAGCTGCGTCGGCGCTGAAATACGGGTCCGACCGGCGTGCGACGTCTGCCGAGATGTAGTCGGTGATCCTGAGTTGGACGTCGGCGAGTCCGTCGTAGCGCTCACCGCCGAGCGGGCGGTTCAGTCGCTCGAGATCTATACGGTCTTCCGGTTTCGGAACTGCGTTCTCGACCAGTTCCTGCAATCGAGGCGATCCCCAAGCCAGCGAGGCGAATTCGGCGTCGAACTCCTCCCAAGTGCCCACCGTTCGATCCGGGTGCGACGCGAACAGTTCGTGATAGTGGGCGCCTGCCAGTTCTTTCGACGCCAAGGGCCAGATGTCGTTTCGGAAATCCAACGGTCCGTCGCCGGGCACAAGATCAGCAGTGAAGAACCGTGGTAGCGGTGGCCGCGCGTCAGCGATCGAGTACGAAATCTTGGAGTGATACGGCACGCCGCGACGAGATCCGGCATACAACAGGGGTTCTCGACCCGAGGGAGCGTAAGTCAGGACGCCGTCTTCGCCGCGTTCGAAGCTGCCGCCACGGCTCTCGGCGAGGAGAACCATCCAGTCGATGAAAGCCAGCCCGAGTCCGGCGATCAGAACCGGTTCGCGTTCGGGAATGACATCGGCGTCGATGTCGGCGGTGTATCCAGGTCCTACGTAGGTCAACCCGTGGTCGGACGCAAAGCTGCTCAGCGCGGTTTCACGCGGAGCAGCCAACGCATCGGGGTGCCCCTGTGCGAGGAGGACGGCCGTCGCGTCGATGACAACTCCGTCGTCCAGATGAACCTTCTGCATCTTGCCGACGTTCACGATGTCGACCACGGATCGTCGATGAACCTGAACGTCGACGTGCGCCGGCGCAGAGTCGACTGCAGTCTCGAACACCCAGTTCAGGTATCGGCTCTGCAATGACCTCGATGCGAACGACGACGGCGTGACAGTCGGAACTTCTGCCGCGATCTCGGGCAATTCGGCAAGCTCAGCCGCGTTCTCGGCGACCCATTCCGCGAGCGTCGGGCCGGGTACTACCGGACCGGTGACCGCGGTGGTGTCGTCGGTGAACATCGTGACGTCAGCGGTTGTCGAATTCATCCACAGGAGCGGCGCCTGGCTGCCTCGCCAAATGCGGCCGGCGCCTGCCGGATATGGGTCGACGACGTGAATGTCGATCGGTGCGGGGTCAGTGTTCACCGATTCGTGAGCGAGGATCCGTTCGAGTACACCGGTACCACGGGGACCACCGCCCACGATCACGATGACAGCAGGTGTCCCCACCGAGGTACGGGGTCGATCGCCTGGCACGAGTCCTCCATCGGACCTGGCGGAAAGCACCCGCACCTCAGTAGAGGGGGTTGCTGCGACGTCAGGGAGCCAGGACTCTCGATCGCTCTGGATGGTTAGTCCAGCTTATCTTTGGAGAATCGTGAGGCAAGGAATTCCGGACATCAGATCAGCGTGAATCAAACAGTTGTCAATCGTTATCTTCCAGTTTGCGTTGCAGGCAGGATCCGCGCGTGAACATCGCCGAAGCCGATGCGTGAACCGCCGACCCCGGGAGCGGTGGCCGAGATGGAGATGGTGTCGCCGTCCTCGAGGAACGTGCGAGTCTCGGAGCCAACTGCAACGGGTTCTTTTCCGCCCCAGGTCAGTTCGATGAAGGCGCCGCGCTGATCCTTGTCCGGCCCGGAAATGGTTCCGGACGCAAAGAGATCGCCCGTGCTCGCCGCTGCGCCGTTGATGGTGGTGTGCGCGAGCATCTGCGCGGGCGACCAGTACATCTGGGCGTACGGAGGTCGCGAAACGACGTGACCGTTCCACTCCACGGCCAGATCTATGTCCAGGCCCCACTTCTCTTCACCGCGCAGGTAGGAAAGCGGTTCGGGATCCTGCACCGGAGTGTCGATTCGGGCTGCTTCGAGCGCAAGCAACGGAACAACCCACGGAGAGATGGACGTCGCGAAACTCTTCCCCAGATTCGGACCGAGGGGCACGTACTCCCACGCCTGGATGTCTCGGGCAGACCAGTCGTTCACGACGACGGCGCCGAAGACGTGCTCGGCAAATTCGTCCGGGGTGATGGAATCGCCCATCTTCGAGGGAGTTCCGACGATGAATCCCATCTCGGCTTCGATGTCGAGGCGACGAGACGGTCCGAAGTCCGGGCTTTCCTGATCGGGTGCCTTCCGCTGTCCGCAGGGGCGAACGATACCGGTGCCGGAGACGACGATGGTGCTCGACCGCCCGTGGTATCCGACGGGAAGGTGCTTCCAATTCGGCATCAAGGGGGCGGCGTCCGGGCGGAACAACCGTCCGAGGTTGGTTGCGTGATTCTCCGAGGCGTAGAAGTCGACGTAGTCGGCCACCGCGATCGGCAAGTGCAGGGTCACCGAGTCGACGGAAAACACGGCATCCGAGTCTATTTCGCCGGTCACGAGCTCCGTGATCCGGTTCCGCACCGAAACCCACTGATCTCGGCCCTGAGCCATGAATGCATTCAGGGTCGGTTCGGCGAAGACGGAATCACCCAGTGTCGCTGCGAGATCGACGACCGAGTCGGCGACCCGCACGCCGACGCGTGGTGACCCGCCTGCGGGGGAGAAGACCCCGTACGGCAGATTGTCGAGACCGAACAGTGAGTCGGCGGGAATGTCGATGGTCGTGACGGTCATACGAGAGTTCCTTCGGTTTTGTCGGAGCGGACGATCAATCCGAGGCCTTCCAGCTCGGTCAGAGGGTCCGAGATGCTGCAGGTACCGAACGAGAGGAATCGGCGACGCACCTCGCCTGCCTCGTCTTCGGTCAGGTCGGCCAGTGCCCGTGCGATCGACTCGCCATCGCGCTGCGCCAGTGCAGCAACAACTTCAGAACGATCGGCGCCCCGCCTCGCAGCGTCGACGGCCACCATGATGTTGAGGAAGCCGTGCTGTTCGAAGCCCGTCTCGGGATCGGTGTTGCGCACACCGTGGTGCAGTCCCGCAGTCGCCTTGAACGGGATATTCGCTCGGACGACGGAAATCAGCGCATCGGCGAGTTCGTCCTCGTTCGGGTACGCCTCGGCGACAATGCCTCCGGTGCGAAACTTCGCGGAGTACCCTGCGGTTTCGAGAGCCGTGAGATAGTCGGCGCGCCGGCCGCCTCGGGGCACCTCGACAAAAATAGCGATGTCGGGATGAGCGGCATGGACACGGGCGAGCTCCGCGAAGGCGGCATCGGCCTCCAGTCCGTCAGGAATTCCCACTTCGACGGCGGCGACGCGAACGCCGGGGATGGCGAGCGCGTTCGACAGCGCGGCCGCGGTATCGGCTGGACCGGCCGGCACGGTCAGGCTCAGCGTCGCTGGGCTGTCCGCTGAGACGTACGCAGCCAGTTCGCTCAGTCGAGGCGCGGGGAAGACGAAGGGCCCCACCAGTGCGTCGTAATCTGCCTTCAGGTAGGCGGCGTGGGCCGGAACTGCTTCGGCCAGAGGGGCATTGCCGGGCGGGAAGAGTGCTGCGTCGTCGCACAGGCCGCTCAGGAGGGGAGAGACGATTGTCATTGCTGCGGCCCCCGTCCCGCCCAACTCCAGGCGTAGGCTCCGTCTTCGCACGCCAAGGCTCCCTCACCCAATTCGAGCGGCCGGAACGTATCGACCATCACGGCCAACTCGTCGAAGAACTCGGCGCCGATGCTTCGCTCGTACGCTCCGGGTTGTGGGCCGTGGGCGTGGCCACCGGGATGAATCGAAATCGAACCCTGCCCGATGCCGGAACCCTTACGGGCCTCGTAATCACCGCCGCAGTAGAACATGATCTCGTCGGAGTCGACGTTGGAGTGGTAGTACGGCACCGGGATCGACAGGGGGTGGTAGTCGACCTTGCGAGGCACGAAGTTGCAGATCACGAAGTTGTTCCCCTCGAAGGCCTGGTGCGCCGGCGGCGGCTGGTGAACACGGCCCGTGATCGGCTCGTAGTCCGAGATGTTGAAGGTGTACGGGTACAGGCATCCGTCCCAACCGACGACATCGAAAGGGTGCGTGGGATAAACCATTCGGGTGCCGACGATGCCCGCCGACGTACGGTGCTTGACCAGAACCTCGACGTCGGTGCCTTCGGCGATCATGGGCGCGGTCGGTCCGTGCAGGTCTCGTTCACAGAACGGTGCGTTCTCGAGTAGCTGGCCGAAGCGGGAAAGATAGCGCTTGGGCGGGACGATGTGACTGTTCGCTTCGATGGTGTAGGCACGAAGTGGTTTGTCACCCTTGGGGATCCATCGATGCGTTGTGGACATCGGGATCAGGACGTAATCACCTTCACGGGCCTCGAGTGTGCCGAAGACAGTCTCGACGGTCGCCGCGCCAGATTCGATGTAGACCATCTCGTCGCCGATTGCGTTGCGGTACAGGGGAGATGGCGCTGCCGCAACGACGTAGGACAGGCGCACGTCGGCATTGCCGAGGACGAGACGACGGCCCGTTACCACGTCGGTCTCGTTCCAGGTGCTTTCGGGAAACAGTGTGTGGAGTTTCAAATGGCGCGGTTTGAGGGGATGGTTGGGGGTTGTGCTCTGATCGCGCAGTTCCCAGACTGTTGCGTCGACGATGGCCGACGGGATCTCGCGGTGGTAGAGCAACGAAGAATCCGAGGAGAAACCTTCCTCGCCCATCAGCTCTTCGTAGTAGAGGTTGCCGGACTCGTCACGGTGTTGGGTGTGACGCTTCGGTGGGATGTTGCCGAGTTGTCGATAGAACGCCATGACGGGGCTCCTTCTGTGCTGTTCTGCCTGGCTCACCTCCACCAGATAGTAAATACATTAACTAAAATGATGTGATGGGCGCAACCCTCCAAGGGGGTTCGGGTCTATGTCAGTTACGTCCGCGTACGTCGAACTGGCTGCGGTTGGTGATCAGTTTGTCCAGGAGCATGACAAGGATGCGCTGTTCGGCCTCGCTCAGGACGCTGACCCAGGCGTGTTCGCGTTCGTTCTGCTCGCGAAACGCTTCGACCATGGCTTCTCGGCCTTTGTCGGTCAGGTACAGCTGGACTGAGCGTCCGTCGTTCTCGGTGGGACGGCGATCGATCAGCCCATCTGCCAGTAGCGACTTGGACAGATTGGAGACGGCGGCCCGGCTCATCCCGGTGAGTTCGGCGGCAGCCTTCGGCTCGATCGGACCGGCCAGCCAGGTGACGAACAACAGTCGGAACGACGACCATGACCAGCCGCGAGGGCGGTGGATCGACGACTCGAGATCGTAGGTGACCACGTTCGAGGCCCGATTGAGCGTCAAGAGCACCTCGGTGGCCAGCTGGTCGCGAAAGCCGTGTTCGGTGGCCAGTCGTTTGTTGGCCAGTTCGATGAACGACCAGAAGTTGAGCTCGCCGACGGTTGGTTGGTCATCGGTTGTTCGCTCATTCATGGCCTAACCCTAGCGTGGCTCACGGTTGATAAATGTGTGTACTAGATTGTGGATGTTCTCGCGAAACTCGGAAACCCGGCAATTCGGCGACAGCCCTGAGCCGTCTGGCGCAAGTGGCGACGAGTTTCCTCTGGGTGCGGCGCATGTCGAGATGTCGGCGGATCCGATTCAGAAGGTTCTGGAATTCGTGTCTTGTTTCTGTCGCCCCAGATTCGAATTATCGCTTCAGCTTTACGAAAACAAGGACGCAGGATTGGTCCTTACCTAGAATTCGCTTACAAATCTGTCGGGTGTCGGTTTCAAGGATCGACGCGTCCGTGAACTGTGAAAGTGAGTCACAATGAAGCGCTCGTGCCGAGCTCGCGCTCGAATCTGGATGGTTGTCCTGGCGTCGGCGACACTGGTGGTGACCGGGTGCGCGGGTAGCAGCCAAGGTACGACGACGGATGCATCGGACGTGACGGTCGGAGTTGTCGGTGACCAGAACGACGGGGGAGAGCCACGCTCGGGTGGCACGGTGTCGTTTGCCACGTACAACGGGATCAGCAGTCTCGATCCGGCTGACCGTCAGGACGGCGGCGCTACCGGTGGTAGCGAAATGGCAGCCATCTACGACCTTCTGATGCGATTCGATACCGCGGCGGGCGAATATGTTCCGCACTTGGCACAGTCCTTGTCGGCCAATGACGACAACACGGTGTGGACATTGAAGTTGCGTGACGGTGTCACCTTCAGTGACGGCACGCCGATGGACAGCGCTGCAGTCGTGTGGAGCATCGATCACTATCTGCAGAAGAAGGGTACTCACGCGCTGGTGTGGAAGACCGCTGTGCGTGAGATGAATTCATCGGATCCGAGTACGGTTGTCTTCACATTGGCTCAGCCGTGGGACGAGTTCCCGATCATGTTCACCACCGGTCCCGGCATGATCGTCGCACCCTCGTCGATGGCTACCGGTACGTTCACCCCGGTCGGAGCGGGTCCGTTCACAGTCGAGAAGTTCGCTTCCCAGGACGAATTGGTGCTCACGGCCCGTCCGACGTACTGGGACGGTGCGCCGTACCTCGAGAAGTTGCGCTTTCCCGCAATCGTCAACGAAAAGAGCAAACTCGAGGGCTTGCACACCGACGGAATTCAGGTTGCCTATTTGAAGTCACCCGATTTCATTCACGAGGCTTTCGAAGCCGGCGATCCCGGATTCGTGTACTCGGCCAGCATGGCCGGAGTGCTGGCAATCAATCAGCGCGACGATCGGGCAGCGAAAGACGAGCGTGTGCGTAAGGCGATTGTCGCTGCGGTGGACCCGACTACGTTCAACGAGCGAGTTCAAGGCGGCTTCGGTGAACCCGGCACCGACATGTTCGCGTCGTGGTCGCAGTGGCACGGTTCGGTGGCCGGAAACGGCTTCGATCCCGAGGCCGCGAAGAAGTATCTGGCCGAGGCGAAGGCCGACGGCTACGACGGAAAACTGACATACGTCGGAATGAACGATCCGGCGACGCAACGCAGCGCGCTGACGTTTCAGTCGCTCTTGCAGGCAGTGGGTTTCACGGTCGACATCACCTACGCGACCAGCATCAACGATTTGATTTCCATGCTGTATGCAAAACACGACTACGACGTGTCCTACTTCGCGTTCAACGTGCTGGAAGAGTCACCCTTCGTGCGCATGTACGGCAATCTGTTCAGCGAATCTCCGTCGAACATCCTCGGCTACAAGAACGCTCGGATGGACGAGTTGCTCGGCAAGCTGCAAACAGCGTCGGGCGAGGATGAACGGCGAGCCGTCATCGACGATATTCAGACAGTGGTCAACGAGACGGCGCCGATGGCCGTGGTCAACTCCGGCAAGGTCTTCATCCCGTGGCGCGAGAACGTCCACGGAGTGACCCCGAGTGCGGACGGGATTCTGCTCTTCGGCAATACGTGGTTGAGCTGACCACTGTTCCCCTTCTGCTGTCGCTGTGAACAGCACTGTGTGACAGCAAATTCAGTGGCGTCATCTCCCTCCCGTGGTATCGACTCTGTTGCGACGAGGAAAGGTGGAAGTCAGGAAAGCCATCGCTATGACCATGATGAGGGTCGCGACCAATCCGTCCAACCAATAGTGATTTGCGGTGGCGATCACCACAAATGTGGTCACAACCGGGTGGGCGAGAACGGGCCAACGCCATCGAGACCGTATTGCCAGGAACAGTGCGATGGACAGCAACAGCGCCCATCCAATGTGCAGCGACGGCATCGCGGCGAACTGGTTCGAGAGGGTATCTGTGTCTGGAGGTCCGTAGACCGATTGCCCGTATCGGGTGGCGAGGTCGACGAAACCGAGATCGGGCAGCATTCGCGGGGGTGCAAGCGGGACCAGCACGTGGATCACAACCGCCGTTGCGGTCAAGGCAGCCATGACATTTCGGACCCATGTGTAGTACTGCGCGCGATATACCCACAACCACAGCAGTGTGGCAATTGCAAAAGGGAAGTGCACGCTCGCGTAGTATCCGTTCGCAAATCTCGCGAGGGTATCGGAATGCGTGAGGAAGGCATTCAGTGACGCTTCGTTCGGTAAATGCATTCCGCGCTCGAAGTCCACGAGAGCGTGGGCGTTGGAGAATGCTCGTGATTCCTGGCCGGCGGCAAAGATCCGTCCGGCGCGATAGCCCAGGTAGAGCACCGTAATCAGCGCCAACTGTGTTGTCGCTTCTCGTCCGCGCCCTCGAACTTGCTCCTGCAGAGATCGAAACCACAAGGGTCCCAGCAGTTGTCGAGGAGTAGATATTCCGGTAACACCCATTACCCGCCCTCACATCCAGGCGAAGTCACCGAAGGCCACTTCGACGGCTCGGCTGCCTGCGATCGTTGCAGCATTTGTTCCGCGGCATTCGCTGGTGGTCCGATCTTTTGTTTCTCACGCCTGTCGAGGACCTGGTCGGAGCGCGCAGTCCAGATCCCCGACAGTCGCAGCGTTCTTGCTCGCGCTATCAGGCGTGAATCCCTGTCCTTCAGGGAGTTCCGGCTCTCACGCCGTGGCGAATTCGGAATCCGACGGACGTTCCGTTGCCTCTGCGGGGCGAGCCTTGTCGGCGCGAGCTTTGTCGATGAGCAACACGCACAGCAGGGAGATGGCTCCCCAGATTCCGAAGGTCATCAGCTGACTACCGACCGTGTCCGCACCGAAGTACAGGATCGATCGGACGGACTCCACAGCTGCGGGCATCGGCAGTACGTCGTGTAGGACGCGGAAGATCCCGGGTTCCATGTAGATCGACATCGCGGCACCCGAAGCCGGTATTCCGAGAAACATGAGAACTCCGACGGCCGGGATGACTGCGAGGAGTCCGAGTAGTCGAACCAGCACGGTGGTGAACAACGCGGTACTGAAGATCGCGATGATGCCGGTGCCGAAAAGCTGCCAGAAGTGACCGTCGATCGTGCCGACGAGGGGACCGGCGATCAGCCAGATCACGGCCGACATGAACACCGACCATCCTGCGAGAACGGGAACAAGCGTCCGCAATTTCATCACTGCCGGCGCTGCGCTGCTGCCGACGACGATGATCATGAAGCCGGACATGATCCAGCCCATCGCCAAGTACATGCTGACCGTGCCGCTGGAATCCGAGTCGGCGAGCGGTGCGAGATCTTCTGTCGTCAGTTGTACGTGCTGGCCGGCAGAAACCTGTTTGAAGACCGATTGCACTGCTTGCTGTTGGCTCGTTCCGGCGGCTTGACTGGTGATCAGTGTCGCGGTGGGCGACTCTGCCGAAGGTAGGACGTAGGCGGCGGTGACTGTGCGGTCCTGAACGAGGCTGCGGGCTTCGTCCACTGATCCGACTGCCTGCAGATCGAACAGTCCGCCCAAGTTCTGTTCGAGGCCGGCGACAGCTTGTTCTGCCTGTTCCGTGGTGGCCGCGACCACCGAGACCGGCATGTCCCGGGGAGCAGGCTGGTACATCGAACCGAGCATGACCGAAAGCATGAGCGTGACCATGGCGAAGGGGAAGAACGCCAAGGTGGCGTAGCGAACCTTGTTGCTGGCTGGTCGCGGCCGTGCGGTCAGCGATGCCATCGAGATCTCGGGAGTACCAGCCTCGGGGTTGCGGCGTCGTTTCAGCGCGTCGACGCCCAGTGTTGCGAGTAGTGCAATCGCTGCGCCGAGGGCCAGGACCAGCAGATGGGAGCCGAGTCCGTCGCCGCCGAAGTAGAGCACCGAGCGCAGGGCCTCGCCGGCGGCTGCGGTAGGCAGGAAGCTGTGCAACGTTGCGTAGATCGACGGCATCGTGAACACCGACATGCCCATGTTGGATGCCGGGACGCCGAGCACCATCACGAACAACATGCCGACCAGCACTGCCAACGGGCCGAATATCCGGGTGAGGAGCAACTGCACGGAACCGACAGCGAATACGGCGAGCCCCGAGATCCCGAGGATTGCTGCTGTATGCCCCTCGACCGCGCCGAGGATCGGACCCGCGACCAACCACACCAGTGCTGCGATCAGCGCTGACCATCCGGCGAGAAGTGGTACGACTCGGCGGAATCGCAACAGCTCGGGCGAGTTGGACAGCGTAATACTCAGGGGCATGTAACCGGCAAGCATCAGAGCGGTGGCCATGAACATCGCGGCCAAGCCCGCAGGGTCGTGGGCCGGCAGTGGTGCGAGATCTTCGACGGTCAGATCGCCGCCTTGCGCAAGGACCTGGGGAGCGAGCAGTCCGGTGACCGTGGAAACCTGAGCAGCTCCGGCCGCACTTGCGGTGTAAACCGTCGCGTTGGGGTCCGTAGCGTGCAGCGATACGACGCCGGACACCTCGCGGTCGAGGAGGAGTTGGCGTGCCTCCTCGTCAGTGGCGACGATCCGGACGTCCACGGCCGACGGATCGGACGCTTCGAGTGCTGCCGCAAATTGTTCGGCCTGCTGTGTCTGTCCGGCAACTGCGACAGGCATGTTGTTCGGGGCAGGTGCGTGCATCGCAACCAAGTAGCCGGTGATCATCATTCCGACCATCAAGAAGGGCAGCAAGATCATCGCCACGTACCGGCCGATCTGCTCCTTTCGGGCGCGAGCGGCGGCTTCGGCCACGGCGTTCCCCTCTGGCGGACTTTCGGCATCGGGAGAAGCAGTGGTGGGCATTGTGGAACTCCTCGAACTCTGGGCAGGTGTTGCTCGATCCGGTCGCGACAGGCAGGGCGGATCCACGGTTGGGCCGATGGGACACGCCCACCGTCGTCCAACAGAATTACGCGTCCTGTCTTAAATAAAGTTACGCCGCATGTCTTAAAATTCAAACAGGCAGGGTAGTGATGTCTGCCCTATCGGTGAGAAGGCGTATCGAACGACCCCGGCAGACGAAGTCGACGAGGAGTAGGCATGGGACAACATGGTGACCGGGTGAAGAAAGCCTTGCTGGACGCAGCTGAGGAGCTCTTTGCCAGGGAAGGGGTTGATGCGGTCTCCAACCGGCACATCGCCGAGCGCACTGGTAGTGCCAATCACTCCGCTGTGACCTATCACTTCGGCGGACGTGACGAGCTCATTCGGGCGTTGATCGAGCGTCATACCGACGACACCCGTCGCCGACGCCGTGAACTCGCCGATCTACTCGGCGAAGACCCGGATCTCCGAGATCTGTTGGGCTGCCTCATACTCCCGTGGACCGACCAACTGGCGTCCTTGCCTCGTCCGAGCTGGCGTGCACGGCTCGTACAACAACTGAAGGCGGCGCCGTCGGGCATCGAACTCATTGCCATGCTGTCGGATCCGCTGGTCGACGAAGTGTTTCAGCGGGCGATGGGTCTCCTCTCGGATATTCCTGCGCCCGTGCTCGTCGGTCGATCTTGGATCATGGGACGAATGGTCACCGACGTCTGCGCCGAATACGAGGCACGCCTCGAGCAGGACACCATCGAGCCCAACTGGACCGGGTTGGCCTACTTCCTCATCGATGCTTGCGCGGGGATGCTCAGAGCGCCGGTGACCACCGTCGGCGACTTTCTCAGCTCTCGTTCGGCGGGCACGCTCTCTTAGTTCAGGGAATGGTCATCGGAGGTGAGCGCAGATCGCTTTATCCGCCGGGAGTTGGGGGCGGCCCGACGACCTCCAGGTCCAGTTCGGCACGAGCGCGCCCGAATCCTTCACCAGGGAAGGTCATGTCGCCTCCTTCGACGTGGACGTGAGCCTCGGTCGGGCGGTTCATGTATTCGAAGAACTTCTCGAACACACCGGTGGTCAGGAGTCCGAGCATCTGGGTGCTGTGGCCGGCGAACGAGAAACTGTGCACGGTGCCTGCAGGTGCGTGAAGGAAGTCGCCTTTGGTCAGAAGGATTTCCTTACCGTTCGCGTGCAACAGAATCCGGCCCTCGAGGCAGAAGAAGTTCTCGGTGTGCGGACGGTGGAAATGCAACGGAATGTATGGACTCTTGCCGCCGCTGGTGTGCATCGCGAAGTACGTCGAATCCGTGTTTCGGGAGCGTGCGAGATAAGTGTTGAGTTGGTCCATGCTCGCCCATCGGTCACCTTCGCCGGCTCGCAGGACGTAGGCCGAATTGGACTGAGGCAAAATCGATCCCGACGACGAGGGAAGATCCTTCTTCTCCAGGTCGAGAACTCGAATTCCGTACTGCGCTGCAAGTTCGGACTGACGCGCGTCTGAAACATTCTGGTCAGCGCTGATGTCGAAGACGTGCGACTGCGTGGCGGTGCCCGATTCTGCGCCCCAACTGTGTCCGTCACCGACAGTGAGCCAACTCAGGAATCGCGTGCGATGCGCGAGCATGCGGTACGCGTACGGCGTGCCGGGTGGGATCGACACGGCGTCTCCCGCTACGAGGATGTTGGTTTCGCCCGGAAGCCAGACTTGGAGTCGACCGTCGGTGACGTACAGGAAACGGAATTCGTCGGAGTGCTCGACGAACGGCGTCTCGACACCTGCGCCGCCGTAGACGTAGGCGGCGCCGAACTGTCCACCGGTATCTTGCGGGCGGGCGATGACTGTGAGGAGTTGACCGCCTAGTTGGTATCGCTCGCCTTCACCGGCGGACAGGTGGTAAGGCACGCAACGCCCTGGTAGAGAATCCGATTCGGGAACGGTGGAGTGGACCTCGTCCAAACTCGGAATGTCGAATGTGGTCATGAGAGGGACGCACCTGCTTTCAGCGTTCGAGAGAAAAAGGCTTCGATAGTCGCGAACGACGCGCATGGGCGGCGTTCGACGAACCGTCTCCCGCGGTCGGTGGAGGCTCGGACTGTTGCGGACGCGGACGGATCACGCCCGAGGTGCCCCTGATCGAGACTGAGCCCAGGACCCAGCTCCAGCACGTTGCCCGGGTTGAAGAAGCCGTGGCCGAAACCGTCCACGAGATAAAGGATCACGTCGTTTCCATAGGCGGCGAGCGAGTCGTACAGGCTGACGCTTTGGTGGTGTGGAACCATCGTGTCCTCGATCCCGTGCATGACCAGGAACGGGGGCGTTCCGCCCTTGGCTACGAGTGCCGGACTCGCGTCGCGTGCGGCGGCGAGGTTGTCTCGAATCGGTCCACCCAACAGTGATGCCTCGGGCGATACTTGTTCGGCTTCGGAGATCGGCGACGAAAGATTCACCAGGGCAGGAAGATCTGCTGGGCCGTAACCGTCGACGACGGCCTGGACTGCTGAGCTGACGGATGAGGCTTCTTCGTGGTCCAGCCGAAGGGTCGAGGAATGGATGCCGGCAAGCGCTGCGAGGTGCCCTCCTGCCGACGATCCCCAGAGTCCAATTCGATCCGGATCCACGCGATGTTCGGCGGCATTGCTTCGCAGCCAGCGCACTGCGCGCCGAACGTCGAGCAATTGACCGGGGTGAACGATGTCCGGTGCCAACCGGTAGTCGATGCTGACCATCACGTATCCCTCGGCAGCGAAATGCTTCGCGAGGTCTGGGCAGGCCGTGCGGTCTTGTAGCCGCCATCCACCGCCGTGGATCCACACGATCGCAGGCAACGGCTGCGGCGGGTCCTTCGGTCGGACTATGTCGAGGTGTAAGCCAGGGGCGTACTCGACCGTGGAATGGCGGACATCGGTCGAAACCGTGTCCACGTGGGTGAACTCCTTCGACGTGAACCCGGGCCTGGGTCGTCGCTTTCGCGGTTGTAAGGCCTCTCCTTAGGTCACTGTCTAGTAAGGCAAGGTAGCAGGAAAGGGAGAGATCCGGAAGCCTACGTTTCTATGCTTCGAGACCGATCGGCCATACGGCATGACCCCCTGTGTGCCTTTCCGATAGTGCCACCACCAGAAAGGCGCACAGGGGCTTGCCCCTAAAGCTCCGCTCGTACCACCTTCGCGGCTTCGACGAGGTTACGCAGCGACGCTTCGACCTCGATCGGCCCCCGTGTCTTCAATCCGCAGTCCGGATTGACCCACAATCGTTCGACCGGAACAGCTTTGAGTGCTTCGCGTAGCGACTCCGCGATCTCGTCGACGCTCGGCACGCGTGGCGAGTGGATGTCGTAGACACCCGGACCGACGCCGAGGTCGAACCCGACCGAACTGAGATCGTCGAGCACCTCCATGTGTGATCGCGCAGCCTCGATGGACGTGACGTCCGCGTCGAGACCGGCGATGGCACCGATCACCGCTCCGAACTCGGAGTAGCACAGGTGGGTGTGGATGGCGGTGGAATCCGCGACGCCCGAGGTGGCCAGCCGGAAGGCACCGACCGACCAGTCCAGGTAGGCGGGCTGGTCCGCAGCACGCAGTGGAAGTAGCTCACGCAGTGCCGGTTCGTCGACCTGGATGATTCCGATACCGGCGGCCTGCAGATCGACCGTCTCGTCTCGAATGGCCAGTGCGACTTGATTTGCCGAGTCGGCGAGCGGTTGGTCGTCGCGGACGAACGACCAGGCCAGAATGGTGACGGGCCCGGTGAGCATGCCCTTGACCGGCTTGTCTGTCAGCGACTGTGCGTACGTGATCCAGTCGACGGTCATCTGCTTCGGACGTGAGACGTCGCCGTACAGAATCGGCGGACGCACGCAGCGGGTACCGTACGACTGGACCCATCCGTTGGCTGTGGCGAAGAACCCGTCCAACTGCTCCGCGAAGTACTGCACCATGTCGTTGCGTTCCGGTTCGCCGTGAACGAGTACGTCGAGTTCCAATTTTTCCTGGAGTGCAACAACTTCGGCGATCTCGGCGCGCATGCGGTCGACGTACTCGGCTTCGTCGATCTCGCCCTTGCGCAGCGCCGCGCGAGCGATACGGATCTTCGACGTTTGTGGGTACGAGCCGATAGTGGTCGTGGGCAGCGGTGGCAGAGACAGCAACTCGTCCTGGGCAGCGCGGCGCTCGGCGGCGGGCGCGCGACCGGTCGCCGAGCTCAGAACGGCGTCCAGCCGGCCTCGAACGCTCGCGTCATTGAGTCTGCGATCGTCCTTGCGGGTCGACGCTGCAGCTCGTGCCAGCGCGAACTCGTCCTCCACCGACTCTCGCCCCTGCGTGAGAGCGGTTGCGAGAGTGACCACTTCCTTGACCTTCTCGGTGCCGAACGCGAGCCACGAGCGTAGGGCCTTGTCGACATCGGCTTCTGCGTCGAGAGTGTACGGAACGTGCAGCAGGGAGCACGACGTGGAGACGGCAAGAGTATCCACGCTGCCCAACAGAGCACCCAACGTGCTCAGTGCCGAATCCAGATCCGACCGCCAGATGTTTCGTCCGTCGACCACACCGGCGACGACCAGTTTGCGAGCGAGTTCGGGGACGGAGCCGATCGAATCCTGACCGGCCACCAGATCGACGGCAAATCCTTCGACACCGGTGGACGCGAGTGCGGGCAGCGCGTCACGCAGCGAACCGAAGTACGACGCCAACAGGATCGACGGCCGCTCGGTCAGTGCCGAAAGCTGTTCGTACGCAGCGCGTGCCGCTTCGATTTCCTCGTCGGTGCGATCACCTACGAGAGCCGGTTCGTCGAGCTGAACCCACTCCGCGCCGGCCTTCGCGAGCCGACCGAGTAGATCCGCGTAGAGGGGGAGCAGTTCGTCGAGCCGCGAGAGCAGAGGCTCGTCAGTGCCGACAGGCTTCGAAAGCAACAGGAAGGTGACCGGTCCGATGACGACCGGGCGGGCTGCGATGCCGTCGGAAAGTGCTTCTGCGAGTTCGGACAAGACCTTGGACGGGTCGAGTGCGAACGTGGTGGACGGCGAGATCTCCGGCACCAGGTAGTGGTAATTGGTGTCGAACCACTTCGTCATTTCGAGCGGCGCGATGGTGTCCGTCCCACGGGCAGCTGCAAAGTAGCGGTCCAACGGATCGGCGACCGATGCGACGCGATCGGGAAGTGCGCCGAGAAGAACTGCGGTGTCGAGCATTTGATCGTAGAAGGAGAAGGTGTTGACCGGGATCGAGTCGAGGCCCAGGTCACGGAGGTCGGCCAAGCCCTGCCGACGGAGGTCACGGGCGACGCTCTGCAAGGCGTCGGCGTCGATGCGCCCCGCCCAGTAGCTTTCGGTTGCCCGCTTGAGTTCTCGATGAGGACCGATGCGCGGTGAGCCCAGCACGGTCGAAGTGAATGTCGTTGTCACGGAGTTTCTCCAGATTGCCAATGCACTGATGGCCACTGCCGGCAGACGGGTACACCTCACGAGACCCCGAGCTTCGGCGGGCAGCACTGCCCGAACCACGCACGAGGTCCGATGGAGATCTACACGCCCATTCCACGAGGCGGTGGACCGTCGGGCACGGCGTGCCCGACACAGTCGGCAGGTCTTCGGACTCGCGGGCACTCGATCGAGTTGGATCGAACCTACTGGCCGTCGCTTCCCAGGCGGATGCCCAGTGCACATAAACGGCGGTCGTTCCTGCTTACCGCTGCGGGACAGTCCCGGATTTTCACCGGGTTCCCTCTCACTCCGTCAGCTTGCGCTGACGGGGCTTCGACGCCGGGAACGGTCTTCGGGGCTCCTCATGACCGTGCCGGGCGAACCAGCTGCATCGATCAGCATAAGGCCAACCCTCCCTGCGCAGTCAAGGAGAGTCGGCGAAGGGCGCTACGCGCGTGACATGTAGGAATTCGAGTCCGGTGGTACGCGCGGAAGATTCTCGGAGGAACGTAGATTCTCCGCCATTTCCACAAGCAGATCCTGCGAAGACGGTGAGAGATCGACGACCCGAGCAGTGAGGTTTCGCAGGCGCACGTTGTGCAGCTGTTCGAGAAGTGAGAGGTCTGCTTCGCCACCGGAGACGGTCGGTGGAGTGTGGTCGGACGGGGCGTAGAAGTAGTCCGGATGGACGTTGAAGAAGTGGGCGAGGGCAGCGACCACTTCGGGTGACGGGTTGGTTCGGACGCCGGTGCGTAGTTGCGACAGGTACGGCGTCGAGATGCGGCATCCGAACTCGGTCATGCCGCGAACGACCATCGCGTTGGTGACGTGAAAGTCGGCAGTCTCGAACAGCGAGTTCAAGCGATCGTTGAACTGGTTCGACATGAGACGTCCCTTCCCCCGTTACGCACAGGCTCCGTCGATTCAATTAACTGCATCATAGCCAGTTATCGAACGATTAGCTGTTTTGGATTCTCACGAAGGGGGTCCTTTGCAGGGAAAATCCCTAGGGTAGAAGGTCCCTACTTTGAGTGATCTGGACAAATCGTCATCAAGAATCGAACGGCGGACTATTTGCCGGCGAAGCGGATTCCGGCATCGCGGATCAGAGCCAGCCGTTCGACTCGGCGATTCTCACGGCTTCGGCGCGGGTCGTGGCACCCGTCTTACCCATTGCGGACGACAGGTGATTTCGAACTGTCCCTGCGGACAAGAACAGCGCCCCCGCGATGGCCGCCACGGGTGCGCCGTCGTGAGCAGCGCGCAGTACTTGGGTCTCACGCTCCGTCAGGGGCGACTCACCGCTGACGAGGCTGTCAGCCGCAAGGGTGGGATCGACGACGCGCAGTCCGGCATGAACACGCCTGACCGCGTCGGCAAGCTGCCTGGCAGGTGTGTCCTTGACGACGAACCCGCCGGCCCCCGCGTGAAGGGCTTTACGGAGAAATCCTGGGCGCCCGAACGTGGTGACGATCAGAACCCGGGTCTCGGGTGCTGCTTCGCGAAGGGCCGCTGTCGCGGCGATACCGTCCATGCCGGGCATCTCGACGTCGAGAAGCGCGACGTCCGGACGGTGCTCGAGTACGGCAGCCACCACCTCGTCACCGCGGACGACCTCGGCCACCACGGACAGATCGGATTCCAGATCGAGTAGCGCGGCCAAAGCTCCTCGCACGAGCGCCTGGTCGTCCGCCAAGAGCAGCCGTATGGTTGCTCGATCGCCCTGGTTGCTCACACTTTCTCCTGTTCGACGACCTGAAGTGCAAACCCTTGCGGTTCGGGATGAGTGATGATCACTCGTGCGCCCGACGCGCCGGCCCGCTCACGCAATCCGATCAGACCGTTGCCGGAAGACGTCGACCCGGCCCCTCGTCCGTCGTCGACGACAGATGCGCTTCTTTCGTCGACCGTGATCCGACAGTGTGTTGCTCCGCTGTGCCGAACCACGTTGGTGACACCCTCACGGATCGTCCATGCGAAGAGTTCTCGGAGGCGAGTGGGGACCATGTCGGTACTGCTCGGCACGTCGTCCTCGATACCTGCCGCACGCAATGCCTCTCGTGCACGGGCTATCTCGACGGGAAGTGAAATTCCACGAAATCCTTCGACGGCCGATCGCACGTCCGCAAGCGCGTCTCGAGAGAGTCTTTCGAGATCGTCGAGTTCGCTGCGCGCACGTTCTATGTCGACGTCCAGTAGGCGGTTGGCCAGTTCAGCTTTGATCGTGATGACGGTCAGCGAGTGCCCGAGGATGTCGTGCAGATCGCGCGCCATCCTCGTTCGCTCTTCCATGATTGCCCGCTGCTCCTGCTCTTCGCGTTCATGGAGCATGGCGAAGTTGCGGCTGATCAGGGACATGATGCCCCAGGTCGCGAATGCGGCCGCGCAGACTCCGAGGGAGAGCCCGGAGTAATTACCCCACCCGGACGAGAGGCTGACTATCTCCACGGAGGCTGCAAACACCAAGGCGAGAATGCCGCCCGCGACGGTCGGCAGCAGCGTCACCGCTGTCACCGCGAGATACGGTGCGGCTGCCAAACCCGTCGGCCCGACGCTGACGATCATCACGGCGGCCAACACGGTCAGAGCGGCCAGAGCCAGTGCAGCTTCGCGAATTTTCGGCCGAGTCATTGTCATTCGGCGCCGCTGTTGAGTTGTGGCGAACGTGTACAGGTAGAGCGCACTGAAGGTGATCGTCGCGAGAATCCCTGTCCAGCCGCGCACTTCGTCGCGCAGATTCCATCCCTCGATCAGCGGTCCGCCGAGAAATACCATCCAGACCGCCGCGAAGAGAACACCGAAACGATTCCGCCGCGGTAGCGCGACGGAATCGTTTCGGTCAGTCGTTTGCGACAACTACACACGCTCCGTATCTCGTTGGAACCGCCAGATCGCTCCGCCGGCGAAGATGGCGAACCACACCAGGATATTGACGATCCAGGTCCAGTGAATGCTATTGCCGGTCAACGGTGCGTGGGCGAGGGCATTGATGCCGAACATCGGCGTGAACTGTGCGATGGTCGCCCACACGGAACCGTCGGTGAGAGGTACGAAGAGTCCGCCGCCGAAGGCGAGCAGGGCCAGTCCGGGGCCGAGCAACTGCATGACGTTCTCACTGGGGAGCAGATACCCCATGAACAGGCCGAAGGCCGCGAAGATCGACGATCCCAGCCAGGCGATCAATGCTGTTGTGAACCAGAGCGATCCGTCCATCTGCGCAGACGTGAACGCGCCGACGACGTAGACGACAAGGATCGAGACGAGACCGAGCAGCATCGCCATGATCAGTTTGACGGCGATGTAGGCGACCGGCGTCAGTGGAGTCAGGCGCAGTTGCCGGCTCCATCCCGACGCTCGTTCGATCGAGACCATCGCTCCGCCACTCGTAGTGGCCAGCATCGCGCCGTACAGGGCCATGCTGATCATGGTGTACGCGGCGACATTGCCGTGCCCGATCCCGTGGTCGTCGTCGCCTTGACCGAGCCCGAAGACGAGGAAGAAGACGACCGGCATGACGAGTGTGAAGATCATCGTGCGCCGATTGCGGGTCAGACGACGAAATTCCAGTCGCAACAGGGTCGTGTTGAATCCGCCCAGTGGTACGACGGTTCGCTCGGCTCCGTAGGTGTTCGCTTCGATTGCAGTGGTCATCACTTCTGTCCTTCGGAGTTGTTCGACGTGAGTGCGATGAATGCGTCTTCGAGGCCACGCGAGACGATTTCGAGATCGCGAGCCTGCGTGTTGGTCAGCAGAAACCGTGCAACGGCATCGGTGTCGCCCGAGTGCACGAGCAATGACTCACCACGCACCTCGACGGCGTCCGAGTTCGGTATGGCTCGGAGCAGTTCGTCGGTGATACCGGGGACTCGTGCGCGCAGGGTGCGCCCGGACGCCATCGCCTTGACCTCGGCGGTAGTCCCGTCGGCGACGACTGTGCCCTGCCGGACCAGGATGATGCGGTCGGCGTAGACATCGGCCTCTTCGAGGTAGTGCGTCGCAAAAAGCACAGTGCGACCGTGATCTGCGTCGGCGCGGATGGCGGACCAAAAGTCCCGACGCCCTTCGACGTCCATACCGGTGGTCGGCTCGTCGAGAATGAGCAATTGGGGGTTCGACAGCAACGCCATCGCAAACCGCAGGCGCTGTTGTTGTCCGCCTGAGCATTTGCTGACGAGGCGATCGGAGATGTCGAGGATTCCGGCTCGCCCCAGCACTTCGTCGACCGGACGGGATTGGGCGTACAGGCTGGCGGTCAGCTGCACGGTCTCGGCCACCGTCAGTTCTTTGAGCAGCCCGCCGGTCTGCATGACTGCAGACACGAGTCCGCGGGCGATCGCCGATCGGGGTGACATTCCGAAGACGCTCACGTCGCCCGACGTCGGTCGGGACAGTCCGAGGATCATGTCGATGGTTGTCGTCTTGCCTGCGCCGTTCGGGCCGAGGAACGCGACGATCTCGCCGGGGCGGATGCTCAGGTCGATGCCCTTGACGGCATCGACGGTTCCGAAACTCTTGCGAAGTCCGGTCAACCGGACGGCGTCGTGTGCCGATCCTTCAGGGAGTGTGTGCAGTGCCTGTGGTGAATGCCGTGCCTGTGTTGAGGTCATACATAGAATCTGCTCGCTTCGAGGACGTGAGCCCTCGTCCGTCCGTCATTCTTCTGCCATGACATTTGTCATCGGGTCGGCCGGTATCTGTTTCGGTGCACTCTGGCCGAGCCGGGCGAGGACCAACCCCGCGATGATTGCTGCGCCACCCACGGCTTGGAGTGCGGTGACGGATTCCCCGACCAGGATCCACGCGGCGACGACCGCGCACAGCACTTCGGTCAGTGCTACCAGAGATCCTATGGTCGGTCCCAGCAGCGTGATCGCGGCGATGCCGGTGAGGTAGGCGATGACAGTGCTGACCAGGACCAGGACCGCCACGGGCAGCCACACGCTCACCGAGTGTTCTGCCACGACTGCGTTCGAGGCCGAGAACTCGAGGGGGAGGATGCCGACGAGCCCGAGTGCGCCGATGACCAGTGCGCTGACGGTCAGCCCCGAAGCCGCGAGCACAACAGGCTGGAGATCGCCGTCCGCACGTTCGGAAATGACGAAATAGACTGCAAGGCATGCCGCTGCGGCCAGTCCCCACGCAACTCCGACGGCACTGATCTCTGCCGATCCGAAGACGTCGATCACCACTGCGGCGCCGATCAAGGCAACCGCCGCACCGAGAAGTGTCTGCACGCTCGGCCGCGCGCCTTTGGTGATCCACACCCATCCGATGACGATGATCGGTGCAAGGTATTCGAGGAGTAATGCGACTCCGACCGAAAGATGTTGCACAGCATTGAAGAAGCACAGTTGAACGCCGGAAATTGCGAACACTCCGTACAGCAGTACGGTTCGCGTGTGGGCGCCGACCTGTCGTAGGCGAGGCCATTGGGTGGCTACCGCGATCACCATCATCACCAGTGCGCCGCCGGCCACGCGCGCGAACACCGCGCCGCCGGGGGACCACCCTGATTCGATGAGAGATTTCGCGAACGGGCCCGAGACGCCGAACGTTGCCGCGGACAGCAGAGCGAAGATCAAACCGTTGCGAGAGTTCACGTGGGCACCTGTCAGGAGTAAAAGCGATTATGATGCTGACATTAGGTTGACAAGGCTCAGGAGTCAAAGTGCATTTTGCTGGTGACACGGAATCGGCGCTCGTCTTCGCCGCGTCGTTGGTCAACACGGCTCGCGGTGGCGAGGAACTGTTGCCGGATTCAGAGGAACTGACCAGGTTCCTCGACGCCGATCGTTGGACCGGCCGGCGGGACGGCACTCTGGAGGAATTGGCGGCGGTTCGTGCACTGCGTCCACGACTGCGAAAGTTCTGGGAAGCCACGGGAGTGGACGACGCCGTCGAGGTGGTGAACTCACTGCTTCTCGAATCGGGCGCGAGGCCGCGGCTCACCAGGCACGATGATCTCGGCTGGCATCTGCACGTCACCGCTGACGATTCGCCCCTCGTGGACCGGATGGCTGCAGAAGCGGCGATGGGTGTGCTCGATCTGATCCGAACCGACGAATTCTCGAGGTTGCGATGGTGCGAGGCTCCCGACTGCGAAGCGGTCTTCGTGGACTTGTCGCGCAATCGGTCGAAGCGATACTGCGACACCGGAAACTGTGGGAACAGGGCGCACGTCGCCGCCTATCGTGCCCGTAAATCCGGGGCGTGACCAAGCGGTGTTCGCAGGGATAGAACCAGGCTGAGCGGATACCTTGTCGGGAGCCAGGATCGGTCTAGCGTTGTGAATTCGGAACAGATTTCGCGAAGCTAGGAGGACGGTCGGTGGCCGATCGTAGGCGTCCGCTCAAGACGGTGACCGGTGTCAGCGGGGCGGTGAGCATCTACGACGCCGCGATCGATCCGTCGACTTCGACGGTCGCGTCCGCGATCGAAGTCGCAAAGACGGCCGAGGCGAACAAGATCGACGGACTGTTTGCCGCCGATCTCCTGAGCTTCGGTGCGCAGGGTGCGATCGGCGCACAGGAGCCGTTGATCTTCCTTGCCGCGCTGAGTGCGGTCACCACGCATGTGGGGCTCATCGCGACCGTCACGACGACGTTTCATCACCCGTTCAACCTCGCACGGTTGTTCGGCACCCTGGACCACGTCAGCAATGGTCGAGCCGCATGGAATGCCGTCACTTCCTCACTCGGAGAAGAGAACTACAGCGACCTGGACCTGCCGAGCCCGGAGGAGCGCTACGCCCGAGCGGCCGAATCGCTCGAAGTCGTCAACGCGCTCTTCGACAGCTGGAAGACCGGCGCCTTGATTCAAGGAGAGGGCTCTGCGGTGCTCGATCCGTCGAGGGTGGTCCCCATCGAGCACCGAGGTAAGTACTTCACCGTGCAGGGACCGTTGAACATACCCTCCCTGCCGCAGCGTCGCCCGGTCCAATTCCAGGCAGGTCAGTCTGCTGGAGGTATCGAACTGGGCGCTCGCTTCGCGGAGGTCGTATTCACCTCTCTCGCAACCTTCGAGGACGCGGTCACCTACACGAAGACGATCCGCGCCCGGGCGGCAGAGTTGGGGCGCGGAGACGAACTACCGCTGATATTCAGCTCGTTCCACGCAACGTACGGCGCCACCGAAGCCGAAGTCGAACGATTGGTCAGAGAGGCCGAGGAATCGACGGACTTCGACGCCGGACGCACCAGGCTTGCCGACATGTTCGGCGGTGACGTGGATTTCTCGGAATTGCCGCTCGACCGGCCGATCCCGGAGTCGTTGTTACCGGACCCGTCGTCGGTGAATCGACGACGGGGCCGGGTCGAGATCTTCGGCAAGCTCGCGTCACAGGGAAAGACATTGCGTGAGTTGATCATCGCGTCCAAGGATACGGGCCACTGGGCAGCGGCAGGCACCCCGGAACAGCTCGCGGACGCAATCGAGGAACGATACGACGCAGGTGTCCTCGACGTCATCACGCTCGGTGACCTTGCGGATCCGCGTACACGCGATTTCGTCACGAGCGGACTGCTGCCGGAACTGCGCAAGCGCGCAATCGTGGGATCCGACTACGTCGGAGGTACCTTCCGTGAGAACCTCGAATTGCCTCCGCTGCCACCAGTTTCCGGCGCCTAGTTGTTGGAGGCGAGTGAGCGCATGAAGAACATGAGGTTGGCCGGTCGTTCCGCGAGGCGACGCATGAAGTAGCCGTACCACTGGCTGCCGTAAGGAACGTAGACCCGCAGGTGATTGCCTTCGGCTACCAATCTGCGTTGTTCGCCGTCGCGGATGCCGTAGAGCATCTGAAACTCGAAATCCTCGGCTGTCCGTTCGGTCAATGTGGCGAGTTCGAGGGCGGCGTCGATCATGGTGGGATCGTGGGAGGCGACCATCGGGTACCCGTCACCTTCCATCAAGACCTTCAGGCAACGCATGTACGACGCGTCGACTTCGCCGGGCTTTTGGAACGCGACGCCGGCCGGTTCCTTGTATGCACCCTTGCACAGCCGAATTCGTGAACCTGATCCGGAGAAGTGCCGGCAGTCGGCCTCGGTGCGGTGCAGATACGCCTGCAGGACCGTACCGAGCGTCGGGAAGTCACGGCGCAACTCCTCGACGATGGACAGTGTCGAGTCGGTGGTGGTGTGATCCTCCGCGTCGACGGTGACCCATGCGCCCACTTCGTTTGCCGCTGTGACGATTCGGTGTGCATTCGCCAGGGCGATCTTCTCGCCGTCACCGGGAAGTGCCTGCCCTAGCGCCGAGAGCTTGAGCGAAACCTCGAGGGAGCGGTGCGTCCCCGCCGCTTCGGAAAGCGTTGCGTACGAGCGGAGAAGGGAGAGATAGGCATCGACGGTAGCTGTTGCCTGAGCTGGATCGGTAGTGTCCTCGCCGAGGTAGTCGACCGTCGCGAACCGGCCACTGGTGAGGATGTCGCGTACGGCCGAGACCGCTGCGGGTTCCGCGTCCCCGGCGACGAACCTGTCTACCAGCTTGCGGGTCAAGGACATCCCGGAGACTGTCTTCTCCAGCCACGACGAGCGTGCCGCCGCCAGCAGTACCGGCCGCAACGGGTTGCTCAGAGAGACGGTACTCATCAACGGTTCTCGCTCTCGGCTGGATCGACGTCCTGGTGTGGGTAACGATGATCGGTGGGAGGAACGAAGGTCTCCTTGACGGTACGCGTCGACGTCCAACGGAGCAGGTTCTGCGGTGAACCGGCCTTGTCGTTGGTGCCCGAAGCCCGCGCGCCCCCGAAGGGCTGTTGCCCGACAACCGCGCCCGTCGGTTTGTCGTTGACGTAGAAGTTTCCGGCGGCGAACCGCAGACCGTGGTGAGCTTGATCGACGGCCGCACGGTCGGTGGCGATCACGGCACCGGTCAGGGCGTAAGCGGATCCGCTGTCGACGCGAGCGAGGATGTCGGCGGAGGCATTCGGTGCAGAGTCGTCGTAGACGTGCAGGGAGAGTATGGGGCCGAAGTACTCGGTGCTGAAGGCCTCGTCACTGGGGTCGTCACCGAGCAGGACCGTCGGCGAGATGAAGAATCCTTCGCGGTCGTCGTAGTCGCCGCCTGCTGCGATGGTGAGGCTGCTGGTCGACTTGGCGCGGACGATCGCGGCGGCGTTTCGGTCGAACGAACGCTGATCGATGACGGCGCCGCCGAAGTTCTGCAGGTCGGTGACGTCTCCGTACTTCAGCGACGACACAGTGTCGATGAACGTGTCGCCCATCTTGGCCCACACCGACTTCGGGATGAACGCGCGTGATGCGGCCGAACACTTCTGGCCCTGGTAGTCGAAGGCCCCGCGAATCAATGCCGTCGTGAGTACGTCCGGGTCTGCGGAACTGTGTGCGAGTACGAAGTCTTTGCCGCCGGTTTCGCCGACAAGACGTGGGTACGTCCGATAGTTCGAGATGTTGGCTCCGACTTCACGCCACAAGCGCTGGAACGTTGCGGTCGATCCGGTGAAGTGGATGCCCGCCAGGCGGGGGTCGGCCAGCGCGACCTCGGACACCGTGGGGCCGTCGCCGAGAACAAGATTGATCACCCCGGGCGGAAGACCGGCGGCTTCGAGTAGTTGCATCGTCAGGTACGCCGCGACGGCCTGCGTCGGTGACGGCTTCCAGATCACGGTGTTGCCCATCAGGGCCGGTGCGGTGGGTAGATTTCCAGCGATGGCGGTGAAATTGAAGGGCGTGATCGCGTAGACGAAGCCTTCGAGTGGTCGATATTCGACGCGATTCCACACTCCCGGAGCGGAAACGGGTTGGTCGGCGAGTATCTGGCGAGCGAACGCTACGTTGAAACGCCAGAAGTCGACGAGTTCGCAGGGGGCGTCGATCTCGGCCTGATATGCGGTCTTCGACTGGCCGAGCATTGTTGCAGCGGCGATGGTTTCGCGCCACGGGCCGGAGAGAAGATCGGCGGCGCGGAGGAAGACCGCAGCGCGGTCGTCGAACGAGAGGTCGCGCCAGGCGGGGGCGGCGAGGGTTGCGGCGTCGATGGCATCACGAACGTCCGAGTGCGTTGCGCCCGCATACGATCCGATGACTGAACTGTGACGGTGTGGTTGAACGACGTTCTCCCGCTTGCCTTCCGCAGTTCGGTGGACACCCCCGATGACCTGCCTGATGTCGGTCGGTGTTTCGGCCAGTTCGGTCAGTTTCGTACGTAGGCGTGATCGTTCCGGGCTTCCCGGTGCGTAATTGTTCACCGGTTCGTTGGCGGGGTGGGGGACATTGGTAACGGCGTCCATGACGATCCTTCGGCAGACTCAGGAGTGGGCAGTTGTCGTGTCGTGAATCAGTCAAGTCGAAAAACGTCGGCGAGTAATCCGCTGAGCGGCCAAACATCGGTGTCCGTGTTTGTCCGATCGGCTGAACCGTTTTCGCAGGAAAATGCACTATTCTCGAAATTGAGGTGTTGCGACGGTCCGGAGAGTGGGTGGTACGTGTCTATCCGTGGGGTCAGGCTCGACGCGGTCCTTCGGGCGCTGGGCGGAGCTTTTGTCGAGCTCGTCCTCGCGCCGTCGGACGCTGACGTCTTCGTCGACTCCGTGGTGTTCGCAGAGGCCGGGGACCTCACGCGCCCCGGAACCGAGGGCGTCGAATCCTCTGAGCTCTGGCTCGCTGTCGGTATCGACGCAGCCGAACTGGCGGCGTGGCTGAACCGTCTCGATCAGAAGGGATCAGCGCCACGGGCTGTCATGTCGAAGGAGGTCGCGGGCACGTCGGTGCAGGTCGCGGCACAGCGCGCCGGAATCGCCTTGATAGCTGTCCACCCGGATGCTCGTTGGGATCGATTGTTCACAACGATCCGGGGCGTGCTCGATCATTCGGTGTCCCGACAGGATTCGGACGACATCGTATTCGGTAGTGACACAGACTTGTTCGAGCTGGCGCAGAACGTCGCCGCAATCACGCGGGGGATGGTCAGCATCGAGGACGAGCGTTCCCACGTCTTGGCCTATTCGGCATCGGGAGATGCTGCGGACGAACTACGCCGGCAATCCATCCTCGGTCGCGAAGGCCCTCGCGAATACCTCCGAAAGCTGCAGGAGTGGGGCGTCTTCGAAAGCCTGCGGCGAAGCGACGACGTAGTCGAGGTGCCTGCTCACGAAGACCTCGCGATCAGGCGACGGTTGGTGGTCCCGATACGCAGGATCTCCGAGAACAGCAGGGGGGAGAGCGGTTTCAGTTTCGATCTTCTCGGCACTATCTGGGTTCAGGAAGGCCCGGTACCCATCGCCGCCGATGCCGACAGTGTGCTTCGCGGTGCCGCGGCCGTTGCTGCTCGGCTGATTTCGCGCATCCGAGACGCGCCGAGTAATGAGGCGATACAGATTCAGCGGTTGCTCGGGGTTCGCGGCGGCGGAGTCGATGTGCCTTCGCTCGCGGCCTCGTTGACCATCCCGATGTCCGGACCGGCGATGGTGGTCGGCGTGGCGAGTATCGGCGACGGTGGGCTGCCGTCTTCGGGCGAACTCGTGTCGTCTTTGCGACTGCACGCCAGCGCCTTTCAGCGTGAATCGCTGGTGAGTGCCGTCGGCACTCGGATCTACGTGCTGTTTCCGCGAACCCAATCCGCGAAATCCACAGTCTCGTGGACCCGTGAAGTTGTCGCGCGTTTGGACAAGGTGTCGCCTTCAGGTTTGCGGGCCGCGGTCTCTTCGCCGGTTTCGACGCTTGCGGAGGTGGCCCAGGCTCGGGCCGAAGTGGATCGGGTCTTGGACGGAACGTCGGGGGATATTCGAGTAACCACTCTCGCGGACTCGCGCACGCCGGTGCTGCTGGGTGAAATCATGGACACGATTGCGGCCGACGAGCAACTGCACGATCCGAGAGTCGACGCCCTGGACGTCTACGACAGACGCAACGGGTCGAACATGCGCGAAAGCATCTCCGTTTACCTCGCACATTCGGGCGATGTCCGACGCGCATCCGAGCAGCTTCGGATTCACCCGAACACACTCAGGTATCGGATCAAGAGGGCCGAGGAGATCACGGATACCGACCTGTCCGAGCCGTCGGCCAGGCTGTTGATGGAGATTCAGTTGGCGGCGTCCGCTCGGGCAGTGGGTTCGCCGAACCTGTCGGACCCCAGCAGTACTCTTCGCGAATGATCGACTCAGCGAAGGTGCCAGGCGCAGCGCGCGCGTACTTCGACGGCGGCGACGCCCGCGACGTGTTCACCGAAGACGCCGTGGTGCGCGACGACGGCCGGACGTACGTCGGCATCGGAGAAATCGTGGCATGGAAATCCGCGGTGTCGACCGCGTTCACCTTCACCCAGAAAATCGAGTCGGTGCACACCCCTGGCTCAGCTGTTGTCGTGTCGGTGAACGTCGAGGGGGATTTTCCCGGAAGTCCCATCCGGTTGCACCATCACTTCACTCTCGACGGTGATCGGATTTCCGCTCTCACGGTGTGTCCCTGATGCCCACCGCCGACGAACTGCTCGGTAAATCCGTCGTCGCCGATCTGGCGGGCTGCCTCGAGCGAGCCTCCGGTCACACACGCCTCGCCCTCGTTCGGGGCAGTGCATCCGAATTCGACGGAATGAGTCTCGGGGAACGCACCCGCGTCGTACGGGACGCGATGACTGCCGAACTGCCTCAGGATCTTCCGGTCTTCGCCGAGGTCATCCGCCGTGCGCTTTCAGAGGTGACCTTCACTGGTTGGATGATCTGGCCGGTCACCGAAGCCGTCGCCGTCACGGCGACACGAAGTGGCTCCGAGTCGGATTTCGACGAGGGAATGGCTCTCCTTGCTGAGCTGACGTCGCGTCTGACCGCCGAATTCGCGATTCGCACATTTCTCGAAACGAACCTCGACCGTTCGCTGGCGATCGCACTCACCTGGACCGGCCACGAAGACGAACACGTCCGGCGCTTGGCGACCGAAGGCACTCGTACTCGTTTGCCCTGGGGACGACGGGTGAAAGAATTGACGGCGCGTCCCGAGTCGACAATCGTCATTCTCGACCAGCTGTATCGGGATGATTCGGAATATGTACGACGTTCAGTCGCAAACCATCTCAACGATCTCAGTCGTGCTGACTCAGCGCTCGCCGTGTCGACTGCGAAGCGTTGGTTGCAGACACCGGATTCCAACACACTGAAAATCGTCAAACATGCATTGCGGACGTTGATCAAGGCCGGCGACCCCGATGCTCTGTCTCTCTTGGGTTTCGCGCCGCCCACCGACGTCGTGGTCGAAGGTTTCGTCATCGACCGAGAAGTAGTCGATGCGGGTGGAGAACTCACCTTCGATTTCGCTGTCACGAACAACAGCAGAGAGTCCGTCACCGTCGTGATCGATTACATCGTCCACCACGTGAAGGCCAACGGGACGACGACACCCAAGGTCTTCAAACTGACAACACGAACACTGGAACCCGGAGTGCCGGCCCGCATCGCGAAGAGGCATTCCTTCAAACCGATCAGTACCCGGAAGTACTACGCGGGCGACCATGCCGTCGAAGTGCAGATCAACGGCGTACGTCAGGTACGAGGCGAGTTCCGCTTGGACGCGTGAGTGACCCCACCCGTCACTCACGCGCTGATCAAATGCCCGCACTGACGTCAGCGCATGACCTGTACCTGTTCGGCGATGTCGGCAGCCAGGGCCATCGCAGTCAGAGCGAGGCCGTTGTTGAGGTCGTATCGCAGTTGCCCGACATGGCCGTCCTGGACAGCGCGGACTCGTTTCCACGTCGGCGACTCGGCTTCGACGGCGTCGGGGTTCTGTAGTAGTACGAAGTCGGCCTGGTCGAAGATGGCGAGCTCCTCGAGGCTGTAGAACGTCGAGTCCTTCCGATCGGGCGCGGCATGGGCGGCGTCGGTCAAGACGTTCAGGCCGAGGTCCTGTGCAACCGACACGGCGAACGTGTTGTTCTGAAGCCAGATCTGGCCGCTGTCTGCGCCGGCTATCGCGATCGACTTTCCTTCTAGCAGTCCACCGATCTTGGCCCGCGCTTGTGCAAGTTCGGCGTTGTAGCGGGCGATGACGCGTTCGGCGACTTCGCGGCGATCGAGAGCCGTGAGTTGCGCGGTCATGGCCTGCTTCCAGGACGAGCCCGTCGTGCCCTCGTCGACGACGAGCACCGGAGCGATGTCAGTGCCGAGCAGGCCTTTGTCCTGGTAGTAGCCCCACCAGCCTTTCCCGACGACCAACAGATCGGGGTCGAAGCTCAGTATCGATTCCGCATTCGGTTCGTTGTTCGTCCCACCGAGGCGAGCTGCGCCGGCGGGTACCTGCTGCATGAGTTGCGACTTCGGATCCCAATTGGTCGCGACGATCGGGTACTCGGCCAATAGTGCAAAATCGAGGGCTCCTCGGGCTTCGAGCACCACCACACGCTTGGGGTCCCGCGGGAGGCGGTAGGCCTGGTCCGCGACGACGATGTCGACCCATTCGTCCGAGGTTTCGGTGCCGCTGGATTCGCTCGAACATGCAGACAGTGCGCCCAGTGCACCGAGCGCCGCTGCACCGGTCAGGAACCCGCGTCGTGTCAAGGAATCGATCAGACGGGTGAATTCGCCGTCCACATCTTTTGTCGACTGCAAGGGGGTTTCGGTCGATTCGATCACAGGCATGAGAAGGCACAGCTCCATCTGGTGTTCTGGGCATTTGAGGGTGCCTTTTCAACCTATTCGACCGTGACCGCCGACGCCTTGCTCGAAAACGCCAACCGCTCACCAGATTTAGCCAGTCCGCGTTGGCGGGTGTCGCAGAGCTCCCTCCTCGGATTCGGCTCGTTGTGGAGGGGCGCGCCCATCCGATCCGAACTCGAGGTATCGTGACCGACATGCAGCGCGTCTATTTCTGGTTTAGCAGGCCGGCCCCGGGTGGGCCTGCCGGCGTAACCACGCGCTGACAACCTCCACCCAAGAGCCGGACTACAGACCGGCTCGCTGGAGTTTCTCTTCATCTCTGGGGTCGGCCTGAGAACAGGAAACCGAAAACCCCATGACTGTCACCATCGACACCACCGCAGCTTCGGACAGCCTCGACGATCAGCGGACTGTGAGTATCAGTCCGCTCGTGTCACCGGCGACTGTTCGGGCCCAGCACGCTCCGGACGAGGTCGCGGCCGCAACCGTGCGCACCGGGCGTGCTGACACCATCAACATCCTCAACGGTGACGACGACCGTTTGATCGTCGTCGTCGGTCCGTGCTCCGTGCACGATCCGGAAGCGGCGATGGACTACGCCCGCCGGTTGGCTGCCAAGGCAGAGGAGTTGCGGGACGATCTGCACATCGTCATGCGCGTCTACTTCGAGAAGCCGCGCACCACTCTCGGGTGGAAGGGCCTGCTCAACGACCCCCACCTCGACGGCACGTTCGACATCAACACCGGGCTCGGAATCGGCCGAAAGTTGCTGCTCGACGTGTCGAGTCTGGGCCTGCCGGTCGGCTGCGAGTTCCTCGACCCGATAATGCCTCAGTACATCGCCGATCTGGTCAGCTACGGTGCGATCGGCGCGCGGACCGCCGCCAGTCAGGTTCACCGTCAGCTGTGCAGCGCGCTGTCCATGCCCGTCGGCATCAAGAATTCCACCGAAGGTGATGTGCAGGTAGCCGTCGACGGTACCCGCGCGGCGGCAGCGAGCCACGTGTTCCCCGGAACGGATCTCGACGGCCAGGCTGCCTTGATTCGTACCGCGGGCAACCCCGACTGCCATGTCATTCTCCGTGGCGGCAGCGACGGACCGAACTACGACGCTGAGACCGTCGCGGACACCCTTGCCCGACTGCGTAAGTCGAACCTGCCCGAGCGCGTGGTCATCGACGCGAGCCACGGTAACAGCAGCAAGGATCACGAGCGTCAGGTCATCGTGCTGGACGACATCGCCCGACGTCTGACCGAGGGTGAGCAGGGAATCGCCGGCGTCATGTTGGAGAGTTTCATCGAGGCCGGCCGTCAGGACCTGACCTTGGGCAAGGCGGACGAGCTCACCTACGGTCAGTCGATCACCGACGCATGCATCGACTGGTCCACCACGGCAGCACAATTGGACCGTTTGGCGCAGGCCGTTGCGGCTCGGAGGGGCTGACGCCCCCGTGCGCGTTTAGGGAGTGCCTGGACTCGCTAAACGCGCACAGGGCCGCTAGGCCAATACTTCTCGCGTGGCCTCGACCAGGCGCTCCAGCCAGGCGTCCGTGCCGACGGCCTGACGAAGTGGCTCGTTGGGCAATTCGATGCTGACCGGCAACCCGGCAGGCAAACTCGACCAGATGTCGGCCAGGGCGATGCCGCCGGTGCCGGGCACCAGACGCTCCTCGCGGGCCTGACGGATCAGCTCTGCGTCCTCCGTGGGAGCAGGGATCGAACCGTCACACATCTGGGCGTAGTGCAGCCACTCGCGCGGGATGGACGCAAGATCCTCCAGCGTGGTCGCCGAGCGGTCGGTGTGGAGTGCGTCGACGAGAACGCTCCGAGCCGGACCGTCTGCCGCCGAGACGATCTCGATGGCGGCACGCGCATCGGGTACCGCGGTCCACGGCATGAACTCGAGGGAAGCGACGATGCCGTAGTTCGCGCACAGTTCCGCGAGGCGGGCATAGGAGTCCGTGAGCCGAGCGCGGTCGCGGTCGTCACCGCCAACCAGAACGGCTTTGGCTCCGAGCTGTGCTCCGGCTTCGAGCAGCGGAACGCAGTCGGCGGGGTCGAAGTCGGCTGCAAGACGGATGATTTCGAGGTCGAATACCTCGACCGGTGAATCGTCCAGTCGACGAACCAGTTCGTTCAACCCCTGCTTGTCCTCGTGCAGAGGATAGGCCGTCGTGCCTGGTGCCGCGGGCATCAGACGAATGCCGATGGTGTCGAAGCCGTGTTTTTCGGCCAGGTCGACGTGTTGCATCGGAGCCGTGTCCAGCACCGTGAGGGCGGCAAGCCCCAGTGAGGGTGTCATGCGTGCGCTCCAACTGTCGTGGCGGCGGCCAGTTCCCGACCTGCCAGATAACCGAACGTCATAGCCGGGCCGAGGTTGATGCCGCCCGACGGGTCATGCCCGCCCATCACGCTCGCCTGATCGACGCCGACGGCGAGCAATCCCTCGATGGGGCGGTCGTTGTCGTCGAGCACATGCGACGACGAGTCCGTCACCAGGCCGGCGAAGGTGCCGAAACTCCCTGGCACCACTTTTACCGCGTAGTACGGACCTTTCTGCAAGGGTGCGAGCGACGGGTTCGGCCAGGGGTTGGCTGCATCTCCGGACCCTCGGTTGAATGGTGTTGTACCGCGACCGAACTCGGGGTCGTCACCGGCGACAGCCCCGATGTTGAAGGCTGCGACGGTTTTCTCCAACTGCACGGGGTCGACGCCGATCTTCTCGGCCAAGTCCCGAAGAGTGCGCCCACGCGTGAGGTATCCGGAGCGCAGGTACGGCTGGATCGGGATCGGCAGGGGCTTGGCCATGCCCAGCGGGAGGTATCGCACATACTGTTGATCTGCGATCAACCACGAACACACTTCTTCTCCCTCGGGAACCTGCTCGACCATCGCGAGTGTGTAGTCGTGGTAGCCGAGTGCCTCGTTGACAAAACGCTTGCCGTTCGCGAGAACTCCGATGACACCGGGCTTTCCACGGTCGAGGATGTGCGGAAATACCCCTTCCTTGCCGTTGCGGTAGCGAACGATCGAGACGGGGCAGTACGCGACAGGGGATGCGAGTGTGCGGTCCAGGCGGCCACCTACGGATTCACCGAGGGTGATGCCGTCGCCGGTGGTTGTCTTCGGGGTGAGCGACCAGTGCTCGTTTCCGGTGGGGGTCCGGGGGAACAATTCGCGTCGTCGGTCGATGTCCTGCGCAAATCCGCCGGTGGCCAGTACGACACCGCGTCGGGCACTTACCGAGTAGGCACCGTCCGGGCCTTCCAGGCGGACGCCGACAACGCGGCCGTCGTCATCGGTCTGGAGCGACGTTGCCGACGTCTTCACCCGAATATCAACCCCCAGATCGAGTGCCGAGCGCAGCATCATGCCGACCAACGCGGTGCCGTTGACGAGTTGCTGACCACGGCGCTTGGTGGCGAGGTCGAACATGTGCTTGGTGACTCGAACTCCGCAGTGTACAAATGCTTTCGGCGAGCGTGTCGAGTGCAGGAAAGCCTGCAGATCAGGGCCGGCCATGATGCCCATGCCGAGGAACGACGTCTCGTACAGTTGTCGACGAAGCAGCGCCGCGACATCGGGGCCGAGCTTTCGCAAGCTCACCGGTGTCGGTCCGACGGAACGGTGGCCCGTGCCGGCTCCCGGTGTGTCGCCGTGTATGTCGGCGATCTTGGCTCCGGGAACGAACTTCAGCGCGGTCTTGCGTTCGAAGAACTCGACCATCTCGGGTGCGCCGTCGAGGAGTGCATCGACCTTGGCGGCGTCGAAATTGTCGCCGAGTCGGTTTTCCAGATATGTCCGCGGCGCCGAACGGTCCTCGACAACACCGTCGGCGATGGCAAACATGTTGCGCGGGGTCCACATCCACCCACCAGACCATGCCGTTGCACCGCCGCAGGTGTCGGCCTTCTCGACAACGAGTACCGACGCGCCGCCATGTGCTGCGGCAATTGCTGTGGAAAGCCCGCCTGCGCCGGAGCCCACGACAACCACGTCGTAGGTGAGGGGGGTACTGCTACTCATTTCTGCTCCTTGGCAGTTGTTGCGAGGGTCGGTGTCGACGACAGTTCGACAACCTTCCCGGTTCGTGACGATTCGTAGATTGCGGCGATGATGGCAAGTGACGCGCGGGCGTCGCGGCCGGTTACGGCGGGTTCGCGCCCGGTCAGGACGGCATCGGCGAAGTCCTGTACCTGCAGGGTATGGAAGTCGGTCAGTGCCGCATTGACGGCTCCCACATCGAGATTGGCGTCGACGTCGGCGGAGTACGGCGACTGGAACTCCACTTCGCCCGGCACGGTCCAGATTTCGTTGACACCCTCGTGCCCTTCGGGAAACTCGAGGACGCTGGCCATGGCACCGGTGCGCCCGATCACTGTCACACGGTTGCCCAGATTGTGATTGGCACCGGTAGTCGCGGTGACGGTGGCGGTGCCGCCCGAGGCAAAGGAGATCACAGCTGACGCGCTGTCCTCGGTCTCGATGTGCTCACCGTGTGTATGGGTGCGGATGAAGCCGCTGACCGAGACGGCCTCGCCCATGAACCAGGCCAGCATGTCGCTCTGGTGCACCGCCTGCGTCATGAGCACGCCGCCGCCATCGGTATCCCAGCGTCCGCGCCACGCGTCGGCCGAGTAGTAACTCGACGGGCGGTGCAGGATGACCGACGCCTCGCCGAGCGTGGGCAGTCCGATCCGGCCGTCGTCGATGGCGTCCCGGATCCGACGCGCTGCAGGCCAGAATCGGCGTTGGAAGAGCACCCCGAACGTGATCCCGGCGCGGTCGGCGGCCTCGATCATGCGGTCGGCGGCAGCAACATCGACTGCGATGGGTTTCTCGCACAACACATGTACGCCAGCCTCGGCAGCCGCAACGATCACCTCTTCGTGTACCGGATGGGGCGTGCAGACGGTACAGGCGTCGAGTCCGAGGGCCAGAAGTTGTTCCACGGAACTCACGGCTGCGGGAATGCCGTGGAGTGCCGCGAATTCCTGGGCGCGTCCGAGATCGGGGTCGCAGCAGCCGATTACCTCGACTCCGGGTACTTGTTGCAGGGCGCGGGCATGGTTGCCGGCGATCTTGCCGCAGCCGACGATTCCGACTTTCAGCGTCATCAGAAATGTTCCTCTGCTTCGACGTCCCGTGCCGCAGACTCGCCGCGGTCGAGACTGTTCAGTGCTTCGATGTCCTCGCCGGTGAGGGTCACGTCGAGTGCTGCCAGATTCTCGGCCTGGCGCGTCGGATTCGCGGACCGCGCGATCGGAACCACGCCCTGCGCGACATGCCAAGCAAGGACCACCTGCGCAGGGGTGCAACCCATTCGATCGGCGATCTGGCTCACAACGGCATTGCCGAGCACGTCGCCCCGGCCGAGCGGACTCCATGACTGAGTGAAGATGCCAAGTTCGTCGTTTGCGCGGCGAACCGGGATTCGAGCGAGCGACGGGTCCATCTGAATCTGGTTGACTGCCGGAGCCTCGCCGGTTTCAGCGACGACGCGGCGCAGGTGGTGCTCGAGGAAGTTCGACACTCCAACGTACCGAACCAGCCCGGCGTCGCGGCAGGCCAGCATCGCCTCGAATGACGAGACGTAACGATCGATCCGCGGGAGCGGCCAGTGGATCAGGAACAGATCGAGTTGATCCAGTCCCAGTCGTTCCAGGCTCTGCTCGAGCGCTCCGCGGATGTCACCGGAAACCTGGTCGTTTCCACGAAGTTTGGTGGTGACGAAGAGTTCTTCTCGCGGTAGACCCGATGTCGCCAGCGCTACGCCGACGGCGTCCTCGTTGCCGTAGATCGCGGCGGTGTCGATGAGGCGGTACCCGGCCTCGATTCCGGAGAGCACCGAGTTCGTGGCGTCGGCACCGACCAGTGGCCAGGTTCCGAGTCCGATGGGTGGCAACGCAGTTGCCACCGGTGCGGCTGTCTGTGCGCTCATGCGTGAACCTCCTGACGGGCCGCAGCAGCGGCGGTGATAGCGACGGCAACGTCGGCTGCGGTCACGAGTGCGGCATGGATGGACCCGCCGTCACCGCTCGCGTCGCCGACGGTATGGACGCCGAGTCGTGGTGCCAGTGAACGGAGTTCGGTCAGAAGCTCCGAGCGCGGCTCGACGCCTTGCGAGATCAGCAGCTCGCCGGGGGCGTCGACTTCGCTCAGTACACCGCCTGTCGAGATCGTGACCGACTCGGCGTCGACCTTCGTGACGATCGAGCTCAGGTAGGTCGTGAGGTTCTCACTTGCGGCCAGGCGCGGCAGCAGCACGATCTTGCCGCGTCGGCCGACGTCGTGTGCGATGGTTTCCTGCGGGCCGATCATGACGACCTGTGTGCCCTTCTGGAGCAGATCGTCTGCGACGGCAGCAGCCTCGCGGTCGGCGCCGAAGATGGTGATTGCTTCGGGGGCAGGATCGCCGGAGACGAGGAATTCGCGGACGTCGCGAACGGTACGGGTTGCTGCTCCGGGGAGATCGACCACGGGGCCGACGCCGCCGGCGGCAAGAACTATCGCGTCGAAATCGCTACCAGAGAGCAAAGCGGCATCTGCTCTGGTCGAGGTGTGGCACTGCACCCCGAGTTCGGCCAGTTCCGCGAGGTACCAGTCCACTATCCGCCCGTATTCGGGATACTCGTGCAGCGTCGATGCCAGAGCGAAATCGCCACCGAGGCTAGGGCGTTCGTCGTACAGGTCGACGCGATGGCCGGCAAGTGCGAGGTCGCGGGCAGCGGCCATTCCGGACGGACCGGCACCGATGACGGCGACCCGCACGGTGGCATCAGCCGGCTGTGTGGGCTGATCCAGTTCACGTCCGACCCACGGGTTGACGGAGCAGGGAATGGGGCCGGCGGCCAGGCTGTCGATGCAGTAGTTGCAGGCGATGCAGGGGCGGTACCGCCCACCGTCGATGGCGTGATTCGGGAAGTCCGGATCAGCGTGCAACGTACGAGCCATGCTGACGAAGTTGGCTTGCCCGGATTCGATGATCCGCGCGGCGGTCTCCGGCGACGTGATGCGTCCGGCCACACCCACCGGGATGTCGAAATCGCGCTGGTACTGCTCGGCGTACGGCGCGAGGAGACCGCGCGACCATTCACCGGGCTGGATGATCCATTGTCCCGCTTCGTAGTTGCCTGCCGAGACGTCGAGAAAATCGAGTCGGTCGGTGTCGATGGCGTCGATGCGGGCGCGGGTTGTCTCGGCGTCGAGTCCGCCGTCGACACCTTCGAAAGCTGAGAACCGAAGTCCCAGAGTAATTCCCGGAGCATGCTCGTGTACTGCAGCGATGACTCTGTTGACGAAGAGGGTCGGCTCCGCCCATTCGTCGTCTCGGTGATTGTAAGCAGGGGAGAGGAACTGGTGGATCAAGTACCCGTGGCCGCCGTGTAGGGAGATGACGTCGACGCCGGCCTTCTGGCAGCGCGCCGCGGCTTCACCGAAACACTCGATGATGTGTTCGATGTCGTCGCCGTCGAGTTGTTCGGGCATCTCGCCGCCGACGACCATGCACGGAATCGGTGTCGGCGCAACGGGAACAAATCCGCTGACCGACCCCTGCGCCGTGCGTCCACCGTGGTTGAGTTCGACTCCGACGAGGGCGCCGTGTGCGTGGATCGCCTCGACCATCTTCTTGATGCCGGGAATCCGCTCGTCGACGTCGACACCCATCTGCCGGATGCGACCCTTGCCGTCGGCGCGCACGTAGCTCGCTTCGGTGAAGATCAGTGCCGCACCACCTTCGGCGCGGCGGGCGAGGTAGGCGATGTACTCGTCCGTCATGGTGCCGTCGACTTCGCAGTAGTTGCGTTCCATCGGAGCGGACACGAACCGGTTCCGAAGGCGGACGGTGCCCATGTCGAGCGGTTCGGCGAACGGTGCAGTCACGTTCATCAGTGCTCCCGGTACTTCTCGAGAAAGTAGACGTTCGGTTGTGCTCATGCGCGTGCCGTCTCGGAGAGCATTTCGCTCAGATGGCTGCGCATGCGATCCGGATCGGCTTCGATACCGGTCAGGAGTGTGAAGGTGTCAGAGGCTTGAGCCACCAGCATCTGCCCACCGTCGAGGACCGAGCATCCGAGAGCAAGTGCAGCATCGAGTAATTCGGTGCGAATCGGTCGGTAGACGATGTCGGCAACCCACAAGTCCGAATGGAGCGCAGCGGGATCGAAGGGAGTTCCGGGATGGCCGACCATCCCGATCGGAGACGCATTGACGACGCCGTCGCACGTAGTCAGGTTGACGGCGATCTCACCGATCGCCAAAGCCGTTGTGCGCGTGGCAGGGAAGGCCGAGGCGACGCGAGAACACACATCGGCAGCGCGATCGGGATCAATATCTGCGATGCGAAGATCCGTGGTGCCGGCGGCGGCGAGGGCGTAGGCCACAGCGGAACCCGCCCCTCCTGCCCCTGCGAGCACCACTCGGTCCAAGGCGGCGTCGGGCAAACTGCGTTGCAGTGCGGTGAGGAATCCGCTGTGGTCTGTGTTGTGGCCGATCAAACGGCCGTTGTCGACGACAACCGTGTTGACGGCACCGAGCAACCGCGCGTTGTCGGACAGCTCGTCGAGCCCGTCCACGACAACCTGCTTGCACGGGTGGGTGATGTTCAGTCCGGTGAAATCGCCCCCGACGGCGCCACGCACCACCTCACCGGTTTTCTCGACCGGGATGTTCAGGTTCTCGAGATCGATCAGTTCGTAGCTGTAATCGTCGAGTCCGAGTGCTGCTGCTTCGTGTGCGTGCAACGCGGGCGAGAGTGAGGTGGCGATACCCGACCCGACAAGGCCGATACGGTGACGTGTGTATTCGGTAGTCATGACATTCTCCTGCATAAGTGGGGACGGCCCCTCGCGGAGATTCAGCGCGAGGGGCCGGTCCGGTCAAGCGTTGTTGCTGGTGAGCTCTGAGTCCTGCTTGCTCGGCAGGCTCGGCTTCGGTATGCCCAGTTCTGCTGTGGGCGTGCGGTACGTTTCCGGTCCGGTCATTGCCGCGATGGCGGAGACGACGGCGAAGCCCAGGCACATCCATGCAACTGGTGTCCAGTTGCTCTTGTCTCCGGCCGAAATGGCCTGGGCGATAGCCGGTGTGAAGCCGGCAACAAGGAGTCCGAGCATGAGGCTGACGGCCATTCCGGTGTACCGGACCTTCGCGGGGAACTGCTCGGGGAAGTACGCCGGGTACGTGCCGTTGGGCATCGCGTAGAAGATTCCGATCATGACGATTCCGGAAGCGAAGACCATGGGGACGCTTTGGGTTCCGATCGAATGGAAGAACACGAAGATCATCAGGCCGGCTCCGATCGCGCCGACGACGAAGATGGGCTTACGTCCGTAGCGATCCGAGAGAATGCCGAACAGCGGCTGAGTCAGTACGGCAACAAAATTGGCGGTCGCGATTGCCCACAGCATGGTTGAGCGTTCGAATCCCGATTCGACGGCGTACGCCAGGGCGAAGACGTTGACGATGGTGTTGATCATCGCGAACGTCGAGCTCATGCTGATACGGATCACGGTGCGCCAGTGCGAGCGGAACATCTCGACGACGGGAATTCCGGCCGTCTCGTCCTGTTCCTTGAGTTCTTCGAACACCTCGGGCTCATCCAGGGCGCGACGTAGCCACAGGGCAACGACGGTCACGATGATGCTGAGCCAGAAGGGAACTCGCCAGCCCCACGAGTAGAGGTCTTCGTCGGGCAGGCTCGCCACTGGGATGAAGACCAGGCTGGAGACGACGATACCGAACATGATCCCGCTCATGGTGAACGAGGTGAAGAACGAGCGACGGTGATCCGGTGCGTGTTCGAGTGTCAGTGCCGAAGAGCCGGGTGATTCACCGCCGGCGGAGAGCCCCTGAAGTAGGCGAAGCAAGACGAGAATGATCGGCGCGGCGATGCCGATCTGGTCGTAGGTCGGCAGGCAACCGACGATGACTGTCGCAACACCCATGAGGAGCAGGCAGGCGAGAAGTGCGTTTTTGCGTCCGTACCGATCGCCGAGGTGTCCCCACAGCACTGCGCCGAGTGGGCGGGCGACGTAGGCCACGCCCAGGGTACTGATCGAGAGCAGCGTTGCCGTCGAGCCACCGCCAGGAAAGAAGATCTTGGGGAATACGAGCGCGGCCGCGGAGCCGTAGATGAAGAAGTCGTAGTACTCGAGGGTGCTGCCGAGGAAGCCTGAAACGGCGGCGCGGCGCGCGTTCGAATTCGGATGTTCTTCGGTGGAGTGCGTGGAACCGGTGGAGGTGATCGGTGGTGCCATGTGAAGTCCTTTCGTCCCGATGGGCCGGCCGTGGCGGCACGTTTGGTGATGCACCACGCATCGGTGACGTCCCTCACCTTTCGGCGGCTGAGACGACAGTGCCACGAAGGACTATGGCGCGTCCAACACTAAATGAGTCTCAGATAATGACGTTTTTGGTCTCAATATCGGGCGTGGGCAGAATCTCCTCGGACGTCTCCAGCGCGACGGCGAGCGCATCGGTCATGTGCCGGGGTGACCAGGCAATTCCGTGATTCATGAACGTCGGCTCGCCGGTGAGCGGGACGAACACACTGCCAGGTGGGGTGATCGCAGCCATCCCGGACGTCATCAGCGCTACGCCGACGCCCGCGGCAACGAGCATGAGGATCATGTACGGATCGGTGATCTCCTGGACGACGCGAGGTCTGAAGTCTGCGTTCATGCAGGCGCGCATCGCGGTTTCCTGGAGGGCAGAGCCGGCCGAGAGCGGGGTGGTCACGAATCCGTCGTCGGCCAATTCACGGAGGTCGATCGCGTCCCTCTCGGCGAGGGGATGGTCGATCGGAAGCACGGCGCCGAATGCCTCCCGTCGAATCAGCCGGGTAGACAGTGACGCGGATTCCACTGGTAGTCCCACGAAGGCCAGATCGAGGGCGCCGCTCTCGAGTTGAATGACCGCGTCGCGAGTCATGATCCGGCCGAGGAGTGTCAGTTCGACTTCCGGATAGCGCTGACGCAACGCGCGGGTCAATGGCGGAAGTGCCTGATAATTGAGCACTCCGGTGAAACCGATCGTGACCCGTCCGTAGACGCCCCCCGACGACGCGCGCGTAGCGTGTCGTGCCGTCTCCATGTTCTCGATGACGCGATAGGCGTGGGGGAGAAATGCGTGTCCGCCGGATGTGAGTGCGACGCTGCGAGTGCTTCGCTCGAACAGCTTGACGCCGATGTCCTTTTCGAGCTTTCGGATCATCTGGCTGAGCGGAGACTGGGCCATCTGGAGCCGTGATGCGGCCCGCCCGAAGTGAAGTTCTTCCGCAACCGCGACAAACGCGTGCAACCAGCGGGTTTCCATCGGCAAGGCCTCCAGGTATTTGACGTTGACGACAAACGCCATATATTCAGAATTTCTACACAGTGTGACGGCAATTATGCCTATTTGCAACATAAATTGAGTGCGTATCGCACAGAAACTCAGGAGTGAAGACGATGCAGAGTTATCCCGAGGGTGTTACCGCGCTCATCACCGGTGGTGCGAGCGGAATCGGTGCCGCCAGTGCAAAGCTGTTGACGGAGAATGGCGTTCGGATCATTACTGCCGACCTTGCCGAGGGTGCGGATGAACAACTCGACGTGAGTGATCCGATCGCAGTCGACGCGCTTCGTGCTCGAATCGGCAGAGTCGACATCTTGATCAACAGTGCGGGAATCGTCGGGCCGTCGGCGCCACTCGTCGACGTCGATCTTGCGGGCTGGCAGCGTACGTTCCGCATCAACGTCGAGGGAACGTTTCTCATGTGCCGGGCATTCGTGCCGGGGATGGTCGCGTCGGGGTGGGGGCGAGTCGTAAACCTTGCGAGTATTGCTGCCAAGGACGGAAACCCGAATCAGAGTGCGTATTCGGCGTCCAAGGCGGCCGTCGTCGCGCTGACGAAATCGCTCGGAAAAGAGGTCGCCACCACCGGTGTGTTGGTCAACGCGATAGCTCCCGCGGCGGTGGAAAGTCCGATGAATGCCGGCACTGATCCGGCCATCCTCGCCCGTTCGCAGTCTTTGACGCCGATGGCGCGAATGGGGAAGGCGGACGAAATTGCCGAACTGATCTCCTGGCTGACGTCGTCTGCGGTGAGTTACTCGACCGGTGCTGTGTACGACGCCAGTGGTGGCCGCGCCACGTACTGAATTATCCTCTGGGAGAAGTTGATCAGAATTGGAGCAGTGACTGCCACAGTTCACGAGATGCATCTTGGTACTCGAGCATGTGCGAGATCAGGTCTCGCAGTGGCTGCGTCGGTTCGAGTTCTTCCGGAAGAAGTGGATTGCGCACGATGACCGAGATCACCGCGCTGCCCAAAGCAAGTGATTCGCGGGCCGCCTCCTCGCGACTGATTGTCGCCAGGCGTGTTTGCGCCTGTGTGAGTGCTTCACGGGCCCCGGCGATGTCGGCCAACAGTGCTTCCGAGTTCCAGAGTGTGCGAATTATCGAATCATCCTCGGGGGCAAGGTGATCGATCTCCATGACTGTAGATTCGGGGGCGGCGCCGAGTCGGCGGAGAGTGTGGCGGGCGCTGTCGGTGCCGCCGGCGAGATTGTTCGGTCGGACTGCGAGTGTGGGCTTCCAGTCCTCGTAGCCCGCCAGGCGCAACGCCTGATCGTGCCGGCGAGCGGCAGTGCGGTCGCTTCGCTTGAGACCTGAGTGTTCGACGGCGATCCAGGTGCCGTCCCAGGGGCGTATGCGATCGGTGCGTGTTCGCCACCCCTCGACCTCGCCGTAGGTGGGGATGCCGTCCGGGTTGAGGACATACGTTCCGCGAGCGGTTCGACGCAGTTTGTCCTCGCGGCACAGACGGCCTGCTGCCACGCGAATGCTCGAGGCGCTGACGCCGACGATCTCGCCGGCCCGGGTCAGCACGGCGGTGCTGAACTCGGTGTCCGGACTGGCCGTCGCGAGGTCCAGTACGACTCGGGTTGCGGACATTCCTCGATCATTTTGTAACAACTTTTGAACAACTCCTGACAAATTCTGTTACAAGTGGCATGGTGGGTACCGGGAAACCATATCCGCGAGCAGTGAGGAATTATCGTGACCGACTCCGATCGACCAGGTGGCGATGTCTATGTGGAGCGTGACGGCGGCGTCACCGTCATCGTGATGAATCGCCCCGATCGCAAGAATGCGGTGGACGGACCGATGGCGGCGCAGTTGCGATATGCGTTCTCGGATTTCGAGTCGGACGAGAGTCAGAAGGTCGCGATTCTGTGGGGTGCGGGCGGCACATTTTGTGCCGGTGCGGATTTGACCGCAGTCTCCGACCCCGCCCGAGTGCACGTGTTGCATCCCGAAGGTGGCGGCACCGGGCCGATGGGGCCGAGTCGGTTGGTGTTGTCCAAACCGTTGATCGCTGCGGTCAGCGGATACGCGGTGGCCGGAGGGCTCGAGCTTTCCTTGCTCGCGGATCTGAGAATTTGCGAGGAAGATTCCGTTTTCGGAGTCTTCTGCCGACGCTGGGGAGTTCCCCTCATCGACGGTGGGACCGCGCGTCTGCCGCGAATCGTCGGGCAGGGGCGAGCGCTCGACATGATCTTGACCGGTCGCCCGGTCGACGCTCCGGAGGCGCTGTCCTTCGGACTTGCCAATCGTGTTGTTCCAGTGGGGCAATCACTTCAGGCTGCCAAGGAGCTTGCACACCAGCTGACCGCTTTCCCTCAACTCTGCATGCTCGCGGATCGCGCGTCGGCCTATCGATCTTTTGATCTACCACTTGCCGAAGCACTGCGCGCCGAGGGCGTTGCAGGAAATCCCATTGTCATCGCTGAAGGTGTGCGCGGCGCTGCTGCGTTCGCCGCGGGCGCCGGCCGGCACGGCCGATTCGAGAACAACCGGAATTCGAACGAGGAAACTGAACCATGATGCCCATAACCAGAGACCTGATCGTCCGTGGCGCGCGACAGCACGGCCCGCGAACGGCCGTCGTCTTCGGCGATCGATCGATGACGTTCACGGAAGTGGACGAACTCAGCAGCCGATTGGCACACGCATTCATTGCGCTCGGTATCGGGCGCGGCGCGCGGGTTGCGTTGCTGGTCAACAACTCTCTAGCCAGCGTGCCTGTCGATTTTGCCTGTGTGAAAGCCGGCGTCAACCGGGTTCCACTCAATTCGCGACTGTCGCTCGACGAGCATGCGCGGATGCTCGAGGACACCGACAGCTCGCACGTCGTCTTCGGTCGTGACCTCGCAGACCGGGCCGCGGAACTGTCCGCCCGGTTCCCCGATCGGACATTCATCGGTCTGGAAACGGATGCGGCGGGACAGAGCTCCTTGCTCGACCAGGCGCAGAGCATGCCTTCGGACACCCCGGACGTCGAGGTGGCTCCTGACGACGTGATCCTGACTTTGTTCACCTCGGGGACTACCGGAACGCTGAAGGCTGCGCAGCACACTCAACGTAGTTACGCCGGTATCTGCCGCAACGTACTGCTCAATCTGCTTCCTGCAACTCGAGACGACACGATGCTGCACGCGGCGTCGCTGATCCATGCCAGCGGTGTTTTCGTGCTTCCGTTCTGGCTCCGCGGCGGTAAGACCGTCATTCTTCCTGGATTCGATCCCTCGACGTTCTTGAGCTCGATAACCGAGCATCGTGCCACCGCAATCAATCTGGTGCCGACGATGATTCAGATGCTTCTCGAACGCCCTGATTTCGCGACCGCAGACATCTCGAGTCTGAAATCCGTGATCTACGGTGCGTCGCCGATGCCGCTGGCCACCATCGAACGTGCAATGCAGGCTTGGGGGCAACACCGTTTTCTGCAGTACTACGGGCAGACCGAGGCACCGCTGTGTATCGCCGTTCTACGGCCCGAAGATCACACGGAAGATCGCCTGCTGTCCTGTGGTCAGCCGGCCATCGAAGTCGAGATCAGGCTGCTCGACGGTGAGGGAAACGAAGTGCCGCAGGGAGAACCGGGCGAAATCGTGATTCGCTCGCCATCTGCGATCGCCGGATACTTCAATGCACCGGAACTGAATGCTGACACCTTCACCGAAGACGGTTGGGTCCACACACGTGACATCGGCCAGTTCGATGCCGAGGGATTCCTGTTCTTGAAGGACCGAGCGTCGGACATGATCATCAGCGGCGGATACAACGTCTATCCCCGTGAAGTCGAGGACGCACTCCTGACGCATCCTGCTGTTCGTGAGGTTGCCGTGGTGGGCACCGCAGACGCCAAGTGGGTGGAGGCCGTCACGGCGGTGGTCGTCCTCGAGGACGGGACCGTCGAAAACGACTCACTCCAAGCCTCATTGGTGGCGCACGTCGGCGAGCGACTGGCGTCGTACAAGAAACCGCGTCGGGTAGTTTTCGCCGAATCGGTTCCGAAGACCGCCGTCGGCAAGCTCAATCGGAAGGCGCTTCGAGACGAGCTTCGCGACGCTATCTGACTCCGCGAGTGCGGAATTGAACGCTGATTCTCGGCCCGAGGGCTCTCGCACTCTTGGGGACGCAGTGTTCCCAGGTTCGTTGGCAAGATCCGCCCATCACGAGTAGATCGCCGTGACCGAGATTGAACCGGATCGATTCGCCACCCCCGCGGGGGCGCAGAAGGAGCGGGCGAGCGGCCCCGAGAGACAGGATGGCAACCATTGTGTCTTCGGTGCGGCTTCGTCCCGTGTCGTCCCCGTGCCAGGCAACGCTGTCGGAACCGTCACGATAGAAACACAGCCCCGACGTGGCGAAGGGCTCGCCGAGTTCGTTGAAGTAGTGCCTGCTCAGCGCATCCTTGGCTTCGGCGAGAAGTGCGTCCGGCAGCGGTTCGTTTTCTGCATAGAAGCACACCAGCCGAGGTACGTCGACAACGCGGTCGTACATCTGACGCCGTTCGGAGCGCCACGGGACCGTGGCCTCCAGGTTGTCGAACACGGCCGCGGACCCGGTCAACCAGGCAGGGCGATGGTCGACCCAGGCGCCGGCGGTGAGAATGCGTCGCTGCACGGTGCCGTCGAGTTCGGCCAAAGAAACGCCGAGGTCACCGTTGTCGAACAGAGACGGTTGCATCGTGGCGGTCATGGACACCACAGTACACCGTAATCGAACATATGTTCCCATAAATTTCAATTGCGGTGCTGGACGGCTGTTCATCCTTGCTGGGTGATGTCCGTCGGCGTGAACCTTTGAATACTGTTCTCACGCTATTTCGCCGATGAAGGGGACGCCATGACTGCTCCGCGCCAATCACATGCGAACCATCCTGTCCGACAAGGCTTTGCCATCGGGACGACGGTGGCGGCCGCATGCCTGCTCTTCGTTGCCGGCGTAGTCGCATTACTGCAAGGCATCGCGGCTCTCGCAGACAACGATCTCCTCGTCGTCGGAGTCAACTACACCTTCGAATTCGACGTCACGACGTGGGGTTGGATCCACATCGTGCTCGGAATCATCGGCATCGCGGTCTCCCTGGGGTTGTTCGTGGGGATGACCTGGGCTCGCGGGATGGCATTCGTGATCGCGGCCCTCTCGATCGTGGCCAATTTCTTGTGGTTGCCGTATTACCCGCTGTGGTCGATCGTGATCATCGCTCTCGACGTCGCTGTGATCTGGGCCGTCGCGACGTGGCGACCCGACGAGGTCTGATCACCTGACCGGAGTGAGTGGTTCACCTGCGACAGGTGAACCACTCACTGCTCGGTGCGGGGGGCCGGAGTCATCTCCGCTTCGGAGAATCGCGTTCCGGGTCGTCGTTCGGATGCAAGTGCTTGGACGATCGTTGAGGGAAGCCGTGGATCATCGAACACGAGATCCAGCAGATGACGACGGTAGCCAGGCCGAGCCCGATCGAAGCGATCGGTTGCCGGGTGGCCAACCATACGATCAGTCCGATGGCCGTCCCGACGATCAGAATCAGGATGGTGTCGATTCGTGTCGTTTGCATCGAAATCATCGCCTGGCACAGATTGTTTCGCCGGCCCCGCTGGTTTTGGCGGCCCGCCGCCCGGCGAGTGACAGCCGGGGGCAGACCTTGCGCGGCTGACCCCTCGCTCTGGAAATCGCCGCCGCAAGGGATCAATACCCGCGAAATTCGTCCGCGAAACTCCTGGCCGCTAGAACAGGACCTTGGGCCTGTGGCCCGGCGTGCCGAATATTGACTATGACGTAGCGTCATAGTTGATGCTGTTCGTATGCGAATCAGCGACGTGGCCAGGGCGGCAGGCACCACCCCACGGACCGTTCGGCACTATCACCGTCTGGGCCTGCTGGCTGAGCCGAGACGGCTGTCCAACGGATACCGAACGTACGAACTCCCCGATCTGGTCAGGCTGATGCGCATTCGTTGGCTCTCTGCCGCCGGCATTCCACTCGGCTCCATTGCCGCAATGATCGAGCCGGAACCGATCGATGCACGAGAACCGGACGACTTCGCCGAAGATCTTTCTTCCCTGATCGCGGAGATAGACCGGAAGCAGCGCGTCCTCGCAGACCAGCGAGTGCGCCTCGAGGAAATGCTCTCGGCGCGAGGTGCCGGCCGGGTGGTCTCGCCGCTTCCGGTGGAGTTGCTGTCTGCGTTCGACGAGTTGATCGCGTCGTCCCCGACGGATTCGGTTCGGCATGTCTTCGAGCGTGAACGCGACATGTGGGAATTGGTGGCGATCTCGGGAACTGCGCCGCATGAACTGTTCTCCACGGCTGCGCGATTGCTGTCCGACGAGAGTGACCGGAAGCGCATCGTCGATCTGTACCGCCGTTTCGCCGCACTGGCTGGGCGCGAGGTTACCGAGGCCGCATACGAGATCGCGAACTTGTCGTGCGAGTTGGAGGAATCGCTGGCCGAAGTCCTCGGCGACGTGCCCACGGACGGAGAATCTGCAGGTGTGGGCGTCTCGGTCGGGATCGCAGATCTGGTGCCTGATCCGGCGCAACGGGAAGTGGTCGCGCGCGTCGCAGCACGTCTCATGTCTGGAGGAAGTTCATGATCCGAACATTGTGGTTACTCGCGAGAGGTCGGGTGGACGGAGGTTCCAGCGATACAGCGACTTTCGGCTACTCGAGGGGGACCATGTCGATACCGGTGGCATTTGCAGCGGCGAGTGTGATCGAGGCCGTAGCGATTCATTTCCTGGTTCCATGGCCTTGGCTCCGCGTCGTGCTGCTCATCGCAACGGTGTTGTCGCTGATCGCGATCGGTGGGTGGCTTGCCGGACGCGTCGTGCGCCCGCATCTCGTGTCACCTCGAACAGCGGTGTTTCGATCAGGCGCAGGTATACGCGTCGAGGTGGACCGATCCCGGATTTCGCGGGTGAGCATGGTCCGAAGATTCGGTGAGACGGCAAATGCGATTGTCGACGACTGCCTGGTTCTACCGGGGCCCGACGGCACTGTCGTGGACGTCGGCTTCGACCGACCCGTCTCGGTCACGCTCCCGAAACGGCTGTCGAAGGGATCTGGCTCCACTCTGATCGATGGGTTGCGGTTGCATGTCGACCAACCCGGAGAGTTCTGTGCAGCGTTGTCGCGGAACTGAACTCACATCACGTCGTCTGCGATCCGAATGATCGATGTCCTCCTGCATTCGGTGGCGCCCAGCCTGCGCCGAGCGCTCGCAGAAGGTGCTTCCGCAAGAGTGCGCACGGGACCAACCAGGTAACACCCGCGCTCTCGATCTGCTGCGAAGGATCACCCATCTTGCTCCGACCACCGCAGCGGCCGTCAGTGCGGCAATTGCGACAAGAAATGGGGCCCCGAACGTCGTGATCTGATGGAGGGATGCGGCGGTCATGTACCCGAGGGTTGTCTCGGCTGTCGCCCACACGAGGGCACCGACCGTGCTGTACGGAGCCATCTTGCGGTACGACAGATCAGACATCCCGACGAGGTGGGGAGTCAGTGTTCGCACGACCGGGATGAATCGACTTGCCAACACAGCAGGGCCGCCGTGTCGAAGGATCAGTGCCTCGGCTCGTCGCAGTAACCGAGTGGGGACGCGGCGAAAGAGCCTCTCGCTGAAGGGACGCCGGTGAAGCGAGCGCCCGGTGCGGTGGGCGAGGAAGTCACCGACCACGACTGCTATGGCGGCGATTGCGATGAGAACCGCCAGATTGACGTGCCCGTACCGGGCCATTGCGCCACCTGTCACCAGAAGTGTGAACGTGGGGACAAGAGCGCCGACAAGAAGAACGGACTCGGCCAGGACCGCAGTGCCGACCAGTGCGTAGGCACCATAAGCGGGTACATGTCCCAGCAGCCCAACCAGATCGATCACGCGTTCACCTGAGGATCAGACGGGGCGGGGTTCGGTAGGACTTCACGAGACAGTTCCCACACCAGGGCGGGCGGAAGGTTCGCCCAGATTGTCTTGCAGTCCACGGTGAATCGTTGTCGGTATTCGGTGAGAAGCTCCTCGACCTGGCGGTGGCGACGCACTGATTCCCGCGAAGCGGTCACCGAACGCAGTCGACGAGTGCCCCGGTAGGTGAAGTACGTCAAACACCCTCCACCTGTGAGAAGTTCGTCGTAGCGCGTGAGAATGTCCCTCACCGTGCCTGGCGCAAAATTGGTGAACGGTAGTCCGGAAACGATCGCGTCGTAGCGAATGTCATTTTTTATCAATTCAATTCGTGATTCGTGGACATGCGTGCGCGGCCCGCCGAATCTATGGGCGTCGCGAGTGAGCTCGCGCAATCGAGCTGCGAAGCGCGGATTCGTCTCGACGACATCGAGTCTGTCGGTCGGAGAGAGCCGGTCGAGCAGCGCCGTTGTGATGGGGCCCGTCCCTGCTCCGACCTCGAGGACAGTGCGCGGACCGTCGAATCGGGTAACCGGTGCAGTCATCGCCCGGGCAAGTGAGATGCTGCTCGGAGCGACGGCGCCGACGTCGCGGAAACCGTCGAACGCCTCGCGTAGGAACATGGCGGAAGAATTGACTGCGGGGCGGACAGATCGAGTGGAGCGGGGTTTGTCATTCACGGATTCGACGCTACGAATATCGGTGAGCAGGAGAATCGGCCGATCGACGACGGTATACCCCGACGAAAGTCGGGGGTCGTGGGCTCCCATCGTCGGGGTCAATCGGGAGCTGTGACAACTACTGTCATTGGCATGACCTGGGCTGAGAACTCGACCGTCCGTGCAACGGGGCGTCTCGTCATCGTCGCGGTGTTCACCGCGACCGCTATCCAGAACTGTGCGTCATCTCTCGACAGCGGATATCGGGTTCCCGGGATCGTCGTCGCGGCAGTTGCCGGGGCATTGATCGCTTGGCAGAGAGTCCCCTGGTACGTCGCCCCAGTGGTGATTACGGCTGCAACCGGCATTTTCGGCTGGGTTCTTCTGCCGCTGCTGGCGTTGGTCCTGTTCGATCTAACAGTCCAGCGGCGCACGAACATCGCCCTGCTCTTCAGTGCAATCGCGATCGCGGTGACAGCATTCGCGCCTGCTCAGGCCACTCCACAGGCAATCGAGATATCCGCGATGATCATCATTCTCGCGTTGCCGATGCTGGCGGGAATGTGGGTCGGACACCGCCGGAAAAGGATCGCAGTGCTCAACGACGAAGTCGCGCGTCTCAAGCACGAACGGAGTCTGGGGGAGGACCGGGCGCGCGCCAAGGAACGGGCCCGGATCGCAGCGGAGATGCACGACGTTCTCGCGCATCGTCTGAGCATCATCGCTCTGCACTCCGGTGTTCTCGAGGCCAAATCGGCGACCCTCCCCGCTCCGATCGGTGATCGACTTACTCTGTTACGCAACGCATCCACGCAAGCATTGTCCGATCTGCGAGACCTTCTCGGGGCCCTTCACGAATCCCCTGAAGATCTGCCGACTCGACCGGTTCTCGTAGATGTCGACGACCTGACCGAACAAGCACGCGCGGCCGGGCAAGATGTCACGCTCGTAGTCGATGGCACCTCAGCTGACGCCCCTGTCGCCCTTCAGCTCGCTGTACAGCGCATCGTCTTGGAGTCGCTGACCAATGCGCGTAAACATGCGGTAGGAGGTTCGGTAACCGTCCGCCTCGCCTACGGACCACCTGTGACTACCGTGTCGGTCGACAACACGCTCGGGTCGGCATCCTCGGATGCAGCCCCCTCCGGCTACGGATTGGTCGGACTCCGTGAGCGAGTGCTCGCGCTGGGAGGTGAATTCGAAGCGGGCCCCATCGACGAAGGCGGGTGGCGAGTCTCAGCTCGAATTCCACACCCCCATCCGGTCGAACAAGATTGGCAGGAAAAATGATCCGCGTAATGATCGTCGACGACGACGCACTTGTTCGACTCGGCCTCACGGACTTACTTGTCGACGACCCCGACATTGAGGTCGCTGCGCAAGCATCCGATGGCATCGAAGCAATCGAGAAGGCTACCGCTCACCGGATCGACGTTGCGTTGGTCGATATCCGTATGCCGAGAATGGACGGCATCGCGGCGATCTCAAGTCTCCGCGCTCTGCCGCATCCGCCGAAAATTATCACTCTGACCACCTTCGATCTCGACGAATACGTCTACGAAGCAGTGGCTGCGGGCGCCGATGGGTTCCTGCTCAAAGACGCTGCTCCCGGCGAAATAGTGCGCGCGGTCCACACCGTGGCTGCGGGATCGGCCATCTTGCACCCCAATGCTGCCAGGCGACTTATCGACCGCTACCACCGGGCCGATACGAAGGCGGCAACAAATGCCCGCCAACGCATCGAGTCTTTGACGCCCCGCGAACGGGACGTCCTCGACCTCCTCGCTCGCGGGGATACCAACGCAGAGATTGCGCAGGAGCTCGGTATGCGGGAGAGCACGGTCAAAGCTCACGTCAGTCGCATCTTGGCCGCGTTGCAGACCACAAACCGCGTGCAAGCCGCGCTGCTTGTGCGTGACGCCCAGCAATGACGCCGAGCCACGGTGCTCTACGGCCCTGCTCGCGTATTCACCGAAGCGGATCGACAACCAGCCACTCCACCGTGCCACCGACATTCCACAGTGCGTCGGGGTTGTCGAGCGAGGCTGAGTACGTTGCCGCAGCTTGGTTGCCGACGATTTCACCGCTCTCGCCCGACGGCGGGTTGGGCCGCAGGAATTCGGTGGGGTGCGGACCCGGCCATGCGGGAACGTCGAACGGGGAAATGCTGGTGTCGATGAAGCCAGGTCGGTGCACGGTCACCCGGTCGGGAGCCGGTGTGGTTTCCGCCGCCACGGCGAGGCCTGGTCCTTCGACAGCTTTGTCGTCGCTGCTACCGCAGCCTGCCACTGCGAGAACAAGTCCCGTGATCGCCAAACCCGCTACCGGGTGACGTACCTGCACTGTTTGCTCCTCGCCGGGGCTGTTGCTCTACGAGCTCCACTATTGCATCTCACCAACTCCGCAGGATGCGCCTTCCCCTAAGTAAGTGAAAGCCGCTGAACGTGCCCACCAGGAGATTCAAATCGAGAAACTATTCAGCGGGCGATCGGGGTGAGGCGGCGGCAATGGACTGCGCCTGCCACCGTTCCTCGATGCGGCCGTACCGCCACACGAGTAGAGCAATCACCCAGGTGGCGACAAAGAGTCCGACGATGATGAAGCCCATTGCGCCGAGATCCAGGTTTCCGATTGCGCCGAGAACGCCGTCGTGGATGTCGAGTTTGTCGGTGAAGATCGAGATGATTTCCTGGGTCCCGATCAACAGGGCTACTGCCACCGAGAGCCCCGTGATCACCATGTTGTAGTAGATCTTTCGCACCGGTTGGGCAAACGCCCAACCGTAGGCGAAGTTCATGAACGATCCGTCGATGGAGTCGAAAAGCGACATCCCGGCGCAGAAGAGTATCGGTAGGACGAGGATCGAATACCACGGGAGCCCCGTCGCCGCCGCGCCGCCGGCGATCACCAGAAGTCCGACTTCGGTGACGGTGTCGAATCCCAATCCGAACAGTAGGCCGACCGGGTACATGTGCCAGGGCTTGCGGACCATCTTCATGACCGGGCCGAGGATCTTGTTCAGGGCACCGCGGTTGTCGAGTTCCTTTTCGAGTTGTTCCTCGTCAAAGGTTCCGGCCTTGTACTTGGTGTACACCCGATGAATCCCGATGAGAGAGACGAGGTTCAGGATTCCGATCAAGATCAGGAACGTGCCGGAAATGGTGGTGCCGAACAAGCCTGTCCACTTCTCCAGATCGGAGTTGTCGTCGGAAAGGCTGGTGGCCAGTTGCCGCACACCCAAAGCCAACAGGGCGACGAGAACGAAGACGATGGTCGAATGTCCGAGCGAAAACCAGAACCCGACGGACATCGGTTTCTTGCCGTCCGCCACCAACTTCCGAGTGGTGTTGTCGATAGCGGCGATGTGATCGGCGTCGAACGCATGGCGCATGCCGAGCGTGTACGCCGTGACACCGAGTCCGATGCCGAAGACACTGCCTTCGATCGTGTAGTGGCCGGGCACGCCCAGACCGAGAAGAACTGCCCACCCGACGACGTTGAGTGCAACGACGGTGACGGTCATCCCGATGATGCTTCGACGCTGGCCTCGATCCAGACTGTGCCAGGCACCGGCGATTCGAGTGCCCGTCGTGGTCATTGTCGTGGACATCGAACCTCACCGATCTTTCAGTCGCGGCCGGCGGCCACACTACTGAAATCGTATAAGTGTTCAACTGTTCAGATAAGCGCCTGGAGGTTACAAATTGCCCATTCGGGAGTAAAGATATTTTGCTCGTCGATGGGAAATGCTCAGGCGAACACGGTGTTGACCAGCGCGACGTAGATCGTCGTTCCGACGACGATGCTCAGGACGGCATTCTTTCGCCACAGGTGCGCGGCGATAGTGGCGCACACTGCAATCAGTTCGGGTAGGCCGTGAGAAGGGGCGGTGATCGACACCCCTTTGAGCGAATACATGACGAGGATCAACATGATGCCTGCCGGCATGTAGATGCCGAGGTAGCCGACCAAGGCGGAGGAGCGCAGTGGCATGAGCGCGGCAAACGGTATCGCCCGCAGCGCGAAGGTGACCACGGCCATGACGGCGACGGCGGCAAAGATGTACGAGGTGTCAGGCATCGATCTTCGCCTTTCGTGAGTCGTAGACGAAGCGGCCGATCAGGAAGAGCACGAAGGCGCCCATCGCAATTGGCAGCATGTGCTCCGGCGCTGCTAGCCGGGCGACCAGAGCGCAGGTGACCGCGGCGACCGGCACCGCGAATCCGTTCTGTGCACGAATCGCTTCGATCGAGAGGACGACGAACAGCGCGGTCAGGGCGAAGTCGAGACCGACGATCGAGTCCGGAATCCACTGCCCTGCAGTCGCGCCCAGGATCGCACCACCGATCCAGTAGGCGTGCAGGTACAGCTGCGAGTAGACGATGGTGCGACCGGTGAGCGTCCGGGGATCGGCAGTCACCGACATCGCGTAGGCCTCGTCGGTCAGTGCGAACATGCTGTAGAAGCGAGCGAAGGGATTTCGAATCTTTTCCAGCGGAAAACTCAAGGCGTAGAAGACATGTCGAAAGTTGACCAGCAGTGCGGTCAGTGCGACGTACGGCAGTGGTGTCATGGCCGCGACCATTCCGACGGCGAGAAACTCCAGCGATCCTGCGTAGATCAGCGAGGTGAAAGCGACTGCCCACCAAGGACTGAGGCCCTGCTGGACCACAAGAACACCGAGTGCGATCCCGAGTGGGAGCAGGCCGAATCCGACCGGCAGCGACAGCTGGAAGGCATGCCGCCACGCCGGGGTTCGCGGCGGGAGTTCGACGGCAGTTGCGGCCGTCGACGATGCTGGTTCGATCACGACGCAAATCTATAACAAAGATCGAGGTGATCGATTGCTCATAATGCCCACATAGTGAACATTGCGCAATAATAGTGCGATGGATGCCATGGATGACGCAATTTTGTTTCACCTTCGTCAGGACTCTAGTTTGACCAACACCGAATTGGCCGATCTGGTGGGTCTGACGCCCTCGCCTTGCCTGCGCCGCGTGAAAAAGCTCGAAGCCGACGGAATCATCACCGGATACCGGGCGATCGTCAGTCAGGAAGCGCTCGGTCGAGGATTTCAGGTGATCGTCACCGCCGAGATCGGAGTCAATGACCAGGCCACCATCGAAGACTTCGAATCCCAGGTCGCGGCGTTCGACGAAGTGATCGAATGTCGGCGACTGTTCGGAATTCCCGACTATTTCATCCGCGTCGCGGTGAAAGATCTCGCGACGTACGAGAACTTCATGGTCACCAAGCTCAGCGGGCTTCCGGCTGTCTCGAGGGTGACGTCGCTGATCACCATGAAGACCATCAAGAGCGTCGACTGACGCCCGGGCTCACCCGAACCTGCGCCACGTGTCGGTGGTCGGCGTTAACGTCGGAACATGGGATACGAATTTCAAGTCACAGTAGATTCGGCGCACCCGCACGAACAAGCGAAGTGGTGGGCCGCAGCACTCGGGTGGGCAGCGGAGCCTAGCGACGAAGACTTCATCAGGGGCCTCGTTGCCGCTGGTCACGCCAAGGAATCCGACACCACGACCTTCGAGGGAGTTCTCGTCTGGCGCGAAGGTGCGGCCATCAGCGATCCGGAGCATCCTGAACGTCCCCGCGTTCTCTTCCAACTGGTTCCGGAATCGAAGACGGTGAAGAACCGACTCCATTTCGACATACGCGTGGGGGACAAGCGCGAGGATGTCGCAGCGCAACTCGAGAAGGTCGGAGCGACGATCCTGCATCGAGGAGCACAGGGGCCGAGTGTGTGGATCACGATGACCGATCCCGAGGGAAACGAGTTCTGTGTCAGCTAGCGGTACGAACTCGGGGTGTCGCCGGTCCATCGTTTGAAGGCCCGACGGAAGGCGCTGGGTTCGGAGAATCCCAATCGCGCCGAGAGTACTTCGACGGATTCTCCGCGTCGCAGACCGGCGATGGCTACGTCGCGGAGTACTTCCTCGCGCAGCTGATTCAGTGATGTTCCGTCGCGCCGCAGTAGTCGACGCAGGTGGGGAATACTGATCGAGAGCATCTCGGCGATCTCCTCGGCGGTGGAGGTTCGACCCTTCACCCCGAGTTCCAGGACCCGTCGCACCTGCGCCGACGCAGTGCTGTCGTAATCGCGTTCGGACATGAGCTGAATCGGAGATTCTCGGAGGTACTCCTCCAATGTCTCTTCGGTTTGGATGATCGGTGCACGCATTGCCGAGTTGTCGAACTCCAGTGCCGCTCGCTGCGCGCCGAAGGTGACGGGTGCTCCGAAGATGTAGTCGTAGTCCTGCGCCAACCGCGCATCCGGTGCCGAGTAAGGAAATTCGACGGCCCGCAGGCGGACGCGTTTCCCGATCAGCCACGCGGAAAAGCGGTGCAGCAAGATCAGGACGAAATCGGTGGTAACACGTTCTGCTACATCAGGTTCGGCGATACCTTCGCGAGCTCGGACGGCAAAACTCACCCGCGTGCTTTCCTCGCCCTTCTCGATCGACAGTGGGGCGAGCGCCGGCAGTGCGCGGATCACGTCGGACATTCGATCGAAGGCCGATCCGAGATCTGGGCAGTGGATCAGCGTCAGGCAGATCAATCGGAAAGTGCCGCGGGGGACCGGAGCTGATCCGAGGCCGAACAATTCGTCGTCGGTGATCTGCCAAGTGGATTGGATGAAGGTGGTGACCTGTGTCGGGGTGAGTCGGGCGCGAGGGTCGGACAAAGTCTCGAGGTCGATCCCGGCAGTTCGCAGTGCACCCGACAAATCGACGTGATTGTCCGGCGAGAACGCGAGGTAGCGGTGGACGAATGCGGTCGGGATTGTCCGCGCTGTCATGGGTGTGCTGCTCCTTGGAGCAGGTGGAGACGGCGCGCTGCTTCGGACAGAATGTGATCCTGTTTGCAGAAGGCGAAGCGCACCAGGTGCTTCCAATCGTCGCGGTTGTCCGCGAACACGTCGACCGGTACGGCTGCGACGCCGATACGCTCGGGAAGCGCGCGGCAGAAATCTCCCGCGTCGGTCTCACCCAACGGCCTGATGTCTGCGAGAAGGAAGTACGTGCCGCCGCCGGAATGCACGGTGAAACCGGCTTCGGTCAGTGCTTTGCCGAGTACGTCCCGTTTGCCTTGCAGGCTCTGCCGAAGCTCGACCACCCAGGGTTGTTCGTTGGTCAGCGCATACGCAACGGCAGGTTGAAATGGTGCACCGGCGACAAACGACATGAACTGCTTGGCTGCGCGAACACCGTCGATGAGTTCGCGGGGGCCGATCGCCCAGCCGGTTTTCCAGCCGGTGACATTGAAAGTCTTTGCGGCACTGGACACCGTGACGGTGCGCTCACGCATGCCCGGGAGCGACGCCATCGGTGTGTGGGTGAGGCCGTCGAAGACCAAGTGCTCGTAGACCTCGTCACTCAACACGATCAGGTCGCGTTCGCACGCGAGTTCGGCGATCGCTCGAAGTTCGTGATCGGTGAAAACGGTGCCGGTGGGGTTGTGAGGACTGTTGACGATCAGCATCTTCGTCTTGGCGGTGATCGCGCCGCGCAATGCATCGAGATCGACCGCGAATCCGTCTCCCGCGGCTACCAACGGAACTGTGCGACGCACAGCGCCTGCCAATGCGACAGATGCTGCATAGGAGTCGTAGTACGGCTCGATCAGCACTACTTCTTCGCCGGGTTCGACCAGTCCGAGAATCGCAGCACTGATCGCCTCGGTGGCGCCGACGGTGACCAGAACTTCGGAGTCGGGGTCACTGTCGAGTCCGTAGCGGACGCGCCGATCCTCGGCAATGGCCTGCCGCAGCACGGGCATGCCCGGGCCGGGTGGGTATTGGTTGACGCCCTCGACGATGGCTCGCCGCGCTACTTCGAGCATGGCCGCAGGACCGTCGGTATCCGGAAAGCCCTGACCGAGGTTGACCGCGTCGTGAAGGGTGGCCAACGCTGTCATCTCGGCGAAGATCGTGGATGCGAACGGCTGCAGACGCGAGACGGTGCGGTTGCGGGGCGTCGAAGGCATCTTTGCAGCTTAGTCGGCTGAGACCGCATCCTCACATCCGCTCGGGCGCGGTGCTTGTCACGTTTGAATCGCCGCCGTCGTCCAACTCTGTAGAGAGCATCGAATCCGGTGCCCCAGAACAAACGGAGGCTTGCCATGACTCGCATTCCCGCAGTGACACCGTCAGAAGCCAGTCCGTTGATCAAAGTGGCATACAAATTTGCCGCCAGGCAGTACGACGAAGTCCCCGAGCCCTTCGCCGTCCTGGCCAATCACCGCAAACTGTTCGTCGCCGCTGCCCGTCACGAGATGGCCGTGCAGAAGGCGTCGAAGGTGTTGCCGTCGAACATTCGTGAACTGGCCGTCTATCGCGTCGCCTGGACCGTCGGCTGCTCGTGGTGTGTCGACTTCGGGACGATGCTCTCGCGCCTGGACGGTTTGGACATCGACAAGCTGAAAGGGATCGCGAACTACCGGGATTCACCGAAGTACAGCGAGGACGAGCGGGCCGCGATCGCCTACGCCGATGCCATGACCGGCGACCCCCACGGGGAGAACGGAGTGACGGACGAGCAGGTCGCGGATCTCGAGCGCAGGTTCGGGCGGGCGGGCGTCGTGGAACTGACCTATCAGATCGGGCTCGAAAACATGCGCGCCCGGATGTATTCGGCATTGGGGATCACCGAGCAAGGGTTCAGCACCGACTCCTGCCGCGTGCCCTGGGCCGAAGAATGATGCGCTGACTCGTCTACGGCAACTATCGACAATGCTCCGCAGATACGTGATCAGGATTGACTAGTTCACGCATCTGCGGAGCATTTCGGCTTGTTAGGTCCGCACTTGCGACCTACGATCACCTGGTGCCCAACATTCGAATCCGCGAAGCTGCCGGTCTGCTCGGTGTCAGTGACGACACCGTTCGACGGTGGGTCGACGGTGGGCTTCTCACCGCGACGACGGACGACTCCGGCCGCAAGGTCATCGACGGCGCCGAGTTGGCGGGCTTCGCCCGGTCCAACGCCGGACCCGCTCCGGCCGATCCGCTGACGGGCGCGAGTTCGGCCCGCAACCGGTTTGCCGGTCTCGTCACCAAGGTCGTCACCGACAAGGTGATGGCACAGGTCGAAATGCAGTGTGGGCCCTTCACCGTCGTCTCGTTGATGAGTACCGACGCGGTTCGGGAGCTCGGACTCGAGGTCGGGAGTATCGGCGTCGCAATCGTGAAGGCCACCACGGTCATCGTGGAAACGCCGTAACCCTGAAACGCCGTAACTCTGAAAACCTGGCAACTCTGCAAACACCGTAGTACTGAACATACTGGAGGAAATCCGTGAAGCGTGTAGTCGGACTTGTTGCAGCAGGCGCTTTTTCGCTTGCCCTGGTGACTGGTTGTAGTTCCTCCGACAATTCGTCGTCGGAGACGTCGTCGGCCGCTCCGACCACAACAAACTCGAGCGAGAGTGCCACGGGAAGCATCACCGTCTTCGCGGCGGCGTCACTGAAGAACAGCTTCACCGAACTCGGTACTGAGTTCGAGTCCGAGAACCCCGGTTCCAAGGTCACTTTCAGCTTTGCCGGGTCATCGGATCTCGTCGCCCAGATCACGCAGGGTGCACCGGCTGACGTGTTCGCCTCGGCCGATGCCGCCAACATGACCAAGGCCACCGATGCCGGCGTCGTCGCGGGGTCGCCGTCGGACTTCGCGAGCAATACCTTGACGATCGTTGTGCCGCCCGGCAACCCGAAGGGCATCGCGTCCTTCGCCGACCTGACGAAGGACGGGACGCAACTGGTGATCTGCGCTCCGCAGGTCCCTTGTGGTGCGGCTACGAAGAAGGTCGAGACGGCCACCGGTGAGACCCTCTCGCCCGTCAGTGAGGAATCCTCGGTGACGGACGTTCTCAACAAGGTGACGTCCGGGCAGGCCGATGCCGGCATCGTCTACGTCACCGACGCGAAGTCCGCCGGCGACAAGGTGCAGACCGTAGCGTTCCCGGAAGCCACCACGGTGGTCAACCTGTACCAGATCGCGGTGCTGAAGGATTCGAAGAATTCGGAAACGGCAACGAAGTTCGTCGACCTTGTGAAGGGGCCCAAGGGCCTGGCAGTTCTGAGTGACGCGGGATTCGCTGCTCCGTGACACGCCTACGACCGGCAGTCCGCGCCCCGCTCGGGCTGCCGGTATGGATTTACCTCCCCGCGCTGATCGGCGGGGCGTTTGTCATCGCTCCCTTGGCCGCGATGCTTGCCACCGTGCAGTGGTCGCAGTTCTGGGAACTCGTGACTTCCGAATCGTCGGTTGCCGCGCTGAAACTGAGTTTGAAGACAGCGGCGATGAGCACGCTGTTGTGCATTCTGTTCGGGGTACCGATGGCGGCGGTGTTGGCACGCAGCCGCTTTCGGGGACTGTCAGTTCTTCGATCGTTGATTCTGCTCCCGCTGGTTCTGCCGCCCGTGGTGGGCGGTATCGCTTTGCTGTACACGTTCGGCCGCAAAGGGTTGATCGGTGAGCAGTTGGAAGTGCTCGGCATCCAGATAGCATTCTCGACAACCGCGGTGGTTCTGGCGCAGACGTTTGTGGCGCTGCCGTTCCTCGTCGTCAGCCTCGAAGGTGCGTTACGTACTGCGGGCACGCGATACGAGGCCGTAGCGTCGACGCTCGGAGCCCGCCCCACCACGGTGCTTCGTCGGGTGACTCTGCCGCTGGTGCTTCCCGGTCTGGTGTCAGGGGCAGTGCTGGCTTTCGCGCGTGCTTTGGGGGAGTTCGGTGCAACGCTGACGTTCGCGGGAAGTCTGCAAGGGGTCACGCGTACTCTGCCCCTGGAAATCTATCTCCAGCGTGAGACCGATCCTGATGCAGCGGTGGCGCTTTCGCTGGTGCTGGTCGTGGTCGCGGTGGTGATCGTGGTTGCGGTGCGTGGACGCGGATCGGCGGGTTCGTTATGAGTGGCCTCCACGTCGACATCGAGATTCCGGAGCGCGATGTCGTCGCGGCGTTCGACGTCGCGGCCGGTGAGGTGACCGCCATCCTCGGACCGAACGGCGCAGGCAAGTCGACGGTACTGGCGGCGGTTGCCGGACTACATCATCCGCGGCGTGGGTTGATCGAACTCAATTCCCGTGTTCTCACCGATACCGGTAGGGGAGTCGCGTTGGCGCCGCATCGGCGCGGCACTGCTCTACTCGCGCAAGAGGCACTTCTTTTTCCCCATCTCAGTGCGGCTGCGAACGTGGCGTTCGCGCCGCGCAGTGCAGGGCGGTCGCGTCGCGATTCCGCCGAGTCTGCCCGCCATTGGCTGGACGCAGTCGACGCCGGCGATTTGGCTGACCGCAGGCCTTCACAGCTGTCCGGCGGCCAAGCGCAACGGGTCGCAGTGGCGAGGGCATTGGCTGCTGAACCCGAACTGCTTCTACTCGACGAACCGATGTCCGCGCTCGATGTCGCCTCTGCTCTCGCGCTGCGGTCGTTGCTGCGCCGAGTGCTCCGGACCGGGGATCGTACGGCCGTGCTCGTCACGCACGACGCTCTGGACGCACTGGCGCTGGCCGACACGGTCGTCGTCGTGGACGGTGGCCGGGTCGTCGAACGTGGTGACGTACGAACGGTTCTGACCCGCCCGCGTAGTGCCTTCGCCGCACGCATCGCGGGGATCAATTTGCGTAGCGGCACGATGACCGGAGACGGAGTGCTCAGAAGTCCGACCGGGGTGGATATTGTGGGCCGGACGGAGACCGACCTACCGGCGGGCAGTGCCGCCGTGGCGGTCTTCGAACCGCGAGCAGTTTCGGTCTACCTGGATCCGCCGCACGGCAGTCCCCGAAACGCATTTGCAGTAACGATCGCGGAGATCGAAAACCGAGGCGATGTCGTCAGAGTCCGAGCCGAGGACGACGCGGGCCAGCCGGGCTTGTCTGCCGACATCACGGCGAGCGCAGCGGCCGAGCTCGATCTGGTTCCGGGATCGGCCGCTACTATTGTGGCCAAGGCCACCGAGACACTGATCTATGCGCAGGGCGCCGGCTCGTAAACGTCCTCTGCAATCGAATCCGCATAGAGTGACGCGATTTCGGGCGCGTACTTCTCGGCTATCGGCTTGCGCCTGAGCTTCATCGTCGGTGTCAGCTCGTCGCCACCAGGTACCCAGAACGTGGTGAGTACGCGAAATCGCTTGATCTGCTCGGCCCTCGACAGACGCGAGTTTCCCTCGGCGACAGCAGTTGCGACGATGTCGACGACCCGAGCGTCCTCGGCGAGTACTGCGGCGTCGACCGCAAGTCCCAGTGCGCGCGCCGCCTCGACCGCGGCATCGGCGCTGAGCGTGATCAATGCGGTGTTGAACTTCCGTCCGTCGCCGATCGTCACGACCTCACCGATCAACGACGACGACGTCTTCACCGCTGTCTCGATGGCGGCGGGTGACATGTTCTTTCCCGACGCATTGATGATCAGCTCCTTCTTCCGATCGATCACGGTGAGGTAGCCGCCCGCGTCGGCCGTGACGATGTCTCCGGTCGAGAGCCAACCGTCTGCGCTTATCGCTTCGGCCGTCTTCGTCGGTTCGCCGCGGTACCCCTTCATGACCAGCGGGCCTCGAACCAGCAGCTCGCCGTCCGCCTCGATGCGCATTTCCATGCCTGGGAGCAGCTTTCCGACCGTTCCGAGTTTGGTCGGCTCGGCCGGCGCGGTGCTCGCGATGCATGTCAGCTCGGACATTCCCCAGATCTCCGAGATCGGAACTCCCAAGGCTGAAAAGAATGCCAAGGTCTCCGGCGGAATCGGCGCTGCACCGGAAATGGCCCACTTCAGGTCGGCAAAGCCGAGTTTCGCACGCAGCGCGGAGAGAACCATCGCATCGGCTCGGGAGTACTCCGCTTCCAGTTCGGCGGGGACGGATTCACCGGCCCGCAGGTGTGCGAGACGAGTGCGGCCGACGTCGAGTGCCCACTTCAACGCGGCCCGACGCGCGTCGTCCGGTTCGTTGGCGACGGCCGATTCGACGGCAACTTTCAGCTTTTCCCACACGCGGGGGACGCTGCCCCAGATCGTGGGGCGACAATCGGGGAGCGCGGCAGCCACCTGGCCGGGATCCGGTACGACGGTGATCTGGGTGCCGAACACCATCTGCATGTACAGGCAGGTGAGTCGATCCGCGATGTGCGCCGACGGCATGTACGAGGTGATGCGGTCACCGAATTCGACGGGGAGGACTGCGCTGACGGCGTTGGTTTCGAACAACAGACACGCATGAGTCGTCTCGACGCCCTTGGGGTTGCCCGTCGTGCCGGAGGTGTAGATCAACGTGGCGACGTCGTTCGGTTTCACCGCACGCCAGGTGCCGTCGAAATCGAAATCTGATGCGGCAGAATCCTTCATCTGCTCCAAGGTCACGGTGCCGGGCTGGTGGACATGCGATTGCGCGTCGACTACCACGATCGTGTCGAGTGTGGCTCCGGATCGGCGAACGGTATCCACGTACTGGGCCTCGCAGACGAGAACTCGCGCACCGGAATTGGCAAGGATGTAGTGGATGGCTTCGGGTGCCGACGTGTTGTAGACGGAGAAGGACGTCGCGCCGAGGTGTTGGGCGCCGACGTCGATCGGGTAGAACTCGATCCGGTTGCTCATCATCAAGGCAACCGTATCGCCATGTCCCACGCCGATTCCGGCCAATCCCGCGGCAACCTCGCGTACCTGTTCGGCGTACTCGCGCCACGTCAGTGTTCGCGCGTCGCCGATGTCACGTAAGGCCACCGCGTCGGGCGCTACAGCCGACACTCGTTGGAAGGCTGCACACAACGTGGTCATGATGTTCTCCTGGCTGCATTCATCGGGGCCGCTGTGTTTGTCGGTACTGCTGCGGTGGTTCTGGCTTCGAGTTCGCGGATCAGTTCATGTGCTTGCTTGTCCCCGGCCAGGTAGCCGTCGGCCAGGACGTTGACGAATCCGCGTCCCCACGCCCAGGGTTCCCAGGCTGCCGGTGCAAGGGTCCGGCCGGCGCGGCGCGCGATCGCGTCGGCGATCACCGTGGCGGCACGGTCCGGGGAGATTCGATGACGGAGGGGACCGGGTAGTCGAGCGTCGAGTTTGCGCCCGATCTCGTCGTCGTCGAGTGTTGCCCGCGCAAGTTGTGTATCCACCATCCCGAAGTACGCGATGCCGGCAGTGGCGCCGTAGCCGGCAACCTCGAGACGCAGCGCCCGGCCGAGCGCTTCGACCCCCGCCTTGCTGATCATGTACGAAGCGCCGCCCAAACCGGGGGCGAACGACGCCGCCGATGACACGACGACGATGTGCCCACTGTTGCGGATCACCTCGTCGATGGTCGGATGCACGGTGTTGAAGACGCCGGTGAGATTGACGTCGAGCACACGATCGAAGGCGTCGGGATCGATCTGGCGCAATGTTGCCGGGGGAGGGGTGATTCCGGCGTTGGCCACCACGACGTCGATTCTGCCCAGCTGCTCGATGATCGTTTGCACGGCTGCGGTCATGCCGTCCCGATCGCGGACATCGGCCGTCACCGTCACGACTCGCCGTGACTCGAATGCGCGCTCCGCTGCTGCCAGCGAATTCCGGTTGACGTCGACCAGCGCCACCGTCGCCCCACGTCGGTGAAGAGTGCGCGCCAGCGCCGCACCGATACCGTCCCCTCCACCGGTGATCAGAACGACCTTGCCGGCGACGTCGTAGTCGATTCGGCGTCCGGGCAGTGGAATGCCCAGATCGCGGACTGTTCCCGCAATTGCGGACAAGCGTCCCGTCATTGCTTCAGTGCCTTCCGTGTAGAGCGCGGATGAGAACTTTGACCAGCCAGTCGATTCGGGCGGTCCGTCGAAACGTCGTCAGTGGTAGTGGCGAACGGAATCGTTGCCGAGTCGTCGAACGAGCGTAGGTGAACTCCTTCAGGCCATCTGGGCCGTGAACGCGCCCGAAACCGGATGCTCCGACCCCACCCAGTGGCAGGTTGGGAACCGCGGCATACATCACGTAAGAGTTCACCGACGCTCCTCCGGATCGGAGCCGATCGGCAACAGCCGCTCCGTCCTTGCCGAACACGCTTGCTCCCAACGCGTATGGTGACGCATTGACCAATTTCACCGCCTCGTCCATCGAGGCGACCTTGGTGATCGTCATGGTCGGGCCGAAAGTTTCCTCCGTGACGGCGAGGCTGTCTTCGGGTACGTCGACCATGATGGTCGGTTGCACGTACTGACCGGAGATCGAGCCGAGCCCTCCGAGAAGGACATGCCCACCCCGCGATACCGCGTCTTCGATGTGGCGCCGGATGACGTCGACCTGCGAGGGCATGGTGATCGGGCCGATCTTGTCCTCGATGTCGGGCCCCGCATGAACTCGGGCAGCCAAAGTGGTTGTCTTGTGCAGAAACTCGTCGAAGACGTGTTCGTGCACGTATACACGCTCGACGCCCAGACAGGTCTGACCGGAGTTGGACAACGCACCCCACACTGCAGCGTCCGCGGCGGCACCAACATTTCCGTCGGCATCAAGGATGAGCGCGTCCTTGCCGCCGCATTCCATCAACACCGGGGTGAGGGTCTCGGCGCAGGCCGCCATGACTTTCTTGCCGGTGGCGGTGGATCCGGTGAACCCGATCTTGTCGACGCCGGCCAGGCACAGTGCCGCGCCGACGGAACCGTCACCCGTGACGACTTGCAGCACAGGATGTTCAGGGACGACCTCGGCAAACGCTCGGACCAACCATTGCCCGACTGCCGGCGCGAACTCACTCGGCTTGTAGACCACGGCGTTGCCGGCAGCGAGGGCGAACGAGAGCGAACCGAGCGGAGTGAAGACCGGATAGTTCCACGGACCGATCACACCGATCACCCCGAGAGGCCGATACTCCACCGAGGCGGCCTGATTGATCGTCAACAGACTGGAACCGACGCTGCGCCTGCCCAGTACCTTTCGGGCATTCTTCGACGCCCACGCGAGATGTTCGAGTGCCATGGCTATTTCGAGCATCGCGTCGGGGTGCGGCTTGCCCATGTCCCGATGCACGACGTCGGCGAGTTCGGATGCTCGACGCGCGATGATTCCTCGCCACCGATCCAGGCGACGAGCGCGTTGCTCGAATGTCAGTTCTGCCCACCACGCGGAAGCAGCACGCGCGTCGCGCACTGCCTGCGTCACGGTGTCGTCGTTCGCCTGTGTGGTCGTGTCGATCTCGGTCGCCGTCATTGTGGAGTTCCTTGAAGTGTGTGGTGGACGGCGCCGTCGGCCCAGCTGCGAGTGACGCGTTCGAGGATCGGTCGGGACAGAGCCAGAATCGGGGCGAACCACGGCTGCGCTTGCACCGCGAACGTCCAGGTGAGGCGGCTTCCAGCCGAAGTCGGTTCCAGCACCAGATCTTCGGCGAAGCGTTTGAACCCCGGCAGTGACGCCGACTCCACGTAGAACGTCATTCGGTGCCCCTCGTCCCAGCGGAAGAATCTCTCGTTCAGTGAAGCAAAAGCGCCGGCGCGCACGGTTCGGGTAGTCCCGATGCCGAATGGTCTGGCCGAGGTCCAGTCGGCGCCGGTGATCCCGCGCGCCCAGGACGCGAGCGCTCCATCCGAGGTCAACGTCTGCCACACGCTTTCGCACGTCGCTTCGGATTCGATCCGGTGAGTGATCCGCACCGGCGCGGATCGGATGAAGTCTTCGTCGGCCGCAACGAGGGAGAATCTTCCCATCACAGGTCCACCACCAGGGATCCACCGGTGGAACGTGATCGACAGGTCAACATCGAATCGGCACGTTCGGATTCGGTGAGGAGGGTGTCGCGATGATCGACGGACCCGGAGAGCACCCGGACCCTGCACGTACCGCAGAAGCCCTGTTGGCAGGAATACGCGACTCCAGGCAGTGCGCGCCGTATTGCAGCCAAAGTGCTTTCGGATTCGCCTACATCGACGGTGAGACCGGTGCGCGCCAGATGCACCGTGAACTGGTTGCCGTCGATCACCGGAAGCGGCGAGAAACGCTCACTGTGCACCGATCCGGTCGGGTTGCCCGCGAAAGCTGCAGCACGCACCATGTTCATCAGCGGGGCAGGTCCGCAGGTGTAGACCGCTGCGCCGGGCTTTGCAGCGGAGACCAGTGTTTCGACATCCGGCGGGCCGGATTCGTCGTCCGGTCGGATGGTTACCCGACCACTGGAATACTCTTCGATCTCGTGCAGAAAGGGCATCGCTGTGCGAGTTCGTCCGAGATAATCCAAACGCCAGGGGATTCCGCGGCGGTGACAACATTGCACCATGGGAAGTAGCGGAGTGATCCCGATTCCGCCCGCAACGAAGAGGTACGACGGAGCAGCGACAAACGGAAATGCATTGCGTGGCCCTCGGACGTCCACCACCATGCCGGGTTTCAGCGACTCGTGTATCTCGCGCGAGCCGCCCCCACCCTCGTCGATCCTGCGGACGGCGATCCGATACGAGGTCAAGTCGTCGGGGTCGCCGCACAGCGAATACTGTCGTTGCCTTCCCGAGGGGAGAAAGACGTCGAGGTGAGCGCCGGGAATCCACGACGGCAGGGTGATGCCTTCCCTCGGGGTCAAGGTGACACTCAGGACGTCGTCGCATTCGAACCGGACGGACTTCACGTCCAGAGTCATGTCGAACCCGCTGTAGCGGACCGGTCTGGGGCGCGAAAGTATTTGCGCTGCAAGGCTCGACGCAAAGATCCGACGGTATGCGCCCGTAGCCTGCGCGGCAAACCTCAACGACCGAGTCGGTGTGAAGTCGGGTGCGTCGTGAGGACGGTCGGCAGTCGTCTTGTTCATCCTTCACCCTCTCCGGAAGAACGATTGGCGGCAGGTGAGCGAGCGAGGTAACGCATGGCGACGTCCATGTCCCCGATCTGGGACGGATGGAAGCTCGGCCGCAGATACGGGGGGATCTCGGTGACCAGGAATTTCATGTTCGGAACCAGGCCGCGACGAGTGGCGCTGATCAGCTGCAGAGGCCACAGGCGTCCCTTCGCCTTCGACGGGTCCTGTCGGAAAAGGTAATTCATCGAGGCGATGAACAACACGAAGAGCGTGAAGCTGGCCAGCAGCGCCGTGCGAACGCGTCTGGCATAGCTACCGTCCACGTACATGTAGGCGTCGAAAGCCACGTTGCGGTGTTCGACTTCCTCGGCGCCGTGCCACTTGACCATGTCGAGCATCATCGGGTGCATACCGGCATCTTCGAGCGCGGGATCGGTGAGCAGCCATTCCCCGACCACTGCTGTGTAGTGCTCCATGGCAGCAAACAGGCCGAGACGTTCACAGAGCCAGGCGTGCTTGGCTTTTCCGGTCAATCCTTTGTCGCCTAGTATCTTGTCCACGAGCCAGTCCATCCGGCGTGACATCGGTTTCATGTCCATGCCGAGGTCCGCAAGATGTTCGCGTGCACCCTTGTGAGACGACGCATGTGTTGCTTCTTGGCCGACGAACCCCACCACCTCCTCGTGCAGGCGGGTGTCCTCGATGAGAGGGAGTGCTTCGGCGAGTGTCGCGGACATGGCCCGCTCTCCCTCCGGTAACACGAGATGCATGAAGTTGATGACGTGGGTGACCATCGGTTCGTTCGGCACGTAGTGCAGTGGTACACCGTCCCAGTCGAATTCGACGTCGCGGGCAGCGATCGCGTGTGCCTCGTCGGTGTAGCGGCGGGCGCCGGACGGTGCGACGACGGGTGTGCCTCGGAAGGCGTTGATGCCGAGCATTATCGGCTCCTCACGGTTTCTCGAGCAGTGGCGAGTGCTGTGGGCGAGACGGGTTCTACGTGCGAATAGTGAGCGAGGTCGGCCCGCTTGGTCCTGGCACGGAAGGATCGGTTGAATCCGGGATAGAAGGTGTAGTTGCGGCCACCGTCGACGAGGTAGTAACTACTGCACCCGCCTGCGTTCCACACACTGGTGGTGAGTCGGCGATCGGTCGCGCGCACGAACTCGCGCTGCACCTCGGCGCGGACGTCGATGCTGCCGATACCGCGTTGGTCCATTTGGAGAATGCAACTCACGATGTACTCGACCTGCGCTTCGATCGTGACGACCTGTGAGGTGTAGACCACCGAATTGGGGCCGAGAATCATGAAGAAGTTCGGAAACCCGCTGATGGTGGTACCGAGGAAGGCCTCGGCGCTGCCGTTCCACGTTTGCGCGAGGCTGCGGCCGTCCTTGCCTCGGATGATGTCGAACGACGGGTTGTCTCCCATGCGAAAGCCGGTACCCATGACTATGGTGTCGACTTCGCGGAAAGTGCCGTCCGCGGTGAGTACTCCCCGCTCCTGTACCTCGACGATTCCGTCCGTCACGACCTCCACATTGGATGACGCCAGCGCAGGATAGTAGGTGTTCGAGAACGTCGGACGCTTGCATCCGAATGCGTAGTGGGGGAGCAGCTTTGCGCGAAGTTCGCGGTCGCGTACCTGCCGGCGAAGGTGAGCTCGGCCGAGCGCGGCCAAGCCTTCGAGCAGTGACGGCTTGTACACGAATCCGGGTACCAGGGCTTCTTGAAGGAGGTCGAGCCCCTTGCGTGCGAGTCGTTGGACGAGCGGTACCCGCTCGAAGAGGGTGCTCGGCCAGCCGGTCATCGGCTGATCCGGGTGCGGCAGAATCCACGTCGGTGTCCGCTGGAACACGGTCAACGTGTCTGCGAGTGGTTGCAGTCTGGGGATGATCTGCACCGCTGAGGCGCCGGTGCCGACGACTGCGATCCGTTCGCCGCGAAGGTCGTGATCGTGGTTCCAGGCGGCGGTGTGGAACATCTGACCACGGAACGATTCGAGTCCGGGGAGGTCAGGAGTGGCCGGGGCGCTGAACGGGCCGGTGGCCGCAACGAGGAACTGTGCTTCCCACACGGTTTCCGAGGTGTGTACCCGCCAGATCTGGGCATGCTCGTCCCACGATGCCTCTGTCACGTCCTGGTTGCAGTGGAAATGACCGGTGAGTCCGAAGCGGTGGACACAGTCGCGGAGATAGTCGTAGATCTCCGGCTGCAGCGGATACAGCCGCGTCCAGTTCGGATTGGGCGCGAACGAGAACGAATACAGGATCGAGGGGATGTCGCACTGTGCGCCGGGGTAGGTATTGACCTGCCAGGTCCCCCCGGGTTCCGCAGCGCGTTCGAGAACGACGAAGTCGTCGATTCCGGATTGCTTCAAGCGGACGGCAGATCCGATGCCGCCGAAACCGGCTCCGATGACGACGACTCGTGTTCGGCGAGTTGGAGTTTCCTCTTCACTGGCCGATGGCCCCGAGGGTGGGTCGATGTCGACCATGTGTGACGCCTCCTGATTGGTGCGTGAACAACTGAACGAAGAGTAAGTCTGACATCATGTGATGTCAACAGCGGTTGATGTCAGAATTTGTTCGACTGACATCAATCGCTGTCAATTCGCTCTCGAGCGTCACCACGATCACCTGAGGTCGAGAGCACTGCCGGTCAGTGAGAACATGGGGGCATGACGGATATCGAGGCTCGGCGCACCGGCCCGCGCAGGTGGCGTGGGCAGGAACCGGAAGACCGCCGCGCCGCGCGCCGGGCGCAGCTGATCGAAGCCGGATTGCAGATCATGGGCACCGAGGGCGCGGCTGCCGCGACCATGCGTGCGACCTGCCGCGAGGCCGCGCTGACCGAACGGTACTTCTACGAGAGCGTCACCAACCGTGACGAACTGTTGGTCGCCGTGCTCGACGAAGTCGTCCTCGGCGCTCGTGACACCATTCTGGACGCTCTCGGAGCCGCGCCTTCCGAACCGTCGGCCCTGATCCGTCACGTGGTGAAGGCCTTCACCAACTACGTATTCAAAGATCCGCGCCGTGGACGCATCATGTTCGTCGAATCCCAGGCGGAACCTGCCCTGTGGGACCGGGGGCGAGAACTGATGGCGGAGTTCACCAATCCGATTTCCGCGTCGCTGGAGCTGATGTACGGCGGCGAGACGGCCGACTCCGCCAACTCCGAACTCAACTCGGTGGGGCTGTTCGGCGCCCTCGCGTTCATCTATCAGGCGCACACCCCGGCCTCCAAGATCTCTCGAAAGCGGTTGGTGGAACACATTTCGCTCATGGTCGAGGCCCAGGCGACCGTCAACAGCACGCCGGCGAGAAAAGAATGAACTCGGTGCCGGTCGCCAGTGGAAAGCGTCTCGGACCCGAAGACCGCCGTGAACAGATCATTGTCAGCGCGGCAAAGGTTTTCGAGGAGAAGCCCTATGCCGACGTCTCGATGACCGAGTTGGCCAAGGCCGCTGGGGTCGGTCGTCCGCTGCTCAATCATTACTTCGGCTCCAAGCGCGAGTTGTATCTCGACGTCGTACGGCGATTCGTCTTCATCCCCGAAGTGGCGGTGGACCGCATTCCGCGATCGGCGAGCCAGGAGAAGCGGATCGCCGCCGTGATCGATCGGTGGCTCGACGTCGCCTGGCGTCATCGAGACATGTGGATCTCGACAGTCATGTCCGACGACCTTCGCCGTGATCCCGAGATGGATCGGATCCTGCAGGACGCGGACGACGTTGCCGCGCGACGCATGATGGATGCGCTCGAGATTCAACCGACTGAAGGCAGCAAGGCCGCTGTTCATTCGGTGATCGTGGCGTACGGAGGATTGGCGAAGGCCGCCAGTAAGCAGTGGTTGGTGACCGGGTCGCTGGACCGCGAACAGGTGCACCTTCTGCTGGTACGCAGCTTGCTGGCAATCGTGCGTGAAGTGCTGCCGGCCTGCGAGGCGGACTCCTGATGGCTCAGAGAGATCTCGCGACGAGGTCTTTCATGACCTCGTTCGATCCGGCGTAGATGCGCTGAATGCGAGCGTCGGCGTACATCTGGGCGATGGGATATTCGAGGACGTAGCCGTACCCGCCGTGCAGTTGTACGCACCGGTCGATCACGGCGCACTGCTGATCGGTGAGCCAGTACTTGGCCATCGCGGCGGTAGTCGCATCGAGCTGCCCGGCAAGGTATTTGACGATGCAGTCGTCGATGAACGTTCGTGAGATACGAGCGATGGACGCGCACTCGGCAAGTTCGAAGCGGGTGTTCTGCAGATCGAAGAGCGTTTGCCCGAACATGTTTCGCGATTTGCTGTACTCGACGGTGATGGCGACTGCACGCTCCATTGCCGCAGTGGCAGCAACCCCACAGATCAATCGTTCGGGCAGTAGCTGTTGCATCAGCTGGGCAAATCCTGTGCCTTCGCGGTCCCCGAGCAGGTTTGTCACCGGCACGCGCAAGCCGTCGAAGAACAACTCGGTGGTGTCCTGGCCCTTCTGTCCGACCTTCTCGAGTATTCGCCCGCGCTCGAAACCCGGTGTGTTGTCGTCGACCTCGGCCACGATGAGCGACACTCCTCGCGCTCCGAGGCTGGGATCGGTTTTGGCGGCAATGATCACCAGATCACAATTGCGGCCGTTGGAGATGAATGTCTTTGCGCCGCTGATCAGATAGTCGTCACCGTCACGGACGGCGCGGGTGGTGATGTTCTGTAGGTCGGACCCGGTGCCGGGCTCGGTCATGGCGATTGCGCCCACCCATTCGCCGCTCACCAACTTCGGTAACCAGCGCAGTTTGTGCTCGTGATCGGCGTAGGCATTGAGGTAGTGCGGCACGATTCCCGAGTGCACACCGAGTTGGAGTGAATGATCACCTGCCATCACCTGCTCGTGAAACAGGACGGCGTCGTGTGCGAAAGTTCCTCCTCCGCCGCCGTACTCGGTGGGGATCGACATGCCGGCGAGCCCGAGTGTCCCGAGTTCCCGATATGCAGACTTGTCGGGAAAACCCTGGTCCGCGAAGCGTTTCTGGTGCGGTGTCACGTGTTTGGCGAAGAAGTTCCTCGCCAGGTCGCCAACGGACTCCAATTCGTCGTCCATCCACGGGGACCGTCGTTCTGTGGTCCGGGTTGCAGCGACTGCGGTTGATCCTTGCGTCATCGTGATTTCTCCCGATCGATGAAGTGCGACCCGCGAGCGGATCTGACCTCACCTATCATCCACACTGTTGACGGTGTGTCAATAAGGGGCTGGTCGAATCGACCTCCAGACCCGCCTCGAATGCCACGTCGCCCGCCCGCAAGAATAGGACGACACAGACACGAACAGGCCGGCGCGAAGGATGGGCAGTGGACCCCGAAGAAACATCAGCGGGTCACGAGTCCAGCCTCCCGGCACCGCGGCCGGCGCGCAGCGTCCTGTTCGGATTGCCGCCGGTGGGAAACCGGTATCCAGGAGCTGTTCGAGTCGCACTCGCCCTGGCGATTCCGGCGTCCATCGCCACGCTGCTCGGATTCGGACCTACTTCACTCCTGGTCGGCCTCGGCGCATTCGCGTCGATCTACGGTGAGGGGCGCCCGTACCGGAGCAGATGGAAGGCAGTCGGTATCGCCGCGACGGTGCTGACGATCCTGTCCTTCATCGGGGCGTCGGTCGGGGAGCCGGTCCACCGAGCCATCGCCGCGGGCGCGCCGACGTTTCTCCTGGTCTTCGTCGTACTGATCATGGCGGTCGTGGTCTCGACGTGCGCCTTTACCGTCGACGCACTTCGATTGGGCCCACCGGGCGCGTTCTTCCTACTGCTCACCACCGAGATCAGCTCCGTGATCGCCACTCCCGGCCAGCCGCCGGTCGAGGTCGCGACGTGGACGGCTGTCGGCGGGATCAGCGCGGTGGTCGTCTCGATGACGGGCATCCTGTGGGCACCGAGAGCGATAGAGCGCAGCGCGGTACAGGCAGCCGTTTCGGCCGTTGCGGAGTACACGGAAGCACAGGCGACGTACGCCCCGCCGGAGTTGGCGCGAGACAAGCGCCACGCTGCCGCGCTTCGCCTGCACGACGCGTGGCAGTGCCTGTACCGCGGCGCAATCGTCGGGAAGGACCACCCGTTGACCCGCGAACTCCAACGAGCGCAGATCTCGATGGCAAGGGCGATCTCCGACGACCACGATCCCGAACTCATGGCGGACCCCGCATTCGACGTCGACGAGGTCGGTGCTCATCCACCTCTGCCGGATCCGACGATCCGGTATCGGTTCCTCCGCGCCTGCAATCCGTCCAGCCGAGCGTCGATCACGGCCCTTCGGCTGTCAGTGGCCTGTATGGCGGCGGGACCCCTCACTGTTCTGCTCGGCATCGATCGCCCGGACTGGGCGGTGATCGCCGCTGCGATGGTCCTTCACCAGGGGCCGGATCGGATACTGGGCACCTATCGCGGAATCCATCGCATCGGCGGAACCGTTCTCGGGTTGATTCTGTTGGGCGTCATCTATGTATGGGGTCCGACCGGTCTGTGGATGGTGGCGGTGCTTGCCGTCCTGATGGCGGGGATCGAGCTGTTCCTGGTGCGGAACTACGGGATCGCCGTCATCTTCATCACCGCCCTGGCCATTCTCCTCGGCGCTGCCGGTGGTGCGCACGGGACCGTCCAGCATCTGATTCTCAGCCGCATGCTCGAGACGGCAATCGGAGTCGTGGTGGCGTTGATCGTCCTGTGGACGGTCGGACGCGGGGCACATCGACGGACTTTGGTCTGGGTGGACGAACGCGCCGGCAGTGTCCTGTTCAAGCTGCTGACCGAAATCCGCGCAAGGCACTATGCACCACAGGCGAATTGGTCCGAGCTTTCCGAGCTTCGTCGCGACCTGGACTTCGAACTGCGAGGCAGCACGATGGCCGGGATCGACGCCGCCCACAACGAACCCGAATGGGCGTCGCAGCGGTGGGGAACGCACACCGCACTACATCACCTGGGATCGGATGTGCTGCACCGGCTGTGGTTCGGAACGCAGGTGTCCAGGTCGCACCTCGAAGAATGGGAGTCTCGCTACTTGCGCTCGGGTTCGGTGTGATCGAGCATCGGCACAGCGCTGAACTTGGCTGGATTCGCGATGTCGTAGGCCGCGCACACAACTCCGTCGCGAACGGTGAAGCCGGCGACTCGCGCGGCGAACTGTGGGTACTGGTCGTCCCCGGGTGAGCCGGCGAATACACCGCCGAGCTGTCCATTGACGAGAACCGGTGACATCGAGAACACCGCAGCGGGTCCGTACTTGCGCGCCAACCCCAGGTAGAACCGCGCCACGCGATCACTGCCACGGACGATGTTGACCGCCGTGCGGGTCGTTCCGCCTGCGTCACCGATCAGTACGGCATCGGGATCGAGTGCATCGATCACGGCGTTCAGATCTCCACTCGCGATAGCCGTCACCAATCGTTCGACTGCGGCGGAATGCTCCTCGCTGCTGACCGGTACCGGCGCCGATGCTGCGGCTTTCCGAGCCCGTGAAGCCAACTGTCGGGCGGCGGCGACTTCGATGTCGAGGATACGGGCCACCTCGGCGAACGGTACGTCGAAGCCGTCGTGCAGGACGAAGGCGACTCGTTGAGCGGGCGTGAGGGTGTCCAGGACGACGAGGGCAGCAAAGCGATTCTGTTCCTGAGCCACCACGTACGCGAGCGGATCGGGTGTCGCTGAGGGTGTGCTCGCGGTGGTGGCGACGGCCGTGACGATCGGCTCCGGAAGCCACTGTCCTACATAGCTTTCTCTGCGCACCGCGGCCGACTTGAGATGATCGAGACAGATCCGCCCGACAACGGTGGTGAGCCATCCGCGCAGTTCGCGGATCTCGAGGTCGGCACCTTCGCGTGATTGCGCGACTTGCAAGCGTATCCAAGTTTCCTGCACCGCGTCCTGGGCGTCACTGAAACTGCCGGTGAGCCGGTAGGCCACCGACGTCAGATGGCCACGGTGTTGCTCGAAGTCTTGCGCAGTCGTCGGCGAAAGCATGCCATCATGATACGGACCTGACACTTTAAATCCGGCATGAATGTAACCGTTGACCCAGGTAGTGGGTGCCGACGTATGGTTTCGGCACTGCTTACGGCTCGATTCCGTCGTCACATTCATTGGAGTCTCACGTGTTTCGGTCTTTCCCGCTCATGTCGCTCAACTGTTGTCGTTGAACTGACATTCCCCACACCTGCCTGTGCCGAGCGCCGCACACGGCGCTCCGGACAGGTGTAGCCGAGAACTGAACCAATCATCTTCTACAGGAAGCCACTTCATGATTCGCCCTCGTTTCGCGCGCTCGGTAGCCGCGGTCGTCGCTCTTGTCACTCTGTCCAGCCTCGCCGTTGCCTGCTCGGGCTCCTCCGACGAAGTGGTCAAGACCGCCGACGGCAAGACCGTCCTGCGGTACGAAGGCAGCACCGGACAGGTCATCTACCCCGAGTTGGCCGCCGACCTCGGCTACTTCAACGACGTGGAGCTCAACTGGATCGGTGACACGACCAGCGGCCCTCAGAGCATTCAGAACGCGGCGACCGGTCAAACCGAGTTCGGTGGAGCGTTCAACGGTGCCGTGGTGAAGTTGGCTTCCGCAGGTTCGCCGATCACCTCGGTCATCGGGTACTACGGCTCGGACAAGGAGAGCTTCAACGGGTACTACGTGCTCGACGACAGTCCGATCAAGTCTGCGAAGGACTTGATCGGCAAGAAGGTCGGGATGAATACCCTCGGCGCGCATCACGAGTTCGTCGTGCGTGAATGGCTTGCGCGACAGGGGCTTACGCCGGACGAGATCAAGCAGGTGGAATTGATCGTGGTGCCGCCGGTCAACACGGAACAAGCGCTGCGGCAGGGACAGATCGACGTCGCCACTCTCGGCTCGGTCTTCCGTGACTCCGCGCTCGAACGTGGTGGTCTTCGTGAGCTGTTCACGGACGAATCGCTGTTCGGCTCGTTCACCTACGGCACGTTGGTGTTCCGTGACGACTACATCGCGCAGAACAAGGAGGCGGTCGCCGATTTCGTTCAGGGAACAGCGCGAGCCATCCGCTGGACTCAGACGCACCCACGTGAGGAAGTGATCGCGAAGCTGACCTCGATCATCAACAACCGAGGACGCAACGAGGACACCAAGCTCATCAGCTACTGGAAGAGTCCGGGAGTCGCCGGCCCCGGCGGAACGATCACCGATACCGAGATCAGCACGTGGATCGACTGGCTCACCCGAAACGGCGAACTCGAAGAGGGGAAGTTGAAGCCGTCGGACATCTACACCAACGAGTTCAATCCATACGCCAACGGAACGTATTCACCCGACAGCGGCGCTGACGGACAGGCACTGGAGGCAGCAAAATGAGCACAGAACCGAAACTACGGCTCGAGCACGTCACCAAACAGTTCGACATTCGTGGGACCGACGAGGTTTTCACCGCAGTCGAGGACATCAACATCGACGTGGCGCCGGGGGAGTTCCTGGTACTCGTAGGGCCGAGTGGTTGCGGCAAGTCGACTCTCCTTGACCTTCTCGGTGGACTCAGTTCGCCCACTTCCGGTCGAATCCTTCTGGACGGCAAGCAGATCACCGGCCCCGGCTTGGACAGGGGGATCGTCTTCCAGCAGTACGCACTGCTTCCGTGGCGCACTGCACGTCACAACATCGAGTTCGGACTCGAGGCGAAGGGCGTCAAGAAGAGCGAGCGACGCGAACTCGCCGAGCACTACCTCGAACTGGTCGGTCTGCAAGGCTTCGCGGATCGCTATCCGCACGAGTTGTCCGGCGGAATGAAGCAGCGAGTTGCGATTGCTCGCAGCTTGGCCTTCGATCCCGAGGTGTTGCTGATGGACGAACCGTTTGCAGCCCTGGACGCACAGACACGGGAGTCGCTGCAGGATGAGCTTCTGCGCATCTGGAAGGCCACCGGCAAAACGATCCTGTTCATCACCCACGGAATCGACGAGGCCATCTACCTCGGACAACGTGTTGCCGTGCTGACCTCGAGGCCGGGGCGCGTCAAGACGATCGTCGACATCGACATCGACAGGTCCGGCGACGACGTGCGATCCGGTGAGGAGTTCCGAGTGTTCCGGCACCGGATCTGGACACTGCTGCACGGTGAAGTCGAGCGCGCCCGCGCCGGCGAACTCGATCCCGCCAAGGAGGTTGCACATGTCTAGCGCATTGGCAACGCCGGACGTGGTCGTCGACCCGAAACCGTTGCCCGACAAAACACCTGACATTGCGCAGCGGAGCCAGGCCGGCGGTAAGGCGGCGCGTTACGTCGGTTCCGCCGCGTGGCGGATCGCCAAGCCGTCGATTGCGATCGCGATTTTCCTCGGGATCTGGGAAGCGGCACCTCGGCTCGGGCTGGTGGACAAGGTTTTCCTCCCACCCTTCACCGAAGTCGTGTCCGCATTCTTCACCCTCGCCGAGAACGGACAACTGCAAGAACATGTCTCAGCCAGCCTGACGCGTGCGCTGACCGGATTCTTCGTGGCCATCGCGATCGCGATTCCGTTGGGAATTGCGATCGCCTGGTACCGCCCGGTCTCCGACTTCCTCAACCCGATTCTCGAATTGTTCCGTAACACTGCAGCCTTGGCGCTGCTTCCCGTTTTCGTGCTGATTCTGGGAATCGGTGAGGAATCGAAGATCGCCCTGGTGATCTACGCCTGCACCTTCCCGATTCTGCTCAACACCATTTCCGGTGTCCGCACGGTCGATCCGCTGCTGATCAAGTCCGCTGCCTCGCTGGGGTTCTCCTCGATTCGGCTGTTCCAGAAGGTGGTTCTACCCGCTGCGGTGCCCACGATCTTCACCGGAATTCGCATGGCCGCCGCATCGTCGATTCTCGTACTGATCGCCGCCGAAATGGTCGGGGCCAAAGCCGGTCTCGGGTATTTGATCACCGCCTCACAACTCAACTTCCAGATCCCGAACATGTACGCGGGTATCGTCGCGATCTCGTTGCTGGGTCTGACGATCAACGCGATTCTGGTCCTGATCGAACGTCGGCTCTCGCGCTGGCGCGTCACGACCTGACCCCACTTTCACGGAAAGATTCTGCGAACTCATGTCCGAACGACAATTTCATCTGAACGCCTTCCTGATGGGCGTCGGCCATCACGAGGCGGCGTGGCGCCACCCACACACAAATGCGGCCAACCTTCTGGACGTCAAGCACTTCCAGGAGTTGGGAAGGATCGCCGAACGAGGAAAGCTGGACTCGGTGTTCTTCGCCGACGGACTGGCAGTCGGCCCGCGGGTCAAGCACAACACGCAGGCGATCTTCGAACCCGTGACCCTGCTCTCGGCGATCGCTGCAGCCACCGACAAGGTGGGTCTGATTGCGACGGCGTCGACCAGTTACAGCGATCCGTACACTCTCGCAAGAAAGTTCGCTTCCCTCGACCACATCAGCGGGGGACGCGGCGGATGGAATATCGTCACGTCGGCCGGCGCCGACGAGGCGGCCAACTTCGGCCTCGATGCAGTACCGGCGCACAGCGGTCGTTACGAGCGTGCCGAGGAGTTTCTGGACGTGACGCTCGGACTCTGGGACAGTTGGGAAGAGGGAGCCGTTGTCCTGGACGAAGAGACCGGAATTTTCGCCGATCCTGATCGTGTCCATCGGATCGACCACGACGGTGAACGATTCACGGTCGCCGGTCCGCTTAATTCGCCGAGGTCTCCGCAGGGACGTCCGCTGCTGGTGCAGGCCGGTTCCTCCGAAAGCGGTAAGGATTTCGCGGCGAGATATGCCGAAGCCGTGTTCACCGCTCAACGGACTCTCGAGCAGGGGCAGGATTTCTACAACGATCTCAAAGCTCGGCTGATCAAGTACGGGCGTAGTCCCGACGAGATCAAGGTGCTGCCGGGCATCGTTCCCTTCATCGCGGATACGGAAGAAGAAGCCAAGGCCCTGGAGCAGTCGTTCACGGACCTGATCTCTCCGGAGTATTCACTGCGCCAACTCTCGAACATGGTGGGCGTCGATCTCACCGAACATTCCCTGGACGCCCCGCTGCCGCCACTGCCGGACATCGATCGGATTCAGGGAAACAAGAGTCGATACCAACTCGTCAAAGACCTTGCAGAGAGCGAAAAGCTGACCGTTCGAGAGTTGATCGGCAAACTCGGTGGTGGCCGAGGACATCGGACGTTCGCCGGGACACCGGAGCAGGTGGCCGACGAGTTGACCGAATGGTTCGACAAGGGCGCCGCGGACGGCTTCAACATCATGCCGCCGTACCTGCCGGGTGGGCTCGAGGTCTTTGTCGATCGGGTCGTGCCGATTCTGCAGGCGCGTGGGCTCTTCCGAACCGAGTACACCGAATCCACCCTGCGGGGCCACTACGGCCTCGATCGTCCGGCGAACCGGTTTTCGCGGGCCGCTGACGCGGCAGAAGTGAGCGCGTGACGGAAACTGTACCCAAGGAACAGCCGGCGATTGCCGGGCTCAAGCCGCTGGTGACAACGGTTTTCGTGCCGGCGGCCATCTTCGGGATCGGTCAGGGTGCGGCTGCCCCCATCATGGCCGTGACAGCCCGGGATCTGGGTGCGTCGGTCGCCGTCGCCGGCCTGATCGTTGCCCTCGGTGGTTTGGGCGCCGTACTCGGTGACCTCCCGGCCGGACGGATAGTGTCGCGTTTCGGTGAGCGAAGATCGATCATCGGCGGAAGTTCCTTGGGTGCAACAGGAGTGGTGATCTGCCTGCTTGCGCAGACTCCGTGGATGCTGGGAGTCGGAGCACTGCTGACCGGACTGGCGAATGCGGTGTGGGGCCTCGCGAGGCAGAGCTACCTCGCCGAGACCGTGCCACTCGGGCTACGGGCCCGAGCGATGTCGTCGTTCGCGGCGATGTGGCGGTTGGGTTTCTTCCTGGGACCGCTCATCGGTGCCGGCGTGATTCTCCTGGTGGGCGCGCGCGGAGGATTCCTGGTCCAGTTGGTGGGCGTCGTACTCGCCGGGGCACTGATGGCTCGCGTTCCCGACCCGCCGCGAAAGGCGCAGGCGAGCATCGGCGATCACGGGCACGTCACCCGCCCGGACATCCTTCGCCGTCATCGTGCCGCCCTGTCGACGCTCGGGACAGGCTCCCTTCTGATGGGCGCGGCCCGTGCTTCGCGGGAGGCGGTTCTGCCGCTGTGGGCACTGCACCTCGGGTTGGATGCAGCCCAGGTGAGTGTGATCTTCGGTATCGGTGCGGCCGTGGACCTGCTGTGCTCGTACCCGGCCGGACACATCATGGACCGGTACGGCCGCAGGCTGGTCGCGGTGCCTTCTCTGACGGTGATCGGTGTGTCGTACCTGATGCTGCCGTTCTCGACGGGTGCGCTGGGACTGACCGTGGTCGCCGTCGTGATGGGGATCGGCAACGGATTGGGCAACGGCGTGATCATGACTCTCGGTGCCGATATCGCTCCGCCCGAAGAGCGCGCCGAGTTCCTCGCTGCATGGCGATTGACCCACGACACGGGCATGTTCGGTGGGCCGCTCGCGATCGGTCTTCTCGCCGCGGTGTTCCCGCTCGGGTGGGCGTTCGCCGCACTGGGCGCGACTTCGTTCGCCGGCGCAGCAATGATGTTCCGCTTCATTCCGATCTACTCGCCGCGGGTGTCACCCCGCTCGCGCGTCGGGAAACGGTAGGTACGCTCGCTACATGCGATTCGGACTGTTCGTACCTCAAGGCTGGCGTCTGGACCTGGTCGGCATCGACCCCGCGAAGCAGTGGGAGGTGATGCGAGACTTCACGCTGCGCGCGGAGGCAGGGCCGTGGGAATCGGTGTGGGTCTACGACCACTTCCACACCGTTCCCCAGCCGACGGAAGAAGCGACTCACGAGGCGTGGACATTGATGGCCGCACTCGGTGCGTCGACGTCGCGTATCCGACTCGGCCAGATGTGTACCGCCATGAGCTACCGCAACCCGGCGTACCTCGCCAAGGTCGCTGCAACCACCGACCTCATCACGGGTGGACGCGTCGAGATGGGAATCGGCGGTGGATGGTACGAGCAGGAGTGGCGCGCATACGGCTACGGCTTCCCCTCTGCCGGTGAGCGTCTGGGCCGACTCGACGAAGGAATCCAGATCATGCAGCAGGCGTGGTCGACCGGCAGCGCCACGCTCGACGGCAAGTACTACCAGGTCGACGGAGCGCTGTGCCGCCCACTTCCGTTGCAAGAGGGCGGAATTCCCATCTGGGTTGCCGGCGGCGGCGAGAAGGTCACACTCAAGATCGCGGCCAAGTACGCGCAGTACACCAACTTCGACGGCACCCCGGAGGGCTTCGTGCACAAGTCGGAGATCCTGAAGAAGCACTGCGACACCGTCGGTACCGACTTCGACGCCATCGTGCGTTCGGCCAACTACAACGTGGCCATCGGCGCGACGGAAGCCGAGGTGGCTCAGCGGTTGGAGACACTGAAAGCCAGACTGACGCCGCTGGTCGGCGAAGCTGCCGCCGATGCGTCGCTCGACGCCTTCCGCGGAATGCCTGCCGTGGGTACACCCGAGCAGATCATCGAGAACCTGTCGGCGCTCAAGGCGCAGGGACTCGAGTACGGAATCTTCTACTTCCCCGAGGCCGCGTACGACACGTCGGGAATCGAGATGTTCGAGAAGGAAGTGCTTCCCGCGCTCGCGTAACCGTTGGGGCTAGCGCAGGGAGTCGGGAAGATCGGCCGGTTTGATCAGAACCCGGCGATCGGGGTGAGTGCGAACTTCTTCGGAGTCGGGAATCCGGCTCTGCAGGAAGTTCCACTCGCTCGCGCTGACAGCGGCGATCGCTCGTGCCAGGACGGCCGAGTCCTTGGTTCCCCATTCGATCGGCATGGGACTGACCATCTGCCAGGTGTCTGCCTTGCTTCGGGTGGAACGATCCGAACGCAGCGCCACCGACGGAATGCGGTCGCCGACTCGCCACTTCGGATTGAGTCGACCGTTGCGGCTGACGAGCGCGTACTTCGGCGCCCCGGCGGCCGGCTTCGCGATGTCGATCAGCGCGGTCAGCGTCGCCGCACGCGGGTGGACCTCGGTGACGATCGCAGGGACCAGTGGGTTGTTCGCATACAGAGATTCGACGCTTCCCACCTTGCGGGGCGCCCACACCGCCACCCACAGTGAACTGGCCGCACCGATGGCGAGGACCGCGCCGATGATGATGGACCACACCTCGCCCATGCTGATCAGCCAGGCCCCGACGGCGGCGAGGACGATCGCGAAGATCACCGCAGAAATCTGCAGGCGGCGTACGTCGGCCAGTGTGTCGTTGACCGACTTGGCGTGAGCCTTGTCGACGGTGAACTGGAAGTCAGCCACGAAAAGTTCCTTCGGGTGGTGCCGGACGATCTAGGACCGGCCCCCGATCGCACGGGGACCGTCCACCAGCGTAGCTAGTTTCGCGCGCGCTCCCACATCTGCAGGTAAGCCTCGGCGCCTCGGCTCATGTCCTCGATGATGGTGTCGCCGTCGGCTCCCGCAGCGATGCGCATGTCCGCGATCCAGTCGGGAATCATCCCGTACTGCGCCACACCGTCGGTGTTCACGTCGAAAATCCGGGTGCCGGCGCGCTGCTGGTCCATGACCGTGCCGTCGAAGGCGGTGTACGGATACTGCAGCGGATTTTCGGCGGCGTCACCGCGCGGTGCGGCCTGCGGCCCGAAGCCGTTGGTGTCGGCGCCGTAGCCGAAACCGAAGTAGTAGTTCTCGCTTCGCATCGCCCGCGCATCGCGCCATTGGTCGATGAATCCACGCTCTTCGGGCTTCTCGTCCGACGCGTCCAGTTGCCCGGCGTACAGGGCGACGAAACCGCCGAGCGCGTAGATCCGCTTGTACAGGCTCGGGTCGCTCCAGCTGTGACTCGAGACGACACCGGAGTAATTCGCGGCTTCGAGAATATCGAGGGCTGCTTCGGCGGTCTTGACGCTCATGTGGTCGATGTCCACGATCATCCCTAGGTCCATCAAACCTCGGATCATGTACGCGCCGAGGTCGGTCAGGCCGTGCGAATTACATTGCGGACCAGCGGGGTACACCGGAAGCGTCACCCCGGGTGGGAGTACTGCGAGAAGGTTCTGTGCGCCGTCGACCTTGGTGGGCAGCACGTTGTCCTCGGCGACGCCGGTGCATGATTCCGATTGCCAGAACTCGCCGGTACCCAGGTAGTTGCCGATGTTGACGGCGACGCCGGTGACGCCGCCGTCGAAACGGGCACCGCCCAGAGCGTTGTCGAACTTGTGCGTGACGATCATCTGCCGGACACCCAGGTCGTACAACTCGTCCAGGCCGCGGTCGATGTCGTCCTCGGTGCACTGCGGAATCCCGTTACGCACAGAGCAACCGAAGGGTTCGGATACCTCCACTCCGAGGGTGACGGCGAGCTTTCCGTCGGCGGCCACCTGCCTGGCTTGTTCGGGGGAGCTCACGATGCGGAACCATCCGCGGCCGGGTCCGCCGTACTGGGCGTCGATGTAGTCCTGGAGTTCGCGTGTCTGCTGGGCCTGGATTCGGACGGTCTCCATCTCGTCGCAGGGATTCCGCTTGCTCGGATACAGCTCGCACAGGACCCGATTGGCGACAAAGAGATTGGTGAAGATGCGTAGTCCGCCGCGCCAGGCCCGTTCGACCCATTTGTAGTACGTCTGCTCGTGTGTCAGGGAATCGTGCGCCGGCCAGTCGGCGAAGCTGGGCCAGCCGGTGGTGTCGTGAGTTTCGAAGGGATTTCCGTACGACAGAACGTTTTCGAGGAGGGCCGGTATCCCGTCGGGTTGATGGTCCGGGCAGTCGACGAGCGCTGCGGTGACGCCCTGTGGATCGAAAGGTCGGCCGCAGTGCAGGTTTCCGCCCATGAACTCGGAAGCATTCATGTGCACGTGTGTGTCGATGAATCCGGTGACTTCACCGTTCGGCCCGATTTCTCCCGGAACACCGCTTGCACCCACTTCTGCTTCGGGGAAATCGGCGCAGCCGTCGCGGGGGATCAGAGTGAACGCCGATTCGGGAACGTCACCGGGATCGGACATCGTGAGCATCAAGTCTCGCGAGATCAGTTGGCGACCGTTCGAGGTCGCGGTCAGAACGAAGGACTCGCCGGTGGACATCACGGTCCAGTCGGTGGACGGAGCTGCTTCGGAGGTGGCGAGAACGGAGTCTGCGCCGTCGTGCGAGAGCATCGATCCGTCCGGGCCGTACAGCATGAAACGGCCCAACTGGGCCGCGTGTAGGCGGAACGGTTCGGCGTCGGCGGCTTTCGTGGAATCGGTGAGGTACGCGGTTCCGTCACGGCGCACGAAATCACCGGACTCCGTGCGAAGTGCGTAGCAGCCGTTCGCAAGTGCGTACACCGAGTTCTGCGCGCCAGGAGCTGGACTCGGTGCCGCAGCACTGACGCCGGTCGTGGCGACGACGACGGCGGCAGTCAGCAGCGAGATGGTTCCGGCGAGCCGACCCCGTAGACGTGGAACTGAGCGCATGGTGCTGGTGACCCCCGGCCGATGGACACGACTGTGACAGGGGACACTCTACAGATAACTGGACGTATGTCCATTTGTTTCTGCAACGTGTTGCAGAAATGGTCAGCCGATTGCAGGTCCGAGCAGGTCGTCGGCGTCGGTGATCCGGTAGGCGTAGCCCTGTTCGGCGAGGAATCGCTGACGATGGGCCGCGTACTCCGCATCGAGAGTGTCGCGGGAAACCACCGAATAGAAGTGAGCCTGACCGCCGTCGTGCTTGGGCCGCAGGAGGCGCCCGAGTCGCTGAGCCTCTTCCTGCCTCGACCCGAACGTTCCCGAAACCTGCACGGCGACAGACGCCTCCGGAAGGTCGATCGAGAAGTTCGCGACCTTGCTCACCACAAGCGTCTGGATCTCGCCGTTACGGAACTGATCGAACAGGATCTCGCGTTCCTTGTTCTTGGTGGATCCCTTGATCACCGGAGCGTTCAGAGCCTCGCCGAGTTCGTCGAGTTGATCGAGATACGCACCGATCACCAAGGTCGGGGAATCGGGATGCTTGGCCAGAATCGATTTCACGACAGCAATTTTGGTGTGCGCCGTCGAACACAGCTTGTAGCGCTCCTCGGGTTCGGCGACGGCATAGGACATGCGTTCGGCGTCCGTCATCGTCACTCGCACCTCGACGCAGTCGGCCGGCGCGATCCAGCCCTGCGCTTCGATGTCCTTCCACGGAGCGTCGTAGCGCTTGGGGCCGATGAGCGAGAAGACGTCGCCTTCGCGGCCGTCTTCGCGCACCAGTGTCGCAGTGAGGCCGAGACGGCGGCGAGACTGCAGGTCTGCCGTCATCCGGAAGACGGGCGCGGGCAGCAGGTGCACCTCGTCGTAGATCACCAGTCCCCAGTCGCGGGAATCGAACAGCTCGAGATGCTTGTATTCGCCCTTCGTACGACGCGTGATGACCTGGTACGTGGCGATCGTGACCGGCCGAATCTCCTTGCGCTCGCCGGAGTATTCGCCGATCTCTTCCTCGGTCAACGACGTGCGGGCGATGAGCTCACGCTTCCACTGACGACCGGCGACGGTGTTGGTCACCAGAATGAGGGTGGTGGCCTTTGCCTTCGCCATGGCGGCTGCGCCCACCATCGTCTTCCCGGCGCCACACGGCAGCACGACGACGCCCGAGCCACCGGCCCAGAACGAATCCGCTGCCATCTGCTGGTAGTCACGCAGTTCCCAGTGGCCCTCTTCGAATGCGAGGTCGATGGGATGCGCTTCGCCGTCGACGTAGCCGGCGAGGTCCTCGGCGGGCCAGCCGACCTTGAGCAGCATCTGCTTGAGGCGGCCGCGTTCGCTCGGGTGGACGATCACGGTGTCGTCGTCGACCTTCTCACCGAGCATCGGCGAGATCTTCTTGTGTCGCATCACCTCGGTGAGGACTGCGCGGTCGAGGCTGACCAGGATGAGGCCGTGCACCGGGCTCTTGACCAACTGCAAACGTCCGTACCTGGCCATCGTGTCGACGATGTCGACCAGCAGTGGCTGGGGGACCGCGAACCGCGAGTACGACACGAGCGCGTCGACAACCTGCTCGGCGTCGTGTCCGGCGGCGCGGGCATTCCACAAGGCCAGGGGAGTGATGCGATACGTGTGGACGTGTTCCGGGGCCCGTTCGAGTTCCGCGAAAGGGGCGATTGCCTGTCTGGCATCGCCGGCGCGCTCGTGGTCGACCTCCAACAGCAGCGTCTTGTCGGATTGGACGATCAACGGTCCGTCGGTCACGGAAGCCTCCTAGTGAAACAAACGCGGCAGCCACAAAGCGTTGCACCGCGCTGTCGGCTGACGCCAACCCTGCCATTGTCCTGGTATCGGAGCGCATACGCCAACAGGCGACGCTTGCACACCCCGAAGTAGAGGTGCCCGAGTGCGGGCACCCCTACGTCAACAGGGCAGGATCGACCGCTATTCCGGGAGGCCGGCGGGTAGAACGAGGATCTTCACGTGTTCGTCGGGTGCGCGCAGAGCTGCGAAAGCGTCCGAGACTCCATCCAGACCGACCCGGCCGGTGATGATCGCTTCGGCGTCGATCTCGCCGTCGGCGAGCCTCTGCAGGGTGATGTCGTAGGCATTCTCGTAAGGACCGTGACCGAAGTTGATCGAGATCCTCCGGAACTGCCCGACGACGGGAATGATCGTCTCGTCGCCGAACGGCGCAGCCAGAACCTGAATCCGCGAGTTGAACGGCAGCGTGTGCATCAGTTCTCCGATGACTCCCGCCCGGCCGCTGCATTCGTAGGCGATCAGAACTCCGTTCGCGGCCTGACCGACAAGCTGGTTGCCTTCGGCGATCATCCGATTCCACAGTTCGATCGGATCCTGCTCGGCCGGATCGACGACGATGTCCGCACCCATCTTCTCGGCGAGCTCACGTCTTTTCGGGGAGGGCTCCGAAGCGATGACGATCTGCGCTCCGCGCGCTTTGGCGGCGACGATGGCGCCCAGTCCGATCGTTCCGCAGCCGATGACGAGCGCCGAATCGGCCGAGGTGAGGCCGGACTGTTGCAGGTGCATCTCGCCCACGTGGAGCGGTTCGGCAAGTGTGGCGTGCTCGAGTGACAGGTGATCGGGAACTTTGCGGACCCAGAACGCATCGACGACGATGTGATCGCCGAACGCGCCGTGATAGTCGTTCGAGTAGCCGATGATCGTCGGGATCCCGGTAGCCGTGTCGGTGGCCAACCCGATGCCGGCCACCCGATCGCCGATCGTGAAATCTTCTACTGCAGAACCGGTCTCGGAGACGATACCCGCGTATTCGTGCCCCAGGACCACTGGCGCGTCTGGATCGAAGGTGGCGAGCGGGTAGCCCCCGTCGTGCGCGACCTGAACGAACCGGCACGGGTCCTTCGACATGCTCAGGTCACTGCCGCAGATCCCGCAGGCGACGACGTCGATGCGGATCTGATGGGGCGCCAACGGCGGCGCGTCGGCCACCTCGGCAACAGCGAATTCTCCCTGCTGGAATCGGACGGCCCTCATGCGCGCACGGCTCCCGTCTCGGCCGGCCGGCCGTAGTAGTCGGTATGGGCTTTGGTGATCGCTCCGACCAGCCCGCCGATCAGGTATTCGCGGTTGTCCTCGGCGAACTGCATGCTCGCCTGACGCCCGACATTGCGCTTCCGGAAGTGCGGGACCACCTCGGAGGCGAACAATTCGTAGCTGTGTTTGGTGTCCTCCCAGCTCGCCATGTCGACGTGAAGGATCAGGAACGTGCCGAACCCTCCCGTCTTCTCGATCAGACGCTCGATCTGCGCGATCGCATCTTCGGGAGTACCGATGATCGCCTGACCGAACTCGCCGAGCGTGTCGTTGCGCCACTGATCGATGATTCCGGCAGGGGTATCTGCCCAGGCCGGGTTCTGGCCAGTCTGTCGATTCACGTAGGTGGCCATCGATCCGATCCGTCGGCTCACGGCGCGCTCAGCCTCGGCTCGGGTCTCGGCGAGGAACATCGGATTGACCACACGCCACGTCGCTCGGTCGGCGCGGTGGCCGTGTTCGGTCGAGACCTTCTCGTACACATCCCAGTTGCGATCCAGTGCGTCGAAGCCGCTGGGTGAACTCGCCGCCAACGAGAGCAGGGAGAGGCCGTTCTTGCCTGCGAGTACCGAACCGTTGGGGGAAATGGTCGACGCTGTCACGGTTTCGATGCCGTCCGCTCGGTAGGTGGGCAGCTGTGCACGCGCGTCACGCAACGTGAACCAGTCGGTTTCCATAGTGACGACCTCGCCGCGGAGCAACGCGAGAATGGCTTCGAGTGCTTCACCCTGGCGCCGACGCTGGTCCGACGGGTTGATGCCCATCATGTGTGCATCGAGGGGGATCTTGCCCGGACCGGTGCCGAAGATGAGTCGTCCGCGGGTCTGGAGATCGAGCTGAGTGATGCGGTCGGCGGTGATCAGCGGGTGGTGATAGGGCAGGGACGTCACACCCGTGCCGAACTGGATGCGCTCGGTCCGCTCGGCGGCTGCGGCGATGAAGATGTCCGGGGCAGGCACGATCTCGGCGCCGGTCGAATGATGCTCACCCATCCAGGCTTCCTCGAATCCGAGGTGGTCCAAGTGCGTCATGAGGTCGATATCGCGTCTGAGTTGCAGGGCGGGATCGGCGTCGAGCGGATGGTACGGGGCGAGGAATGCTCCGAAGCGGATGGACGATGCGGACCACACGATGACATCTCCTGTCGACAGGGAAGTGATTTGGCTCACTCGCTCTGATCGAGATGTCTAACATGGATCAAGTGATCCAATAAGTTGAATCTCCCGCACAGTGGGAGGTTTGTAATCATCTGCAATACAACAACTTATGCGTCGATGTTGCAGGATAGTGTTTCTTCAAGTCGATCATGTGAATCAGGAAAGAGCAGGCTGTGAATCACTCTGACTCCGCGTTCGCCACTGTGGAGACGTTTGTCGAGCCCGTGCGAAGCTCGTTCGTATGACCGACTCCAGGCAGAACCGTCAGGGCGACGCGACGCGCATACGCTTGCTCAAAACTGCCGAGCGCCTTTTTGCGACAGAGGGATTGGACGCCGTGTCCCTGCGCGCGGTGAACGCCGCAGCCGGCCTCGGGCCGTCGTCCGTCCACTACCACTTCGGCACCAAGGACGATCTGGTCGCCGCGGTGCTGCTGGACATGGGGACGTCGGTGCGAGATCAGATCAGCGCGAACGTGGACGCCCTCGCCGCCGACAAGACACCGCCGACGGTCGAGGCGCTGGTACGGGCCGTCACCGCGCCCTACAAGGCATTGCTCGTTCGCCATCGCACGCGGGGGATGCGTTGGATCAGAATCGTCACGCAGATCTCGCAGCCGCGGATGTCGCGAGCCGGCCATCCAGCCCTCGAGGCGACAGAGCTGCACCTCCGCGATCACCTGCTCGACCAGGTCCGTCGTACCTTTCCCGCTACCGATCCGGACAGAATGGAGACTCGCTGGGCTATCGCCTTGATGGGCTTCCTCCACGCGTTGAGCCGGGCGGACGATTGGAGCGGAAGTGGCAAGCCGCTCGCGCCGGAGCGGCTCGCCGACTTCTACGAGGACCAGGTCGTCTTTCTTATCGGTGGAGTGCGGCAGTTATTGGGGTGAGTACCTAATCGATACGCCTCCTATTTCTGCGCGACCACTGACTTCCGCATTTCCATTACATGAGTAATAGCTTCGGAAATCCCGGATCGATAACCGATATTCTTTTCGGAATCACCCGGAGTGGAATCAAGCTCCGATTCAAGTCTGGTTTGAATACGGTCCAGGGTGTGGATTGTTCTTTTCACGATGGTTGATTCTCTTTCTGCGGTAAATCCGAAAGTAGTATTCCGGATTGCCGAGCGTGTTCGTCGAGGACGCAGAGTGAAGCGAGGGTCATGCCCGCTGCGTAGCCGCGCGAGCGCGCGTCAGTTCCTCGACTACGTGACTTGAACAGGTTGAATGTCTCGTGCAGGTGCACGAGGGTGTCGGTGGAGGCAGGCATGGGTCAGCTTCGCAGTCAGCTCGTCTTCCTCTGGACTGTGCTGTCAGCTCCGCTTCCGCTTACGAATGAACTCGGAAGACTCCGCAGTTTTCGCCCGCTTTTCCGCGCGGCGTTCCTTGATCGACTGGGCGGGTTTCTTCATGTTCTTACCCGGCGCCTTGTCAGCCATTGTCGCTCCTCATTTTTCGAAGTGGCAATCACAAACTGACCTCGACCATACTTCATTTACAGAAAAAAGCCAGTTGCTTGTTTTCTGCTACTTTTTTCCGGAGTCGACGGGGCTGACGGAAGTAATGCGGTGCAACGTGAAACGGCGTACGGCACCACTAGCCGGGTCGAAGGCGTCCAACTGTCCGCCGCCCACGCTGACGGGGTCGACGATGCGATGCGTCGCCACCCCCTGAGCGTCGACGTAGCCGATGTTGACGCTGGAATTGTCTCGGGCCGCCGTGGCCAGCAAGGCGATGGTGGCGGCGTTGTTCTCCCTCGAACCGTCCGTCCGGACACCACCACGGCCCGGGGCGGAAGCGCGGTCACCTGCCCGCATCGTGCGTACCAACGACGCCAGCTGATCCGCCGAGGGGCTCGCCGGCATTCTCGACGCCGGTCGGCTGCGACGGTTAGGTACACGTGCCCCACGTGGGCGGAGATCGACCAACGTGCCCGAGGAGTCCTCACCTGCCGGTGCGAATCCGGCGGCTCGCAGCTCGGCCAGGACTTCGCGGAGCGGGGCCTGCGAAATCGCGACCGTAGGAGCCAATGCGCGCAGAGCCAACGGCTCGGCCACCGCGGATGCAAGTACCTCCGCCAAAAGCGATGCGTCCTCGCACCGAATGAACGACGCCGCAACCCCGGCACGCAGTCGCCCGTGTCGACGGGCGACATCGTCGATCAGATACGAAAGTGATTGGGGAACAGGCGTCTTCGATTTCGAAGCGAACATCGCATGCAGTTCGGTGGCCGTCAGACCGGCGTCGAGCGCACGACGCACGCTGTCCTCACTGATGCGGTACATCGACGCCGATCCTGCCGACTCGATGTCCGCGACCAGGCTCACCTGCTCGAGCAGGTCCGGTACCAGCGGGCCGGGAGCAACCAACGTCAGATCTGCCTGGACCAGGATGTAGTCGATGGGCTCGGGTAGCGCGGACTGCATTTCGGCTTCGGCGTCCCCACCGTGCAGCAATGCTCGTCCAGGCGACGACAAAGCACCGCGGGCCACCAGTCCGAGCGCGGCGGCCTCGTCCAGAGTCCGCTCGATCGCGAACGTCCGCAGGCGCCCGCTCCATCGCGGGCGTCGCCACGCGAGCAGCCGACTCACCTCGACGGCCGAAGCAGTCTGGCCACTGTCGAGTTCGGCGAGCAGCCCCAGAATGGCCTGGCGATCGCGAGGCGCCGCCGGGGCTCGGCCCTCCTCGGACAATGCGGCGATCGGCTTGTCGGTGGAATCGCGCAGCCCAATCATCCACGGAACTCGCGGTACGTCAACCCAGGCGGATGCCAGGACCTCCCACCGACGCGCTGTGGACGCGTTGAGCCAGCCGTCGACGGCGAGTGTGGGCGTCCAGTATTCGTCCGCGTTGTCCGAGACCGGCGCCGGGTCGGGCGTTCCACTGGCGATGAGGCCGGCTGCCGAGAGCAATTCGACGAGCAGGCTCACGCGCGCTTCGTCGAGATCGGCCGTCTTGGCCACGCGTCGTAGTTCTCGACCACCGAGACCACCGGCTCGCAGTGCGGGGGCCGGTGCTGCGCCCAGAACGGCGATCACGTTCTCGCATTGGCGTACCAACTCGAGCGCTTCGCCCGCTGCTGCGGCGTTCACGTCCGCAGGCTTGAGTTTGTCGCCCCCGATGACGGGTGCGGTCAGCGTCGTCGGATCGAAAACCGGCTCGCCGCGGATGACCTGACGAACCGTCGCCGGGAGTTCGACGGTCTGCTCGTCGAGCCACCGCAGCAGGCCGGCCGCCAGCAGTCGTTGAACCGGGCGCTCCGGCGGCGTTCCGGGGGCGGCGTCGCGGGTGCGGCCGATCGGGCTCGAGTTGGCGAGAGTCTCGAGGAGATCCCGCTCGCGGGTGTCCAGAGCGTCGAGGGCTGCCGAGATCTCGGTCTCGGTCATCGCCTCGGCAGGCTCGAGGGCTCGCCCCACACGCCACGGAATCATCCCGATGACCGCCGGGACGACGCTGATGGGATCGACACCCCAGATGAGGGCGGACTCGCGCATCTTCGACAGTGACTTGTCGACGGCCTTCTTGGTGACCTTGCCCTTGCCGGTCAGGGCGCGTTCGGCGATCGCACTGTTGAGCTCCGCCCGCGTCATCGGGGTTTCCTCGGCGCCAGCCAGTGCCAACAATTCGAGAAGACCGAAATCGAGGGTGTCGAGTTCGTCCGCAGCTCGGCTGACCGACGCGCGTTGCTGTGCCCGACCGCTGAGAACCACCATCGTGCTCGGCGGCGGTACGGCCAGATCGGGGCGCAGACGCAGCAACTCCGTCAACTCGGCGTCACTGCGCGCCGAGAGCCAATCGGTCAGACTTTCGGCTGCGGAACTGCCCGCCGGGGTGCCACGTGTTTCGGTCATCAGGTATCAGATTAGAGACCTGGTCTGTACGGCGTAACGGCGTCCTGTCAAAATGACTTCGTGGCCAACAATTCGAAGCAACACTATGTAGATCCAGGATGGCCGGAAACTGCAGACGGAGATCACGCAGTGACCGAATTGTCATCGACCCGCGCAGGTGGACTTTCACCCTTCGGCGAGGACACCACCTTTCCGGTTCCGGTGGAGTCACTTCCCTACGTACACCCGCACACCGTCATCAACCGATAACAACTCGACACGAAGAAGGCCCGCACCGAATCGGTGCGGGCCTTCTTGATGTTCGAGCGTCCGAGCGGACAGTCTTACCGGTGTTACTTGAGGAACGTCTTCGCGGTGTCGGCGACTGCGAGGATCTGCGGGTCGACCGGAATGCCGTTGGCCTTGGCGAACGCGATTGCCTGATCGATGGCGTCAGCGACCGGGTGTGCAACGGTCTGAGCGACCTGCTGAGCCGGAGCCGGAGCTGCCTGAGGAGCCGTGGTGGCCGGAGCGGAACGCTCGGTGGCGCCGCTGCTCAGTCCGAGGCTGGAGGAGCAGGACGGCCATGCGCCCCAACCCTGGTTTGCGAGAACACGCTCGGCAACAACGATCTGCTGCTCGCGAGTGGCCTGGTTTGCGGTGGCTGCATACTGTCCGCCGCCGTGTGCGTTCCACGTGCTGGGGGAGAACTGCAGTCCGCCCTGGTAACCGTTGCCGGTGTTGATGGCCCAGTTTCCGCCGGCCTCACACTGGGCGAGACGATCCCAGTCGGAGTCGGGGGCAGCGTTTGCGGTTCCGGTGGCTGCAATTCCTGCTACGCCCATGATGGCGCCGGTGACGGCGACCTTGGCGACAGTGCGGCCGGTGGTGGTGGGCTTGCGATGGCGTCCGCTCATGATGGTCGAAATCCTCTCCACACGCGCCTGCGAGGTCAGCTGTCGGGTTCGGGCTGAGAGGTCGCCCGGCCTCGCCTTTCCTGGCTGGAAAGGGTCTGGCTTCACCCCAAGATTCGGTCTTGCGATCGAACCGGTGTCCACTGGAGAACTTTTCTGTTCTCACAGAGGACTTTGGGTCCCCCGTCCTCGTCCCTGGAATGCTCTGTCGGAAGTCCGGTACCCGCGGGACAAGGCTTGGCGCGGCGGGCCGGAGGTGGCCGAGTTTCCCGGCCGAAAACGACGGTAACGGCTCGAGTCTCTCGTGTCACCATTTGATAACGCGGCGTGGCGAAGGACGTACAACGCGTCACACAAAGCGCAGGAGACTCTTCCCAGGTAGGTGGGGGTGCCTGAGTGAATGTCCGGTTGTGTCCGTTCCGTTATCCATCCGTAATGTGAGCAAGGTCACACGTTATATGGAAATGGAATGGCGGGTGATTGAGAGGCGCGTCGATTCCGGCCGAAGATGTGGCCTGCGTCTCAACATCGAAATTGAAACTTAGGTTAGGTTTGCCTCATCTGCCCGAAGGGCAGAATCCTCAGAGTCTTCCAAAGCATTAAGGCACCCCTCATGAATCTGCACTACCGTCGGCGCGCGGTCACCGCGTCCCTCGCCGTCGCCGCTGCTGCTGTCGGCCTGTCCGTCACTGCTCCCGCTGCACACGCCTCACCCGAGGATCCGACACACGGCGTTGTCGGAAGCTATTCCGCAACGCAGCCTGGCGACATCGTCGTCGACTCGGCAACCCACCGCGGATACATCACGCAGTACGGCGGACCGACCAGCTCGTTGTCCGTCGTCGACACGAACACCGGCGAGTCCGTCGGCAACATCGACGGTGTCGTCGGTTACCCGTCGGCACTTGCCGTGGACTCGGGCCTCGGACGCGCATACGTGTCCTCCTCCTACGGCGGCGCGATCTCGATTGTCGACACCAAGACCGGCAAGGTCGAAAAGACGGTCACGCTGAGCGAGAAGAACCCTGACGGCTCGCGGCCGCAGATCAACGATGTCGTCGTCGACCCCACAACGCACCGCGCGTACTTCTCTGACTACAAGTCCGGCAACATCCGAGTCGTCGACCCCAACGCCGCCGACGCCGTGTCGAGCATTCTCGTCGACAAGTCGGCAACGCCGACCAAGCTCGCCTTCGACGGCGACCGCGGCTTCCTCTACATCGCAGACACCAACTTCTTCGACGAGAACTACGGACGCACGCTGTGGCAGGCGGACGTACGCAAGGGTGGAGCGCTCAAGTCGATCGTGCGTGCCGACAACCTCTACCCGGTCGACGTCGATGTCGACACGAACACCGGAAACGTCTACATGACCGACACCAGGGCGACCAACCTGTGGACGATCACGCCAGCCGGCGCAGTCCTGTCGAAGACCACGCTGTCTCCGACTGCGATTCCCAACGGCGTGAGCGTCGACTCGGCTGCAGGCATTGCATATGTCGCGGACATCATGAACGGACACTTGTGGTCGGTCGACCTGACGACCCGCGCCACCACCGCTCTGACCGATACCAAGGTTCCCGCACTGGAGAAGGTCAAAAACCTCGCACTCGATACCTCGACCGGCGCCATCGCGTCGACGACCAACGGGGGCAAGGTGACGGTAGTTGCTGCGTACCCGCTGCCCGCGACCGTCGAACTGCCTGCTGGTCAGGTCGGCAAGGCGTATTCGCAGAAGCTTGCTTCCGCTGTCTCCCGCGCAACCTTTGCACTCACCAACGGCACTCTGCCCGGTGGACTGTCACTTGCACAGGACGGCACCATCTCGGGAACCCCCACCGCTGTCGGCAGCGTCACCGTCGAGATCACTGCGAAGAGCGTGCTCTCGCGCGCGTCGAGCGTGACCATCGTGGTCTCCGAGGGTCCGGTCGGCCCCGTAGATCCGGGCAACCCGGGAACGGGTACCGGTTCGCTCGGCAATCTCCCCGGACTCGGTAGCCTCGGCCGCTGATCCGACCTGATACGAGAGAACCCGACCACCGCGCCTGCCGTGGTCGGGTTCGTCTGGCTGTGCTGCCGGCTACGCGCAATGGACGCGCGATCCACGGCTACGCGTAATTGACGCGGTCCACGGCTACGCGTAATTGACGCGGTCCACGGCTACGCGTAATTGACGCGGTCCACGTCGACGATCTCCTTGCCGAGCGGCATCAGCGAGATCGGAATCATCTTCAGATTCGCGACCGCGAGCGGAATCCCGATGATCGTGATTGCCATCGCGACGGCGGTGACGATGTGTCCGATCGCCAACCAGATACCGGCGATGATCACCCAGATGACATTGCCGATCATCGAACCGACGCCAGCGGTCGGCTTGTCGACGACGGTCTTACCGAACGGCCACAGTGCATAGATGCCGATGCGGAATGCTGCGATTCCGAAGGGAATCGTGATGATGAGGATGCAGCAGATGATGCCTGCGGCGAAGTAACCCAACGCCAGCCAGAAGCCGCCGAACACCAGCCAGATCACGTTCAGGAGGATTCTCATGGTCAGTGACCTTTCGGTTGGAGGCGGGAGTGATCAGCGCACGCGTCGACCGGATCTGAGCGTGTAGACGATGGCCAGAATGAAGCCGATCGGGCACGCGAGTGCCACCAGGTACAAGGCCAGGCCGGGTGGGGTGTCGCTGAAGATATGGACTGCGAAGATGGCCACGATCGCCAGGAATCCGACAATGAAGAGTGCCATCGCCGTACGGAACAGACCGTTTCCGGTGCCGGAAGTGCGCGGGTTCGGTTGAGGGTCCACACCTACGAGGATAGTGCCTGTAAACCTGGGTGCCGACACGGGTTGGTCACAGGTAGACTGGTAACAGACTGCGCGCCCCGCTGAAGCAAGTGTGGGGCGCGTTCTTTTGCATTCTTCCACCGGAAGCAATGCGAGCAAGGCCATGAGGCTCTTCCGGGAGCCTCCCGAGCACATTGGGGCAGATGCCCCAGTCGAGTGATGAGCAGGTGAACGCGGTGCCGACCGGCAAGGTGAAGTGGTACGACGTCGAAAAAGGTTTCGGCTTTCTGTCGCAGGAAGAGGGCGAGGACGTCTACGTCCGTGCTTCCGCCCTCCCCGAGGGTGTCGAAGGCTTGAAGGCCGGCCAGCGCGTCGAGTTCGGCATGGCTGCAGGCCGCCGCGGTCCGCAGGCGCTGAGCCTGAAGGTGCTCGAGCCGGCGCCGTCGTTGCGCGGTGCTACGGCGTCGCGTCGCGAGCCCGTCGAGCGCAAGCACACCCCTGACCAGCTGCACGGCATGGTCGAGGACATGATCACGTTGCTCGAGGCGAAGGTCCAGCCGGATCTGCGCAACGGCAAGTACCCGGACCGCAAGACCGCTCAGCGGATCTCCGAGGTCGTCCGGGCCGTCGCTCGCGAGCTCGACACCTGATCGCTCGATGCGAGCTGCCGTACACGGCTTCGAAACAAAATGCCCTGCACACCGATCGGTGTGCAGGGCATTTTCATGTTCAGAGGATCAGGCGGTCTTGATCGACCAGATCAACAGTCCCTGTTCGCTTCCCTCACCGACCGCGAGGTGAATTTCGACGCCGACGAGTTGCTTGACGGGATCGCTCGAAGACTCGACCGTCACGGCCAAGGCCTCGCCGGGCTCGAAGACTCGGGGCTCACCGGTCTGGTTGCCGTCGGCGTCCTCGTAGACGGCGAGCAGTGCCCACTGCGCATCCGAAACGTCCGTCGACAACGACAGCTGCAGCGGGTAGCCCGCGGGAACATCGAGGGCGTAGATGTCGCCCACCTGGGCGCACTGGGACAGATCGATGGTGCAGAACCCGGCAGGGTTGGTCTCGATCGTCGTGCCGTGTGCGTATGCAGTGATGACCGGCAGCTTGTCGGGGGCGTCGTTGATGTTCTTGATGATCACGAAAAGAACGGAGACGTAAGCAACCAGTGCCACCACCATCAGGACACTGATCGCTGCCACGATCTTCTTTGTTCTCGAGCGCATCATCACTGCGGAGTACTTCCTTGTCCTCGGTTGGATTTACCGGTGTAAATCACTTCGGTCACTTCTTGTTCGGCCAGATCGGGTCGCTTCCCGCCGAGGCCGGGCAGGAGGCTGCTTCCTCGGTAGCTCAGGAAGGTCTGCAGGAGCCCGATCGTCAGGAACACCGATACAACAGTGAACCCGATCCAGTATTCGGTCGGAAGCAGAACCCCCAATGCGCCGCCGAGTACCCAGCTCAACTGCAGAACCGTCTCGGATCTACCGAATCCGGACGCGATCGATTCCTCGGGCAGGTCGTGCTGGAGTGACGCGTCGAGGGAGACCTTGGCGAGTGCGCTGGCGGCCGAGGCGATGAGTGTGGCAAGGGCGGCGGTCATCAGGTTGTCCGTCAGAGCTGCGATCACCGCGATGACCCATACCGACGCCGTGCACCGGAGCACGATCAATGCGGGCCGGCCAAGCTTGAGGCGCGCACCCGTGGCATTTCCGGCGAAGTTACCCAGACCGGCTGCCGCGCCGACCAGGCCGAGCATCATGGCCTGCTGGAGTGGCTCGTGATCGGTACGCGATTTGGCGACGAACGCGATGTAGAGCGTCAGGAAGCCGGTGAGTACGCGAATGGTCCCGTTGCCCCAGAGTCCGATGATCACGGCGCGTCCGAGAGGCTGTCGGACCTTGGCCGGTTTCGCGTTCGGCTGTGGCGGGGCGTTGCCGGCGTGGTGTGCCTCGTCCGGGTGGTAGGTGATGGTCGCGGGAACCTCACCCTCGGTGACCTCGACCCACGACGGGATTCGCATGCTCAGATATGCGCCGAAGACGGTGACGGCGACTGCGAACCACAAGGCTCCGGTGGAACCGAAAGCGAGCGCGAGCGCACCTGCGACAGCACCGGCCCCGATGGTTCCACCGATCAAACCGAAGACCGTCAGACGCGAATTGACGCGCACCAGGTCTATTTCCGGTGGTAGGACGCGTGGTGTCACCGCACTCTTGAGCACCGAGAACGATTTACTGAGCACCATCATTCCGAGCGCGGCCGGATAGAGGATCCAACTGTCGAAGTTGAAGACCAGGATCACCGCGAGGAGCGTCCGGATTCCGAACGACGACGCGAGTGCGATGCGGCGGCCGCGCTGCAAGCGGTCGAGCATCGGACCGATCAGCGGTGCGATCACGGCGAACGGAGCGATCGTGATCAGGAGATAGAGCGCGACCTTGGTCTTGTCCTCACCGGTCGCCGCCGAGAAGAACAGCGTGTTGGCGAGAGCGACGGAGATCGCCGCGTCGGTCGCGTTGTTCGTCATCACTGCGTAGGTGAGAGCAGTCAGACCGGACTTGTCCGCGCCGTCGGCCTTCGCTGCGCGCTGGAAGGTCGCGATGCCCTTGTTCGTCAGTTCGCGGCTGCGCATCGCTGCGACGCGAGTGACGGTGAGCTTGCGAGGCATCGGGGGAGCCTTGGGAGCGTCCGCACCCGGCGCCTTCGAACCGGCCGCGGAATCGGAGTCTGCCCGCGATTCGGGAATCGGATGCAGCGGCGGCAACGGCGTGCGACGGGCAGCGGGACGGGCCGAGGGCGGGTAATTGTCCGGGCGGGCCGCAGGTGGGTAATTGTCGTAACCGGGGTGCACCTGTTGCCCCTCCGGCTCGTCGTGGATTCGCCGAGTTTCGGGGTCGTAGGGTTCGCGCGGTCCGGTCACCACTCAATTCTGTCCTAGTGTCGGCGCGGCTACCACGCACACCCCTGCGAGTCCTGTGTCATGTCGGACTCAGTTAACAAAACGGACTTCGAACATCTGCGGCCAATACTTGCCGGTGAGCAGGAATCGATCGGTACCGGGAATCTGCGCGATGCCGTTGAGAACGTCGACGGTGCTGGTCGATCCATCCGTGACGAGTTCTTCGCGTAGCGGCGAAGCGTCGTAGACGTTGGTGACGCGCCCGTCCGCCGGATCGATTCGGACGACGGTGTCCGTGGTCCAGACATTGGCGTAGACGAAGCCGTCTTCGGCGCATTCCAGTTCGTTCAGTTTGCCGACGGACTCCGAGGCTCTGGTGACGTCGATCGTGGAGATCGACGCGAAGGTTTCGGGATCGCGAAAGGTCAACCTGGCCGTACCGTCGCTGGAGACCAGCCGATCCCCGAGTGAACAGATTCCCCATCCCTCGGTGTCGAGGGGGAACCGTTCACGTTCGCTCAGAGTGTTCTTGTCCCGGGCGATTGCGACGCCGTCCTTCCAGGTGAGTTGCCACAGTGTGTCTCCGGCGATGGTGATGCCCTCACCGAACAACGGCGGGTCGAGATCGGCACGTGCAATCTCCGGTCCCGAAGCGGGGGACTGCTCGTCCGAGATCTCGCTCGAGCGGACCCAGGACTGCCCGACGCGCCCGGTACTTTCGTAGAGGCGATTTCCGTCGATCTCGAGGCCTTGCGTGAATGCGCCGGGATCGTGCGCGGACACTCGGACGATCTCGACGGAGCCGGTTTCGGTCGTGAGGTTGTCGGGGGTACCGGGGGAATCGGAGCACCCCACCAAGGCCGACGCGATCACGGCGACCACTGCGAAAGTACGCACGGAATTGGCGTGTGACCTACTCATCTGCCCAGCATGGCAGCCCAGTGCGTTGCGGACTTGCGGTGGTGCGGCAAACTGGAGGAGTGAGTGTTGCTACTTCTCCAGAGCGTGCAGTGCCGCGCCCAGTACTGGCCGATGCGGTCGAGCTTGCCCGAACGGCAGTCGTCGACCTGCATGAAGGCGGTGTGGGGGCATACCTCGGCGTGACGTCGGAGGACGAATTTGCCGCCACCCATCGATTTGCAGCAGACATTCCGGGATACCGCGGTTGGCAGTGGGCGGTCGTCGTCGCTGCCGGACCGGAGGACACCCACGCAACGGTCAGTGAGTTGGCGCTGCTGCCAGGTCCCGACGCGTTGGTTGCGCCGGAATGGCTGCCATGGGATCAGCGGATCCGTCCCGGCGATCTCTCCGTCGGTGACCTACTGGCTCCGCCGGCCGAGGATCCTCGGCTCGTTCCCGGCTACGTCGCCACCGGTGACCCGGAAGTCGACGAGGTAGCTCTCGAAATCGGGCTCGGCCGCAAACAGGTCATGAGCCTCGAGGGTCGACTCGATGCCGCGCAGCGTTGGTTCGACGGTGACTTCGGCCCGGAGTCGGAGATGGCGAAGGCTGCTCCGTCGACGTGTGGGCTGTGTGGTTTCTTCCTGCCGCTCGCCGGTTCGTTGCACGCAGCGTTCGGCGTGTGCGGAAACGAACTCTCCGCAGACGGCCGTGTGGTCAGTGCGTCCTACGGTTGTGGCGCGCACTCGGACACCAGCCTGCCGCTCGGTGCGGGATCGCCGCAGTTCGACGCATTCGACGACGGAGCAGTCGAGCTGATTGCCATGCCCGCTCGCCCGTCGAGCGTTGTTGCAGTTGAGGATTCGGTATCCACCGAGTAGAAGATCCGTTCGGCACGGACGCACTCCGCGAGGCGACGCTGCGCGCGTGGTCGGAATCTCCGACGCGATTGCGTGAAGACGCGGCTGCGGAATCCGACCTCGCGAAGGCCGGGTACCGCGACCGTCTGCTCACCGAGTTGGCGCAGAACGCTGCCGATGCGGCGGCGCGCGAGGGCATCGAGGGCTCACTGTGGGTGGACCTGGACGGTCGGACTCTGACGGTGGCGAACACCGGCCGTCCGCTGGACGAATCCGGCGTCCACGCACTCACCGCGCTGCGAGCGTCGAACAAGGTCGACACCGACGAAGGTGTGACGGGCCGGTTCGGAGTCGGATTCTCGGCAGTTCTCTCGGTCGGTGACGAGGTGGAGCTGCGCTCGTCGACGGGATCGATTCGGTTCTCCGCGTCACACACGCTGCGCGAGATCGAGTCACGCGAGCTCCCCGTGCCGGAAACCGGTGTCCCCGTACTTCGTTTGGTGTGGCCCTCGGGCGAATTACCGAGCGACGGTGCCGATTCGGAAGTGGTGCTGACGCTTCGGCCGGAAGTCGATGCCGCAGCGCTGCTTTCGCAGATGACGCGCGAGGCCGTCGACCTGCTTCTCGAACTTCCGGCTCTCGGATCTATTCGTGTGGGCGAGAAGATCTTTCAGCGATCGGAACGAGTGTTGGAATCCGGTCTCGTCGAGATCTCCATCGGTGATCGCACGTGGTGGCAGTACACGGCGGCTGACGCACGATGGTTGGTTCCGGTCCGCGACGGGGTCGTCGAGCCGGTCGCAGGCGACGTCCTGCGGGCGCCGACGCGATCCGACGAGGAACTGTCGATCCCCGCGATCGTCATTGCCGACATTGCAATGCAACCCGATCGGCGACGCCTCATGCCCGGTGCACCGATCGCTCCGCTTGCCGAGGGGTATGCGAAGTTCCTTGCGGCTCTCCCTCCTCGGCAGCGAACGGCGCTCGTCCCGATTCCGGCCTTCGCCCGCAGTGAGACGGATTCGCTTCTGCGCGAAGCGCTTCTGAAGGAGCTGCAGGAAAACGAGTGGCTTCCGGTGGTCGGGGAACCTGACCGCGCGCCGCAGCGAGCGTCCGTGGTGCCCGGGCTCAGTGACGAACTCGCCGCGTTGCTCACCGACATCATCGGCGGACTGGTCGTCCCCGAACTCTCCGGGCCCAAGCACGAGCGAGCGCTCGCGGCGGTCTCGACGCACCGCATCGGGCTCGCGCGTATCGCCGAACTGCTCAGCGGCGTGGAACGTGAACCGAAGTGGTGGAATCGACTCTATTCGGCTCTCGAACCCTTGGTGATCGACACTCTCGCGGTGGAAGAGCTTGGAACACTGCCGGTTCCGCTTTCCGACGGACGAACGGTGACCGGTCCGCGGACCGTCGTCGTCGGCGTCGAACTGGGCGAAGACGCACCGTCGGTGCAGTGGACGAGGTTGGTTCATCCTGTCGCAGCGCACCCGTTGCTGTCTCGATTGGGAGCGCAGACCGCCAGTGCCACCGACCTGCTGTCCGATCCGGCACTGCGAGCATTGATCGAAGATGCTGCGGATCAGGATGATTCGGTAGCGGCGGACTTGGCGCAGGTGGTGCTCGGACTGGCGGCCCATGTGGCGCCAGGAGCGCTGCCGTCGTGGATCGGTGAAGTGCTGCTTCCTGATTCGGATGGCGAATTGCGGTCCGCCGACCAACTTCTGCTTCCTGGAGCTCCACTCGCAAGCGTCCTGGTCGAGGATTCTCCCTTCGGCATCGTCGACGCCGATTTCGTTCAACAGGTGGGGGAGCAGGCGTTACGGGTAGTCGGTGTCGGGTGGAGCTTCACGGTGGTCCGTGAGGAATTGCCGTCCGGCCCCGATCACGATCTCGACGCCGAAGACGCATGGTGGGACACCCTCGACGAGGACCCCGAATGCGTCGAAGCCGTGCGCGATCTCGATCTCGTGGACGAAGACCGCTGGCCGCAGGCGTTGTCGCTGCTGGTCGAGTCACCGGCGACACGGGCGCTGCTCACCGACCGTCGTGGATACACGGCGTGGTGGTTGCGTTCGAATGCGGAACTGAGCGGTGAGGTGCTGGGCTTGCTGCGCGCTCCGGGAGATCGCACCTTCGAGGGATTGCTCGATGCCGCCGAACACCCCGACGCCGGATTCTTCTCCGGATTGCTGGCATCGGATACCGTCGACGATCCGGAACTGGCTCAGCTGCTACTCGATCGGCTTGCCGACCCACTGCGGATGCCGGCCTCCGCGGTCGTCGCTCGGACACACCGACTGCTGGGCGAGGCAGCGCAGCGACGGGTTCTCGACCTGGAGGAACTGCACCTGCCGCCGTTCGTGCGCGGGCTTTCCGGCGATCTGGTCGATCCCGGCGACGCTCTTGTCCTCGACCGACCGTGGCTGGGGGCGGCACTACCTGCACAACGAGTGGTGCTCGGCAGTTTCGATACGGCTGACGCATTGGCGGATCTGCTCGACGTCGCGACGGCGTCTACGTCCGTTCACGGTCGAGTGAGCAGCACCGGCATCGTGACTACGTGGGCGAACGAACCACAGGCAGTTCTCGGCTTCGCAGCCCTCGGCCGTGAGGTTCCCGGCGGCGAGCTAGTGATTCATCACGAACTGACCGTGGAACTGACGGGAGCGGTGGAGGCGACGGTGACCGTGCCGTGGTGGGTGGACTCGGACGACGTTCATCACGTGATGCGCACGTGGACCCTGCCGCAAGGGATGTGAGGGCAGATGTCTTTCGACCAGTGGGTGCTCGACAGCGCGGTGAGTCAGCGGACGGAGTGGCTCGTCGACGTAGTCGACGTCATCACCGACAGCGGCGGAACACTCGCGTCGTGGCTGATCGCGACGCTGCTCACCATCGTGCTTCTGGTTCGGGGACTACGCACCGAAGCTCTGCTGATCGCCGGGTCGATGTTGACCGGTCTGCTCGTGATGAGCGGATTGAAGCGCATCTTCACCCGGACCCGCCCACCCGTTCCGGAGCGTTTGATCGAAATCGATTCGTATTCGTTCCCGTCGGGCCACGCGATGATGAGTGCGATCCTCGCGACTTCGGTTGCCGCCGTGATCCTTCGGCTTGCCTTGCCGAGGCTCGCGAAGATGGCAATGCTCGCGAGCCTCGGCCTGTACACGGTCGCCGTCGGATTCTCCCGCGTCTATCTTGCTGCCCATTGGATGACCGATGTGCTGGCAGGCTGGGCGTTCGGGATGGTGTGGGCCGGCGTATGGATCTGGGGGACCGCGCAGATCAGGAAGCGCCGGGCGCTGGTTACTTCGTGAGTTCGGCGAGTAGTTGGCTCGTGGCCCACGGCAAGCTCAGCGCCGAGCTCGCGGTCAGGGCCGCGCCGACCTGCGGGGCCTGATCGTCGTTGACGTAGACGACGCGGTTGTTCATGACCACGTCGAGTTGCTGGAAGCCGGGATTGTTTCGGACTGCCTGGGCGGCATCGGGATTGCCGATGACAACGAGACGGTCCACGTCGAGGAGATCGAGTCGTTCGGTGGAGATCGGCGCGTAGAACTCACCGTTCATCAAGGCCTCGACCGCCGGGGCAGGTTTGAAACCGAGACTGCCGAGGACCCGTCCGCGGGCGTCCTCGGACGAGAAGGCGTAGAACTCCGGGGTCGCGTCGACGCTGATGATCACCGCGGTCTGGTCTGCAAATTCCGGGTGTGCGCTTCTGGCGTCGGCGAACTGCTTGTCGATATCGGCGATCAACTTCTCGCCGTCGGCTTCGCGACCCACTGCCTTCGCCGCGGTCTTCGTCGTGATCTGCCACGGAGTTGCGTAGTCGCCGTAAGCCGGGTCCTTCGCGACGGTGGGGGCGATCGCGGAAAGTGTGCTGTACAGGTCTTTGTCGATGCTCGAGTAGAGAGCGAGGATCAGGTCGGGCTCGAGCGCGGCGATCTTTTCGACGCTGATCGTGGTTTCGGGATTGCTGCCGACGACGGTCGGTTCGGTTCCGCCCCAAGGACCGGTGACCCATGGCCACGTGCGGTTGACGTCCGGCTCACCCGGGTACTGGTTGACCATTCCGACGGGCTTGATGCCCAAGGCCAGCAGGGCCTGCTCGTCGTTGTAGCCGACGGTGACGATCCGTTGTGGTTCGGAATCGATCGTGGTGCTACCGAAGGCGTGATCGATCGTGACGGGGAAGGCGCCGCCACCGGAACCCGACGAACCACTCGAAGTGTCGTCCTCGTCCGAACTGCAGGAGACGAGTGCTGTGCCGACCAGCACGACCAGAGCAACGGATGTCATTTTCGTCCAACGTGCTCGACTTTTCGAACGGTTGCTGCTTTTCCATCGGTCTCGGGAGGGGGTCTTCACGGTGACGTGGTTCCTTTCAGCGTCGGCGAGCCAGGATCGGCACAGAAGTGCAGGGTAGGCTTACCATACTGAAAAGCGTTGAATCGACCCGTTCAGTCGACCAGGCCGGCGCCCTGTTGTGCGCCCTTGTCTCCGCGCACAGCTGCGCGTCGTTGAATCGAGAACAGAGCGAAGCCGAGGAAGCCGACTCCGATACCCGCGTAACAGATGGGGAGGGCGTCCGACCAACGATCGCCGCTCACCGCGACCACGATCGTGGCGATCACCCACAACACGGTGCCGATGATCAGTGCCGGCGCGGGTGCGGACAATTTGCCGATCAGGCTGGTTGTGTTGCGAGTCTCCGTCACAAAATTAACGCTACCCGTACCCCGGTGGCCTACTCTCCCTAGTGCGACCGGCTTCATGTGCGCCGGCACACGGCGACCTACAGCGATGGGGAAAGAACGAACATGGCGGCACCCGGCAAGATCCTCGACACCTATTTCAAGATCAGCGAACGAGGGTCGACGATCTCGACCGAGATTCGCGGCGGTGTCGTCACCTTCGTGGCGATGGCCTACATCGTGGTCCTCAACCCTCTCATCCTCGGCAGTTTCTCGGCTGAAGACGCTGCGGCGAAGACCGACGTTCTCGGCAACATCCTTCCGGTCAACCAGGTGGCTGCGGTCACCGCTCTGGTGGCCGGCCTGATGAGCATCGTCTTCGGTGTCGTTGCCAACTATCCGTTTGCGATCGCCGCGGGTCTCGGCATCAACAGCCTGCTCGCGGTCACCATCGCACCGCAGGTCACCTGGCCCGAGGCGATGGGCCTGGTGGTCATCGACGGTGTGATCATCGTTCTGTTGGCGCTCACCGGTTTCCGGACTGCGGTGTTCAACGCGATTCCCTCGGCTTTGAAGTCCGCGATCGCGGCCGGTATCGGCATGTTCATCGCCTTCATCGGGCTCGTCGACGCCGGGTTCGTCCGCCGCATCCCCGACGCTGCCGGTACGACGGTTCCCGTCGGACTCGGAATCAACGGCTCCATCGCGTCGTGGCCGACCGTGGTGTTCATCTTCGGTGTGCTGCTCATGGGTGTTCTGGTCGTGCGCAAGGTTCGTGGTGGACTGCTGATCGGCATCGTCGTCACGACGATCCTCGCCGCGATCATCGAGGCAGTGGCCGACGTCGGACCCTCGCTCGGCACCAACCCCAAGGGCTGGAACCTCAGCATCCCCGCAATCCCGGACATGCTCGGCGGTATGCCTGATCTGAGCCTGGTCGGCGACGTCAGCATCTTCGGCGCATTCACACGCATCGGTGTTCTGGCCGCCAGCCTGTTGGTCTTCACCCTCGTACTCGCGAACTTCTTCGACGCCATGGGCACGATGACCGGCCTCGGTAAGGAAGCCGGCCTGACCGACAAGGACGGAAACCTCCCCAACGTCGGCCGCGCGCTTGTCGTCGAAGGCGCGGGCGCGATCGTCGGCGGTGGCGCTTCGGCGTCGTCGAACACCGTGTTCGTGGAATCCGCGTCGGGTATCGCCGAAGGTGCCCGCACGGGCCTGGCAAATGTCGTCACCGGACTGCTCTTCCTCGTCGCGATGTTCCTGACGCCGCTCTACTCCGTCGTGCCGATCGAGGCAGCTGCACCCGCTCTGGTCGTCGTCGGTGCGCTGATGATCGGACAGGTCCGAGACATCGATTTCACCAAGTTCTCGGTGGCTCTCCCGGCGTTCTTGACCATGATCGTCATGCCGTTCACCTACTCGATCGCCAACGGCATCGGTGTCGGCTTCATTTCATGGGTGGTCCTGCACGCTGCCAGCGGTGGTATCAAGAAGATCCACCCGTTGCTCTGGATCGTGGCGGCACTTTTTGTGGCCTACTTCACTGTCGGACCCATTACCGACGCCCTGACGTGAAATCAGGGTTGACCGGTATTCGATTACGTGAGCTACCGGTCAGCTCTTGACGTATTGTCTGACGCGTGACCACCGAAACTCGTGCGCTGGCCAGCGATCTTTCCCTGGCTGTAGTGCGTCTCACCAGGCATCTGCGCGGCCGCAGAGTCGACGCTCAGGTATCGCTGACGCAACTGTCGGCTTTGGCCAGCCTGGATCAGTACGGCCCGATGACTCCTGGCGTACTCGCAGCACGTGAGAAAGTTCAGCCGCCGTCGATGACGCGTGTTGTTGCTTCTCTCGCCGAGCTCGGTCTGGTCGAGCGCTCGCCGCATCCCACGGACGGTCGTCAGATCATCGTGAATCTCTCCGACGCCGGGCAGGCGTTGCTCGCGGACGAGACCCATGCGCGTGAGGCGTGGATGAACGAGCAGTTGGCCGGGCTGGGCGGCGAAGAACTCGCGACGCTGCGCGGGGCCGTCGAGATCATCACGGAGATGGTCAACAAGACGGAGTAGCTCCGCGACCGAGTAGTTGTTGCGTAGCTCCGCTACACAGAGGTCGTTGCCCGAACGAATTACTCGAGGGGCAAGATGGTGGGGTGCCCCGAGACCCCGATTCCGGCATGTTTGCCGCGCTCCACAACCGTAACTACCGCCTTTGGGCTTCCGGACAGATCGTTTCTCTGGTCGGCACGTGGATGCAACGTATCGCCCAGGACTGGCTGGTACTGACGCTCTCGGACGGCAACGCGCTGGCGGTGGGCATCGTCATGGCCTTGCAGTTCGGCCCGACGCTGTTCCTGTCGGTGTGGGGCGGTGTGCTGGCCGATCGGTACGACAAGCGTCGCATCCTGATCTTCACCCAGTGGGCGAGTGCGGTGTGCGCGCTGGTGTTGGGTGTTTTGGACGTCGGTGGGCTCGTCGCGTTGTGGCACGTCTTCCTGATTGCCTTTGCCCTCGGCTGTGTCTCGGCGCTCGACGCTCCGGTGCGTCAGTCGTTCACTATCGAAATGGTGGGCAAGGAACACCTGTCCAACGCCATCGCGCTCAACTCCATGACGTTCAACACGGCCCGCATCGTCGGACCGGCCATCTCGGGTGTTTTGATCAACCTGATCGGTACCGGGTGGGTGTTCCTGCTCAACGTCGCGACGTTCGGTGGGGTGCTCATCGCGCTTTACCTGATGAACAAGAAGGAGCTGATCCCGTCCGAACCGGCCCCGCGTACCAAGGGACAGGTGCGCGACGGGTTCCGATACGTGTGGGGCCGCAAGGACCTTCGCGTGATCATGGTGTCCGTCTTCATGGTCTCGGCGTTCGGTTTGAACTTCGCGATCAGCCTTGCGGTGATGGCGCGCAACACGTTCGGTCTCGAGGCCGACGGTTACGGACTGCTGTCCACGACGCTTGCCGTGGGCACCCTCGCCGGCGCTGCGTATGCCGCAAGACGGAAGGAAGCGCCGCGACTGCGGACGTTCCTCGGTGCCGCCGTGGCTTTCGGTGTGTTCGAGGTCGCGGTGGGATTGATGCCCACCTACGCGTTGGTGGCGCTGATGTTGATTCCCACGGGCGCACTGACGTTGACGTTCACGACGTCCGCGATGAACATCCTGCAGATGTCGGTGCCTTCCGAGATGCGTGGGCGCGTGATGGGTATCTACATGCTCAGTTTCCTCGGTGGCACACCGCTGGGAAGTCCACTGCTGGGCTGGCTGGCCGACTCCGTGGATCCCCGTGCGCCTTTGATCGTGGGTGGAGTGATCTCGCTCGTCTCGGGCACAGCGGCCGGGGTGTACCTGCTACGTAGCGAAGGACTGAAACTTCGTCTTGCGCGACCGGAAGACGGTGGCAGATTGCCGGTTTTCGTCCTGCGTCCGGTGATCGTGTGCGACGCGACCGAACAGGCGGTCGAGGCTAGCCGCGCGCCGTGACCTTCTCGCGCTTGGGAAACACCGTGTAGCTCAGGGCGATTGCTCCCCAGATCGCGAGCACCACTGTCAGCTTGCTGATCCATCCGTCGAGCGCACCCGTACGGGCGGGGTCGTCGACGAGGAAGATGGCCGCGCCGAGAAGTCCGCACGCGATGGCCCAGGCGATCGCAGCTTTGCCGAACTCGCGCCATTCGCGCAGTGCTCGCGCGCTCCCGTACTTTGGTGGCGCCACCGGTGCCGGGCCGCCGGCGAATCGGTAGGCGAACCTGGCGTCGGCCCAGGAGATGAGGCTGTGTCCGAATGCTACGGAGAAGCCTATGTAGGCCGCAGCAAGTCCGTGGGTGAAGTTCGCCTCGCCGCCGCCCCGGAGATCGAGGGCCGTGGCGACGAGCAGCACGACGTCGACCAGGGGTGCGCAGATGAGCAGTGCGGCGCCCAGAGTCTTGCGGCGCAGCAGATAGCGGGCGGCGAGACCTGCGGCGATGAACACCCAGAACATGATTTCGCACGCGATGATGAGGTGGACGATCATGACATCAGCTCATTTCTAGTACGACTGTGTTAGTGCTTGAAAACTAGCACAGCTGTGTTAGTTTTGTGAAGTGGTGAAACGTAGCAGTCCGGATGAGCGGCGTGAAGAGATCGCCGAGGCCGTGTGGCGTGTGATCCGACGCGACGGTGTCGCAAGCGCCAGCGTCCGCGCCGTGGCCGACGAGGCACAGATGTCGACGGGGTCGCTACGTCACTTCTTCGCGACGCAGTCCGAACTCTTGCTGTTCGCGATGACGCTCGTGACCGTCCGGGTGGAGGAAAGGATTGCCGGCATCGACTTCGATCCCGACATCCGCCGCGCCATCCGTCAGTTCACCGATCAGTTCGTTCCCCTCGACGAAGACCGGCGAGAAGAAATGCAGGTCTGGGAGGCTTTTGCTGCTGCCGCTCAAACCGATTCGGCGTTGACGGCAGTGCGTGACGAGACGGATCGGACCTTGTTCGGGCACTTTCGTTCGTTCGTCGACGCAGCGTTTGAAGCGGGATTTCTACGGCCGGGTGCCTCGGTCGACATCGAGGCGATGAGATTGCATGCGCTCGCCGACGGGCTCGCGTCGCACGGCGTCGACAATCCCGAGCGAACCAATCCAGAGGTGATCAGCCAGGTGCTCGACGCGCATTTCGTCACGCTGTTGCGCTAGGTCGGGAGTAGTGGTGGGGGGCTCGCGGTGCGTACGGCACGATAGACCCGTGGTTCACGTCATCGACATCTCAGATCCCGCCGACCCCCGGCTGGATGACTTTCGCGATCTCAACTCCTCGGATCGGCGCCCTGACCTGCCGGAGGGCAAGGGGCTGGTCATCGCCGAGGGAGTATTCGTCACCCAGCGACTGCTGACCTCGCGGTTCGAGCCGATCAGTCTCCTCGGCGTCGAACGACGGCTCCTGGAGCTCGCTGACGATCTCGACGGTGTGGACGTGCCGTTCTACCGTACGAGCGCGGAAGTGATGGCCGAGGTCGTCGGATTTCACCTCAACCGTGGCGTCCTCGCTGCAGCAGCACGCCCGGCGCCGCTCGCAGTTTCGGACGTGTTGAAGGACGCGAAGACCGTAGTGGTCCTCGAAGGCGTCAACGATCACGAGAATCTCGGTTCGATGTTCCGCAACGCGGCGGGGCTCGGTGTCGATGCAGTTCTGTTCGGGAAGGGTTGTGCCGACCCGCTGTACCGGCGGTCGGTCCGTGTGTCGATGGGGCACGTGCTGCGAGTGCCATTCGCGCATGTGGCAAAGTGGCCACACGACTTGGATGAGCTGCGTGGCAACGGTTTTCAGCTCATCTCCTTGACTCCGAATCCGGAAGCGGTCACTTTGGCCGAAGCGATGACCGGAGAGAAGGTGGCGCTACTGCTGGGCGCCGAGGGGCCAGGTCTGACCGAACATGCGATGCGGGCCACCGACATTCGCGCCAAGATACCGATGGCGCCAGGCACCGATTCACTCAATGTCGCGACCGCAGCGGCGATGGCCTTCTACGAACGTGTCAGGACCGGCCGGTGACTTCTGACCGCACGCCCTGGTTCACCGGAATCGCGGTGTCGGTATTCGCCGCGATGCTCTCGACCAGCGCCGTCGCGGCGTTCTGCATCGCGCTCGGCGACGTGAACGTGCTCCTGGCAGTCGTCGTCAATCTCATTGCGGTAGGCGGACTTGCGCCGACCGTGTGGCGCTGGCGAGCGATTCCCGTCTGGCGATGGGTGGTCTTCGGGGCAGCGGCCGGAGTTCCGCTCGGATGGATCGCAGCGATAGCCGCATGACCGTGTGATGCCGGTTCGCGCTACTTGAACCCGAAGTACCGAGCGAGGCGGCCGCGCGGCTTGGCCACCGGTGCGTCGTGGATCGGCGGCAGGTTCTCGGGCATGGGCACCTCTGTCGGCGCCTGCTCGGGTACCGGTGCGGGAGCTGGGGGCGCAGGTTTGGGTGCCTCGCCGGGGCGATGAATCTTGAAGCCCCACAGGCGAATCTGCGTCGTGTCGAGTTCGTGCTCTCGCGGCGCGCCGGTGTATCGAAATCCCAGCCACTCGAGGTTGGCAGACTCCGCGAACTGTTGTGGGTGGAACGGAAGTGACTGCGGATCGGGCAGGATCCCGGGCGGGTAACGCAGGGGATGGTTGCCGGCCCAGAATTCCCGTTCCCAGGTCTGCGGGATCCCCAGATTTTCGACGATGTCGATCGGGATGGCACTGAACGAGCGTCGTAGCTCGCCGTCCTCCCACAGCGCAAACGAACCCTGCGCGGTTTCGGGGACGGAGCTGATCAACAGCGTCGAGCCACCCTCGGCTGAAAGGTGCCAGGACTCAGGTAGTTTCGAGGGAACGAAGGTGCTGAGTTCGGAGCTGCAGACGACACTCACTCGGCCGTACGCGCCGACGAAGACGTACCCGGGGCTCACCGTCGCGGCGATGGACAGCGGCTGAGGCCCGAGCGACTCGAACTCCTTGTCCGGGTACAGCGACATGGCGATTTTCAGCGCCTCGGTCTGATCAGGCTGTGGGTACTTGCTCAATTCGGTGCGAGCGTCTGCGCCGCCCAGAAACCAGATCGTCGATACCCGTGCAGCCACCGGCAGCCCTCTCTCCTCAGCCTCGCTCGAAAGAAGAATACTTTCCTTCGGGTCAGCGACCGCTGCTGCGGACCCCGAGGAGTACGTCGTCCCACGAGGGCAGAGCAGGCCGTCCGCGCTTGTCCTTGGTCTGCGTCTGCTGCGGAGCGGTTTTCGGGGTCACATCCGGTGCAGGCTCGGGAACCTCTTCGGCGACGACGGTTTCCGGCTCGACAGCAATCGGTTCGGGCGCCACGATCCGTTCCGCCACTACCGTCCGCTCGGGGACCACTGCGGGCTCGGGCTCGATCTCCGCCACCGGTTCGACGTCGAATCGGGACAGTTCGAGTTGTTCCGGCTCGCTCGATGCCACCGGTACCAGGCCGCGGAGCGGGCGACCGAAGTCGGGATCGATCAAGTCGAATGCCGCGTCGTCGAGCGCGACGATCGTTCCGCCGTGCGCGTCGGGCTGGTAGCGCCAGTGCGCGGCGTTGGTGGTGCGGCCGGCCTGCCACTGCAACTGGACGACCCACTGATTGTCCTCGTCGCGCCAGGCGTCCCAGGTGGCCTCGTCGATGCTGTGGCCGCGGGCGCGGAATGCGTGAGTCACGATTTCGGAGAGGGTGGGGACCGTCGGACCGTTGTCGCGGACCGGGTGTCCGCCCTGGGCCATCTCCGCGGCGCGGGAACGCTCGAGAAGGACGGGGTACGCAAAGCGCTCGACCTTGCTGATGGGGATCTTCGCTTCTTCGGCGACCTGCTCTACGGAAGCGCCGGAACGGATGCGCGCCTGAATTTCGCGGGGACGGAGTTGGCTTTCCATTTCGATCTCAATCTGGCCGAGTCGAGCCACGTCTCCGCGGGAAGCTGCACGAAGTTTGTCATCGGCGGGAAGCCGGAATTTCTGGCCGGTTTCAGCATCTGCGCACACCACATGCGATCCATCGGGTTCAAGTCCGATCACTCGAAGCTCTCGCACATTGACCTCCTTATCGCGCCGGCTCGCGACTTTGCGCCGCGCTCAACTGTAATTCATTCGTGACCATGGACTCGGCAGGACACGCAGGGCGAGATGACCTCGGATCCGACCACCGGTGTGGTAGCTCACAAGGCCTGGCAAACGACGCTCGGCCCCCGACGTCATGTCGGGGGCCGAGCGGTGAAGCAATGCGAAAATCAGCCGAGCTGAGAAACGACCCAGTCGATGCTCTTGGTGAGAGCGGTGACGTCATCGGGATCGATAGCGGGGAACATGCCGACGCGCAGCTGGTTGCGGCCGAGCTTGCGGTACGGCTCGGTATCGACGATTCCGTTGGCGCGCAGGATCTTTGCCACCTCGGCAGCGTCGACGTCGTCGTTGAAGTCGATGGTGCCGACAACCTGCGAGCGGTGTGCCGGATCAGCGACGAACGGCGTGGCGAACTCGCTGGCCTCGGCCCAGTTGTACAGGCGCGAGGACGAATCCGCGGTGCGAGCGGTGGTCCAGTCGAGGCCGCCGTTGCTGTTCATCCATTCGATCTGGTTGGCGAAGAGCAGCAGGGTGGCCAAGGCCGGGGTGTTGTACGTCTGGTCCTTGGAGCTGTTGTCCACGGCGATGGGCAGCGAGAGGAAGTCAGGCGTCCAGCGACCCGAATCCTTGATCTCCGCGACGCGCTCGAGGGCGGCCGGGCTCATCAGTGCGATCCACAGTCCGCCGTCAGCAGCGAAGCACTTCTGCGGAGCGAAGTAGTAGACGTCGGAATCTGCGACGTTGACCGGAAGTCCACCGGCGCCCGAGGTGGCGTCGATGGCGATCAGGGCGTTCTCCGAACCCGCGGGGCGCGAGACAGGAATCGACACACCGGTGGAGGTCTCGTTGTGCGCCCAGCCGATGAGATCGACGGACGGGTCGGAGACCGGCACCGGCGCGCTGCCCGGATCGGCGGAAACGACGATCGGGTCACCGATGAACGGGTTGGCCTTGGCCACCGAAGCGAACTTGGAGCTGAATTCGCCGTTGGTCAGGTGCAGCGACTTCTCGCGGATGAGGCCGAATGCAGCCGCATCCCAGAACGCAGTGGTTCCGCCGTTACCGAGGACGACCTCGTAGCCCTCGGGCAGTGAGAACAGATCGGCGAGGCCGGACCGAATGCTGGCAACAACGTTCTTGACCGGCTTCTGGCGATGGCTGGTGCCGAACACCGAAGCGCCCACCTCGACCAGGGACTGCAGCTGCTCGGGGCGAACCTTGGAAGGACCGCAGCCGAAGCGTCCGTCGGCGGGCTTGAGGTCGGCGGGGATGATCGGTGTGGAGGTCATCGCTTCTTTCTGTTCCTTCACTTGTGTTCTGTACTACCGTGATTGGCGAATTCGAGCGGGGTACTACGCGTGGCTGATCTGGTCCCAGCCCTCGACCGACTCCGGAGTACGGGGCGCCGGGCCGGTGTAGATGGCGGCCGGGCGTACCAGTTTACCGAGACGCTTTTGCTCGAGGATGTGTGCACACCAGCCGGCGGTGCGACCACAGGTGAACATGGCCGGCATCATGTGCGCGGGAACCTCGGCGAAGTCGAGGATGACGGCGGCCCAGAACTCGACGTTGGTCTCGATCGCGCGATCGGGACGACGCTCACGCAGTTCTGCCAGTGCAGCCTGCTCGAGAGCTGCGGCTGCCTCGTAGCGAGGAGCGTTGAGGCGCTTCGCGGTGGCGCGGAGCACGCGTGCACGGGGATCTTCGGCGCGGTAGACGCGGTGTCCGAAGCCCATGAGCTTTTCCTTGCGGTCGAGGATTCCCTTGACCAGTGCGCGGGCGTCGCCGGTCTTCTCGGTCTCTTCGATCATCGGAAGAACGCGGGCCGGTGCGCCGCCGTGCAGCGGGCCGGACATCGCGCCGATGGCGCCGGAAAGCGAAGCCGCGACGTCGGCGCCGGTGGAGGCGATGACGCGGGCCGTGAAGGTGGAGGCGTTCATGCCGTGCTCGGCTGCCGAGACCCAGTACGCGTCGATTGCCTCGACGTGTGCCGGATCGGGCTCACCCTTCCAGCGCACCATGAAGCGCTCGGTGACCGTCTTGGCCTCGTCGATACGGCTCTGGGGGACTGCAGGCTGGTAGATGCCGCGAGCGGACTGCGCGACGTACGACAGTGCCATGACGGATGCGCGGGCGAGCTGGTCGCGGGCGGTCTCGTCATCGATGTCGAGGAGCGGCTGGTAACCCCAGATGGGGGCCAGCATCGCCAGTCCGGCCTGGACGTCGACTCGGACGTCGCCGGTGTGAATGGGGAGGGGGAACGGCTCGGCCGGCGGGAGGCCGGGGCCGAAGCGTCCGTCGACGAGAAGGGCCCATACGTTGCCGAAGGTGACCCTCTGGCCGACCAGGTCTTCGATGTCGACTCCGCGGTAGCGCAGTGCGCCGCCGTCCTTGTCGGGTTCTGCGATATCGCTGGTGAAGGCGACGACGCCTTCGAGTCCGCTCACAAAATCGTCCGGTATTGCTGCGCTCGCTGCCATTCTCGTGGACTCTCCTCGTTCGAGTGCGCCAGGTCTACAGTCGCACTGCCTCAGCTTCAGTGACTGCGCCTCGGTGCTCGCAGGGATGAGCACGCACCGTGTTTCGTACTGCGCAATCGTCTCGTCCCGATTCGGTGCTGTCGCTGGTGCGGCTCGCGGTCCGGGTCGGGTCTAGCCACGGCAAACTTTAGCGCGTGCCGCGTAGCCGTTGGCCAGTGAGTACCCGGGAGTAGCGTTCTCGGCTGTGTCGAATGAACGTCAGGACCCGCAGGCGGTGGACAACGAACTCGCGGCCATGCGTGTGGGCTATCCGCAAGCAGGCAGCGAATCGGAGTCCGTCGAGGACCGCATGAGTGCGGAATTGGATACTTCGGTCGTCGAGACCGGTTGGCTGCCCCTCATGCGTCAATGGCTCGTGGACGCCGTCGAAGCGGACGCTCCGGAGCCCAACGCCATGACTCTGTCGACGGTGGACGAGGGTGGCCGTCCGGCGTCGCGGACCGTGCTCTGCAAAGGGCTCAGCGAGGACGGCGTCCTCTTCTTCACCAACTACGGATCCGACAAGGCTCGTCACCTCGCCGCCCACCCGTACGCGTCGGCCAACTTCACATGGCTGACCCTTGCCAGGCAGGTGATCGTCCGCGGCACCACCGAGCGGGTGAGTGCTCAACTGACGCAAGAGTATTGGCGAACCCGGCCTCGAGGTTCGCAGCTCGGCGCATGGGCGTCGTCTCAGTCTCGCCCGATCGACTCGCGTGTCGATCTCGACGAGCAACTGCGTGAGGTCGCTGCCCGATTCGGCGTGGACGGCGAGATTCCGGTGCCACCGAACTGGGGCGGGATCCTGATCCGGCCCGAGTCCGTCGAGTTCTGGCAAGGACGCGCGAACCGCATGCACAATCGAGTTCGCACGAGCCTGGTCGACGGACAGTGGTCCGCCGTCCGTCTCCAGCCGTGAGCCGGCTACTCGCGGACACGACTCCGCTCGAGAATCGCGACTATCGACGGCTGTGGACGGCCGGCATCGTCACCGTTATCGGCGCTCAACTCAGCGTGGTCGCCGTACCGCAACAGGTGTACGAGATCACCCGAAGCTCGGCCTACGTCGGTCTGACGGGAATCTTCGGTCTGGTCCCGCTGGTCGTTTTCGGTCTGTGGGGCGGCGCACTGGCCGACGTCATGGATCGACGACGGCTGTTGATGATCACCTCGATCGGACTCGGTGTCACGTCGGTGCTGTTCTGGATCCAGGCCGCCTTGAACGTGAACAACGTGTGGTTGGTGCTCGGCCTGTTCTCGGTTCAACAGGCGTTCTTCGCGGTGAACCAGCCGACGCGAGCGGCGATCATCCCTCGGTTGATTCCGGGCAGGCAGTTGCCTGCCGCGAACTCGCTGAACATGACTGTCGTGCAGTTCGGTGCGATAGCCGGCCCGCTACTGGCTGGTGTCCTCATACCGTCGGCCGGTCTGCAACTGCTGTACCTGCTCGACTCGATCTTTCTTCTCGCCACGCTGTGGGCGGTATGGAAGCTCCCGGCGATTCCGCCGACCGGCACGTCTCGACGGGCAGGATTGAGCGAGGTCCTGGGCGGTTTCACGTATCTCGCGACGCAGAAGGTTCTGCTCGCGTCGTTCGTGGTGGACATCATCGCGATGGTGTTCGGGATGTCGCGAGCACTGTTCCCGGAGATCGCACACGAATCCTTCGGCGACCCCGCCAGCGGTGGTTTTGCGCTCGGACTGCTGTTCGCGGCGATGTCCGTGGGAGCCGTTCTGGGCGGAGGCTTCTCGGGCTGGTTGCCGCGGGTTCAGTACCAGGGGCGGGCCGTGCTGGTCTGCATCGCGCTGTGGGGGCTGTCGATGGTCGGCTTCGGCGTTGCCGTGTACTTCGCGAGCCCTGGTTCCAGTGTGATTCTGCTGTGGATCGCTGTTGCGTTCCTGGCATTCGGCGGCGCGGTCGACATGGTCTCGGCCGCATTCCGCAGCACGATGCTTCAGCAAGTGGCAACCGACGACATGCGCGGACGACTGCAGGGCGTGTTCATCGTGGTCGTGGCAGGTGGTCCGCGTATCGGTGACGTACTGCACGGCGGTGCGGCCTTCTTGTTCGGGACCGGTGTCGCGGCAGCGGGCGGCGGCTTCCTGGTGATCGTCGGTGTAGTCCTTTCTGCCCTCGCATTTCCCGCGTTCGTTCGCTACAAGGTGGGACGCGCCGTCTGACGTCCTGGTTAACCGGTCGCTCGTGGTGGAAACTGGTACGTATGACTGCGCCGCACAGCACGGGTAGGGGAGGGTTCGAGATCCGGGGTGGCGGCTATCGCGCCGAGATCGCCGCGGCCGGTGCCGGGTTGCGGCTTCTCGATCACGAGGGTCCCAACGGTCGGCGTGCGCTGACCGAGACCTGGGGACTCGGATCGAAGCCACCACTGTCGGCCGGATTGGTTCTCGCGCCGTGGCCCAACCGAATTCGCGACGGGCACTTCATGTTCGACGGGATCGAGCATCAACTCGAGATCACCGAACCTGCGCTGGGGAACGCGAGCCACGGGTTCGTCCGGCGTCGCAATTGGAGCCTTGTGGACCACACGTACGAGCGCGTCGAACTGTCGGTGGACGTGGGACTTCACAAGGGTTGGCCCTATCCGTTGCAGCTGACGATCGCCTATGAGGTCGGTGCCGACGGATTGACCGTCACTCACACGGCCACCAACAAGGGGGCGACCTCGTCGCCGTTCGGGCTCGGAATGCACACCTTCATTCGCGCCGGCGACTTTCCGCTCGACGAATGTGCTCTGCATCTGGCAGCGGGCACGCGGTTGCCGATCGATCCGGCGAGGATGCTGCCGAACGCCTATTCACAGGCAGTCGCCGGTACGGACTACGACTTCCGGACACCGAGACTGCTTGCCGGGGTTCAGTTGGACACTCCGTACAGCGCATTGGACGTCGTCGACGGCAGTGGTCGCACGCAGCACGAATTGCTCGCGCCGGATGGAACGGGCACTGCCCTGTGGACCAACCGCGAGTTCCCATGGATTCAGGCGTTCATCGCAGATCCCGCCAACGACAAGGGGTATCCCGACCGCGGCCGTGCATTGGCGTTGGAGCCGATGACCTGCCCGCCTGACGCCTTCAATTCGGGCATCGATCTACTGGTGCTCCATCCGGGGCAGACGTGGACGGGTAGCTGGGGTATCAAAGCGCTGTGATCCGGCTCTCATAGTGTGAGATCGTGTAACGCCCAGTAGGTATCGGTCGATACCAACCTGTTTTTCGTCTCGTGTGTCACTGACGCAGGAGTCGGCGAAAGGGCGGGCATTCGCCGTTGTCGCGGATCTGGGCCGAAGCCTGCAGATCAGCGCGGTCGATCGGCGATTCCGTAGACTGAATCTTCTAGTCACACAAGCGAGAAAACTCGAGCTGAAACGTGTTTCAGTTCAGGTCGGTATGTCGGGTTCCTGAGTGCCCGAAAAATAGCCGTGGGGCGACCCTCCTTCGGCACGATCTCTCCCGTGCGACTAGTTTCTAGTTGATCGCATGTAGTTACTCGTTGGTTCGAGCTTGAGAGGGATCCTTCGTGCCCGCTGACAATGACACAAAGCCCACGCTTACTTACCCCGGTGGTGAGTACACGATGTCCATTGCCAGGGCAACAGAGGGCAATGACGGCATCGAGCTGGGAAAGCTGCTGGCCACAACGGGGTACACCACCCTTGACCCCGGTTTTGTGAACACTGCATCCACCAGTTCTGCAATCACTTACATCGACGGTGAGAAGGGAATCCTGCGTTACCGCGGATACCCCATCGAGCAGTTGGCAGGTAAGTCGACGTTCATCGAGGTCAGCTACCTGCTGATCTACGGCGAACTGCCGACCGACGCCCAGCTCGAGTCCTTCACGGACCGCATCCGTCGACACACCCTGCTCCACGAGGACCTCAAGCGGTTCTTCGACGGGTTCCCGCGCAACGCTCATCCGATGCCGGTTCTCTCGTCCGCAGTGAACGCACTGTCGGCGTACTACCAGGATTCGCTCGATCCCGAGGATCCGGAGCAGGTGGAGCTGTCCACCATCCGTCTTCTCGCGAAGCTGCCGACCATCGCGGCGTACGCGTACAAGAAGTCCGTGGGTCAGCCGTTCCTGTACCCGGACAACTCCTTGAACCTGGTCGAGAACTTCATGCGTATGACGTTCGGCTTCCCGGCCGAGCCTTACCAGGGTGATCCCGAGGTCGCCAAGGCGCTCGACATGCTGCTGATCCTGCACGCCGACCACGAGCAGAACTGCTCCACGTCGACCGTGCGTATGGTCGGCTCGTCGGACGCCAACCTGTTCACCTCCGTCTCTGCTGGCATCAACGCACTGTGGGGCCCGCTGCACGGCGGCGCGAACCAGGCAGTGCTCGAGATGCTCGACGAGATCAAGGCCAGCGGTAGCACCGCGGCCGAGTTCGTCCGCAAGGTCAAGAACAAGGAAGACGGCGTGAAGCTCATGGGCTTCGGGCACCGCGTCTACCGCAACTACGATCCGCGCGCTGCGCTGGTCCGCGAAACCGCGCACACCATCCTCGCCAAGCTCGGCGGCGACGACGAACTGCTCAACATCGCAATGCAACTCGAAGAGGCCGCCCTCACGGACGACTACTTCATCGAGCGCAAGCTCTACCCGAACGTCGACTTCTACACCGGCCTCATCTACCGCGCGATGGGCTTCCCGCCGCGCATGTTCACCGTGCTGTTCGCCATGGGCCGTCTGCCAGGCTGGATTGCGCACTGGCGTGAAATGCACGAGGATCCGGCTACGAAGATCGGCCGCCCGCGCCAGATCTACACCGGCTACACCGAGCGTGACTATCGGGATATCACCACCCGCTAGCCCCTGCCCACAATTTTCGCCTCAACGAGGAGGACCCATGAGTAGCAAGCCCGTAATCGAGTTCCAGGAAGGCCCCGCGCCGACCGATCTGGTCATCAAGGACCTGGTCGTCGGAGAAGGCGCCGAAGCCGTTCCCGGTGGCACCGTCGACGTTCACTACGTCGGTGTCGAGTTCGAGTCCGGTGAAGAGTTCGACTCTTCCTGGAGCCGCGGCGAGTCCATTCAGTTCCCGCTTCGTGGCCTGATCAAGGGTTGGCAGGACGGCATTCCCGGCATGAAGGTCGGCGGACGTCGCCAGCTCACCATTCCGCCGGAGCTGGCTTACGGCCCCGCCGGTGCAGGGCACCAGCTTTCCGGCAAGACCTTGGTCTTCGTGATCGATCTGCTGGACGCCAAGTAATTCACTGTGCGCCTTTATTAACCCCCCGCGGTTAATAAAGGCGCACAGCAAAAGAGCCCCGCACCGTCAGGTGTGGGGCTTTCTTGTGTGGTCAGCTAGCGGTCTTTCGTCGGTAGAGCCAGTTCGACCACACGAATCCCGCGGCGGCGATGCCCAGGCACCACGCGAGCGCGGTGACGGCACTGTTTCCGATCGGCGTGCCCATCAGGAGTCCGCGCACTGTCTCGATGATCGGGGTCACGGGTTGGTGCCGGGCAAACCCCTGCAGCCAAGACGGCATGGTCTCGGCCGGCACGAAGGCAGTGCTGACGTAGGGCAGGAACATGATGGCGAAGGTGAATCCGCTTGCAGCCTCCGGGTTCTGGGCCAAGAGTCCCAAAGCCGTCGAGAGGTATGACATGGCAAAGACGAAGGCGACGATCACAGCGGTGACGCCGAGCCAGCGCAGCGGATCGCTTGTCGGGCGAAATCCCATGATCAGCGCAACGACGACCACGATCGCCGTAGTCAGTACGTTGCGGACGACGCTGGCCAGTACATGACCTGTCAGGACCGACGACGGAGAGATCGCCAGGGTCCGGAAACGGTCGATGATCCCGTCCTTCATGTCGCTCGAGACGCTGACCGCGGTGGTCGAGGCACCGAAACCGGCGCACAGAAGGATGATTCCGGGCACGACGTAGTCGATGTACTCGCTACCGGTGTTGATGGCGCCGCCGAATACGTAGACGAACAGCAGCATGAGCATGACCGGAAGGGCTATCGCGGTGATCATCGAATCTGGACTACGCAGAACGTGTTTGAGATTCCGGCGAAGCATCACCGCGGAATCGACTGCAATGGTGGAGGTCATCGAACGCTCGCAATCTCGGGTTGGCCTGATCCGGTGAGCGCGAAGAACACGTCGTCCAGGTCTGGGGTGTGAACAGAGAACTTTTCGACGGTGATCGACGGATCGTCGATCGAGTCGAGGATGGCTTTGATCGACGGAACCGCGCCGTCGGAGGGTATGTGCAAGGTCAAGGTCTCGGCATTCGCATGTGCCTGCGGTAGTGATGCCGCGGCGAGGTCGAGTTGGGTCAGATTCTCGAATTGCAGCGCGACGTGGCCACCGGGAACGAGACGTTTGAGCTCGTCCGGTGTTCCCTCGGCGACCAGACGCCCATCGCTGAGAACGCCTACGGTGTCGGCCAGTTCGTCCGCCTCGTCGAGGTATTGGGTGGTGAGGAAGATCGTGACACCCGACGCCGTGAGGTCACGAACTATCGACCACATTTCGTGGCGGCTTCGCGGGTCCAAGCCGGTGGTGGGTTCGTCGAGAAAGACGATGTCCGGTTTCGCGACGAGGCTCATCGCGATGTCGAGTCGTCTGAGCATGCCGCCCGAATAGTCGCCCGCTCGCTTGTCGCCGAAGTCCGTCAGGTGGAACTGGTCGAGAAGTTCGTCGGCACGTCGTCGAGACCTCCTCCGGCCCAGGTGATTCAGCTCGCCCAGGAGAGTCAGGTTCTCGGAGCCGGTCAACAGTGTGTCGACGGCCGCGTATTGCCCGGTGACGCTGATGCGTCGGCGGACGTTCTGTGGATCGCCAGGGAGCGAATGCCTCGCGACCGTGACCTCGCCGGCATCGAAGGGGATGAGGGTCGTGAGAATTCTTACGGCCGTGGTCTTTCCGGCGCCGTTCGCGCCGAGGAGGGCGTATACCGATCCGGCCGGGACGGACAGATCGAGTCCGTCCAGTACCTGTTGATCGCCGTATCGCTTACGAAGTCCGCGGACCGAGATTGCGGGGATCGTTCCTGACATCGAGACCTCCAAGGAAGAACTGTGTATGGCATAAACGAGTGTTTATAGCGTACACAGTTCTAGGATGATGGCAAGAGTGAAGAGTGGGAGCTTATGGATCGCGGAGCGCTACCGAGAGCAGTCGAGCTGGCCTGGGGACTGGACCAGCCGGGAACGCGGGGTCCCAAGAAGGGGCTCAGTCTCGAGCACATTCTCGACACCGCGATCGAGTTGGCCGACGCGGAAGGTGTGACGGCTCTGTCGATGGGCCGCGTGGCCAAAGCGCTCGGGTTCACGACGATGTCGCTCTACCGCTACGTGGCGAGCAAAGACGAACTGATCGAACTGATTTCGGATCGGGTGATCGGTCCACCGCCGGTAATTCCCGACGGAGTGTCATGGCGCGTCAAGCTCGAAGCGTGGGCGAATCACGAATACGCCACGATGCTGAGTCGGCCGTGGTGGCTCAAGCTACCCATTACCGCTCCGCCGACCGGACCCAACAACATGGCGTGGCTCGACGCGGGTCTGAGCGCGCTTGACGGTGTCGCGCTGAGCGCCGCGTCGAAGTTCCAAGTGGTGACCAACGTGTCGTTGTTCGTGATCGGTCGTGCCCGATTCTCGGCCGACCTTGCGTCGCGATCGGCACAGTCGGCAGACGACGACGTGGCTTACGGCGCCCTCATCGCACGAGTGATCAATCGCGAGGACTTTCCCTACCTCAGCGCTGCAATTGACGAGGGCGGCTTCGAGGACGGCAGTCCGGAGGGCGAGGCCGCCGGCGACGACGCTTTCGATTTCGGTTTCTCGCTCGGCCTGCTGCTCGACGGAATCGAGAAGTTGGTGCAGCGGTCAGGACACCAGCGCGGTGGCACTGACGTCGTCGATGATCAGGTCGGTGATCAACCCACCCCGTAGGGCTCCCTCCAACGCGGGCAGTTTTGCTGTTCCGGCGACGATGCACACGCGCCTGGCGACCTTCTCGAAAAGGTCCAGTCGCGGGCCGCTCGCGCGCTCGTTGAGTTCGATTCCGCGGTAGCTCCCGTCCGACCGGAAGAACACGGTTGCGATGTCCCCGACCACTCCGTCGCGTCGAAGTGCCTCTGCTTCATCGGGTTCGAGGTAGCCGGCGGTGTAGACGTGACTCGGCACATTGCCACCCGGGACGCCGATACTGAAGACTGCCAGATCCATTCGCTTCTGCATGTCCAGTACGCGTTTGATGCTGCGTTCGCGCCACAGCTGCTCCCGGGTTTCCGGGTAGTCGAAGAAGGCGGGCACCGGAAATCCTTGTGGCAGAGCACCGTAGGCGTCGGCGATCGTTCTGATGATGTCGCTGGCATAGGAGATTCCCGTGGTACGAGTATTCGCGGCGCCGTTGAGTTGGACGACGTACGAGTTGTACGTGCGTTTGGGGGCAAGGTGCTTGCTGACTTCGCTGAGAGTGGTTCCCCAGGCGATCCCCATCACCATGTCGCTGTCGAAGAACGATGCCAACAGGCGCCCGGCGAAAGTCGCGACCTTCTCGAGTCGCTCGAGATCTCCCACCAGTTCCGGGACGGTCACCACGTGGGCGCGCACTCCGTACCTTTCCGAGAACTCGCGTTCGATGCGTGGAGCCTGGCCGTGCGGGGTGCTGATCTTGATCTCGACGAGACCTGAGGTGCGTGCGTAGGTGATCAATCGGGAGACGGTGGATCGGGACACTCCCATGTCGCGGCCGATGGCAGCCATCGTCTGATCTTGGAAGTAGTAGAGACGCGCGGCCTGAACTGCGTCGGAGATGCGCGGGTCCGCCGGATCGGAGGTAACGGAGTCGGAAGTGGGAGTTTCCATGGGTTCGTCCTGTCTGCACGTACGTGCAAGAGCACTGAACCGAATCTTATCCGAGTAGAACCAGGTTGAGGCGCTCGATCACGCAAAGTCCCAGAAGTCTGTCTGTTACCCGCGTTACGGTGCGCAAATGAGGCATTTGCACATATGTGCACGAGCTATGCGTGAATGTGCAAAGGGAATTACGCTACGGGTGCAGCAATCCAAACTATGACATGCATCACAACGAAGTGAGGGTGGGGATGGAGAAAGCCAAGCGATTAGGGCTCCCAGGCGAGTTGGCAGCCGAGTTCGCCGGAACGATGATCCTGATCTTGTTCGGCGTCGGAGTTGTAGCGCAGGTTGTGTCCGGCGGGAGCGGTGGGGGTCTCGGCGGACACGACAGTATCGCGTGGGCCTGGGGACTCGGCGTCATGTTCGGCATCTATGTCGCAGGCCGGGCGACGGGTGCTCATCTGAACCCCGCAGTGACCTTTGCCTTCGCGATCTTCCGTGACTTCTCCTGGCGCAAGGTATTGCCGTACACGCTGGCACAGACCGCTGGAGCCTTTGTCGCGGCCCTGATCGTCCGGTGGAATTACAACGACATGCTCAATGCCATCGATCCCGGACACACCACGGCGACTCAGACGATCTTCTCGACGATGCCCGGAAACGGAACGCTCCCGGTCAGCCTCGGCTCGGCACTGATCGATCAGATCATCGGCACGGCGATCCTGCTGTTCCTCATCGTTGCCGTGACGGATTCTCGCGGCACTCCGCCGCTCGCGAATCTCGCACCGTTTGTCGTCGGACTGATCGTGGTGGGAATCGGATTCGCCTGGGCGACCAACGCGGGTTACGCCATCAATCCGGCCCGTGACTTCGGTCCGCGACTGGCGTCGTATCTCACCGGCTACGGCAGCGCCTGGCGGGATCAGTACGGGAGTTTGTATTTCTGGGTGCCCATCGTGGGACCGCTGATCGGCGCTCCGATCGGGGTGTTCCTCTACGACAAGCTGGTAGGACGATTCCTGCCTGACGACTCGGTGGAGAAGGCGCCCGAGGAACAGGCCACTATCGCGGCGTGATGGCGAATCATCATCTCTGACAGTAAATCTCTCGCACTTTCTTCGACACCAAAAGGGGTAGCACGATGGCGCAATTCGTAGCCGCGATAGACCAGGGAACCACCTCCACTCGATGCATGATCTTCGATCACAGTGGGCACGTAGTTGCCGTCGAACAGCATGAGCACTCGCAGATCTTCCCGCAAGCGGGTTGGGTCGAACACGATCCGATCGAGATCTGGGACAACGTCCGCAACGTCACGGCCGGCGCGCTGGCGAATGCCGACCTGACCGCAGCCGACATCGCGTCCGTCGGAATCACCAATCAGCGTGAGACGGCGGTGGTCTGGGAGCGCGCTACGGGGAAGCCCGTTTACAACGCGATCGTCTGGCAGGACACACGCACCGATCGAATCTGTACTGCACTCGCCGGCGAGGACGGGCCGAAGAAGTACACCGAAGTCACCGGATTGCCGTTGGCGACGTACTTCTCGGGTCCCAAGGTCAAATGGATTCTCGACAACGTCGAGGGCGCTCGCGACAAAGCCGAAGCTGGCGAGTTGTGCTTCGGCACGATGGATACCTGGGTGTTGTGGAACATGACCGGCGGTGTCCAAGGCGGAGTGCATGCCACCGATCCGACCAACGCCTCACGTACTCTGCTGATGGATCTCGACACTCTCGCTTGGGATTCGGCGATCTGCGCCGACATGGGGATTCCGGAGTCCATGCTTCCCGAGATTCGCAGCTCCTCCGAGGTCTTCGGATTCGTTCGTGAACGTGGCACCCTGTCCGGCGTACCGATCGCCGGAATCCTCGGCGATCAGCAGGCGGCAACCTTCGGCCAGGCCTGCCTCTCTCCAGGCGAAGCGAAGAACACCTACGGAACCGGCAACTTCGTCCTGCTCACCGCCGGCACCGAGAAGGTGATGAGCAAGAACGGATTGTTGACGACCGTCTGTTACAAGATCGGCGAACAGCCAACGGTGTACGCGTTGGAAGGATCGATCGCCGTGACCGGTTCGCTGGTCCAGTGGCTTCGGGACAACCTCGGCATGATCGACAACGCGGCCGACATCGAGGTGAACGCACGCTCCGTGGAGGACAACGGCGGCGCGTACTTCGTGCCCGCGTTCTCGGGTCTGTTCGCACCGCACTGGCGCGCGGATGCACGCGGGGCGATCGTCGGTCTGACCCGGTTCGTGAACAAGGGGCACCTTGCCCGGGCGGTGCTCGAAGCCACTGCGTACCAGAGCCGTGAGGTGATCGAGGCGATGAACCTCGACTCGGGTGTCGACCTGAAAGTACTCAAGGTCGACGGCGGAATGGTAGCGAACGAACTCCTCATGCAGTTCCAGGCCGATCTGCTCGACGTCGAGGTGATCCGCCCTGTCGTGGCCGAGACCACGGCTTTGGGTGCTGCGTATGCCGCTGGTCTGGCCGTGGGGTACTGGGAGAGCGAGGACGACATCCGCAGCAACTGGGCGAAGGACAAGAGCTGGACGCCGTCGATGGATTCGACCGAGCGCGAGCGGTTGTACGCCGGCTGGCAGAAAGCGGTCACTCGAACACTCGACTGGGTCGACGCAGACTGATCGCGGCGCCCGCATTTCTACCTATTTTCAAGTGAAGGAACAGTTTTCATGAGCACAGCACAAGCATTGAGTCCGTCTTCGCGGGCGGAGTCGCTGAAGAAGTTGGAAGAAACCGAACTCGACGTCCTGGTCATCGGCGGTGGCGTGGTCGGCGCGGGTAGCGCACTCGACGCCGCAACTCGCGGTCTGAAGGTGGGCTTGGTGGAGGCTCGCGATTTCGCGTCCGGAACCTCGAGCAGGTCGAGCAAGTTGTTCCACGGTGGACTTCGTTACCTCGAGCAGTTCAATTTTGCGCTCGTTTTCGAGGCACTGCGTGAGCGGTCGCTGGTTCTGAACTCGCTGTGCCCGCATCTCGCGAAGCCGGTGCCGTTCATCTACCCGCTCGAGAAGTTGATCGACCGACCGTACGTCGGTCTGGGCATCGGCGTCTACGACGTGATGGGCGCCGGCCGCGGGGTTCCCTCACACCACAAGCATGTGGGCAAGAAGAAGACACTCGAATCGTTCCCGTCCGGAAAGCGTTCTGCTATCCGGGGTTCGGTCAAGTTCTACGAGGGTCAGGTAGATGACGCCCGCCACACGATGATGCTGGCGCGCACGGCCGCCGAGTACGGCGCGCTGTGCGTCAACAGCACCCGCGTAATCGGCTTTCTCCGCGAGGAGGACCGCGTCGTCGGAGTGAAGGCAGTGGATCTGGAAACGGGGCGTGCCTTCGAGATCCGTGCTCGCCAGGTCATCAACGCCGCCGGGGTCTGGACCGACGAGATCCAGGAAATGGTCGGTGGGCGAGGGCAATTCCAGGTTCGCGCTTCGAAAGGTGTGCACCTGGTCGTCCCGCGAAACCGCATCAACTCCTCTACCGGAATCATCACGCGGACCGAGAAGAGTCTGCTGTTCGTGATCCCGTGGGGAAGCCACTGGATCATCGGTACGACGGACACCGACTGGAACCTCGACCTCGCGCATCCGGCAGCGAGCCGAAGCGATATCGACTACATCCTCGGACATGTCAACAAGCTGCTCCAGGACGAGTTGACGCACGAGGACGTTGTCGGTGTGTACGCGGGACTGCGTCCGTTGTTGTTCGGCGAATCGGACTCGACCAGCACTCTCTCGCGTGAGCACGCGGTGTCGAGTCCGGTTCGAGGGTTGACGGTGGTCGCCGGTGGCAAGTACACGACCTACCGCGTGATGGCCAAGGACGCAGTCGATTCCGCGGTACACGGACTCGAACAGAAGGTGCCGAAGTCCTGCACCGAGCGTATCCAGCTGGTGGGTGCCGATGGCTATTTTGCCGCACACAACAATCGGCATCTCACCGCTGAGCGCACCGGGCTCCACGTTTCGACCATCGAGCACCTACTCGGGCGGTACGGCACTTTGGCTGACGAGTTGTTCGAACTCATCGAGGCGAGGCCTGAACTGGGGCAGCCGTTGGACTCCGCCACTGAGTACCTCAAGGCGGAGATTCACTACGCCGCGAGCCACGAGGGTGCTCAGCATCTCGACGACATCCTCACCCGTCGTACCCGCATCTCCATCGAGGTGAACGACCGCGGCGACGCCGCAGCCGCGGAAGTAGCCGAACTGGTTGCACCGGTGCTGGGTTGGACTCCCGAGCACATCGCGGAGGAGATCGAGCACTACCGGTTGCGTGTGGCCGCCGAGCGGGAATCGCAGGAGCAACCCGACGACCTGACGGCTGATGCGGCACGCCTGGGTGCGCCGGACGTCCGCACCGGAGTCACTGTCGGACAGGTTTGAGTCCGAGACACCACTGATCGGCCGGGACGCTGCGTCCCGGCCGATCGGCCGAACTGCCTCGGTGTCAATCGAACTCGTCTGACGAGCACTCCGGGAGGTCGACCGTCACCACAGCGCCGCCGTTCGGATGGTTCGAGAAGTCGATTCGAGCGCCGATGACCGCGGCTTGCCCGACTACGATCGTCAAGCCGAGGCCCAAGCCCGAGTTCGAGCCACGTTCGACGCAATCGGTCTGAAACCTCCTCGGCCCCTGACGAAGCCATTCCTGGGTGAACCCGTTGCCCTGGTCTCGCACCGTGATACGGGAGTGGTCGACGTCGACTCTGATCGGCGACTTTCCGTGATTGCGAGCATTCAAGATCAGGTTGGCGATGATCCGCTCCAGCCGACGTGCGTCTGTGTAGGACACAGGGGTGCCGTGAACACTCACTTCACACTCGACCTCGGTGATGGAGATCGCGTGACGCACCACCTGTGCGAGTTCCACCGATTGGATGTCTGCCTGTTCGGATGTGGTGTCGAGACGAGCCACCTCGATGACATCCTCGGCGAGCCTTCTGAGTTTGTGGACGCCGTCGCGCACCAATTCGGTAGGCCTACCTGGCGGCAGAAGCTCGGCGGCGCCGACCAGTCCGGAGATGGGCGTCCTGAGATCGTGTGCGATGTTGGCTGTCACGCGCTTTTCGGCGTCGAGTTGTCCTCGCAACGCATCCGACATCGCGTCGACCGCGTCTGCCAACTCTGTGATCTCGTCGTCGAAGAGTGACCATGTGACCGAGCGGACGCGGATGTCCGCCCCGGTGGACACTTTGCGGGCCGCGCGGGCGGCCGAGCGCAGTCGATACGACATCGCGAGCCCAAGCAGGACGCCCAGGACGGCGCCCGCTGCGATCACCGCGACGGTGGCGTTGCGGAGAGTTCGATCGACGCTGGCGATCGATTCCCGCTGCGCGGTGTACGGGACGCGAATCGCAACCACCTGGGTGTTGACGTCGGCTGCAGCCCAGACAAATGGTTGGTCCCCGCTGTCGACAAGGTAGGTGGCACGTTTGCCGCCGGCCACGGCCTGACGCAACTCTTCCGGAACGTCGAGACCATCGGTGGTGGCGCGGAACAGCGCACGCATGCTGCCGGTTTCGTCCTGCAGCACCAGTTGGAGATTGCGATCAGCTGCTGCGCGCGCTGCGTCCTCCTGGTTGTGTGAAAAGGTTTGATGCATCACGGTACTGAGCGTGATCGACGCGACGGCGATCACGAACGTGATAGCTGCAGCGATCTTCCACTGAAACGACAACCGCCTGCCGGTGGACGGGAGCTTGGCCGCGAGGTCCCGCGATCTCACCGATGGTTGTCCATCGTGTACCCGAATCCCCGGACGGTTCGGATCTGTTCGGAGCCGATCTTCGTGCGCAATCGCTGAACGTGCACGTCGACGATGCGGGTGTCGCCGCCCCAGTCGTAATCCCAGACGTCCGAGAGCAGTTCGGAGCGGGACCAGACTTTGCGCGGCACACTCACCATGACGAGGAGCAGTTTCATCTCGGTGGGGGTCAGTGCTACTTCGGCGCCAGAACGCGTGACCGTCACCAACTCGCGATCGATCTCCAGATCACCGAGAGTCACGATGTCCTTCTCCACACCGGAATGAGTGTCGACCCGCCTGAGCACACTTCGGATACGAGCCACCAGGACTCCACTGTCGAAAGGTTTGGTGACGTAGTCGTCGGCACCGGCTTCCAATCCGAGAACGATGTCGATCGGGTCGTCGCGCGCGGAAAGCATGATGACCGGCGCCGAGAGTTCCTCACGAATACGACGGCACAGGCTGATTCCGTTCAGGTCGGGAAGCATCACGTCCAGGACGGCGATATCCGGCTTGGCGTCGACCGCCAGCTCCATTCCGGTCAACCCCCCGGACGCGGTGATCACCCGAAAACCGTTGCGTTCGAGATTCAATTGAGTGGCTTCTCGAATGACGGCGTCGTCTTCGACCAGCAGAATCAACGGATCGGTCATCGGCCTTCGCTTTCATGGGAACGGAACACTCTCAAACCCTTCACCGGTCCACTTGTATGCAGTCGACGATTGACAGAACTCCGGAATGCCAGGGTCTTTGCACAGGTCGACCATGACCGACAATCCTCCGGTTGAGCCGACGACGTAGCGTCCTGGGTCTTGCACTCCGAAGACTTTGTGAGCGCCCGATTCGTCGATCTGGTAGACGAATCCGGCGACCATGAAGCTGACCGGTGGCGCCGGTCGTCCCCAGATACCGGCCGCGTCGCAGGTGAACACGTTGACGACGGCATCCTGCCATACGGCATCCGTCACGTGGGAGTACCGGATTTCGTACGGGAAGTTCGCATCACCGCACAGTCGGAGGCTGTCTTTGACCACATCGGACACCTCCGGGTCTGCTCTGATGAGGGCAACAGGATCGATGCTCAAGCCCTGCGAGAGATCCGAAGGGTCGAGTGATGCAGCGATATTCGGAGCAGGTTCGGATTCGGGTTCGGTGGAACAGGAGGCGAGAGCAATCACGAGCGGTACGCAAACACCGGCGAGCAGCGCCCGGCGAGAATCAATCACGGACGAACTCCATCCCGTCCCAATGGAACTCGGTCCGCAGCGGCGGACGCGGGCAACATTCGAACTCGGGTGGCCGCGGATCCGTTTCCAGGACCGACAAACTCGCGGCGCGTTGACCGCTGACGATGAACTTTCCGCGCTCTTCGACAGAGAACAGACGCTCACCCAGCTCAGGATTGTCTTCACTCGAACCGGCCTTGCCGCTGCGGTACACATAGCCGGCAAGGTTGACGGAAATCGACACTCCGGTACCGGGCTGGTGGGCCGGTTGGCACGGATACACGTTCATGACGACGAGCTCGGTCTCCGGCACGATACGAGGTGCGCCTGGGTCGAGAAGGATGGATCCGACCGAGATCGGATACCAGTCAGGGCACGATCGGAGTTCTGTCTTCACACCCTCCGACACCCCAGGATCGTCGAGAAGCGCACGGCCCAACCTCGAATTCTCGGCAACCCGTCTGGCCAGGTCGGCGGGCTGCGTGACGGGCAACCCGGTGGAAGCGACGTCGCCTTCGATCACAACGCCCTGGGGGGACCCGCATCCGGTGAGCACGGAAGTTCCGAGGGCCGCTGTCGCGAGCGCCGTACCGAACAGCCTGCGAGTGCGGCCTGCTCGACCGCCGCAGATCTTATTCCGATACAACACTTTCCCCTCCCCGGCCGCTGAGAACTGTCTCATCGGCATATGCGCTTTTCATACGATCACACGTGATCTCGATATCGAGGGTTCACCACCCACCGTTACGTAATCGTATGAATGTCGGGACCCTCGAGAGTTGGTACCCGACCGCCGGATTTCTGTTACGAAACCGATGGAATCAGGCTTCTAGAGTGAGTCAGGTCGATTTTCACCGCTGGGTGGGACGACCTGATTCGCGTATCGAGGAGGGTGAGAGCAAATGCCTGAAGTATTGCTGACCAACAGGACTCGGCGTCTGAAAGTGCTGCTCGCGGTACTGACGATCGGAGCGGTGTGCGCGATGACGGCATGTTCGAGCGAAGACACCACTGCACCCGAACCCGCGACGACTACGGCGGTGGTCGCGGCGTCCACGACCGCACCACCGTTGCCCTCTACGACCACTTCGGAGTCAGTCGAAAGCTCGAACTCGGTGGGCGGCGGTACGGACGCATCTGCCCCCGGAGTCGCGGAGGGTGGAGCGGCACCGGCCTGGACCCCCGTCTCTACCAGCGCGGTTGCTCCTGCGGCCCCCGGTCAAGGTACCGGGTCGACCAAGTGCACCGATCAGATCAACTACGTCGGCGATCCTCGATCGAATGCGGAGATCAACAGCATCGGAGAGCGGATGGGTTCGTGCCCGGCACCGCTCCCGCCCGGTGCGATCGAGCCCCCCGAGAAGTGCACCGACCAGATCAACTACGGCGCCGACCCGCGTTCCAATGCCGAGATCAACATCATCGGGGAACAAACCGGAGTCTGCCCCGAACCGATCCGCCCTTAGCGAGTTCGAAACCGAAGCAGTAGTCGGGAATTCGTCCGAAGGCCTAACCAGGGGGAGATCCGAATGGCAAGCAGGGCAGGTGGGCGTTCGATCGACAGTGTTGCCGACGATGCGTCTCGCGGGGATCGGGGAGCGATCGCGGAACTCCTGCAACGCGTCGTGCCTGTGGTGACGCGACGTTGTCGTGCCGAACTGCGACCGGTCGATGCTGACCGTATTGCCGCCGGGATCTGCCGGTCGATTCTGGCCGAGTTCCAGCGACGAAGACGAGGCGGCGAAGCATTCCTCGCATTTCTGCACGACGCGGTCAGTCGTGAAATCGACTCACTACCTGCATCCAGTCGAATCGCTCTGCCGTTCGGCGACCTGTCGGCCGTCGAACGCAATGTTCTCGTAGCTCGCATCGTTGTCGGATTCGACGTGAGCGAGACGGCGCTGTCGTTGAGAACGACAACGAGCGCCGTGGAACTCGTCCAACACCGTGCGTTGGTCAAGATCAGACGCGGCAGCCTCAGCGGCGCCTGAGTCAACTTCGAAAGTCAACAGCTGCAACCCTTCGCAACTCCTGGCAACCTCACGCAACTCTTTCCCTTCGCCCGTGACCTACACGACACTGCATGGCGACGAGTGATCGAGAACGAGGAGTGTGACGGTGGTTCAACGGACGGCGCAGAGGCCGACAACGCCAGGATCGAAAAAGACCGGGGTCAAGCCTCATTCAGGGTTGGACCGGGATGCATTGCTGAAGGCGTACGAGAAGATGTCGCGCATCCGAGCGTTCGAGGATCGATTGCACGAAGAGAATGCAACCGGCGACATCCCCGGCTTCATTCACCTGTACTCGGGCCAGGAAGCCATCGCCGTGGGAGTGTGCGAGAACCTGAGCGACGCCGACTACATCGGGTCCACGCACCGCGGTCACGGGCACTGCATTGCCAAGGGGTGCGATCTGAACGGCATGATGGCCGAGATCTTCGGCAAGGACGACGGCCTGTGTCGCGGCAAGGGCGGTTCGATGCACATCGCCGACTTGTCCGTGGGAATGCTCGGCGCCAATGCAATCGTCGGCGGCGCGCCGTCGTTGGCGATCGGTGCAGCACTGAGTGGCAAGACACTCCGAAACGGCGTCATCGCTGCTTCGTTCACGGGAGACGGCGGATCCAACCAGGGAACCGTCTTCGAGGCGATGAACATGGCTGTGGTGCTGGATCTTCCGATCGTCTTCGTGATCGAGAACAACGGATTCGGTGAAGCAACAGGAACCGACTACGCGGTGGGCGCACCCGACATCGCCGCCCGCGCTGCATCCTTCGGAATGCCTGCCGTCAAGGTGGACGGCACCGACTTCTTCGCGGTTTACGACGCGATGGCGGAAGCATCGGAGCGCGCCAGGTCTGGCGGCGGACCCACCACGATCGAGGCGGCGGCATTCCGTTGGCACGGTCACTTCGAAGGTGACGCACAGCTTTACCGCACGGCGGAACAGGTTGCGCACCTGCGGGAAACCAAGGATCCGCTCCGGAATTTCCGTAGCAGTGTCGATATGAAGAAGGTCAGTGCCGCTGATCTGGACGCGGTGGACGAGCAGTCGCGAGTGTTGGTGGACGAGGCGGTAGCGAAGGCGCGCGCCGCGGCGTACCCGCCCGTCGAGAATCTGCTGACCGATGTCTACGTGTCGTACTGAGGAGCCCGAGATGACAAGCGTGGAAGCCGAGAACGTGTCGAAGAAGACCTACCGCGAGGCCGTCAAAGAGGCCATCGCCCAAGAAATGCAACGCGACCCGAGCGTCGTTCTCATCGGTGAGGACGTACGGGGCGGGCATGCCGGTACCAATCCCGATCTGGAAACGAAGAAGATCGAGGCGTTCGGCGGTGTCCTCGGTGTCACCAAGGGCCTGTGGACGGAATTCGGATCGGAACGTGTGATCGACACTCCGATCACCGAGTCCGCGATCATCGGAATGGCTGCGGGAGCAGCACTGACCGGGCTGCGGCCGGTCGCCGAACTGATGTTCATGGACTTCTTCGGAGTTTCCTACGACGCGCTCTACAACCAGGCCGCCAAGTTCCGTTACATGTTCGGAGGCAAGGCCAGAACCCCGTTGGTGGTGCGAGGCATGATCGGCGCCGGCTTCTCCGCCGCTGCGCAGCACTCTCAGTCTCCGTACAACGTGTTCGCCGCGGTGCCCGGCCTGAAGGTGGTCGCCCCGTCCAACGCCTACGACGCCAAAGGCCTACTCATCCAGGCTATCCGGGACGACGATCCCGTTGTGTTCTGTGAGCACAAGGTGCTCTACGACCTCAAAGGCGAAGTGCCGGACGAGCCCTACGCGATTCCGTTCGGCGTCGCCAACTACACCAGGCAGGGCGACGACGTCACGATCATTGCGTTGTCCGCAATGGTGAACCGCGCCAACGACGTAGCGGACAAGCTGGCAGCTGAGGGTATTTCGGTCGAGGTCGTTGATCCTCGTACCGTCTCGCCATTGGACGAGGACGGCATCCTCGAATCCGTTGCGTCGACCGGACGCGTGGTGATCGTCGACGAATCTGCCGCACGCTGCGGTTTCGGGCACGATGTGGCCGCACTGATCGCCACCAAGGGATTCAACTATCTGAAGGCGCCGATCGAACTGATCACGCCGCCGCACACGCCGGTTCCGTTCTCACCGACTCTCGAAACAGCCTGGCTGCCTGACGCGGCGCGCATCGAAGAGTCGGTTCGCAAGCTGGTGAGAGCCTGATCATGGCCGATATCAAAGCTATCGACATCCCCAAGTGGGGGCTCTCCATGGAGGAGGGGCTGGTCAACGCATGGCTCATCGAGGAAGGTGACTCGTTCACCAAGGGCCAGTTGATCTGTGAGATCGAGACCAGCAAGATCACCAACGAGCTGGAGGCACCGTTCGACGGTGTTCTCCGCAAGATCGTCGGCACGCCGGGGCAGACTCTGCCCGTCGGCGCCGTGATCGGTGTGTCCGCCGATGCGTCCACGACGGATGCGGAGATCGAGCAGTTCCTCGCCGCCCGCGGCGCAACAGCGCCGGCGGAAGAGCCGTCACCGTCACCAGCTGCCGAACCGGCGGCACCCGCGACACCTACGGCTACGTCGGCTGCGAAGGTGGTTGCTGTGGCAAAGCCTGCACCAACCGGTTCCACCGTCGTACCGAGTGTTCTGCAGGGCACGACGCAGAGCGACGTGTTTGCGAGTCCTCGAGCACTCCGACGTGCCGAAGCGCTCGGAATCGATCTCGCCGCCGTAGTGGGTACCGGCCCACTCGGACGGATCAGTGTCCGAGACATCGACGACGCGATTCGTGACGCCGGTGGCACTGTTGCGACAGCAGCGCCGGCCACGAGATCCGGCCTCCCGCTGCGATCAACCGCCGACGACAGTGCCGTGCCTGCCACCCCGGTCGCACGCAGAACTGCCCGATCGCTGGGCGTCAACCTGCACGACTGTCGTCCGACAGGCTCGCGGGGACGCGTCTGCGTCGCCGACGTGCACGACGCCGCTCGTTCCGCGCAGCTCCTGCCAGAAGCGGCGGCTCAGACGGGAACCATTGCCGTCGAACCCGAGTACGACACAATTCCGTTCACGCCCATGCGATCGGCAATCGCGGGCAGGTTGCAGGCGTCCAAGCAGCAGGCTCCCCATTTCCGGCTCACGGCGGATCTCGAGCTCGATGCGCTCCTCGCTCTGCGCAAGGAGATCAATTCGACTGTCCCGGCGGTCAAGCTGTCGGTCAACGACTTCATCGTGAAGGCCTGCGCGGCTGCGCTGATGAAGGTGCCGGACGTGAACGTCCAATTCGATGCAGCGAACGAAGCGGTCCTTCGATTCGCGTCGGCGGATGTCTCGGTGGCAGTTGCACTTCCGACCGGACTGATCACGCCCATCGTGCGTAGTGCGAACACCAAGTCGTTGGCGGACATCTCCGGTGAGGTGCTCTCGTTGGCCACCAAGGCGAAGACCGGCAAACTCCGTCCCGAAGAATTCCAAGGCGGAACGTTCACGGTGTCCAACCTCGGCATGTTCGGGATCAAGGCATTCGACGCGATCATCAACCCGCCCCAGGGAGCGATCCTCGCCGTAGGTGCGGGGGAGAAGCGGGCCGTGGTGGTCGGCGACAGTGTTTCCGTCCGGACCGTGATGACCGTGACCCTCTCGTGCGATCACCGGGTGATCGACGGAGCCTTGGGCGCGACCTTCCTTCGGGAACTCCAGCGCTTTGTCGCTTCTCCCGCGCTGATGTTGGTGTAAGGGGCTGTGGTGGAAAGCAATACGTCGAAGAAATACGACGTTCTTGTCGTCGGTGGTGGCCCCGGTGGTTACGTGGCGGCGATCCGGGCCGCCCAGTTGGGGTTGAACGTAGCGCTGGTAGAACGTGATCGCCTGGGAGGCATCTGCCTCAACTGGGGTTGTATCCCCACCAAAGCGATGCTTCACGGCGCGGACGTCGCGCATACCTTGAGCGAACTCGACAAATACGGATTCAGTTCGGCGTCTGTCCAGTTCGACATCTCGAAGTTGGTGTCGTTCAGCCGAGGGGTTTCGGAGAGATTGTCCGGCGGTGTTGCCTATCTGATGAAGAAGAACGGCGTCGACGTCATCTCAGGCCCCGCGAAGTTGGTGGACAAGGGCGTCGTGTCCGTGGAAGGTCAGACGTATCGAGCCGACCACGTGATCATTGCAACCGGCGCCCGTCCGCGTTCGATTCCCGGGGTTGTCCCCGACGGTGATCGGGTGTGGACATACTTCGACGCACTCGTCCCCAAGGAGCTGCCGAAGTCGATGCTCGTGATCGGGTCCGGCGCGATCGGAGTCGAATTCGCCAGCCTGTACCGCGATCTCGGCACCGAGGTGACCATTGTCGAGATGGCACCACACATCATGCCGGTCGAGGACGAAGAGATTTCGGTGTTCGTTCGCAGGCAGTTCGAGAAGCGTGGCATCACGATTCACACCGGAGCCTCGGTGTCGGCCGTGACTGTCGGAGCCGATGCCGTCGAGGTGAGCGTGCAGACGAGCGACGGTGTCCAGACGTTGACCGTGGACCGGGTGTTGGTGGCGGCCGGGATCACCGGCAACGTCGAGGATCTGGGGTTGGAGGCTCTGGGCGTCGAGATCGAGCGCGGTGCGATCGTCACGGACCAGTGGTGCCGTACCAGTGCTTTCGGGATCTACGCCATCGGTGACGTTGCGGGCGCTCCATGTCTGGCGCACAAGGCGAGTCACGAAGCTGTCCTGTGCGTCGAGAAGCTCGCGGGCGTGACCGATGTTCATCCTCTCGATCGTGACTACGTTCCGGGATGCACGTATGCCCGCCCACAGGTGGCGAGTCTGGGTCTGACGGAGAAGCAGTGCGCCGGTACGGGTCGCACGCTGCGGGTCGGACACTTCGACCTTCAGGCGAACGGCAAGGCATTGGCGATCGGCGAGGCCGAAGGCTTCGTCAAGACGATTTTCGACGCCGATACCGGGGAACTGCTCGGCGCGCACATGGTCGGTCCGGATGTGACCGAGCAGATTCAGGGTTTCGGTATCGCTCGATCCCTCGAAGCCACCGGTGAGGATCTCGCCGAGGTCGTGTTTGCTCATCCGACGCTCTCGGAGGCAATGCACGAGTCTGTGCTCTCGGCGTTGGGGAGACCCCTCAACGCGTGAGCACCGTTCGCGTGCGTGAACGTCGTCCTACGTTCACGCACGCGGACAACTCTGCAACCGGGTGCAACGCTCGCTTTCGGTGACCCCATCACATAGGACTGGAGTGTGATCGGCGCAACGAATCGACTCGAACCGGCCCTGGGTAGTGGTGAAGACGCGGCGCAGTACGCACGTGTTCTCGAATCCGTGTACGAAGCAACGATGTCGGGGCGCAAACCGCCCGCACGCCCGCGCTCCGTGATCGCCGATTCGTGGTCGCGGCTGCGCGCACTCGGACTCGATCCGGAGCGGTGCTCGATCACCAAGACCGGACGCGAATCCGAGATCGAAGAGAGCCGGCGCGCCGCCGGAATGACGGAGATATTGGACGAGGCGGTACAAGGCCTGGCACCGCTCGTCGGCCCGGACGACGCGAATCTGATCGTGGTGGCGGACCGCCACGGACGCATCCTCTGGCGCCGCGGGCCCAGTCGAATGCTGGATCGGGCCGAACGCCTCGGAATGATCGAGGGCGCGTCGTGGACCGAGGAAGCTGTAGGTACCAACGGAATCGGTACCTCGTTGGCTTCGGGTTCGGCAGTGCAGGTGTTCTCGGCCGAGCACTACTCGCGCTCGCAGCATCCCTGGACCTGCTCGGGGGCGACGGTTCGGGATCCGCGTAGTCGCCGGGCCATCGCCGTCGTCAACGTCGCCGGCGCAGCAGACACAGTTCACCCGTCGACTCTCGCACTGGTGGACAGCGTGGCCAGGCTGGCGGAATCCGCACTGCGGGAGAAACATCGAATCGGATTGGATCAGCTCCGAATGATCTCGGCGTCGACACTGGCTCGTGCGAGCCAGCCGACCGTGGTCGTGGACCGTAACGGCTGGGTCGCGGCGGTGGACTCGATGGCGCCGATCTACCGAATCGCACTGCCGAAAGTGATGAGCAGCGGCGAGCATTGGCTCCCGACGCTCGGATTGTGTATGTGCGAGCCGCTTCCGGGTGGGTGGCTCATCCGTCCTCGAGTGAACCCGGCGTCCGGAACGGTGTGTGCCGAAGTCGAATTGGATTTGCGAGATCCGAACGCGATGGAACTGCGGTACTCCTCGGCAATGGGGAGTTGGAGTATCGACCTCAGTCCGCGCCATTCGCAGATCCTCGTGGCTCTGACACAGGCGCACGAGGGCCTCACGGCCTCGCAGCTCGCCTCACAGTTGTTCGGCGATCCGCGCAAGACGGTGACCGTCCGGGCCGAGATGTCGAGGTTGCGTAAGCGATTGGCCGGAATTCTGTTGGCGCAGCCCTATCGCTTCGACCCGGCGGTGAGGGTAAAGACCGTCCCTGCTGTGCGCCTTTATTAACCGCGGGGGGTTAATAAAGGCGCACAGCAGAGCGGCGCGACCGCCGCACCTGCGCGTACTCGTAGCCGTTCTGCCAGGTGACGGTGGCGACCAGTACCCAGATGATCCACGTCGCGCTCATGTGGGTGCCGACGATGCCCATGACGACGGGGATGGCTGTGCAGGGGAGTGCCCAGCCGAGCAGCCACCGTCGGTCCGATCGCGCAAACAGTCCCGCCACCATGCTGATTCCGAAATAGACTGCGATGCTTCCGCACAACAGCCACCGCAGGTTCGCGGGCGTGTGTTCCGCGCCGTGTTCGGTCGCCGCTCCGAGTCCTGCGACCAGAACCGCGATAGCCCCGGTGGTGAAACAGTGCAGGGCCATGTCGATGCGAGCGGGAAACTTCTCGGGCTGCAGGTGCGGAACACCGGCGTGACCGTAGAGAAGCGAGAGTGCCCACATTCCGGACAGCAGAACGAACGACCCGACGGCGAGGCTGACCACGGTCGAGTCCCAGGTGAGCTTCGAGGCCGCCGAGATCACGAGGATCACACCCTCGCCCAATACGATGATGACGTACAGCCCCAACCGCTCGGCAAGATGCGCCCGATCGGAGTGCAGGGCTTCGAGTTCGGGCATCCGGCCGTCCTTGAACCCGCGCACCTTGATGATGCGGTCGAGCTTTTCCTGCGCGTCTTCCATGATCGCGCTGCCGGAGACGACGAACATGATCAGCAGGTCGATGGTGACGCCGGCAGTCCAGAGCCAGAAGCGGGTGTCGCCTTCGAACCAGAACGAGACGATCCACGGAATCACACCGAGCGACATCTGGGCGATCGGCCAGTCCACGACGATCTGGCCGTTGTGCCACACCCGACTCGCCAGCAGACGCACGGCTACGTAGGCGACAGCGAAGGCCAGCGCATGGTTGTTGTGGATACCGGCCACTGCCGCCATCATGACGGCGAGCCCGAACATGGCGATCAGCATGCTCGGAATGCGGACGCGATCGCCGGCGACGTTGCCGTACATCGTGAACGTCGCCCACGCGGTCCAGAACGCGAGATAGAGCAAGGCGTAGAGCGCGACATCCGACCACGACGGCGAACCGTGGAGCAGGTGAGCAAGCTGACCGATACCGGCAACCACGACGAGGTCGAAGAACAATTCGATCCACGACGCGTGCCGCTCCAGCACTGCCTTCTGCTTCTCGTCTGGTTCTTTTCCGAGTTCCGACATAGGGGTCAGTATCCGGTATCGACCTCAACAGTGCAGGTAGGCGACGAACTTGTCCGTTTCACGAGCGCAGTGCCTATGCTGTTCGGTGAGTGATCTGGATCATAGTTCCGGCAAGGTGGTAGACGTGCGTGGTGGCGGTGACGTGGCTTTGTCTGCGGCGGACTACGACCGTGTCTTCGCCATCCTCGACTACTGCTCGGCGGCGAGAACGCTCGATCAGCTCAAGAACCTCCTCATGGTGGCGTTGCACGATCACTACGGCTGCCCCAACACCACGTTCCTTTCCGGGCCTACCTTCACGACGGCCTTCGCCGATCCGAATCCGGTGACGACCGGGCGGATCACGCCGATCCTCGACGAGTACCAAGCGCATTGGTACCTCGACGACGTCTTTGCGACGGCACAATCACGGGCGACGCTGTTGGCCTCCCCGGCCATCACGCACACGCAGTTGGCCGATGTCCCTTCGCAGTCGGCGACCTACCTGCGAGATTTTCTCTATCGCAAGCGGCTGCACAGTGCGTCGGTGATGCATCTCGAGCTCGCCCACGGTGGTCACGGTTTGGTGGGAATCTTCGATTCCGAAGGCAAGGATCTGTCAGGGCGCGACATCGCGGGTTTGGGCATCTTGGGCAGGCAGTTGTCGCTGTTGTGTCAGACGCTTCCCGGTCAACGTGAGCCGGGCTGGCGAGAGAAGCTGACGCCCAGGCAGATCGATCTCGCGGAGTTGTTGGCAGATGGTCACACCAACGACGAAATTGCGGCGATCTTGTCGCTGAGTCCGGACACGGTGAAGAAGTACGTCAGCCGCATCTTCGCCGTTCTGCACGTGCGTAACCGTGCCGAGTTCGTGAAGTTGGTCTACGAGCAGAAACTTGCCGACCAACGCGGCTGAGATTGTCCACTTTCGTGCACTGTGACCACGGTCACGTCGCGGATAGCGTTTTCGGTGCACGGCCAGGAGTTGGCCCAGAGCACTAGGAGAACTCATGAGCAGGCTTCGTTTCGGGTATTTCATGGCCCCGTTCCACGTCCCCGGACGCAATCCCACCGCTGCACTGCAGCGCGATCTCGAACTGGTCGAACACCTCGATCGGTTGGGCTACGACGAGGCGTGGTTCGGTGAGCATCACTCTGCCGGAAGCGAGATCATCGCGTCGCCGGAAATCATGATCGCCGCAGCCTCGCAGCGTGCGCCGCGGATTCGTTTCGGTACGGGCGTGACATCCCTGTCGTATCACAACCCGCTGTGGGCCGCGGATCGAATCATGCAGTTGGACCACCTCACTCAGGGGCGCACCATCTTCGGAGTCGGGCCCGGTTCGCTGCCCACCGACTCGGCGATGATCGGTCTGAACCCGACGGACACCCGAGCGTTGTTGCAGGAGAACCTCGACATCGTCGTGCGCCTTCTTCGTGGCGAGACGGTGTCCGCGAAGACCCGAACTCACGAGTTGTACGACGCCAAGCTGCAGCTCGCTCCGTACTCGGAGAACGGCATCGAAATCACCGTGGCCGCAGTGGCTTCCCCGACCGGTCCTCGCCTGGCCGGTACGCACGGTCTGGGCCTGCTCTCCATCGGAGCAACGTTGTCCGCCGACGGTTTCGACGCCTTGGCGCACCACTGGAATGTGATGGAGGAGCGCGCGGAGGTCAACGGGACGACGGTGGATCGTCGGCAGTGGTCTCTTGCCGGGCCCTTCCATATTGCCGAAACCGAGGCGGAAGCACGCAAGCAGGTCGAATACGGCATCGAGGAGTGGTTCGACTATTTCCAGCACGTGGCGGCCTTCCCCCAGATGGCCGTATCCGGTGCGCGTCTGAGCGAGATGATCGACTTCATCAACGAAGCCGGCATCGGTGTCATCGGCACACCGGAGCAGGCCAGGCGTCAGGTGCAACGGCTGTGGGACCAGTCCGGTGGTTTCGGCTGCATGCTGCAGATGGGCCACGATTGGGCGAACCCGCAGGACACACGACGTTCGGCAGAGTTGTTCGCGCAGGAGGTTTTTCCGCATTTCCAAGGACAGGCGCCGGCGACGCTCGACGCGGCAGCTCATGCGCGCGCCGTCCGGGAAGGGCATGCCCAGGCACAACTCGACGCCGTCGACCACATGACGAAGAAGTACGCACAAGAGTTGGCAGACAAGGGCTGACCTCGTGAACGATCCTCAGGGCAACCATGTCGTTGTCGATGGATACGCCGATGACCGCGGTGGCACTGGATCGGCAGTCGGAGTTCTCGGCCTGATCGAAGGAATGCGGAAGTTCGCGATCAACATTCTCGGACGCCGTAGTCGACGGTGGTGACCACAAGATCGTGACAGGATCGGTGGACGACGCCTGGCACTGCGAGTCGGATCCACAGACCTGTCGCCGGCGTGTAATCGGTACGCACTCATCGTCGTGGGTGATCCAGGAAAGGAAAGCCATGTTTGTACTGGTGGACAACGGCCGCGTCAGCGTCCGCGATGTGGATAACCTGAAGGCTTTTCACGTCGAGGTGACTGCCGACATCTCCGATTCCGAACTGGACGAGCTCTTGCACGCTCGAGATTACGGATACGTCAGCGGTGGTAATGCCTTCATCTCGGTGGCCCGTGTTCGCGAGAGCACCACCGACGTCGAAGGTGTTGCCGCGATGGTCGACTACGCGCAGAGCAAGGGCTGGGTCGACGAGGACGGTGAAGCACTGCAGGCGCACGTCGTTCGCCAGAAGTAACGGGAACGGCTCAGACCATGTCGTTCTTCTGCAGCCATCGCAGGGTCGGCCAACCGCAGAACACCGGAAGCCAGCAGGTCAGGACTCGGTAGAGCAGGACTGACGGGACCGCGATGCTTGCCGGCAGTCCGAACGCGGACAGACCGCCGATGAGGGCGGCCTCGACGGCTCCGACGCCACCCGGTGTCGGAGCCGCCGAGGCGAGCGTCCCACCGATCATCGTCACGATGGTGACGGTGATGAACGTCGTTCCGCCGCCGAATGCCTCGACGCTCGCCCACAGAGCCAGGGCGGCACCCAGAGTTGTTGCGGCGCTGCCGCCCACGATGATGAGGAAACGCGTGGGGTTTCGCGCGAGTTGGCTCAGTTCACCCAGCACTTCGGTGATCTGAGGACGCAGATCGTCGCGCAGCCACCCACGGAGTTTCGGGATGAACATGAATGCACCGAGAACTCCGAGCGCGACGCCGCCCGCCAGATACAGAACCGTGGATCCCGGGATGAAGTGTGAAAGGTTCGTATCGCGTCCGGCGACGATCGAGAAGAAGATCAGCAAGCCGACGTGGGTGACCACCTGAACCGTCTGTTGCAACGCGACTGCGGCCGTTGCACGGACGGTACCGAGCCCGCCCTTCTGCAGGAACCGCACACTCAACGCGAGTCCGCCGACTCCGGCCGGTGTTGTGGTCGCCGCAAAGGTGTTGGCCACCTGCATGATCAGGAGGTTGCGGTAACTGACCATCGACGACGCACAGGCCCACAGGGCCGCTGCCGCGCCGACGTATGTCAGTGCGGAGACGCCGAGGCCGAGCAGCGCCCACCACCAGTTGGCCGTCTTCAGTTCGGTGATGAACGCGGGGACCTGGCTGATGAAGGGGTAGGCGACGTAGACCAGACCGATAAGCAGAACGAGCTGGATCAGTTGGTTGCGACTGAACCGGGTGACCTGTGCGGGAGCGACCTTTTCGATCCCGTTCTTGGCACCGACCTCGTCCCGGATCTCGGTCATCAGTTTCGCGGAATCCGTGACGGTCCGCCGAATGCGGTTGGGCAATGCAGCGGTGGTCAATCGGCCGGAGGCGGCGAGAATCGTGTCTGCGCCTTGCGCTCGAATCGCGGCGTCCACCGCTGCATCGACCCCGAACAGTGATGCGGTGGCGAAGAGAAGTTGTGCGTTGTCGGACTGCATCTGAACTTCGGTGGCGCCGAATTCGGAGTACGCGTACCCGCCGAAGAGGATGGTTCCGCCTTCGACACGAATCTCCGAAGCGCGCAGGTCGCCGTGCGCCATCTGGTGCACGTGAGCGGTGTGCAGTGTTTGCCACAGCGCGTCGATCAGTTTGGTGGATTCTTCCTCGCCCGCTTGGTTCTCGACGGCGACGGCAAGGGGGATGCCGCGAGGACTCGGGCGCGCGTACATCTCCCACCCGCGGTCGAGTACCGAGATGGCGACGGCCTTGGAGCTGGCCAAACCGATGTCGGCGAAAGCGATACCCATGAGCGCTCGGTGTTCGACGGCGCGACGAAGCGATCCGTAGGGCGGCGGAGTTTCACGGTTCCGGAACGAGATCCAGCGGAACGTCTGTCGAATTGCTCCGCTGCTTCGCTGATTCTGTCCGTACAACTCGACGACGAGTTCGTCGAAAGGTTCGTCGTCCGGTGCCTTGTCGATGGCGGCGGACATGACAAGAGGCCCGATTCCCGAGGGACTCACGACGCGGAAAGCGGTGACGCGGTAACCGCGCCGCGCGAGTACGCGTACTGCCGAGTCCAACGGCACTTCGAGGGCAGGGGTGCCGACGGCGAGAACGATCACCGCGCCGATCAGATATCCGACGGCGAGACCCAGCATCGATCGTGCGGGAACGATCGAGCTGACGATCAGATGAATAGGAGCGAAGAGCAGAAGCAGCGTCCACCAGGCTCGTCGCCACTTCTTCGGAAGCCACGGGCCCGAGACGGTGAGCACCGCCGCGAGCATTGCGATCCATCGCGGATCGTCGAGGAATTGAGACAGGAAGGTGGCGTCGAGTCGGTCAGGCACGTCGAGGTGCCATTTCGGTGCGGCCAGTCCTGTTCCGGTGAAGGACAGCGCGACACCGGCGCACAGACCGGCAGCGGCGTATCCGGCCAGCAACTTCCACCGGCGCCCGACGATCAGGCCGATCAGGATGGCGAACGGTAGCGCCAGAATTGCGATGCCGTAGAGCAGGTACACGGTGTCGGACAGGCTCGGTGACAGAACTCCGACGATGTTGGACACCGACGTTTCGAGGGCGTCCCACTGGCTTCGCGTGATCAGAGATCCCGCGATCACGCCGCCGAGCAGCACAGCAGCGATCGCAACCCGCATGATGTCGCTCGTACGGCGGTGCAGTGGTGGCAGGAGGCTTCCCGTTACCGGGATCTCCCGTCCGTCTACTCGCATCTCGCCAGAACTCTCTTCTCTCGGGGTTACCGACCGTCTCAGTTACCTCGATCAAGGTACCGCGTGAGGGTTCGGCGACTGGGAAGCCGGACCTGTCGTTACCTCCTCGATGCCAAGCAACATTCTCTTCGGACCCGCGGGAGCGGGCTTCGGCGCGTAAAATTCACTTTCCGGACGTTCGTTCATTTCGACGACAGGGAGTGCGTATTCATGAGCCCCGACGCCAGCGGTGTGGACGGTCGGGTTCCTGACCTGCCGACCCCGTCGACCAGAATTTCCGTCACCGAGGACTACGCAGCCGAGATCGACGAGCTCTCGAGCCTCAAGCACAAGCTCGGCGGGCTGGAGCCTTCAGAGTTCTCGGATGCCTGGAAGCAGGGTTACCCCTACGAGAAGAAGATGTCGCGCCGCGAGTACGAGCGGAAGAAGCGGCGTCTGCAGATCGAGCTGCTCAAGCTGCAGTTGTGGGTCAAAGAAACCGGTCAGAAAGTGCTCATCATCTTCGAAGGTCGCGATGCTGCCGGTAAGGGCGGGTCGATCAAGAGATTCACCGAGCATTTCAATCCCCGTGGCGCCCGCGTAGTCGCGCTCGAGAAGCCCACGGACATCGAGCGGACGCAGTGGTATTTCCAACGCTATGTCGCACACCTGCCCAGCGGCGGCGAGATAGTGATGATGGACCGGTCCTGGTACAACCGCGCCGGCGTCGAACGAGTGATGGGTTACTGCACGCCGACGCAATATCTCGAGTTCATGAGAGAGACGCCGGACTTCGAGCGGATGCTCGTCAACTCCGGGATTCATCTGCACAAGCTGTGGTTCTCGGTCAGCCGCGAAGAGCAGTTGGCGCGGTTCGCGGCCCGCCGAACGGACCCGGTGCGTCAGTGGAAGCTCTCACCGACCGATCTGGCGTCGCTCGACAAGTGGGACGACTACACCCAGGCCAAGGAAGCGATGTTCTTCTACACCGATACCGGAGACGCGCCCTGGACGGTGATCAAGAGCAACGACAAGAAGCGCGCTCGCCTCGAGGCGATGCGTCACGTGCTCGCCAGCTTCGACTATCCCAACAAGGACCACCGGGCTGTCGGTACTCCGGATCCCTTGATCGTCGGGCCGGCGTCGGCCGTGTTCGAAGAGGGCGAGCACGTGAACGTGGAGTTGCCTCAGCTCTAGCTGAAGTTCTCACTCAGATCGAACTGGCCTCTGCCCACAGATTGATGCCGCTGTCCTTGGCGTGCTGATCGATGGAGGCCAGTTCGTCTGTACTGAATTCGAGATTGTCGAGCGCGCCGACATTGGCTTCGAGTTGCGCGACACTGGACGCACCGATCAGTACCGAGGTGACCCGCGAATCGCGAAGTGCCCAGCTCAGTGCCAGCTGGGCCAGCGACTGGCCGCGAGCTGACGCTATGTCGTCGAGCGCGCGAATGTGGGTGAGGGCGTCGTCGGTCAGCCACGACGGATCCAGTGACTTACCTTGAGCTGCACGGGAATCCTCGGGGACACCGTTCAGATAGCGATCGGTGAGCATGCCTTGAGCGAGTGGTGAGAACGCGATCACGCCCACTCCGAGATCGTCGACAGCCGATAGCAGGTCCTGCTCGATCCAGCGATTCAGCATCGAATAGCTCGGCTGGTGGATCAAGAGCGGAACCCCCGCAGCGGTGAGCAGTGCGGCGATTTCGCGGGTGCGCTCCGGCGAGTACGAACTGATACCCGCGTACAGGGCCTTGCCCTGCTGGACAGCGCTGATCAGGGCGCCTGCGGTCTCGTCGATCGGAGTTTCGGCGTCAGGGCGATGGCTGTAGAAGATGTCGACGTAGTCGACGCCGAGTCGGCCGAGCGACTGATCGAGGGACGACAACAAGTACTTGCGGGAACCGCCGAATCCGTAGGGGCCGGGCCACATGTCCCAGCCGGCTTTGGACGAGATGACCAATTCCTCGCGGTACGAAGAGAAATCCTCACGCAGGATCCTGCCGAAGTTCGTCTCGGCGCTTCCGTACGGGGGCCCGTAGTTGTTGGCCAGATCGAAGTGGGTGATTCCGAGATCGAATGCCCGCCGAAGTACTGCGCGCTGGTTCTCGATCGGTACGTCGTCGCCGAAGTTGTGCCAGAGGCCCAGCGAGATGGCTGGGAGTTTGAGACCGCTCCGACCGGTTCGGCGGTACGGCATGGCTTCGTAACGGTCCTGCGCGGCGACGTACTGATCGGACATGGTGCCTGCCTTCACATCGTTGTGTTTGCGGTTGAGCGTTCACTCCCGACCATTATCGCCGATGGCGCTCGGGTGTGCTGGTCGCTGGGAGGTGTCTCAGTCAAAATGCTTGCGGTTTAAAGCAATTCGATCGATCTTTTGGACCGATGTTCAGGTTCGAGTCACAGTGCCGGGCGGCGGTGACGTCGACCACGTCCAGGCTCGCATCTAAGGGGACGGTAAGGAATCGCGGTTACCATGGTCACAGTCGATCGGCGATACCGATCGCCGATTCGCTTCGAACATGTTGCCCAGCAGCCGGATCCGGGGTCCGGCGAGGAGATCTATGTCGACGCAGTCCGTAGTGCACGCACAATCATCCGCAGACGAGAGCGTCCTGGGGGATTCGTCTCCGCCGGGTGGTGGAAGCCGGCGGTATCTCGAGCAACTGATCAGATACGACGTGCCGGCGTCGTTGGTCGTCTTCCTGGTGGCACTTCCCCTGTCCTTGGGAATTGCGATCGCCTCCGGGGCGCCGATCATGGCAGGTCTGATCGCCGCGATCGTCGGCGGAGTGGTGGCCGGAGCGGTGGGAGGTTCTCCGCTGCAAGTCAGTGGTCCCGCAGCCGGTCTGACCGTGGTGGTCGCCGAACTGATCGGCAAGTTCGGGTGGAAGGTCACCTGTTTGATCACCGTCGGCGCCGGTCTTCTGCAGATCGTGTTCGGGCTCAGTCGAATTGCCCGTGCAGCACTGGCTATTGCGCCGGTGGTCGTGCATGCGATGCTCGCCGGAATCGGCATCACCATTGCGCTGCAACAGGTTCACGTGTTGTTGGGTGGAAGCTCGGCCAGCTCGGCGCTGGACAATCTACGGCAGTTGCCCGCTCAGATCGGTGCCTTGCACGTCGAGGACTTGATGATCGGACTCGTCGTCATCGCCACTCTTCTCGGGTGGCGCTATCTCCCCGCGGGCGTCCGAAAAGTTCCGGCCGCGTTGGTCGGCATCGTATTGGCAACTCTCGCTTCGCTCGTGCTGCCGATCGGCGTCGAGCGTATTGCACTCGACGGGTCCCTGCTGGACTCGATCGGACTGCCTGCGCTGCCGGACAGACAGTGGCTCGGCGTCGCAACCGGCATCCTGACCATCGCCCTGATCGCCAGTGTGGAGAGTCTGCTCTCGGCTGTGGCCGTGGACAAGATGCATTCGGGCCCGCGTTCGAACTTCGACCGCGAGATGCTCGGCCAAGGTACTGCGAACATGGTGTCAGGGGCGATCGGAGGTCTGCCCGTCACGGGTGTGATCGTACGCAGCGCCACCAACGTCGAAGCCGGTGCGAGGTCACGAGCGTCGTCGATCATGCACGGCCTGTGGATCCTGCTGTTCTCGGCTGCGCTGGCCGGGTTGGTGCAGCAGATTCCGAAGTCTGCGCTGGCCGGACTGTTGATCGTCATCGGTATTCAACTGGTCAAGCTGGCGCACATTCGGTTGGCGCGACGGACCGGTGATCTATGGGTGTACGGCATCACGGTTGTCGGCGTCGTGTTCTTGAATCTGCTCGAGGGTGTGCTGATCGGATTGGCGCTGGCCATCGCCCTCCTGGTGTGGCGAGTCATCCGTGCAACTGTCACCGCAGAAGAATTGGGTGACAACGATTCCGGGAAGTGGCGCGTCCTGGTCGAGGGCTCGTGCACCTTCCTGGTGCTGCCCAAGCTCACGTCGGTGCTCGCCGGAATCCCACCACGGTCCGACGTCACAGTCGAGTTGTCCGTCGACTTCCTCGACCATGCCGTCTTCGACGTCATCGAAGAGTGGGCGAGGCAGTACGAGTTGGCAGGTGGTTCGGTGATCATCGACGAAGTCGGCTCGGTGAGTATGGAGAGCGCGACCACCGGTCCGCCGAAGCGCGGCGCCGCAGTCACCGACCTGCGCGGATTGCTCGCTCCTTGGGGTAGTTGGCAACCACAGGCTTCGGGAAGGAATCTGAGCAGCCCGCCAGCCTTGCGGCCCATTCTGGACGGGGTGTCCAACTATCATCGCCATCGCGCCGAAGCGATACGGCCGCACATGGATCAGTTGCGCGACGGCCAGAATCCGGACTCCCTTTTCCTTACCTGCGCAGACTCGCGAGTGGTGCCGAACATCATCACGAGCAGTGGCCCAGGCGACCTGTTCACGGTGCGCAACGTCGGAAACCTGGTTCCTGCCGGCGGCCGCGATACGTCGGTGGAAGCGGCACTGGCCTTCGGGATCGACGAGTTGGGTGTCAGTTCGGTGATCGTGTGCGGACATTCGGGCTGCGGCGCGATGCAGGCACTCCTGACGAACAGTTCGTCGGAATCGGGAGTTGTCGGTGAATGGCTGAGGCATGCGGAGACGAGCTTGCAGGCATATACGAGTGGCCATCCGGTGGCGCGTGCTGCGGCCGAGGCGGGTTTCTCGGAGGTCGATCAGCTCGGAATGGACAACGTTGCAGTCCAATTGCAGACTCTCGAACGCCATCCTCTGGTCGGTCAGGCCCGTGTGGATGGTCGCCTGCGTATCGCCGGACTGTTCTTCGACATCGGCTCGGCTCGGGTCATCGAAGTGACAGCGTCAGGGATCGGCGAGTTGATCGAGACCTGAAGGGGCTATTCGGGTCCGGGGTGATCCCTGAGTTCGACCAGCAGGCGAGCCCCGCCGAGCGGACTGTCGTGAAATGTCGTCCGCCCGCCGTGCAGGGCCGCCTGCTGCGCCACCAGTGCCAGGCCCAAACCGGAACCCGTCTTGCCTGCCGTCGATCCGCGAGTGAAGCGCTCGAAGACGCTCGAGCGTTCCTCGGCCGGTATTCCGCAACCGTTGTCGTCGATGGTGATCGTGACGGTGTCCGGTGAATCGACCGGGCGCGCGAGAGTGATGCGCACCGTGCTCGCGCCGCCGTGGCGGACTGCGTTGGTGATCGCGTTGTCGAGGATCAACCGGATTCCGCCAGGAAGTGCCCGGATGCAATAGGGGAGTGGGGAATCCACCGTGACGACGCTGACGTCGAGCCCAGGATGATGTCGGCGTGCGTCGTCGGCAGCGATGTCGCAGACCTCGGTCAGATCCGTGTCTTTGAAATCCTCGGCCGTCGAGAGTTCACCCTTTGCAAGGCGCTCGAGGTCTCGCAGAGTTGATTCGACACGGCCCTGTGCGCGGGCGAGATCGGTGAGGATCTCACGTCGCTGCTCGTGGTCGAGGTCGTGAATGGACAACACTTCGATGTCGGTTCGCATCGCCGTCAACGGAGTTCTGAGTTCGTGAGCCGAAGCGGAAGCAAAGTCCCGAGCGGCAGCAAGGGCCGAGTTGGTCGCGGCCTGTGCCCGGGCGACGTCGCTGAGCATCGACTCTGCTGCTGCGGCAAGCTCGTCCGCTTCACGGATGCCGGAAACCTCGGTGGCGAGATCGGGATCTCGCCGGGCGATCCGACGGGTCAATTCCACGAGAGGGCGCACCGCCGGGCCACCGAACAACCATCCCAACGCAGCTGCGGCCGCCACGGCCCCGACGCCGAAGAACGCAACCTGACGCTGTTGATCGACCGTGATGTCCCGCGCTTCGGCGTAGGGAACCGCCAGCGAGACAAGGGCGTTGATCCCGTCGGCCTCGGCGGTATATGCCCGGTACTTCGTACCGTCCACGTCGACGGTCGCCGAACCGACCGGCAGTTCGGGCAGTCGCGTCGGGGTACTGGATTTGACGGTTCCGTCGGTGTCGGAGCGGATGGTCACGGAAAATGCGCCGCCGTCTCCGAACGCGCCGAGAAAAGGTCCCGCTGTTGCTGCATTGGCCACGATGACCGTCGATGCCGTCTCGAGTCGACGGTCCAACTGAGCCAAGTTGTTTCGTGCGATGGCCAGTGCAACGACCACACCGAGTGCGATGACGATGAACGTCGCCCCCAGTGCCGCGGCCGCGGCAACGCGAGTTCGTAGTGAGAAGCGGCGACGCTTCACGGGTTCTCCCGAAGCACGAACCCGACGCCGCGAACGGTGTGCAGCAGACGAGGTGAACCGCCGGATTCGAACTTTCGACGCAGATAGCCGATGAAGACGTCCACGACGTTCGTGTCGGCGACGAAGTCGTAGCCCCAGACCAGTTCGAGGAGACGTTCGCGGGTGAGCACGATGCCGGAATTGTGTGCGAGCACTTCGAGTAGCTCGAATTCGCGCTTGGTGAGCGGTACTTCCTTGCCGTCGACACGAACTCGGCGGCCGGAAAGATCGATGTCGAGGTTTCCGACGCGCAGGGTGTTCGTACCTTCCGCGTGATCGCCGGCCGGAGTGTTGCTGCGCCGGAGCATCGCGCGGATCCGGGCAACCAGTTCGGCGAGGACGAACGGTTTGACCATGTAGTCGTCTGCACCGGATTCGAGTCCGGCGATGCGATCGTCGACCGAGTTGCGTGCGCTGAGCACGCAGATCGGGATTTCGTTGCCGGCGGCACGAAGCGCCGTCACCACTCCGGTGCCGTCGAGAACCGGCATGTTGATGTCGAGGACCACCGCGTCCGGTCGCTTGTCGGAGATCACTCGGAGCGCGTCGGCTCCGTCCACCGCCGTCAGTACGGTGAATCCCGAGAGCCGCAATCCGCGTTCGAGTGAGGTCAGGACGTCTGCGTCGTCGTCGACTACGAGGATTTTCGGTATCTCGGTCACAGCCCCATTGTGCCTTGCCTGGTACGTCGGGTTTCGCCGATCAGACCGGCAAGTCGGTACCGTCCGGACGCAGACCGGCCATGAACACCGCGACCAACCGCGGGACCAGGTTCGGCATGGCCTCGTCCGACAATTCGATTTGCGGGCGCGTCAGTTTGGCCAGAGCCATGACAAATTCGAGGGGTTGCAGATCGGGGCGGACCAGCCCGGCGCTCTGAGCGGCGCCGATCGTCGCGGTCATCTTCGCTTTCGTCACCTCGCGCACGGCCAGAACTTCAGGCGCCAACTCGGTGAAACTACGTTCCACCAGCGCGGGAATGAGTGCGCCCAGGCGCAGTTCCACGAGTCGGTCCACCAGCGTGTGCCACGCACTCGTCGGATCGGTGGGCATCGCAGTGAGTGCGACGTCGGCAGCCTCGCGGACATCGGTCAGTGTTGCGACGGCGACGGCGGTCACGAGGTCCTCGCGGGTCGGAAAGTTCCGATAGAGCGTGGCGATGCCCACTTTCGCGAGTTCCGCGACCGCGTCGAGGGGCGCGTCGTGCCCACGCTCGGTGAACACCGCGCGTGCGGCGTCGACTATTGCGTTCCTGCGTTCACGTGCATCGGCTCGCACATTCACCTCCGGTATTGACAGTTCATCATAACCGGAGGAATATCTTCCACAAATAGTGGAGGAAAACCTTCCACTTAGGGAGGTGGGTTATGAACGTCGAAGCGCAGGACCGGAAGAAGTTGGTGGCTGTGGTGTTGGGCTTGTCCGCTGTGATCGGGTTGATGCTGCTCGCCTTCGTGTTGCCCTCGATCAACAGTGGCCCGCACGAACTGAAGTTGGGCATCACCGGTCCGGTTCAGGCCACTACCCAGATCAGTGCCTCGCTCGAGGCGAGTAAACCGGGCGCCTTCGATACTCGAGACTTCGCCGACGCGGATGCCCTACGTGATGCGATTCGGAATCGCGACGTGGTCGGCGGAATCGCCGTTGATGCCACCGGCCCTCACGTGTTGATCGCGACCGCCGGCGGAACCCCGATCGCTCAAACCTTGACCGGTGTGGCCAGTGGGCTCGCGGAGAGTTCAGGGGCGAAGGTGCCCGTCGAAGACGTTGTGCCGCTGACGGCGGACGACCCGACCGGTGCGGGACTCACGGCATTGGCATTGCCTCTGGTGTTCGGTGGAATCATGCCTGCTGTTGTTCTCGTGCAACTGTTTCCGCGCAGCATCGTCAAGCGAGTGCTCGGTGCAGGCGGCGTCGCGGTTGTCGCGGGTTTTGCACTGACTGCCATTCTGCAGTTCGGCACCAACAGTCTCGACGGAAACTACCTGCTCACCGCGCTCGCGCTCACCCTGGGCATGTCGGCCATCTCACTTCCCATTCTGGGGCTCGAATCCCTGCTCGGGATGAAGGGATTCGCGTTGGGAGCGGTCACGATGATGTTCATCGGAAACCCGCTCTCGGGGATGGCGACAACTGCGGCGTGGTTGCCTGCAGGTTGGGGTGCGTTGGGGCAGTTGCTCCCACCTGGCGCCGCAGGGGCATCCGTCCGTTCGACGGCGTTCTTCGACGGCCATGGCGCCGCCACGCCACTTCTGGTGTTGGCGTGCTGGATTGCGGTCGGGATCGCGCTGTGTGTCGCCGCCGGCCGGAAGAAGGCGTCGACTCCCGTGGTCGAACCCGAGGCTGCGCTGGTCTAGCCGGCGTGGTTTGCGTACGGGGTCAGGTCGGGAATCGGCCAGGCCCCGTCAACGCGTTCCACGGCCAGTTCGGCGACCACTGTTTCCTCGTCCATCGGTAGTGGTCGGAGGATTCGGGCCTTTCCTGCCTCCCATTCGACGTCGATGCCTGCGGCGGTCAGAGCGTCCTCGTCGATGACGGCGACGATCAGCGGCAAGGTGAGGTCGCCGAACACCAGATCGAGCACCGAAGGGAGTGCGTCGGGCTTGGTTGCGCGAATGAATCCAGCCTCGTCGTAACTGATTCCGCGCGTCGAGACCTCGTACTCACCGAAACGCTTGCACGCTTCCCAGTCGTCGGCGATGGCGACGTGGACGAGTCGTTGTCCGGTCATGCAGTGCTCCTGTAGTGTTCGAAATAATGAAACGTCAACGTAGCATTAATTTGCCGGCACGGTAACAGGGGACTTGATGGAGCAACCGCGCAGACGTGGGAGAACCAGCGACGCCGAGCGAGCTGATCGACGCAACGAGATTCTCGACGTCGCGGTCGACTCGTTTCGGGAAGTCGGGTTCGCGCGAACGACCATCGACGCCATTGCCACGGCGGCAGGCGTCGCCAAGCGCACCGTGTACAGCTATTTCGGCGACAAATCCGCGGTCTTCGCTGCTGCTGTTGCGCGTCAGCACGCGTATGTCGAGAACGCCGGTGGCGACCAGTCGGACCTGCTCGCCGCCGCAGTGGACATCGTGATCGCCCTGCACAGCGACAACTCGATTGCGCTGCACCGCATGATGATCGGCGAGGCTCTACAGTTCCCTGAACTGGCCGCCGCGTTCTACGAATCCGGCCCGGCGAAGTCGATTGCCTTTCTGGAGAAGATATTGCTCGATCGGCACGGCCGGAAGGCTGCGCTGTGCGCGGATCAGTTGTACACATTGCTGCTCGGGGAGGAGCACCGACGGCGACTGCTCGGGCTCGCCTGCGCTCCGACACCCGAAAGAGCTGCGCAACTTGCGGCTCGTGCGGTGGGGTGCGTTCTGGGATCTGATCGGTAGGCTCGACGGGGTGAGCAACTCTGTGGTCTGGTTTCGACGCGATCTGAGGGTAGGTGACCTTCCCACGCTGAGTGCAGCGTCGGATGGCGGCGGACAGACGTTGGGTTTGTTCGTTCTCGACGACAAACTGCTCGGACCGGCAGGCTCACCGCGGCAGGATCAACTATTCGCGAACTTGACGGCGCTCGATCACCAACTCGACGGAAACCTGATGGTTGTTCGAGGTGATCCGGCAGACGTGGTACCTCGCGTGGCGAAATCCGTTGGCGCCGAAGAAGTTCACATCAGTGCTGACTACGGACCCTACGGCCGACGGCGAGACGCGGCGGTGGCCGAGAAGGTGGAGTTGATCGCCACGGGATCTCCGTATGCCGTAGCGCCCGGGCGTGTCACCAAGGCCGACGGTGATCCGTACAAGGTGTTCACGCCGTACTTCCGTCAGTGGATGGAACACGGATGGCGAGGCCCCGCGTCGACCGACGCGCAGACCGTCCGTTGGTTCGATCCGAGCGACAAGGACGGTGGCCCGCGCCGAGTGAGTATCCCCGCGCCATCCGCAACCGTGTGCGATTTCGTCGGTGAGGCCGGTGCCCTCGAGCAGTGGAAAGAATACTGCGAGAACGATCTTGACCGGTACGACGACGAACGAAATCGACCCGACCTCGACACCACGAGCCGGATGTCGATTCCGCTCAAGTACGGCACGATCCATCCGCGAACGATGTTGGCAGATCTCTCCCAGCGGCTCGGCGACGGTGCGCAGGCTTACCGTCGCCAACTGGCTTGGCGAGACTTCTACGCAGACATCCTGTTTCAACGACCGGACAGCGCCCGGAAAAACTATGACGACAAGTTCGACCGCATACGTCACGATGGCGGAGCCGACGCAGACTCCGCTTTCAAAGCCTGGTGTGAGGGCAAGACCGGCTTCCCGATCGTCGATGCCGGCATGCGGCAACTCGCAGCCGAGAACTGGATGCACAATCGGGTGCGAATGATCGTCGCGTCTTTCCTGGTGAAGGACCTGCACATTCCGTGGTGGCGCGGCGCACGGTTCTTCATGTCGCAACTGGTGGACGGTGACTTGGCCTCCAATCAGCACGGATGGCAGTGGACTGCCGGGTCTGGCACGGACGCTTCGCCGTTCTTCCGCGTCTTCAACCCGATCACGCAGGGGGAGAAGTTCGATCCCGACGGCACATACGTCCGCCGGTGGGTTCCCGAACTCCGCGATGTTCCCGGGAAAGCGGTCCACTCGCTGAAGGCGATGCGCCCGGTCGACTACCCGGATCCGATCGTCGACCATGCGCAAGAGCGTGAGGAAGCCCTCCGTAGATACGGCGAGATCAAGGGTTGAGTGCTCAGTGATCTGCGGGCGCTACGCGGAGGCGGTTCCCGTCCAGATCTGAAATGACGAATGTCAGACCGAAGACATCTTCATTCGGCTCCTCGACGACCTCGACGCCCTTGGCTACCCACTCGTCGTGGATCGCGCGTATTTCGCTGCTCCCGCCGTCGACCAAGATGCCGACTTCGAAATTGCGCGGTGTCGCGGGATCGAGGTCGCGGGACTTGCCGCTCCACAGTGCAAGGACCACACCGCCGCCGAGGTCGAAGGTCATGTACCGAGGGCTGAGGACCTCAGGCTTCGCGTCGAACAATTCGCCGTAGAACGCTGCTGCGGAGGCGGCATCGCTGACGTAGATCAGAAACTGGTTGGGTAGTCGCACTGTGGTTTTCCCTCTCCCGTTGATTTTCGGGCCACCGGCAGCGGGGCGTGTGCCTGGTCGTGCGGGGCTGCGTTCAACAATCCCCGCGCGCCGGACGAATGTCCAAGAACAAGTGCGTCTGAGAGGCAGACGGATTTCTTATGACGACGCACCTTCGTTGCAGTCACACCGCACCTTCGCTGCAGTCACACCGCACCGAGGTGGTACCCGACGCTCAGGTTCGGGTAGAAGCCGTCGATGTAGCTCGAGATGAAGTAGCGATCAGCGTCCGTGGTTCGAGTTCCGTCGGTGTCGAACTGCGGATAGTCGTTGGCCATGAAGACGGCTTGTCCGCCGCCGGGAGTGGAATAGACGACGTCGACCGTCAGGCCTCGCGGATCCTCGTTGTACGCGGTGACGATCTCGGTCTCGTGGGGTGCGAGCGACTGGCGTGGGCTCTGCATCCACTGTCCGTAGGGATTGTCGGCACCTTCGAGACGAATCGTCTGTTCGGTGTCGTTGCTGATCGTCATCGTGATGGTGTTGCCCGTTGTGGGAAGAGTTCCGGCACTGGCGATTCCGCTCAATCCCAAGGTGAGGGCGCCGGCGGCCAGAGCTGTGATTGCGGCAACTACGTAGCGGGGGTTCGTCATCGTCGGTGTCCTTGTCCGGGTGGGCGTTCGGTTGTCTGTCTCGAAGACAACTATGTCGGAGCAGATCGATGCCGTCTGTCCACTCTCCGGACCCTGTGCAGGACGAACGGTGTGTCCACCGATCGGGGGACACCTACTCCGGCACGGAGGTAGTCGTACCCTTCCGCTCGCCGGTGACCAGCAATCCGATCAGCGCGGCGGCCGCGAGCACCATGACGAGTGCGCCGTAGCCACGCGTCGTATCCACCAGTCCGACCTTGCCGACCAGGTAGCCGGCCAGCAGTGCCGGAAGGCTGTTGGCCAAGTATGCGATGACGTAAACGGTGGACAACAATCCTGCGCGTTCGTGGTTGGCGGCTAGTGGCATGACGGTGAGGATGGTTCCCTGGAATCCCGCTCCGAAGCCGATACCGGCAATTGCCGTGCCGGCCAGAATGAAGACTGCAGAGGATATTTCAGCCCCGACGAGTGTGACGGCCACCCCGAGTACCAAGGCTGTGGTTCCGATCAGCATCACGGTTCGGCCACCGAGTTTACGGAAGGTGAGCACCGCTGCGGCGCCGAATCCCGTCAGTGTTGCGACCATGACGGCGCCGATGAGCGAGCTGTGAACCTCAAGTGCGTTGCGCGCCAATGCAGGTCCGAGTGAGAGGTAGAACCCGCCCAGTGCCCACACCGCGATCAGGCACGGCGCGGTCAGGGCAATCATCGTGCGCGCCTGACGAGGAACGGCCAGTGTGGGGCGCAGGGACTGCCAGGCTCCGGGCCGACCACCCGAAGTCTCGGGAGTTGCCCATATTCCGAAGATCTCGAGAATGACAAGCACGAGAAGGACCAGGTAGACAGTGCTGGTTGGCCTGGGCAGGTGCTCGCTGATGAGACTCGAACCCACGGCTCCGACGGCAAGCCCCACAGTCGGGGCAACGCTGTTGATGATCGATCCGCGGCCCGGAGTGCGTTCGAGGTCGATCAACGCAGAACCCAAAGCACTGATTGCAGCGCCGGTGGCAACACCCTGCACGACGCGGGCGATCAGCAGAACGGTCAAACCGTCGGCCGAGGCGAACAGGGCGAGCGAGACCGCCTCCAAGGCGAGCGCTCCGAGCAGGACCGGGCGCCTGCCGATGTGATCGGACAAGGATCCGGCGGTCAAGAGCGTGGCGAGTAATGCGAGAGCGTAGATGCCGAACACGAGCGTCGACGCGAGCGAGGAGAATCCCCACAACTGTTGATAGTGCTCGTACAGCGGCGTCGGGGTCGCGGAGGCACCCAGGAACGTGGCGATGATGACGGCGATGAGAGTGAAAGCGACGCCTCGCCCCAAGCGTGGGCGCGAAGTGCTCTCGGTCGGTGGTGAAACGGTCGTTGTCATTGTCGTAGGCGCTTCCCGTGCGGGTGGTGAAGACTTCAAACGCAAATACTTTGCGTTTGGGACGCTACGCCTGGCCGTAGCCTAATGCAACATCTTTGCGTTAGTATTGGTTTTATGAGTCCGTCCGCAGGTCCGCGCCCCGGTGGCCGCAGTGCGCGTATCCAACAGGCAGTGCATGCGTCGGCGCGCAAGTTGTTGGAACAGCGTGATCGAGCAGAGATCACGGTGCCGATGATCGCGACCGATGCGGGTGTGACCCCGTCGACCATCTATCGGCGGTGGGGAGACATCAACGAAGTTTTTGCCGACGTCTCGATCGAGAGATTGCGCCCGGACGCGGACCCGCGTGAAACGGGTTCGCTCCGAGGGGATCTGACGGTTTGGGCGCAAGAGTATCTCGAGGAGATGTCTGCGCCTGTCGGTCGCGCGTCGCTGCGAGATGTGTTGATGAGCGACGATCAGACGCATGCACCGGACGGTACGAAGAAGTTCAAGTGTGCCTTCTTCTGTCGGACGCAGATCGACGTGATCCTCGCGCGTTGGCCGGAAGCGGCCGGCGTGGATGGTGATTCGGTAGTGGACCACGTGGTGGCGCCGATCGTCTACCGAATTCTGTTCGACCTCGAACCGGTCGCGCCGCAGCGCGTTGCGGAATTGGTGGATCAGACACTTGCTCTCGCGGCGCGGGTCGTTGCCGAAGGTTGATCGCTGCGTAGGCGGGCGTGGACGTGCATGTCGTGCCAGCCGTCGGCATGCCTGGCGGAGCCTCGTCGAACACCTTCTTCGCTGAACCCTGCTTTGGTCGCGACCCGGCACGATCGTGGGTTGTGGATCGAGTGTTCGAGTTCCAGGCGGTGAAACCCGGCATCGCGGAACGCCCAATCGGACAGTGTGGTTACAGCCTGGGTGCAGAGTCCGCGGCCGCGCGCCGCTGGAGTCATCCAATATGCGAGCTCAGCAGTGCCGTCCCATAAATTCACCCCCTTTGCCGCGATTCGGCCGAGGAGTTCATTCGTCTCGGGGGCGGCAATCGCCCAATGGCATTCGGATTCGCTTGCCCACCCGTCTCGCCACTGGGTGAGCCAATTCCGTGCTTCGTCGATCGAGTCGGCGCGGCGGACGTGCCAACGCTGAATCGACGGATCCCGAAAGGCTTCCACGACAGCCGGGGCGTCGTCGTAGGTCCACGGCCGGAGAATCGCCGAAGTCCCGACGTGGATCGAGGGTTGGTCCATCCCTCCGAGACAGCCACTGGCGATCGCAGGCGTAGTCAACGTGGGCATGTGAAGCATCATTGCCTACCCGTTCGATTGTGGGTAACGACGCGAGCTACATGTTCCGGCTCTGCCACTCTGCGTTCAGTCGATGCGCAGATTCCAGGGTTGCGATCGCCTCTTCGGTGTCAACTCGCGCGAGGACCAGCGCGCTTACCGTGCAGGAGAGAAGGATTCGAGTGCGATCCTCCAGTGCGGCGTCCGTCTCGTTCGGAAAGGCGGCTTGTAGGCAACTGCGAATCGCAACGGCAAGTTCTTGCCGATACGCGCGAATCACGGCTGCCACCGCATCGTCGTGCGCGCCGAGTCCGGCAGCCGTATTGAGAAGTAGGCAACCGCGCCGAGGTGAGTCGGCGGTCATGGTGCCGATCGCGTGCGCAAGCGAGGAAAGGTAGTCGTCGACGGCGTCTGCCCCGGGATTTGTCGTGAGGCTGCGCAGACGTGGCCGGATGACATGTTCGAGGTACATCTGCACGGCGGCGTCGAACAATCCGCGCTTGTTGGTGAACGAGTTGTAGAGACTTGACCGACTCAGCCCCGTCGCGGATTCGAGGTCTCCGAGGGATGCGCCTTCGTACCCTCGTGCCCAGAACACGTCCAAGGCGGCAGCGACCACGGCTGTTGTGTCGAATTCTTGTGATCTGCCCATCAAAGCCTCGCTCTTTCTGTATCGTTCGGTCCAGTATATATTGGACTGAACGATACAGAATTTACTCGAAGCAACAGGAGCTCACCGATGAACGTCGCCGGCTACATCTTCGCGGGACTTGCCGCAGCAGTGCACGTATACATTTTCGTCCTCGAATCGATCCTCTGGACGGCCCCGAAGACCCGCGCCACGTTCGGCGTGAAGTCCGAGGAAGAGGCGATCACCACGCAGCCGCTCGCCTTCAACCAGGGCTTTTACAACCTTTTCCTGGCGATCGTGTCGGCGGTCGGCATCGTGATTGCGGCGACCGGTTCCGCGTCGGTCGGAATTGCCCTCGTCCTGGCAGGCACAGGATCGATGGTTGCCGCGGGGTTGGTGCTGATTCTCTCGTCTCCCGACAAAGCCCGCGCAGCCGTCGTGCAGATGCTTTTCCCAGCTATTGCCGTAGTTCTGCTGGTAATCCACCTGCTCTGAGCGGGGCCTCTATCCGCCGCCGAGCACCAGTGATTCGATCAGAGCGAAAGCTCCGTTGAGTGCTCCGCAATCGAAGGCCTCGGCCAGGGCGTAACCGATGACGAGTTCGTCTGTGCTCGGAGTGCTCGACCAGACTGCGTCGGTCTGTCTGGGATCGGATTCCTCGTTCTTGGAGAAGTGCCCGATCCGTACACCGTCGCGGGTGAAGGCACTGTTCGCGTCGTCGACTGGAGCGAAGTTCAAACTCACGCCGTCGACGAGTGCCGTGACGGAGTACGAGCGACGGGACAGAAACCCTTTGCCGACAGTGAGTTCGACTTCGTCACCACCGACAGTGAAGAACAAGTCTGCGGCGGCGCGCGTTCCGATGGGAGTGCCTTCGCGGCGCGGGGAATCGACTCGACGCGTCAACAGAGCATGTGAGTTGCCGTTTCGGACGTCGACGACCCCCGTGTCGACGTCGAACGAGATCTCGACTTTTCCGTGAATCGGGTCCGTTGCGGCGTATTTGACCGTCACTGTGCCTACCCCCTGTAAGTGTGAACTCGGGTCCATAATACGTGGTGGGAGCGTTGTCCAGTATGCCCGAATCCAAAAAAATAGTGCGGAATGACGCGCGTTTGCGGCGAAATGCTTCTACTCTGGGTCTTGGGTTTGTTGCGCATCCCACAACGGTTTTTCCCACGCCAGACGAGGAGCGCCTATGAGGTTGTCGACTACTTGTTCTGTTGCTACGAAGGCTTGATCAAGCCGGAATTGCCTCTGCCGGATGGTGCTCGAGACCCATCCGGCAGAGGCAATTCTGCATCAATTCGGGCCCTCAGCCGCCGGCGAATTTTTCCGAGGTACCGAGATCGATCGGCAACGCGATGCCGGTGATCCCGCGCCCGGCCGGCCCTACGAGATAGAACACCGCATCCGCAATCACTTCGGGATCGACCCACGGGTGGGGCAGCAGATTCAGCTTCGACATGATCGGAGCGGTATCGGCAAGGACAGGATTCTCCAAGTCCGGACGGAACGCACGAACCATCGGTTCGTTGTCGATCATCGTCGTTCGCACATTGCCCGGGTGTACGGAGTTGACCCGAATGTCCGCCCAGCCGAGTTCGTTGGCCAGAGACTTCGCCAACCCTCGAACGGCGTGCTTCGACGCGGAATAGTGTGCGATACCCGGCACACCTCGAAGCCCGGCCATCGAGCTGATCAACACGATCGATCCACCTCGATTGCCGTTCATGATGTGCGGAATCGACACCTTGGTCGTCAACCACACGCCCGTGACGTTGATGTCCATCAGCTCGCGGAACTCTTCGGCGCTCAGGTCCCAGGACAACTTTGCCGACGCCGCGATGCCTGCGTTGGCGATCACGATGTCGAGTCGGCCGAGCTCGTCGACTCCGGCGTCGACAGCTGATTTCAGGGCATCGAGGTCGCGAGTGTCCGCTACGGACGCGACGATGCGCCGGCCCTGAGCTTCGACCAGGGCGACGGTCTGGGCGAGGTCGGCCTCGGTGGCCATGTCGTACCCCGCCGTGGCGACCGGCGCGCACAGGTCCACCGCGATGATGTCTGCGCCCTCGGATGCGAGTTTGACGGCGTGCGCACGACCTTGCCCACGCGCCGCTCCGGTGATGAATGCGACTTGACCGTCCAAATTGCCCATCGAACTTCCCCTGCCCGTGTGAATCGCCGAAACTGGAACGTGTTCATACTGCTACGTCCGGAGGCAGACAGACAGGGGAATTCGCTGAATCCTTATCCGCGAAGGAGTTTGGACAACTCGTCCAATACGCTCGCGTCCTCGATGGTCGACGGGACCGTGTACTCCTCGTTGTCGGCGATCTGCCGCATGGTCTTGCGGAGGATCTTGCCGGAACGAGTCTTCGGTAGTGCGGCGACGACGGTGACGTCCCGGAACGTGGCGACGGCACCGATCTGGTCTCGCACCCGCGCGACCAGTTCCTGTCGGAGTGTTTCGGGATCGATGTCGACGCCGGACTTGAGCACGACGTAACCGCTCGGCCGTTGCCCCTTGAGTTCGTCGTGAATGCCGATGACCGCGCATTCGGCGACAGCCGGGTGGCCGGCGACGACGGCCTCCATGCTTCCGGTCGAAAGGCGATGTCCGGCAACGTTGATCACGTCGTCACTTCGTCCGAGCACGAAGACGTAGTTGTCCTCGTCGATGTACCCGGAGTCGCCGGTGAGGTAATACCCTTCGAAAGTCGACAGGTAGGACTTCACGTACCGGTCCTCGTCACGCCACAGTCCGGCGAGTGTTCCGGGAGGAAGCGGCAGGCCGATCACGATGTTGCCCTCGGTGCCCGGACCCACGAGTTCGCCCTTGCCGTCGACGATTTCGACGCGGTATCCGGGGCAGGCGACGGTGGGTGAGCCTGCTTTGATCTCCATCGGTTCGAGGCCGCGCAGGTTCGCGCAGATGGCCCAACCGGTTTCGGTCTGCCACCAGTGATCGACCACCGGGCGATCGAGAATCCGAGTAGCCCACTCGTAGGTGTCGGGATCCAAGCGCTCGCCGGCCGCGAACAGTGTGTCGAGCGACGAGATGTCGTACTTGGCAAGCTCTTTTGCGTCCGGGTCGGCCTTGCGGACCGCGCGGATCGCTGTCGGAGCGGTGAAGAGTGCCGACACGTTGTATTCGGAAATGATGCGCCAGAACGCACCGGCGTCGGGGGTGCCGACGGGCTTGCCTTCGTACATGACCGTCGTGGCTCCGGCGAGCAACGGTCCGTAGACGATGTAGGAGTGGCCGACCACCCAGCCGACGTCGGAGGCGGTCCACCACACCTGTCCTGGGCTGATGTCGTACAGATTCTTCATGGTCCACGTCAGCGCAACGGCATGGCCACCGTTGTCCCGGACGACGCCCTTGGGCTTACCGGTCGTTCCCGAGGTGTAGAGGATGTAGAGCGGATCCGTCGCGGCGACCGACACCGGGTCGGCCGGGGTGGCGTCGGCGATCAGCTCGTCCCAGTCGAACCAGGCTGCGGCACTTGACTTGTAGTCGGAAGCTGCACCGGGAATCTGCTCGCGATTCTTCACGATCACGGTGTGCGCGGGAGTGGCGGACAGTTGCAGAGCCTTCTCGACCATCGGCAGGTACTCGATTGTTCGTCCGGGTTCGAGGCCGCCGGACGCCGTCACGAGCACCACTGGACCGGCGTCGTCGATACGGGTTGCGAGCTCCTTGGCCGCAAAGCCGCCGAACACCACCGAATGCACCGCGCCGATTCGCGCACACGCGAGCATCGCGATCGCAGCCTCGGGGATCATCGGCATGTAGATGATCACGCGGTCGCCCGCCACCACACCCTGATCTTTCAAGACGCCGGCGAAGAGTGAGACCTGCTCGAGCAATTCGGCGTAGGTGTACGTGGCCTTGGTTGGGACCATCGCGGAGTCGAAGATCAGCGCGGTCTGATCGCCGCGGCCGTCGCGCACATGCCGATCGAGTGCATTGAAACTGGTGTTCAGCGAAGCATCCGGGAACCAGCGATAGATCGGTGCGGCCGAATCGTCGAGAGCCCTCGTTGGGGCGACATCCCAGTCGACGGCACGCGCAGCGTCGAGCCAGAACTTCTCCGGCTGATCCATGCTCTCGCGGTATGCGTCGGCATACGTGGTGTGGGACGCCTGCTCGGAAGAGCTCATCGACGTGTGTCCTCTCGTGAACTTCGCTTACCGGTGACCTGAAACACCTTAGGTCACCGTCAGTGTGGTGCGCCTCAGTGGCGGTGCGGGTACCGTCCCTTTGCGCCGGGCGGGCCTGTCCCGTCGGTCAGTGGTGTGTGCGGGTGGGGTGGGATGGGCCAGGGATTGGAAGGGGGATCGACGTGACAGGTGCAGCGCAACGCGCAGGCTTCTGGGGAGTCCTCGCTCAGCGTGACTTCCGACTTCTGTGGACCGGCGACGCAGTCAGCGGAATCGGTAACGGTGTGACGACCGTCGTGCTGCCGTTGATCGCGCTTCGCGAGTTGGAAGCGAGTAACTTCCAGATCGGTGTGCTGGCCTCGGCGGTCTGGTTGCCGTGGTTGATCGTCGGACTACCTGCCGGTGCCTGGATCGACCGGCTGCGCCGCCGTCCGATCATGATGATCGCGAACGCTGCGTGCGCGGTGCTCTTCGCGAGCGTCGCGATTGCGGGCCTCATGGGGGCGGTGACGTACGGCCACCTGCTTCTGGTTGCGCTGCTCACCGGTACCGCCACCGTCTTCTTCCAGGCGGCCTACCACGCGTATATCCCCACGGTGCTCGCCGAAGCGGATCTTGTCGAAGGCAACTCGAAGATCCAGGGCGCCGAGGCCGCAACCCGGGTGATCGGCCCCAGTTTCGGCGGGCTGTTGGTAGCGACGGTCGGGCTCGCTGCCGGTCTGCTGGTCGATGCGTTCACCTTCGTCTTCTGCTTCGTGTGCCTCTGCCTGATTCGTGCGCAGGAAACGGTTGATCGCGGACTCGACGCCCGAGAGCCGTTGCGGCGCCAGATAGCGCTCGGACTGCGATTCGTCGCAGTCGATCCGTATCTGCGGCCCATCGTCGTCTACGGGACTCTTCTCAATTTCGGTCTTGCCGGGAACACCACGATCCAGATCGTGTTCCTCGAGAAGACGGTTGGTGTGGGCGAGTTCGGGCTAGGGCTTCTGTTGGCGATTGCGGGGGTGGGCGGAATTGTCGGGTCGATGATCGCGCGCCCGCTCGGGCGCCGATTCGGCACTGCCCGAAGCGTTCTCATCTGTCAGTTGGTCACGGGACCGTTCGTCCTGTTGGCGCCCCTGACGACGTACGGCGCCGGCCTGCTCTGGTTCTGTGCCGGAGGAATGGTGATGATTGCCGGCGTCGTGTCCTGCAATGTAGTGCTCGGCAGCTTCCGTCAGAGTTACTGTCCGCCGGACCGTCTCGGTCGAGTAGTGGCGACGAGTATGTTCCTGTTGCACAGCACTATTCCGCTGGGTGCGCTGCTGGCGGGCTTCCTCGGTGACCTCGTGGGGCTGCGCGGGACAATGTGGATCATGGCCGGACTGATTGCGCCGTGCGGATTGGTCTTGCTCTTGAGCCCGCTCCGCGGCGTCCGCGATCTACCGAGTCGGCCTGCGATCTCGCTGCGGTAGAGAAATCACTGCGGTAGAGCTGCTGTTGCCTCTTCGCTTCGAATCGCGATGCGAAGAGTCGCGAGCATGAACAGTGACACTGCGAATCCGAACAGCGCGCCGAACTGGTCCTGCGTGAACAGATACACCTGCGTCACCAGAAGGCTCACGATGAGAGATGCGCGCAGGAGTCTCAGGGCTCGCAGGTACGGACCGCGGAAGAGGAACCACACTCCCAGAACCACAAGAATTCCGGTTGCGACGGTGGAGATCTGGACTACGAGGTCGGAGACGTCGTCGGCCTCGACGACGTTCTCGGAAACCAACGCGTAGATCACCTGGACTATCGCCAGAACAGCCTGCAGTACGAACAGGGTGAGTACCAGTCGGCGGACGACACGGTGTCGGAGCAGTTCCTCGGCGCGGTGGAAGAAGGCATTGCGGCCACGAGTGATTTTCGATTCGATACCGCCGACCGGCGGAGTCTGGGAATGCAGGCCGGCCTTGATCGAATCGACGAGGTCGGTGAGGCTGCGGTCTTCGACGCCGTCGAGTACGCGGAGGGCGTGGTTGTACTGGATCTCGTCGAGCTGACCGAGAGCGAGGTCCGAGAGCGCCCGCGCGCCGATGGCGAGCCGATGACGATCATTCATTCCGCGCCGAATCACCACCTCGCGCGCGGCGAGATAGAAGAGAACGAAGACGACGTACATGATCGCGATGGCAGGCTGGTAGAAGTAATCGACGTCGGCGGTGACGAATTTTCCGACCTCGTCGATGAAGAGACCGAACCCGATTCCGCCGACCAGCGTGGCCAGGTCACGCGTGCGAGAGCCCTCGGTGATGGCGGTAGCGACGATGGCGACGGCCATCAGCAATCCGCCCCACAAAACGTGTGCGATGTGGAGGGCGCCGCCCCCGATCTGGGGATAGCCCGTTGCTGCCAGATAGGCGCGAGTGATCAGCACGGTCGCGACGCCGGCGAACAGGAACAATTCGAAACGAGCCAGTGCCGCGCGGTCGTAACTGTGCGGCAGAGTCAGCGCATTCCGGTCCTTCGTCGTCATTGCGGAACTCCCAGGTTTCGATAGCGCGCGATACGGGAGGACTGGCGATCGGTGTCCGACTCTTCGGCGAGCACGAAGAGTTCGTGCGCTATCGCAGCCCCTACCCTCTTGGAGAATTCCACGGGTTCGTCGGCCGCGTCAGGCGTTTCGGGAATGATCACGTCGATCACGCCGTCTCGAAGCAGATCCAGCGAACGAATGCCCTGCGCGGCGGCCATCTCCGGTGCGTGACTGATGTCGCGATGGACGATCGCGCTGGCGCCTTCCGGCGGCAGGGGAGCGAGCCACCCGTTCTGTGCCGCGAGTACCCGATCGGCGGGCAGCAGCGCGAGAGCCCCGCCGCCTGTTCCCTGGCCGAGCAACACCGACACTGTCGGGGTCTTCAGCGTCACGAGGTCGGCGATGCAGCGGGCGATCTCAGGGGCCAGTCCACGTTCCTCCGCTTCCTTGGACAGCGACGCGCCCAAAGTGTCGATCACGAGGACAAGCGGGAGTTGTAGTTCTTCGGCAAGTTTCATGCCCCGTCTGGCTTCACGAAGCGCGGCCGGTCCCATCGTGGTGAGCGCGGATTGGCCACTGCGGTCCTGGCCGAGCAGGATGCACGGAAAGCCTCGGAAGCGGGCGAGTGAGAGCAAGATCGTCTTGTCGGTTTCACCCTGCCCGGTGCCGCTGAGCGGTACCTGTTCGGTCGCGGCATGGCGGAGCAACTGCCGAATGCCTGGTCGATCGGCCCGGCGCGAGAGCATCACCGACTGCCAGGCGGGAACATCGGGAATCTCGGGTGAGGGAATCGGGTCCGCGGCCGCCGGAGCCGGGGGATCGGTGAGCACGCACAACGCTCGAATGACCAGCAGACGGAGGCGGTCGACGGGTACGACGCCGTCGATAACGCCGTTGCGATACAAGTTTTCGGACGTCTGGATTCCGTCGGGAAACTTTTCGCCGTAGAGCGATTCGTAGACACGGGGTCCGAGGAATCCCACCAGAGCGCCGGGTTCCGCGACGGTGATGTGACCGAGGGATCCCCACGAGGCAAAGACCCCGCCGGTGGTGGGATTGCGCAGGTAAACCAGGTAGGGCAGGTGTGCCGCTTTGTGAACAGCCACTGCCGCAGCGATCTTCACCATCTGAACGAAGGCGACGGTGCCCTCCTGCATCCGCGTTCCGCCGGAGGTGGGCGAGGCGAGCAGCGGGAGTTGTTCTGCCGTAGCACGTTCGACGGCGGTCACGATCCGCTCGGCCGCGGCGACTCCGATGGAACCGGCGAGAAAGCTGAATTCACAGGCAATTACCGCGACCCGACGTCCCCGAACGGTACCGACACCGGTGACGACCGACTCGTCCACTCCGCTCTTCTCGCGGGCCTTCGCCAGGTCTTCCGCGTATTTCGGGCCGGGCCCGACGTCGACCGGCGGGGAGTCCCAGGAGACGAAGCTCTCGGGATCGAGTACCGCAGTGAGTAGTTCTTCGGCCGAGATTCGCACAACGTCCTCCAAGTAAGCAGCACCCCGTCCAGGATGAACCTACCTGGACGGGGTGCCGCCGGGGTCGCGCGGCGCCAGTTGTGCGCCGGAGAATCAGCGTCCGAACGCCTCTTTCCATGAAACGACCTTGCCGATACGAAGGATGGAGCGCTGGTAGATCTTTGCCGCGATCATCGACAGCGCAGCAGTCACCACCAGCATCAGCAGAATGGTTCCCACGATCTGGAACGGAGAAGCAACGCCGGCGGAGATGCGCAGGGGCATGAGGATTGCCGAGAACGGCGGAATCCAACTCAACACGTTGCTCAGGGTTCCTTCTGGATTGCTCACCGAAACGAAAGCCACGCTGACCATTGCCATGACGAGCAGCGCGAGAGGCATCGCGGTGGCATTGACGTCCTCCTGCCGCGAGACCATGGACCCGGCGGCGGCGTACAGCACGGCGAAGAAGAGGAAGCCGAGAATGAACCACCCCAGAGTGCCGAACAGAACGCCGATCGCCGTGCCCGTCACGGTCAGGACGCCCGTCGCCAATCCGGTGGCGACGCCCGCGACAGCGTAAGCGGCCATCTGCATCAGCCCGACAGCACCGATTCCGAGAACCTTGCCCCACAACAACTGCAGCGGACGAAGCGTGGAGAGCAGCAACTCGACGACACGGCTGGACTTCTCCTCGACGACGCCCATCGCCACGTACGTTCCGAACAGCAGGATCTGCATGTACAGGAGCACCACAGCCGCGATCGACATCGCAATGCGTTGGCCCTGTTCGGGATCCGGCGGATCGATGGCATCGATGGTGACCACTGCCGTGGACGTGGCTTCGGCGAGCTGAGCCGGATCGATTCCCGCGGCGGCCAGCGCATTCGATTGTGCCTGCTGTGCAACGGAACTCTCGATGACGGCCCTCAGATTCGTGGCTACTTCCTTCTTGGTCACGACAGTGACGCCGCCGCCCGATCCGGCAATCACGGCCACGTCGAGGTCGCCGTCCTTGACCTGATCACGCGCGGTTCCGTCGTCGGAAACCTCCGTCACCGTCACCGGATTTCCGAGTGTGTCGCCGATGGACACCATCGTGGCACTGAGCGACTGGTTGCCGACCAGGCCGATCTTCGACTTGTCCTCGTCGCCGCCGGAGAAGAGTGAGAAGGCGATGATGCCGCCGATGATCGCGACCAGAATGATGACGTTGCTGATCACAAAACTCTTCTTCGAGATCTGCGTCATGAATTCGCGTCGGGCGACCAACCCGATGGCTCGACCTCCGCTCAACTGGTTGCTCATGCGGCTACTACCTCTCGGAATATGTCGGTCAGTGACGGACGTCGAAGCGTGAACTCGTGCACCGGTCCGGTTTTCAAGGCGGCGTGCAGGATCTGCTGATCGTCGGCTGTGCCGTCGACGCTCAGGAGCGTTCGACCGTCGAGGTGACTCAGCGTGGTGACACCGATCAGATGGTGTGCCCAGCCGACCGGTGCGTCAGGAGCGAAGACCTCGATTCGGCCGTCCCCCTTGCCTCGTAGTTCGTCGACAGTTCCGATCTCTCGCATGCTGCCGCGACTGATGATGCCGACGCGATCACACAGGCGCTCCACCAGATCCAGCTGATGGCTGGAGAAGATCACCGGAACGCCGGTGCGAGCCTTCTCGACCAACACGTCACTCATGACGTCGACCGCTACAGGGTCCAAGCCCGAAAACGGTTCGTCCAGAACGAGTACCGCTGGATCGTGAACAAGCGCGGCCGCAAGCTGCACACGTTGCTGATTACCGAGGGAGAGTGAATCGACGGTGTCCTTGACGCGTTCGGCGATGCCCAGACGTTCGGTCCACCGCTCCGTGGCCGCGTGCGCGTCGGCCTTCGAGAGCCCATGTAGCTCGGCCAGATAGGAAAGTTGCGCTCCCACCTTCATCTTGGGGTAGAGGCCGCGTTCCTCCGGCATGTATCCGATAGTGCGACGCACGTCGAGGTCGACGGGTTTGCCGCCGAGACGAACTTCCCCCGAATCTGCTCCGAGTACACCCAGCGCAATGCGCATCGTGGTCGTCTTGCCGGCGCCGTTGCTGCCGACGAATCCGAAGATCTCGCCTGGGCGCACTTCGAAACTCAGGTTGTCGAGTGCAACGACGTCGCCGTAGCGTTTCGAGATGCCGTCGATCGTGAGGGTGGCTGACATGGGTCCTTCCCATCGGTCGAGTGGTGCGCTTCGGTAATACGGGTCAGAGGTCGAACTCTTCGGAATCAATCGGATCCGGGTCTGGATTGGTCCACGCGAGAATCATCGCGGGCGTGCACGCGCCGATCAGCATTGCAGTCAGTGCCAATAAACCTCCTGTGTAAGGCAGTCTCTCTACATTCCACTGCACCGACGAGGTGAAAATGAGGAAAATGGCGACAATGAAGACCAACGTTTGGGTCACGCTCAACCCGACGGAGCGGGCGTCGTTGCGTTGCTGGATCTCCCACTCGTCCAGAGCGTGCCGCGGCGCATCCCCCTGCCGACCCGACACGATTTGAAGTGAGGACCACGTCGGCAGGAACAACACCGTGATGATCGGCCATGCCACCGCGAACAGTGGGTTGAACAGGCACGCGATCCCGACGACAACCATCGTGGTGAACAGGACTCCGAGGGCGACGACGAGCACGCGCCGACGTCGACGGGTTCGCCAATTCGGGAGCCAATGTCGGAACGTCTCCTCGTTCTGCAGGAACCGCCGAGTGCGGTGGGCCTGGTAGCGGTCGATCAGATTCGATTCAGGCACTGGGCTTTTCACTCCCCTCGGTAGTGCGGTGACTCCGGTTGATCTCCGTCGACTGTGCATTCCGGTAGACCTCCGTCGACAGCGGCCCGAACTCCGTCCGAGAGAACACCGCCTCCACCGGGAGGTCGAACACCCAGCAGATTCGGAATGCAAGATCCAGGCTGGGGTAGTGGTCACCGCGTTCGAGTGCCCCCACAGTCTGCGGATTGACGTCGACGAGTTGCGCGAGCTGGGCCCGGCTCATCTTCCGCTCGGCGCGAAGCACTCCGATGCGGTTGAAGATGGGGAGCGCGTCTCCCCGCCGGACTGGGCTCATACATCAAAGTGTTGTAAAAACCCAACAGTTTGTCAATTGGAACCGAGATTGTTCTGCTGCTGGGCCGTGCCGACGGATAAGGTTCGGGCAACGGAAGGGGCTTGACATGGTGGTCGAACAGTTGATGCTCGAGAAGTCTCGCCTGGTCGTGCAGGTGTGCGAGGACGGCAACTACAGCGTGGGATCACAAGGGCTCGAAGCGATCTGGCGCGATCCGATGGACAAGGGTGCCGTCATCGGTATCGGTCAGCACACTCCGGGGGATGTGGAAGGAGAATCGTGGTGGGTCGTGTACGGCCAGTCCGACACCACGGCCGACGTCACCGTTCGGCTCGAGGATGGATCGCACGTGAAGGTGGGCCGTATCGGTGAGATCTTCGCCGCCGAATGGGTGAGTACCCCGCAGCAGGCGTTGCTGTACCGGTCCGATCGCCCGGTGGAGTCGCAGCCCACCAAACTGTCGGTGCTGTTCGCCCGGCCGAAGTTCATGCCCAAGGCCGCATTTCCGGAGAACGATCGCTTGTAGTCCTGGCGAGGTCGGCCGCGGAGGGCGGTCCGACTTGTCCTCGATTTGTTACGGTACGTACTGTACCGTTTAGATATGACAACGTGGCCGAACGACCTCGAAGTAGTCCAAGTGCGAGTAGCGCGACCCACCGACCGGCTCGACGACGTGATTGCGTTCTATCGCGACTGCGTGGGATTGCCGGAGCTCTACCGGTTCTCCGGACATGCCGGCTACGACGGAATCATGCTGGGTTTGCCGGATGCGAACTATCACCTCGAATTCACGACCCACGAAGACGGAAGCCCGTGCCCGGCTCCGACGCAGGACAATTTGTTGGTGCTCTACTTCACCGGCGAGTCGGCGATGTACGAGGTGGTGCATCGGCTGGGTGCGGCGGGGCACGAACCCGTCGAGGCCGAGAAGCCGTACTGGGAGGAGAATGCGGGAATGACCTTCGAAGATCCTGACGGCTGGCGTCTGGTGCTCATGCCCCGGCCGGTGCTGTAGATGGTGCGCGCCCGCGACGAACGGATCGACGACGCCGTACTGTCCGCGACCCTGGAACTGTTGGGGGAGAACGGGTATGCGGAGCTCTCGATCGGTTCGGTGGCGACGAAAGCGGGCGTACATCGACCCGCCATCTACCGGAGATGGCCGTCGAAGCGGCATCTGGTGGTCGACGTCGTCGTGGGGCATATCGGTACTGATCCAACGCCGGACACCGGCGATCTCAGGGCAGACCTGGTCGCCGGCATCACGACATTGGTTGTGGGGCTGAGCGAAACGGTAGTTGGGCGGATCCTGCCCGCGTTGGTTGCGGATCTGGCGGCGGACCCGGAATTGGCGCGGGATTTCCAGTCGGCATTCTTTCAGCCACGACGCGATTCCACTGCGGCAGTGCTGGAATCGGCGCGGCTGCGCGGCGACATTCGGAGCGACTTCGACCTGGACTTCGTCCTGGATGCCCTGGCGTCGCCGATCTATTACCGAGCGTTGTTCCGTCACTTACCGTTGGACGCGCTCCTGGCCGAGCAGTCCGTCGATTCCGTGCTGCTGACGTTGACTCCCCACGAAAATTCTTGAAGCCGTTTCGATTCAGTTCAATTCGACTGGATCGGGTCCGACACGGCTGTCGGTGTTCAGCGCTGCGATGGCAGCTGACTCGTCAGCATCGAGTGTGAAGTCGAAGATCGCGGCGTTCTCGCGCATGCGGGCAGGGGTGACCGACTTCGACAGAACGGTGTGTCCCTGTTCGAGGTGCCAGTGCAGAATGATCTGCGCGGGACTCTTGCCGTGTGCTGCAGCGATTTTCCCGATGGTCGGGTCGTCGAGGATCGTTCCCTGTCCTAATGGGCTCCATGCCTCGATTTCGATGCCGCGGCTCTGTGCGTACTCCCGTGATGCGTGCTGTTGCAGGCGGGGGTGCAATTCGATCTGGTTGACGGCCGGGATGATCGAGCTGTGCTCGGCCAGCAGTTCGAGGTGCTCGGGGAGGAAGTTCGACACACCGATCGCACGGGTGCGGCCTGAGGCGAGGATCTCCTCGAAAGCTGCCCACGTCTCCACGAACAGGCCCTTTGCCGGTGCCGGCCAGTGGATCAGATAGAGGTCGACGAAGTCGAGGCCGAGCTTGTCGAGGCTCGTGTCGAACGCGGCGAGTGCTCGGTCGTGGCCCTGATCGTCATTCCACAACTTGGTGGTGACAAAAAGCTCTGACCTCGGAACTCCCGACCTTGCGATGGCGCGGCCGACACCGGCTTCGTTTCCGTAGATTGCGGCCGTGTCGATGTGGCGGTAGCCGATCTCGAGAGCGGTGGAAGTGACCTCTTCGGTCTGTGCGTCCGGTACCTGGAAAACGCCGTACCCGAGTTGCGGGATGGTGATCGGCTCGCCGGTGGTTCCGTGGGTCAGTGCGCGGTCGGGGATCGACAACATTGAAGAGTGCCTTTCAGGACTGGGTGTGGCGGTTCTAGGGGCGATCGTGTCGCCCGTGGTCCACCTATGCCGCGCATGCAACTATTGCGTGCGCCGGATAAATAGTTGCACACGCGGGTTGTCTGCGCAAGCGCAGTCGATTGGCTACTCCTCGAAGAGCTGTCCGTTCTCCATTCGCCACCGGCGCGTGCTTCTGGTGGACTGCAGCATGCGTCGATCGTGAGTGACCAGGAGGAGGGTTCCCTCGAAGGATTCCATCGCCTGCTCGAGCTGTTCGATCGCCGGAAGGTCGAGATGGTTCGTCGGCTCGTCCAGTACCAGTAGGTTCACGCCGCGAGCTTGCAGTAAAGCAAGTGCAGTCCTTGTTCTTTCGCCGGGGGACAGGGAAGCGGCAGATCGGAGTACGTGGTGTCCGCGCAGGCCGAACTTGGCGAGCAGAGTGCGGACATCGGCATCGGGCCAGTCCGGAACCTGTGCACCGAAGGCCTCGACGACTGGCTGATCGCCTTCGAACAATCCGCGCGCCTGGTCGATCTCACCGATCGCGACACCGGAACCCAGCGACGCGATGCCCTCGTCGGGGACGAGTTTGCCGAGTAGGACGTTCAGGAGGGTGGTCTTGCCTGCTCCGTTCGCGCCCGTGACGAGGATCCGATCACCCCAGTCGATCTGCGTCGTGACCGGACCGAACGTGAACTGACCGCGAGTTACCTTGGCGCCGTTCGTGGTCGCGACAACGGATCCGGATCGCGGCGCCGCCGCGATCTCCATGCGAAGTTCCCACTCCTTGCGCGGTTCCTCGACGACTTCGAGGCGCTCGATTCGGCGTTGAGTCTGGCGGGCTTTCGCGGCTTGCTTCTCCGTCGACTCGGTCCGCAATCCGCGTCCGATCTTGTCGTTGTCCTTGGCCTTACGACGCGCGTTGCGGACGCCGTGTTCCATCCAGTTGCGCTGCATCTGCGCGCGATCCTCGAGATCGGAGCGGGTGCCTGCGTATTCCTCGAACGCCTCGCGTGCGTGCTGGCGGGCGATCTCGCGTTCGGCGAGGTACGACTCGTAGCCGCCGTCGTAAACGGCGATGTCCTGCTGCGCCAGGTCGAGTTCCACGATTCCGGTGACGGTGCGCGAGAGGAATTCGCGATCATGGCTCACGACAACCAGCGCCGCTCGGGTCTCGGCGACAAATCGCTCCAACTGCTCGAGACCGCGCAGGTCGAGATCGTTGGTGGGCTCGTCCAACAGGAGAATGTCGTAGCGCGAGAGCAACAGTGACGCGAGGCCGGCGCGCGCGGCCTGACCGCCGGACAACGCCGTCATGTGCGCATCGAGCGGAACTCCGAGCCCGAGTTCTTCGACCACCTTCTCAGCGCGCTCGAACAGATCGGCGCCGCCGAGAGCGAGCCAGCGTTCCAGTGCCGGGGAGTACAGATCCTCTTCCGCTTCGGCCAGGGTTTCGGCCGCCGCGTTCATGACTTCCTCGGCGTGCGCGACGCCGGTGCGGCGGCCGAGGAACTCGAGGACGGTCTCACCCTCGATGCGGTCGGGTTCCTGCGCGAGGTAACCGACCGCAGCATCCGGCGGACTGAGAATGATCGAACCCTCGACATCAGCAGTGCCGATTCCGGCCAGTGCGGTGAGAAGCGTCGACTTGCCGGCGCCGTTCGCGCCGACGAGGCCGATGACGTCGCCAGGCGCGACGGTGAGATCGAGGTCGGAGAACAGGGTGCGTTCTCCCCGGGAGGCAGAGAGGCCGCTGATGCGCAGTGTTGCAGTCACCTGAGAAGTATCCCCGGCGCTGTGCGCCAGTGTTAATCGGTGCTGCGCACAGCAGTCAGCCGCGGACCAGGTGATACCAGCACGGATGTGCCGCACGGACCGGAAGTGGCGATTCACTCACATCGGCGGCCGTACTCGAGGCCATCGACCAACCGTCGAATGCTCGCGTGACGTCCTCCTCGGAGACACCATGTGGCATCGGCCAGCGGTGACCTGGCCCGAACGCGAACATCACCAGGGACGCTCCCGGTGCGGTGATCGCGTTGACCGACCTCCCGTAGTCCCGTCGTTGGTGGTCGGTGAGCCCGTGAAAGCAGCCGATGTCGAGTACCAGCATGTGCCCACCGTCGACGGCTATGTGCAGGTCTGCCGCGTCCTCGTGGAGGAACCGGACGTCGACGTGTGCTTCGCGTGCATGTATGCGCGCTTTGTCCAGGGGTTCCTGCTCGGCGTCGACGCCGGTGACGTGCCAACCGCGTTGCGCCAGCTCGATGGAATGGCGTCCGGTGCCGCAGCCGATGTCGAGTGCACGGCCACCTTCCGGGACGGGGATCGCGTCCAGAAGGCCGGACAGTTGAGCGTCGAAGCCGTGGCCGGTGTGCTCCCACGGAGTGACGCCGACCTTGTAGGCGAGACGATATCCGAGATTCATCGCTCTCTCTTTTCTCGAGGCGATTCCAATACTTGTCTTCCAAGGTAGACCGGCATTTCGGGCGGTACAAGGGCACCGCGCGGAGGTTCGGCGGGGAATGCCTCCCTGCTCTCGGGCGTTGGATTCACTTATGACCGAGACCAATGATGTGACCGATGTACCGACAATTGTTCTGAACGACGGTAAGACGATCCCCGCACTCGGATTCGGTGTGTTCCAGGTTCCGGACGACGAGACGCAGGAAGCCGTCTCCACCGCCCTGAAGACCGGCTACCGCAGCATCGACACCGCCAAGATCTACGGCAACGAGGTGGGCGTCGGCCGCGCGATCGCCGAATCCGGCATCGCACGCGAAGACCTCTACATCACGACGAAGTTGTGGAACGACGATCAGGGCTACGACTCGACGCTTGCCGCATTCGACGCCAGCCTCGACAAGTTGGGTCTCGACTACCTCGATCTGTACCTGATCCACTGGCCGGTACCGTCCAAGGACCTGTACGTCGAGACCTTCAAGGCATTCCAGAAGCTCAAGGCCGACGGACGGGTTCGATCCATCGGCGTCTCCAACTTCACCATCGAGAACCTCGAGCGTGTCATCGGTGAAACCGGTGAGGTACCGGTCCTCAACCAGATCGAGCTTCACCCCAAGTTCAACCAGGCCGAACTGCGCGCCTTCCACACCGGCAAGGGAATCGCGACGGAAGCATGGAGCCCGCTCGGCCAGGGAACCGTTCTCGGTGACCCCGTCATCACCGCTGTCGCCGACGCTCATGGCGTCACCGCGGCTCAGGTGATCATTCGCTGGCACCTGCAGATCGGCAACGTGGTGATCCCGAAGTCGGTGACCCCCGAACGTATCGCCGCCAACTTCGATGTCTTCGGCTTCGAACTGACGCCGGAACAGATCAACGCGATCGGTGCTCTCGACGACCCGGCCGGCCGCATCGGCCCCGATCCGGTCACGCTCGGCAGCTAGAACTTCCGGTAGACCCACAAACGGCACTCCCGCGATCGCGGGAGTGCCGTTTTGTCGTGCGAGGTCAGTTCAGGTGCGTGCGATGTTCTGCAGTGAATGCGATGTGTTCGTCCGCGCGTCCGGTGCGGAGCTTCTCGACCCACTCGGGATCGGCGAGCAGCGCGCGCCCGATGGCAACCATGTCGAATTCACCGTTCTCGTACTGAGCTTCGAGACGCTCCAGCCCCGTGACAGCCGATGCAGCGTCGCCGGTGAATGCCGTCGTGAACACCGAGTCGAGTCCGACCGAGCCGACGGTGATGGTCGGCAACCCGGTCAGCTTCTTCGTCCAGCCCGCGAGGCCGAGCTTGCCGTCTTCACCGTCGAGTTCAGCGAACGCCGGTTCCCAGTGACGCCTCGTCGACGGATGCAGAACGTCGACACCGGCGTCGACCAGGGGAGTGAGGATGCGGCCGAGTTCTGCCGGGTTCTGGGCGATACGAGCGTCGTAGTGGCCGGACTTCCACTGCGAGAAGCGGTAGACGATCGCGAACTCGTTTCCGACTGCCTCCCGGATCGCGGCGACGACCTCGGCCGGGAAACGGGTGCGGGCTTCGAGTGATCCGCCGTATCCATCGGTGCGGACATTGGTTCCTGCCCAGAGGAACTCGTCGAGCAGGTAGCCATGCGCCCCATGCAACTCGAGACCGTCGAAACCGGTGTTCTTCGCGTTGAGTGCCGCGTCGACCCACGACTGCTTCAAGTCGTCGAGATCCGAGGTGGTGAATTCTCGACCCAGACGGGTGCCGTCCAGCGCCAGGCCGGAAGGGCTGACGGTTTCGACCTCTGGGTTCAGGCGCGAATTCTCGCCGCGCTCGACTCCGAGGTGCCACAGCTGGGGAATGATCGATCCGCCCTCGGCGTGGACGGCGTCGACTACCGACTTCCAGCCGCCCAGGCTCGAATCGCCGTAGATGCGCGGTACGCGGGTGTGCGGGCCGGCCGCCGGGTCCGGGATGTACGTGCCTTCGGTGATGATCAAGCCGACACCACCTGCTGCGCGACGACGGTAGTACTCGGCCACGTCGGCGCCGGGGATTCCGTCCGGCGAGAAGGCGCGCGTCATCGGGGCCATGGCGAAACGGTTACGCAACGAGAGTGATTTGACCTCGAAAGGCTCGAAGAGGCCGCGCAACGCGGAGGCCTCGGGTGCTGTCGATGTGTCGGGAAGAGTCACGGGTTTGTTCAACGCGGCCGGCTCTCGACCTATTCCGCTGCATGAGTTCATCTCGCTGAAATGTGCAAAAGGTTGCGTACGTTCGGTTTTCATCGGTGCGTCGGTCGTCGAAACTTAGTTTGTGCATTAACTATTAACATGCGATATGGTCGTGCGGAAAGTTCTTGAGGGCGGTATCGAGCACGAAAGAGGACGCGCGAGCATGACAACAACGGTGCCGGACGAGCGGACCGGAGACTTGGAGCCGATTCCGGAGCGGCCGTACCCGAAGCGTCGTGATCCCAAGGGGTCGTGGATGCTCGAGATGATCAAGACCACCGATCACAAGAAGATCGGGATCATGTACCTGATCACTGCGTTCGCGTTCTTCCTGATCGGCGGCCTGATGGCGCTGTTCATGCGCGCCGAACTGGCTGTCCCCGGAATGCAGTTCCTCTCCAATGAGCAGTTCAACCAGCTGTTCACCATGCACGGCACGATCATGCTGCTGCTGTACGCGACCCCCGTCGTCTTCGGCTTCGCGAACTACATGCTTCCGTTGCAGATCGGAGCACCCGACGTCGCCTTTCCTCGGCTGAACTCATTCGGGTTCTGGCTCTTCACTTTTGGTGGCCTCCTCGTTCTCGGCGGCTTCCTCACGCCGGGCGGCGCTGCCGACTTCGGTTGGACGGCGTACACCCCGCTCTCCGGCGCGGTTCACAGCCCCGGCGTCGGGGCCGACCTGTGGGTCTTCGGTCTGACGGTCGGTGGGCTCGGCACGATTCTCGGTGGGGTCAACATGATCACCACCGTGATCTGCCTGCGCGCACCCGGCATGACCATGTTCCGCATGTCGATCTTCACCTGGAACATCTTCATCACCAGCATCTTGATCTTGATGGCGTTCCCGCTCCTGACCGCCGCGTTCATGGGGCTGTTCGTCGACCGTCACCTCGGTGGTCACATCTTCGATCCGGCGTCGGGCGGAGTTCTGTTGTGGCAGCACCTGTTCTGGTTCTTCGGTCATCCCGAGGTGTACATCATCGCGCTGCCGTTCTTCGGCATCGTCTCGGAGATCTTCCCGGTCTTCAGCCGTAAGCCGATCTTCGGTTACACGGGATTGGTCTATGCGACACTCGCGATTGCCGCTCTCTCGATCGCTGTGTGGGCTCACCACATGTATGCGACGGGTGCTGTTCTCCTGCCGTATTTCTCGTTCATGACGTTCCTGATCGCCGTGCCGACAGGCGTGAAGATCTTCAACTGGATCGGAACGATGTGGAAGGGGCAGTTGACTTTCGAGTCGCCGATGCTGTTCTCGGTGGGCTTTTTGATCACCTTCCTCTTCGGTGGTCTGTCGGGTGTCATCCTCGCGAGCCCGCCGCTCGACTTCCACGTCACCGACACGTATTTTGTCGTGGCCCACTTCCACTACGTGGTCTTCGGTACGGTCGTGTTCGCCACGTATGCCGGTATCTACTTCTGGTTCCCGAAGATGACGGGACGTCTGCTCGACGAACGGTTGGGCAAGTGGCACTTCTGGACCACGTTCGTCGGTTTCCACGGCACGTTCCTCGTTCAGCACTGGCTCGGCGGTGAGGGCATGCCGCGTCGGTACGCCGACTACCTGCCCTCGGACGGGTTCACCGTGCTCAACTCGGTCTCGACCATTTTCGCCTTCGTGCTCGGTGCCTCGACGCTGCCCTTCCTGTGGAACGTCTTCAAGAGTTACCGCTACGGCGAAGTGGTCACCGTCGACGATCCGTGGGGTTACGGAAACTCGCTCGAGTGGGCGACCACCTGCCCGCCGCCGCGTCACAACTTCACCGAGTTGCCGCGCATCCGTAGCGAGCGTCCGGCGTTCGAGCTGCACTACCCGCACATGGTCGAGCGAATGAGGGCGGAAGCGCACGTGGGTCTGACCGGGCAACCCACGTCGACGTTGGAGAAGAGTGACGATCATCGCCAGATTGATTAGTGCAATAATAGTTACTGCACTAATTAATCTGATAACATCGGATTCATGACGACGAAGGCTCCGCAGACGCAGATGGACGATCCGCTGGCTCTCGACCGGCAGGTGTGCTTTGCACTTGCGGTCGCGAACCGGGCAGTGCTCTCCGTCTACCGGCCCCTGCTCGAGCCGATGGGCCTCACGCATCCCCAGTATCTGGTGATGCTGGCACTGTGGGGAAAGTCGCCGATGGCGGTCAAGGAAATCGGGCAGGCGCTTCAGCTCGATTCGCCGACTTTGTCGCCGCTCCTCAAACGACTCGAGGCGTCCGGGTTGATCACGCGAACCCGTAGCCGCGCCGACGAGCGTCAACTCGACGTCGACCTCACCGAAGCGGGTGTGGCGCTGCGCGACGAGGCGGAGAAGATCCCGCCGGCGGTTGTCGCGAAGTTGGGCGTGAGCCTCGCCGAGCTCGAAGAACTCCACAACGTTCTGACGCGGGTCAACGAGGCCGCGCTCCGCGCCGGAGCCTTGGACCAATGAGAGAAATTTGATGACTGCATCCGAAAGAAACGTGATGACTGCGTCAGTACCGTCGATGCGTACCGAACAGGTGACTTCCGTGACTTCCAAAAAGCAACGTACGAGCCCGAATCCCCTTCAGTGGTTGGGCTATTCAGTGGGCCGTAAGCTGCCCGACTCCATGCAGGACTGGGTGCGAAACGACCTGATCGGTGATTGGGCTGTGCCGCGTCACCTGATCCGAAGCATGGTGCCGTTCATTCCAGTCTTCGCTGCCTTCATGCTCTTTCCGGGGCCGTGGGCTCTGCGGGCATCGATGGTGCTGCTCGGAGTGCTCCTGGCACTGTTCTATTCGGTTTCCTACATGGCTCAGAACAGGTCGCGTCGCCTCGAGCGTCACGGTTTGCCTTCCGACCTCGAGAACCCGAAGAAGATCTCGCGCCACGACGCCGAGAAGGCCGCCTACGAGAAGTTGCACGGCGGCCCCGCGACGTAGACTCTTCTCTCAGAAGCCGTGGAGGGCGCTGCCGCCGTTCATCTCGCAGACGCGTTGCTCCACGGTGGCCGAGAAATCAACCTCTGGCGCGGTCGTAAGCAGGGCCGATTCGACGTCTTGCTCGACCAGGTATTCGTTGATCGCGATTGCCGCTGTCGAACCGGCAGCGGCAGCGCCTATCACCTGAGCGCGAGGGTCGACGACATTGCCGGCGCCCCAAATGCCAGGAACGCTGGTGGCGCCGGAAGGATCGACAGTCACGAATCCGTTTGTGCCCACGTGGCAACCGAGTTGTGACAAGGCCCCGTCGTTCGGGACGAGGCGAGGTGCGACGAACAGCGCTGAACGAGGAACCAATTGACCGTTGTCCAACTCGATTGCCTTCAGTTCGCCGTGCTCGGAGGTCACTGCGGTGACCTGCCCGTCGACCACCTCGACACCGCGCGCCGCAAGTCGCCTGCGTTCTTCCGGTGTGAGCGAGATGTGATGAGGGAAGAACGTCACATCCGACGACCACTGCCGGAGCAGAAGCGCCTGGTGAAGTGACATTTCGCGAACGTCGCCGCCGAGAACGCCGATCGGTTGATCGCTGATCTCGTACGCATGGCAGTAGGGGCAATGGAGCACGCTCTGTCCCCAAAGTTCTTGGATGCCTGGTATTTCCGGAAGTGAATCCCGTAGGCCGGTGGCAACCAGCACGGTGCGAGCGGTGAGCGTCGTGCCGCCTGAAAGCGCGACGACAAAGCCGGGTTCGATACCGCGCCACGAGATGTCGACAACGTCATCCTGTGTGAATTCCACTCCGTACGTCTGTAATTCGCTGCGTCCGACGGTGAGTAACTCGCCCGGCGCCATGCCGTCGCGCGAGAGGAAGCCGTGCATGTGTGCCGCGGGTGCGTTGCGGGGAGTGCCGGAATCGATGACGGCGACGCTGCGCCGAGCGCGCCCCAACACCAGGGCTGCGCTGAGTCCGGCGGCTCCACCACCGACGATCACGGTGTCGAGGACCTGTGTTTCAGTGTGTGTTCGCATGAGCACAGGTTGCCCGCGAACGAGACAGCTCAGCAACTATTGTTGCCATTTCTGGGAATCGTCGTCAGACTCGGACCATGAATGTCAACGGCCCGCACATCGATGCCGCCATCTCGCAGATAGGCGCGCGCCTCAAACGCATTCGTACACAGCGCAATGTCACGCTCACGGCGCTGTCCGAGTCGACCGGTATCTCGAAGAGCACCCTGTCGAGGCTCGAAGCGGGGGAGCGTCGCCCGAGTTTGGAGTTGCTGCTCCCGATCGCGCTCGCCCACCAAGTGCCGTTGGACCAGTTGGTGGCGGCGCCACAGGTCGCCGATCCGCGTATCCAGAGTGCGCCTCGAAGCGTCAGTGGGCGAACGGTCTTGCCGCTGACTCGGCAACCGGGTGGGCTGCAGGCATTCAAGATGACCATCCCGGCAAACCAGACCGAGCCGAATCCGCAGGTGCATGACGGCTATGAATGGCTGTACGTGTTGTCGGGGAAGCTGAGATTGGTGTTGGCCGATCACGACATCATCATGGGAACGGGTGAAGCTGCTGAATTCGACACCCGAAATCCGCATTGGTTCGGCAGTGACGGCAAAGGCCCGGTCGAAGTGCTGAGTCTGTTCGGCCCACAAGGAGAACGCATTCACGTTCGGGCCAAGCCTTCGGCGAAGTGACGGAAAGTCATACTTTCATGCGATGCTGCCGGAGGCGACGTGGACAGTGAGGGATCTGTGCGAATCGAAACTGACGACCTGAGCCGGGACGCGGTCCGGGCTCTCCTGGCCGAGCACCTCGCGGACATGCATGCGACCTCCCCTGTGGACAGCGTTCACGCGCTGGACGTCACGGGGCTGACGGATAGCTCTGTGACCATGTGGACGCTGTGGAGCGACGGTGACGAGCTACTCGGTTGCGTAGCACTCAAGGAACGGTCGTCGACCGGCGGCGAGATCAAGTCGATGCGGACTTCATCGGCAGCTCGCGGGCGTGGAGTAGGTACGCGACTTCTTCAACACGTCGTGGACGAGTCGAGACAACGAGGTTACCGTCAACTCGAATTGGAGACCGGCACACAGGACTTCTTCGATCCAGCTCGCCGGTTGTACGTGAGATTCGGGTTCGTGCCCTGTCCACCGTTCGGGAACTACCGCGAAGATCCGAACAGTGCATTCTTCGTTCTCGCCCTGTGAGCAGCTCGCACGCTACGGCATCGTGGCGGTGATGCGTCGTACTGCGCTGTCGGAGTCCATGATTGCGGTGTCGAGCACCAGCCGTTCCGTGGTCCACGGCTCGTAGTCCCGATCCAGAATTTCCTGCCCCGTCGGTAGTACAAGATCCGGGATGTCGACGACTCGCTGTTCAGCGCGTCTGCGATGCTCGTCGGGATCCGAACAGACTACTTCGACATTGAGCAAGTACGCCGAATTGTGTTGTGCGGTAGCGGACCAGGCGCTTCGCGTCACCTCGATCGGGTTGACACACTCGACCACGACCGAGAGTCCCAGCCGCAATTGTTCGGCGGCGAGCGCATAGGCGGTGATGTATCCAGCGGTCCCGGATGCGTCAGCGATACCGCTGTGGGTCAGTGCCTGTTCGATGGTATCGATCCGCACGAAAGGGATTCGGTGATGCTGGGCAAGCGCTCGCGCGATCGTCGACTTGCCGGTGGCCGGCAAACCTCCGATCACGACCAGTGTCGCGCGGGCCGACGGCTGGGGGTTGTGTCCGGCATCCACCATCCTCGAAATGTACGGGGCGTCGTCGATTCACACTGACTCGCCTCGTACTTCGCTCAGTTCGAGATCGCGAACTCGCGTGCTTCGAACGCCAGGTCGTCGGCGGCGGACTCCATTCGTGCCGTCGCACGGTTGGGCGCTGTCAGCACTGCAACGATCGGAACCGCCAACGCCAACAAGCCGAGAACGAAGACGGGGAAGAGGAAGGAGAACACTTCGAGTCCCTGCGGCGCCGGGGCTGCTGCGTCGTGAACGACCTCGACCGCGGCCATTCCGGTGTAATGCATTCCGACGACGGCGATACCCATGATGATTCCGGCGACAAAACGAAGAATCGTGGACTCGAGCACCATGGTGAACCACAGTGCGGCCGTTCCGGCGACGACTGCGATGAGAACCGACAGTGCGACGAAGAGCAGGTCGTAGTGGATCTCACCCTGAAAGCGTAAGGCGCGCATACCGGTGTAGTGCATGATGTTCACGGCGAGACCGGTCACCAGGCCGCCGATCAGAAGTCGAGTCCAGCGGAATTCGGTCCCGATGATCAGCAGGCCGACAAACACGGCCCCTACCGAGATGATCGCCGAGATCACGGTCCATCCGAGGTTGTATCGAATGGGACTGCCGGGGACTGCGAAGCCGAGCATGGCGATGAAATGCATCAGCCAGATGGCGACGCCACCGATCGACAGGGCGGCCATGGCGAGCCAGCGCATGCGTGTGGCGGTCGTCGTCGCCGACGCTGAATGCCTGGTGCACGCCAGGCCGACTACCGACCCGACCACGGACACGACGTAGGCGAGCCCGAGCAGCCAGATTCCCATCGAGAAATGGTGCATTTCATCCGACATGCCAGTTCCTTTCGGTGACGATTCGCATCTGGTGATTCATCTAGACGACTGCTTCAGCTGCAAGTCGTTCGAGGGAGTATTCGGTGACGGCGATCAGCGCGCGTTTGGCCGATTCGCGGTTTCGGGCGTCGATCTCGATCATGGGAACGCGGTTGGGTAGAGCCAACGCCTGGCGGAGATCGCTCGCCGAATGGATGGGTGCGCCGTCGAAACGGTTGACCGCCACGATGAACGGGAGGCCTCGCGCCTCGAAGAAGTCGACTGCGGCGAAGCTGTCTTCCAAGCGACGCGTGTCGACCAGAATGACCGCACCGATCGCACCGGTGATCAGGTCGTCCCACATGAACCAGAAGCGGCGCTGTCCCGGGGTTCCGAACAGATAGAGAACCAGGTCGTCGGCGAGAGTGATGCGCCCGAAGTCCATCGCGACCGTCGTGGTGCTCTTGTCGGGAGTGGAACCGAGATTGTCGATACCGTCGCTGGCGTCGGTGACCATTGCCTCCGTGCGAAGGGGGACGATTTCGGAGACGGTCCCCACAAGCGTTGTCTTGCCAACACCGAAACCCCCGGCGATCACGATTTTCGTCGATTTCACGCGAGACGATGAGTCAGAGTGCCCGAAGTCCACTGAGGGTCCTTTCGATCAGTTCGCGTCGCTCGACTCGAGATGCGTCGCTTCGCAGAGTGGCATGTATTTCCAGTGATCCGGCTACTACGAGGTCGGCGACCAGTACCCGCACGACTCCGATCGGAACACCCAGGTGGGCGGCGATCTCGGCAACCGAGATCCGCTGCTCGCAGAGTGCGACGATCGATGCACTAATATCTTGCGGTGCAAGATTGTTCGAGACCACGTCTTCGATCGTCGCGATGATCGCTTCGAGCGGGAGGTCGATGGACGGCAGGGTCCGACCTTCGGTGAGCGCGTACGGCCGGACCAAGCTCGGTTCGGCGTCGTCGTACTCGGATTGATGGTGAGGCATCGAACTCAAATACCCTGCGATGTTCGCGGGGCAATGTCCATGGTGGTCCCGACGCGATCGACGAGAGTCGCCATTTCGTAACCGACCTGGCCGATGTCGCATCCGGCGACAGCGAGTGCGGCGAGGTAAGCGCCACTACCGACGCCCATGAGAAGCAGGTAGCCGTTCTCCATCTCGACGACGGACTGCATGACGGCCCCACCGTCGAAGAGGCGTGACGCCCCCGCGGACAGGCTGGCGAGTCCGGAAGTGACAGCGGCCAATTGATCCGCCCGGTCGAGCGGAAGGTGTGTGCTCGAGGCCGTCAACAACCCGTCGGCTGAGACGATGATCGCGTGACTCACACCCGGCACGTCTCGGGCAAAAGCCGAAACCAGCCAGTCGAGTGCGCGGGGAGTCTCTTGGGCTCCGACAGTGTTCACTGTTCTCCTTCATCGTTGTGCAACATCGTGGACGATTCGAAAGACTGTCCGCCATCGGACTGGTGGACGGCAGCATGCCGACGCCCACGCTGCACGCCGGATTGGTAACTGCTCCAACCACGTTGAACGTCGGCGGGATTGGATGCTTGACGTTGGGCTGTACCACCTCCTCCGACGGCGCCGGGAACCAAGCGAGCTCCTCGATCCCGAATAGGCAATCCGGAATCGGCGATCTTGGTGACCGGCATCTCGAACGACGTCCGGGCAGCCAGCCAGCCTTGATCTGCGTCCGTGGTCCAGGAACCACCGGTGGAAGCCGTTGACGACTCCGCCGTCGGATCCACGAGCCACTCCGACACCATCCGAGCAAAGATCGGCATCGTCGACGGGGCAGACGTTCCACCGTTCGCGCCGCCGTTGTTGTTGTTGCTGCTGTCAGTACGCGCAGACGTGCGAGCCGACATCCCGTCACGGGTACGAGAGGAGAAGAAGGCCGCAGTATTTGTCGGAGTCGGTGCCGAGAGTCGGTGCCGCGGCGCCGGAGTTGTCGACGGCTGTGGACCCACCGGGATCTCGGGACCCTGTGCAGACGAGTTGGATTCCGGCGACGGAGTACGGACGGGAAGCGACGTCGATGCGTTCGCGCCCGCGGGATCGAGTTGGGGAGCGAAGGATGACACCGGCGCAGTTGGTGCCGGAGTGGTCGAGGTACTGACCTGCGGCACTCCACTCGTGCCCGGGGTGCGGCGAGGTAGTCCCGAGGGTGTTGCCGTCGGTGTCGACTCCGGCGTGATCGGGGCGAACGTCTCGGTCCGATCGGTGCTGATGCCGGGCGTTCGGCGGGGGAGGTCGGCGAAGCTTCTGGTCGCAGGCTGTGGGGGTGCGGAAGCGGTCGGGACCGGCTGTGACCATACCGGGGCAGGTGGTGCGGGCGGCGGTGTCCGATCGACTGTGGCAACGGGTCCTGTTCGCGGCGTGCGGATTTCGGGAGACTGCGAGGAATCGAGAATCGAGGTCGGTAGGAGCACCGTTGCGGTGATGCCGCTGTGTGTCGACGACGTTGCCGTCGGGCGCAGGCGCACAGAGATGTTGTAGCGACGGCTGATTCGGCTCACGACGAACAAACCCATGCGACGCGCTGTGTCCGCGCTCATCTCGCCGCCGGCCGCGAGGCGCTCGTTGGCATCGAGGATGTCGGCAGGCGACATACCGATACCGAGATCTGCGATCTCGACGATCATGGAGCCGTCGATGGTGCGGGCAGCGTTGATGGAGACGGTGGTCTCCGGTGGGGAGTACCGCAGCGAATTGTCGAGCAGTTCGGCAATGAGGTGAACGACGTCCGGCGCAGCGTGACCGGTGACGACTCCGGGCGGGATCTGCCCGAGTTCGACGCGTCGATACTCCTCGACACCCGATACCGCGGCGCGAAGGGTATCGCCGAGAGCGACGGGTGCAGTCCTGGCGCGGCGCACATCGGTTCCGGCGAGAACCAACAAGTTGTCGCCGTTTCGACGCATTCTCGCGGCGATGTGGTCGAGCCGGAACAGATTCTCGAGGCGACGCGGGTCGTCCTCGTCCTGCTCGAGCTGTTCGATCAAACCGAGTTGCTGGTCGACGAGGGACTTGTTCCGCCTCGACAGCGTTTCGAACATGTCGTTGACCTGGCGCCGCAGGGTCGCCTGCTCGCCGGCAAGCGTGATGGCCTGACCGTGCATGTCGTCCACGGCGCGTGCAAGTTCGCCGATTTCCTCGTGGGTGCGGATCGGGACACGGGCGAAGTCGAGTTCGTCGGTACTGGCACCTGCGCGGATTCGTTCGATCGCGTCGGGAAGTCCGCGCCTCGCGGCCTGCAGAGCGGCGAACCGCAACCGGCGGATCGGATCAATGAGCGATCGGCTGATGACGAGGGCGATCGCCAGTGCCAGCAGGACCGCGCCGAGCACGATGGCAGTGTCACGAAGTGCTGCGGTTCGTGCTGCATTGGATTCAGCGGTGACGGTGTCGCCGAACTCGGTGACGGTGGTATCGGTCAGGCTGTTGTACTGGTCGTTGCCGGATTTCAGGTCTGCGCCGACGCGGCTTCCCAGAGGAGAGGTCGACGGAGTTGATCCGAGGGCGTTGATCCGGTTCTGAGCTGAGTTGCTGAGGGTCTGGACGGTGTCGTTACTCCCGTCGATGGCGAGAATGTTGTTCAGAGCGACCAGTTCGGCACCGGCGGCACTGACCATCGAGGTACGAGCCTGCTGGTCCGGATCACCTGAGCCGAAGAGAATTCGTTGTTCGGCCAGTGCTCGTCGCGCATCCCAGAGTGCGGCGAGTCGGCCACCCTCTTCGCGCAGCGCCGGACGCTGAGAATGCTCGACGACGCTGGTGAAGGTGCTCGAGAGTGCGCGCGAGACTTCACCGACCCGAGAAACCAAGCGTGCGGGAGCCACCGCGCCGGCGGAAATCTCCTCGGTGATGGATCGGCTCTCGGCAAGTGCCGAAGTCACTTGGTCGTTGAGGGCGTCATCGGACTGGAACGCGCGCGCCGCGTCGACCAGTTGGTCCATTGCGTCCGAAACCGCTTGTGTGGCCGGGCCGGTGTCAGTGCGTGCCGAGGCCGCTTCGGCGAGTTCGTACAGCGCGGATTCGAGGTTGATCGCGGCGGGCACAGCGAGGGCGCGTTCGGACGAGGAACTCAGCTGCGCGGCTTCTTCGAGTTCGGTCTGAACGCGAAGGGCTCCGAGGACGACGGCGACGATCATCGGCAATGCGAGAACGGCGATGACCTTCCAACCCAGGCGCCACTCGCCGATCGACCACCAAGAGGTTGTCGTGTGTGAATCGTGTTTCATGCGGAACATGGCCCCTTCACGTCAACCCCCCGTGGGTCATTGCCCGAACCCCTTCGATCCGGTTTGACCAGAAGGAGTAGTTAGCTGAACGGTAACAGACTGTTCGCTGGCTCGCTACATCCCAGTTGGCTTCTCGGACCGACGATGACTATATCCGGATTGTAAGACCAGGTGAAAGGGTAAACGGACAAGTGCGGCGAATGGGATAGCCGGGTAGTCCAATTTGGTAGCTCGACACCGGCGCTGCTCGGGAATCGGTGGAACTCGGGGTAAGCATCTGGCTCGTGTCCCGACATCGAGACATATCCGAAGACGGCGCACTCGCATGTCAGACTGTGGGAACCGCACCGATGACCGAATCGAACCTTGGAGCCGTAGTGGGTGGACCTGCTCGCGACGCGTTGCGTGCGATCGCCGAACTGCTCGCCTCTGACAGCCCCGCAGTCAGCGATCGTGTGACTCTCGCGATCGACTACCCGGAACGGTATGTCGAGGTACAGAACGATCTGTACTCACAGACGCTCGAGAAGCCGCACCCGGAAATGGCGTGGTTTGCTCTCGTCGATGCATTGCACGAACAAGAACTCCTGGCCTGGGTGGACTGGAACGAGGACGCCGCCGAGGTTCTCGGTCGACTGCGGCAGCTGGAGTCTGCACCCGGAGCGGCCCATTCATGGAAATGGGCGGACGAGCTTGCCGCAGGCTATGACCGCACCGCTGGCCTCGAAACGCTTCTTGCCTGCGTCGGCGCCAACATCGCCGGGTCAGGAGTTTCCGTTGCCTGGCTCGACAGCGACAGCGATACGTTTCTCATCGTGTTCGTCCCGAGTGTTCAAAGTGCAACTCTCGTCGAACTCGCGCTGGCAACCGGTCACTGTGTGCGCGTGTTCTAGAGTCTCAGCGTTTGCCGAGCAGGCGGCGTAATCCTTCGATTCGATCGCTCAGTCTGGGCGGCGTGCGCTCGGGATCCATCAGTGCATTTTCGGCGAGCACGTGGTCTTCGCCGTCGACTGTGTTCCGGTCGAATTCGCGCAGACTGCGAGCGTCGGAGGTCGAGAGAGCGCGAACCGTCGACAACAGTGACTGCTCACCCAACGCGTCGTCGACTTCTTCCTCGGTGACGTCGAGGTGCTCGCCGAGTAGCCGCCGCCTCAATCCGATGATCGACGCTCGCAGCTCGACATCTGCGTCGTCGACGGATTCGACGGCGATGTCGCACTCGGTGTCGAAGCCCATCGATCGATTGTTGAGGTTCGACGACCCGATTCGCAAGAGTCGATCGTCCATCACGAGGACCTTGGCGTGCACGTAAATGGGTGCGCCAGAAGAGGTCACGGGATAGAACGCACCGAACCGGCCATGGATGTCGGCGCTCCACAACAGATGCAAGAGGTCGTGGCGTGCCCCGTCCATCGCCTTTTGTTCCAGCCATCCATCGGCATTGCGGGGGATGACCAGAACGATCTCCGGCCCGTCGGCCTCACGTAGACGCGCGGCAATTGCCTCGGCCAGAGTGCGGGAGGCGAGGTATTGGCTCTCGATGTACAGCGTCCGCTCCGCCCCGGCGATGGCCGCGAGATAGAGCGCCTCGATCTCACGTACCTCCGTGCGTTCGCCGAGTTCCGGCAGTGTTCTGGCTACGGCTACGTCGACGACCCGCAACGTGGGAGCCAGATTGACCGGCCATGGCGTCGCTGTGCTCTGAACCGGTACCAGATCCTCGCCGGTTGCGGATTTCCAGCGTGCCCGCGCCAATTCGCCGATTGCCGCGGCCGCATCGCCGTCGATTGCTGTGGTGGCGTCATGCCAAGGGCCGTAACGTCTTCCGCTCGGTGTGATCCGGTAGTCGTTGCGGTCGACGTGATCCGAGGTGTCCCAGCGGTCCACCGTCATGTCGATGCCGCCGCAGAAGGCCAGGGCGTCGTCGATGACGATGATCTTCTGATGGTGCGCCGCGCCCACTGGATGTGCGCCGTCGATCTCGAACCGAAGACGCTCGTCGGTCAACCAGTTGGACACGAAGACGGGAGTCATCCCGCGCCCGATTGCGGTGAAGGCGCCGATGTTCCATTTGAGTACGAGGATTTCGAGATCGGGTTTCTCGCGGACGAGCCAGCGGAGGAACATCCCCAATCGGTTGGGGCCGTCGAGCGTCTGCTTGCCTGGCTCGAGTTTGATGCGCGTGTCGAAATCCCAGCCGATCAACATGATTCGCTTCTCGGCTTGCAGCATTGCGGACTTCGCGTGATGAAAGTAGTCAGCGGCGTCGACGATGCAGGCCAGATTGTCGGCCGGTTCGATGCGCCAGCAGGTTTCTCCCGGTACAAGAATTCTGTTCATTCGCCGATTCCCAGGTATGACGTCAGTTCGCGGGCGGCCGCTTGGCCGGCGCGGTTGGCTCCGATCGTCGACGACGACGGCCCGTATCCCACCAGATGTACGCGAGGGTCGGCTTCGACCTGCGTGGCGAGGCGTCCGGTCATCGGTATTCCGCCACCTGGTCCTCGCAGGTGCAGAGGTGCCAGGTGATCGAGTGAGCTGCGAAAACCGGTGCACCACAGGATCACATCGGCATCGATGACAGTACCGTCGGCCCACTTCACGCCGTTCGGAAGGATTTCGGAGAACATCGGGAGTCGATTCATGACACCGCGCTCTCGCGCTGCCCGGATGGCCGGTGTCACCGGGAGGCCGGTCACCGAAACAACGGATCCCGGTGGCAGACCGCGTCGTACACGATCCTCGACCATGGCAACCGCGGCGCGGCCGATGTCCGGAGTGAACGGCTCGTCGCGGAACTCCGGTTCACGACGCGTCACCCAGGTAGTGGTCGTGACGCGTGAGATCTCGTCGAGCAGTTGGACGGCCGAGATACCGCCGCCGACCACGACCACATGTTTGCCCTCGAACTCCGCGGCGGTTCGATAGTCCTTCGTGTGGAGCTGTCGCCCACGAAATGATTCGGCCCCGCGATAGTGGGGGATGAAAGGCCGCTCCCAGGTTCCTGTCGCATTGATCAAGCCTCGCGCCGCGAACACTCCGTGGTCGGTCTCGATCCGCAGTCGCTCTTCCCGAGGACACACCACTCGGGTGTGCACCGGGCGGTGGACGGGAAGTTCGAACTGCTTTTCGTACAGTTCGAAGTAATGGGGGACCGCGACGGATGCAGGCACCTGTTCGGCGTCGGTGCCGGTGGTTTCCGCGAAGGACATTCCCGGGAGATCATGCACACCGTTGACGGTGCTCAGTGTCAGGCTCGGCCAGCGGAACTGCCACGCCCCGCCCGGCCCGGACGCATGATCGAGCACCACGAAACCCGATTCGGGTTCGATTCCGAACTTGCGCAGGTAGTACGCGGCGGAGAGTCCGGCCTGTCCGGCGCCGATCACCACCACGTCAACCGGGTGCGGTTCCGGTGAGGCAAGGTCGTCTGTACTCATCGGTAATCTAACCTCCTGATGTACAGAACTTAGCTGCAGAGAAGTATGCGGACGGTATCGGCGCCTCGGAACGTCCCTGCGTCGAGCCTTCCAGAAACGAAAGTGAGCGGACATGATCGGGTTCTCCCGTGACGGCAACGTCGTGACCATCGAGTTGCAGCGTCACGAGCGTCGCAATGCACTCAGCGCGGAACTCTGCATTGCGATTCGGGACGCGATGAACGCGGCAGTCGCCGAGCATGCGCACGTCGTCGTCATCACCGGTGAAGGATCGGCATTCTGCGCAGGGGCAGATCTCTCCGGCGACGTCTACATGGAGGGCTTCACCGATCGCCTGTTCGAGATGCTTCGGTCTATCGACACGGCGCCCATCCCGGTCATCGCTGCCGTCAACGGTCCGGCCATCGGCGCGGGCACGCAGCTGGCCATCGCGTCGGATCTGCGCGTCGTGGCGCCGAGCGCTCGTTTCGGAATCCCGGCAGCCACCCTCGGTGTCTCGGTGGACAAGTGGACGATGCGTCGGCTCGCGTCGCTGGTCGGCGGCGGTCCCGCGCGCACCATTCTGCTCGGTATCGAACAGATCGGCGCTGAGGAAGCCTTCACTCGGGGCCTCGCCAACAAAATCGGCACCCTCGACGACGCCCAGGAATGGGCACACCGCATCGCCAATCTCGCACCGCTGTCGTTGCGGCACATGAAGATGGTTCTCAACGACGACGGCACCATGGAGGAGCAGTCTCCCGAGCAACTCGACGCTCTTCACGCCGCCTGGCTCAGCGAGGACGTCCAGGAAGCCCGCGCGGCCCGCATCGAGAACCGCCCTCCCGTATTCAAGGGCAAGTAAAGCCGGTTGCAGGGTAAACAGGCGCCGGGCACACAGGGCGGATAGTGGCTACGCTCGTCTGAATGAAGAAGACGACGGTTCTCGGAGTTGCTGCTGTTGCCGCGGCGACGGGGTGGGTGGCGCGAGCCGCATGGGGAATCCCGACGCAGATCGGGGCATCGCGAAACACGGTGCAACCGTATGCGGCGATGTCTCCGCGATATCGGGACCGCCAGTTCCACAACTCGGAGCCCAGCAGCACACTGGTGCCGGGCACTGATGCCGGAATGTTCAAGTCGATGGCAACGCGAGGGTCGACGGGTCGGCCGCGTCAGCCGATTCCGTTGGCCACTCCGCTGGCACCGGCGGTAGCCGGCGACGCAGCGGTGACGTGGTACGGCCATTCGAGTGTTCTCGTCGAGGTCGACGGTTACCGTGTTCTCGCCGATCCGGTGTGGAGCGAGCGCGTATCACCCTCGGCCACAGTAGGTCCCGCACGGATGCACCCCACTCCGGTGGCATTGACCGAACTGCCTGCAGTAGATGCGATAGTCATCTCTCACGATCACTACGACCATCTCGACATGGCTACGGTCAAGACGCTGACTCGTACTCAGACCGCTCCGTTTGTCGTGCCGATCGGTATCGGGGCTCACCTGCGGCACTGGAAGGTGCCCGAGAACCGGATCGTGGAATTGGACTGGGACGAGTCGACAAAAATCGGCGACCTGGTCCTCACGTGCACCGAGGCTCGTCACTTCTCCGGTCGTGGTCTTGTCCGGAACACGACTCAGTGGGCGTCGTGGGTGTTCGCCGGTCCGGAGCACCGGGTGTTCTTCGGCGGCGACAGCGGATACACGCAGCGCTTCGAACAGTTGGGTGAAACGTACGGGCCGTTTGATCTGACGCTTCTCCCCGTCGGCGCCTACGACGTGCGCTGGCCGGACATTCACATGAACCCCGAAGAGGCAGTGCAGACGCACATCGACCTCAACAAGGGCGACGGGTCTCGCGGTGTCTTCGTCCCGATCCACTGGGCGACGTTCAACCTCGCGTTTCATTCATGGTCGGAGCCGATCATTCGCCTCAACGAGGCCGCGGCGGAGGCGGGCACCAGCGTGTCGGTGCCGATGCCGGGCGGCCGGATCGACGCGTTGTCGCCGACACCGCCGTCGAAGTGGTGGATTGCCCTCAGCTGACCAGAAGAGCAGCGGACGTGGTTGCCTTTCGAGTCGAACCCTGATTAGTTGCTCCGGGTGCGTAATCTTTGACCATGGCTCACGAGCACACCGGTTCAGAAGAGACAGCAGTGGCGGTAGCCACTGAGCGATTGCCGGACGACGTCGACGTCGCCCGCGGTTTGACCGCCGATCAGGTTGCGGCCCGGATCGCGTCGGGGCAAACCAACGACGTGCCGGATCGGGCGTCCCGCTCGGTCAAGGACATCATTCGCGGCAACGTCTTCACTCGCATCAACGCGATCCTGACGGTGTTGTTGGTGATCGTGCTCGCGACGGGCTCGATCATCGACGGCATGTTCGGATTGTTGATCATCGCGAACAGCGGTATCGGCATCATCCAAGAGATTCGTGCCAAGCGCACGCTCGATGCACTGGCCATCGTGAGTCAGGCAAAGCCCATGGTCAGGCGTGACGGCGTCGCCGTGGCGATGGCGCCCAAAGACGTTGTGCTCGACGACATTATCGAACTCGGCTCCGGTGACCAGATAGTCGTCGACGGCGAGGTGGTCAGTTCCGCTGCACTCGAGGTCGACGAATCGCTCCTCACCGGTGAAGCCGATCCGGTTCACAAGGCGAGTGGCCAGCAAGTGTTGTCGGGCAGTTTCGTTGCCGCCGGCAGCGGCGCGTATCGCGCCACCAAGGTCGGTGGCGATGCATACGCGGCCAAGCTTGCCGAAGAGGCGAGCAAGTTCACTCTCGTGCACTCGGAACTGCGCAGCGGTATCGACAAGATCCTGAAATTCATCACCTACCTGATGATTCCCGCGGGTGCGCTGATCATCTTCAATCAGCTCTTCACCATCGGCCTGCCGATCCGACCCGCCCTCAACGGAATGGTGGCAGCGCTGGTTCCGATGGTTCCCGAAGGCCTGGTGCTGATGACCTCCATCGCGTTCGCGGTCGGTGTCATCCGATTGGGCAAGCGCCAGTGCCTCGTTCAGGAGTTGCCGGCGATCGAAGGCTTGGCCCGTGTCGACGTGGTGTGCGCGGACAAGACCGGAACCCTGACCGAGAACGGCATGCGCCTGTCCGAGGTCGACGTCGCACCGGGTGGTTCGGGGGAGTCTGCGGTCAAGTCCGCGTTGAGCGCGATGGCTGCGTCCGACCCTCGCCCCAACGCGAGTGTGCTGGCGATTCGCGAGTCGCTCTCCGACGATCCAGGCTGGGGCGAAGCCACCGCGGTGGCGCCGTTCTCCTCGGCGAAGAAGTGGAGCGGCCAGTCGTACGGCAGTAACGGCAACTGGGTGCTCGGCGCCCCGGACGTGCTGCTCGACCCGGACTCGGAGATGGCCCGCAAGGCGGAAGAAGTGGGATCGAGCGGGCTTCGTGTCCTCATGCTCGGCAGCAGCGACCTCCCCGTCGACGATGCCGACGCACCGGGCACCATCACCCCCGAAGCTCTGGTCGTGCTCGAGCAGAAGGTGCGTCCCGACGCCCAGGAGACGTTGGAGTACTTCGCCAGCCAGAAGGTCGCAGTCAAGGTCATTTCCGGCGACAACGCGGTTTCCGTCGGTGCCGTTGCCGGGTCCCTCGGACTCGAGGGCGGCGACCGCCCCATCGACGCGCGGGAGTTGCCCAGCGATCAGGAAAAGCTGGCGGACACTCTCGACGGAGCAACGACGTTCGGGCGAGTGCGACCGGATCAGAAGCGGGAAATGGTCGCGGCCTTGCAGTCTCGCGGGCACACCGTCGCGATGACCGGTGACGGCGTCAACGACGTTCTCGCGCTCAAGGACGCCGACATCGGAGTCTCGATGGGTTCGGGTAGCCCGGCTACGCGAGCCGTGGCCCAGATCGTGCTGCTGGACAACAAGTTCGCGACGCTCCCGTACGTCGTCGCGGAAGGCCGCCGAGTGATCGGCAACATCGAGCGCGTGTCGAATCTGTTCCTGACCAAGACCGTCTACTCGGTGGTGCTCGCGTTCCTGATCGGCATCACCGGCGTCCTGTCCCAGGTCTTCGATTTCGAGCCGCTGCCGTACCCGTTTCTGCCCCGCCACGTCACGATCGCAGCGTGGTTCACGATCGGTATACCGGCCTTCATCTTGTCTCTGGCACCGAACAACGAGCGCGCGCGAACCGGTTTCGTCTCTCGCGTGATGCGCTTGGCGCTGCCGTCCGGTCTGATCATCGGCATCACCACGTTCATCTCCTACGTGTTGGCCTATCAAGGCCCCGACCAGACGGAGACCCAGGAGATCCAGGCCGGAACCAGCGCTCTCATCACGTTGATCATGATCGCCGTGTGGGTCCTGGCCGTCGTGGCCCGGCCGTATGTGTGGTGGAAGCTCGTTCTGATCGGCGGATCGGTGGCCGGCTACCTGATCCTGTTCGCGCTGCCGTTCACCCGCGAGTTCTTCAAGCTGGATCCGAGCAACGTCGCTGCCACGACGCTCGCGATCACCCTCGGCGCTATCGGCGTCGTACTCGTGGAACTCTCGTGGTGGATCAGCGCGCGCCTGCACGGGGAGAAGCGGAAGATGTTCGCGACGCCCGACGATCTGCCCGGTGAGCATCACCATGCTCACAGCGAGTAAGTAGTTTCAGCGCCTGAACATCTGCACCCAGGCAATGCGATCGCCGCCGCGCTTCTTGGCCCGGTACATCGCATTGTCTGCGTGCTCGATCAGTTCGTTGACAGCCCGATCCGGTAAGTCCGTCTCGGGGCTCAGATAGACACTGACGCCGGTACTGGCGGATACGGGATACGGATCGGAGTCGGACGAGACTGCCGAATGTATCTCGGTGGCGACCTGTTCGATTTCTTGTCGATCGACTCCGCGCAGGACGACGAACTCGTCGCCGCCGATTCGCGCCACCACCGCGTCCGGCCCGGCGGCAGCGATGAGGCGGTCGGCGACGGCGGTCAACGCGTCGTCACCAGCGACGTGCCCGTGCGTGTCGTTGAGGATCTTGAACGAGTCGACGTCGATGAGTAGCGCGATCAGCGCTTGCGTTCGATCGCTGCGCAGCAGATGCTGGGCCTCGTCCTGGAGTCCGCGGCGATTGAGCGTCGCGGTGAGGTAGTCCCGGTGGGCGTTGCGTGCGTCGTCGGTCAATCGGAGCCAGACGATCTGCAGAATCCACGCCGTGGAGAACACCACGCCGGCCACCATCAGATAGAGGTTCAGGACCACCCAGTTGTCGTTGACCGGTTCGGACATCGCCATGGCGGCCAACGCCGTACAGACAGCAAGAGCCCAGCCGATGTGGGTGATGGCAACGCGTGGGCTGTGAACGATCGCCGCGTAGAAACCGATCATGATGAACAGAATGCAGCCGATGGTCCCGACGAAAGCGGTGCGTACGGCGAAGAAAAGAGTGACGGCGAGCCATAGGTCGGCCCACACGACGAAAGCCACGGATTGTCGCCAGGTGGGCCACGATTCATTACGCGCCCAGCGGTAGCCCGCATAGGCGCCACTGATCGTTCCGAGGGCGAAGATCGACCGAGCCAGAGCAGTGTCGGAACCGAACCGGCTCAACTGCATCGTCACCGCGATCAGGGCGAAGAGGAAACACCAGACCGCGACCAATTTGCGTCCGGGAACGGTCAACCCGCGAGCGTCGAGGAATCGGGGGAGCCAGGTGTAATCCGTGTGATCTGACCACCACCGTGACAGCAGTTCACGCGTCGGGTGGGGGTTGCTCCCCGTCCCGCGCAGTCCTGCATTCAAACCGGGTACCTGTCGATGTCGATGGATGGGCAATCAGCTATTGGCGGGTTAACGCTACCTCGAGTTGTGCGTGGCCCGGACGCACGGACCTGCTTTCTGGCGCAGAGGCCCTCGACCTGTGAGAATCGAAGGGCGCGGAGGAACGATTCCGCCGAAGGACGTGCGTCAGCACCGGGAGAGGACACGGACATGGGTTTCTTGGACAACGTCAAGGGATTGGTCGAAAAGGGCCAGGAGCTCGCAGCGGAGAACTCCGACAAGGTTCACGACGCGATCGACAAGGTCGCCGACATCGCCGACGACAAGACCGGCAACAAGTACGGCGATCAGATCGACAAGGCAGCCGAGGCTGCCAAGAAGGCCGTTCCCGAGAAGCAGTAATACCGGATTCGGCAATACCGTTGCTCAGGAGCCCGTAACCGAAATGGTTGCGGGCTTCTGTGCGTCCGCTGGGTGAACTCCCAGGGTCGGCGGGCAGAATGAACGCGTGAACTTCACCTGGATTCTGCTGGTCGTCATTGCCGCCATCGCAGTCACCGGGCTGTCCAATCGGCGAAACCTGCAGGCCCCGCTGGTTTTGGTGACGGTGGGCTCGGTCGCCTCGTTCATACCCGGCATGCCGCGGCCGGAGCTGGATCCCCACGTCATTCTCGGTGTGGTCCTGCCGCCGCTTCTCTACTCGGCAGCTCTCAAATTCTCGGTGGCGACCTTCAAACGCAACCTTGCACCGATCCTGCGCCTCGGCGTCGGAATGGTGTTGGTGACGGCGTTCGTGGTGGCCTTCTTCGCCGAATGGATGGTTCCCGAGTTCACGATCGGCGCCGCCCTCGTGCTCGGAGCCGTGATCGCGCCGACCGACGCCGTCAGCGCGGTAGCGGTCGGTCAGCAACTCGGACTCCCGAAACGGGTCATCGCCATCCTCACGGGCGAAGGGCTCGTCAACGACGCCACCGCGCTCACGCTCTTCACCGTTGCCGTCGCAGCAGTGACCGGAACCAGAATTGCCACCGATTCGCCCCTGTTGTTCTTCGCGTACGAAGTGATCGGTGGCGTCGTCGTCGGTTTGGTGCTCGCGTTCGTCGTCAAGTTCGTTCGTGCACGCATGTACGACTCTCCACTCGAAACCGGCCTGGGGTTGGTGCTTCCGTTCGCCGCCTACCTGGCCGCTGAGGAACTGCACGCGTCCGGTGTCCTGGCCGTCGTGGTTGCAGGTTTGGTGATCGGGCACTATTCGACGGACGCGTCGATCATGACGAGACTGCAGGAGCGCTCGGTGTGGTCGAGCCTGGACACCCTTCTCGAGATGTTCGTCTTCGCGTACATGGGGCTGCAGCTGAGTTTCGTGATCGACGATGTTGTCGCCGACGGGCTTCCGGTGCTTCACGTGTTCGCGTACGGTCTCGCAGTCCTGGCCGTGGTCATCGTAATTCGGCCGCTGTGGCTGTTCCTGAGTTACTCGCGTGTGCGATTCGGTGTGACCCTGCGCCGTGACCGCGAGAATCAACTGACGTGGAAACAGAATCTGGTGGTCTCGTGGGCGGGAATGCGCGGCGTCGTCACTCTTGCTGCGGCCGGCGGTATCCCGTTCGCGCTCTCGTCCGGCGAGCCGTTCCCCGGTCGCGGCGTCATTCAGGCGATCGCGTTCATCGTCGCTGTCGGGACTCTGCTCATCCAGGGATCGACCTTGCCGTTCATGATCCGTCGCCTCGACGTCGCGGATCCTTACGAGCAGCTGCGGACACAGGAACAGATGGAGTTGGCCCGCAACATTTCTCGCAAGGCGGGCGAGAAGGCGCTGGCAGACGCAGCCGCGCACCCTCCGCCGGGGATCGACGGAAAGGAATTGCAGGCAATCGTCGAGCGCGTACGACGCTCGATGCAGGCGAGGCTTCAACTCCAGGAAGTCGACGAGGACGCCGATCGCGAGGCCGCTTTGTGGAATGCGGGAGCATTGTTCGACAAGTTCCGGCATCAGTCACTGCGCTCGCAACGAGTTGCCTTGATCGCCGCACGTGACGACGGCGATCTCGACGACGAGGTATTGCGTACCGTATTGGAAGGACTCGACATCGAAGAGGCCGCAGCCGAGGAACGTGTCAGGCGTCGCCGAGCCGGTAGCGGCGCGGGCAAATAGAGGGGAACACTGCGTATGACGGTTCGGAGTTCGAGAGTTCGCGCAGGCTGGGGAGTCATGGTGGCGAGCGCACTTCTCGTCAGCGTGGGCTGCGGATCGGATGCGTCGCCGGACATCTCTGTCACCGACACCGCGACCACGACGACTCCACCGGTCGTGAGCAGTGCTCAACGCGGCGTCGTCTTCGCCAGTGAACCTTTCACCAGCACAGCCGAAGTGGCGGCGTCCGGAGTGAGCGCAACGAAGATCCTGTACGGCTCCACCTCCGGCATCGACGGCCGGGAGACTCAGGTGTCGGGAACGGTGTTCACGCCGGCTGGAACTCCGCCCGAGGGTGGTTGGCCGATCGTCTCCATCGGCCATGGCACGACGGGTATTTCGGACGACTGCGCGCCGTCGGCCTCGCCGACCCTCTTCGGCACGATCGGTCTGGTCGCGCCGTTCCTCGACTCGGGATACGTGGTCGCTGTCTCCGACTTCGAGGGCCTCGGCACTCCGGACCCGCATCCGTACCTGCAACCGGACACTGCGGCGTTCAACGTCATAGACGCTGTTCGAGCGGCGCGCAACGTCGTTCCGGACACCTCGACTCGCTGGGCAACGCTGGGACTTTCCCAAGGCGGGCAGGCTTCCTGGGCAGCAGCCGAGGAAGCCGATTCCTACGGGGACGGACTCGAATTCGTAGGTGCGGCAAACCTGTCCCCGGCAGCGGACATCTCACCGATCATCTCGAGTGATTCCGAGGTGAATCTGTCACTGCCTCAGCAACTGCTGCTGCCCTATGTACTCGAAGGGCTGTCCCTCACCCATCCGGACCTCGAACGAACCGACTACGTGCGCGGCGCATTCGAGCAGAACTACGACCTGCTCACCTCGTGCCTGACCTCCCGTGCGACCGAGAAGTTGGGTCTTGTCGGAAAGGTGACGCCAGCAGACACCCGGCCCGCCACCGCCGAGGATGCGGACCGAATTCACGCGTGGCTCAGCGACGTTGCGCTCCCACGTCAACGCGCGAGCGGTCCCATGTACGTGGTCGTCGGTACCAACGACAACCTCATCCGTCCGGAATGGACCGAGGCGGCGGTCGAACGTGCCTGCGCCGACGGCGACGTCATCGAATTCCAGGCGCGGCCGGGCGAAGGTCACGCGGACGGTGCCGCGGTGCCCGGAGCTGTTGCGTGGGTGAAGGATAGATTTGCAGGTGTGCCGGCGCCGAATACCTGCGGGTCGTGAATCGGTGACGCCGCTGGAACGAATCCGCGCGCTTGCACTGGCACTGCCGGAGGCGACCGAGCGGGTCAGCCACGGTGAACCGTCGTGGTTCGTGCGTAAGGCGCCGCAGTTCGTCTCCATGGCAGATCACCACCACGACGATCGTGTCGCGATCTGGGCCGCAGCACCGCCTGGGGCGCAGGCAGATTGGGTCGGCCGTGATCCGTCGCGGTTCTTCGTGCCGCCGTACGTGGGCGGCCGTGGATGGATCGGCGTGTACCTCGACGTTCCGAGTGCCGACGACACCGAGGACGGGAAATTCTGGAACGACGTCGCCGACATCGTCGAAGAGGCGTACCGCACGGTGGCTCCGAGAACACTGATCCGGAAACTGGACGAGGATTCGCGTTGAGCCCGGCCGTGGTCGCACTTCTCAGCGTGCTGATCCTCGCAGTGGCCGGGGCACTGACAGTGGTGTGGATGCGCACCAGACGTGAGGTGACCACGCCCACCGAACGAGCCGTCCATGCCGCGCTCCACACGGCTTCGCTTGCCGCACGCCCGCTTCGGCGCGGGCTCGACAAGAATTCGGCCGCCGAGGCAGCGCCTCACCTGCGCGAGCTGACCGGCGGCGCCGGTTTCGGCCTGGCCGATGCGTCGGGAAATCTGCTGGCGTGGGACGGTCGTCACGAGGCATTGGCCGATCAATTCCACGACGCCGCCATTCGCGCGATCGAAGGTGAGCGCCGGGTGCTCGTCTCCCAAGCGGACTTGGTACGCGGGTCGAGCGATCACAGCGTGCGCGCGCTGATCGCTCAACCACTGCTGATCGAGGACATCGGCGTCGTCGGGGTGATGGGAATCGTCACCAGCGAGGACCCATGGCCGGGAATGCTCGGAGCCGTCACCGAGGTCGCCCGGTACGCCTGCAGTCAGATCGAACTCGCCGACCTCGACGCGTCCCGGGCCCTGCTGGATCGAGCGGAAGTGCGGGCTCTGCGCGCTCAGATCAGTCCCCACTTCATCTACAACGCCCTCAACACCGTCGCGTCTTTCGTACGGACCGACCCGGCGCGGGCCAGGGAACTGATTCTCGAGTTCGCGGACTTCACCCGGTACTCGTTTCGATCTGCGGGTGAGTTCACTCTGCTCGCCGACGAGCTACGCAACATCGATCGGTATCTGACTCTCGAACGCGCGCGCTTCGGGGACGCTCTGAACGTCCGACTTCAAGTCGCACCCGAAGTGCTCAACGTGGTCCTTCCCTTCCTGGCGCTCCAGCCTCTGGTCGAGAACGCGGTTCGTCACGGCATTTCGAGTAAGCCGGAGGGCGGCACGGTCAGCATCGTTGCCGCGGACGAGGGACCGGACTGCATCATCAGCGTCGAAGACGACGGTGTGGGGATGGATCCCGAACTGCTGCGGTCCGGTTCGCTCGACGCCATCGAGTCGGGGTCGGGACGACCCAGCGCTCGGGAAGCCGCTCACGTCGGTTTGGCCAACGTCGACGACAGGCTTCGTGCCGCATTCGGAAACGACTACGGACTCGTGGTGGAGACAGCGCCGGGCGCCGGAACGAAGGTCAGTATGCGTGTTCCCAAGTTCAAGCAGGGGATTCACGTCTGATTCTCGCCTTCGATGATCAGGCCGAAACGGTCGTGGGAACATGGACCTGTTGTGAACGAGACTGACACTGATGCCCAGCTGACCGTCCTGGCCGTCGACGACGAGAAACCAGCCCTCGACGAGCTGGCATTCTTGCTGCGCGCAGAGGGCGCGGTTGCGCACGTTCACACGGCGTCGGATGCGACGACCGCGCTGAGAATCCTGCGCGGTGGAAGCATCGACGCGGTATTTCTCGACATCAACATGCCAGGCCTCGACGGTCTCGAACTGGCCGGCATTCTCTCCAACTTCGCGACTCCACCACCCGTGGTGTTCGTGACGGCGCACGACGATCGAGCGGTTGCGGCTTTCGATCTCGGTGCCGTCGATTATCTGCTCAAACCGCTCCGAGAGGAGCGCCTCGCTCAGGCCGTTCAACGGATCGTGGGCTTGGCCGGGCGAACCAAGAGCGAGAGCAAGCCCGAAGCTGCGTCCACCGACGAGGTGATCCCGGTGGAACTGGGCGGCGTCACGACGCTCGTTCAGCGTTCCTCGGTGGAGTGGGTGGAAGCCGACGGGGACTACGCGCGTCTGCACACCGCCGGGAAGTCACACCTGGTGCGCATCCCGATCTCGACGCTCGAATCACGCTGGGCCGACGCGGGGTTCCTGCGCGTGCATCGTTCATATCTGGTGTCTCTGGCCCTGGTCACCGGCATCCGCACGGTAGGAAGCGGGTTGGTGGTCTGTCTGCGCCCGCACGGCGACAAGCCGCCCGTCGAGCTTCCGGTCAGCCGCAGACACACGCGTGAACTCAAGGATCGACTGGTTCGTGCGCCCAAACAGAGTTGGTTGTCGCGGTGACGTCGCAGTCCGACCCCCCGCAGCGTGAGCGCGTTGTGTTGGCGCAACGCAGTGGCGCTCGGATCGTGCGTACCCGGGTGGAGGTGCAGGAACAGACCGAAGTCGGTGACGCCATGATTCGCGGTCTCGTTCGCGCGCAGTTGGGACTGGCGATCCGCCTTGCCGTCGTCGCAGCCGGACTCCTGTGTGCGGTGCCGCTTCTGACCCATCTCTTCCCGACGCTGTCGGAGGTCGCAGTGCTGGGCATCCGCTTGCCGTGGCTCGTGATGGGCGGCGCCGTGTATCCCTTGCTGCTGATCACCGGCTGGGTGTTCGTGCGTCGGGCGGAACGAAACGAGCAGGACTTCACCGACATCGTGGACGACTGAGCGCGGCGCTGTGGGAGGACAACCAATCCCGGTGTTGACGGTGCTCGGCATCGTGGCGGCGGCTGTGGCGACGGTGGCGATCGGTATCTACGGAGTTCGGCTGGCTCGTACCACCTCCGACTTTCTCGTCGCGTCCAGAACCGTCAGCGCGCGGTGGAATGCGACGGCCATCTCCGGCGAGTATCTCTCTGCTGCTTCGTTTCTCGGTGTCGCCGGACTGGTCGCGAAATACGGGGCAGACGCTCTCTGGTATCCCATCGGATTCACCGCCGGATACCTCGCACTGTTGCTCTTCGTCGCGGCACCGCTTCGACGTTCCGGCGCTTACACCGTCCCCGATTTCGCCGAATTCCGTCTCGGCTCACCGCGATTGCGCAAGCTCGCGATGCTCGTGGTCGCGATGGTGTGCATCCTGTATCTGATTCCGCAGTTCCAAGGCGCGGGGCTGACGCTCAACATCCTGCTCGGTGTTCCCAGCTGGATCGGGGGCGTTGCGGTCGGAGTCATCGTCATCGCCAACGTCGTCGGCGGTGGGATGCGCTCGATCACCTTCGTCCAGGCCTTCCAGTACTGGCTGAAACTGACTGCCGTCGCGATTCCCGCTGTGGCACTGACCTTCTATTTCTTCGGCGATCACCACGACGTCGGCGCGTCGATGCCGCCGACGGTCACCACTGCGACGACCGTCGACATCACCACCGACGTCGTCGTCCAGGTGTCCGAGCCGGTGACGGTCAGCGGCGGCACAGTCGACGGGCAAGCAGTAGAAGGTACCGTCACGCTGGGTCCGGGGGAGCACACCCTCGGTGAAGGCATGTCGATGGTTCTCGACGCGGGAGCGGCGGTCCCCGTCGTCGCCGGAGCGCCTGCGCAGAACTCGGACTGGATCACTCCGGGTTGGGGGTTCGGCGGGCCCCATCCGATGTATCAGGTGTACTCGCTGATGCTCGCCACCTTCCTCGGAACGCTCGGCCTGCCGCACGTCCTCGTCCGGTTCTACACCAACCCCGCCGGACGGGCCGCCCGTCTGACCTCGCTCGCCGTTGTCGCTCTGGTCAGTGTCTTCTACCTGTTCCCGACACTCCTCGGTGTCTTCGCTCGCCTCTACGTTCCGCAACTTCTGATCACGGGCACCTCCGACGCCGCGGTGCTGCTGTTGCCGGGCTCGGTGTTCTCGGGGTGGGGCGGACAGTTGCTGGCAGCGCTCGTGGCGTCCGGTGCCATTGCCGCCTTCCTGTCGACGTCGTCCGGATTGCTCGTGAGCATCGCGGGTGTCGTCAGTACCGATGTTCTCCGCGGGCGAGTCCGAGACTTCCGCATTGCCGCACTCCTGGCCGGTGTCGTCCCGCTCGTACTGTCGCTGGCGGTGGTGTCGGTCGACCTCTCGCGAACCGTCGGGTTGGTGTTCGCGGTTGCCGCGTCGACGCTCTGCCCACTGCTCGTGTTGGGCATCTGGTGGCGCGGTCTGACTGCTGTCGGCGCTGGGGCGGGGATGGTGGTAGGCGGGTTCGTCGCGGGAACCGCTGCGACTGTCGCGGTCCTGGGGGGCTTGTCGGAGAGCGTCCTCGGTGGCTGGCCGGCAGCCATTTTCGCGTTCCCGGCCGCGGTGAGCGTGCCGCTGGCGTTCCTCACGATGATCGTCGTCAGCAAGGCGTCGTCGAAGCAGGTACCGGCAGATATTGCGCGAATCTTCACGCGGATGCACGCCCCGGAACGGCTCGGAATGGGCTCCGATCGCGAAGACGATCTCCGCCAACCCTGACAGTCACCGCCTGAAGTCGCCCGAAGTCTCTGCCGTTGGTCGCGCCTGCCTGACCGTTCGGCGCAGCGCGCGACTGCTCAGCGTGTGACTGGCACCACAGCATCTTCATGTGACTCCGATCTCACTAACGTCTGTGCGTAGTTCACTTCACACGCGAGGCGAGGAGCCGGCAGTGTCCACAGCAGAAATCAGTGAGGGGTCGCCGCAAGAGCGACGCACCCCGGATGCCCAGGCATTCATAGACATGCAAGCGAGTCCCGAATTCCAGGAACTCCGAACGCGTCTGCGCAAGTTCGTTTTCCCCATCACTGCATTCTTCCTGCTCTGGTATGCGGTGTACGTCGTCCTGGCTACCTATGCCCACGACTTCATGGCCACCAAGGTCCTCGGCAACATCAATCTCGGCATCATCCTCGGCCTCGGGCAATTCGTCACGACCTTCGCCATCACCGCGTGGTACGTGAAGTTCGCCGGGCGTGAGCTCGATCCCCGCTCCGCTGCCATCCGTGAAGAACTGGAAGGTCCCGCACAGTGATCACCACACTCGCCGCGTCCGGAACGGACGTAGGAAACCCCGCCTTCAACATCGCGATCTTCCTCGCGTTTGTCGTCGTGACCATGACGCTGGTCATCCGCGCCAGCCGGACCACCAAGAAGGCGTCCGACTTCTACACCGGCGGTGGGCAGTTCACCGGCCCGCAGAACGGGTTCGCCATCGCCGGCGACTACCTCTCGGCGGCATCGTTCCTCGGTATCGCAGGTGCGATCGCCGTGTACGGCTACGACGGTTTCCTGTACTCCATCGGATTCCTTGTCGCCTGGTTGGTTGCGCTGCTTCTGGTGGCCGAATTGCTCAGGAACACCGGTAGATTCACGATGGCCGACGTGCTGAGCTTCAGACTCAAGCAGCGTCCGGTGCGCATGGCGGCAGCCCTGTCCACGCTCGCCGTTTCCCTCTTCTATCTTCTCGCTCAGATGGCCGGCGCCGGCGGGCTGGTCGCGTTGCTGCTCAACATCGACGGCAAGGTGGGACAGTCGATCGTGGTCGCGATCGTGGGTGTGCTGATGATCGTGTACGTCTTGGTCGGCGGCATGAAGGGCACCACCTACGTGCAGATGGTCAAGGCGGTTCTGCTGGTTGCCGGAGCCGGAATCATGTTCGTGCTCGTTCTGTGGGCAGTACGCGGCAACTTCTCCCAGTTGCTGGCCAATGCGCAGGACATGGTCAACAGTTCCACCACCAAGGGTGTGCAGGGACGCGACATCCTCGGGCCGGGTGCGAAGTACGGACTCTCCGGCATGACCAAGCTCGACTTCATCTCTCTCGGAATCGCTTTGGTGCTCGGCACCGCTGGCCTGCCGCACGTGCTGATGCGCTTCTACACGGTACCCACCGCCAAGGAAGCTCGCCGCTCGGTGACCTGGGCGATCGCGCTGATCGGTGCCTTCTACCTGTTCACGCTGGTTCTCGGCTACGGCGCGGCCAGCATGGTCGGACCGGACAAGATCTTGGCAGCACCCGGTAAGGAGAACGCGGCGGCCCCGCTGCTCGCCTTCGAGCTCGGTGGCACCATCTTCCTGGGCATCATCTCGGCGGTGGCGTTCGCGACCATCCTCGCCGTCGTGGCCGGCCTCGCGATCACTGCTTCGGCGTCGTTCGCTCACGACATCTACGCCAGTGTCATCAAGCGCGGCAACGCAACCGAGGAGCAGCAGGTGCGAGTTTCTCGAATCACCGTCGTGGTCATCGGACTCGTCTCCATCGTTCTCGGCATCATGGCGATGGGACAGAACATCGCCTTCCTGGTGGCTCTCGCCTTCGCCGTGGCGGCCTCGGCGAACCTGCCCACCCTGCTGTACTCGCTGTTCTGGAAGAAGTTCAACACCACCGGAGCGCTGTTCAGCATCTACGGCGGATTGATCAGCTGCTTGACGCTGATCGTGTTCTCCCCGGCAGTCTCGGGTAAGCCGTCGTCGATGTTCCCGAACTCCGACTTCGCCTGGTTCCCGCTCTCGAACCCCGGCATCGTCTCGATCCCGCTGGCATTCGTCCTCGGCATCGTCGGTACGTACATCGGACGCAACAAGATCGAAGATCCGGCAAAGCAGGCGGAGATGGAAGTTCGCTCCCTCACCGGCGTCGGCGTCGAAAAGGCTGTCAGCCACTAGTACGGGCAAAGCCCCGTGCGTCTTTCTGGTACCTCCGGTTACGGAAAAGGCGCACGGGGCTTATTGTTCTGCCATGGCAAAGCTCACAGTGAAAATCGATGTTCCGCTTCCTCCCCAAGAAGTGTGGGACAAGGCGTCCGATCTCAGTGGATACGAGAACTGGCTCGTGGTTCACGACGGATGGCGCAGTGAACTTCCCGAGCAGTTGGGTGTGGGCACCGAGATCAGCTCGGTCGTGACCGTGAAGGGCCTGCGCAACCGCGTTCGGTGGACCATCAAGAAGTACGACGTCCCGAAGGCGATCTCGCTCAAGGGAGACGGCAAGGGTGGGGTCAAGCTCGGTCTCGAACTCGACGTGAAGGCAAAGGGCGACGGGTCGGAACTCGCGCTGACAGTCGAGTTGGGCGGCGCTCCGTTGTTCGGCCCGATCGGTTCGAGCGTGGCGCGGGCACTCAAGGGCGATGTGGAGAAGTCACTGGCCCAGTTTGTCCAGATCTACACCTAGTTTGTCGAGATCTACACATTGAGCTACTTCACCGCTAACATGGGTTAGGATTCTTTTCGGCGGGATAAACCGGGCATCGGTTGGTTATTGGTGCGGGTCCCGCCGGAAAGGATTCGATCAATGTCGTCTCGTCATGGGTACGGCGCACCACCTGCGTCCATGCCTCGATCCGTGCAGGTTCTGATCGGACTCTTGGCGGTAGTTGCAGTCGGTGGAACCGCGGCATTCGCCGTGACATTCAAAAGCGTCAGCGACAAGGGAGAACTCGGTGCGGGCGCCGCTGCAGCTGCTACGGCAACCAATTGTGACAACCCTGAAACCGTGACCGTGGCGGCCGATCCGTCGATCGCCTCGGGACTCGAAGCTGTCGCCGCTGCCATCCCCGCTACGGAACTCGGGTGCATCTCGCTCAGCGTGACGCCGCAAGATCCCGTGCTCACTGTCGCGGCGATCGCCGACGGTACGGCGCCCGCCCTGTGGATACCTGATTCGAGCGAATGGCTGGACAAGGTTTCCGCAAGCGGGCAGGAGGTTCGCCGGATCAGCAACTCGGTCGCGTCCACCCCGGTTGTCGCCGTCTCGGCGCCAGGCACCGAGGCACCCGGCGCATGGACGGACGTCCTCGGCGCTCCAGCACTGCACATCGGCGATCCCCTGACCAGTGCCGTCTCCAGCGCACCGATCGTGGCAGCCTTTGCCGAGACCCAGTCGCGGGGCGGGGACCTCACGTCCATATCGGCAGCCTTGGTTCCGGTGGCGCAAGCGCAGTACGGAAATCTGAAGGAAACCGGTTCGACCGGACGCATCCAAACCGTGGACGCGGACGGCGGGACCGCGGTGACTACCGAGCAGACCTTCGAGGCCTATCTCGCCGCACATGCGGACAGTCGACTCACCGCGTCGGTGCCGTCGTCCGGTTCGGTCTTCATGGACTACCCGATGGCACGTGTGGGTGCAGACTCGTCAGCGGCGGACGGCGCCGGCAAACTACTGGCGGCAGCGCTGACATCGGACACCGGGCGCTCGGTACTTGCGGGCCTCGGGTTCCGCGGCGCAGATCAGGCCCCACCGGTCGCCGGTGGAGTGGGAAAGGTCGTGTCACTGGTGCCGTCCGATCCGACTGTGGTCACCAAAGCGCTTGCGCGGTAGGAGATTCTGTCCAGGCCTTCCCGTGCGTTGGCAGTTGTCGACGTCTCGGGGTCCATGGACTACATGCAGGACGGGGTCACTCGAATGGCCGCGACGGCGCAGGCCGGTGACATCGCGATCCGAATGTTTCCTGCCAACGCACAATTGGGTCTCTGGGCATTTTCCGTAGATCTCGGTGAGGGGACGGACTACCGCGAACTCGAACCCGTCGCCCGGATGGATGCAACTGAAGGCGACACGGATCATCGGAACAAACTGCTGTCTCGGATCGACAATCTCTCTTCGATCGTCGGCGGCGGAACAGGTTTGTACGACAGCGTTCTCGCCGCGTATCGGTCCATGCAACAGTCCTACGATCCGGCCTCGATCAATTCGGTGATTCTCCTTACCGACGGTGCGAACGACGACCCGTCGGGTATCTCGCTGCAGGAACTTCTCGACACCCTGACTCGCGAGCAGGACCCGGCGCGGCCGGTACCGATCATCACCATCGGTGTCACCGACGACGCCGATACCGATGTGCTCGAGCAGATTTCGGCTCTCACCGGCGGTAACAGTCACTTCGCTCCGGCACCGGCAGACATCCCGAAGGTCTTCGTCGGCGCGATCAGTGGGCGCGCCGGCTGAGCTACTCGAGAACGGGTGCGTCGGCGCTGTCCGTGATCCATTCGGTAGCGAGCTTCTCGAGGGTGCCGTCGGCGTAGAGCGCATCCACGGCGGCAGAGACGCACGCGGTCAGTGGACTGTTCTTCTCCAGCACTAACCCGAAGAATTCGGTGACCGCGTTGGGGCGCGGAAACTGACCCACGATGACCGACCCGGGCAGTTCGTTCTCGGTGATGTGGAATCCGGTCGGAATGTCGACGACCAGTGCGTCGATCTCGCCCGCGGCCAGCGCAGCTTTCGCGTCGTCCGTGGTCGCGAACTCGCGGGGCGCAGTGGTCGGAACAATCGTGTCGGTGATTGCCGCGAGGCTGGTGGAACCGGTTTGAGCGCCCAAGCGGTAGCCGGCGAGATCCGCAAGATTCTTTGCACCGGCTGCTTTGCTTCCGTCAGAGGCGATCACCGACTGCGCGACTGCGTAATACGGCGAGCTGAAGTCGACGTTCGCGCGGCGATCTTCGGAAATCGTGAATTGATTGACGTCGAAGTCGAAATCCTTGGGGCCAGGTTTCAGCGCGTCGTTGAAGGCGACCGTGGTGAAGCGAACCTGGTCGGTGTTGTATCCGAGCTTGTCGACGACGGCCCGGGCCACCGCACCTTCGAAGCCCTTGCCATTCGACGGAGTGTTGTCGACGAACCACGGCGCGTACGCCGGTGAATCGGTGGCGATGGTCAAGAAACCGTCCTCGAGGGTGGTCCCGCTCTGGGGTCCGCACTTGTCCACGGCGGTGGTCGAGGGCAGTTTGGTGAACGCCTCGGGAACCGTGGTGGTGGTGTCTGCTGCCGCAGGGGCCTCCGGCTGCGGCGAACATGAGCCCAACAAGATCGAGGAAGCGAAGATCGCGGTCACGGCAACTGCGCGTCGTGTCATAGGCACAAGGCCATCTTGCCTGTTTGTCCGGTATCGACGTGACGGGGGTCTCGTATGAGCGGAGTTCACGCAGCTGAGCGTCGTAGTGCAAGGCGCTCCGACGGTGTCGTCCCACCCCATACTCCGTGTGGTTCGGCGGTGTCGAGTGCAAAGGCCAGGCAGTCCCGAATGACCGGGCAGCGGAAGCACACCTGCTTCGCCGAACTTTCCCGTGCAGCCCGATTGCGTCCGCGTTCTTCACCCGGCGAATAAAACACCGCCGGGTCCACTGTTTTACAGGTGGCGAACATCCGCCAATTGTTGTCGACCAACGGCTCCACGGAACTGCGAACTGTCATCGTGGTCTCCTCTCCCATCGAGAAACCAGTCTTGCCCGTGGCCTGGTGCAGCGGCAGGTTTCCGATCCGTCAGATTTCTACTGCCAGACACAGCGCTATCCAGCACAATGAGAAAATGGCAACGACGGATCGGGGTCAGATCACACTCGACGGCACAACCGTGTCCGTGACCAATCTGGGCAAGATCCTTTACCCCGAGAGCGGCACCACGAAGGCCGAAGTCATCGACTACTACACCCGTATCGCCGCAGTCATGCTTCCGCATGTCGTCGGTAGGCCGGGCACTCGTAAGCGTTGGCCCAACGGTGTGGACGGTCAGTCCTTCTTCGAGAAGAACCTTGCGTCGTCAGCCCCGCAGTGGCTCACGCGTGCGTCGCTGCAACATTCTGATCGTGTCGTCACCTACCCGATCTTCGATTCCGTTGCATCCCTGGCGTGGCTGGGTCAGCAGGCCGCACTCGAATTGCACGTTCCCCAATGGCGATTCGACGGTTCCGAGCGTGGTCCGGCGACACGACTGGTATTCGACCTCGACCCGGGCGAAGGCGTCGGGTTGACCCAGTGCGCCGAGGTGGCGAGGTCGATTCGCGATCTGGTCGCAACTCTGGGGTGGACTGCCTATCCGGTAACCAGTGGTAGCAAGGGAATTCACCTCTACGTTCCACTGGATCGAGCCTTGGACGGCAGTGGTGCGTCGACTGTCGCCAAGCAGATCGCCACCGGGCTCGAGAAGCTTCACCCGGATCTCGTCACCGCGACGATGGCTCGAAATGTCCGGGCAGGCAAGATTTTCGTGGACTGGAGTCAGAACAACGCAGCCAAGACAACCATTGCGCCGTATTCGATGCGCGGTCGCGATCAACCCTATGTTGCCGCGCCGCGCAGTTGGGATGAACTCGACGATCCGAAACTACGGCATCTGTTGTTCGACGAGGTTCTGGAGCGCGTCGAATCCGACGGTGATCTGCTGAGCGATCTGGATCCGCCGGTCTCGGCGGCTGTAGCCGACACGTTGACTCACTATCGCAACAAGCGGTCGGCCGACCGGACACCGGAGCCGATCCCTGCTGCGGTGACCAAGGAGAGCGCGGGCAATACCTTTGTGATCCAGGAACATCACGCCAGACGATTGCATTACGACGTTCGCCTCGAGCGGGACGGTGTGCTCGTGTCCTGGGCTGTTCCGAAGGGCGTGCCGACCAGTGCCGGAGAGAATCGGTTGGCCGTGCACACCGAGGATCACCCGCTCGAATACGCCACGTTCTCGGGCACGATTCCGAAGGGGGAGTACGGCGGCGGTTCGATGACGATCTGGGATTCCGGGACGTACGAGACCGAGAAGTGGCGTGAAGACGAAGTGATTGTGCGCCTCAGCGGCGAACGGGTGCAGGGACGATTCGCGCTGATCCGGACGAAGGGCGACCAGTGGCTGATGCATCTGATGAAGGATCAGAACGCGAGTTTCGGAACGGAGTTTCCCAAGAATCTCGAGCCGATGCTTGCCACCGCTGGAACGCTCGAAGGTCTCGACCCGCAGGAGTGGGCCTTCGAAGGCAAGTGGGACGGGATTCGAGTGATCCTCGAATATCATTCGGGCACAATGTCGCTTCGCAGTCGCGCGGGTAACGACAAGACCCGGGACTATCCAGCCCTTGCCGGGTTGGCCGAGGTGCTGGACGGTCATGACGTGGTTCTCGACGGTGAAGTGGTGGCGTACAACGACGCGGGAGTTACAGATTTCGGCCTCCTCCAACGAGGTGGGGAACCGGTATTCCTGGCCTTCGATCTTCTGTACCTCGACGGAGTGTCTTTGCTGCGGAAATCCTATTCGGATCGCCGCACCGTGTTGAATGCGTTGGCGGGCAAGGTCGGTGAGCTCGAGGTGCCCCCACAGATCGAGGGTACGGCGGAGAACGCGTTGGAGGTGAGTACCGATGCCGGGTGGGAAGGGATCGTCGCCAAACGTCGTGCATCGGTCTACCTTCCGGGACGGCGTGGGTCGAGTTGGATCAAGGTGAAGAACTGGCGCACTCAAGAGGTGGTGATCGGTGGGTGGCGCACCGGACAGGGCAATCGAGCGCAGGGGATCGGGGCGCTGCTCATGGGAATTCCGGGTGAGGACGGGTTGACCTACGTGGGCCGCGTCGGTACCGGATTCAGTGATCGTGATTTGGAGTCACTGCTTGCGGTGCTGGAACCGTTGCGTCAGAAGGAAAGTCCGTTCGAGGAGGAACTTCCAGCAGATGACCGAAAGGGGGCGGTCTGGGTGAGGCCTGAACTCGTCGGTGAGGTGCGGTTCATGGATTGGACGGCGACCGGACGCCTTCGCCATCCGAGTTGGCGGGGTCTGCGGGAGGACAAGAAGCCGGGCGACGTGGTGCGGGAAACAACGTAATGATGGTCAACGCACCGAGGAACGCGACTGCGGCACAGATCTGGATTCCGATGCACATCGCCGAGCTGTAAGCCTGGTTCGCTGCGTCGGCCACAGCGCTCACCGTGGGAGCGTCGGCGTGGATCTGCGCCAGATCGACTGTGGAAGTGCCGACTCCTGGTTTGAAGCGGGACCGGAAAACCGTTGCTACGACCGTCCCGACGACGGCGACGCCCAGAACTCCACCCAATTCCCGTACGACACTGTTGATCGAACTTGCCATCGGAGCCTGTTGAGGCGCAACCGACGACATGGACGCAGTTGTGGCTGGAGCCATGACCAGCCCCATCCCGGCGCCGACCAGTGCCATGATCGCAGCGAGGATCCCGAACGGTGCGAACCTACCTGCGGCGATCGACAAGACCAACAGTCCCACGGACATAAGCGTGAGGCCGCCCGCGATCGAACTGCGCACCCCGAGTCGGCCGACCACACGATCGCTGCTCGACGCTACAGCTGCCATCACCAGTGCAAACGGAACTGCACCGACGCCGGCAATCAATGGACCGTACCCGCGAACGAATTGAAGGTATTGCGTGTACGTGAAGAGAACTCCGAACAAGGCGAAGAACGTGGCGGCCAAGATGGCATTGGAGATGCTGAACACTCGGCTGGTGAAGATGCGCACATCTGTCATCGGCGCCGGGGCCCGCAGCTCCCACCAGACGAATCCGGCGAGAAGTGCTGTTGCGCTGACGATCTCCAGCAGCGTGATGGGCGAAGACCATCCGCGAAGGCTTGCTTGAGTGAGGGCATCCACGATCAAAGCCAGTCCGCCGGCGGACAACAGGAGTCCGGGGATGTCGAAGGAACCCTTTCCCATTCCTTCAACTGAGGGCACAAGAGAAGCCGTCGCGGCTATCACAACGGCGACCAATGGGACGTTGATCCAGAAGACGCTTCCCCAACTGAAATGTTCGAGTAGTACGCCACCGGCTACAGGGCCGATCGCGATTCCGAGTCCGGCGGTTGCAGACCAGATGCCTATCGCCCGGCCTCTCTCGTGCGGAACGAACATCGAGACGACAAGTGACAGCGTGGCCGGCATGACCAGTGCGGCGGCTGCCCCCATCACTGTTCGCCAGCCGATCAGCTGCAACGACGTCTGCGAGAGGGCTGCGAAGGCTGACCCGAGGGTGAACAAGGTGAGGCCGGTCAGAAGTATCCGACGGTGACCGAATCTCGCGCCGAGTCCACCTGCCGTGATGAGCAAGGCGGCGAACGCCAATGTGTATGCGTTGTTGATCCATTGCAGGTCGACGGTGGTCGCCGGCAGTTCGCGGGCAAGGGTCGGGATGGCGGTGTTGAGGATGGTGTTGTCGATCGTGACTACGACGAGGGAAGTGCAGAGGGCGCCCAGCGCCGCCCATCGTCGCCGGTCAGTGAGGTGGAGAGAATTCATTATGTCCTTACGAACGTAACCTTACGGATGTTTAGTGATGAAAACGTACCCCGTCGCCTTACGTGTGTAAAGTTTGTCGGGTGAGTGATGTTTCCGAGGATGCCGATGAAACTGGGACGAACGGTTCTCGGAGTACTCGCGCCCGAAATCCGAGAGGAAGCGGCACACGGCTCCGTGGAGAGATCGTCGCCGCAGCGGCGACGCTCATCGCCCGCACCGGATCGGATCAAGCGGTGACGCTTCGGTCGGTCGCTCGCGAGGTCGGGATATCCGCACCATCTATCTACGGACACTTTTCCGATCGCGACGCCATTGTCGAAGCGGTGGTCTCCGAATCGCTGGAGCAGTTGCATCTCGCGGTGGCCGACGCCGTTGCCGCGCACGCCGACCCTGTCGAGGGTTTGTATGCTGGTTGCTCGGCATACGTCGAGTTCGGCATCTCCGAGCCTGCTCGGTATCGGGTCTTGTTCGGGTGGTCTCGGCCGAAAGGTCAGTCTCCACAATCGGATACGCGAGGGCTGGCCGCATTCAACACGCTGGTGACCAATCTCGAATCGTGTGTCGATGCTGGGAAGTCGACCAGCACAGATACTTTCGTCGATGCGGTGTCGATCTGGACCTCGCTCCACGGACAGGTGATGTTGCGTGCGGATCTCCCGGAGTTTCCGTGGCCGTCGACGGACACCGTCAGTGAGATGGTGAGGAGCCTTGCGCGGCTTGTGAACTGACTTCTTGATCGTTCGGTGATCGACGACGCAGCCAGGTCTGATCCAGCATCGTGAGATAGGCATCGAGTTGAGCCGCGCCGGCGAGAAGGTTGCGACTGCGCGTGGTCAGCCGGTCTTGCCAGGATTCGAGGAACGCTGCCAACGCGTCCGCTCCGCCTGCCTCGCGCAGCGAGTCGAGAAACTGGGCGACTTGCGACAGTCGGTAGCCGCCGCGCCGCAGTTGCCGTGCGATCTCGGCGTCGCGCACACACTCGGGACCGTATTCGCGATAACCCGTTGCCTGTTCGCGTTCGGGACGCAGGATGCCGTGCTCTTCCCATGTGCGCAGTGTCGCCGGATGAACGCCGAGACGGCGCGCGAGCTCACCCACCGTCAGCGCTGGACCGTGTACCTGTGCCGGTGCTGTGGTGGACAGAGTCCCCAGCGCAGTGGCTACCTCGGTGCGAGTTCCTCGCTCGGCGAGCAGCGTTACGTGCGCACTGTCGATCAGGCGGTAGGCGGACTCGGTGTCGCCCTGGTTGGTCGCACGCATGATTTCCGTGGCCCGCCGGTGCCCGTGACCGCCGCGCAATGCGAGGAAAGTACGCAGGGCTTGTGCGTGCACTGGGGTGTATCGCCGGTAGCCGTGGTTGCTGCGCTCGGATAAAGGAAGGACGCCGGCATCGTCGTAGTTGCGGATCGCCTGCGCGGACAACCCGTGTTCACGGGCAAGGTCGATGGGCCGCACTGATCACCTCCGATTGAGGCTTTTCACGGTATACCCCAGGTAGTTTTCGTGAAAGTTTCACTCGAACCTTCAACGATACTGTCGAAGGCAGTCCACCTTCGAAAGGGATGATCATGTCCACTGCCCCAGCGCTGAGTGAGTTCGGCCGCCAACTCGAAGACGCGGCAAGTCTTGGTCGTGCCGTCGACGAACTGCTCGCAACGCGAACCACGGGGCCGGCTCTACTCGCCCTCGGAGAGCCGACCCACGGAATCAAGGCATTTCCGTTGCTGCGCAACGAACTTCTCGGCCAACTCGTCGAACGAGGATATCGGTCGATCGTGCTCGAAACAGATGCCTTAGCGGCGTTGCTCGTCGACGACTACGTGAACGGGGGAGAGGTGGACATCGAGAAGGTGCTCGCCACCGGCTTCAGCCACGGATTCGGGGCGGTACCGGGTAACCGCGAACTCGTCGAATGGCTACGCGATTACAACGACGGTCGCGCTCCGGCTGACCGAGTTCGCTTCTACGGCTTCGACGCTCCGGTGGAGTATTCCGGCGCGCCGAGCCCACGTGGCGCGCTGTCTGCGGCAGGTGACTTCCTGCCCGCTGCGATGCGGCCGCACTCTTTCGACGACATCGACCTTCTGCTCGGGCAGGACACCGACTGGAGCAACCCGGCGGCGATGTTCGATCCGGCTGCGTCTATCGGCAACTCCGATCATGCTCGCGCCCTGCGCATCATTGCGGACGACCTCGGCAGCGTCCTGCGGCGCGCCGCACCGGTGCTGCGGTCCGCCGACCCGGGCAGGTACGACCTGGCCCTCGCACACGCACGCACCGCTGTAGGTCTTCTGCGATACCACGCCGCGATGGCGAGTTCCGCTCCTGATCGCATCGGCACTCTGCTCAGCCTGCGTGCCGAGATGATGGCCGAGAACCTGCTGGCCGTCGTCGCCCAGGAGCAGCGACGCGGGCCGGGCCTGCTGTTCGCACACAATGCCCATCTCTTGCGAGTGCAGTCCGACATGCCGGTCAACGGCGACGTGGTCAGTTGGGGAAGCGCCGGTTCACTCGTCGGACTTGCCCTCGGAGAGCGTTACGTAGTCGTGGCGACCGACGCCAACCCAGACAGTGATCCGGGCACTCTGCAGGGTGCGTTGGCCGAAGTGACCACTCGGCGTGCCCTGTTCTCGACTCCGGCCCTGCGAGCGGCGCTCGGCACGTCGGTCACTGCGGGCGAACCCATCCTGCCCGGCCATCTGCCGCTGAAACCTTCGGAGTTGAACGGAGCGGACGCGGTCATCTTCGTCGCGGATACTGATGGAAAACGTCGTCAGTACTGGTAAGAGCGTCAGGGGCAGAGCGCGTGCGAGAGCATCGCGATGGTGTCCGGTTGGTCCTTCGGCGTCGACGTCAGCGTCACGGTGAACGCACGATCGGGCGTCGCACCGGACAGCGTGTAGTACCCGTAGATCCCGCCGCTGTGGCCGATATAGGTGACGCCGCAGGGAAGTTCGGTGGCGCCAACGCCCAATCCGTACCCGGATCCCTCGGCTTCGGTGGCGGCGCCCTGAGGGGTGGTCATCTCGGCAAGCTGCTCGGCCGGCACCACCTGCCCGTCGAGTAGTGCTCGCCAGAAGACGTTCAGGTCTGTGCCCGTCGAGACCATCGCTCCGGCAGACCACGGAATCGACGGTTCGGTGCGGGAAACATCGGTCAGACCACCTTCGAGATCTTGATAGCCCGTCAGGTGGTCGCCCCTGATGTCGCGCTCGCCGGCCGGCGGGAGGTACGTGTCTTCCAGGTCCAGTGGATCGAGTATTCGAGACTGGAGTTCATCGGCGTAGCTGCGGCCGGTCACGGATTCGACGAGCATTCCGAGAACGATGTAGTTGGTGTTGGTGTAGACGAACGACGTTCCGGGGACGAATTGCGCCGGTTTACCGAGGGCGATGGCGACCGCGGCGGACGGCGTCAGCGTACGGTCCTCGTTTGCGGCAATCCATTCGTCGGCGCCGGGTTCTCCGGCGAATTCGGGAAGGCCGCTGCGATGTTGCAGCAGTTGTCGCACGGTGATTGCGCTGCCGTCGATGCCCCTGCCGTCAATGCCACTGCCGTGCAGTAGGCCCGGGAGGTACTGCTCGATCGGTGCGTCGAGGTCGATCTTGGTTTCGGCGACCAACTGCAGAACGAGCGAAGCGGTGAATGTCTTTGTCACACTACCGATCCGGACGCGGTCGTTCTTGCCGATCGAATCGCCGTTGGTCCGGTTGGGCACGCCGCTCGTCATCACAGCCGTCGTGGTGCCGTCGTCGAGTGTTGCGATCGACCCGACGACACCCGACCTGGTGAGTCCGTCGAGATCCGATTGAATCTCCACTGCGCGCTGGAGCGTCGAGCAACCGATCAGCGCCGTGGTGGCTCCGATGATGACCGCGGCGACGAGCAGGTATGAGCGCATGAGTCGAATTTATGGACTTCGTCGCTGGATCGGATCCAGGAAATCCCCCATCATTCCCTGATCTTCTGCCAGGCCGGGACGTAAGGCCTGTTTGTTGAAAACCGACAAATCGGATCAATCATTCCTGTCCGAACACCACGTCCACGCCGTTAACATCCGAACGAAGTGTTTGTTTTCACGTGTCTTACCAGTTCACGGCTATCGAGGTGCGCTGCCGCGCGCCGAAACGACTCCCACGAAGGACGGATGCATGAAGAAGTCGACACTCCGCACGGGAACGGTCGCGGCTCTGCTGACCGGAAGTGTCCTGTTGCTCTCCGCTGCCCCTGCCTCGGCCGATCCGGGAAGCCTCGGCAGTGGCGGCAGTAGCGGGAGCTCCGGCAGCCTGGGAAGCGCGGGCAGCATCAGCAGTGGATCAGCCGCCCTGCCCATCCCGAGTCCGGCAGGCCTGATCGCGCTGGCAGCAGCGAGCACTCAGACCGGAAAGCCCTACCAGTGGGGCGGCGTCGGTCCGAACTCGTGGGACTGCTCCGGGCTGGTGCAGTGGGCGTTTCGGCAGGCCGGAGTGAATCTGCCACGGACCAGTCAGCAGCAGGCCAACGTCGGACAGCCGGTTCCGCGGTGGGCCCTGGCGCCCGGCGACGTCATCACCTTCTACCCCGGTGCGACCCATGTCGGCATCTACGCTGGGTTCGGAATGGTGTTCAACGCCTATGGAGTTGGTGTTCCGACCGGACTGACGCCGCTGGCGGATCTGCCGATCAACAACATCCGAAGGTTCTAGAACCTGCACAGAACCTTCACAAGTCCTCCCAGGTTCATCCACGACGGCCGAATACAGTCAGTTCCATGAGTCAGCGAAGAGTGCTCGTGGTCGACGACGAGGTCAGTATCTGCGAGTCCATCGCGGCGAGGCTGCGTGCCGAGGGCTACGACGTCGAGCTGGCGTTCGACGGTCCCAGTGCGGTGACCCGCTGCGAGGAGATGGACGCCGACCTGGTGGTGCTCGACGTGATGATGCCAGGATTCGACGGACTCGAGGTCTGCCGCCGCATTCAGTCCGTGCGCCCGGTGCCGGTGCTGATGCTGACCGCCCGTGCCGATGAAACCGACATGCTGATCGGTCTCGGTGTCGGGGCCGACGATTATCTGAGCAAGCCGTTCAGCATGCGTGTCCTCGTCGCCCGTGTTCAGGCATTGCTTCGGCGCGCTGATCGTGCGGAGCACGCTGCTCGCCCGGTGACCGACCTCCTCGAGTTCGGCGATGTCGTGATCGACCTGACCGAGCGTCGAGTACGCCGTGATGCCCAAGAAGTCCACCTGACCCGCACCGAGTTCGATCTCATCGCCTACCTGGCGGAGCGGCCGCGAGCTGCGATCCCGCGGGAGTCGCTGCTCGAGGAAATCTGGGGATGGGGAGAGGGAGCGGGTAGTCGGACCGTCGACAGCCACGTCAAGGCGCTACGACGCAAGCTCGGACCTTCCGTGATCCGGACCGTTCACGGCGTCGGGTACGCCTGGGACGTGCCGCGATGAGCGTCGTCGACCGGCTTTTCGCACGATGGCCGCGGCCGCTGGACCCGATGCGGTCCTTCAAAGTGAAGGTCGGCCTCCTGGTTGTCGCAGCGCTGTTGTTCGCCGCGGGTGGTTTCTGGTTGACCTCGCAACAACCGTTTCGTTTCGCCCTTCTGACGGCGTTGGTTGTCGCACTCGGAGTTACGCAGGTGCTCGCACACGGAATGACGTCACCGCTTCGCGAGATGACGGCCGCAGCGAAGGCGATGGCGCGCGGTGACTACTCACGGCGAGTGCGAGCGACTTCCCGCGACGAGGTAGGCGAGCTCGCCCATGCGTTCAATCGGATGGCCGAGGACCTCGGTGCAGACGACCGGTACCGCCGCGAACTGATCGGCAACGTCTCCCACGAATTACGGACGCCCATCACCGCTTTGCAAGCGATGCTCGAAAACGTCGTCGACGGTGTCGAAGAACCGGATCCGGCGATGATGAAATCGGCGCTGCGGCAGACGGAACGACTGGGCGCGCTGGTGGCCGACCTTCTCGACCTCTCGAAACTCGAGGGTGGCGCGATGCCGTTGAAGCGGCGCCGATTCGAGGTCGAGCCGTTCCTACGCGAGCTGTCGAGTGTGAGCGCGGGCGACATCGAGATCGACGTGAAGCCTCCGCAATTGTCCGTCGTAGCCGATCCGGATCGCCTCCATCAGGTGGTGACCAACCTGGTGGGCAACGCAGTTCAGCACGGGAACGTCGACACGAAAGTTGTCATCCGAGTGCGTACCGGCAGTGCAGGGGAGTTGGTGCTCGACGTCCACGACGACGGCCCCGGCATCGAACCACAAGCCCGCGAGCGAGTGTTCGACCGCTTCATACGAGGCGGATCGACAGACGGTGGCACCGGGCTCGGCCTCGCGATCGCGAAGTGGGCCGTCGAATTGCATGACGGCAGGATCGCCGTCGTCGACGCCCCGTCGGGCTGCTGCATTCGAGTAGTGCTGCCGCAGAACTGAATCGAAGTCTCTGACGAGATCGAGAGATCTCGCGATGGCGCATGCCTACATCAGGCATTCGTCTGTATTTCCGACCCTGAAATCTGAACCAGAAACATAGGAGATCACATGAGCGCTCCGATAGTCATTCCACCGAAAGCGCCGATGCCGGCCGTGAAACCCAAGCGTCCCAGCCGGTTCTGGCGTCCCGATCGCACGTCGATGGCCACCCGCTCGATGCTCGTCGGCGCGGTCGCAGTAGGGGTGCTTGCGGCTCTGATCCTTGATCCAGGGTTCGTGAGTGTCGCGTACGTGATCGTCGGTGTCGGCGTGGTGATCGTGTTCGGGATTCTGACGCCGCCGCGGATGACCGTGACGCAGTGGGTCGCCGCCATCGGGATGCTCGCACTACTGGGCGTTGCCGCCGTTCGCGGTGCAGAGTGGTTGGTGTTCCTCTGCGTCGTAGCCGCGTGGGTTCTGTTCACGTGGACTCTGATCGGCGGGCGGACGTGGACCGGAATACTTCTCGGAACGGTCGCTCCCTGGCGGGCGCCCCACAGGACGGTCAACTTCGTTCGTCGTCGCAAACTTTCGACCCGCTCTGCTCCGCGGGTGCCGGCCGTGCGAGTTGTCGTCGTCAGCGCAGTATCGGTTGTCCTCCTGCTGATCTTCGGATCTTTGTTCGTGAGCGCGGATCCGGAGTTCGCGAAGATCTTCGGCGGCTTCGCTCCTGCCATCTCGGTGTCGAACCCGGGGGCACGGATCTTCGCCGGTGTCGTGATGGCGTTCGGCACGCTGGTTGCGGTGTATCTGCGTCGGAGAACGCCGACGGTGGACGCATTTGCGCCTGCACCGGCGACGCCGTTGCCGATGTGGGAGTGGGCGGTCCCGCTTGGAGTGCTCAACGTGCTGTTTCTCGGTTTTGTTGCAGTGCAGACGAAAACGCTGTTCGGGGGAGACGAGCACGTACAGGTGACCGACGGACTGACCTATGCGGACTACGCGCGTGAGGGTTTCTGGCAGCTCATGGCGGTCACCGTGCTGACGCTGCTCGTCATCGCCGTCGCAGTGCGGTTCATCGACCGCCGCGACGCCGGATCGAGGCGTCTTGCCCGCGGACTGTTGGGTGCACTGTGTCTCTTCAGCCTGGTGATCGTGGCGTCCGCAGTACACCGGATGTGGTTGTACGAGAATCAGTACGGTTTCACGGTGCTCCGGGTCAGCGTCTTCGCCACAGAGTTACTTCTGGGATTCGTGTTCGTATTGTTGCTCGTCGCGGGTATCCGGATGTCCGGGAAGTGGCTGCCCACAGCCGTTCTCGCCACTTCAGCCGTCGCGCTGCTGGCCTTCGCGGTGTTCAACCCCGACGCGTACATCGCGCAAAAGAACGTGGAGCGGTTCGAGGGCGGCAAGAGCATCGACGTTTCCTACTTACACGGGCTCTCCGTCGACGCGGTGCCTGCCTTGGATCGTCTACCGGAACCGCAGCGTTCATGTGCCTTGAGTAGATATCGATTCGGAGTGCCGGGTACCACTGTGCCCTGGGAGTTCAATGCTGCGCGTGAGAAGGCCCGCGACATCCTGGACGCTCGCCCGGTCGGGCCGTGCCTGCAGATGTACACGGTCGGATAGACGCAGGGCCATTGTGCAGCCGCGCGCCGGATATGGCGCGCGGCTGCACAATCGGCGAGCGTCACTTGGTCGATCAGTGCACGGCGAGTGAGATCTTCTCCCTCTCCTGCGCCGACACCACGTCGCGCGTGGAGCGCAAGTCGATGGTCACGCTGTTGAGTTTGCCGCCGTAACGGAAGGTGCCGTGCTCGGCGAACTCCTCCGCCACCGGACTGCCCCGATTGATGCCGACGTCGAGCTGTTCGTTCATGCTGAAGATCGCCCGTGTGGTCTTCTCGACCCGGCGCTCGGCGACCACCTCGCCGTCGACGCTCAGGGTGGCGGTTCCGCCCTTGCCGATTCCGCCGCCGTCGTACTCGAAGTGGACGGAGACTTCACGCGTATCGGGTGTCAGCGGGTTGCGCCCACGCACGAAGGTCCGGCCGCCGCCGCTGAAGTTGTAGCAGTAGACCGGAACGGAATCGAGTATGTACAAAGCGAATCCGCCGAACCGGCCGCCGAGGCTGACCAGCATGCCGTCGGCGACGCTACCCAGACTCGCGGTGAGTGTGTACGAGCGGTTGAAGAACGTCGGCGCAGCCTTCTCGACCAGTCCGTTCATGTGTGGGTACAGAGTGAGGGTTGTGCGGCCCATCATCGGATGCGGTGGTCGTGATTCCGCGGTGGCGTGGCGGCTGACCGTTCTGTCGTCCAGTGGCAGTACCTGATACTTGGCGGCCTCGACGAGGAATTTTTCCTTGAGCCGGGCCAGGATCTCGGGATGCTCGTCCGCGAGATCGCGGGCCTGCGACCAGTCGACCGAGGTGTCGTACAACTCCCAACGATCTTCGCTCATCGGTGTGAGCTCGAGGCCGTGAGTGGCCATCAGCCAGGGTGCGCGGTGCGCCGTGACTGCCGTCCAGCCGTGATCGTAGATTCCGCGGTTGCCGAAAATTTCGAAATACTGTGTGGTGTGGCGCTCTTCGGCTTCGGGCTCGGCGAAGGTGTAGTTCATCGCCACGCCCTCCATCGGTTTCTGGGTGACGCCGTCGACGCTGGTCGGCGCCGGAATACCGGCAGCTTCCAGGATTGTCGGCGTGATGTCGACGCAATGATGCCACTGCTCTCTGATGCCTGGCTTGTCGATCCCCTTGGGCCAGTGGGCGATCAGACCGTTACGGGTGCCGCCGTAATGAGACGCGACCTGCTTGGCCCACTGATACGGGGTGTCGAGAGCCAGAGCCCACGACGCCGGATAGTGCGGGTAGCTGGTTTCGGTTCCCAATTCGTCGTAGCGCGCCAGCACGTCGGATGTCGCACTCTTGTAACCGTTGAGGCCGGCGAGATAGTTGAACGAGCCCTCCATACCGCCCTCGGCGGAAGCGCCGTTGTCACCCATCATGTAGAGCACCAGTGTGTTGTCGAGGACGCCCATGTCCTGCAACCGGTCGACGAGCCTGCCTACCTCGTCGTCGGTGTGCTCGAGAAATGCCGCGTACAACTCCATCAAGCGGGCCGAGACCTTCTTCTGGTCGTCGTCGAGTTCGTCCCAGTGTGGGAGTCCCGGAGCCCACGGGGCCAGCTCGGTATCTGGAGCGACGACGCCCAGTTCCTTCTGCTTTTCGAGGGTGATCTCGCGTTGACGATCCCACCCGTGATCGAATTCGCCGACGTACTTGTCCAGGTAGCGGTCCGGAACCTGTAGTGGGGCATGGCAGGCGCCGAAGGGGAGGTAGCAGAACCACGGCTTGTCCGGGTCCATCGTGTTGACACCCTCTACCCATTCGATCGCGTGGTCGACCAAATCCTCGGAGAGGTGGTAGCCCTCCCGTGGCGTCCTGGGTAAGTCCACCATCGTGAAGTCCTCGTAGAGAACCGGGGTGAACTGGTCGGACTCGGCGCCGAGAAAACCGTAGAACTTGTCGAAGCCCTCACGGACCGGCCACCGATCGAACGGCCCGGCGGCGGTGGTCTCCCACGTCGGGGTCTGGTGCATCTTGCCGAAAGCGACCGTCGCATAACCGTTTCCCTGCAGGACACGGGCAACAGTCGCCGCGGAAGCTGGACGCGTCCCGTTGTATCCCGGTGCAGCATTCGCCATTTCGGAGATGACACCCATGCCGACGCTGTGGTGGTTGCGTCCGGTCAGAGTGGCGGCACGCGTCGGTGAGCACAGAGCTGTGGTATGGAATCGGCTGTACTTCACACCGGTCTCGGCCAAACGCTCGGCCGTGGGTGTGCGGCACGGGCCACCGAACGCCGAAGGTGCGCCGAATCCGACGTCGTCGATCATGATCAGCAGCACGTTCGGTGCCCCGGCAGGCGGGCGAAGCGGTTCCGGGCGGGTGTACGGGGGATTCTGATCGGGGTAGTACACGGCGGCCGCGACGTTCGGCGTCTCGGGAATGATCGGGATGGAATGGCGATTCACCAGCAGGCTCCTTGGCGTGTGCAAAACCGGGTCGATTAAGCGGTCGTCTTAAATTGGAGCGTAACGGTCACGACTTCGCTAGCAGCCTCGGTCTCGCTGACTGGGACAATCACCCCTGTGAGTGGTTAAGGAGTCCCTGCACTCCCTAACCACTCACAGGGGGTGGGTGTTGCAGAATTAAGGCAGTGACTTATATGGTCGGTGCATGCCCGCCTCGTTGGATGCCAAGAACGCCATGATCGCCGTCGCCGAGCGTATGTTCGCCGAGCACGGTATTCACGAAGTGTCCATGAGGGACGTGGCAACTGCTGCCGGGCAGCGCAACAACTCTGCAGTTCAGTATCACTTCGGTGGGCGAGACGGTCTGGTACTGGCCGTATTCCGGCATCGGATGGATCAGATCAATGCAGCACGACTGACATATCTCGACGACATCGACGCCAGTGGGCGGACCGACTTGGTCCGCGCCTTGGTCGAAGCCTTTCTGTACCCGTTGGCCGATTTCATGGCTACAGTCGACGGGTCCAACTACGCGCGTTTCATTGCGAGAATTTCACCGTCTGTGGATACACAGAGTGCTGAGTTTCGTGAGGTCAGTGAAGGAATCAACGAGGTTGTCGGCAGGTTGACGCGGGCCTTGACGCATCTGCCCCGCCGCGTCGCGGTTGAACGGATCGATCTGACGTTCAACATGAGCGTCTCCGCTCTGGCCATCTTCGAGCAGCGCCGCGAAGACGAAAACCCGGTTGTGCAGGCAGATTTCGATACGACGGTGGATCATCTGGTCGATCTCGCGGTAGGAGCACTGACCGCACCCCAAAGCGCACACAAACGCACACGAGCAAAGCGGGTGCACGCGTCGACTGACGTGTGACCCCTTCAGCCCCGACAGGACGGAGTCATCCGATGGCTATCCTTACATCATCACGCACAGTTCAAATCGGCAATCACACAATTGAATTCGGACCACGTGGCATGCGCCGCAATCCGGAAGGCGTTGAATCGATGCCGTACGAGCGGTTCACTCTGACGCCCGTCACACCGTTCATCGGTGCGGAGATCACCGACATCGACTTGCGTGATCCGTCGGAGGAGCAGATCGAGGATCTACGTCGGGCTCTCCTCGAATGGAAGGTCGTGTTCTTTCGGGACCAGCCGATTTCGAGCTTGAATCATCGTGACTTCGCGGCCCATTGGGGTGAACTCGAGGTTCATCCACTTCTCCCGCAAGGAGACGTTCCGGCCGTCGTCAGATTCGAACGCGGAGAAGACAGTCCAGGAACCGAAAACATCTGGCACGTCGACGTCACGTGGACCAAGACACCGCCCCTCGGTTCGGTCCTTCGGGCGATCGACGTACCGCCCGCCGGTGGTGACACCCTCTGGGCCGATATGGGTAACGCCTTCGACTGCCTCCCCGACGAGATCAAGGACTTGATCGACGGCAAGGACGCCATCCACGATTTTGTGCCGTCCTTCGGACGCGGCATGAGCCCGGAGAAGTTGGAACAGATGAAGGAGCAGTACCCGCCGGTCCTGCATCCGATGGTTCGTAAGCATCCGGAAACCGGGCGAAAGACGCTGTTCGTCAACAGCCTCTTCACCACCCACATTCCGGACATGGATCCTGCCGAAGGCAACGATCTGCTCAACCTGCTGTTTGCACAGGTCAAGGTCCCGGACTTCCAGTGCCGCTTCAAGTGGGCGCCGAATTCCATTGCCTTCTGGGACAACCGGTCCACCCAGCACTACGCGGCGAGCGATTACTTCCCCCATCGCCGCGTGATGGAGCGTGTGGCAATCCTCGGAGACGTGCCCTTCTGATCTACGTCTGCGGAATGCGGATAATGCACCGGAAGCCGACGTGGCAGGTCGAGGACTCCTCGGATTCGCCCTGCCGCGCGGCAGGGCGGTAGCGCAAGCAGTAGTTCGGTGCGCACAGATGTGAGCCGCCCTTGATCACCCGTCGTGCGTAGGGTTCGCCCGCCAAGGCCTCCGTGGCGAACTCCGCTCGGGGATTACGAGGAATGCAGCACGACGAGGTCGGCGCGACGTTCTTGGAACTGTGGGCGTGGTCGGACGTGTAGTGATCGGCTGTCCACTCCCACACGTTCCCGGCCATGTCGAGCAGCCCGTAGCCGTTGGGCCGGAACTTTCCGACCGGCGCTGTGCGCTCGTACCCGTCCTCGAGCAGGTTCTCCCAGGGGAACTGTCCCTGCCAGACATTGCCACCAGGCCGCCCGCCCGGAGAGTCGTGATCGCCCCACACATAGGCCTGGCGATCGAGTCCACCGCGGGCGGCGAACTCCCACTCGGCCTCGGTCGGGAGTTCCTTGCCGGCCCACGCGGCGTAGGCCTGAGCGTCGAAATACGACACGTGGGTGACCGGGTGCCGTTCACGTCCCCCGATGTTGCTGTCGACTCCCTCGGGATGGCGCCAGTCGGCGCCGGGAGTGAACGACCACCACTGGGTGTAGTCGTCGAGTGAGACCGGACCGGGTGGTGAAGTGAAGACCAACGAGCCCGGAACGAGGAGGGCAGGATCGGCGCCGGGATAGTCGGCGGCATCCGGGGCGATTTCCGCAGTGGTGACGTGGCCGGTTGCCTTCACGAAGCGTCGGAACTCGGCGACCGTCACCGCCGTCGTGTCCATCCAGAATCCATCGACGGTGACCTGATGAACTGGGCGTTCTTCCGGATAGAAGTCTTCGGAGCCCATCCAGTACGTCCCACCCGGGATCAAAGACATGTTCTTCGGGGGAGTTGCCGTGGAGTGAGGCGTCGTCATGAATTCAAGAATGGCACGTCGGTCGCGCCGATGTGGGGGAGAGTCCCACCTGGTGCCCTCGGCAGGATTCGAACCTGCGACCCTTCCTTTAGGAGAGGAATGCTCTATCCCCTGAGCTACGAGGGCGGGGAGCGTTACCGACAAGCGCTGAAAACCCTGTGCTGCCGGGGTTTTCGCTTCTCGGTGCTGCTGTTGCCTCCGCTCTGCCTGTCGGCACGAAGCCTCAGGCGTCACAGCTGCGCTAGTCAGTGTAGCGGCCCGCCGACGAGGTCGCGAAGTCGACGGTGTTATCGCGTGCAAGCTGCCGGCCGAACCGATCGCACTGATCGTAATGGTAGTCACCGCGGAGCAGGCGCGGCATGGTGCGGGAATGACCCGCAGAATCCGCTTCAACGCCTTTGCCATGAACTGCGTCGCCCACCAATCGCCTGGTCTGTGGCGCCACCCGGAAGACCAGTCGTCCAGGTACACGGATCTGAGGTACTGGACGGAATTGGCGAAGCTCCTCGAGCGTGGACGATTCGACGGGTTGTTTCTGGCCGATGTTTTGGGAACATACGACGTGTACGGCGGTCATCACGACGCAGCGCTGCGGCAGGGCGCGCAGGTTCCGGTCTCGGACCCGCTGCTACTGGCATCGGCGATGGCTGCCGTGACCGAGCACTTGGGCTTCGGTATCACCGCAGGTACAGCCTTCGAGCATCCGTACCCGTTCGCTCGGCGCTTGAGCACCCTCGATCATCTGACGAACGGGCGAATCGGGTGGAACGTGGTCACCGGATACCTCCCGTCGGCCGCACGGAACATGGGCGAGGACGACCAACTCCAGCACGACGATCGCTACGACCACGCGGACGAGTACCTCGAAGTTCTCTACAAGTTGTGGGAAACCTCGTGGGAAGACGACGCGGTGGTGCGTGACAGAAGCACCGGGGTCTACACGGACCCCGCCAAAGTTCATCCGATCGAGCACGAAGGCAAGCACTTCACGGTTCCGGGAATCCACATCTCCGAACCTTCTCCGCAGCGGACGCCGGTCATCTTCCAGGCGGGCGCGTCGCCTCGCGGGGTTCGGTTCGCCGCCGAGAATGCCGAGGCGATCTTTGTCGGTGCACCGACAAAAGCGATTCTCAAAGACACCGTTGCGCGCATCCGGAACGAGCTGACCAAGGTCGGACGAGATCCGTACTCGGCCCGCATCTACACACTGTTGACGATCATCACCGACCGAACCCCCGAGTTGGCGCAGGCGAAGCTCGAGGACTACCGCAGTTACGCCAGTAGTGAAGGCGCGCTCGTTTTCACCTCGGGGTGGATGGGAATCGACCTCTCCGGATACCGAGCGGACGAGCCGATCGGGAACGTCGAGAGCAACGCCATTCAATCCGCGGTCGCGTCGTTTCGTCAGGCCGACGAGAAGGGTGGCGAGTGGACGGTGGGAGACATCGCGGAGTGGGCGGGCATCGGAGGGCTGGGCCCGATCGTCGTCGGTTCCGGCGCGGAGGTCGCCGACGAGTTGCAGGAATGGGTCGCCGAGACCGACGTCGACGGGTTCAATCTGGCGTACGCGGTGACTCCGGGAACCTTCGAAGACATTGTGGAGCATGTGATTCCGGAGCTGACCAGACGGGGCGCTTACCAGAGCGACTACGAAGCAGGGACGCTGCGCAACAAATTGTTCGGGCGAGGGGACCGGCTGCCGCTCGAACACCGAGGTCGGAGCTTCGACCGGATCCGCACGACCGGCTGAGCGGGGACCTCAAGACCAGCCGGACCCCGGCACGTGAACCGAGGTGGTGAGGTCGATCGCCTCAATGTCCGAAGACCTCAATTCTTCACCACACACACTGCAACCCAAGCGTGCTTCGAATCGCTTACCGCAGGTCTTGTGATGGAGAACGATGTCGGGGCCGTCCGCGGATCTGAACCAACGCTGACCCCAGGAGATCATGCACATCACGACGGGGAAGTACGCCGTGCCCTTGGGGGTGAGTCGATACTCCGACCACTGTGGGCGATCCGGAAGCGGACGCGTTTCCATCACACCGATCTCGGTGAGGTGCTTCAAGCGATCCGCGACTATCGCCGGTGGTGCCCCGGTGATCTCGGCGAACTCTCCGTAGCGGCGAGCGCCTCGGAAAGCTGCACCGATGATCGCCGCTGACCAGCGATTGCCGACGAGTTCCATCGTGTGAGCCAGAATTTCCGGACGGCGTTCGGACTTGGTGGAGCGTCGCCGCGATGTTGCTTCCGGGACACTGCGTGAGAAGTCGCCACTCGGGCCCATTTCGGAGTCCAGGGACCGTACGTCCACGTCCTCGCCGCACTCCTTGCAGCGCAGGATCGGGGTGAAGTCGTGTCCGCAGGTGCTGTGCCGCAGTGGTGGAAGCGGCTGGGTTTCGTTGGGCGCCCACTGCTTCTCCCACGACCACATGGTGATGAGGACGGGCCAGATCGACTGCCCTTTGCGGGTGACCGAGTATTCGTGCCTGGGCGGGTTCTGCTGATACTCACGACGCTCGAGCATTCCGCCGGCCGTCAGGACCGCCAACCGTGAGGACAATACGGAGTTGGAGATTCCCCCGAGAGCCAGCCAGTCGTTGTATCGTCGCGACCCCAACAGGGCGAATCGCAGAATCCAGAGGTTCCACTCGTCCCCCAACAGTCCGAGCGTGACGGCCAGTGCGTTGGGACCACCGGCAGGCAACTCGGTGACGCCCGCCGACGCGGTGGGTGTCGAAGATCCGGCTGCATTCACTCGTACCACCCCGAAATCATAGGCCGCGCATCCTGGGGCACCGGGAGACCGTACCGAGTGGTCTGCAGAAAGAGTCGGGAATCACTCGACACGGGCAATGAGTAACGCTTCCTGAGTGATCTGGCAGATCTGGAGTCCGGATCGATCGAAGACCGCGGCATTCACGACTGCTCTGCCGGCGTGAGCTGTGGGTGTCGAGTGCTCGAAGAGCAGCCACTCGTCCGCTCGTACCGGACGCTGAAACCACATCGTGTGATCGAGGGACACACCCGTCCAGTCCGTGTCGAGCGAGTGCTCCTGCCCGATGTCGTAGCCGTGCGGAGTCAGCGCGGTTGCCATCAGCATCAGATCGCTGGCATAGGCGAGAGCAGCGACGTGAATCAGCGGATCGTCGCTCAGGGGCTGCGCCGACCGCATCCAGATGTTGCGCGGAGGCGCCGCCGAATGCGTCGTAGGGGACTGCAGATCGAGTGGAGACACACGAATTTCGATGGCGGAGAACTCTTCCCACACTTCGCCCAGTCCGCCGTCAGCCTCGGCCAACTCTTGCAGGGTCACGCACTCTTCGGGTGGGAGCGCTGCGGGAGTTGCCCGACTGTGAGTGATGCCCTCGTCGATCGAGGAGGCCGAGACCGTCGAGCGGCAGACGAGTCGTCCGTCCTGGTGGACGTCGACGCCTCTGGTGGACAGGCGTTTTCCGTCGCGAAGTCGATCTACCGAGAACTCTGTCGCGTGATTCGGCGAACCCGGGCGAAGGAAGTGCGTGTGGACGGAACTGATCGCTTTTCCGTCGGTGACCGTGTGCCCGGCCGCGAGAATCGACTGGGCGACCAGTTGGCCGCCGAACAACTGAGGTAGCCGAACACCGTCATTCGACCCTTGCCACCGGTCCGGGCCGGTCGATTCCAGGTCGAAGACGTCGGCGAGACCACTCGTGGGGGCGCTCATGACGCGTGGTTTCGTGCCGGGCGTGGCGGGCGGGGAAAGAATCCGCTGGTCCGGGCCACGTAGTCGTCGTAGGCCTGCCCCTTGCTCTTACGCATGCCGCGTTCGAGCAGGGCTTTCCCGCTGTAGCTCACCAGCAGTTTGATCATGACGATCGGCGAGACGATCGTGATCAGTGCCAATGGATCACCTAATGCGAGGATGAAGAGTCCGACCCAGACGCATGCGTCACCGAAGTAGTTGGGATGGCGGGTCCAGGCCCAGAGCCCACGATCCATTACCCTGCCGGCATTGGCCGGGTCAGTCTTGAAGCGGGAAAGTTGGTAGTCGCCAACCGATTCGAAGACGAAGCCGATTGTCCAGACTGCGATGCCGATCGCGCCCAGGACTCCGAGAGTCCGAAACTCGTACATCGCGAACTGAACGGGCAGCGAGACCACGAGAATGAGGACGCCCTGGAGTCCGTAGATCTTACGGATCAGGAACGGAACCAGCGGGCCCTGTTGGTGTTTGAGCAGGGCAGTGTAGCGCTTGTCCTGCCCGTGCCCACGGTTACGGAAACCGATGTAGAGGCCCAGTCGCATTCCCCACACCACGGTCAGCGCCAGGACCACGAGGCGACGCAGATCGTTGCCGTCCGATCCGATGGACGTCACGTACGAGACGACGGCGACGACGGCGAATCCAGGCCCCCAACAGATGTCGATGATCGAGTGATTGTTCATCCGGATGGCGACGGCCATCACGACTGCGATGAAGACGAGCACGGCGAGTGCGCTCACACCGAAGTTCAGTGCAAGATCGCCCAGTGGGATGTCGGTCATGCGCGCGCTTTCTGATTGTGGTGGTCGAGCAGTTCGGAAGCAAAGTCCGCGAAGGCTTCCTGAGCGCTCGGATAGGTGTGGGAAGTGCCGAGCCGGCTGGTCACGAGTAGTGCGTCGAGTGCTTTGGCATCGAGTTCTGTGGTGGTGGGCAGGAAGGCGGTCGAGCCTTCGACGGCGTCGGCCGAACGCACCCCGTTGCCTGCCGTGACGATCACCTGCCCGTTGGTCGTGGACTCGGGATCGACGAGGGCAGCGACCACCGGAGCTACCAGGTCGGCACCCATGATGTCGATGAATCGCGGGTCCATTCCGGACTCGGTCATCTGCGTAGTGGCGTAGGGCAGAACGACATTGGTGAAGACGTTGTGGCTCGCACCTTCGGCCGCTGCGGTGCGCCCCAGGGCGATCACGGCTCCCTTGCTGGCGGCATAGGCGGATACGGTCGGTTCGCCGTGCAGTCCTGCGGTCGAGGCAATCATCACGATGCGCCCGAATCCGGCTTCGCGCATCACTCGGGAGGCTTCGGCGGCAACCAGTGCGGTCCCGACGACGTTTGTCGTGATGACGGTACTGAGGTTTTCGGCGGTGGTGCGATGGAGCATCTGTGGACCGCTGACCGCGGCGCTGGTGATGCAGAAGTCGAGTCGTCCGAAGCGAGTGAGAGCCTCGTCCACCAACTTTCGTCCGACCTCGGGGTCGGTAACGTCGTCGTGGTTGGCGACGGCGTGGCCACCGGCTTCGAGGATCTCGTCGGCAACCTGATCTGCAGGGCCACGGCCGCGCGCGTCGAGTGTGCGATTTCGATTGTTGACGATCACCGTGACCCCTCGGCTCGCGAGATGCACTGCGACGGCGCGGCCGAGGCCCTTACCCCCTCCGGTGACGACGGCAACGCGGCCCGAAAGCGTACTGGCGGTCATGAGGCGATTCGTTCGACGAGAACCGCGCCTCCGACACCGGCGGCGCCGCTGACCGCGGCCACACCGTAGCGTCCGTCGCTCCGTACCAGTTCGTCGACGCAGGCACCGACGAGAATTGCTCCGGTAGCGCCGAATGCATGGCCCATTGCCATCGTGCCTCCGTTGGGGTTCATCCGGTCCGGCCCGGCGTCGAGATCGCGACGGAACCGTAGGCAGAGCGCGGAGAACGCCTCGGCGAACTCGAACACGTCGATGTCCTGCGGACGAAGCCCGGCCCGTGCGATGACTGCCTCGACGGCGCTCTGGCCCGCCGTGAGCATGAGAACCGGATTCACCGAAGTCGATGCGGATCCGATGATCCGTGCGCGAGGGGTCAAGCCGGCTCTAGCCGCGGCCTTTTCGGATCCGAGGAGAAGGAGTGCTGCGCCGTCGGCCATGGCGGGAGAGGATCCGACGGTGTGCAGGTGTTCGATCTTGCTGACCTCAGGGTAGGCGGCGAGCGCGAGTGCATCCTGACCGGCGGAGCCGAGCCCTTCGAAGGCGGCAGGCAGTGCTGCGAGCCCCTCTGCTGTCGTGTCTGCCCTGACCAGTTCGTCGTGCGCAATTCCAGGTTCACCGTGTCTTCCGGGAACAGGTACAACGGACCGCTCGAATGCGCCGTTGCGCCAGGCCTCGGCAGCCTTGTGCTGGGTTTCGACGCCGTAGGCGTCCAGCTCGTCGCGGGAGTACCCCTCGATCGTGGCATTCAAATCGGCGGCAACACCCATATGGATGGAGCCGATCTGCGCAATGGTTGCCGGGTCGGTCCACAGAGGTCCTCGATCGCTGAACATCGGAGTGCGGGAGACGCTTTCGACGCCACCGGCCACGACGAGGGACACGTCGTCGCTGCGAATGCGGGCTGCGCTCTGGCCGACCGCGTCGACGCCGGATGCGCAGAAACGATTGAGAGTCGCGCCGGGAACGGAATCACCCCAACCGGCCAGGAGGGCTGCAGTTCTCGCGATGTTCGCTCCCTGCTCGTCCACCTGCGATGCGCAGCCGAGAACGACGTCGTCGATCTGCTCTGCGGCGAGGTTCGTTCGACCTTGCAGTGCCTTGGCCAGATGGACGACAAGATCCACTGGGCTGTGTTCGTGGAGGGCGCCTCGCGTCGATGCTCGGCCGCGCGGCGTGCGCACGTAGTCGAGGACAAAAGCATCAGTCATTTTCAACCCTTCAATTAGTAGAGTTACTCTGCTAGTTGTAGTACGGTTGCGATGAAATTACAACCGCCGATGCACGGGTATCTCGGTGACGTCACCGAGGCCGGATCGGCAAGGGGAGAGGTCATGACTGTTTCGAACATTTGGATTCTCGGCGGGTACCAATCCGACTTCGCACGAAACTTCACCCGTGAGGAACTCGATTTCGCGAACCTTGCCGAAGAGGTGGTGAACCACACTCTGGCCGCGGCGAAGGTTCCTGCCACCGACATCGAGGTGATCCACGTCGGTAATGCCTTCGGTCAATTGTTTGCCGGCCAAGGTCAGCTGGGTGCGATGCCCGCCACCGTGCATCCAGAACTCTGGGGTGTGCCCTCGTCCAGGCACGAGGCAGCGTGCGCATCGGGCAGTATCGCTGTACTTGCAGCGATGGCAGACCTGCGCGCCGGCAACTACGACGCGGCTCTGGTGATGGGTATCGAACTGGAGAAGACTGTTCCGGGTGATGACGCGGCCGGCCATCTGGGCGCTGCAGCCTGGGTCGGACACGAAGGTCAGGAAGCAAAATTCATGTGGCCGTACATGTTCGATCGTGTGTCGAAGGAATACGGGCGGCGTTACGGGATCGACGAATCTCACCTTCGCGCGATCTCGCAGATCAACTTCGCGAACGCGAAGAACAACCCCAATGCGCAGACACGCGGTTGGGCGGTGCCCGATCTACTCGGAAATGCGGGTGGTGACGACACCACCAATCCTGTTGTGGAAGGTGGTGTTCGACGATTCGATTGCAGCCAGGTGACCGACGGTGGCGCCGGGGTGGTGCTGGTGACGGACAAGTACCTCCGTGACCACCCTGGTGCTGCGGCGACTCCACTGGCCCAGATCGCAGGCTGGGGTCACCGCACCGTCGGTTTGGGTCTCGAACAGAAACTGACGCGTGACGCGGAGAATCCCTACGTGATGCCACACGTTCGGGATGCGGTGATGGGCGCCTTCTCCCGGGCGGGAGTCGACCTGGCCGGGATAGACGGGATCGAAACACATGATTGTTTCACCGCGAGTGAGTATCTCGCGATCGACCACATCGGTCTGACCGCGCCCGGCGAGTCGTGGAAAGCCATCGAGAGTGGCGACATCGCCATGGGCGGCAAGCTACCGATCAACCCCAGCGGCGGTCTGATCGGCGGCGGTCATCCGGTGGGCGCCAGCGGTGTCCGAATGCTTCTCGACGCGGCCCGTCAGGTGACGGGAACGGCCGGCGGTTACCAAGTCGAGGGCGCGAACCGCTTTGCGACGCTGAACTTCGGTGGAAGTACAGCCACCACCGTCAGTTTTGTCGTCGACGCCGTTTCCTGAAAGTGCAGCCCAGCCTTTCCCCATCAGTCGAAAAGAGAATTCCATGGACGTCGAAATCGTAGGCAAGTTGTTGTCCACCCTTCCCGCCGATGACGATCACCCGTATCGCACCGGCCCGTGGCAACCCCAGACCACCGAGTTCAAAGCGGACAACCTCGAAGTCGTATTCGGTGAGGTTCCGAAAGACCTCGACGGTGTCTACCTGCGCAACACCGAGAATCCGCTCCATCCCTCGATGAAGGCTTATCATCCCTTCGACGGCGACGGAATGATTCACATCGTGGGCTTTCGTGACGGAGAGTCGTTCTACCGCAATCGATTCGTACGGACTGACGGGTTGGCGGCCGAGCAGGATGCCGGCGCCGCCTTGTGGGCCGGGCTCGCAGAGTCTCCCAAACTCAGTCGCCCCGAGGGCGGCAAGGGTGCGCGCACCCGGATGAAGGACGCGTCCAGCACCGACGTCGTCGTTCACCGGGGGACTGCTCTCACCAGCTTCTACCAGTGCGGAGATCTGTATCGGCTCGATCCGATGTCGGCGGAGACACTGGGAAAGGAAAGCTGGAACGGCAAGTTCCCCTTCGAATGGGGTGTATCCGCGCATCCGAAGGTGGACGACAAGACCGGAGAAATGCTGTTCTTCAACTACAGCAAGGAAGCACCGTACATGCACTACGGCGTCGTGGACTCGGCCAACGAGTTGGTCCACTACGTCGACGTGCCACTTCCCGGTCCGCGGTTGCCACACGACATGGCCTCCACCGAGAACTACGCGATCCTCAACGACTGCCCCTTGTTCTGGGATCCGGTTCTGCTCCAGAAGGGCGCGCACGTCGCGAATTTCCATCCCGATATCCCGCTACGTCTCGGAGTCATCCCACGCCGCGGAAACACCGCCGACATCAAGTGGTTCGAGGCGGATCCGACCTATGTCCTGCACTTCGTGAACGCCTACGAAGAGGGGGACGAAATCGTTCTGGACGGTTTCTACCAGGGCGATCCGGAGCCGTCGGACAACGGGATGGGCAATCAGTGGGAACGCGCCTTCCGCTTCCTCGCTCTCGATCGCATGCAGACCCGACTGCACCGCTGGCGTCTGAACCTGGTCACCGGAGCCACGCGTGAAGAGCAGCTCAGTGACTCGATCACCGAATTCGGCATGATGAACGGGAATTTCGCGGGGGAGAAGTACCGATACGCATATGCGGCTTCGGGTAAACCGTCGTGGTTCCTGTTCGACGGCTTGGTCAAACACGACCTGCTGACGGGGAACGAGGAGCGATTCTCCTTCGGTGACGGTGTGTACGGCAGCGAGACGTCGATGGCACCACGTGTGGGCGGTACCGCGGAAGACGACGGTTACCTCATCACGTTGACCACTGACATGAACGAGGATGCGTCCTTCTGTCTTATCTTCGACGCCGCCCGCGTCGGAGACGGTCCGCTGTGCAAACTTCGCCTCCCCGAACGGATTTCGAGTGGTACCCATTCGACATGGGCTCCGGGGGCCGAGCTTCGTCGCTGGCAGACCGCCGACAGCGCCGCCGAAGCGGTCGGACTGTGACGGACGCGCCCGGCACGGGCACGTGGGAGATCTTGCGGCAAGTGGTGATCGGTGCACGAGATCTGGACAAGACCGGCCGGCAATTACGTGAAGCGTTGAATCTGGCACCAGGATTCGCGGATCCACTGCTCGAAGACATCGGTTTGGCCGACGAGACCCTGGCCGTCGGGCCGCAAGCCTTTCTGGAGATCGTCGCACCGCTCGACGAGACTGTCTCGTTGGCGAGATGGATCCGAAAGGGCGGAGGGGAGGGCGGTTATGCACTCTCGATCCAGGTATCGAATATCGCGCCCTATCTGGAACGTGCAGCCGCAGTCGGTGTTCGGACGGTAGCTGATCTCGAGGCCTACGGTCACCGGATCGTCCAGCTCCATCCCGGTGATCTCGGACTGCTCGTAGAACTCGACGAGATTCCCGACGCCGACGAGTGGTTCTGGGACGAGACGGAGAAGGAGGTTTCGGTCGATCCATGGGTCGACGACATCCTCGGGGTCGACGTGTCCTCTCCCGATCCGGCCAAGACGGCGACGCTCTGGGCCGAAGTGTTCGGCAAGAAACCGGATTCGACGCAATCACTCTCGATCAGGCTGGGATCGCGCGTCGTGTCGTTTGTTCCGGGAGAGCGGTCGATGCTCAGTGCAATCGATCTGGCCGCGTCGAGCGGCGCGCCTGCCATCGAGCCCGGTCCGAGTCTCGGCGGCGTCGAGTTTCGGATTCACCCACACTGAGCCTGCCTGACGTCGAATGACAGAAATCGGGGCCGATCGCTCGTAGCGATCGGCCCCGATTTCCTGTCATGGACTCAGGTGAAGTCCTGTCGCAAGCGAGTCTTGAGAAGCTTTCCACTCGCGTTACGTGGCAGCTCCTCGACGAACCGAACTGCACTGGGGCACTTGAAGTGAGCCAGCCGCTCGCGTGACCACTCGATGATCTCGGCTTCGGCGGCATCGGAGTCGCCGGCTCGAACGACCACCGCAACGGGAGTCTCACCCCAGCGATCGGAATGAACGCCGACTACGGCGACCTCCCGGATTCCGGGGTGGCCGGAGAGAACGCTCTCCACCTCGGCGGGATAGACGTTCTCACCGCCGGAGACGATCATGTCCTTGAGACGGTCGTGGAGATAGAGATACCCGTCCTCGTCGAACGATCCGCCGTCTCCGGTGCGAAGCCAGCCCCCGTCCAACATGGTGGCGGCAGTAGCCGCCTCGTTGCGCCAGTAGCGCTTCATGACGTGAGCGCCGCCGCTGACGACCTCGCCGCGGGCTCCGACCGGGACGTCTTCGAGGGTCACGGGATCGATGATGCGGATGGGTACGCCGAACATCGGCTGCCCGACCGACTTCAACCGATGCGCGGTCGACTCGTCGGTTGCCCGATGATCTTCCGGGGTCAGCATCGTGACACCGCCGGTCGATTCGGTGAGTCCGTAAGCCTGCAGGAAACTGCATCCGAAGACCTTGGTGGCGTCCTGCAACAGCGGCAGTGGCATCGGAGCGGCTCCGTAGACCAGGAACTGCAGGGCGCTCCAATCCGCCTCGCGTACAGCAGGGAGCGAGGTCAAGACGCTGATCACCGCGGGAACGGCAACCGCATGCGTGACCTTGTACTCCTGCATCAGCGCCACTAACTCGAGGGGTCCGGCGATGGTCTTGAGAAGGAGGGCACCGCCGCCGAGCGTCGTGACCAGGGCGAGACCCAGTCCGGCTACGTGGAAGAAGGGAACCGGGCACATGGCCACCGAATCGGTGTCGAGATCGAGCAGGTGATACATGGTCGCGAGTGCGCGGCCGAGGTTGGCGCCGGTGAGTTCGATTCCCTTGGGGTGGCCGGTGGTTCCCGACGAGTAGAAGATCAGCGCTGTGTCGTCGGGACTGCGCGACGCCCCCGGATCGTCGTCCCCGACACCGGAAAGCCAGTCGTTCCACGAGACCGAGTTTCCGGCGCCGTCCACCGTGACGACGGTCCGGACGCTACCGACCGCCGCAGCGACGTCGGAGAGGCCCTCATCGCCTGCTCCGAGTACGACGACGGTCGGCTCGCTGTTGCTCAGGATGTAGTCGACCTCGCCCGGTGCCAGCCGATTGTTGACGGCCGTCAGAATCGAGCCCATCTTCGAAGATCCGTACAGAACGGAGAGAAAGGACGGTGCATTGGCGCCGATGTACGCCACCCGGTCACCTGTTCGAACACCATCGCGCAGAAGTGCATTCGCGACACGATTTGCTTCGATGTCCAGCTCGCGGAAACTGGTACGACCGTCATCGGAGATGACGGCGGTGCTCTCCGGACTGGCAATCGCCCGGCTGCGCAGCAAGTCTTCGAGATTCTGCACGGGGCGACCATCGGGTAGGAGCGCGTTCACAGAAGGTTCGCGGGTGCCGGGTTCACGGGTGGCAGTCGAACCTACGGCCGTCGGCTGAGTGGTCATGCTGAATGCTCCAATCTGAAGGGGGCAAAGACAGGGGGTTCGAAAATGCCGGTGGGAGCAGCGAGTACATGCTCGACGGCGCGCAGTGCCGGGCCCGCAGTGATGAACTGACCGGCGGTTGTCCGGCTGTTCGGATCTTGTGGTTCGACGAGATTGACGGTCATCACGATCTCGGGTTTGCCGTACAGGTGGACCTCCCATTGATCGCGCCCCACGTATTCCTCGCGATCGGGTTCCATGGTCCAGATGATGGCCAGAGTGAGGAACTGCTTTCCGTCGACGATTGCGTGCCAGCGCCATTCGGTGGTTCCGACGGTTCCCGCGGCGATGCGTCCGGCGGCGACGTCGAGATCCGTTCGCGCCGCGACGACCCTGTGATCGGACACGACTTCGTCGTAGGTGATGCCCAGTCGTTCGCACATGAACGCGATGGTTTCCAGATACAGCGACGCGTACAGCGAGGGCAACGGCCCGGTGCCGTCCAGTTCTTCCGGGGGCGAGCCCATTCCCATGACGGTGAACGCGAAGTCGGGGTCAGGCATGCCGCGAGCGTCGAGCACTTCGTCGATCGTGATGCGGTCGAGTTCGATGGATGTTCCCGTCAGCGCCAACGCCAATCGCTCACCGATGACACCCGGGCTCACCCCGACGCCGAAGCGCGTCGAATCACCTTCCTTGCATGCTTGGGCGAACATGTGCTCGCGCTCGGTGCCGTGTGCGCGGGGGAAGTGCTGCCCGGCCGTCGTGATCACGTTGATCCCGGCGCGAAGCAGACGGCACAGATCGTCGTCGTGGCGTTCGTACGGAATCTGCAAACGTGGACTGTGGATGAGAACCTGTGGGCGCGAGCGGATGATCTCGTCCACGCTGCGTGTGGCGATCACGCCCGTCGGCGCGCGTCTGGCTATGTCGCCGGCATCGCGACCGGCCTTGGCGTCGCTGTAGACGTACAGGCCGACCAACTCCAGGTCGGGGCGATCGATGATTCCGCGTAGCGCGGTCTTGCCGATGGCTCCGGTCGCCCACTGGGCAACACGAATCGGATCGGTCATGATCGGGTGGTCAGTTCGCCGGCGAAGAGGAGCTTGCCCAGGCCACGTTCGTACCGAATCGGGTCGCGTGCCAGGCGCGCACGGGCATCGATTGCCATGAAATCGGTGTCGCACGTCCACTCGCCGCGTTGCATCGCGGCGAGTCCGGTCGCGGCGATGTCGAGAGGATTCTCCTTGTGGCCCTGCACGTGTGACGCCATGCGGGTGTCGACGCTGCCGACGATCAACGAGGTGACGGTGATGCCGTGCGGTTCGAGTTCGGCGCGAGCGATGCCGCCGAGTGACAGAGCAGCCGCCTTGGCTGGTGAATAGCCGCCCATGAAGGCGGTGGGTGCGATTGCGGCGACTGACAAGACGTTGACTATCGATCCTCCACCGCGGGCTGCGAGCACCGGCGCGAAGGCTCGAATCATCGTCAAAGGCCCGAAGTAGTTGACCTCCATCTCGGCTCGAGCGGCCTCTCGGTCGTCGGCCTCGATCAAGCGATTCCCGGTGAACAGTCCGGCGTTGTTGACGACGACCGTGGTGTCACCGCACGCCCCGGCGGCCGCGTCGACGAGTCCTGGATCGGTGACGTCGAGTTCGACGATGTGTGCACCGGCGGCTCGGAGCTCTGCCGGCACCTCGTCGGGATTTCGCACCCCTGCATAGATGTTGGCTGCGCCCATCAACTTCGCCTGTTGGACGAAAGCCAGGCCGAGGCCTCGATTGGCTCCGGTGACGAGGACGGTCGCGCCCTCGACCGGAGTTCCGCGAAACGTTGTCATGAGTTCTCCTGTGTCTGGCGGGTGTAGATGAGGTCGTCGGGGAATTTCTTGCTCTTCTTCAATGACGTTTCAGGTGCGAGCATCCCGAAGATCCAGCCTTCGGCTGTGGCCATGTCGTGGTTCCAGTCCCACCGCAGTGCGCGGTGGCGGATTCCCCACCGGCCGTCCTCGTACCCGAAGCGGTCGATCAGGCGTGCCGAGGTGAGTGTGTCGGCTATGCCGTCCGAGTGCTTGATTCGCGCGAATGCGAGCACGTAAGACTCGACGTCTGCGGCATTCCCGTCGAGTTCGATCAAGACGTTGGTCATTGCGTGGGTGGTCAGCGACCGTGGGTGGGTGATGGCCCCGGCGATGTGGTCGATGTAGTCGTCGGCGGTGCCGGTGAAGACACCCCCGTGGTCTTCGGTTGCGCCGGGCAGATAACACCGCCTGGCGTCCTCGACGTCGCCGCGGTCTGCGGCTCGGAGGAAACGAGCCAGAACTTCGTAGATTTCCTGCTTGGCGACGAGAGCGTCGACCGGGCTGTAGTCCCTGACATCTGGGCCCCCGCCGCTGTCGACTGCGTGAATGTTGTTGGACCTCACGATGATGTCCCTTCTCGGCTCCGGATCGGGGGCCGCACGTTGACGGAGTGCCTCTGCTTACTGTAGTAATCTCTATCACACTGTTAATTGAAGTGTCACGAGGAGGTGAAACCAATGCTTGGAAACACACCACCCGCACAACCTGGGAATGCACCGGTCGTACTCACGCTTTCCGACGTGTCGATCGAGTTCGGCGGAGTCACGGCTCTCGACGACGTCGGCTTCGACGTCCGCGCGGGTCAGATCTGCGGACTCATCGGACCCAACGGCGCTGGTAAGACCACGCTGTTCAACTGCATCACAAGGATTTACGAACCGAGTCGCGGTGTCATCACCTGGCAAGGAACCGACCTCTTGGGATTGCGCCCCTATGCGTTGGCATCTGCCGGGATCGCCCGAACTTTTCAGAATCTCGCTCTGTTCGGCGGCATGAGCGTCTTCGACAACACGATGGTCGGGGGATCGTCGCGAGGTCGCTTCGGGCTCGCGAGTGGGCTTCTCGGTTGGCCTCCGGCGCGCGCCCGAGTCCGAGAACTACGAGAGAAGGCCTGGTACCTGCTCGAACGTCTCGAACTCGTCGACGTCGCCAACGCACCCGCGTCCGGTCTACCGTTCGGAACTCTCAAGCGTGTCGAACTGGCACGAGCATTGATGTCCGAGCCTTCGCTGCTTCTGCTCGACGAACCCGCCGGTGGGCTCACACACAGCGAAGTCAAGGAGTTGGGAGAACTGATCGTCTCGCTCCGCGACGACTTCGGCTTTGGCGCGCTTCTGGTCGAACACCACATGGGATTGGTGCTGGGTATCTCCGATCATGTTGTCGCACTGAACTTCGGCCACAAGATCGCTGAAGGTACTCCGGCGGAGATCCAGCAGAACGACGCCGTGATCAATGCTTATCTGGGGCGTGCGGCATGACCCTGCTCAGCGTCGACGATCTACATGCCGGTTACGGGCGAGGCAACGTACTGCACGGGATTTCGCTCGACGTGGAACCCGGCGGGGTAGCTGTCGTTCTCGGCGCGAACGGTGCCGGCAAGACCACCATGATGCGTGCTCTGGCCGGATTGATTCCGCATCAGGGAGCGATCACTTTCAACGGTTCGCCGTTGGGATCCAAACCTGAACGCGCCGTCGCCGCCGGCGTCAGCCTTGTCCCACAGGGCCGTGGAACTCTCGGTCAACTGTCGGTACGTGACAACCTTCTCGTCGGCGCTGCGCTTCGTAAGGACAAGGCGGAGATCGAGGCCGACATCGAGCGGTGGTGTGAGACTTTCCCGGTGCTCGCGAGGAGGTCCACACAGTTGGCCGGTTCGCTGTCCGGCGGTGAACAGCAGATGCTCGCAGTCGCAAGGGCGTTGATGAGCCGTCCCACCTTACTGTTGTGCGACGAGCCGAGCCTGGGACTGGCCCCCATCGTCATCGCCGAATTATTCGACACGCTCGGTGCGATCAACCGGAGCGATGGATCTGCATTGCTGATCGTGGAACAGAACGCCGATCTCGCGATGAAACTCGCGACGAAGGTATTCCTGCTCGACGTAGGCATCATCGTCGCTGCCGGAACGCCCGAGGAATTTCGTTCCGACGACGTCGTGCGCAGCGCTTACCTCGGGTACCAGGAGTAAACGGTGACACTCTTTCTCGAACGACTCATCTCGGGATTGACCAACGGGTCGATCTACGCAATTCTCGCGCTGGCACTCGTGGTGGTGTTTCGTGCCACCGGCACGATCAACTTCGCTCAGGGCGAGTTGGCGCTGTTCACAACTTTTGTCGCTTGGTGGCTGACGACGATGTCGTGGCCGATCTGGTCGGCGATCGGAGCGGCCCTTGCATTGGGGTTCCTGCTCGGAGCGTTGATGGAGCGTCTGCTGATCCGGCCGGTACAGCGTCGAAGCGACATGGCGGTGCTGATCGTGGCACTGGGATTGTTCACCGGGCTCAACTCACTCGCCGGGATGCTGTGGGGGAGCGATACGAAGATCATGCCAAGCCCGTTCCCGAACGGTCCCACCGACTACATCTCGGTGGGCGGTGCGCGCGTGTACGGCGACGCACTCGGCGTACTTGTGGCGCTCGTTGTCCTACTTGTGTTGATGTCCTTGCTCTTTCGCAAGACGAGAGTCGGTTTGCACATGCGTGCAGTCGCGGACAATGCCGAATCTGCCACTCTCGCGGGGGTTTCGACCAGCCGGATCCTGGCGATCGGTTGGGGTGCTGCGGCCGCGATCGGTGCCCTGGCCGGTGTCCTGGTCACTCCGCTCTCGCCGCAACAACTCGGTCTCACGACCATGTTCCCGATCTTCATCGCAGCATCCGCCGCAGCGCTGTTCGGCGGTCTGGACAGTCTCGTCGGCGCCGTGGTCGGCGGGTTGACGATCGGTGTCCTGGAATCGATGCTCAGCGGCTACATTTCGGTGATCGGCGGCTCGCTGCAGCAGACGTCCGCCCTGTTGATCATCGTGGTGATCCTCTTCGTCCGACCCAATGGACTGTTCGGTACCAAGAAACTGGAGCGGGTATGACGACGCTTGCCGAGAGAAATGAACCTGCGGTCGCCGAGAAGGCGGTCGGGCGACCGCGTGTAGTGGTCGCCGGATCGACGTCGTACCGGGTACTCCAGTTGGTTCTGCTTGTGGCCGCCGTGTGTGCGTTGCTTCTCGCGTCACAGAGCGCGCCGTTTCGCGTGGGGCAGTTCACGAGCGTCTTCATCATTGCGATTGCCATTGCCGGACTGAATATCGTCAGCGGCTACACCGGACTTCTGTCGATCGGCCATTCTGCTTTCTTCGGCCTAGGCGCGTACACGACCGGCGTTCTGATCGTCGATCGCGGATACTCACCCTTGACCACGATTCCGATGGCAGTCGTATTGTGTTTTGCACTAGGGCTTCTCGTCGGTCTTCCCTCGTTGCGGATCAAGGGGCTGTATCTGGCTCTCGTTACGCTCGCCGTTGCTGTGGCATTTCCCGAAGTGATCCGCAAGACGGGCGATCTGACCGGTGGCGCCGCCGGCATGGTCGTTCGTGCAAATCTTCTGATCCCGCCGAAATGGACCGGTCTGACCCGAGCCGACACCTACCTCTGGATCTTCTGGGTGTCGGTGGTGACGCTGGCAGTTGTCATGCTCCTGATCCGTAATCTCGTCAAGAGTCGATTCGGTCTGGCTATGGTCGCGGTGCGCGACAACGAGATCGCGGCGACCGCAAACGGCATCAATGTCGCGAAGGTCAAGATTCTCGCCTTCGGGCTTTCCGGCGCGATCACGGGCCTGGCAGGTTCGCTGTTCACGATGTACATCGGCGCGCTCTCGCCCGAGTCCTTCTCGCTGATGAAGTCGATCGAGTTCATCACCGGACTGGTATTGGGCGGAATCGCAACCCAATTCGGCCCGATCGTCGGGGCAACGGCAGTGGTGTTCCTGCCGTACTACACCGGCAGCGTCACCGACGGCCCCGTGTCGGGAGTGGTGTTCGGCGCGGTACTGATCGCGATCGTGTTCTTGATGCCTGACGGAATCGTCGGCCGAATCAACAGCGTTCTCCGACGGTTCGTCCTCGTGGTTCCCGCAGATCATCCCAAATATCGCGAGGGTGAGCCTCGCACCTGAGCACCATCTCCCTCGCCCGCAATCGTTTCTCTCCACTCACAGCAAGGAATTGGACGACATGAAAAGGCAGACCACGATTCCCGCAGTCATCGCCGCTGCAGCACTACTCCTTTCGGCCTGCGGAGGCAGCTCCGACGCAGAGAGCGACACGTCGACATCGGCCGGCGCAGTATCGGTCGACGACTGCAGCGACCCCAGTGGTGCTGCAGCGCCGATCACCGACAAACTCACGGTGGGATGGAGTGGGCCGACGTCCGGCCCGCTCGCCGACGCAGTCGGCAACGTGATCGAAGGAATGCGAGCACGGTTCGAGGTGGCGAACGCGGCCGGTGGTGTCGGCGGTGTCAAGCTCGACGTCGTGGTCAAGGACGATGCATTCTCCCCGGAGCGCGCCAAAGCCAATGTCGGAGAGTTCATCCAGAAGGACAAGGTCGACGTTCTGGGCACCTTCGGAGCCGGGCAGTTGAACGCGATCGCGGACGATCAGACCACCGCCTGCGTGCCGCTCCTCTTTGCGCAGGCAGGCATGCCCGAGTTCCGGGTCATCGAAGACTTTCCGTGGACCACGGAGTATCTACCGGACCCGGGCGTCGAGATGGAGGTCGTGGTCGAAAGCTTGAAGAAGAAGTATCCGAACGGCGCCAAGGTTGCACTGGCCACGAACCAGACGGAGTCCGGACAGGGGATCGCCAACGGCTTCAAATCCGCGATCGAAGGAACCAACTTCGAGATTGCGGCCGAGGAAGCCTTGACCGACCCCAAGACGGCGGCGTCGACTCTCAAGGCCAGCGGCGCCGAGGTTTTGGTGGTTGCCGGTGTCACCACCGACTGCCTCGCGATCACTCAGGCGATCGGACGTGTCGGATGGAAGCCCGACACCGTGATTCAGCCGTCGAACTGCGTCGACGGTGCGACCCTGTACGCACCCGCCGGTGATGCTGCCGACGGGCAGCAGGTGATGGTGTGGCTCAAGGATCCCAACAACGCTCTCTACAAGGACGACGTGGCGGTGCGTGACTACCTGTCCGGTGCAGCTGCTCACGGTGCCGATTCCCCGACCAACAGTTACACCGTGAACGGCTGGGCCATCGGTGACCTGTTGGTGGACAACTTCACTCGGGCCTCTCAGTCGTCCGACGGACTCTCACGCGCCACGATCATGAGTGCCGCGCGAACGCAGGACTACCACCCGCCGATGTTCATCGACGGAATCAAGTTCACGATGACCGCCGATCATGCATTGGGAATCCTGGCATTCCAGCCGTTCGAGTGGAACGCCGCCACCCAGGCGTTCGAGAAGCAGGGCGACGTGATCGACATTTCCGGCCGTTACGAGAACTGAAACGAGACGCGAATGAACAAGACACACAGGGGATTGCACCCTCGCAGCAAGGTGGACGAATACACCTCGAAGGGGTGGTGGTCCGAAGAGACGATCGATCAGGTGTTCCGGACGCAAGTGCGGGTGCGCGGTGACGAACTCGCGGTGGTTGATCCGGCGAACCGGAGCGAGTTGTCCGGCGGAGATCCACGACGCCTCAGCTGGAACCAACTGGACAGTGAAGTCATCTCGCTCGCTGCTCGATTCAGTGAGGTGGGCTTGAGCCGGGGAGATGTTCTGGGCGTGCAGATGCCCAACACGGTCGAACTGGTCGAGGTCTACCTTGCCGCGTGGTCGCTGGGGGTCGTGGTCTCACCCTTGCCCATGCAGTACCGCGAACGTGAAGTGGAAGGAATGGCCAACCAGGCAGCGTTTGCAGCGTTTGTCACCGTACCCAGCTTCGGGGACAGACTCCCCGCTACGGAGATCGCAGCAATCAGATCCAGGATCCCCTCCCTGAGATCGGTATTCGCCTACGCTCCCGCGTCCGAGCTTCCGGCCGAGTTGCCGGCAGGCGTCGATGGGCTGAGTCCTCAGGCGGCCACCGAAACGCAGCGCAGTGAATTGGACAGGCGGAACACCGAAGATCCGAACGACCCCAACGACGCGATGACGATCTGTTGGACCTCCGGAACCGAAAGCGAGCCGAAGGGGGTCCCACGTTCACACTACGAATGGCTGGCCATCTGCTGGGCCACGATCGATGCTCCCGACATCGTCGTCGACGACGTCTTGTTGAACCCGTTCCCGATGGTCAACATGGCCGGAATCAACGGAATGTTCCTGCCGTGGCTTCGCACGGGATGTGTACTGGTACAACACCACCCGTTCGACCTTCGAGTGTTCCTCGGGCAGATCGAGGCCGAGCGAGTGACGTACACGGTAGCGCCGCCTGCGTTGTTGTGGATGCTGCTCGCCGACGAGTCGATGCTCGCGGCAGTCGACCTGTCGAGCCTGACGCGGATAGGTTCGGGTTCGGTGCCGCTGCAACCTCCGATGGTGCGGGGATGGCAGGAGCGGTTCGGAATCGGAGTCATCAACTTCTTCGGTTCCAACGAAGGAATCAGTCTGCTCTCTTCGCCCGCGGACATGCCGGATCCGGACGACCGCGCACGGTACTTCCCTCGCTTCGGTGTCGAGAACTTTCACTGGAGCACCAGGATCTCGGACTGGATGGACGTGCGCTTGGTCGACGTGGTCACCGGCAAGGACATCACCGAAGTCGGGCAACCGGGTGAGTTGCGCATCAGCGTACCGACAGTCTTTGCCGGCTATCTCGGCGATCGTCCGTCACCGTTCGACGAACGCGGATTCCTCTGCACCGGAGACATCTTCGAAATCGCCGGTGACCATGGACAGTTCCTCCGCTACCTGGATCGAGGCAAAGACCTTGTGATCCGCGGTGGAATGAACATCGCTCCAGCCGAATTGGAGGGATTGATCGCCGAGCATCCGGCAGTTGCGGACGTGGCCGTCATCGGCGACCCCGGCGAAGTACTCGGTGAGCGCGTCGCAGCAGTGGTGACACTGCGACCCGAGGCGGAACTAGAGCTGGATGCTCTGGTTGCGTTCCTGAAAGACAAGCGCATTGCCTCGTACAAGCTTCCCGAGCGGCTGGAGGTTCGGAAAGAGTTGCCGCGCAATTCGACCGGAAAGATTCTCAAGCGTGAACTTCGACAGAAGAGTGTGGCATGAGTGTGATGAACGACAGTGACAAACTCGCGCTGGCACGTGAGATGTTCCAGGCCTGGGACGTCATGGACTGGACACGCGTCGTCGACTTGTTCGCCGATGACGGTGTGCTCCACAGCGTCATGCAGGAACCTCTTGTCGGCAAGGAGGCCGTTGCGGGCCGAATTGCGTTACTGGCAAGCAAGTGTGAACGAATCACCCTGAAGATCGAGTCTCTCGGCGTGATCGACGGAAGGGTATTTGTGCAGCGAGTGGACGACTTCCACTTCGACGGTACCCATGGCGTCGTTCCTGTTGTCGGAATCCTCAGCATGGCAGATGGACGGATCACCGAGTGGCTCGAGTACTACGACCGTCCGACACTGTTGAAGGGAATGGGTCTTGTCTCCGACTTCGAGTAGAGGTTTGCCGACCATCGACATCTCCCTGGGGTTGTGGCAGGACCGTCCGCCGCAGGAGGTGACCACTACCGCGCGCCTCGCCGACAAACTGGGGTTCGGCCGAGTGTGGGTGGGGGAGATGGCGACGTACGACGCCTTTGCGCTGGCGACGTCGGTCGGCGTCGGCTTCGAGCACTCCGAACTGGTGGTCGGCCCGCTCGCGGTGACGGTTCGTGATCCGGCGATGATCGCGATCGGGGCGGCGTCGGTGGCCGATCTCACCGGGCGCCCCGTATCGATCGCCTTGGGTACGTCCAGCACTGTCGTGGTCGAAAAATGGCATGGACGAAGCAGGTCCGGGGCAGCTCGGGCGCTCGCGGAGTCCGCCCGCGGTGTGCGAGCGCTCATGAACGGCGAGCGGGGCGAAGTCGCCGGCACGGTGATGCGGACCAGTGGATACCGGCTGCGACTTCAAACGCCGGGCGGCCGGCTGATCGTTGCGGCATTCGGGGACAAGGCGCTTCGGGCCGCGGTGGAGTTGGGCGACGAACTGGTGCTCAATCTGGTCAGCCCGGAGCAAGCGGGGCGCCTGATCACACGGTGCAAGGAAATCGCTGCCGAGTTGGAAACCGGCATGCCTTTCGTGTCGGTGTGGGCACCGGCTGCCGTCGCCGAGAATGGACCGTCACAGGTGTCGATCGATCAACTTCGACGCGGGCTCGTACCGTATCTGGCTGCTCCGGGGTACTCGGACATGTTCGTCCGCGCGGGCTTCGCTGATGTGATCGAGGCAGCCAGGGCCGGGGCCGCGCCGCGCGAGCTCTTGAGCCAGGTCTCGGACGCGATGGTGGCAACGGTGGGAATCGTCGGCACTCCGGCCGATGCCCGCGAGCAACTCGAGGCGTACCGAGCGGCGGGAGTGGACTCCGTCGTGGCCGTGCCTTCATCCACTGATTCGGATCCGGCCGGGAAAGTGACCATGGAACTTCTTGCGGAGATGGCATGACGAACCCCCGACGAACTTACTCTCAGGTAAGTTCGTCGGGGGTATGTCTAACCGAAGGAGTAGCCGTGAGTGATCGCGTTCGTGTCGAGGTAGTGCAGTCGGTGGCGTACGTGACGCTCAGCCGACCGGAGAAACTCAACGGTCTCGATCTGGACATGCTCGACGCCCTGGTGGACGCCGCTCGAACTATCGAAGCTGATCGTTCGATCCGGGGCGTGATTCTTCAAGGCGCGGGTGACGCGTTCTCGGCCGGGTTGGACTTCGCCTCTGCGGGTAAGCAACCGAGGCGCATGGCGAAGGCCTTCGCGAAATTTCCCGGTCAGAAGACCAACCTCTTTCAACGCGCGTGCTGGGTGTGGCGCGAATTGCCCGTGCCGGTCATCGCGGTCGTTCATGGGCACTGCTTCGGTGGTGGACTGCAATTGGCGCTCGCCGCAGACTTTCGATTCTCCACGCCCGATTGCACGTTCTCGGTGATGGAAGCGAAGTGGGGATTGATCCCCGATATGACCGGAACGGTCACGATGCGCGAACTCGCGACGATGGACGTCGTGAAACGCCTTGCCATGACTGCTGAACTGTTCGACGGAGATCAGGCTCTCGAATGGGGATTCGTGAGCGGAGTCAGCGACGATCCGATCAAACCGGCACAGGAACTGTTGTCGCAGATCACGACTCGCTCGCCGGACGCCGTCGCAGCGACGAAGACCTTGCTGCACAAGACCTGGAACCGCTCGCCTCGCGGTGCGTTCTGGATCGAGTCGCGGATTCAGTTGGCGCTGATGCGAGGCAAGAACCACAAGATCGTACGCACCGCCAATGCCGCGAAGAAGTTGCCGGAGTTCGCCTTTCGAAAGTTCGGCTGACGAACTCCGGCGTCGCGACGCCGCGGGGCGTCCACATCGAGGTCGATCACACCATCAGGTCGCGGCCAGATCGGTCCTTGATGAGCATCGTCGCGACAAACGACACTGCGGCCAACAGGGCGAGATAGATCGAGATGGCGAGAGTTCCACCGGTCTTGCCGAGGAGCCACTGCGCGACGGTGGGAGCAAAAGCGCCACCGAAAATGGTGCCGACGGCGTAGGAGATCGACGCGCCGCTGTAGCGGATCGACGCCGGGAACAGTTCGGCGAACAATGCCGGTTGAGGTCCGTACGACAGCCCGAGTCCGACCGAGAACAGAATCATTGCCACGTAGATCCAGCCGAGATTGCCGGTGTCGATGAGGAGGAAGAACGGCACCGCGAACAGGACCATCGCGAGGTTGCCCACGTTCATCACCGTGGTGCGCCCACGGCGATCCGACCAGTAGGCTCCGATCATGGTGAAAACGCCCCACGTGACGGCACTTGCGAGCGTGGCAATCAGTAGTTCGGTCTTACCCAGGCCGTAGGTCTTGGTTGCGTACGCGACGATGAATCCTCCGATCACCATGTAGCCGTTGCCGTTTGTGCCGATGAAGGACAGGGCCGCGAGTACGACCTGCTTCGGTTGCTTCTTGAACAGAGTGCGGACAGGAGTAGTGCTCTCGGTGCGGCGTTCCTTGAGTTCGGCGAACACAGGTGACTCGCTGACCTTGCTTCGGATGTAGAAACCGACGCCGATCAAGACGATGCTGAGCAGGAACGGCACTCGCCATCCCCAGGTGGTGAACTGTTCTTCCGTGAGGGTGAACGTGCACAGTGCCAAAACGCCGGTGGCGAGCAACATCCCGAGCGGTACACCCATCTGGACGAACGCTCCGAAGAACCCTCGACGTTTGGTCGGTGCGTGTTCGACGGCAAGCAGAGCAGCACCACCCCATTCGCCGCCCGTCGAAAATCCCTGGACGACACGAAGCAGGATCAACAGGATCGGCGCCCAGATGCCGATCGAGGCATACGTCGGCATCACGCCGATCAGAACCGTCGCGGCACCCATCATCGCCAACGTCGCGACCAGGACACGTTTGCGGCCGAGCCTGTCGCCGAGATAGCCGGCAACGATGGCGCCGAGAGGACGGAAGACGAAGCTGATGCCGACCGTGACGTACGAGACGATCTGGCCCGCCGAGCCCATCGGCTTGAAGAAGAGGTCCGCGAAGATCAATGCTGCAGCTTGGGCGTAGATGAAGAAGTCGTACCACTCGACGGTGGTGCCGACCATCGACGCCATCGCGGCGCGGTCGTACTCCTTGGCGGCGGGCTTGGTGCCAGTTCTGGTTGTGGTCATCGAGCTACTTTCTGCCAGTCACGTGGTTCACCGATGCGGTGAACTGCGAAGTCGGAACAGGGGAGAAACGCTGTTCGATCTGTGACGTTGCCGGTGTGCTCGGTTCATGCTTTTGGCTGACTCGGAGCTTTCCTGCGCGATCGCATTGTCGAAATTGGCAACCGAATGATCGGTAGGTAAAGGATTATGCAGATGTGTGAGCGTCAACACAAGAGGTGCTGGAAAGGTCTGATTCTCAGATGCGGAGCCAGCGAGAGAGCGGGTGGTCAGTTCTGGGGCGAGGCGGCGATGCGCAAGTCGATTTCCCGGGCGCTGAGGAGGTGGTCGAGGACGAGGACCGCGCAGCCGAGAATGCCGGATTGTGCACCGTGGCTGACCGAGGCGATCTGCAGCTTTCGGGTGGCAAGTGCTGTTGCGTTGCCGTACACGGACTCTCGAAGCCCGGCCAGGAAGAGTTCGTCCGCCTCGGCCATGTCGCCGCCGATGATCAGGACCTCGGGATTGAGGAGGTTGACCGCGCCGGAAATCACGTCGCCGATCAGTCGCCCGCTGCTTCTGATGAGCCGGCGTGCTTCGCTGTCGCCGTCCAGGGCGAGGCGGACGACGTCCCGAACGTGCCCGACACTTCGGCCCTGGTCGCAGAGTGCGTGCACGAGAGCCCAACCGCTGGCAACGGTCTCGACGCAGCCCACGTCGCCGCAGCGGCATTTCATGCCCCGTGCCGCAGCGGTTTTCGTATGTCCGATCTCGCCGGACGCTCCGAGTGAACCGCGTTGGAGGATTCCGCCCATGACGATTCCTGCGCCGAGGCCGGTTGACGCCTTGATCATCAGGAGGTTGGGCGCGCTCTCGCGTCGTTCGCTCAATTCGGCCAGAGCCATCACGTTGGCATCGTTGTCGGCAAACAGCGGCGCCGTGGTCACCGATGCCAGATAGGGGGCAAGAGCAACTCCGTCCCATCCCGCCATCATCGGAGAGTCGAGGCTTGCTCCCGCGGCGACGTCGACGGTGCCGGGAATGCTCAGCCCGATTCCGATGACTTCGGAGGACGAACGCTGGACCTGAGCCAGTAGTGACGAAAGATGCTCGGCGATTTCGGGCATCAGTTCGTCCGGGCCTACTCCGACCGACTTGTCGATGTCTTCCGCGGCGAGAATCGTGCCCGCCAGGTCGGTGACGGCAAGTTGTGCCCGCGATCGACCGATTGCGACGACCAGAACCACGCCGGACGAGTTCGCGAACGTCAGTGTGGACGGCGGCCGACCGCCCGTCGACGGGCCCTCGTCGTCATCGGCGATCAATCCGAGCGATTGAAGTGCGGCAACCCTGGCCGAAACCGCCGTCCTGGACAGGCCGGTGAGCTTCCCGATCTCGCTGCGCGTGGTCGCGGAACCGCTGCGTATCAGCGTGAATACCTCTCCTGCGGTAGCCGGAGTCGTGGACGGTCGGGTCATTGTCCTATTCAAGCATTCCTCGTCGGTAACTTCAGCGTGCGAAAGTTGCGTACTTTGTCCACAAAAAGACCTAAGTAGGTCTTGTGAAAAAGCAGAAGTAGGCATAGTCTGTGTCTTGACTCACTGCCACGGGCGTCCGAGGAGACGAGTCGCAGTTTCTGTGAAGCAGGGCGCACAAACAGGGGAGAACCTGATGAGCCGCACCGATACACAAGAGATCGTCGAATTCGCACGTAAGTGGCAGCAGTTCGACGGTGGACCTGACGAAGAGATCTTTGTGACCTTCGGCCTCGCCCCGGACGAGTATTTCCGCAGGCTGCAGGCGATTCTCGACGACGGCGCCGCAGCGCTGACTCCGCCGGTCGCCGGCGAACTCGCTTCGGTCTGCGCACATCGACTCCGCCGATCGACGAAACGGTCAGGCGTCGACGAGTCCGCCGCAGCGTAACTCCCGAGTCACCCGAATGCGTTTCACCCGAGTAAGGAATTGAGGTCGCCATCATGCACAAGCACCTTCCGATGCCGTACCCGACCGCCGAAGTGTGGGACTGGCAGCTGCAGGGAGCGTGCCGTGGGCACGATTCCGCGGTGTACTTCCACCCGGACGGCGAGCGTGGACATGCTCGCGAAAACCGTGAACGCAACGCCAAGAAGGTCTGCGCGACGTGCCCTGTACTCCAGCAGTGTCGCGAACACGCACTGTCCGTCCACGAGCCTTACGGCATCTGGGGTGGAATGACGGAGACCGAGCGCGCAGAATATGTGCGATCGCTGCGTAAGCGCAGCAACCGGATGCCCGCGGTCGCCAACGCGAGCTGACGGTCCTTCGGAAAGGACGCCAGTGTGACCCTCGTTGCCGGTATCGATTCGTCTACCCAGTCGTGCAAAGTCATTGTCCGTGATGCGGATTCGGGCGAGCTGGTACGAGAAGGACGGGCGGCCCATCCCGTCGGTACCGAGATAGATCCGGCATGCTGGCTCGAGGCGATGGACAGTGCAATCGCCGCGGCGGGTGGGCTCGGCGACGTCGCAGCCGTATCGGTCGGAGCTCAACAGCACGGAATGGTGTGTCTGGACGACGGCGGCGAGGTGGTCAGGCCGGCGTTGCTGTGGAACGACACTCGTTCGGCGAAGGCCGCGGCCGATCTGGTTGAAGAACTCGGCGGACCCAAGGCGTGGGCCGACGCAGTTGGCGTAGTTCCAGTCGCCGCAGTCACGGCAAGCAAGCTTCGATGGCTGGCAGATCATGAGCCCGGCAACGCTGATCGCACTGCCGCGGTGTGTCTTCCGCACGACTGGCTGTCCTGGAAGCTCAGCGGGTCCGGTTCGATCGAGGAGCTTGCCACCGATGCGGGCGACGCAAGCGGAACCGGCTATTACGCTGCCTCGACGCGCGAATACCGTACCGACCTGCTGGCGTTGGCATTTCGCGGCCGAACCCCGCATGTTCCCCGAGTCGCATCTCCGAACGACAAGATCGGAAGTACACGTTCCGGAGGGATTGTCGGACCTGGCACCGGTGACAATGCCTCAGCCGCACTGGGTTTGGGGGCAGTTCCCGGTGACGTGATCATCTCGATCGGAACATCCGGCGTCGTGTCGGCTGTATCGACCACTCCCACGCACGATCCCAGTGGAAACGTGGCGGGATTCGCGGACGCGACCGGATTGCACCTGCCGCTGGTGTGCACTCTCAACGGGGCACGCATCCTTGACGCGACGGCGTCCATTCTCGGCGTCGATCACGCCGAACTGTCCCGGTTGGCGTTGACCGCGCCCCTCGGAAACGACGGACTGGTCATGATTCCGTACTTCGAGGGTGAGCGGACGCCCAACCGCCCCGACGCCACGGGAGCAATGCACGGTCTCCGCTTGCAGAACTCGACGCCGGCGCACTTTGCGCGTGCTGCAGTCGAAGGGCTCCTGTGCGGCTTGGCCGACGGCGTCGACGATCTGGTTCGCCAGGGCGTCGAGGTGAAGCGAGTTCTCCTCGTAGGAGGCGGAGCGAAGTCTCGTGCTCTCTGTGAGATCGCGCCGGCAATTCTCGGAGTCCCGGTCGTGATCCCTGCTCCGGGTGAGTACGTCGCAGAAGGGGCATGCAGGCAAGCAGCATGGGTACTGTCCGGGGACACGCAGCCACCGGTGTGGCCGAAACCGGACGAGCGGCGATTCGACGCCGAACCAGCTCCCCATGTGCGTGAGCGCTACGCGTCGCTGCGTGAACTCACCGAAGGCGTCTGAGCGCTCCTTACAGCAGGCCGAACTTTCGAACTGCGTCGAGTAGCGCGTGCGGGCGTTCGGTCGTCGGCAGGGGATCGACGAGGGCGAACTGGCAACCGACGTCTCGGGCAGCGCCGTCGGCGACGTCGCTGTCGCCGATCATCAGGGTCTGTGCTGCATCCACATCCAGCTGCGCCAGGGCGTATTCGAAGATCGCGGGTTCCGGTTTGACTGCGCCCACCTCGAATGACAGTACGAACTCGTCGACCCAGACGTCCCAGCCGCGGTCGACGAACGCCGGACGGATGTCGAAGGCGATGTTGCTCAGGACTGCGGTGCGTATGCCCTTCTCCGACAACGACTTCAGGACCTCTCCGGTATCCGGGTACGGCGACCACTGGTCCGGATCGACCAGAAGCGCGTAGAAAGCCTCGGCGCGAACCGGATCGGGCACTCCGGACTTGCTCAACACGTCGAGGTAAGCCTGACGATGCAACTTCGGATCCCGGTCGCGGTTCTCCCACGCGTAGATCCCGGCTTCGTCCATTTCGACGGTTCGGCCCACCGGCGCGGTCATCCGACGCATGAGCTCGGCTTGAGCGTGCACGTCGAGGGGATCGCCCTGGTGATCGACGAGGTGCTCGGTCCAGTCGTCGCTCTCCTCCAGACGGAAGAGGGTTCCGGAGAAATCGAACAGCGTCGCGGCGATATGTCCGTCTTGATGGGCCGTGCTGTCAGTGTTCACCTCGACAGGTTATCGGCGTCGGCTTTCCGATGCTTGATGTGAGCCAGTGCACGCGTACTTTGAGAGGGCACATTTTCCGAGGTTCCCCCGATGGGCACGATTTCGATGCTCCGGATGAACCGAACGACGAGGGGGATCCTCCGTGTCCGACCACGCGAATACACCAGACCTGACGAAGCCGTCCGGCGAAGACCCCCACCTCTCACGTCAGCTGTCCAACCGACATATCCAGCTGATTGCCATCGGTGGGGCCATCGGCACCGGACTGTTCATGGGATCGGGTAAGACGATCTCGCTCGCCGGGCCTTCCGTGATCTTCGTGTACATGATCATCGGCTTCATGCTCTTCTTCGTCATGCGGGCGATGGGGGAGTTGCTGCTCTCGAACATGGCATATAAGTCGTTCTCCGACTTCGCCGCGGATCTGCTGGGCCCCTGGGCAGGGTTCTTCACCGGATGGACCTACTGGTTCTGCTGGATCGTCACCGGCATCGCGGACGTCATCGCGATTTCCGGGTACTTCAAATACTGGTGGCCAGGTCTGGCAGCGTGGATTCCCGCATTGTTGACGATCGCGGCGCTGTTGCTGCTCAACCTCCCGACCGTTCGCGCCTTCGGTGAAACCGAGTTCTGGTTCGCGCTGATCAAGATCATCGCCATCGTCAGCTTGATCATCGTCGGCATCGTCATGGTCGTCTCCGGGTTCACGGCGCCGAACGGTGCCACCTCGGGTATCGACAACCTCTGGAACGACGGCGGCATGTTCCCGACCGGATTCATGGGCTTCGTGGCCGGCTTCCAGATCGCCGTGTTCGCCTTCGTGGGAATCGAGCTCGTCGGCACCACCGCGGCCGAGGCGAAGGAACCGGAGAAGAACCTGCCGAAGGCCATCAACTCCATCCCCATTCGCGTGCTGCTGTTCTACGTCGTTGCACTGACCGTGATCATCGCGGTGACTCCGTGGCGCGAAATCAGCGCAGACAAGAGCCCGTTCGTCGCCATGTTCACCCTGGCCGGTCTCGGCATTGCTGCTTCGGTCATCAACTTCGTCGTGCTGACCTCCGCCGCATCTTCCGCCAACTCGGGCATCTACTCCACCTCGCGCATGGTGTTCGGCCTTGCGCAGGAGGGCGACGCACCGAGGGCGCTCGGCAAGCTGAACTCACGCAAGGTCCCAGCGAACGCCCTGATGTTCTCGTGCATCTTCCTGCTGGCGTCGTTGATCCTGCTGTTCTCGGGTGATTCCGTGATCGAGGCTTTCACCGTCGTCACGACCATCTCGGCGCTGCTCTTCATGTTCGTGTGGACGATCATCCTGGCGAGCTACATGGTGTACCGGAAGCGTCGCCCGCACCTGCACGAGGCGTCGAAGTTCAAGATGCCCGGCGGCATCGTGATGTGCTGGGTCGTGCTCGCGTTCTTCGTCTTCATTCTCTGGGCGCTGACAACCAAGGACGACACCTTGCAGGCACTTGTCGTCACACCGATCTGGTTCGTGGTTCTGGGTATCGCCTGGGCGATCATTCGGCGCCGACCCGCTCACCGGGCACGATACGACGCATTCAAGTCAGAACTGGACGCCAGCCGACAGAACGGCGACAAATAGTTTTGGTCAAGATCGGGTAACGGTGGCGGCCGCCTTGATCAAACTGTTACATTCTTCGGCAGACAGAGGAGCGGGCTTCATCAGAAGGACGCTGCACGCCGACGACTGACGGAGTACACACTGTGGGAAACCACCACCGCACGGGCAATGACGATGTTGTCTTCGAGATCGATCCCGAGGCAGCAAGCGGCCGCCACCGCACCCCGTCGGCTGGCCCTGGTGCCGGTGTCAAGGCTGGTGTCGTAGCTGCGGCTACGGGTGCGCTTCTCGTCGGTGCAGGCCAGATGGGTGCAGGAACCGCTGCTGCGGCGCCGGCAACGCAGACCATCGCCGGCTTCGAGATCCCGCAGGGCCTGCTTCCCGAGGGCGTTGTCGTTCCGGCTGAGCTTGCGGCGCTTCCCGCTCTCGACATTCCCGAGCTTCCCGATTTTGCTGCCGACCTCAACACGCAGGCACAGCAGTTCCTCGCGGGGATCAACCCCGGCACGACCGCTCGCACCGTGCAGCCGGTGTCCGGAACGCTGACCTCCACGTTCGGGTCTCGTTGGGGAGCACACCACGGCGGTCTCGATATCGCGGCCCCGATCGGCACCCCGATCCTCGCTGCAGCCGACGGCCAGGTCATCGACGCCGGCCCGGCGTCGGGTTTCGGCCTCTGGGTTCGCGTCCAGCACGACGACGGTACGGTCACCACGTACGGCCACGTCAACGACTACCAGGTCAACGTCGGCCAGCGCGTCAACGCCGGCCAGCAGATCGCCACCGTCGGTAACCGTGGCGAGTCCACCGGCCCGCACCTGCACTTCGAGGTCGCCGAGAACGGCGCAAAGGTCGATCCGGCAGCATGGCTGCAGGCTCGTGGCGTCGCTGTCACCTGGGTGGACAACTCTTAAGAAAACGTCTTGTAGAACTGCGGTGGCGCCGGGAAATTCTTCCTGGAGCCACCGCAGTTCTCGTTTGTCGGTGACACCGGCCGGATAGCCTTCAGTGACGTTGATCGTCGAAGGGGGAACGTGCGATGGGTGCAGAGGTCACGGCGAGAGAATTCACCAGAGCAGACCGCAGGCTCTTTCGTCAGAAGGTGCGCGCGTGCGTCGACGCCATGAAGCAGATGCTTGACGGCGGCGACTTCCGGGACGCCGTCGACAAGCCTGCCCCACTGCTGGGCATGGAGATCGAGTTCAACCTGGTGAACGGGGACATGGCTCCGGCGATGTCGAATCGTGAAGTACTCGAATCCATTGACGACGCTGCGGTTTTCCAAACCGAGCTCGGACAGTTCAACGTCGAGATGAACGTCGAGCCCGGTCCACTCACCGGCGACGCGACTTTCGAATTGGAGAAGAAACTGCGGGCGTCCCTCGATGTCGCAGACGCGCGAATCCACGCTCACGACGCCGAGATGGTGATGATCGGGATGTTGCCGACACTGCAGCTCGAGCATCTCGATCGAGAGTGGATCACCGCCAACCCGCGTTACGAATTGCTCAACGAGCAGATCTTTGCCGCGCGAGGAGAAGACATCGAACTCGACGTCGAAGGCGTCGCGCTGCCTGGTGGCGACGTGGAAATTCTTCGGGCCGACACCAATTCGGTGGTGCCGGAGGCGGCATGTACGTCCATGCAGTTGCACCTGCGCGTCGCGCCGGAAGAATTTGCCGCGCACTGGAACGCCGCGCAGTGTCTGGCCGGCGTGCAGGTGGCGTTGGCGGCCAATTCTCCTTTCCTGGCAGGTAAGGCACTCTGGCACGAATCGCGCATCCCGATCTTCGAACAGGCCACGGACACCAGAACTTTCGAGCTCAAGAACCAAGGTGTGCGCCCGCGAGTGTGGTTCGGTGAGCGATGGATCCACTCGGTACTCGACTTGTTCGAAGAGAACTCACGGTACTTTCCGGCCCTGCTCCCCGGTGTGTCGGACACCGATCCGCTGGAGGTGCTCGCTGCGGGTGGGGTTCCGGAGTTGAGCGAGCTCCAGATGCACAACGGCACGGTCTATCGCTGGAATCGGCCGGTGTACGACTGCTCGGATGGCAAGCCGCACTTGCGTATCGAGAATCGGGTGCTGCCGGCGGGACCGACCGTCGTCGACATCATGGCCAATGCGGCCTTCTACTACGGAACCGTTCGCGCACTGGTGAACGCGGATCGGCCGCTGTGGTCTCACATGTCTTTCCACGCGGCGGAAGAGAACCTGCACATCGGTGCCAAGTACGGACTCGACGCCACCCTGTACTGGCCGGAGATCGGGTGGGTCGGCGCCGACGAGTTGGTCCTGCGAAGGCTGTTGCCGTTGGCGGACGAGGGTTTGGCGGACTTCGGATTGTCGTCCGCTGCCCGCGATCGCTACCTCGGTGTCATCGAGGGGCGGTGCATGAATCGGCAGACGGGTGCCGCCTGGCAACGAGAGCACGTGGCGCGGGAGGAGGCCTCGGGCGCGGACCGCTCGACGGCGCTCACCGGAATGCTCCGGGGTTACGTGGAGAACATGCGCACGGGAGATCCTGTTCACACCTGGTCCTGAGTGCTCTGCTAATTCTCCTATCCGTCAACAGTTTCGGGGACTTAAGTCCCGGAAATGAGGAGGGGGCGACCCCAAAAAAGCCGGACAAGTGGGATGGTTAGAGTGAAAGTGGCTCGGTTACTTCTTCAGGAAGGTGGGCACATGAGTTCACGCGAACATAACAGTGTTGTTGTCGGAGTCGAGGGGTCGGACACGGCGTCCACTGCGCTCCGCGAGGCCGCGAAAATCGCCGCCCAGCGCGAATTGCGACTCGACATCATCCACGCTCTCGACTTCGCGCCGTACGGTTTCGGTGGACCGTACGTCGACGCGGGTGGGGTGTACGAATGGGTCGAGGAGGCAGGAAAAGCGATCTTGGCGGAGGCGGAACAGTTCGCCCGTGAGATCGATCCGAAACTCGAAGTTCACACCGAAATCGCCATCGGCAGCGCAACTCAGTGGCTGATCGAGAGTTCTGCACAAGCCAGGCGGGTAGTTGTCGGAGCGTCTGCTTCGGGCAAAGCCGCGACGGCCGTCCTCGGCAACACCGCGGTCGGGGTGGCCAGTCACGGCAAGTGTCCGGTCATCGTCGTACGGGACCGTGACGGTGCAGTGCCCTCGGAGGGGCCGGTCGTGGTCGGTGTCGACGGCAGCGCATTGAGCGCCCAGGCCGTGGGTGCGGCCTTCGAGGAAGCGTCGTTCCGCGGAGTCGAGTTGGTGGCTCTACACGTGTGGAGTGACCTCGGCAGCGCGGCATTAGAAGACCCGAGGGCAGCAGCACTGGCACCGCAGTCCCTCGAAGAGGAAGAACACGCCGTACTGAGTGAGAGCTTGGCAGGCTGGTCCGAGCAGTACCCGGACGTCAAGGTCCGGCGCGAGGTCTATCTCGACAACCCGCGCGGACGGCTGTTGGACTGGTCGGCAAAAGCGCAGCTCGTCGTGGTCGGCAGCCGTGGCCGTGGCGGATGCCGCGGCATGTTGCTCGGCTCGACCAGCAACACTCTGATCGCTTCCGCCAAGTGCCCCGTCATGGTGGTTCGCCCCGAAGAATCCTGACTTTCTCCAGGTTCTCCCGCTACCCCGTTCATTTCGGTCATCGAATTTGAACGGGGTAGTCACATGAATGCGGACTCAGGTTCCGTAGTGTTCGATGTGAGTAAGTGTTCGATGGGAGTACCACTGCTCGTGTGCGCGTCGCACACGGCAGCAATCGTCAGGATTGGGGTTACAACGTGCGTATCGGTATGGGTTTGAACTACAGCGGCGGGTTCGCCGAAACCGTCGAAGAGGTCGGTGACCTGGAGAAGGCGGGCCTGGACATCGCCTTCGTCCCGGAGGCGTATTCGTTCGACGCCGTCAGCCAGCTCGGCTACCTGGCGGCCAAGACGTCGACCATCGAACTCGCTTCGGGAATCTTCCAGATCTACACCCGTACCCCTTCGTTGACCGCGATGACGGCAGCGGGCCTGGACTTCGTCTCCAACGGTCGCTTCGTGATGGGCCTGGGTGCTTCTGGACCGCAGGTGATCGAGGGATTCCACGGTGTCAAGTACGACGCCCCGCTGGGACGCACCCGTGAGGTCGTCGAAATCTGTCGCAAGGTGTGGCGCCGCGAGAAGGTCGAATATCGGGGCAAGTACTACCAGGTTCCGCTCCCCGCCGAGAAGGGCACCGGGCTGGGCAAGCCGCTCAAGCTGATCAATCATCCTGTGCGTGAGCGCATCCCGATCCTGATCGCTTCGCTCGGACCCAAGAACGTCGAGCTGACGGCAGAGATCGCCGAAGGCTGGGAGCCCATCTTCTTCCATCCGGAGAAGGCGGCCAGCGTGTGGGGCGAGCCGATCGCCAAGGGCAAGGCCAAGCGTGATCCGAGCCTCGGCGAGCTCCAGGTGTACGCGTCGCCGGCCCTCGCCATCGGTGACGACGTCGACCACATGCTCGACTGGGTACGCCCGAGCCTCTCGCTGTACATCGGCGGTATGGGCGCCAAGGGAAAGAACTTCTACAACGATCTCGCGGTGCGCTACGGCTACGAAGAAGCTGCCGAGAAGATTCAGGACCTGTACCTCGCGGGCAAGAAGGACGAGGCCGCAGCAGCCGTCCCCGACGATCTTGTTCGCGCCGTGTCGTTGATCGGTCCCGAGAGCTACGTCAAGGAACGCGTCGCGGCCTTCGCCGAAGCCGGTGTCACGACGCTCAACGTCACGCCGTTGGCAGCCGACCGTAACGGCCGAGTGCAGCTGATCGAGAAGTTCCGCAAGATTTGTGACTGACCCTGCCGTGCGCCTTTATTAACCGCCGGCGGTTAATAAAGGCGCACAGCGGGTGATTCGGGATCTCCTGCGCACGAAACCCGAATTTAGGCGCTTGTTGACAGGACTTTTTTCACTTCTGACCGGTCGGGTTCTTCGCCTAACGTGGATCGAGTAGCCAGGGTTTGCGTGCGAATCCGGCACCGGTGGCCTCGTTGACGCCCGAAAGGGATGTTGGCGGGGCCGTTGCCGCAGTCCACTCGAACACCGAATGTCCGATTCGGGACTCGCGTCGGCTGATGAATCCTTTTTGCCGTCATTGGGCAATAGTGTGGGGGCGAAGAGATTCTGTGGTCGATTGTGGAGGGACGAACATGAGTGCAACCAAACCCGTCGTCGTAGCGGTAGACGGTTCGGAATCGGCGTCGTCGGCTGTCGTCTGGGCGGCGAGGACGGCAGTGGCGCTCGGTCGACCGCTCCACATCGCGACGGTGGTGCACATCCCTGCCTTCTACTACTCCGAGCCGTACCTCGCCGAGAGTTTCAAGGACGAACTGCGACGCACTGCCACCGCTCGTCTGGACAGTGCGCAGATCCTTGCGCGGCAAAGCATCGACGACGACCTCGAGATCGTCACCGAACTTCTCGACGGCAGTGTCTCCGATCGGCTGATCGAATTGTCCAAGAGCGCGTACATCATTGCGCTCGGACCCCGCGGACACGGCGAATTCACCGGATTGGTCGTCGGTTCCGCGACGGTCTCGGTCGTCTCGCACGGCGAATCTCCGGTGGCAGTTGTCCGAGGACGGACGCTCGACGGTCGACCGCCGACCGAAGGGCCCGTCGTGGTCGGTGTCGATGGATCCGAAAGCAGCATCGAGGCAATCGAGCACGCTTTCGAGCAGGCATCCGCGAGGGGCGCCACCTTGATTGCCGTCAACGTGTGGAGCGACGTGAGTGTGCAGCCCTCGCTGGGCGCCACCCCCGACGACCCGCTGTGGAGCAGCATCCAGACGGGTGAGGAAGTTGTCCTCGCCGAGCAATTGGCCGGATTCACCGAGCGTTACCCGGACGTCGTCGTCGAGAGAGTCGTCGCGCGTGACCGTCCGGTCCGAGTTCTGAGCGAGTACGCGGAGACGGCGCAGTTGATAGTCGTCGGCAGTCGCGGGCGCGGCGGATTCGCGGGAATGCTCCTCGGATCGACCAGTCGGGCGCTCCTGCACACTGCGGATTGCCCGGTTCTCATCGTCCGTCACGTCAACAAGTGAAGAGAATGTATTCCATGAGTTCTGAGTCCACCATCTCCGGTACCGTTCGACGTGAGATGTCTTTTGGAGGGGTTCGATGACAACGCGGATATTCCTGGTCGACGATCACGAGATCGTCAGACGCGGATTGTTCGATCTGCTCGGCGGGGTCGAGGACTTCGTGGTGGTGGGCGAGGCTGCGTCGGTGGGGGAAGCGCTGGCGGCGGTACCGCAGAGCAATGCCGACGTCGCTGTTCTGGACGTGCGGCTGCCTGACGGCAACGGCGTCGAGCTGTGCCGCGAACTCCGCTCGATGCTGCCCAACCTGCGCTGCCTGATGCTCACCTCGTACGCGGACGACGAGGCGCTACTCGACGCGATCATGGCGGGCGCTTCTGGATTCGTCCTCAAACAGATCCTTGGAACCGATCTGGTTGCTGCTGTCCGCACAGTCGGGCGCGGCGGTTCACTGCTCGACAGTCGGGCAACCGAGGCGCTGATGCAGCGGATCCGTAGCGACCGTACAGCTGATCCACTGGCCGAACTTTCCGATCAGGAGCGAGCAGTCTTCGACCTCATCGGAGAGGGACTCACCAACCGGGAGATCGGCGCGCGATTGTTCCTCGCGGAGAAGACGGTCAAGAACTACGTGACGCGTCTGCTCTCGAAGCTGGGCATGCAGCGTCGTACTCAGGCTGCGGTGCTGGCCACCGAAATCCGCAGCGGCAGTCGATAGGTTATCGACTGGACTTCGGTCGATTCGAGTTGGTGCGGCCGAGCGGTACTCGCCAGAGCAGACGTGCACCGCTCGGATCGTGGTTGACGATCGTGCACGTACCGCCGCAATGTTCGGCACGGCGCTCGAGATTGTGAAGTCCACTCTTGTGGAAGTCGGAGGGGAGTCCGACGCCGTCGTCCTCGATCGTGATGGCGAATTCGACATCCGCGGTCACTGCGATGGTGATGTGGTGTGCGTGTGCGTGCCGAAGGACGTTGCTCAGTCCCTCTCGCAGTACAGCCTCGGCGTGCTGGTGGATCCCGGGGTTCACCAGAGTGTCGATGGCGCCGGAGAATTGGACGCTGGGGGTCACGGAGGACTGGGCGGTGGCATCGCCGATGACATCGAGGAGGCGTCGTCGCAGGCTCGACGTCCCGGCAGCAGTGGGAGGCTGCAGATCGAAGATCGTTGTCCGGATCTCGCGGACGGTCTTGTCGAGCTGTTCGAGAGATCGTTTGACAATCGCGCGCGCCGACTCGGGGAGGGTCTCGTCCGGAAGCGTGCTCTGCAAGCTCATTCCGCTCGCGAACAGTCTCTGGATGACGTTGTCGTGCAGGTCTCGTGCGATGCGATCGCGGTCGGCGAGGACCGACAGCAGGCGTTGCGCCTTCTGCTTCTCATCGAACTCGATTGCAACGGAGCCGAGTTCGGCCATCGACTCGATCCGGGTCAGTTCGTCGTGATCCCAGTGTGTGTTGGTGGAATTCGACGCCACGATGACCGCGCCGACTACGCCCGAGGCGACGCACATCGGTGCCACGACCGCACTCCCGGCCGACGGCACGAGTTCCGTGAGCGCGCCTAAAGTGGTGAGTACCTGTAGCTTTCGGGTGCTTCGGACAACGTCGAACGGATAGGTCGTTGCTGGAATTCTGACCCCGCGTGACGTGGTACGGGCGCTGGCCGCGGCGTGGACCTGGGCGTAACCGTTCTCGCAGATCACCACGATCACGTCGTCGACGCCGGTCAGATCCCGAACGCGGCTCGCGAGAAGTTGTAGGCCGTCCTCGAGTGAGTCACCGGCCAGCAACCGCGAGCGGATGGCAGATGTTGCGGTGAGCCATCTTTCACGAGTTCGAGACTGCTCGAACAGTCGTGCGTTTTCCACAGCTATGCCGGCTGCAATGGCGAGGGCTTCGAGAATGACCTCGTCCTCTTGCGTGAACTCGGCTTTTCCTCGTTTCTCGGTCAGGTAGATGCTTCCGAACACCTTTCCTCGCATCATGATCGGCGCTCCGAGAAAACTCTCCATCGGTGGATGATTCGCGGGGAAACCGACGGACTCGGGATGATCGCCGAGATGCGCCACACGCAACGTCTGCGGATGATTCATCAGAACACCCAGAACGCCATGACCTTCGGGGAAATGTCCCATGGTCGCGCGTTGGGACCCGGAGATTCCCTCGTAGACGAATTCCGAGAGCCCACCCCCCGGCGCCGCGACTCCCAGGGCGCCGTAGCGGCAATCCAGAACCGTTGTCGCAGAGGTGATGATCCGTTGGAGCGTCAGGTCGAGGTCCAGGCCGGAGCCGACGACCAGGACCGCCTCGAGCAGACGGTGGAGTGTCGGGATGTCGGCGTTGGAATCGCCCAGGCGGTCGAGCAACTCGCCGAACGTGCGTGCCGGACTGTGACCCGATGCTTCGACCATGGTCGAAGCATATCGCCTCACCGCACGTCAGCCACCCTGACGGCGGCCTTCCCACCACGAAGTCCAGTGATGCTTGATCTCGTCGAACTCGTCATCGCTCAGGTCGTAGGTGGTCAGCAGGATCGACATGCCTCCGTCGGGCCGCTGCGGAGTCACCGACTGGGTCGCCACGGAGAGTAGACCAGGGCCGAGATCTTCGACTGTCAACCCGAATTGGTGATCGGTGACGTAGTCGACGACGCCTTCGAAATAGTCGCCGGGAGCGATTGTCGCCGCGTACCGACTTCCCGCTGCCAATTCGATTTCGATGAGCCCGAGGACGGTTGCCACGTTCTCGCCGGGGAGCAGTAGGCCGTCGAGATAGATGGTTCTTCGCTCAGCGAGTCCGTGGTGCTCCACTGCGAATCTGAGCAACTGGAGGAACGTCGTCCATCCCTCGGTGATGTCGTCGTACCAGTCGTCGTCGGCGGACTTGGCCGGACGATCGATGCGGACGACCGTCTTGCCGTCCTGTTCGAGAAGTGAGAAACGGTCGCCGTTTCCGAGTTTCAGCGTCAACGCTTCGGGGTCGGCATCAGCGGTGGAGTAGATCTGGGTGATTTCGTCGTCGAGTCCGTCGTACTCCCAGCCGAACCAACGACGAATCAGCGACGGGTCGCGCAGCGCGGGCCAAAGTACGGACGGGGCTGCGACGATGGACACTTCGATCACGGTTTCGCTCACGCGGAAGACGCTACCGACTTCAGCCCTTCATCGCGACGGTCAGTAGAAATGCAACGTCTTCGAGCGCTTCGACACTGTGCCGGTCGGCTGGAACGGTGAGGAAATCGCCGGTGGATCCTTTCCACTGGTCGCTCCCACACACAAGATTCAGCTTCCCGCTCAGGACCAACAGGGTGGCTTCGCCCGGGCTGTCGTGTTCGGCGAGGCTCTTGCCGGCGCTCAGCGCGATAACCGTCTGTCGCAGGCTGCGCTGGTGGCCGCCGTAGACGGTTTGTGAACTGCGACCGCTGGTCGCCGAGCCCGCCAGTTTCAGCTGTTGACGAGCGAGAGCGGTCAGTGATTTCTTGTCCATCGAAGACCTCTCGAAAGCGGTGAATGTCGTTCTAGGAGTATGACCGACTCACTCGCGAGGTGCCTCGTTATCGGCGGAAGTCGGTCAGCGAGTGTATTCCAGCCAGCGGAAGCGCAGCCCACTCTTCTCCGAGGTCTGCCACGGCTCGTCGGACTTCAGGTTCCATTCGGGGCCGATCTCGGGAGCGAAGGCATCACCGGCGATGTCGAGGTCGATCTCGGTCACCAGGAGATGCGTCGCGAATGGCAGTGCAGCCGAATAAATTTGCCCGCCACCGACGACGAAGACGTCGCCGTCCGGCAACGCCAGGGCGTCGTGAAGACTGTGGACCACCTCGGCGCCTTCGGCGTTCCATTGCAGATCGCGCGTGACAACGATATTCCGACGCCCGCTGAACGGCCGGAACTTCAGTGGAATGGAGTCCCAGGTGCGCCGCCCCATGATCACCGGATGTCCCATGGTGACGCGTTTGAAGTAAGCCATGTCCTCGGAGACGCGCCACGGGATCGTGTTGTCGGCGCCGATGACGGCGTCATGGGCCTGCGCCCAGACAAGGTTGACTGTGCGATCGGGCATCGTCAGACCGCTACCGGCGCTTTGATCGCGGGGTGGTGCTGATAGTCGACGATCTCCACGTCCTCGAAGGTGTAGTCGAAGATGGAGTCGCGCTTGTTCAATTTCAGGGTCGGCAACGGGAGGGGCTCGCGACCGAGCTGCTCGGTGACCTGGTCGACGTGATTGTCGTAGATGTGGCAGTCACCGCCGGTCCAGACGAACTCGCCGACGTCGAGTCCGGCCTGCTGGGCCATCATGTGGGTGAGCAGTGCGTAGCTGGCGATGTTGAACGGAACGCCGAGGAACATGTCGGCGCTGCGCTGGTACAGCTGGCACGAGAGTTTGCCGTCGGCGACGTAGAACTGGAAGAAAGCGTGGCACGGCGCCAGCGCCATCTGCGGAATGTCGGCGACGTTCCACGCCGAGACGATGATCCGCCGCGAATCGGGATTCGAGCGCAGGGTCTCGACGGTCTGCGTGATCTGGTCGATGTGCTCTCCGGACGGAGTGGGCCAGCTGCGCCACTGGACGCCGTAGACGGGACCGAGTTCGCCGTTCTCGTCGGCCCACTCGTCCCAGATGGAGACGCCGTTCTCGTGCAGCCACGCCACGTTGGAGTCGCCGCGCAGGAACCACAGGAGCTCGTTGACGATCGACTTGAGGTGGACCTTCTCGGTGGTGACGAGCGGAAAGCCGTCGGCAAGATCGAAGCGCATCTGGTGACCGAAGATGCTGCGGGTGCCGGTTCCGGTTCGATCGGATTTGGCGGTACCCGTCTCCATGACGAGCCGGAGGAGGTCTTCGTAAGCAGTGGAGACAGTCACGGGATTCAGTCTAGGGCCTAGCCTGCTGTGCGCCTTTATTAACCTCCGGCGGTTAATAAAGGCGCACAGCAATATAGCCTCGGCACATGCGCGAACTCTTGGTGATCGGTATCGGTGCTGGTGATCCCGACCAGGTGACTGTCCAGGCGATCAAGGCCATGAACAGGGCCGATACCTTCTTCATCATCGGAAAGGGTGACGAGAAGCAGGCTCTGGTCGACCTGCGAACCGGAATCCTCGACGAACACGTTCACCTCGACTACAAGGTGGTCGAGATCACGGACCCACCGCGGGATCGAACCCCGACCGATTACGAAGGTGTCGTCGAGGACTGGCACGAGCGCAGGGCAGCGAAATTCGAAGCGGAATTCGCGGCCGAACCTGGAGTCGGCGCCATTCTCGTCTGGGGTGACCCGTCCCTCTACGACAGCACTCTGCGGATCGTCGAGCGCGTGCTCGCTCGCGGGAAAGTGTCGTTCGATTACTCCGTCATCCCGGGAATCACGAGTGTGCAGTCGTTGGCTGCACAACACCGAATCGTCCTGAACCGAATCGGCGAACCGATCCACATCACGACCGGCCGCAAACTGGCCGAGGGCTTGCCCGACGGAGTGGACAACGCCATCGTCATGCTCGACGCGCATTGCACGTTTACTCAGGTGAGCGAAGACGAAGCCGAAATCTGGTGGGGCGCGTACCTCGGAACCTCGGACGAGGAGCTGATTTCCGGCAACCTGCGTGAGGTCGAAGATCGGATCGTCGCGCGCCGGGCGGAGTTGCGTGAGAAGCACGGCTGGATCATGGATACGTACCTCCTTCGGCGCTGACAACCGGCCGCGGATTGCACATTCGATCCTGCGCTCTTGAGCCCCGACGACGGTCTGCGCACCTATGATCTGCGCATGACATCGTTCGGGCCGGACCGACTGCAGTCGATTCTGCCCGCGCCTCGTGGCCGTGAAAAGTCAGCTGTGAAGTCGGCCTTCGGCCTTCTCGTCCAGTGGTATCGGCGTCCTGATCAATTCGACAGTTTCAATCGATACCTCGCCACGAAGGGCCTCGAGCTAGCTGTTCGGTTGCTGGTAATCGGCTCCCTGACGACGGTCATCATCGCGATGACCATGTTGCGCTTCAGCGACGCAGGCGTTCACAGCCATGTCACCAGCGTCGTCAACGCCGTGATCATCGCCGCCACGGGCGCGGTGATCGTGCTCTTCTGCCTTCTGCTCGAAATCACACGACGGTGGTCGTATTTTTTCGTCGCCTACTGCGAGGTCGGCGTATTCGTCGGCGTGTTCCTCAACAGCGATCCGTTCATCGGCTTGATCCAGTGTGTGCTCTTCGTGTTGATCGGCGGTTACATCGCCTACTTCCACAACGCCCGACTCCAGGCGTTCCACATGGTGTTCTCCATCGTGGTGCTGGCATTGATCGGCCGAAAGGTCGCGATCTACGCGGATCCTGCGCTGGCCACGGCGCTCTGTCTGATCATCGCAACCGGGATCGTGGTCATTCCGTTCGCCTGCCAGTTCGTCCTCTCTCTTCTCGGATCCGACGCCGACAGTTCGGATGTCGATCCGTTGACCGGCCTGCTGAATCGTCGTGGGCTGCAGCGAGCTGTTGTCGAAATGGGAGCGACTGGACGTGCGTCGAGCAAATCTTCGTATGTCGTCGCAATCGTCGATGTCGATTCGTTCAAGACCGTCAACGACTCGCACGGGCACGAAGAAGGCGATCTCGTCCTCCGCCAGATTGCTGATCGACTGCGATGGTGCGGCAGCGAGAACGCGCTCTTCGCCAGGTTCGGTGGGGACGAGTTCGTCTTGGTGGACACGATCGACGTCGGGGCAGCGCCTGCTTTCGAGGACAGTCTGCGAAGACACTTGCGAATCGACGACCGTGATCCGGCGGTGACAACCAGCGTCGGAGTTGCGATCACCTCCGCCGAATGGTCTTCGATTATTTCCGACGAGGAGTTGACGGACCTGTTTCGAGTAGCAGACGCCTCGATGTATCGCGCGAAGGCCGCCGGCGGCGATCAGGTTGTGATGTGGGACGGCAAACAGTGAGAATTGTCTGATTGCGGGGAGTTGACTGGATTACCCTGACCTTATGGAATCTGCCGAGAGTGTGGAGCGAACGGACGCCGTCGCGTCGCACCGACCGCTCTCGGCCTCTGCGTTCCGCCTGATCTCGTCTCAACTGGCTGATTGGTATCGGCGGCCGGACCAATTCGACACCTTCAATCGTTATCTCGCGGACAAAGGGCTGACCGTCGCTTCGCGGTTTCTTGTCGTCTGCTCGTTGGTGCTGGTCACCGTCATCATGTTCCTGACTCGCTTCAGTCCACAGGGGCCGACCAGTCCCCATGCACGCACCGCGAATACCGTCATCATCGTCGTCACTGTGATCATGGCCGTCGCCCTCTCGACGAGGCGTAATCTCTCCCGTTCCTGGTCGTACGCGTTCGTGCTCTATTCGGAGGTGGGAATAGCGGCCGCAATGCTGTTGTACTCCAACCCACTTGCGGCACTGGCACATGCCGTGATGTTCTCGGTGATCGGCGGTTACATCGCGTTCTTCCACAATGCTCGGATGCAGACCCTGCACATGGTGTGGGTATTCGTCGTTGTCATCGGAATCGTGACACGCATTTCCGTTGTCCGAAACTATTCTGATGTTCCGGTTCTGGTTGCGTTGGTAGTACTGGTCGGCGCGGCGATCTACGTGATTCCCTTTGCCTGTCAGTTCGTTTTCTCCATCCTCGGCACCGACGCGCTGAATTCGCAATTGGACCCGCTAACTGGACTGCTCAACAGGAGGGGACTGGCCGACGAAGTACGACTGTTGCTGGAGAAGTCGTACACGCACCCGGCGCTCTTGGTTGTCGCTGCGGTCGACATCAATCGATTCAAGGCCATCAACGACGAGTACGGACACACCGTCGGCGACGCTGTGATCGAGAAAGTCGGCGCGAGACTGGTCGAATGTGCCGGCCCGACAGCGTTGATCGCACGGATCGGCGGCGACGAGTTCGTCATCGTCGATTCGGTCGATCAACGCTCGATCGATCGCCTCGCGCACGAACTTCGACACTCGACGATTACGTCCTACGATCATCCCGCCGTAGCCATGAGCGTCGGAATCGCGAAGATCGCAGGGCCTTTCGAATCATCGGAAGGTGCGCTGGTCGCTTACCCGACTCTGCTGCGACGAGCGGATCGGGCGATGTACTCCGCGAAGGCACGCGGTGGGCACTCGGTGGTTCTGCATACCGAAACGGACTGAGCGCACTGTGTGTGTCCGTGGTCGGCGTTAGTCTGTTGCCATGCCTGAACTACCCGAGGTGGAAGCGCTGGCAGGGTTCCTTCGTCAGCACGCGGTAGGCGCGGTGGTGGGACGCGTCGACATCGCTGCACTGAGTGTGCTCAAGACCTTCGATCCGCCGATCACTGCTCTGCAGGGGCGCGATGTGACGGGCGCTGCCCGCTTCGGAAAGCATCTGGCCCTCGATTGCGACGGATTGTGGTTGGTCACGCATCTCTCCAGAGCAGGGTGGATGCGCTGGCTCGACAATCCGTCGGCAACACCGCCGAAGCCCGGCAAGGGGCCGTTGGCGCTGCGCATTCATTTCTTCACACCTGAAGGGTTGACGCCGGCATTCGATCTCACCGAGGCAGGTACCAAGAAGCGCCTCGCCGTCTGGGTGGTGAACGATCCGCAGGAGGTTCCGGGAATCGCCAGACTGGGGCCGGACGCGATGGCTGTGACCGAAGCGGAGTTCGCAGAGATTCTGGGCGGAACCTCGGCGCGGATCAAGAACTCGATAGTCGATCAGTCGTTGATCGCAGGCATCGGGAACGCCTACTCGGACGAGATTCTTCACACCGCGAAACTCTCGCCCTTCGCGACCTCGTCGCGGCTGACGCCGGAACAGATTTCGGTGCTGTATGCCGTGATGCGATCAACACTTGCCGACGCGATCGAGCGTTCGGAAGGCCAGGACGCGGCCAGGCTCAAAGGTGAGAAACGCTCGGGGATGCGAGTACATGCTCGCACCGGACTTCCCTGCCCGGTGTGCGGTGATGTCGTACGCGAAGTCTCGTTCGCGGAGCGTTCTTTTCAGTACTGCGCGACGTGTCAGACTGGCGGTAAGCCGTTGGCGGACAGGCGAATGTCGAAATTACTCAAGTAGTGAATTGCGCGGCGAGCAGTTCGACGAATTCGCGAGCGAGTGCCGACGAATGGGCTGGTTCGGTGATGGCGTGGACGATCCGATGCGGTGCGTCGGTGATGGGAATGCAGACCAGTTCGGGATGTGGAGCGCTCATGGACTGGGGGAGCAAGCCGACGCCCAGGCCGTTGGCGGTCAGTGAACAGATCAGGTCCACGGAGTTGGCTTCGAGCGTTTTTCCGCGAGGAACTTGTGATTCGGCGAACGCCTGATCGGTCTGGACGCGAGCCTCGCTGCCGGAGGCGAAGTCCACGAGAGTGTGATCTCGTAAGTCTTCGAGCCTGATCGACGAGGCCTGGGCGAAGGGATGGTCGGGAGCAACAAACGCCGCGGTGGGTTCACTCCACAACGGCGCGGCGGCAAAGCTCTTGGGTAGGCGACCTGCGGCCAATCCGACGATGCCGACGTCGATTGCGCCGGACCGGACTCCTTCGATAACTACTTCACTGCCGTAGGGCCGCACGGTGACGTTGATGGCGGGATGCCGACGCGTCAGATCTGCCAGGGCGCGGCCGACGTCGACGCGCCCGGCCGAGGTGATGGTGCCCACCGTCAGTCGCACTTGCTCGTTGCTCTGCGCCGAGACGTCGCTGACCAGCCTCGACATGGCACCGAGCACTTCACGAGAGCGGGCAACAAAAACCTCGCCGGCGGCGGTCAGTCCGACGTTTCGACTGTTCCGGTTGAACAGTTCCACTCCCAGTTCCTTCTCGAGGTCTCGGATCTGGGCACTCAGGGCGGACTGGGAAACGTGCAACCGCGCGGCCGCTCGGCTGAAATGTCTGTCTTCCGCAACGGCGAGGGCGTAGCGGATGTGACGTAGTTCCATTGGACCAATCTATCGTTTCTGGAGATAGATCATGCATATCTATCTATTGGACGCGCGTCGGTGTGGGCGGTCATGCTTGACGACATGATTTCAAGCGACGCGCGTCCGAGGCTCGGACTACCCATAGTGCTGCTGATGGCTGCCGCGACGGGCCTGTGCGCGGGCGGTAACTATTTCAATCAGCCACTCCTCGATTCCATCGCGGATCACCTGAATGTGTCGGCCTCCGCAGCGGCCGCGACGGTGACCATCGCACAGGTCGCGTATGCACTCGGATTGATACTTCTGGTTCCGGTAGGCGACATGGTGGACCGACGCAAGCTGACGGTAGGGCTCATGCTGTTGGCGGCGACCGGTCAAGCGGTCAGCGGATTTGCACCCAACTTTGCCACGCTGGCAGTGGGAATCGCAGTCGCTGGAGTCTTTTCGGTCGCTGCCCAGGTGCTGATTCCGTTCGCCGCCTCACTGGCCGAACCTGAGAGGTCCGGTCAGGTGGTCGGCACGATCATGAGCGGGCTGCTGATCGGAATCCTGTTGGCGCGCAGCGTTGCCGGCGTGCTCTCCGGACTGGGAGGTTGGTCGACGGTCTACAAGGTGGCGGCGGTGTTGATGGTGGTGATGGCCGTCGCATTGTGGCGATCTCTGCCTTCCGATTCCGCAGATCGACCGAAGGCCGGTTACGGCGCCACGCTTGCTTCGGTAGGGAAGTTGGCTGCGACCTTGCCACGCCTGAGAACCCGATCGGCCATGGGCGGGTTGGCTTTTGCTGCTGTCAGCACCGTCTTCACGACGATGGCCTTTCTTCTCTCCAGCGAGTTCGGCTACAGCGACACTCAAATCGGCTTGGTCGGACTACTCGGTGTGGCGGGAGCATTGATGGCGACGGTGGCGGGCAGACTGGCCGATCGGGGATTGGGTCAGGTGGCGACCGGCGGCGCTATTGCGATTCTCTTGGTGTCGTGGCTTCCCTTTGTCGCCGGTGCCACGCACGTGGTGTGGTTTCTCGTCGCCATCGTTCTTGCCGATCTCGCACTGCAGGGAGTGCACGTCAGCAACCAGAACGTCATCTATGCCCTTGTCCCCGAAGCGCGTTCGCGTGTGAACTCGGTGTACATGACCACCTACTTCGTCGGTGCTGCGGTGGGCTCGGCAGTGGGGTCGGTGGTGTGGAAGTCGTACGGATGGACTGGAGTCTGCATCGCCGGGTTGGTCTTCTCCGTCGCAACGGCGTTGGTGTGGATGCACGATCGCCGGTTGGAGACGGCCGAACTACTGGTCCCGGAATCCCCTGTCGCGGTGGGATAGGCACCCACTCCTTCTCGGCTCCCGCCTCTCAGATTTCGGCACCGTCCACCAGGATCTTGCCGACGCGTTCGGGATAGAACGACACGTGGTCGTCGATCCCGGACGCTTCGTCGGTACTGAACGGATAGAACCACGCCAGATCCTCGATCGGAGCGAGTTCGCTTGTGCCGGTGAACGACAGATACGATGCAGTGCCCTTGTAGGGGCAGGCCGTGGTGGTCGGCGACGGCGCAAAGTGCTCGCTGCGAACGTCGATTCTCGGAATGTAGTACTGCGTGGGCAGACCGGTTTCGAAGAGCAGTCTGGGTCGTGTCGTCTCGGCGACCAGGACGTCGCCGACGAAAACCTCGACGTGGCGGGACGAGGGGAGTGCGTCAATACGTACGTATGGATCGCGGGCGTGGACGAAGACCTGTTGATCCTCCTCGTACCAGGCGTCCATGCGATCCCAGTAGAACGCGACGTACTCACTCAGGTCCAAGGAACCGTCGAACTGTTCGGGATATGACCACACGGCGTCCTCGGCGCGGTGATCCCCGATTTCGATGTTCCAGTACGTCGCGTCACCCTTCCACGGGCAATGAGTGGTCGTCGACGTCGGAACGAGAAATTCGGTGCGAACATCGGCGAGGGGGATGTAGTACATCGGCAGGCGACCGCGCTCGAACAGATACACCGAACCAGTGGTGTCTGCGATGGCGTGACCAGCGAAGAACGCTCGAATTCGGCGAGGATTGGGTTCCAGTGCGATCCGCCCGTTGGAGGCTTTGGTCTGTGCGTCTACTGCGTGAGTCAGTGCTGTGGACATGCGCGAATGCTCCTGAGATCGGCAGGGTGGTCCTTCCCATCCTGCGCCTGGCAGCAGCTATTTGACAGGTTGGAGTCGAAATACGCGGATCTGGCGCCCGAATGCTCGATCGGCGTAGGTTTCGTACGGCGGCCACGTGGTGGTCGCGAGTTCCCACAGCTTCTTACGCGTGGCGCCCTCCGCCAGACTCGCACCGACCGGTATTTCAACGCCCTTCACCGTCACGATCGCGGCGGGGTTTGCCATCAAGTTGAGTGTCCACGCTGGATGCGTATCCTGCCCCCAGTTGGATCCGACGACGACAAAGGCATCGCCGTCCGGTGCGTACAGAAGGGGTGTGGTGCGAGAACGGCCCGTCTTACGGCCCGTCGTGGTGAGCAGTAGCTGAGTCACGGTGTTCTCTCCGACAAGTGAGAGTTTGCCACCCGACACCTTCTGTACCGCCCGATCGAGCGGAACCAGATCCTTCCCGAGATCCGAGAACCATTGTGTATGGCCGACATTGCGCATCAATGAACGGTAGATATTGCGCATCGGACCTCTCGCTTTCTCGGCACTGTTTCGGGATCGGGCCTGCCGACCTCGAAACAGTGTGCCACGCCGCGTCACAGATATCTGAGTCCCAAAGTCCCAAAAGGAAGGAAGCGGTCAAGCGAATTCGGTTTCAGTGAAGCGGAATTGGGGCAAAACTCCGAAACCGTTCGTCTGTGCCCATTGGATGCCGAGTGGATGGTCAGGGATCTGACGTCAAGACGTCAGGCTCGAGCCACTCGACGCCGAGCAATTCGGACAGTGAACGCAGTCCGGATCGATCGCCGCCCTTCAGACCGGTCACGGAATTGAGATTGCGCAGCATGACGGTGGCGACGTCCTCTTCCTTGGTGCCCACGCCGAAGGGTATGACCCACGGACACGTCTGGTAGTCGCGATGTGACCGACCGAATGTCTGTTCTGCCGCGATTCCCGAGTATCGAGGCTGATGAAAGATCCCCGTCCGTGGCAGCGAGGACGCGTGAGTGCCGTCGGGGAGCGCTTCGTTGGCGTGCAGCGAAATCGAGGTCGTGACATTGAAGACGATGACCGGTGCGTCCCCGCGTTGAAACCGCAGACGCTGACCCTCCTTGTCCGGCACTGCGCCGAACAGTTTTGCCACAGAGATCCCGGCGTCTTCGATCATCTCGACCAGTGGATCGCCTGCCGTGGAGACGAATTCGACAGCAACCAACACCTGCTTGCCCGCCTTGACCTGGGCCTGCGCCCACTGTGCCGTCGACTCGGCGCGAATCATTCCCGCTTTCTGTCGATAGCGGAGAACCAGCGCACGGCCCCGCGCAACGTTGCGGCTCTTACGAGCCAATCCCATTTCGTAGGCGTACTCCGCCCATTCGGTCTCGTACTCGGCGCGCTGGGCATGGGTGAGGTCGATGGGCATACCGTCGAGCGGAACCGGCCCCCACGGAGTCGGCCGATGAATCATCAAGGGCGGTGTACTGTTCGACATCCACCCGCGCACGGTCTCGAGCGCCTGAGATTGCAGTGCCGGTGATTCCTTCGCCTCTGCGCTCCACGTCCACTTCCCGTAGGACTTGTCCAGTGGCAGGCCGGACTCGACAAGCCTGGCACCCAGGTCGGACCAGTACTCCGAAGGTTCTGAATGCAGCTGCGCAAAAAGTGGTGCCAGGTAACGCTGATCTGCCGGCGTATGTCCCGGAGTTGCCGTCACGGACAGGACGAACGGAGCCTGCTCGTGCGCATTAGAAAAGCGTGCGACCTTCTCGAATGCAGCCGTGCGCTGTGTGTCGTTGCTGTACAGCTGGGCTTCGTCCGCAATGACCACGCCGAACGTGTACTTGGGACGGCCGTTTCGTGCAATCAGCTTCTTCAATTGGTCCGGCGACATGATCAGCCAACGGAATCCGCCGTCGCCCACCGAGGCGATGGAATAGCGCCAATGCGGAATGGTGATCTGTGCTGGCCGATCGACAAGGACGAGGATGTTGGTTTCGCCGCGCTCTTCGGCAATTGTCTTGGCCGACATCACCGCGATCAGCGTTTTTCCCAGACCGGCATTGTCGGCCAACAGAAATCCGCGTTTGCCGGAGCGTGCAGCGGCGACAACAGCCTCCGCCCCCGAAACCTGCTCGGGCCGAGGAGTTTTGGCGGCGGCAACCGGACGCTCCCCGATGCTGTCATTGATGTCGTCCTCGACCCACTGCTGATACGAGAACGGGAGTGCCTTGAACGGTGCGAGTTCTGCGGGCAGATCAGCACCTACCCACGCGTAGCTCTTCCACTTCTTGACGAACTGCGCACCAGGGGCCGGCGTTCGGAAGGGAACGTCGAGGAGCCAGACTCGTTCACCAGGACCGGCTGTCGGAACCTCCGGCATCGCCGCGCGTGACCTTTTCTTCGCGACAGTCTTGGTGGCGGTCTTCTTGGCCGTGCTCTTTTTCGGTGCTGCTTTTTTCGGGGCGGCCTTCCTGGGTGAAGCCTTCTTGGGTGAAGCCTTCTTGGGTGAAGCCTTCTTGGGTGAAGCCTTCTTTGCGGCAGCCTTGCGTGCCGTGGTTGCTTTGCGTGGCGGCATCAGGCGATATCGAGCTGCGCCGTGAGGAATTCACGCAATGTGAGCGGCGGTCTGCCGACAAGGTCCTCCACTGTGGTCGTGATCAGAGCCAACTCGCCCTGCGCGATCGCGGTGTACGTCGACACCCAAGCGTCGAGCTCCCAAGCGGGCGCGTTGTACGACGCCCGCGACTCGTAGGCTTCCTCGAGCGTTTCCTCGACATACGTGGTCCGCTTGCCGGTGACTTCGGTGATGATGCTCGCGGCCTCGGAGAGCGTCAGTGCCTCCCGTCCGGTCAGGTTGTACGTCTGTCCGACATGAGAATCCAGATCCTGCAGAACCGACACAGCGACTGCAGCAATGTCGGACCGCGCTACCGCGCCGACGAGACCATCCCCTGCGGGTCCGCGGATCACACCGTCTTCACCGGCGAGAGCGGGTAGGAAATCGAGGTAGAAGCTGTCGCGCAGGAAGGTGAATGCGAGTCCGGAAGCGCGGATATGTTCTTCGGTGACCCAGTGATCGCGAGCGAGGGTGAACGTCGCGTCCGGGGCGGCGCCGAGGAAAGACGTGTAGACGATGTGCCTGACCCCGGCTGCCGCTGCAGCGTCGATGAAGGTGCGGTGCTGAACCAGGCGATCTGCGCTTTCGGCCGCCGAGACCATGAAGAGGGTGTCGATTCCGGCCAGAGCCGCGAGAGCGCGCTCCTGATCCCCGTACGTGGTCTCGGCCGAATCGGCACCGGCGAGCTGCGGTAATCGGTTGACCGACCGTGCGATCAGCCGCTGCGGGACACCGGCGTCCGCCAACGACTGGGCCACCAGTCCGCCGATATGACCGGTAGCGCCGGTGACGGCGATCCTCGCAGACCGTGAATCTACGGACATGGTGCCCCTCCTTCGGTCGGTGTGCATCCCATCTTGCCGGAACCCACTCCCACCTCAGGTCACGACGCGACGATTACACCGCGAGCCACCGACAGAGCGTCGGACAAAGCTGTCCTCGTGCCGTCGTCGAGTGGAAGGAGAGGCCGACGGGGAAGGCCGGCGTCGACGCCGAGAAATTCCAACCCGGCTTTGACCGTCGACGGCAGTCCGCGACTGACGAGGACCTTCAGGAGTGGCTCGATCTGTTCGAACACGGCGCCGGCGCCCGACCGATCACCGGCCTCGAGGAGACGCCAGAAGTGCACAACCTGTTCGGGTGCCAGGCACGGCGCTGCCGTGCACCATCCGCTTGCGCCGGCAGAGAAAGATTGCAGTGCAAGAGGATTGCTGCCGTTGAAGAAGGGGATCGTGCCACCGCCCAGTTCGTTGATGCGGTTCATCCTGGTGATGTCGCCGGTGGATTCCTTGATCATCGTGATGCCGTCGACGGTGGAGACGAGATCGACGAGAAACTCCGGCGACATGTCGATGCCGGTGGTTGCCGGATTGTTGTAGATCATCGTCGGAATGTCGACGGAATCGGCGACCGCAGTGACGTGTTCACGAATCTCCTGCTCACCCAGATGCCAGTACGACGTGGGGAGGATCATCATTGCGTCGGCGCCTGCGTCTGCCGCGATCGATGCTCGGCGGAGTGCTCCCGCCGTCGTCAGATCCGACACTCCGACGACGGTGGGGACTCGGCGGTCGACGTAGTCGACAGTTTCCCGAGCGACCGTCTCCCACTCTGCATCGTCGAGATAGGCGCTCTCGCCGGTACTGCCGAGAGGGGCTATCGCGTCGACACCATTGCTGATCATGCTGTCGAGGAGCGTGTGTAGCGGCTTGGGATCGAAGGCTCCGGTGTCCCGGTCGAACGGGGTGATGGGATAGGCGACGATTCCCTTGATGGTGCTGCTCATGAGGTTCTCTGTTCTGTTGGGGAGAAACGAAATTCAGTTGGTCAGCGTGTCTGGATGATTGCGGAGAGCACGGCGGGCGTAGTACGCGAAGTTCGCCTCGCTGCGCCGAGGAGTCAGCGTCCAATCGTGTGCCTCTTTCGCCAGGCGAGGCGGTAGCGGCTTGATGTCACCGGCAGCCATCGCCAGCAACTGCAGCCGCGCGGCCCGTTCGATCAGATGCCCGAGGGAACATGCCTCTTCGACGGTATTGCCGACGACGAGTTGGCCGTGGTGGGCGAGCAGAATTGCTCGCTTGTCTCCGAGTGCAGCCGAAATGATCTCGCCCTCCTCGTTTCCCACGGGAACTCCGGGCCAGTCGGCGAGAAATGCGCAGTCGTCGTAGAGGGGAGCAATGTCCATCTGTGATACGACGAGGGGAATCTCGAGCATCGACAATGCCGTCGCGTGCAGTGGGTGCGTGTGGACGATGCAGTTCACGTCGGGCCGCGCGCGGTAGATCCAGCTGTGGAATCTGTTGGCCGGATTCGGCATTCCCTGGCCGTCGAGGACCTCGAGATCCTCGTTGACGAGCAGGAGGTTGTCCTCGGTGATTTCGTCGAACCCGAGGCCGAGTCGCTGGGTGACGAATGTGCCGGGTTGCTCACCGCGGGCGGAGATCTGGCCGGCGAGGCCGGAATCGTGGCCGGCGTCCGACAGTGCCCTGCAGGTCAGTGCGATCTTCTGTCGAAGGGTCCAGCTACCTGTGGCGACTTCGGTGAGCATCTTCGTTTCGGCGGTGGCCATGAGTTCTTGCTTGCTCGCCTGCATCGTGTCGGTCATGGGGTGTGCCTTTCTCGGGATCCGGGTGGGAAGACATTAAGTCACCTATAGGACACAAAGTGTCATATAAGACGGAATTGCGCAACCCTTGACTTGTTCGGCACTGATTGCCGCAGGTCAATGTGTTGGTAGGGTGATGACACAAAGTCTCGTGAGAGGATTTCGAATGGCAGCGTTTTTGCGAACACATCGGCGTCGCGCCGGTCTGACGCTCGAGGGGTTGGCCGAGCAGACCGGTCTGACGAAGAGTTACCTCTCGAAGGTCGAGAGGGGCATCAGTACACCGTCGATCGCGGTGGCGCTCAAGATTGCGCGCGTGCTCGATGCCGATGTGGGACAACTGTTCTCGGACAGCATGGAGGGCAATGTCATGACGATCGCGCGCGCCAAGGATCGCGTTATCGACCAGGCTTTCTCGGCCGAGTCCTCGGTCTACGATCCGATCGCTCCCGCTCTGGTCGGAAAGGCCATGCAGCCGTTCGTAGTTCACCCCGCCTCGGTGATGGGCCCGAAGTTCATGGATCACACGGGAGAGGAGTTCGTGTTCGTGCACTCCGGTTCCGTCGAATTCGAAATTCCCGGGCAGACGATTCACCTCGACGCCGGTGACAGTCTCTACTTCGACGCGAATACGCCACACCGGATGCGGTCGGTGTCGGATGGTGGTGCGACGGTGCTTGTCGTCGTCTACGACACGCCTTCGACTGGATCACCCAGCGGTGACTCTCTGGAAGCTCACTGCGGGGTGAGCAGATGATGCTCGGGATCGACACGTCACTGACGCTGCTCGCGGCCGGTCTGATCTTCCTGCTCTCGCTGTGCCTGGGAATCTGGAAGTACCGACAGATGGCCACCTCGGACAATCACCTCGCGCATCCGTATGTCGACATCGCGCACCGTGCGGCTCTGATGTATTCGTTCGCAACACTGTTGATCGCGGTGTTCGTCGAACTCAGTGTGTGGCCGACGTGGATCAATCTGACCAGTGCAGCAGTGGTCGTGTTCTTCTTTCTCGCAGCGATATTCAGCTATATCGCGCACGGTGCGATGAAAGACACCGACAACCAGTTCGAGTCTGCCGGTCCGCCGCTGCATCTCGGAATGATTCTGCTGATTCTCGGTGAGGTCGGCGGATTCGCGGTCCTGCTGGCAGGTTTCGTGAAGGGCCAGTTCTTCTGATCGGACTTCAGCGTCGGTGCTCGTAACCGATCCAGGCTCGTCGACGCTCACCCATCGGGTCGTCCTCCAGCCGGGACGTCTCGTCGAAGATCATCGTTTGCCGCTTCGGCACGGAGTAGGCGGGCCAATCCAGGTCCGGCGCTCCGTGACGGGCGAAATGAATCCAGTGGCGCTGGACGGTGGAGGTCACTGCAGCCAGTCCGCGCCGGCCACCGACCGCGGTCAGGGCCGCGGTGAGTGCGTCCGAACGTCCGAAGACGGCAAGCAATTCGGTGGCATGGGTGGCGTTCATGCCGATGAGTCTGAGCAGTCGCGGCGCAAAATCGTAGCGGTAGCTGTAGGTCGGAGCTACCTGGCAATGGCCCTGTGCGCACAGTATTGCCGGTTCCCAGAACGTGATGTCGCCGCCGAGATCGGCGGCAGCGAAACGATGCGGATATGTCGGGTAGGCCGCAAGCGCGCGCTCTTTCACCTCCGGTGAGGTGTGGGAGAACATCTTCTCGATACGAACCGGGTTGGTAGGCAAGATGTCGAGAACGCGCGGAAAGATCCGCCCCTCATGGAGATTCGAACCGACGAGCAGCGGAACGGGGTGGGCGCGTCCGGCGGCGAATACGTCGAGCGGGTGTTCGGGAAGGACATCGTCACCCACTACAGGGGCGAATGCCCGCGTTCCCGGTTCTTCGTCCGCGCCGCGTCGCGCAAGTTCTTCGCCGGCATCGACCAGTTCCCTCACCGAAGCGGAACGCAGCCACGAGGCCGGATCGGTTGCCGGTGCGTGTGCGATCTCGAGGAACTCGCGCGCCCACCGATGCGCTCGATCTTTTCCGTATGCCGAAGCAGCCGGGGGACTTTGAGCGATTGCCCGGGCGAACAAACCTTCGGCCGCCGGCGTTGCCATCAGAGTTGTCACCGCGTTTGCGCCGGATGATTCACCGAACACGGTGACAGCATCCGGATCACCACCGAACGCAGCGATGTTCCGCTGGACCCACTCCAGTGCGGCAATCTGATCGCGCAATCCAAGATTCGTCTCGAACACTTCTTCGGCAGTGGAGTATTCGCTGAAATCGAGGTAACCCAGTGCGCCCAGCCGGTACTGGACAGAAACGTAGACGATGTCGCCCCGCTCGACCAGAGTCGTTCCGCGATACATGGGCGTTGACGGATTCCCGCCGTTGTACGCGCCGCCGTGAATGAAGACCATGACCGGTCGCAGCGAATCCGAAGGGGACTGCGGGGCCACGACGTTGACGAAGAGCGAGTTCTCGTCGAAGTTGCTCTTACGCTGCGGAGACGGAGAACCGAATGTTTCCGCCGGGCGGACTCCATCCCAGGCCTCTACAGCCTGTGGCGCGCGAAATCTCCAGGGGCCGATCGGGGGAGCAGCGTAGGGGATAGCCCGCCAAGTGCGCAGCCCTCGATCGACGCGACCGCGCACGACTCCGGAATCGAGAGTGATCTCGAGAGAGCTCGTCACGGTAGAGAGATGTCGGTGCCGTGGCTACGGTAACCGCTGTATCCGGCCCAGGCCAAGCGTTGTTCACGCCTCGGGTCGTTCTCGACGCGCACGATCTGATCGAAGATCATGGTCGGGCGCTGCTGTGCGTCGTACCGTGGCCACGATCCGCGCGGAACCCCGTGCTTGGCGAAGTGAAGCCAGTGTCCCTGAACGGATTCGGTGACTGCCCGCAATCCTCGCCGACCGCCGGGAAGAGTGAGACCGCGACCGATCACGGTGTCACCGATACCGAAGACCGCGAACATCTCGAATCCGTGAGTGGCGTCGAGGCCGAGCCAGCGCATCATCGTCGGAGCAAAGTCGAACCGGTAGGCGTACGTCGGCGCCGATTGCGCGTGAGCCTGCATCAACTCCACGGAAGGGTGCCAGAACGTGACGTCGCCGCCGACGTCGATCGCGGACTGCTCGTCCGGATATCCGGGATAGGTTGCGAGGATGCGTTTTCCGGCCTCGGGATCGGTGAGGGCGAACATGGTGTCGATGCGCGACGGGTTGGTCGGGAGCGCGTCGAGCACCTTCGGGAACAGCGTTCCCTCCCGCCTGTTGGTTCCGATGATCATCGGAACCCGGTGTGCCGATCCTTCTTTGAAGGCATCCAAGGGCGCGCGCGGCAGGAAGTCGCCGTCGACGACGGGCCCGAAGGGATGCAGTCCGGGCGTGTTCGCCAGCACCTCGGCGCCGAGTTTGCTGCCCGCTCGGCCCAATTCGACGGCTGTCGCCGAGGTCAAAGCTTTCGCGGGTGGTAGTCCGGAATTGAGAATCTCGACGAAACGTGCACCCCAGGCGTGCGATCGCTGCGTGCTCGAGACCAGGTCCGGAGCCGAACTCTCGGCGATGGCACCAGCGAACAGTCCCTTGGCAGCCGGTGTAGCCATCAAGGTGGTGACGGCAGTGGCTCCGGCGGATTCACCGAAGATCGTGACTTTTTCGGGATCCCCACCGAAGGCGGCGATGTTGCGTTGCACCCACTGCAGGGCCGCGACTTGATCGCGCAGTCCGAGGTTGGAATCGAATGCCCGCTCGGCCGTTGAGAAGGGTGTGAAATCGAGGTACCCCAGAGCACCGAGGCGGTAGTTGATCGAGACGTAGACGACGTTGCCGCGTTCGACGAGGGACACGCCGGAGTACAGGCCGGTGGCGGAGGTTCCGATGGTGTTCGCCCCGCCGTGGATGAAAACCATGACGGGGAGCGGCGTACTGCCGGTGTTCGCCGGAGCGAGCACGTTGAGTGTCAGGCAGTCCTCGCTACTGGGCTGGTACTTCCCTGGCGCGAGCAACAGCCCCTTCTTGTGTTGGACCGAGGCGTCGCCGAACCTGGTCGCGTCGCGTTCTCCGGTCCACGGCGTGACGGGCTGAGGCCGCGTCAGACGCAGCGTTCCGACCGGTGGCCGAGCGTAGGGAATTCCGCGCCAGGCACGAAGTTTTCCCACCCGGCGGCCGCGCAGGGTGCCGTCGGCCGTGGTCACAAGTATGTCGGACGCCATGTCGCGACTATACGTACTTCGGGAGCGCGTCAGCGGCGAGCCTCCAGTAGTCGAAGCCAGACCTCACTGACCGTCGGATACGAGGGCACAGCATGCCAGAGAGTTTCCAACGGTACGGCGCCGACAACCGCGATTGTCGCCGCGTGCACCAGCTCCGATACTTCGGGTCCGGCAAAGGTGGCGCCGAGGATCACGTCGGTGGCCTTGTCGATCACCAACTTCGCGCGTCCCGAGTAGTCGTCGCGCAGCAGCGACGATCCCGCGACGGCGAGTTCGATCTCCACGACTTCGACGTCGTAGCCGTCGGCGCGAGCTGTCTTCTCGGTGCGCCCCACCCAGGCGATCTCGGGAGAGGTGAACACCACCTGGGGCACCTGTCCGTTGTCTGCCGAGGCCGTGTATCGAGGTCCCCGCAGTCCGCGACTCTCGGCCCGCGCGGCGATGACATCTCCGCAGACTCTCGCCTGATACTTGCCCATGTGAGTGAGGGGAGAACGACCGTTGATGTCGCCGACGGCGTAGAGCCATTCACCTTGGGCACAGAGGTGATCGTCGGTGGTGACGTACTTGCCGTCCTCGAGGCCGATGACGGACAAGCCGAGCTCGGCAGATGTCGGCCCGCGGCCCGCCGCGACGATGACCTCGTCGACCTCGATCACACCGGAAGAGGTCTCGATGCTGGCAGTTCCACCGTGGATGTAGCCCTCACCGGTGTCCTTGGCATCGCGTCGCGACACCGAGTTGACCGCGGTGCTCAGTCGAACGTCCACCCCGCGGGCGCCGAGTGCTTCGGCCACCATCGTTCCGGCAAACGGTTCCGCCGATTTCAACAGCGCATCGCCCCTCACGAGCAGTGTCACGTGAGCGCCGAACGACGACAACCACGTTGCGCACTCCGTAGCGACAACTCCGCCGCCGATGACCGCCACGCGCGACGGAACTTCGTGCAGATTGGTCGCATCGCGAGAAGTCCACGGGAGTGCCTCTCGCAACCCCGGCGTCGTCGGGACAGTGGCAGTAGTGCCGGTCGCGAGTACAACGGCCTGGCGGGCGCGGAGTTTGCGGGTCCCGTCGACGGTCACGGCCCGCTCACCGTCGATCACCCCGTGGCCTCTGATCACGGTGATCCCGACTGAGGTGGCCCAGTCGACCTGGGACGAATCGTCGTGGTTGTGGGTGAACGAGTCACGCCGTTTCAGGACGGCCTCGACGTCGAGCGGTCCGGCTGGAATTCCCGGTAATGCCTCGGCCGCCTCGAGGACCTGCCCTGGACGCAACAGCGCCTTGCTCGGCATACAAGCCCAATACGAGCATTCACCACCGACCAGTTCGTGTTCCACGATTGCGGCGGTGCGATTGCTTCCGGCGATGGCGTATGCAGCGGCGTTCTCGCCGGCGGGCCCACCGCCGATCACGATGACATCGAATTCGTCGGTCATGGCTCCACGGTATGCCGGATCGGTCCGAGTTCGCTCGGTTACTGCCGGGTACGAGAGCTCGATGGTGGCTACAGTTGCACCCATGACGCGGCAGAAGATTTTGATCACGGGTGCCAGTTCGGGTCTCGGGGAGGAGATGGCCAGGAGATTTGCCGCAGCAGGTCGCGACCTCGCACTGTGTGCCCGGCGGACCGATCGTCTCGACTCGCTGCGTGAGGAGTTGGTCGCGCAGTACCCCTCGATCAGCGTCGCGGTACGCGAACTCGATGTGACCGAACACGATTCCGTCGTCCGAGTTTTCGGCGAACTGCGCGACGAGTTGGGTGGCCTGGACCGAGTGATCGTGAACGCCGGACTCGGCAAGGGCGCGAAGATCGGCACCGGCAAAGCGCACGCCAATCTCGCAACAGCCCAGACGAATTTTGTCGGTGCGCTTTCGCAGTGTGAAGCGGCACTCGAGATCTTCCGCGCGCAGGACGCCGGACACCTGGTTCTCGTCTCCTCGATCAGCGCGGATCGAGGGCTACCCGGGTCAAAGGCGGCCTACTCGGCCAGCAAAGCCGGGGTAGCGGCTCTCGGTGAGGCGCTCAGTATCGAGTTGTCGCGCACACCTATTCGGGTCACCACCTTGCTGCCGGGGTTCATCAAGACCGACATGTCGGCCGGCGCGGGCGACGACGCGGCACTCATGGCGAGTTTGGACGAAGGCGTCAGCGCCATGGTCGACGCCATCGAGAAGGAAACCACTAGAGCGGCGCTACCCGGCCTCAAGTGGCAGGGAATAGATGCGGCCCTACGATTCCTGCCCAACTCCGTGACAGCGAGGTTCGTCTGATGAGCATCCACATTTCGAACGGTAAGCCCCGGGTAGTGATCGTCGGTGGCGGCTTCGGTGGGTTGTACGCGGCTAGACGACTCAAGAAGGCCGACGTCGAGGTGGTTCTGATCGACCGGGGAACCAGCCATGTCTTCCAGCCACTGCTTTACCAGTGCGCTACGGGTCTGCTCTCCGAAGGACAGATCGCGAGTCCGCTGCGTCATCTGCTCGAGGACAACAAGAACACGAACGTCGTGCTGGGCGAGGCGAAGTCGGTCGACGCGGACGCCGGGGTACTGACTGCCAGTCGTTTCGACGGTTCCACCTTCGAGCTGCCGTACGACTACCTGATCGTGGCGGCCGGAATGCGGCAGTCGTACCACGGCCAGGACGAGTTCATCAAATGGGCGCCCGGCATGAAAACGCTCGACGACGCTTTGGCCATCAGGCGCAGTCTCATTGCCGCGTTCGAGATGGCGGAATCGCTCCCGATGGCGGAGGAGCGTCGACCGTGGCTGACCTTCGCCGTGGCGGGCGGTGGGCCGACCGGAGTCGAATTGGCCGGACAGATCCGTGAATTGGCAATGCACGCTCTGACCAACGAGTTTCGGTCCATCGACCCGGACGAAGCGCGGGTGCTGCTTTTCCACGGGGACGATCGTGTGTTGCCCTCGTTCAGTCGCAAGCTCTCGGCCGCAGCCAAACGCACTCTCGACGGGATCGGCGTCGAGACGCACCTCGGTGTGCATGTCACCGATGTGTGCGAGACCAGCATCGAGACGACGGACAAGAAGACAAAAGAGAAGCGGCAGTACGAGACTCGGACGATTCTGTGGACCGCAGGCGTCGAAGCAGTGCCGTTCGCCGAGGCCCTGGCCACTGCGCTGGGTGTGAAGCAGGTCGGCGGTGGCCGCATCGAAGTGGAAGCCGATCTGACCGTCCCCGGGCACCCCAACGTCTACGTGGTGGGCGATCTCATGTCTCGGGACAAACTTGCCGGTGTCGCCGAGGTGGCGATGCAGGGCGGTCGGCACGCCGGGGCCCGGATCGCGGCAACCGTCGAGAACGGTGTACCCAGCCGAAAACCATTCAAGTACCGCGATCTTGGAACTGCGGCCTACATTTCACGTCGCCATGCGTTGCTGCAGGCAGGGCCGGTCCAGTTGTCCGGGTTCATCGGGTGGGTGTCCTGGGGAATCATCCACATCGCGTTCCTCGCCGGGTTCCGCAACCGCGCCAGCACGGTGCTGAACTGGGGCGCGACCCTGGCGTCGAAAACCCGTCGGGAACGGGCAATCACGTACGGCGACCCCGAAACCGCTCGGCAGCCGTACAACTGAGGGCTACTCGGTTTTGAACACGGGGTTCCCGGCGGCGTCGATCATCCACCACAGGCTGCCGACGCTCTGCCCGAGCATGTCGCCGGGAACCTTGTCGTCGAGGTACCGATAAACGGGCTTGCCGTTGACGGTGATCTGGAAGGATCCCTCCGGCCCGTCGACGGTGCTGATGACAGCGTCGATTCCTTCGACGATGGGTGAGTCGGTGACCGAGGTGACCGCAGGCCAGTATCGAAGGCACGCTTCGTCACACGAACCGGCTTGTGAGTTCTCCTCGTCCGGGTTGTAGACGTAGACGGTCATGCCTTCGCCGTCGACGGCGATCGTCCCGAGCGGGGAGTCGGCGGTCTTCAGCAGGGGCGCATCAGCGGCAGCGGGTGGCGACAGCGACGTTGAAATGGCAGTGACGTTGTCTGCGCTGTCCCCGGAATCGAGGGCGTCGGGCGAGCAACCGGTGAGGACGAGGGCGGTACTCGCAACCGTCGCGAACAACCACTGTCTGCGCATGACGTCTCCGTTCTGGGCGGGAGTGCTCGGGGCAAGCAGTCGGGGATACCCGGTGAAGGCGAGCTGAAAACGCTGGTCGATTGTTGCCTCGACAATAGCTCTGTTACAGAGCTATTGTGAGGAGTGGATGAATTCGGAGCAGATCTTGCGGACGACGTCCTGGAAACGCTCGGTCAATTGCGCCGGGGCACCAGGAAGGCGTCGGGGCGGCCGTTTGCAGAACGACCGCTCGGAGGAGCCCAGATCGAACTCGTCAGGCTGCTACGACGCAACCCGGGTCTGTCTGTGGCCGAGGCTGCCGGGCGATTGGGTGTTGCGGCAAACACGGTGTCCACCTTGGTTCGGCAGCTGGTCGACGAAGGAGTGATCGAACGCGTTGCCGACGAGTCCGATCGACGCGTCGCGCGATTGGTGCTCTCGGACGAGGCGCGCGCCCGCGTCGAAGTGTGGCGCGATCGCCGGAGCGTGATCGTCGGCCAGGCATTGTCGAGTCTGACCGAGGAAGACAGGGCGAGTATCGAGGCTGCGCTTCCGGCCCTGTCGCGATTGGCGAGCGCTCTGGCAGCAGCCGGATCAGAAGGCGAGGGGCAGTGAGATGCTGACACAGTGGTGGAAGAGCCGAGCGGCAGGTTCACCTGACCCCGGCGCACACGCGGTCGAGATCGACTCGGTGACATACAAGTTCGGTGATCACCGTGCGGTGGACAACCTGAGTCTGGTTGTCAACGCGGGGGAGTGCTTCGGCCTGCTCGGTCCCAACGGTGCAGGAAAGACGACGACGATCAGATTGCTCAACACGTTACTTCCTCTGCAAGACGGTGACATTCGAATTCTCGGTCGCTCCGTTCGTACCGAAGCGATGGCGATTCGGCGCTACCTCGGGTACGTGCCACAACAGCTCTCGATCGAAAGCGCGTTGACCGCACGCGAGAACGTGACCTGGTTCGCGCGCTTGTACGACGTTCCGCGGTCCGAACGACGCGAGCGCGTCGACCAAGCGCTCGAGATGGTGGATCTGCTCGATGCAGGTGATCGTCTCGCGTCGAGTTTCTCCGGCGGTATGGTGCGAAGGCTCGAACTTGCGCAGGCACTGGTGAACCGACCGTCGCTGCTGGTACTCGACGAACCGACGGTGGGGCTGGATCCCATTGCCCGCGAATCCGTCTGGCAGCGCGTGACGGAGATGCAGAAGCAGTACGGCATGACTGTCCTGCTCACCACGCACTACATGGAAGAAGCCGAGGAGCTCTGTGATCGTGTTGCGTTGATGCATCACGGTGAACTTCGTGCAGTGGGCGAGCCGAGCGCGTTGGCCGCCGAACTGGGGCCGGAGTCCACTCTCGAAGACGTGTTCCGTCATTACACCGGCGACGACCTCACCGGCGACACGTCAGGAGGCCTCCGCGATGTCCGCACTGCCCGTCGCACAGCGCGCCGCTTGGGCTGATCCCACTACCAACGGCTTTGCCCGATTGCTCTCGAGAATTTACACATTCTGCCTCGTGGAAGTTCAGAAGTTGCGGCACGACCGATCTGAATTGGTCACGCGCGCAATCCAGCCGATCCTCTGGTTGGTGATCTTCGGTCAGACGTTCAGTCATATCAGAGCCATCCCGACTGGCGACGTACCGTATCTCGACTTTCTCGCGCCGGGCATCATTGCGCAGTCCGCTCTTTTTGTTGCGATCTTCTACGGAATCCAGATCATCTGGGAGCGTGATGCAGGAGTCCTCACCAAGTTGATGGTCACACCGACGCCGCGCGCTGCATTGGTGACCGGTAAGGCATTCGCCGCCGGGATCCGCGCGGTAGCCCAGGCCGTGGTCGTAGTCGTCGTGGCGGCACTGTTGGGCGTGAGCATGACGTGGAATCCGATCAAGCTGCTCGGCGTCGTGGCCGCCGTTGTCCTCGGCTCCGCGTTCTTCGCCTGTCTGTCGGTTGCGATCGCGGGGATCGTGCTCAAACGAGATCGATTGATGGGCATCGGGCAGGCAATCACCATGCCACTGTTCTTTGCGTCCAATGCGCTCTACCCGGTCGAACTCATGCCGACGTGGGTTCAGTGGCTCAGCCGCATCAACCCGCTGAGCTACGAGGTGTCGGCACTGCGCGGTCTGCTGATCGGAATGCCGACCAACTACCTCGTCGACTTCGGCGTGCTGATCGGGGCGGCGCTGCTCGGAATCGTCACCGCCTCGGCACTATTGGGCCGGTTGACTCGCTGATAGTCACGCTGGATCAGTCACGAGTGAACGGTGGGGTGTACGTGCTGCAATCCGGAGGTACAGCCGGGAGTCCTTCGGACGAGCGAAGTTTCTCCGCAATCGACGAGAGCAAATCCTGCGATTCAGGGGAGAGATCGACCGCTTTTATGGCCAGAGAACGCAATTCGCTGTCGTGGAACTCTTCGACAACCGAACGGTCTTCTTCCGGAATCAGTTCGGGATCCTGCCGAGGCGTCGGACCGAAGAAGTACTCTGCTGCTACGCCGAAGTAATCGGCCAATGCCAAAACGACTTGCTCCGACGGATTGGTGCGCACACCGCTCCGGAGCTGAGAGAGGTACGGTGTCGAAATCTTGCATCCGCGTTGTGAAAGGGCTTCCACAACTTGTGCGTTGGTGAGTCTCGGTGCTGTGGCCGGGTACAAGGCGTTCAAGCGGTCCTTGAATGAATCGGTCACAATTCCTCCCTCGAGCGTGACCCAGCGTCACAGCTACTTCGCAGTTTTCACATAGTAGACGACACGGTTATTCTGGACTCCGGTCGAAAGTCCTTTCACCTGCGGATATTTGGCGCCGAGAGATTCCAAAGACTTTGTAAAGTATGTGATTTTCGCCGCGTACTGACCGTTCGTTTTGCCAAGGTGTGCGGCGGTAGCGTATAAGCCAAACGGCGGTGGTTACGCCATTGTGCTGCAGGTTCTTTCAGCCGGTCCTATCCATTTCGAGTCGATGCATTCCTGCTTGGTCTGTAACGTGCAGGAGCTGCTGGCGGGCGCACGGCGTCACTCTCTGCGGCGGTTGGCGCGCCGCGTGTTCGGAACTCCGTCCCGGTGCTCTGCTCGACTCTCGCGCGCAGTGATGAAGCGTATTTTTTTTGCGGTCGAGAGTGAGCGGTCGGGTGCGTTCACCTGTCGAAAGTGACGCGCGTCGAAAGCGGCCGATTGGTATGTCACCGATGTTGGAACACAGTGCTTCTCGTCGTTCGCCACTATCTCGTGCGGTGATATCGGCGCCGCTCGGACGTGTTGCTGCGGCACACCGGGCTCGAGGCGCAGCATCCCCGCCGGACACGTCGAGCGTCGCCTCTGCGTCTTTCTGATCGGAATTGCCTGCTGCACCAGCAGTAGTCGACGTCCGTCGCAGTCGGGTGCACGTCAGCGCCATTCGGAGGACTACGCGCCTTGCCCACGGAGAGCGACAGTCCGGGCGGCAATTCTGTCGCACAGATCCAGCCGGTGGTGCCGTGCCGCGATGCTCAGCCTGCAGCATGTGGGCCTCGGCCTCGGAAACGCTTTATGGCACGGGGCTTGCTGACCGGCGCATACTGGTTACAACGCGGTGTTCGAAGGGCAGGACTGACATGGTCAGTGTCGAGAAGTGGGCGATGTGGGATTCCGCCGTGGAGGTGGATGTCACCGAGGGCGCTGCGCTGCCCACTGCGCACGCGTTGATCGCATCTGCCATCGACGAAACCGAGGCGGTGTGCGACCTTCGCCGGGGCGACGCCGAGATTCACGCCGTCAACCTCGCTCAGGGAACTCCGGTCAAAGTGACTCGGCGTATGTCTGCTCTTTTGCGATCGGCGCTGTGGGCGGCCCGTATGACCGGTGGGGCGGTCAATCCGCTTGCCGACAACTTCTCCGAGGACGAATCCATTCCTCCGGTGCACCCGACCCCGACATTCGAGGACGTACAGCTCGACGGAGACGTGGTGTACGCACCGTGGGGTGCGTCGTTCGACATCACCGGAGTTGCCAAGGCGGACACCGTCGATCGCGCCGCGCAGATCGTCGCCGCCGAATTACAATGTGGCGTTGCCGTACGGATCGGTGACGTGATCGCCACGGCCGGCCACGCACCGGCCGGTGGCTGGCAGATTCCGGTGCCGGGCAGCGAAGAAGTCGAACTGGTCAACGGAACTGCGATGGCGACGGCGCGGGCGGGAGAGCTGCCCTCCTGGGAGCCGAACCAGGAGCGGCCCTCCACGGAGTGGGCACAGGTCTCGGTGGTTGCTGACGACGCGGTGTGGGCGTACGCCGCGAGCGAAGCAGCATTGATCCGGGGGATCAGTGCCATCAAATGGGTTGAACAGCAAGAGCTTCGCGCTCGGCTCGTCGACCGATCCGGACGCGTGTACACAACGGAAAGCTGGTTCGGCCCGGCAGCCGCGTGAAGTCAGGTTCGCCGCGTGACGTCAGGCCCGTCCGCGCTCTGTGCGGTACCAGTGCACCAGTGCGTCGGTTGACGTGTCGCCGAGGTCGCCGGGTGCCTCTTCGGAAGAGAGCGCAGGCCCCAGTTCCAGTGCCTGTGTCTTGCCGAGTTCGACGCCCCACTGATCGAACGGATTGACACCCCACACAGCACCTTCGACGAAGACCTGATGCTCGTAGAGAGCGATCAGCTGACCGACGACCGATGGGGTCAGCTCCTTCGCCAAGATGGTGGTCGAAGGCCGGTTGCCTGGCATGACCTTGTGCGGAACCAACTCCGGTGCCGTGCCCTCTGCCGCGATCTCTTCTGCCGTTTTGCCGAACGCGAGAACCTTGGTCTGAGCGAAGAAGTTACTCATGAGCAGATCGTGCATGGATCCGGTGCCGTCCGCCGTCGGCAGGTCGTCGGTGGATTCCGCGAAGCCGATGAAATCGGCGGGCACGAGCCACGTGCCCTGATGCAGGAGCTGATAGAACGCGTGCTGGCCGTTGGTTCCCGGCTCGCCCCAGAAGATTTCACCGGTGGACGTGGTCACCGGTGAACCGTCGGCGCGCACCGACTTGCCGTTGGACTCCATGGTCAGCTGCTGCAGGTAGGCAGGAAAGCGCAACAAGTCGTTGGAGTAGGGCAGCACCGCGCGCGACTGAGCACCGAAGAAGTTCGAGTACCAGAGCCCGATGAGGCCGAGGAGGACCGGCGCGTTCTGCTCGAGCGGTTGGTTTCGGAAGTGCGTGTCGATCTGGTGGAATCCGTCGAGGAACTCCGTAAAGCGAACGGGTCCGACGGCGCACATGACCGACAAGCCGATCGCCGAGTCGACGGAGTAGCGCCCGCCGACCCAATCCCAGAACCCGAACATGTTCGCGGTGTCGATGCCGAACTCCGCCACGCGGTCGCCGTGGGTGGAGACTGCGACGAAGTGCTTGGCTACGGCCGAGACGTCCTCGCTGCCCAGACCGGCGAACAGCCAACGCTTTGCCGCCGTCGCGTTGGTGAGCGTCTCGAGGGTGGAGAATGTCTTGGATGCGACGATGAAGAGCGTCGTCTCCGGATCGAGGTCGTCGAGCTGCCCGACCAGGTCGACCGGGTCGATGTTGGAGACGAAACGGACGCTGATTCCGGCATCGGCGTAGTGCCGCAGTGCACGGTAGACCATCACCGGCCCGAGGTCGGAACCGCCGATGCCGATATTGACGACGGTGCGGATGCGCTTGCCGGTAGCTCCGGTCCACTCGCCACTGCGCACACGATCAGCGAAAGCGCCCATCGCGTCCAGAACTTCGTGAACGTCCGTCACGACGTCTTGACCGTCGACGGTCAGAGCAGAACCCTTGGGCAGACGCAGCGCAGTGTGCAGTACGGCGCGGTCTTCCGAAGTGTTGATGTGATCGCCCGCGAACATCGCGTCGCGTCGTGCCTCGACGCCGGCCTCGCGGGCCAGGTCGACGAGCAGCGTGAGAGTCTCGCGGCTGACGCGATGCTTGCTGTAGTCGATGTGAAGATCACCGGCGTCGATCGTCAACTCGCGCCCGCGGGCGGGATCGTCCTGGAAGAGTTCTCGCAGGTGAACGCCTTCGATGTCGGCGTAATGAGCGCGCAGTTTCTGCCAGGCTGAGGTTCCGGTGATATCAGTGCTCACGATCATCGACTTTAGTGGCACAGGCTGGAAACTTCCTCGCGAGTCTTACTCGCCAGCAGACGTACGCGCCGGCGGCGAGCATCATGGAACCCATGGACACATTCGAATTCATTCGATCAGTTCCCACCCAGTTGTTCGTCGGCGGCCGGTTCGTGCCCGCGGAGAACAACGCGACATTTTCGGTATCGGATCCGGCGACCGGGAAATCGTTGACAGACGTCGCCGATGCGAGCCCGGCGGATGCGTTGCGCGCGCTGGACGAAGCCGTGGCGGTTTCGTCGACGTGGGCGAGCACTCCTGCACGTGAGCGCGGAGAAATCCTGCGAGCCGTCTACGAGAAGATCACCGAGCGCGCCGAGGACGTGGCGCTGCTGATGACTCTCGAGATGGGCAAGGCACTCGCCGAGAGCCGTGCCGAGGTCAAGTACGGCGCCGAGTTCTTCCGGTGGTTCAGCGAGGAGGCCGTTCGTATCGGCGGACGCTACACACCGGCACCGGCGGGCAACGGTCGGATCCTCGTCACGAAGGCACCGGTCGGACCATGTCTGGCCATCACACCGTGGAACTTCCCGCTGGCGATGGGTACCCGCAAGATCGGACCGGCGTTGGCTGCCGGCTGCACGATCATCGTCAAGCCCGCCTCGGAGACCCCGTTGACGATGCTGCTGCTCGCTCAGCTCATGGCCGAAGCAGGGCTGCCCGACGGAGTCCTGTCGGTGTTGCCGACATCGAAATCCGGTGAAGTGACCGGCCCACTCATCGACGACCCTCGACTACGCAAGCTCACCGTCACGGGGCCCACCGGTGTCGGCAAGATGCTGGTGGAGAAGTCCGCGAAGCGGTTGCTGCGTACGTCGATGGAATTGGGTGGCAACGCACCCTTCGTCGTGTTCGACGACGCCGACGTCGACAAGGCAGTCGAGGGCGCGGTACTCGCCAAGCTTCGCAACGGTGGCGAAGCATGCACCGCCGCCAACCGGTTCCATGTCGCCAACGCCGTGCGTGAAGAGTTCACGACCAAGCTGACCGAGAAGATGGCGACTTTCACCATGGGACCCGGTACCGACCCGGAGACGAAGCTCGGCCCGCTGATCAATCAGAACCAACTCGACACGGTCGCAGAGTTGGTTGCAGATGCGGTGGATGCCGGGGCGAAGGTGCGGCTCGGCGGCGAAGCGCCAGGTGGTGAGGGGTACTTCTATCCGGCCACGGTGTTGGCCGACGTTCCGGCGAGCGCACGGATCCTGAAAGAAGAGGTCTTCGGGCCCGTCGCCGCGATCACCGGCTTCGACACCGAAGCCGAAGGCATCGCAGCCGCCAACGACACGGAGTTCGGCCTGGCCGCATACATCTTCACGAGGGATCTCGACCGTGCGCTTCGAGTTTCCGACGCACTGGAATCAGGAATGATCGGCGTCAACCGCGGAGTGATCTCGGACGCGGCAGCGCCGTTCGGTGGTGTGAAGGAATCCGGATTCGGCCGCGAGGGCGGGACCGAGGGGATCGAGGAATACCTGAATACGAAGTACATCGCGCTCGAGAGCTGATACATACGCGAACGGCCACATCGGGACTGCCAGAGGCATCCGATGTGGCCGTTCTCGAGTGAACAGGGCGTGCGCTAGTGGCCCAGGCGTCCGCGGCCCAGGCGCAGGAGCAGCATCGCGAGAGTGTGGCCTTCCTGGCCCAGCTCGTTGAACCGTTCGAGGACCTTCATCTCTCGGCTGTGCACCAGACGCGGACCACCCGATGCCATCCGGGTACGGCCGATGATCTGGGAGACCTCGGAGCGGCGTTTGATGGCCGCGAGGATCTCGGCGTCGAGCCGGTCGATTTCTTTCCGGAGTTCGTCGATCTCGGCCTCACTCTGGGGGACCTCGACGTCGGTCGGAACAGTTTTCACAGTATTTCCATTGGGGGCTGCAGCCTGGGTGCTCATTGCTATTCGTCTCCTCTTCCTACTGCGTGGATCGTGGTCTCGGCTCGGGTCGTTACCGATCCAGGCACACTGACGAAAATGCCCCGGATCCGATTCGGACCAGGGGCGGGTGAGCTGTTCAGATCACGTGCACCGAGGTCCGGGGCACGTAAAGTAACGCCACAGCGGGCCGACGGGGTCGGCCGTGTTGTCGCGAACGGAAATGCTGAACATAGCGTCCAGTTTGCCATGCTCGACACAGGTAATCCAAGTGCCTCTACCAGCAGGTGGACGCACTGACGACCGTGTCGGTGGACGCCGGTAGCGTGGACAGGCGATGAACACGTACCCAGCACTCGGTGAGCACGACGGACATTCCCAGCACGACGGGGGCGGCGCGCGGGGACACGACGCGGGTTCGGACGCCCTCCTCGACGGTCTCAACCCGCAACAGCGCGAGGCCGTGGTCCATGCCGGTTCGCCGTTGCTGATCGTCGCGGGCGCCGGCTCGGGCAAGACGGCAGTGCTGACGCGTCGCATCGCCTATCTGCTGGCCGAACGGGGTGTCACCCCCGGTCAGATCCTGGCCATCACGTTCACCAACAAGGCTGCGGCCGAGATGCGCGAGCGTGTGGCAGCTCTTGTCGGACCGCGTGCCAACGCTATGTGGGTATCGACGTTCCACTCGAGTTGCGTGCGCATCCTGCGAGCGCAGGCGGCGCTCCTGCCCGGTTTGAACTCCAATTTCTCGATCTACGATTCCGACGATTCGCGTCGACTGCTGACGATGATCTCGAAGGACCTCGAGCTCGACACCAAACGATTCTCCGCGCGGCTACTCGCCACTCACATCTCCAACCTGAAGAACGAACTCGTCGGACCGGAAGAGGCGGTTGTCGCAGCCGATCAGGATCCGGCCGAACTGCCGCGACTGATCGCCAAGGTCTACGGCCACTACCAACAGCGGCTGCGTGCTGCGAACGCACTCGACTTCGACGATCTCATCGGTGAGACCGTTGCGCTTTTGCAGGCGTTTCCCCAGATCGCCGAGTATTACCGCCGCCGCTTCCGTCACGTGCTCGTCGACGAGTACCAGGACACCAACCATGCGCAGTACATGCTTGTGCGTGAACTGGTCGGCGGAGCCGGAGAGTCCGACCATGCCGTTGCCCCGGCCGAATTGTGCGTCGTCGGTGACGCCGATCAGTCGATCTACGCATTCCGCGGAGCCACGATCCGCAACATCGAGGAGTTCGAACGCGACTACCCGGACGCTCGGACCATCCTCCTCGAACAGAACTACCGTTCGACGCAGAACATTCTGTCTGCGGCCAACTCCGTGATCTCCAAGAACACCGGTCGACGAGAAAAGCGTCTGTGGACCGATTCGGGTGAAGGCGAACTGATCGTCGGCTACGTTGCAGACAACGAGCACGACGAAGCATCGTTTGTCGCCTCGGAGATCGATCGGCTGGTGGACCAGGGCGACACCAAGTTCGCCGACATCGCGGTGTTCTACCGGACCAACAACTCCTCACGTGCGCTCGAGGAGATCTTCATCCGACTCGGCGTGCCGTACAAGGTGGTCGGCGGCGTTCGCTTCTACGAGCGCAAGGAAGTTCGGGACATCGTCGCGTATCTGCGCGTCCTCGCCAACGAAGACGACACAGTAAGCCTGCGACGCATCCTCAACACGCCACGACGCGGTATCGGTGATCGAGCCGAAGCATGCGTCGCCGTGCACTCCGAGCACCGCAACATCAGCTTCGCCGCCGCTCTCCGTGACGGCGCGGAAGGTAAAGTGGCGCTGCTCAATACGCGGTCACAGAAGGCCATCGCGTCGTTCCTCGAGATGATGGACGGGCTGCGGGCCCTGCTGCCGACAGCGGCCGCCGACGAGGACGAACCCTTCGAGCTCGGTGACATCGGTGAGGTTGCCGAGGCGGTGCTCGAGCGAACCGGCTACCGCGCCGAGCTTGCGGCGAGTAGCGATCCGCAGGACGGCGCGCGACTCGACAACCTGAACGAGCTCGTCAGTGTGGCAAGGGAATTCAGTTCCGACGCACGAAACGCGGCCGGACTGATCGATCCAGACGACGAGGAAACCGCAGCAATGCGTGAGGGCGAACCCGATCCGGGTTCGCTTGCCGCCTTCCTCGAACGGGTGTCACTTGTCGCCGACGCCGATCAGCTGCCGGACTCCGACGACGGCGTCGTGACCATGATGACGCTTCATACCGCCAAGGGCCTCGAGTTCCCGGTCGTCTTCGTCACCGGTTGGGAGGACGGGCAGTTCCCGCACATGCGCGCCCTCGGCGATCCGGCAGAGCTGTCCGAAGAGCGTCGCCTCGCCTACGTCGGCATCACGCGTGCCCGGCAGCGCCTGTACCTGACCCGCGCGATCATGCGTTCGGCTTGGGGGCAGCCGATACAGAACCCGGCGTCACGGTTCATCCAGGAGATCCCGGAGGACCTGATCAACTGGCGCCGTGAGGATCCGGGCACCGGTGGCGGATTCGGAAGCGGCAGGCCGGGTTACGGCAGCGGAAGCCGCTACGGCAGCCAGGGCGGCCAGGGATACGGTGGCGGGCAGAACTACGGGGGAGGGTCCGGCAAGGCCGCGTCGACTCCCAGTTTCGGTGCCGCGCGTGGCCGCAACAACGTTCTGGTCCTCGCCACGGGGGACCGCGTCAGCCACGACAAGTACGGTCTGGGCACCGTGTTGGAAACCAAGGGCACCGGACCCACCGCGACGGTCACCATCGACTTCGGTAGTGCGGGCAAGGTGCGGTTGATGCTCATCGGCGGTGTGCCGATGGTCAAGCTGTAAAAGACAGGCAAAAAACTTCCGGCCCGTACCTGGAAAGGTGCGGGCCGGAAGTTTTTGCTCAGAAGCGTTGGGCTTGCGATCAGTCCTGCTCGACGCCGAGGCTGATGCCGCGTGAGGCAAGCCAGGGGAGGGGATCGATCTTGTTCTCGCCGGCGAGGTGAACCTCGAAGTGAAGGTGCGGGCCGGTGGAGAAGCCGCGGTTGCCGACAGTGGCGATCTGGTCGCCGGCCATGACCTGCTGACCGACGGTGACGGTGGACGTGTCGATGTGGCCGTAGACGGTGATCGTTCCGTCTGCGTGCTGCAGGCGGACCCACATGCCGAATCCGGAAGCCGGACCTGAATCGATGACCTTGCCGTCGGCGACTGCGACGATGGGCGTCCCGATCGGGGCGGCGATGTCGACGCCGGCGTGCAGGGTGCCCCAGCGGGTGCCGAAGTTGGACGTGAACGTGCCGACTGCCGGCAGGACGAACAGCGGGCGTCGGGCAGCGGCTTCGCGTGCTGCGCGCTCGTCACTGAAACGCTGGCCCTTGGCAAGCAGGTTGCTGAACTGGGAGAGGTCGGTCGGTGCTGCGACGTTGAGGACCTGGGGAGCGTCGGCTTCGGTGGTGGCTGCCGTGGAGGTGGCCGGAGCGAACTGAGCGGCCTGCGGTTCTGCGGTGGTGCCGATCGCGGAGGACTCGTTGGCGAGTGCAACTTCCGAGTGGTCGGCGGCGGAAGAGGAACCGTCGTTGACAACTGCCTGGCCCGCGGCGACAACTGCGCCGGCTGCAACTGCCAGAACGGCGGCACGGCCCTTGAGAGCAGAGGGAGGGGTGGGGAGTCGGTGAGCACCGCTGCGGCGAACCGGAGATTCGACATCGACTGTCGGTGCGGAGGAGGCGTAAGTGGGGGTGCTGATCACGTCGGACTCGACGAACTCGTGAGAGTCGGAATCTGACGACGTGGAGGATGAATTTCGAGTGAACATATCGGTAGAGATCTCAGAACTTTTGGTCTCGGTGTAACGCCTGGCCGAGTGCGTTGGATAAGTGGTCGTGACCTCGTCTGGAGCTGAGTTCGAGAACCTACTAGCGGTGAACTGGCTGCGGTGATGCATATGCCGGTTCTCTCCTCGAGTTCGTGATCAGCCCGTGACTTAGACCGACTGACGGTAACGAAATGATTGCGATGGGCGCAAGCCGTAGCGGAAACCTGTCCGATTATGTGACGTGCCTCACAGCTTGACCTGGGAATATGTCGATCCGGGCAAAACGGACGAATCATCTCGTTTCGTGATCACGCGTGTCACAACCGGATCACCGGTCTATTCAGGCACTACCGTCGATCGAGTGTCCACAACACCTGGAACTACGTCGCAGGCGCGTATCGACGACCCCCGAGTGAAGTCCGGCGCGCCTCTCGCGGCGGTCATCGGACTGCTCGGTGCCGTCGGAGTGGCGGCAAGTCCCGTCGTCGGAGTCGGAAGTGGCCGCGGGGTCGACACGACGGGCGCTGTCACTTCTGCGGCGCTCTTCGCAGCCGTCTGCACCATCGTCGCGCCCCTGGTGGCACTACTCGTTTCGGGCCGCAGACCCGCCATGGCAGGTGGACTCCTCGCCGGTATCGGCGCGGTGTCGCTCGGCGCGGCGATTCTCGACGTTCAGTTGTTCGTCGACGCAATCGATGCAAACCGCTTGGACCTTTTCCGTCCGATTTCGGCGGGTTCGATCGAGGCGGGTCCCGGTGCTTATCTCGCGCTTGCGGGCCACGGACTCCTTGTGGTGGCCGGTGTTCTCGGGCTCATGGTCGTCCATCGTGAATCGGAACGAGACGGATACGGCAGTGCTCGCGCCGCAGAATTCGACGGGCGATCGGTTGGCGGGCGGATCGGCGGATGGCCGACTGCGCTGCTGATATTGGCTGCAGTGGTGTTCGTGCTCTCACTGTTCGGTCCTTCCTTCAGTTCGCAGGATCCGATCTTTCTGGTCAAACCGCTCGTCGACTCGGCGTCGGCCACCGCCGTCGGTACAGGATTGGTCGGCGTCGCGGTGCTCGTTGCGGTCGCAGCGGCATTGACGTCCATCTCGCTGCCGGTTGGCTGCGGCGCCCTGATCGGTGTCGGTCTGGGCGCACTCGCAGTCAGTGGAACCAGGGTGATGGCTGGGTTCGCAGCCGGCGATCGGATCGGCGTCGGTTCGGGATCCGTGGTCGGGGCACTGGCCGCAGTGGTCATCGTCGTGATCGGAGTTTCAGCGCCTTACCTCGCATCCAGACGTGAAACAGGCGCTATTCCCGCGGAAAGTGTGGTCCGCGCGCCTACGAAGACAACAAAGGGTGCGCTCAAAGCAGCGATGGTGGCGCAGTCCCGGGCGGCGCAGGCGCGGGTCGACAGACTTCACCGCGTTGCCGGCGCCGCCGCAATCATCACTGCGGCTGTTGCGGGCGTCGGCTCGGCTTTGCCTGTCCTGTCGTTGCCGGAGGGAATCCCGGAGCCGTCGATGCTGTCGTCTCGACTGGTCCTGCTCGCCGCTGCCGTATTGCTCCTCGCCGCGCTGGGCCTGTTCGCCCCGGGCCGCGCCGCCGTAGTGCGTCCGGCCGTCGGAGTGTTGTGGACGACGGTCGTGATGGGAGTCGCCGCGGTCATGCAGTCGGCGGTCATCGCGACCGACGTGCCGGGAGTCGGGTTGGGGATCGGTGCCTTCGTACTCTGCGGCGCGGCTTTCCTCGCTGCGGCGACGGGACTGCTCGTCTGGCTCGCGGGAAGCGCCGAGCGCGAGGACGTCGACACGTCGGTGGACGGCGGTTCGAGAGGGCTGGTGCTTCTCGTCGGTGGGATCGGCGCCGTCGCTGTCCTGATCGGAACCGCGCTCCCCCTCTATCAGGGTGACACCTACACAGCGGCCTCAGTTCTGGAGTGGCCGTGGGGAATTGACGTCTGGGGTCAATTACTCGTCGGCGTCACCGTCGTGATCGCCGCCGTGATCGCAGCGTCCGCGCGGCCGTCGCGGGGCGCGGCATTGCTGATCGGATCTGCCGTGGCAGCGCTGGTGTACGTCAGTGAGTGGCCGCTCACGTCATCGCGCATATCGGACGCAACCGTGGGGGTGGGTGCGATCACAGCGGCCACGGGCATAGTGTTGCTTCTCGTTGCAGCGTTCTCGAGCGCAAGAATCAGTGAGACTGATGCTTGACAAATTCGGTGTGGCCACCTTGCCGAATCGGTGAGGCGCGCCTCATCGGGCATTTGCGCGTGACTTGGGCCACATAGCATCAATGCGGGCGCAAACCGAACGCGGCAACTGGTTAAAGTCCAGAACAGACCCGCTCCTACCCCTCGAGCGGGTGACAACGCAGACGAGACGGTGAGCAGATGGATCTCTTCGAATACCAGGCGAAGGAACTCTTCGCCAAGCACGGAGTGCCGACTTCGGCTGGACGTGTTACAGACACAGTCGCCGGCGCACGCGAGATTGCCGAAGAAATCGGTAAGCCCGTGATGGTGAAGGCACAGGTCAAGGTGGGCGGCCGCGGCAAGGCCGGTGGCGTCAAGTACTCGCCCGACGTGGATGCCGCAGTGGCGAACGCCGAGGCAATCCTGGGCCTGGACATCAAGGGCCATGTCGTCAAGAAGCTGCTGATCGCAGAGGCAAGTGACATTGCCGAGGAGTACTACATCTCCTTCCTGCTCGACCGCACCAACCGCACCTACCTGGCCATGTGCTCGGTAGAGGGTGGCGTCGAGATCGAGGTCACCGCCGAGGAGAACCCCGACGCTCTCGCCAAGATCCCCGTCGACGCAGTCAAGGGCGTCGACCTCGCGTTCGCGCGCAGCATCGCCGAGGCAGGAAAGCTGCCCGCAGAGGTGCTCGACGCAGCGGCCGTGACGATCCAGAAGCTGTGGGAGGTCTTCATCGGCGAAGACGCACTCCTCGTCGAGGTCAACCCCCTCGTTCGTACGCCTGACGATCAGATCCTCGCTCTTGACGGCAAGGTCACCCTCGACGAGAACGCAGCGTTCCGTCAGCCCGGCCACGAGGCATTCGAGGATCGCGACGCTACCGATCCCCTCGAGCTCAAGGCCAAGGAAAACGACCTCAACTACGTCAAGCTCGACGGTGAGGTCGGAATCATCGGCAACGGCGCAGGCCTGGTCATGTCCACCCTGGACGTCGTCGCATACGCCGGCGAGAACCACGGTGGCGTCAAGCCCGCCAACTTCCTCGACATCGGCGGCGGAGCTTCCGCTGCAGTCATGGCTGCCGGCCTGGATGTCATCCTCAACGACGCACAGGTCAAGAGCGTGTTCGTCAACGTCTTCGGCGGCATCACCGCGTGTGACGCAGTTGCCAACGGCATCGTCGGCGCACTGAAGACCCTGGGCGACGAGGCCAACAAGCCGCTCGTCGTTCGCCTGGACGGAAACAACGTCGAAGAGGGTCGTCGTATCCTCGCCGAGGCCAACCACCCGCTGGTCACGGTCGTCGCAACCATGGACGAGGCCGCCGACAAGGCCGCCGAACTCGCTCACGCAGCGAAGTAAGGGACTCACAGAACAATGGCAATCTTCCTCACCAAGGATTCAAAGGTCATCGTCCAGGGCATCACCGGCGGCGAGGGCACCAAGCACACCGCTCTGATGCTCAAGGCCGGCACCCAGGTCGTCGGCGGCGTCAACGCTCGCAAGGCCGGCACCACGGTCTCGCACGTTGCTGCTGACGGTTCCCCTGTCGAGCTCCCCGTCTTCGCGACGGTCGAAGAGGCAATCAAGGAGACCGGCGCAGACGTCTCCATCGCATTCGTTCCCCCGGCCTTCTCGAAGGACGCCATCGTCGAGGCCATCGACGCGGAGATCCCGCTCCTCGTGGTCATCACCGAGGGCATCCCGGTTCAGGACTCCGCTTACGCTTGGGCGTACAACGAGTCCAAGGGCAAGAAGACGCGCATCATCGGACCGAACTGCCCCGGCATCATCACCCCGGGCGAGGCCCTCGTCGGCATCACGCCCGCCAACATTGCAGGCACCGGCCCCATCGGCCTGGTCTCCAAGTCGGGTACCCTGACCTACCAGATGATGTACGAACTCCGTGACTTCGGCTTCTCCACCGCCATCGGCATCGGCGGCGACCCGGTCATCGGAACCACCCACATCGATGCCATCGAGGCGTTCGAGAAGGATCCCGAGACCAAGGTCATCGTGATGATCGGTGAGATCGGTGGCGACGCGGAAGAGCGTGCAGCCGACTACATCAAGGCCAACGTCACCAAGCCGGTCGTCGGCTACGTGGCTGGCTTCACCGCTCCCGAAGGCAAGACCATGGGCCACGCAGGCGCCATCGTCTCCGGTTCCTCGGGAACGGCTCAGGCCAAGCAGGAAGCTCTCGAAGCTGCAGGCGTGAAGGTCGGCAAGACGCCGTCCGCCACCGCTGCTCTCGCTCGCGAGATTCTTCAGTCCCTGTAAGGGGCTTCGCCCCCGTGCGTGGTTAGGGAGTCTCCGGACTCCTTAACCACGCACAGTGGTATCGACCCACATCGACCCGGCAGGTTCCAACTGCCCGGCACCGGATGTGATGGATGCGACGATCGAGTCGAGGTCGTCGGCGTCACCGGCGGCGAGCGTCATCACCGCCTTCGATCCATATGTAGTTCCGAGCACCGAGACGCCCCGCGCTCTCAGCTCCGATTCCACCCGACCGGCCTCCGAGTGCCGGATCGCCAAAGTGCGCAGGACCTTCCTCTCCCTGGCCACCACCTCGGCCGAATCGAGAGCAACCGAAACGGCTCCCGAATACGCGCGGACCAACCCACCGGCGCCGAGCTTGATTCCGCCGAAATAGCGCGTGACGACAACAATCACATCGACCAGATCTCGAGACTTGAGAACCTGGAGCATCGGCACCCCCGCAGTCCCGCCTGGTTCGCCGTCGTCGTGTGCACGCTCGACGCGTGAGTTCGCCTCGTATCCGATCACGAAAGCCGAACAATGATGGCGCGCATCGGGATACAGCGACTTCTGCTCAGCGACGAACTCCGTGGCGGCTTCGGCGTCGTCTACTCGGCGAAGCGCGGCGATGAATCGTGAGTGCTTCACCTCGGTTTCGACGACATGGTCGGCGCCGGGCGCGAGGGTGAAGGGCATCTGCCCATTGTCTCCTGTCGGTGTTAGCGTGCGAAGTCGAGACACATACGCTGGTAACCATCGAAGACCGTCTACGAGGAGAAGTCATGACGTTCACGCCGCAAGGGCCCAGCTTCGGGCCACCGAATCAGCCGGCAGCGGGCGGTGGAACCAAGAATCTCGGATTCATCCTGCTCATCGCCGTCGCGGCACTCGGCCTGATCAATTTCCTGCTCGGTTTTGCGCCGTTTACGTCGATCAGCGGCAGCAGTAGCGGCATCGGTAGCGGCCTGGACACCAGTTCGAGCTTCTTCGAGTCGAGCATCTACGGCCTCGGATTCGTTTTCGCCGGCGGTGTGGTCGCAGGCGTGTCGCTGCTCCCGAAGCAGTCGTATGCAGGCATCGCCGCAGCGCTCACCCTCACGGGATTCTTCGCTTTGGTGTTCGCCGCGTTCTCCGTCGGTACCAGCGACTACGTCGACATCAGCCTCGGTTGGGGCTTGATCATCGTGCTGATCCTCTCGTTCGTGCAAACCGTCGTCGCAGTGGCCGCGTTGCTGTTCGAGATCGGAATCCTGAAGGCTCCCGCGCCGCGTCCGGTAGCTCAGCAGTACGGTCAGCCGCAGGGCTACGGCCAGCCGCAGGGTCAGGCGCCGGGTCAGTCCCAGGGTTACGGACAGGGCCAGTACGGCCAGCCCCAGTACGGCCAGCCCCAGCAGGCTCAGCAGCAGCCCCAGTACCAGCAGAATCCGCAGTACGGGCAGGCGCAGCAGCAGGGATACGGGGGAGCGCACGCCGCCCCCGCCGATCCGAGTGCTTCGCAGCAGCCTTACGGCCAGACTGCGTCTCCCTACGGTCAGAACCCGGTGCAGAATCCCGCACAGACCGACTCGTCGGCAGCAACGACGTCGTCCTACTATCCGCTGACCTCGCAGCCCGCGAGTCAGCCGAACCCGAGTTACTCGTCGGACCAGTTCACCGCACCGCGCGGTTACGGCCAGCCGTACAACCAGCAGCAGGCTGGCTCGACCGAGCAGCCGACGGGTTTCGAGCCGCCCACATTCGAAGCGCCGACGCCGTCTGCTGAGCCTGACCAGGGCAGCGGCGATTCCGCTGCCGAGACCAAGGTCTTCGGCTCGCAGAACCCCGACGAGCGTCAGCAGTAGTACTTTTTCGTTTCACGAACATGGATGTGGCCTCCGACCCGCTGCGGGTGGAGGCCACATTCATGAGCCCGACGGCGCGCCTGAGTGCGCGGCGCACTATCGAGTGAAACCCTCGAGGGGATGAGTTCTTTGATTGATGGCACCCGGTCCCGTCCCGCGTCCGCACGACCCGGGCGTGGTCGTGCTGGCGGCGGCCGCGTCGGCGGCGGTCGCCCGGCACCGAACCCGGACCTGGCGCGCAAGCTGCTGACCGTCGCCTTCCGGCCGTCGGGCCTGACGATGCTGCTGATCGCGGCTGTCGTTGTGGTCACATTGGTATCGGCGAGCAGCGACCTGACCGGAACTTTCGGCGCCATAGCCACCACCTGGTTGGTCATCCACCAAGTGCCGGCGACTATCAGCGGCGTCCAACTCGGCGTGCTGCCATTGCTCCCGACGGCCGTCATGATGTGGGTGGTCGCACGCCGATGCGCGTCGACTGCGGTGCACACCGACTCCCGTGACGACACCCTCCGCCTGATGGGAGCCGCAGTAGCCGGACCGTTGACTATCACGGCAATCGCGCTCGCAGTGGTCGCCGACGCCTCCGCGGCGATTCCGCTGTCGAGCCCCAACACGTTGGCCGCTTTCGGCTGGGTCGCCGGGATTCACCTGATCGCCGCGTCCGTCGGTGTTGCTGCTGCGCACTGGGATCGCGTCGTCGCCGAGATTCCGCCGTGGGCATCTGCCGCTGTTCGTCCGGCCGCGGCTGCGTCGGCAGCGCTGCTGGCCGCGGGCGCCGTGGCTGTCGTCGTGTCACTACTCGTGTCGTGGTCGACGGTCGGTGACCTACTCGCGCGCGGAAACGGGTTTGTCGGCATTCTGGGATTGACGGTGCTGTCGCTGCTCTATCTGCCGAACCTCGTAGTCGGCGCTGCCGCGGTGATGACCGGGTCGACGGCCGATTTCGGCAGCGTCTCCATCAGTGTGTTCGGCAACATCGGCGGAGATCTGCCACCCTTGCCCCTTCTCGGAGCGATTCCGGAAGGCGTCGCCGGTGGAATCTGGCCTGTGTTGTTGATCGTTCCGGCAGCGGTGGGCGTGATTCTCGGCCGTGATTGTGCCCGACGCATCGCCGGGCAGGACAGCGTGCTCGCAGTGCTGACGGCAGCTGCCGGTGCCGGCGTCGTCATGGCGCTGCTTGCTCTTGCTGCCGGGGGAGACCTGGGGCAGTTCGGCACCGTCGAGGTCCTGTGGTGGGGCTTCGGTCTCCTGACCTTTGCGTGGCTGGGGTTGTTCGGGACCGTCTCGGCCTTGATCGCTATGTGGTTCTCTCATCGTGGACACATGAAGGACGAGGTTGCAGTACCGACCGCTGAACCTGCTCCAACAGTCGAGCCCGAACTGGCGATCACAGCCGCGGCCACACCGGAAGCGGCGGACGACGAAAACACCGACGAAGTGCTCGCCCAGGAATCTGCAGTGGTCGTCACCAAGGTCGTCGAAGCCGAAATCGTCGAGGAATCGGGCGAACCTGCGCTGGTCGTGACGGAGGAAACCGTCGAGATCGAAGTAGTCGACGCCGAGGTTGTCGCGGCACCTGAGGCGGACCCGGCAGTCGACCCCACAGCCGCGCCCGAGCCGGAGACAGACCTGCCCTCGAAGCCGCAGGAGTCCAGCGACTAGGCTGTCATGCGGCCGATACTCCGGCCGCATCATCTTCCAGTTCTCAGGAGTAGTGCGCTGACTGCCTCGGCCGACAATCCGCAGCCGACAATGCCCGACAGGGTCCAATTTCGCGACTCGATCGCGCGGGTAGTCGTACTCGCTTCCGGTGCGGGAACCCTGTTGACTTCGCTGATCGAGGCTTCGCACGCCGACGGATACCCGGCCGAGATCGTTGCTGTCGGCGTCGATCGGGACTGCCTCGCTGCCGAGCACGCCGCGGACTCGAAGATTCCGTCCTTCAAGGTGTCGATCAAGGCCTACGAGGATCGCACCGCCTGGGACGACGCACTTACGGCAGCGGTGGACGAGCACGAACCCGATCTGGTGGTCAGTGCAGGTTTCATGAAGATCCTCGGCCCCACCTTTCTCGCGCGTTTCGGTGGCCGAATCATCAACACTCATCCCGCGTTGCTGCCTGCCTTTCCTGGCGCGCACGCGGTTCCCGACGCTCTGGCGTACGGCGTGAAGGTCACCGGTTCCACGGTGCATCTCGTCGACGGTGGAGTTGATACCGGGCCGATCTTGGCGCAGGAAGCTGTGCCGGTGCACGACGACGACACCGAGTCTTCGTTGCATGAACGCATCAAAATTGTGGAGCGACGGTTGTTGGCGGACGTCATCGCCGCTGTTGCTACGCGCGGAGTGGTTTCCGATGGACGAAAGGCCGTGATCCCCAGTGAGTGAACGCAAGGCTGTGCGCCGTGCACTTGTCAGCGTCTACGACAAGAGTGGTCTGATCGAGCTGGCCACGGGCCTGCACGAGGCCGGTGTCGAGTTGGTCTCGACCGGTTCGACCGCGTCGAAGATCGCCGACGCCGGTATCCCCGTGACGCCGGTCGAGGCTCTGACCGGATTCCCGGAATGCCTCGAAGGCCGTGTGAAGACGCTGCATCCGCGCGTCCACGCCGGCGTTCTCGCCGATACCCGCAAGCCGGATCACCTCGCTCAGCTCGAGGAGCTCGGCATCGCGACCTTCGAATTGGTCGTCGTGAACCTGTACCCCTTCACCGAGACGGTTGCCTCGGGCGCCAGCCCGGACGAGTGCGTCGAGCAGATCGACATCGGTGGCCCGTCGATGGTGCGTGCTGCAGCCAAGAACCATCCGTCGGTTGCCGTCGTGGTCGATCCGGCTCGTTACGCCGATGTCCTGACTGCCGTTGCCGGTGGCGGATTCACCTTGCGTGAGCGCACTGTGCTTGCGGCGCAGGCGTTCCAGCACACCGCGTCGTACGACGTCGCTGTTGCAAGTTGGATGACGAGCACGATCGCAGCTGACGAGGACGGTTCGCTGTTCCCGGCTTGGGTCGGTGCTACCTGGAACCGCAGCGCTGTTCTTCGCTACGGCGAGAACCCGCATCAGGACGCGGCGCTGTACGAAAACCCGGCGGCCCCTGCGGGTTTGGCTCAGGCAGAGCAGTTGCACGGCAAGGAGATGTCGTACAACAACTACACGGACTCCGACGCAGCGTGGCGTGCAGCGTACGACTTCACTGATCCGGCCGTCGCAATCATCAAGCACGCCAACCCGTGTGGCATCGCCATCGGCACCGACATCGCCGACGCTCACCGCAAGGCGCATGCATGCGATCCGGTCAGTGCTTTCGGTGGTGTCATCGCAGCCAACCGTGAGGTCACCGTCGAGCTGGCCGAACAGATCGCCGACATCTTCACCGAGGTTGTCATCGCGCCCTCGTACGAAGACGGAGCTGTCGAGGTTCTGCAGCGTAAGAAGAACATTCGTGTTCTGAAGGCTGCGGCTCCGACCGCTACCGGAATCGAACTGCGTCCGATCTCGGGCGGTACCCTGCTCCAGCAGCGCGACGTCCTGGACGCCGACGGCGACAACCCGGCCAACTGGACTCTCGCCAACGGTGAGGCAGCCGATGCCGAGACCCTTGCTGACCTCGAATTTGCTTGGCGCGCCAGCCGATCGGTGAAGTCCAACGCGATCCTGCTGGCCTCCGGCGGCGCGTCCGTCGGCGTCGGCATGGGCCAGGTCAACCGCGTCGATGCCGCGCATCTTGCTGTTCAACGGGCCGGTGACCGCGTCGTAGGTTCGGTTGCAGCTTCGGACGCATTCTTCCCGTTCCCTGACGGCCTGCAGGTACTGCTCAACGCCGGCGTCAAGGCTGTAGTTCAGCCGGGTGGTTCGGTTCGTGACAACGAAGTGATCGCCGCGGCCAAGGAAGCCGGCGTCACTCTCTACCTGACCGGTGCGCGCCACTTCGCGCACTGATTCCTGCTTCGGTAGCGGGCCTCGACTCCTCGACGGGAGTTCGGGGCCCGTTCTGCATTCAGGCGGCCCGGTTCTTTCAGGCGGCGCTGCTGTGGGTGCCCTGGAGTTCGCGGGGGGAGCCGGTGATGACGACGCGTGAGGCTCCGCGACTGCGGATCTCGCTGATCAGTGCGCCGAGGGTGGCTTCGTGGGCAGCATCGGAGTGCGAAAGATCCAGCGTGACTGCGTATCCGGTGAGGTCACCGGGCAGATCGACATACGGCGGCGCGATGGACAGTTGGTTGACTCGAAGTTTCATGTGGTGCTCCTGCGTGTGAAAGGTAAAAGAAAAGGCACCCGAGGCGTTTGCCCTGGGTGCCCGAGAACGAATCCGGTGAAACTGGGGATCATTCTCGGGGTACACCGCGCTTGTTGCCCATGTGCTCGGCCGACATTGCGGCCGAAAAAATGTGCTTGTCTGCGGTGCAGCTGCGCCACGAAAGTACGGATACGACGTTCGGGTGTAGCGACATGATGTCCGTTCCTTTCTGGGTGGCGTTGCTGGTTAATGGATGACCGTACAGCACGGATCGAGGGTTCGCACCAATAAAAAGCGCCGCGAACGTAAACTCCGCGTGACTTCTGTCCCCGGATTCGCCGGATCGAAAGAGTCTTCGTTGCAGGTCAGGCGTAGAAAGCAGAAGTCCCTCCGCGATGGTTCGCGGAGGGAACTTTCTACCTGAAAAAGAGGACGTTCGGTCTGTACGTGATCAGGAGAACGAACGGACCCACGCTGTGAAGGGCTCCGAGAACTCTGCCGAGTACGGAAGCGGCGCGACGTAGTCGGCTCCGGTGGACTGTTCGTCGCCGATGTCCTTGAGTACGAAGTTGGCGTTGCGCATCCGTACGGACGTCAGCGCTGTATGGGAGAGTGCGGCGTCGAGTGCCGCCACGTCGGCGGGAATGACTTGGATGTCCTTGTCCGAGCAGCTGGTGAGGACGGGCATCCCGGCCGGCAGCGCCGCCACGAGCGCGACCGGGTCCAATGCGTCTTCCTCGGCGAGTGCCTTGGCGTTGGCATGCACCAGTCCCGCATTCTGCAGCGGCTCGGGCAGATCATCCGGAACCGTGCCCTCGGAGCGAAGGGACTCGACGGCGTCGGCCAGCGCGACGCGAAGTTCGTCGGCCAGTTCGACCGGCAGCTGACCGGCACCGACGACGGCGTCGAGTTGGCGGTGAATCTGCGTCGTGAGTAGATCGAGAAGCCGCACGCTCAGTGGCTCGAGCAGTGCGAGGGCGCTGACTCTCGAGCCCTCTGTCGCAGTGGCTAGTGCCAGTGCCACGACGGCGCCGTCGCTGTGTCCGACGACGAACAGTCGCTCGGGATCGACGCCGGGTTGTCCGGCGAGGTAGTCGAGTCCGTCCGAGGCGGCGTCGACAAACGTGTTGAAGCCGAGATCGGCGATGTCTTCGATGTCGTAGTCGCCGAGGGCCGTTTCGCCGCTACCGAGCTTGTCGTAACGCAGGCTTGAAATGCCTTGATTTTCAAGAAGATCCGCGATGAACCGCAGAGTTCCGATATCGCCTTCGAGGAGTGCGCTGTCGCCGTTGCGATCGGTGGGGCCGCTACCGGCCAGAATCAGCGCGGCCGGGGCAGGGGCGTCGGGTGAGGCGGCCAGGCGAAGACTCCCGTACAGGGTGACGTCGCCGGATTGGAACGAGATCTCGGTGTCGGACATGACGACTTGTCTACCAGGTCGGTGCGGTCAGGCGGTGCGCAGACTCCGGACACGACGCCAGCCACGCCAGCTGAACCACAAGAGTGCGGCGAGCAACGGAATGATCAGGAGCGGCAAGATCATCGCGATCAACGAGGTGAAGAAAGTCAGCACATCCTCGATGACGGACACGACGGGATTCGCCAGTCCACCGGTAGTGGCCGTGCTGACCGCGCGAGTCCCGGTCTGGGCGGCGCTGAACGTCAACGCCGTCGGCGCTCCGACGATGATGCCCGCCAACGCGGCCATCGCAGGGTCGAGATGACTGAATGCCGCCCAGGCGGCGATCACTCCGGCAATCGGTCCGGTGACGTTGCCGATCACCGAGAGTGCGTTGTCCACGAAGGGAATGAGGTCGGCACCCAGTTCGACCACAGCGGCGATTGCCAATGCCACCAGCGCGCCGGTCGATCCGATCCACCGCATCGACTCACCGACGGTGATCCCGAAGAGCTCGAAGTGGACGGCAGCGCTGAGCATCAGCAGCGGCAGGAAGGTTCGCATTCCGGACGCTGCGGCGAGTCCGAGGCCGAGCATGGCGGGCAACACCCAGGTATCCATGGGTGGAGTTTAGGTCTACTGTGCGCCTTTATTAACCGCCGGCGGTTAATAAAGGCGCACAGCAAAGTCTCGGAAAGGACCTTCCATGGCGACAAACCCGCAGCCGATGTTCTTCCTCAACCTGCCCGTCAAGGACCTGGGCAAGGCCACCACCTTCTACGAGGGGCTCGGATACTCCAAGAACACGCAGTTCTCCGACGAGAATGCGTCGTCGATGGTCATCAGTGACACCATCGTCGTGATGCTGTTGGCCGAGCCCTTCTTCAAGACCTTCACCACGAAGGGCATCGCCGACACCTCGACGTCGACGGAAGCGCTTCTTGGACTCTCGGCCGAGACTCGCGAGGCAGTCGACAGCCTCGTCGACAAAGCGCTCGCGACCGGCGGTTCCGAAGGAAACGCGACGCAGGATCACGGCTTCATGTACAGCCGCAGCTTCCAGGATCCCGACGGCCACATCTGGGAAATCATCTGGATGAATCCCGAGAACATCGAGGGCTGAGCGACCGAACTTCCTCGGCGAGAGGCGAAACCCCGCAAACACTCGTAGCGTGGAGTGGTGACTGTCGCAAAAACCCTCGGAGAGCTACGCGCCTCCGGACACGTACAGCGAAGTGTCAAGGAAGAACTACGAGAGAACCTTCTCGCCGCGTTGCGGGACGGCCGTGACCCCTGGCCCGGGATAGTCGGGTTCGAGGACACGGTCGCCCCGCAACTCGAGCGGGCGCTGATCGCCGGCCACGACGTGGTTCTGCTCGGCGAACGAGGTCAAGGAAAGACGAGGTTGCTTCGCACCCTCGGGCTCCTTCTCGACGAGTGGACGCCCGTCATCGAAGGCTCGGAACTGGGGGAGCACCCGTACGAGCCGATCACCCCGGCTTCGATACGTCGAGCCAAGGAACTGGGGGACGACCTCCCGATCGCCTGGCGCCACCGCAGCGAGCGATACTCCGAGAAGCTGGCAACGCCGGACACCTCGGTCGCCGACCTGATCGGCGACGTCGACCCGGTCAAGGTTGCCGAGGGGCGGAGCCTCGGCGATCCCGAGACCATTCACTTCGGCCTCGTGCCCCGTGCGCATCGCGGAATCGTGGCGATCAACGAGCTTCCCGACCTCGCCGAGCGCATCCAGGTCTCGTTGCTCAACGTGATGGAAGAGCGGGACATCCAGGTCCGCGGGTACACGCTTCGGCTTCCGTTGGACGTTCTTCTGGTCGCGAGCGCGAACCCCGAGGACTACACCAACCGTGGCCGCATCATCACCCCGCTCAAGGACCGCTTCGGCGCAGAAATCCGCACGCACTACCCCGTCGAGTTGGCGGGCGAGATCGCGGTGATCGAGCAGGAGGCACATCTGCCCGCCGAGGTGCCCGACTATCTCCTCGAAATTCTTGCCAGATTCACTCGCCTGCTCCGCGAATCCACCTCGGTGGACCAGCGATCGGGTGTGTCGGCTCGCTTTGCCGTCGCCGGCGCCGAAACCGTCAGTGCAGCGGCGGTACGACGCGCGGCGGTGCTCGGCGAGGCCGATCCTGTTGCCCGGCCCGTCGATCTCGAGTCCGTGGTCGAGGTGCTTCGCGGCAAGGTCGAGTTCGAATCCGGTGAAGAGGGCCGCGAACTGGAGGTGCTCGAGCACCTGTTGCGTCGCGCGACGGCCGATACGGTTCGGGTACGTCTGGGCGGAATCGATCTGGGGATGCTGGTTTCCGCTGTGGAGATGGGCAATACGATCGTCACCGGTGAATCTGTCACGGCCAAGGCGTTTCTCGACGAGCTTCCGGACCTCGAGGTCCTGGACGAAGTAGCCGAGCGTCTGGGTGCGCAATCCGACGGCGAGCGTGCCGCCGGTGCCGAACTTGCCCTCGAAGGGCTTTACCTCGCGCGCCGGATCTCGAAAGATCAAGGCCCGGGCGGCCGCTCGGTGTACTCGTAAGGGGCAGTGATGATTCACAATCCGCGGTACGGGCCGTACGACGGTGGTCCCGATCCGCTGGCGCCACCGGTAGATCTGCGCGATGCCTTGGCAGCAATCGGCGACGACGTGTTGTCCGGCACGTCGCCGCGCCATGCCCTGCGGGAGCTGCTGCGGCGGGGCAATCGAGATATGCGCGGGCTGGACGAGCTTGCCGCACAGGCGAACCGACGTCGACGCGAGTTGTTGCGCCGCAACAATCTCGACGGGACGCTCGACGAGGTTCGGCAGCTTCTCGACAAGGCGGTGCTCGAAGAGCGCAAGGAACTGGCGCGTGCTCTCGACGACGACGCACGGTTCAACGAAATGCGGATCGAGGAGTTGCCACCGTCGACAGCTCAGGCAGTGCAAGATCTGGCCGACTACAACTGGCGCAGCGAACAGGCTCGCGCGGATTACGAGAAGATTCGTGATCTGCTCGGACGTGAGGTCCTCGATCAACGCTTCTCGGGAATGAAGCAGGCGCTCGAGGGCGCTACCGACGAGGATCGTGAGCAGATACGCCAGATGCTGGCAGATCTGAATCAACTGCTCGATGCGCACTCTCGGGGTGTCGACACTCCGGAGCAGTTTGCGGAGTTCATGGACAAGCACGGGCAGTATTTCCCGGACAACCCTCGCAACGTCGAGGAACTTCTGGATTCGTTGGCGCAGCGCGCGGCGGCCGCACAACGATTGCGGAACTCGCTCTCGCAGGAGCAGCGTGACGAGTTGGATGCGTTGGCGCAGCAGGCGTTCGGTGATCCGAGCCTGATGAGTGAGCTGAGTCAACTCGACCAGTTTCTTCAGGCGGCTCGGCCGGGTGAGGACTGGGAAGGTTCGCAACAGTTCCGCGGCGACAACGGAATGGGGTTGGGTGAGGGGACCGGCGCACTGCAGGACATCGCCGAGCTGGAATCCTTGGCAGATCAGCTGTCTCAGCAGTACGCGGGCGCGGCGCTCGACGACATCGACCCCGAGCTACTCGCGCGGCAACTCGGCGACGAAGCCGCTGCTGACGCTCGCACCCTGGCCGATCTCGAAAAGGCCTTGCAGGAGCAGGGTTTCTTCGATCGTGCACCGGACGGTCAATGGCGCTTGTCGCCCAAGGCCATGCGGCAGCTCGGGCAGACCGCTCTGCGTGACGTCGCCGGGCAACTGTCGTCACGAACCGGTCAACGCGATACGCGTCGGGCCGGTGCGATGGGGGAACCCACCGGAGCTTCCCGCGAATGGGAGTTCGGGGACACCGAACCGTGGGACGTCACCAGAACCATCACCAACGCCGTCCTGCGTGACCCGGGCCGAATGCCGGTGCGGCTGAGCGTCGTCGATGTCGAAGTTGCCGAGACCGAACAGCGCAGCCAGGCTGCGGTGGCTCTGTTGGTGGATACGTCGTTCTCGATGGTGATGGAGGATCGCTGGGTGCCGATGAAGCGCACCGCTCTGGCACTCAATCATCTGGTGAGCACGCGGTTTCGCAGCGACGAGCTGCAGTTGATCGCCTTCGGACGCCACGCGCACGTACTGAGCCCGTCGGAGCTCGCCGGTTTGGACGGCGCCTGGGATCAGGGAACCAACCTGCACCACGCACTGTTGTTGGCAGCCAGGCACCTTCGACGCCATTCCAATGCGCAGCCGGTGGTACTGATCGTCACCGACGGTGAGCCGACGGCTCATCTCGAAGCGGACGGAGAAGCCAGGTTCGACTACCCGCCGAGTGCGCGAACCCTCGGTTTGACGGTTCGAGCACTCGACGCGGTGGCCAGGCTGGGCGCCAAGGTCACGTTTTTCCGCCTCGGTGAGGATCCAGGCCTGGCCAGGGTGGTCGACCGGATGGCGCACCGGGTGGGTGGACGCGTCATCGCGCCGGACCTGGACGGCCTCGGCGCAGCCGTCGTGAGTGACTACATGCGAGGTCGCCGTTAGCCCCGTCGCTGCTAATTCTGTCGCTGCTAATTCTGTTCAGCGGGCTGATGCTGGGTGATGCAGTGGATGCCGCCGCCGCGTTCGAACAGCGGTCTGGCGTCGACGGTGACGACAGTGCGTCCGGGGTAGGCGGCTGACAGGATCTCTACCGCTTCGGCGTCGGCAGGATCGTCGAAGCTGCAGGCGATCACTCCACGGTTGACCACGAGATGGTTGATGTAGCTGTAGTCGACGAATCCCTCGTCGTCGCGCAGGATTTCGGGAGCGGGTACCCGAATGACCTTCCACGGCCGGCCACCGACGTCCGTCGAGCTTTCGAACAACTCGATGATCCTCTTGCTGACGGCGTAGTCGGGGTGCACCGGATTGCGTTGGTCATGGACCAGTACCACTCCGGGGGAAGAGATGGCAGCGACGATGTCGACGTGTCCGCGGGTTCCGTAGGTCTCCTGATCGCGGGTCAATCCGCGGGGAAGCCAGATGACGTGTTTGGCTCCGATGGTGCGGGCGAGTTCGGCCTCGATGTCCGCCTTCGTCAGGTCGGGATTGCGCCCCGGATCGAGTTGGACGGTTTCGGTGACCAGCACGGTGCCGAGACCGTCGACCTGAATGCCGCCGCCCTCGTTGACGATTGGTGAGTCGACCAACTGGGCACCGGATTGTTCGACGACAAACCTGCCGATCTTCGAGTCCTTGTCCCACTGTGCCCAATCCTGTGCGCCCCAGCCGTTGAACACCCAGTCGACTCCGCCGAGACGGCCGTCGTCGGACAAGACGAACGTCGGTCCGATGTCGCGCATCCACGCGTCGTCGAGAGGTGCCTCGACGATGTCGACCTTCTCGGACAGGTACTTTCGTGCTTGCTCGACCTCGGCGGGATCGACGACGACGGTGACCGGCTCGAATTCGGCGACGGCGTGGGCGACGGCCGCCCACGTCGAGCGCGCTTCATGCTGTTCTTCGGCGGTGTCCCCGAGGGAGTACCCGGCACTGGGGTACGCCATCCAGGTACGTTCGTGCGGCTCACTTTCCGCGGGCATGCGCCAGGTCATCAGTTGGCTCCCGCAGTCTTCACCGGTGCGGTCAGAGTCGAGTAGGTGTCGGGTCGGCGAGTGGCCAGGAATGGGAACAGTGCCAGCCAGTCTTCACGGTGCTGCAGGTCGAGATCGGCTACCAGCACGGCAGATTCGTCGCGGGGAGCCTGAACGAGGATGCGTCCGTACGGGTCCGAGATGAAGGACGAACCGTAGAAGGTGATGAGACCTTCACTGCCGTGACGGTTGGGAACAACCATGAAGGTGCCGTTGGCGATACCGTTTCCGACGATCACCTGCTGCCACAGCGGTTGGGTGTCGAAGTCCGGGTGATCGGGCTCGGAGCCGATCGCCGTCGGGTACACCAGAACCTGGGCACCGGCGAGGGAGTATGCACGCGCGACCTCGGGGAACCACTCGTCCCAACATGTCGGGAGTCCGAACTTGGCGCCGAGTGCCTCGTGAACGGGGTATGCGTCCTCGGACGGACCGCCGCGGAAGTACGTGTCCTCGTAGTACCCGGCCGTCACCGGAATGTGGAGCTTGCGGGTACGACCGAGGAGTTCGCCTCCGGGTGAGACCAGGATCGCGGTGTTGAAGCCCAGGCCGTCCTCGGCCTCGCTGCGCTCGTACAACGACGCGTGAACGAGGACTTGGTTCTCGGCGGCGGCCTTGGCGGCGAAGGCGAGAGTGGGTCCGGTGAGTAGGTCTTCCGCTTGGCGTCCGGGATTGTCGTCGGCCGGGCTGGAGGCGGGGTACCGGCTGAGCGTCAGCTCCGGAAGAAAGACCACGGAAGCGCCCAGCTTCGCTGCGGCCGCGATGCCCTCGCTCAATTCGGTGTAGAGGTCGTCTTGGTCCTCGTGCCAGCGATGTTGGACGAGACCCACACGCAGAGGGGCGGACGTGGACGGCGTGGTCGCGGCCAAAGACTCGGGTGGGGTGAGGGCGGTGATCGTCAGCATGGGGTTTCCTCGGTGCTCGGGTATTCGACGTTCAACGTAAAACGAATGTGATTCGTTAAGTATGGTGGGTGAGCGCTGATTGATCAAGGACTTTCGAGGAATTGTTTTTTGCGGCGCCCCGAACGGTGTGGATCACTACAGGAGGACATATGCCGCGGCCATCGCAACGACTGCTCTCACCGGCGATCATCACCGAGGCAGCGATCGAGTCGGTGGACGAGTCCGGCGATTTCACCATGCCGGGACTCGCCGCAAGACTGAAGGTTCGACCGTCGTCGCTGTACAACCACGTGTCCGGACGAGCCGAGATCGTCGAACTGATGAGGGCTCAACTGATGGCGGGAATCGACGTCGAGTCGGCCTCGGGCACCTGGAGTGAGACGGTTGCGGCGTTGGCGGCCGAGTATCGGCGAAGCTACGCCGCGCATCCTCGTCTGATTCCGCTCTTCACGGCGCAGACCGTGCAAGCCGGTGTGGCGTTCACCCTGTACAACGCGTTGGCGCAGGCCTTCGCGGACGGCGGCTTCGACCCGGCCGAAACGCTGCATGCAATTACAACCGTCGACAGTTTTGTTCTCGGTTCGGCGTTGGATCTGGCGGCGCCGGATGTCCAGTGGGCGTCGGGGCCCGAGGCCAACGATGCGATGAAGGCGGCGTTGGCGACATCCGGGAAAAATCCCGAACGTGCCGACGCCGCCTTCGAATTCGGCTTGCGTGTGTTGATGGCGGGCCTGATCGCACAGGCCCCCGACGCTACTGTCTCCTAGGACACGCTGAGGTCGTTCTCGTCGCGCAGAGCCTCCGTGTCACGGTTGAGGGTCTTGCCCTCGAAGAACGCGGGATTGCGCACTCGCATGACCATCATCAGAACCGCGCCGAGGATGAGAATGCCGAAGCCGAGGAAGAAGACCAGGCCGATGCCGCCGATCGATGCCCCGCTGGCATTGTCCGGATTCATGCTCTCTTGAACCGAAATCACGAACACCGCAAGCAGCATGAGCCCACCGATGAGCGGGAATGCGAGCCGGAAGACGAAGTTTCGTACGCTCTCGAAGAGCGTCTTGCGGAAATACCACACACACGCGAATGCCGTGATGCCGTAATACCAGCAGATCATGATGCCGAGGGCGGCGATGGTGTCGAGCAGCGCACTTTCGGAGAGGAAGGTGACAACGCTGTAGAACACTGCGGTCACAGCACCCGCGACCACGGTGGCGTACGACGGCACGAGGAAGCGAGGGGAGACCTCGGCGAGCTTCTTGGGGAACGCTCCGTATGCACCCATGGCGAGCATGGTTCTCGCTGCAGGCAGGAACGTGGTCTGCAGGCTTGCGACGGAAGAGACGAAGACGGCGAGGAACAGGAGCATGCCACCCCAGTTGCCCAGTACCGGGTCGGCCAGAGCGCCGAAGACGTTCTCGGAGTTGTCGGGATTGCCGAGGCCGAGACCTTCCTCGCCGACGCCGGCGTACATCATCGCGGCAACGGCGACCAACAGGTAGGTCAGGAGAATGGTTGCGACACAGAGCAAACCGGCGCGGCCCGGGGTCTTCTTCGGGTTCTTCGACTCCTCGCCCAGCGTGAGACAGGTATCCCAACCCCAGAACGCGAAGATCGATCCGGTGAGTCCGATGACGAACGCTCCGATGGCGAGTCCACTGAACGGGTTGAACCAACTCAGGTCGAAGGACAATCCGGCCGGGGCGTCGCCGGCACCGACGTGAACCAGTGCAACGACGGCGAAGACGACGAGCAGCACCATCTGGAAACCGACGAGCGCGAACTGCACGCGCTCGCTGGTGGTGATTCCTCGACTGGCAATCCAGGTGGCCAGGGCGATGAACACCAGCGTCGTACCGACGTTGACAAATTTGTTGCCCGGTAGATCGGCGATGGAGGGATTGTCGACCACCCGCGCGATGAACAGATAGAAGAAATCGACGGCAATGGCCGCGAGGTTCGAGAGCACGATGATGGTGGCGATCACCATGCCCCAACCGCACATCCAGCCGACGTACGGTCCGAATGCCTTGGTGGACCACGTGAACGACGCCCCGCAATCAGGAGTGTCCGAGTTCAGTTCACGGTACGCGTACGCAGTGAGGAACATCGGGATGAAGCCGGCGATGAAGATGGCGGGCATCTTGAGGCCGACGGCGGCGACGATCAATCCGATGCTGGCGGTCAGGGTGTAACCCGGTGCCACGGAGGAGATTCCGAGTACGGCACCGGAGATCATGCCGATCTTGCCGGTGGCGAGGCCTTTGGAACTCAGTTCGGTGCTGGTCATGACAGTGCCTCCGGCTGGGTGAATTCGTGCTTGGGCACTACGACCATGGGAACGGGCAGCACACGCAGCATCTTGGCGGCGGTGGAGCCCAGGAAGAGTTTGCGGGGCTGTGCAAGGCGACTGGAACCGACCATCACGAGGTCGCCGTCCTGCCAGTCCAGTTGGCGCACTGCGGATTCCACCGTGGAACCGTCGGCGATGATGACCTCGATCGGGAACTCCGCGGGGAGTGCCGCTCGGGCGACGTCGAGTGTGTCCTGAGCGTGATTTCGTGCCCGTTCTCTCGCCGACTCGGCAGTGTCGCGATGATCGCGAAGATCGTTCTGCGGGTCGAGCGCGACGAGTGAGACCAGTCGCAGAGGAACCTGCATCAGTTCGCTGGTGCGCACCGCTGTGTTCAAGACGATGTCGGCGCCGACGCGGGTGCCGAGTGCGCAGGTGACCTCTCGGATCGCCGAAGCCGCCGAGTGCCGCGTTCCGCGAGGGGCCAGAGCCACCGGGACGTGAGCGGAGTGCAGCAGCTCGGTCGAGACCGAACCTATCGCGTGACGGCCGAGCAGACCGTCGCCGGAAGCGCCCACCACGATCGCCAGAGCGTTCAGCCGGTCCACCTCGTCGAGCAGTCCCTGAGCGAACGACTCGTGGAAGCTCAGGTGTACTTCCACCTGGATGTCCTCGGGCACCGAGGCTTTCGCTTCGGCAAGCCAGTCGTGTGCACGTGCGGCGAGGATGTCGTCGTAGCCGGCCTCCGAGGGAACCTTGGCCGGCAGTGTCCGATCCGGAGGGAGGACCATGCAGATGTCGAGTTGCGCGCCGAGACTGCGCGCGAGCTGGGTCCCGAGGACCAGCCCGTCTTTACCGCTGGGTGTGGCGAGGTATCCGACGATAAGGCGCATGGTGGCTCTTTTCCGGATTGGAGGAATCTGCTGTGCGCCTTTATTAACCGCGGGGGGTTGATAAAGGCGCACAGCAGGAGGGGCGGCGACTCAGTCGTGCGAACTCATGACGTGCTTGAGGCGGGTGTAATCCTCGACTCCGTAGGCCGAGAGATCCTTGCCGTAGCCGGAGTACTTGAAGCCGCCGTGCGGCATCTCGGCGACGAGCGGGATGTGGCAGTTGATCCACACCGCACCGAAATCGAGAGCAGCGGAGACGCGTTGTGTGACACCGTGATCCTTGGTCCAGATGCTCGAGGCGAGGCCGAAGCGAACGTCGTTGGCAAGCGTGATCGCCTCCTTCTCGTCGGAGAAGCTCTGGACTGTGAGGATAGGACCGAAAGTCTCTTCCTGCACGATGTCGTCGGATTGTGCGACGCCGGTGATGACCGTCGGCTCGAAGAAGAATCCGGTTTCGCCCGAACGCTTTCCGCCGGTAACGATCTTGGCTGATGCCGGCAGGTTGGCGATCTTGTCGCTCACGGCGTTGAAGTGGTTGATGTTGTTGAGCGGGCCGTAGAAGGCATCAGGGTCGGAAGGCGCTCCGGGCCGCAGCTTTTCGGCGTTGCGCACGAGGGCTTCCACGAGCTGATCGTGGATGGATTCGTGGACGAGCACGCGGGTGGCCGCGGTGCAGTCCTGACCGCCGTTGAAGAACGCGGCTTCGGCGATGCCGGTGGCGGTCTTCTCGATGTCGACGTCACCGAACACGATCGCCGGTGCTTTGCCGCCCAGTTCGAGGTGCGCGCGCTTGAGTTGCTGCGCCGCGGACACGGCGACCGCGATGCCTGCCCGTACCGAACCGGTGATGGAGACGAGACCGAGGGCCGGGTTCTCCACCAACGTCGCGCCGGTACCGCCGTTGCCGAGCACGACGTTGAACACGCCGTCCGGCAGGATGCCCTTCGAGAGCTTCGCCAGGACCAGCGTGCTGCCCGGTGTGGTGTCGCTGGGCTTGAGGACGATCGTGTTGCCGGCCGCGAGGGCAGGCCCGATCTTCCACAGCGCCATCATGAACGGGTAGTTCCAGGGAGTGACCTGACCGACGACACCGATGGGCTCACGACGGACGTACGACGTGAAACCCTCCATGTACTCTCCGGCGGCCTTCCCCTCGAGAAGGCGTGCGGCTCCGGCGAAGAACCGCATCTGATCGGCTCCGACCTTGACCTCTTCGTCGGCGATCATCTGGTGCGCCTGGCCGGTGTTGGCGCTTTCGGCTGCGACGATTTCGTCGCTGTGCGCTTCGATGGCGTCGGCGAGCTTGAGGAGTGCGGCCTGCCGCACGCTCGGCGTCGTCTTGCCCCAGGTCTCGAATGCGCGCTGTGCGGCTTCGACGGCGGCGTCGACGTCTGCCTTGGTGGAGATCGGCGTACGCCCGACCACACTCTCGTCCACGGGGTTGATCAGGTCGAGTGTTTCCGTCGCGGTTGAGGCGACGAATTCACCGTTGATGTAGTTCTCGAGTACGACGATCGACATCGGTACCGGTTCCTCTCGAGGTCGAACGAGTCCCGGCCGAGGTGATCGACACAGAACTCGCACTGTGTGGGGCGTGTGTGAGCAAGTGTGCGCTGACTCACAAGTAAAGACAGCTGCCAAAAAGGTGAAATCTTTGATCGCTGACGCGCCGAGTTGTACAGTCCTGCCCATGACGATCGCTGTGCGGTGGATGTTGGCGCAGCCGGACCTCGCGCTGGAACTCAAAGGCGGGGCGCAGGGGGTCGGTCGCGAAATCACGTTTGCGCACGCCACGGAGTTGCTCGACCCGTTCCGATGGTTGACCGGCGGCGAATTCATTCTCACGACGGGCATCCGTTTGCCGTCCACTCAGCAAAAGCGCGGCCGCTACCTTCGAATGCTCGATGCGGCAGGCGTAGCTGCGGTCGGGTTCGGGACCGGACTCTCGTACCCCGAAGTTCCGGCTGATCTGGTGGCTGTCGCCGACGAGATCGGCCTGCCGCTGATCGAGGTGCCGCTGCCGACGCCGTTTGCCGCCGTCGTCAAGCGTGTGATGAGCCGGTTGGCAGAGCAGGAATACGAAGCGGTCCTTCGGGCGTCGCGGGCGCAACCGCGGATGACGCGTGCCGTCATTTCGGGCGGAACGGCTGCGACCGTGCGTGAGCTGGCGATCGCAACGTCGGCGACGGTGCTCTTGCTCGACGTCGCCGGACGAGTTCTCGAGAGCTCACCTCAACTGCCGACCGACGAGGTGATCGACGAACTGCGAGCAACTCTCGGGGGCGGTGCGTCCAGTAGCGTGACGCTCGCCAGTTCCGGAGCGTCCATCGCCGTGCAACAGATCAGTGTCGGGCGAACGCCGTACGGATACCTGGCGGTGATCAGTGCGTCGGCGCTCAGCTACGTCGATCAGATACTTCTCGGTCACGCGAACTCGTTGCTGGCGTTGGACTTCGAGAAACCTGCGCGCCTGCGCGCCACTCAGGATCAGCTGAATTCGCATGCCCTCGGGCTGCTGCTCACCGAAGATCGTGACCCGGCGCCGGCGTGGCAACAGATCCGCCAAGCCGCAGACGGCGAGGGAATGATCCGTGGCCTGACCGTTCTGGCGGACACGGCCGACGTCGCGGGACGGGTCGGAGTCGAGATTGCCGAGTTCATGAACAAGGCAGGGCGGCAGTTGTTCTCGCGGATCAACGACACTCGGGTCACGGTGCTGCTGCGTGGAACCGACGACGTCCAGTTCGCCCGCGAGCTACTGGGCGGGGCATCGAGGTCGGATCTTCGCGCGCTTCGTGTGGGTCTGAGTGCGCGGCGCGTGGTCGCAGCACTGGCGGTCGCCGTCGAACAGTCCCAGCTGTGTGCGTCGGCGGCGGAAATCGGCGGCGAGCCTTTGGAATTCGCGGCTCTGACCGGCAGTGTGCTGCTGTCCTTCGATTCGACGCGTGAAGTGCTCAATACGCTGGCGGAAACGATGATCACCCCGATCGAGGACTACGATCGTGACAACGGCACCGAACTGTTGGCATCGTTGCGGGCATTTCTCGAGGCCAACGGGCATTGGGAAGCGGCAGCGATCACGATGGGCGTCCACCGGCACACCCTGCGAAGTCGAATGGCGAAGGTGGAGAGCCTGATCGACTGTCGGCTGGAGGTAGCGAGAGTTCGTGCGGAACTGCTGCTCTCGATCATTGCCCGGCAATCGTGACTGCCGGGCAATGATCGAGACTTGGCGAAGCGGCCGTCAGGCCTTGCTGCGGGCGATGATGTCGGCGGCGGTGCGCTGACCCATCCGAACGGCACCGTCGACGTGCTGGTACCCCTCGGCTGCGATGTCGGAGCACGAGAAGTGGATCGGTCCGACGGGCGTGCGGGAATCCGCGCCGTAGCGGTGCAGGCCGCCGAGATCGAAGCTCGCCGCGTACGCACCGCGGGTCCATTCCTCCGAGCCCCAGTCGGATTCGTAGTACACAACCGGCTCTTCGGCCTTCGGGCCCAGGTAGCGGGCGAGTGAGGCCAGAATCGTGGCCTTACGCTCCTCGGCGGAAAGCTCGAACATCGCGTCGGCCTTCTCGTCGGAGACAAAAGCGACCAGGGTGCCGCGATCGTCCTCGTGGTTGGTGTTGTCGTACACCTCCTGCACTACCTCGGACGCGCCGAAGCCGGTGCCGGAGAGGCCGTCTTCGCGCCAGAAAGGCGTCTCGTACACGGCGTGCACCTTGATGACGAGGCCGAGAGACTGATGCTGATGCATCTAGTGCTGACGACGCGGCAGCGGGGGATCGTAGGAGATCCGGGAGTAGAGGTTGGGTGGTACGGCCAGGATCACTCGGCTTGCCTCGACGCGAATGTCGCCGTCCGCCAACACCGTTGCACCGGATTCGTTCCACTTCACCGTACGCACGGGTGCGTTGAGGAAGACGTCGTCACCGAGGGCCTCCGCCATGCGGATCGATACCTGCTGCATTCCGCCGATCACTCGCTTGTCGAGGATGAAGTCCTCGTCGACGAGGTGGGAGAACGAGCCTGCGGAAGCGGCCATGAGTACGGCCTGCAGGGCGGAGAACGAGTGGGCGGGCTTGGTGAGCATGCCACCGGCGATGAAGAGGCCGATGTTGTCACGGGCCTCGGCGTCGTCGGACTGATTGATCAGCCACTGCTTGAAGGAGACTGTGTCGAGATCGCGGGCGAGGGGATGTGCCCACGGCTCCTCGGCGCCGATCTGCGCTGCGAGATCGTCCATCTCGTCGATGAGACGGTCCATCTCCTTCTTGGTGGTCTCGTTCGTGGGGAAGGAATCGCCCGTGTATCGAGTCCGCTCGCCTGCTGACGAGATGTAGACGGACTCGCCCTCGCGGTAGCGCTCGAAAGTCTTCAGGCCGAGTTCGTCGAGCAAGGAGATCAGAGCAGTCTGGTCGGGGGAGACCCACTGGCCGCCGATCTCCAGGACTGCGCCGTCGATGGTGTCGGTCCACGTGCGGCCGCCGACACGATCGCGTGCTTCGATCACGGCGACGGACAAGCCGGCCTTGCGCAGCGCGGTTGCCGCTGCCAGGCCAGAGGGGCCGGCGCCGACGATTGCAACATCTCTCTGGAGAGTAGGCACTTGCGAGCTCCTTCATGTTGAGCACCGCTCGAGTCGAAAAGCTGCCGACGAGCGAGTGAACGGGTGTCGGTTTTCAGTCTGTCCTGAGGAGACGCACGCCACACCTGACGAAACGGAGTGTTCGATCGTCGAAGTTGTGCCGTTTAGGCGCGCTTGCTAGCCGTTGATGACGTGACGGTCGCCGAGCGGTCGGCTCAGCGGGACGTCCAAGCTGCCGAACACGGCAACCAGAATGCACATCTTGTCCGCGGCCTCTGGCAGTGCTCCGGTTCGGAGAGTGACGATCACCGTCGTATCGGTCTCTTCGACGGTCGCGTACGCGCCGTAGCACTCCGGAGTGCCGGTCACGAAGTGGACGGCCACCGTGTGATCGTCGACCTCGGACCACGATTCGAACATCGTGGCCGTCGCACCCACGATGTCGGCGCGGCTGTCGAACTCCGTGCCCATCTCGCTGTCGTCGACCTCGTCGGGAACGGGGGTTCCGAGCGACCAGTCGGCGGGACTCGCTTCGTTGGCCGCCATCGGATTCGGTGCGGCAACCGGCCCCGTGGTCTGGGCCCCGACGGAGCATCCGGCCACAGCAAGGCAGGCCAGAACGGCGAGGGTTAGTACACGCATGAATCCACCGTAACCCTGCTCAAGCGAGTAGTGCTGTGACCAGCGCAATTGCCGGAATAGACGCCAAAGTAGTGACAAAGGCACTGTCTCGGGCGAGGACCATTCCGCGCCGATAGCGGCTTGCATAGATGAAAACGTTCTGAGCCGTCGGCAACGTCGAGACGACCACGATGGCGAACAGCTGATGGCCGTCGATGCCGAGGAGGAAATGCGCCATCAGATAGGCCAGCACAGGTTGGACGACGATCTTGAGCGTCGACGCCAGCGCGACGTCGCGTCGAGGACTCGAGCCCTTCTCGAGTACCCGTACGCCGTACAACGAGAGCCCGAATGCCAACAGTGCACCGGGTACGGACGTCGCGCCGATCAATTCGAAAGGCTGCATCAGCGGCCGGGGCGGTACCCAACCGATCAACGCGACGATCAACCCCGCAGCGCCCGCGAGCACGATCGGATTCTTGAACGGGGCAGTGACGGTGTCGATCAGCGAGAGTTTCTCGGCGTCAGCGCCGCGAAGGGCCGTCAGATCGAGGATCGTCAAGGCGATGGGGGAGTAGACGACGATCTGGAAGAGCAGGAGCGGCGCGACGAACGTGGCATCGCCGAGCACGAACACCGCGATCGGGATACCGAGGTTGGCCGAATTCACGTACGACGCCGACAGCGCGCCGATGGTCAGCTCGGGCAGCGGCCGGTCGAGCCAGATCTTTGCGACGACGACGTACAAGGCGCCGACGGCAAAGGCGGTGGCCGACGCGACCGCGAGCGTCGGCGAGAAGATCACCGACAGATCGGACGACGCGAGCGTGGTGAACAGCAGGGCAGGCGTCGCGACGAAGAAGACGAGCCGACCGAGTACGAACTGTCCTTGGCTACCGAGGGTGCCGAGGCGACCGAGGAGATACCCGACCGCGATGACCACAAAAATGACGGTGAAACCCGCAACAACTCCCGACACGCTGCGGGCACCTCTCGACTGGAATGAACGACTCCGGGAAATCTTAGTCCGGGCAACGAAAAGGCCGCGCAGTCGAGTGACTGCGCGGCCTCTTCGGTACTTCTACGTATGACTACCGTGCGGCGGTGAAGGGGAGCAACGCCATTTCGCGGGCGTTCTTCACTGCAACGGCGACCTGACGCTGCTGCTGCGGGGTCAGGCCCGTGACGCGACGGCTGCGGATCTTGCCGCGGTCCGAGATGAACGTGCGAAGCAGGTTGATGTCCTTGTAATCGACATGCGTGATCTTCGCTGCGAACAACGGGTTCTTCTTGGGCTTACGACCCTCTACGGGGCGTGGCTTCTTCGACGGTGAACGCTTGACTGCCATCCGACTTCCTTACCAGCTCGACTTGTGTACGCCAGGCAGTTCCCCACGGTGCGCCATTTCTCGCACGCGAATCCGGGAGAGCCCGAACTTCCGCAGGTGGCCGCGCGGACGTCCATCCGCAGCGTCTCGATTGCGCAATCGTACCGGACTGGCGTCGCGTGGTAGACGTTGCAGGGTCGCTTGGGCCTTCGCGCGCTCCTCGGGTGAGCTTTTCGGGGAGCGGATCGTCTCCTTGAGTGCCGACCTCTGCTCCGCGTATCGCTCGACGACGACCCGTCGCTGGTTGTTCTTCGCGATCTTCGACTTCTTGGCCATGCCTACTTCTCTTCTCGGAAATCGACGTGCTTGCGCAGCACCGGGTCGTACTTCTTCAGTACGAGTCGATCGGGGTCGTTGCGACGGTTCTTGCGGGTCACGTACGTGTACCCGGTGCCCGCGGTGGACTTGAGTTTCACGATCGGGCGGATCTCGTTGCGTGCCATCTGCTCAGACCTTCTCGCCGCGCGCGCGGATCCGGGCGACGACGGACTCGATGCCGTCGCGGTCGATCGTCTTGATGCCCTTGGTCGAGAGAGTGAGCGTGATGCGACGACCCTCGCTGGGCAGCAGGTAGGTCTTGCGCTGGATGTTCGGGTTCCAGCGACGGTTCGAACGCTTGTGGGAGTGCGAGACGGATTTTCCGAACCCCGGCACACGTCCGGTCACTTGGCAGTGAGCCGACATGGGTATTCCTTTCAACTTGCAGATGACAATCATTTTCGACAATGCGGTGAGATCAATGTAGCGTTCAACTTCGGTAATGACAATCATTCCCAGAAAGGCCCGCTGTGAACACGATCTTGGACGGCAGGACTCCGCTGGTCCTGGTCGCCGGTATGAGCGAATCCACCCCACACACCGCACGAGCGTTGCTGCGAACCGGAACTGTTCTGGTTCACCACGACCTGAGCCACGTCCGTGAAGGGGTGGTCAGGCGGACGGTCACCTCGATGACCGGGGGTACCGGGTCTGCCGGCACAGTGTCCGAGCGCGAGACGATCCTCGAGCTCGCGCACGGCTGCGTCTCCTGCACCCTGCGCGAAGACCTGCTGCCGCTTCTGCGTCGACTTCACTCGCACAGTTCGGTGCAGCGCATCGTCCTGTTGCTGGACCGCCAACTCGAACCCGAAGCGCTGTGTTGGGCGATCGAGCACGTCGTCGTGACCGGCGTCGTCGGCCAACTGGACGGACCGGCACAGCGTGACGTCCGTGTCGACGCCGTCGTGACGTGTATCGACGCGCAGACCTGGCTGGCCGACGCCACCGGCGACGACGCTCTCGACGACGACCGCACCCTGGCGCAGGTCGTCGTCGGGCAGGTCGACTTCGCCGACGCGCTCGTCCTACGCGGGTCCGATGGACTCGACGGCTGGCAGCGGTCCCGCCTGAACGCGGTTCTCGCACGCATCGCCCCGCGGGTACCCGTCTTCGATGAGGGAGACGACATCGAGGCACTGCTCCTCGAGGTGCCTGCGGACGCGCGACGCGGTGAGCTGGCCGACGCACACTCGCCGTTGCTGCGTCGTCAGCCGCCGCTCGACGACGACGGCGGAGTGATGCTCGTCGAGTTCACCGCGAACCGGCCGTTCCACCCCGGGCGTCTGCACGAGGCGATCGACGTCCTGCTCGAAGGCGTCGTGTACTCCCGCGGGCGAGTCTGGGTGGCGACGCAACCTGGCGAAGCGCTCTGGCTCGAATCGGCGGGCGGCGGCCTGCGAGTTGCCAGCGCGGACACCTGGCTGGCCGCGATGACGCCTCAGGAACGAGACCGCGTGCCGGCCGAACGCCGTGCGCTCGCCGCCCTGAAATGGGACGAGCGTTTCGGTGATCGCGACACCTCGATGGTTGTTCTGACATGCGGTGCGAATCCGCTCGAGATCGACCGAACACTGCAGCACGCCTTGGTCACCGACGACGAGTTGGCGGACGAAGCGTCGTGGGTCACCTGGGAAGACCCGTTCGGCGAGTTCCACGAAGACCCGTGCGACGAATCCGAATCACCTTATGCCGAAACCGAATCAACGCGAGAGGGAAACGAATGAAGAAGCAGATGCACCCCGACTACCACCCGGTGGTCTTCCAGGACGCCAGCACCGGCAAGAGCTTCCTGACCCGATCGACCGTGACGAGTGACCGCACCGTCGAATGGGAAGACGGTTCCATCTACCCGCTGCTGGTCGTCGATGTCACGAGCGACTCGCACCCGTTCTGGACCGGAGCGCAACGCGTGATGGACACCGCCGGACGCGTCGAGAAGTTCGAGCGTCGCTACGGAAAGCGCAAGGCGCTCTGATGGCCGTTCCCAAGCGGAAGATGTCCCGTTCCAACACCCGCAGTCGCCGTGCCCAGTGGAAGGCGACGGCGCCCGATCTGGTCGAGGTCACGGCCTTCGGACAGACCCACCGGGTTCCGCGCCGACTGGTCAAAGCAGTTCGACTCGGGGTGATCGACCCGAGCCGCCTCTGACCGTGCGATCCTTGGCCGGTGCTGCTGAGGATCCTCGAACTGGTGGGCATCGTGGCGTTCGCGGCCTCGGGTGCCTTGGTGGGCGTCACCAAGCGACTCGACATCTTCGGGGTGTGCTCGGTGGGTGTGTTCACCGGCATCGGCGGCGGTATCGTCCGCGACGTCCTTCTCGGCGTCCATCCGCCCAGCTCCCTGAGCAGTTGGCCGTACTTCGGAACGGCCGCCGCCACCTCACTCGCCGTGTTCTACCTACACGAGCCGCTCAATCGCCTGCGCCGTGAAATCCTGGCGCTCGACGCACTGGGAATGGGCCTGTTCGCGAGTACCGGCGCCGTCATCGCGCTGGACAACAACGCCAGCTCGCTGGCGGCGACGTTGATCGGTGCGACCGCTGCGATCGGCGGCGGAGTGATCCGCGACGTCCTCGTCAACGAGGTGCCGCTGCTCCTGCACAAGGACCTGTACGCGGTTCCCGCACTGCTCGGCGCTGCGTTGGTGGTCACAGTCTCGCAAGCCGGACTGTCCACCAACGCAGCGCTGGTGTGCGGCACCGCGTTCGCCGCGGTGTTCAGACTGCTTGCGTTGTGGCGTCATTGGAGCCTGCCCGGACCGAGGCGAACCCGGGACTGACCGCGACACGCCGGAGCCCGGAATCGGACCCTCTCAGCCGCATCTCAGCACTTCAGTCCAAACTGTCGGTATGCGTATTTTGGTGGTCGACGACGACCGGGCGGTTCGCGAGTCGCTTCGGCGGTCGCTCAGCTTCAACGGCTACACGGTCGAGCTCGCGGTCGACGGGCTCGACGCACTCGAGAAGATCCTCGCCAACCGGCCCGACGCCGTCGTACTCGACGTCATGATGCCGCGACTCGACGGACTCGAAGTGTGCCGTCGTCTTCGAAGTGCCGGCGACGACCTGCCCATCCTCGTGCTCACCGCCCGCGATTCGGTCAGCGAGCGAGTCGCCGGCCTCGACGCCGGTGCCGACGACTACCTGCCCAAGCCCTTCGCTTTGGAAGAGTTGCTTGCCAGGTTGCGTGCACTACTGCGTCGCACCGCACCCGATCTGGACGCCGATTCCGAAATGATGGCGTTCGAGGACCTCACCCTCGACCCGGTCACCCGCGAGGTCAAGCGCGGCGAACGATCGATCAGCCTGACCCGCACCGAGTTCTCCCTTCTCGAAATGCTCATGGCCAACCCGCGCCGCGTGCTGACCCGTGGACGCATTCTCGAAGAAGTGTGGGGATACGACTTCCCGACGTCCGGCAATGCGCTCGAGGTGTACGTCGGCTACCTGCGTCGTAAGACGGAAGCCGACGGCGAGCCGAGGTTGATCCACACCGTCCGCGGAGTCGGCTACGTCCTGCGGGAGACGCCTCCGTGATCACCGCTCCGTTCGGCAAGAGTGCCGAACCGAAGAAGTCCACCAGCACCAACGCATCCGTCGAAATGCGCCCGCCGATGCCGCTCACCCGCTCGGTGTCGTTGCGTTGGCGTGTGACGCTCCTCGCTGCGTCGGTGGTGGCCATCGCCGTCGCCGTCATGGCGATCGCGGCGTACGCGGTGGTTTCGCGTGCGCTCTACGCGGACGTGGATCACCAGTTGCGTACCAGAGCGGCGGTGCTCATCGACAGCAATGTCGTGCGCTTCGATCCTCGGTACATCTCCGGTGCAACGCTCTACACCACCGACATCAGTGTGGCGCTGATCTTCTCGGATCTGAGCACGTATCAGCCGCCCGGTTCCGACGTGCCGATCGGTGAAGCCGAAGACGCCGTCGCGCGTGGCGAGTCGGATTCCTCGCTGCGCACCGTCGACGGCCAGCGTGTGTTGGCCCAACGAACCCATGACGGAAGCACTTTGGTGATCGGCCAGCGACTCGCGCCCACGGTTGCGGTCCTGGACCGGCTGGCGTGGGTTCTCTTCGTGGTCGGCGGGTGTGGCGTCATCCTGGCTGCGGTGGCGGGTACCACCGTGGGCCGCACCGGTTTACGACCTATTGCCAGGCTGACCGCTGCCACCGAACGAGTCGCCAGGACCGACGATCTGACGCAGATCCCCGTGACCGGCAGCGACGAATTGGCGCGCCTGACAGAGAGTTTCAACACGATGCTGCGGGCGCTCGCCGAGTCCCGCGAGCGTCAGTCGCGTCTCGTTGCGGATGCCGGACACGAGTTGCGAACGCCGCTGACGTCGTTGCGTACCAACATGGAATTGCTGATCGCGTCCAGTCGCCCAGGTGCGCCGCAGATTCCCGACGAGGACATGGCGGAACTTCGTGCCGATGTCGTCGCGCAGATCGAGGAACTGTCGACCCTTGTCGGCGACCTCGTCGACCTGGCCCGCGAAGACGCTCCCGAGACCGTGTACGAGCGCGTCGACGTCAGCGACGTCGTCGAACGTGCACTCGAGCGAGCACGGCGCAGGCGCAACGAAATCGAGTTCGAAGCGGTCACCACCCCGTGGTACGTCTACGGAGACCAGGCAGGCCTGTCGCGTGCGGTGCTGAACGTCCTCGACAACGCTGCGAAGTGGAGTCCGAAGGGCGAACAGGTACGCGTCGAAATGCGTCCGGTGGGCCAAGGATTGTTGGAATTGACCGTAAGTGATGCGGGACCGGGCATTCCGGAGGAGGATCGGGAGTTGGTGTTCGATCGTTTCTACCGGTCGACTGCGGCACGTTCGATGCCGGGATCGGGTCTGGGACTTGCGATTGTGCGTCAGGTTGTCGTCAAGCACGGCGGAACCATCGCGATCGACGAATCCGATCGTGGGGGAGCACTTGTTCGTATCGTGCTTCCCGGCGAACCCGGGCCGAGTGCCGAGTAGCGTGTTCTGCAGACCCGTTGGTCCCGGGCTTCGGTGACTGACGTCACGGGTTAATGTGTTCGGCCCGAGAGTCTTTCGGGCCGAGCCGGACGGCACCGGTTTTTCACGACGAACTCTGGGTAAAGTGACAGGCACGTCTCAGCGCCTTCTCAGCAGCGCAAGGCAGCATTGTCGGCAGAACAGTTGTGACTGCCCGTCCGGTGGTCACCGTAGACGAAAGCGAGCCGATGACCGAGGACCGTAACGTCGGGCCGACCCGGCCCGAGCAGCCCAACAACGAGCCCACTACCCAGGCGCAGCCGGCAGCACCTCAGGCGCAGCCGGCAGCACCTCAGGCGCAGCCACCTGTGCAACCCCAGCAGCCACAGGGGCAGGCGCCTCAGCAGCCGTACCAGCCGACCGAGTCGTTTGCCCGACCCACCGAAGCCCGACCCACCGAGGCCTTCGGGCAGGCGCCGCAGCAGCCCACTCAGGCTTTCGGCCACCCGCACGGTGCCCATGAAGCGGCGTATCAGCAGAGCGCCCCGTACGGCGCACCCAATGCCGGTGGCCCCGGTGGCCCGAACGGTCCAGGCGGCGGCCACAACCAGATCCCCGCACCGCTACAGGGGCCGAACTCCGGTTCGACCACCACCAAGCCGAAGTCGGGACGCATGGCCCTGGTTGCCGGCGCTCTCGCTCTGGTCCTGGTCAGCGGCGGCGTCGGTGGCGTGGTCGGAGCCGTCGTCGCGGACCGCAACGGTGGAACCGCGACGGTCACCAACTCGCTGAACGCCCCGAAGCCGACCGCGACCAACACGTCCAACGCTCCCGCCGGTTCGGTTCAGGCCGTTGCCTCGAAGGTGGTGCCCAGCGTCGTGCAGATCGAGGTGGCCACCGCGCAGGGACAGGGCGGTGAGGGTTCCGGTGTCATCCTGTCCTCCGACGGCCTGATCCTGACCAACAATCACGTTGCCGGTGCCCAGGGAGCGCAACTGCGGGTCGCGTTCTCCGACGGAACCAAGGCCTCGGCCACCCTGGTCGGTGCCGATCCCGTCTCCGACATCGCCGTCATCAAGGTCGACGGCCGCAACGACCTCACTCCCATCGATCTCGGCAACTCCGGCGACGTTCAGGTCGGACAGCAGGTTGTGGCCGTCGGGTCCCCGCTCGGCCTGGCCGGAACGGTCACCGAGGGCATCATCTCCGCCCTCGATCGCCCGGTGTCCACGAGCGGCGAGTCGGGCAACCAGAACACCGTCATCGACGCTCTGCAGACCGACGCGGCGATCAACCCCGGCAACTCCGGTGGCGCCCTCGTCAACATGGACGGCCAGCTGATCGGCATCAACACGGCGATCGCCTCACTTGGAGCGTCGTCGGGTACCCAGGGCGGCTCCATCGGCCTCGGTTTCGCCATCCCGATCGATCAGGCGCGCCGCGTCGCCGACTAACTGATCAAGACCGGCAAGGCGACCCAAGCCATGATCGGCGTGACCGTGCCGTCGCAGGACAACGCCGACGGCGCGACCGTCATGGATGTCACTGCCGACGGGCCGGCCGCCAAGGCCGGTATCCCGAAGGGTGCAGTCATCACCAAGGTCGACGATCGTGTTGTCGCAGATGGTGATTCGCTGATCGCGGCGGTTCGCTCGCATGCTCCTGGAGACAAGGTCTCGATCACCTACACCGACGGTGGACAGACCAAGACCGTCGATGTCACGTTGGGAACCGCGGCGGCGCAGGGCGGCCGATGATGTTCGGTGATCAGCAGACGATCGAGCCGATCTTCGGCCAGATCGCAACGGCGTCGGGATCGGACACTACGGTAGGAGTCATGGAACTCGAAGCCACATCGGCCGGCCGCGCTCTGGTCGTCATCGTCGACGATCGCACAGCCCACGGCGACAACACCGACTCCATCGGTCCACTGGTGACGGAACTGCTGAACGAAGCGGGTTTTCTCGTCGATGCGACGGTTGCCGTCGCAGCCGACGAAGTGGAGATCCGCAACGCTCTCAACACCGCAGTCATCGGCGGCGTCGACCTCGTCATCTCGGTCGGCGGTACCGGGGTGTCTCCGCGTGACGTCACTCCCGATGTGACCGCAGAGGTTCTCGATCGCGAGATCCCGGGAATTGCCGAAGCACTTCGCGCCTCCGGTCTTTCGGCCGGATCGCTCGAAGCAGGCTTGTCCCGCGGCCTAGTCGGAGTTTCGGGCAGCACGTTGGTGGCCAACCTGGCCTCGACCAGGCCGGCGATTCGCGACGGCATGGCAACCCTGACGGCATTGGCGAGCCACGTCATCGCCGAGCTGTCCAGCCTCGAGGGCTGAGACAGCTTGTCGGAGCAACCAGATACCCCGAAGAAGCCGCCAGTCGACAAGAAGCGCCTGGCACGCATCTTCGGGGACGTCTTTCCCGAGACGACGTCGGACGAGCGTGGACCGGAAGGGTCGCCGGGATCATCGGACGACGATTGGCTGCGTAGTCAGCGACCCCCGCACCACGGTGGTTGACAAGATCCTCAGCTGAAAAATCAGGCCCTCGGACGCACTGTCCGAGGGCCTGATTTGATCTGCGGGCACTGACTATTCGAGCGTCTTCGCGTGCGCTCCCGTGTCGGCGCTACCGGCATTGGCCGAGAGGATGTCGCGGATCTGGATGAGCAGATCGGTTTCGCTGGCTTCCTTGTCCTCGGGCTCGGAGACGAACTTCTTCTTCGCCGCATTCGCGGGGACGATCAGCACGAAGTAGACGACCGCTGCGATGATGATGAAGTTGATGATCGCGGTGACCACAGCGCCGACGTTCAAGAACGTTTCCGGGTTGCCGGAGATGATTTCGACTCCCCAGCCCATCTCGTTGGAACCGCCGATTGCGGCGATCAGCGGGTTGATGATGTTGCTGGTGAATGCCGTGACGATGGCGGTGAAGGCCGCGCCCACGACAACCGCGACGGCCAGGTCGAGCACGTTTCCGCGAAGCAGGAAGTCCTTGAATCCCTTGAGCATGTCGGTGTCCCCTCGAGTCTCCGATGGCAAGTGCCAGATGGTCCGTTGATACCGAACCGACTGGAAAAATCCTAGAGGAGCTTCGGCCGCTTTGTGCGGTCAGCGGAATGTCACGGTGATCGCATTGGACAGCGATGCCGCGGCAACGACGTTGGCTGCCGGTGTCGGCAGAGCCAGCAGAATCACCTGTTCCTGCTGGTTACGTGTACTTTCCGACGTGGTGACCAACGCGACTACCGCCCCCGCCGCAAGAATCTGCGGGGCCTTGTCGGCAATTGATTCGTTGGGTGTGTCGGGGCGGGATGTGTCAGACCGGGATGTGTCAGGGCCGACGGTGAGGACGTCGACGACATCCCCGCTGCGCAAGATGTCTGCAACGGCCGCATCGGCAAGTCGCACGGGCACGATGCGGGCGTCGTCGGTTCCTACGGACAACCCGGCCAGCCGTGGGCTGAGAACGCGCACGTCGGTGACTGTTTCACCGGTGCGTATCGGGCCGGCAACGGTTCTTCCGACTACCAGTTCGGTATCGGAGACAACTCCTTCGGGAAGTTGTTTCGAGTCGATCTCGCGGATCTCGACATCCGAATTCGCGATCACCTGTCCGGGAGTGAGATTGCGACTCGAGACAACTACAGCGACCGTATCGGTCGCGGGATCGCCTCGGAAGAAGAGAACGACGCCGAGTGCGGCCAGGGCAACGGCTGCGATCTTGCGGACTGTCGCCGGGCGGAATCGTGTGCCGCGCGTCAGTTCGACGACGCGATCGAGGGTGCTCGGGGTGAGATCGAGCTGGGCGCGCAGTGGGTCGGAGCGCCTCGGCGAGCGAGAACGTGCTGACGGCATTCATGCACGTTAGGGCCGGAAGCGGTGCTTCCGGCCCTAACGATGTGAACCTGTGGACAACCCGGAGGTTGTGGAAATCAGCTTGCGGCAGCCTTGGCGGGCGCCGGCGTGCTGGTCGACGAACTCGAGGTCGACGAGGAGTCCGACTTGGACTCGGACTTCGCAGCGGGTGCCGAATCACTCTTGGCCGGCTCGCTCGCAGTTCCGGAGCCGCCGCGGCTGTCGGTGCGGTAGAAGCCGCTGCCCTTGAACACGATGCCGACAGAGTTGAACAGCTTGCGGAGCTTGCCTGAGCAAGCTGGGCAGACCGTCAGCGAATCTTCGCTGAAGGACTGGACGATGTCGAAACGGTTGTCACATTCCGTACATGCGTATGAGTAGGTGGGCACCGGGCTTCCTCCGCACTGTGATGTTCGAGCAGCTGCGTATTTACACCGCAGCCTTTAGCACTCTACAAGTGACAGTGCCAACAGCGCTAATCAGGGATCTATTCCCGCAGATCAATCACGTTGCAGCTGCGTCAGCCCGCCGCCCGGCGTCAATGCCCAGCCCATGGGTACGTCATGGTCGTCGGCCGGCAAGGTCTCGACGAGTTCGGAGTCTCTGACAATTGCCACAAGCCGAGTCTGCGGACCGACCGACCCCAGTGTGCGGTCGTAGAAGCCTGCGCCGCGGCCGAGGCGTGTTCCGCGCACGTCCACTGCAAGTGCAGGGATCAGCATGCATTCCACGTCGGACAGGCTTTCCGGTGGTAGGACGGGTCCGACAGGCTCCCGAATGCCGTACTTCGCCGGTCGCAAACCGTCCGCGCCGCTGTACTCGACCCAGGACAACGGTCCGGGCTCCCCGGTGATCGGAAGTAGTACACGCCCGGCGACCTCGGCAACGGCGTCGAGCAAGTCGGTGGATCCTGGTTCGGTGCGAGTGGGGACGTACGCACACACCGTTGTTCCTTCGACTATCACCGAAGGTATGTGCGTGATCAACGCCGCAGTTTCCGCTTTTCGAGCGTGCTCGGAGACTGCTTCACGTGCTGCGAGTGCGATTTGTCGCCATTGTGCTTTTGTCCGCGGTGTCACCCCACAACGATATTCGTCGTGCTGACCGAGCGGTAACAAGCGGCGGCTAAGGTGTTGGCATGACAGACGTTGTCGCTAGCAGCACGAGGGCCTTCCGTACGGCCGTGGTTCCCGCAGCCGGACTTGGTACTCGTTTCCTGCCTGCCACCAAGACGGTTCCGAAAGAATTGCTGCCGGTCGTGGACACACCGGGCATCGAACTGGTGGCAGGTGAAGCCGCGGACTCGGGAGCCGAGCGGCTCGTCATCGTGACGTCCCCCGGCAAAGACGGGGTGGTTGCACACTTCGTCGAGGACCTCGTGCTCGAAAGCAAGCTGGAAGCAAGCGGAAAACTTGCTGCCCTGGCAAAGGTGCGCAAAGCGCCGGGTTTGCTCGAAGTTGATTCCGTCATTCAGGAACAGCCCCTCGGGCTCGGGCATGCAGTCGGTTGCGTCGAGTCGGTTCTCGACGACGACGAAGATGCCATCGCCGTCCTTCTGCCCGATGATCTCGTACTGCCGCGTGGTGTCCTGGAGATCATGGCGCGAGTTCGGGCCAAGCGCGGCGGGTCCGTTCTCTGTGCAATCGACGTCCCCAAAGACGCAGTCAGCGCCTACGGCGTGTTCGACGTCGAGATCGTTCCCGACGCGGTCAACCCCGACGTGCTCAAGGTCGTCGGCATGGTCGAGAAGCCGGCTGTGGAAGACGCGCCGTCGACCTTTGCCGCTGCGGGTCGCTATCTACTCGATCGTGCGATCTTCGACGCACTTCGTCGCATCAAGCCGGGAGCCGGCGGTGAGTTGCAACTCACCGACGCCATCGCTCTCCTGATTTCCGAGGGGCATCCCGTTCACGTGGTGGTGCACCGCGGAACGCGTCATGACCTGGGCAACCCTGGTGGGTACCTCCGCGCTTCGGTTGACCTGGCACTCGACAGTGACGACTACGGCCCGTCCTTGCGCAAGTGGCTCGCGGATCGACTCGACCGCTGAGCGTGTCGCCACGGTGGTTGATCGCCCAATAACGCAGTATCAATGTGCTTGTCCCTTTTCGAAGGCAAGGCATCATGAGCTGACGGATATCACCGAATTTCGAGACACAGGAGGACGCGGACCAGATGCGGTCGGTTGAGGAGCAGCAGACCAGGGTTACCGCTGCTGCAGTGGCACCCCGTCCGGTTCGGGTCGCCATCTCGGAAGCGCAGGGACTGCTGTGTGCCGAGGAAGTGGTGACCGAACGCCCATTGCCGGGATTCGATCAAGCTGCCATCGACGGTTACGCGGTTCGCAGTGTCGATGTCGCCGGCGCTGGAGCCGACCTCCGAGGCGAGGACGGCGAGCCTACGGACCTCAGCTTGCCGGTGGTCGGCGAGGTGACGGCGGGCTCACGCCAACCGATCCGGCTGCAACCGCGTCAGGCCGTCCGAGTCGACACCGGCGCGCCGTTGCCCACACTCGCCGACGCAGTTCTTCCGCTCGAGAACACCGACGGTGGTCGCGCTCGTGTCCGGATCTTCGAGCCGGTGCGTTCGGGCGATTACGTTCGTCGTGCAGGCGACGACGTCCAGCCGGGCGACGTGGCCGTTCGGGCAGGCACCATCATCGGAGCCGCACAGGTCGGTTTGCTTGCCGCGGTCGGTCGCGACAAAGTGCTCGTCCACCCGCGTCCCCGGCTTTCCGTCATCAGCGTCGGTGGAGAACTCGTCGACGTGGATCGCACGCCGGGGCCTGGTCAGGTCTACGACGTGAATTCGTATGCTCTCGCAGCCGCCGCTCGCGATGCCGGCGCCGACGTCAACCGCGTGGGAATCGCGGGCAACGACTCGCGCCGTCTCCGCGAAGTAGTCGAGGGGCAGCTGATTCGCTCCGAAATCGTCGTCATCGCCGGTGCCGTGGGCGGCGGAGCGTCCGACGAAGTCCGTGAGGCACTTGCCGATCTGGGGACACTCGAAGTCGAGCGTGTAGCCATGCATCCGGGATCAGTGCAGGGCTTCGGCAAGCTGGGAAGAGACGAGGTTCCGACCTTTCTCCTACCGTCCAACCCGGTCAGTGCACTGGTGGTATTCGAAGTCATGGTTCGACCGTTGATCAGAATCGCGCTGGGACGCCGCCAACCGATGCGGCGAGTGGTGAAGGCGCGCACGGTCGGAACGATCACGTCGATTGCCGATCGCAAGGGTTTCCTGCGTGGTCAGCTGATGCGTGACGAAGCGACGGGGGAGTACCTGGTGCAGGCCCTCGGCGGTGCGCCCGGTGCGTCCTCACATCTCCTCGCGACCTTGGCGGAAGCCAATTGTTTGGTTCTTGTCGATCGAGACGTCACCGAAGTGCACATCGGTGAAGAAGTCGACGTAGCTTTTCTCGCCCAACGTGGGTAACGCCGACCCGAGTGGGGTGTGATGTCAGTCCATCCAGGATGGCCGGACGATCTCGGCCCGCTGCGAGTGCCCGCTGGAGTCGTGACCGTCCGCCCCGTCAAGCTTCGTGACGCTGCGGTGTGGAGTCGACTCCGCATACGCGATCGTGAGCACCTCGAGCCGTGGGAGCCCACCGGAGAGTCGCCCTGGGATGCGCGTCATCACATCACCGTCTGGCCGTCTCTGTGCGGAAATCTTCGCTCCGAAGCGCGTAAGGGCAGGATCCTTCCGTTGGTCATCGAACTGGACGGGAAGTACTGCGGGCAGGTCACCATCGGAAATGTCGTGCGCGGCGCTCTGCGGTCCGCCTGGGTGGGCTATTGGGTCGCCTCGCACGTCACCGGCGGTGGCGTTGCCACAGCGGCCGTTGCGCTCACGCTCGATCACGCGTTCTCGAAGGTCGGTCTGCATCGAGTCGAGGCAACAGTTCGCCCCGAGAACGCGTCGAGTCGCGCAGTCCTGCGCAATGTGGGGTTCCGGGAGGAAGGTCTCCTCAAGCGCTATCTCGATGTCGACGGCCAATGGCGCGACCATCTTCTGGTCGGAATGACCATCGAGGAAGTACCCACCACCGTTGTCGACAGATTGGTGCGGTCCGGACGCGCTTCGTGGGTGTGACGAAGACGGCGCAAGTAGCGTGGGAAACGCGAGCTAAACGGCAGTTACCGCTGAGTAGTCCTACTTTTGGTCGGCAAATTGTGATTTTTGATTCAACTAGAACTTGAGACTTTTGGGACTGAACCGGAAGTTCAGTTCGGTACGCGTGTGACACATGAGTATGGTGGGGTTCGGCGCGTCGGCAACGATGCGAGGGCGTCGGCCGTTAACCTTGACTCGTCAACGGCTGGCATAGGTGCTGGTAGGTGATCGGGAGGAGGCCGCGGCATGCCTAGCTCATTCGTGTGGATCGGGCTGGTGGCCGTGTGGCTGTTCGTCCTGGTGCCGATGCTCGTCAACAAGCGCCCCAGGATCCGGCAGACGAGTGACGCGGCGCTCGCGACTCGAGTACTCCACCGCGGCGACAGCAACCCTGTTCAGCGCGGACCGGCAGCAGGACACCGAAGCGATCCGAACTGGCAACCAGAACCAGTGCGCAGCAGCTACGACGCGGAGGACCAGATGGACACTCACGCAGAAGACGACTACGCCGGCGGTCGTGCACCGGTCGGAGAATTTGTTCCCGTACGACGCGGACGAGGCGGGTTCGACCCCGAAGCGGATGCCATCGCCCGGGAGGCGCGGTACGCCTTCCGACAGCGGACATTGCTGGGGCTTGCCTTCGTCGCGATTCTCTCGGGCGCTCTCGCATTGATCATCTCGCCGATGGTGTGGTGGTTGTTTGCGCTGACCGTGTGCGGTCTCGGCGGGTACATGGCGTACTTGCGTCGGCAGGTTCGGATCGAGCAGGAGATTCGCCGTCGTCGTACCGAACGCCTCAACCGATCGCGACTCGGAGTCGAATCGCACACCGACGAAGAGCTGCGCCTGATTCCCGCGCGACTGCGCCGACCAGGAGCGGTTGTCCTCGAGGTCGACGACGAAGATCCGGTGTTCGATCACTTGGATCACTACGAAGAAGAGGTCAGGCACACCGAGATGCGTCGCGCATCCGGACAGTGATCGACCGAGGATCTTCTGGGCCGATCTTGTAGGGCCGAAAGTTCGTGTCGGGTGATTCCAACGGGAGTATTCGCTCCTGTTAGAGTTGCCGAGCACCGCTCAGGCGGTGGCACGGGGCTGTGGCGCAGTTGGTAGCGCGCTTCGTTCGCATCGAAGAGGTCAGGGGTTCGATTCCCCTCAGCTCCACAATTTCAGACGTACTAGAACACCTGACATCGGTGGAAGCCGGTGTTGGTGCGAGGGCGGCGAACGGCTCAGCGAGCTTGATCGTCGCCCTCTCGTCTTCGCTGATCTCGATGCCGTTGGTGAGCGCTTGGTTGGCCAGCCGCTTGCCTTGGTCGTCGGCGCGCGCGTACAGGGTCGCGCAGTCAACGAGCAGGCTGAGCGCGGTGCTGAGGTGCTTGCGTGAGCCCTCGTGCTGGTCGTGTTCGCTGGCGAGGCGGCGGTCGATGTCTGCAAGCCCGGCCCGGATGCGGTCTTGGTGCCGTTTGAGGGTGTCGAGGTCGATGGCGTCGGCGAAGTGTGCGGCGAGCAGCTTGTCGCTCTCGTTCTGGAGCCGCTTGCGGTTCTCGGTCAGGTCGGCCAGTTCCTGGGAGCGGGAGGCGAGCCGTTCATCGAACGCTGTCTCGACCTGAGCGGCGAGGGCGGCGTACTGCTCTTCGGTGATGGAGATGTCTCGGTAGCAGTCCGCGACCAGCTGCTCGGCGATACCGACCGGCACGGCCCGCCGGGTGCAGTTCTTCCGTTTGGAGGCCCGACCGGAGCACACGTAGTAGGCGTAGCGCACGCCTTGCTTGTTGGCGGGGTAGTCCAGTTGCATCCGTGACCCGCACTGGCCGCAGAACAGGGAGCCTTTCAGGTAGTGGTCGTGCGTGCGGCGGCGCTCGGCCGCGATCTTGCGGGAGTCGAGTAGACGTTGGACTTGCTGCCAGGTCTCGACATCGACCAGCGGTTCGTGGGTGCCGGACTGCTCGGCTCCCTTGTAGCGGACGATGCCGATGTAGTACGGGTTGCGCAGCATCGAGAAGAACGTGGAACGGCCCACCGGCCCGGACGGACGCTTCGGCGTGGGTACGGTGGTGAGTCCGCGCGCGGTGGCCTCGGCGAGCAGGCTGACAACGGTGTGCTCACCGGTCGCGTACTGCTCGAATACCCACCTCACCAGCGGGGCGCGCTCGGCGTCGATCTCGACGGTGCGGTACTCGCGGCCCTGCTCGTCACGCTTGCGGACGTTGAGATACCCGACTGGTGCTCGCATCGGGGTTCCGCCGGTCTCGAACTTCTGGTTCAGGCCCTTGCTGACCTCGGATGCGAGGTTTTTGGAGTAGAACTCTGCGATGGAGGACATGATGCCGTGCAGCAGCATCCCCGAGGGCGTCTCGTCGATGTTCTCCGTCGCAGACACCAAGGTCACCCCGGCTTCGACCAGGCGGCGGTGAATCTCCACATCGTCCAGTCGGTTGCGGGCGAGGCGGTCGACCTTGTGGACGATGCAGTATGTGACTTGATGCGTGGCGATGTACTCCAGCATCCGTTGCAGGTCTGGCCGGTCAGCTGAGCGGGCGGACTCTCCGGCGTCCACAAACTCGGCGACGATGCGTGCGCCGAGGTCTTCGGCCTTGCGCGCGTTCGCCTGGCGCTGAGCGGGGATGGAGAACCCCTCGTCACGACCCCCCTTGGTCGCCTGCTCCTTGGTCGAGACACGTTGATACGTCACCGCTGTCAGAAGCGGCGACGTATCCGTGTCGTGTATCGGCATTGTCAGGGTCATGGTGGCCTCCTTGCTCGCCAGACGACGAATGGGCGTGCGTCGTGTTTCCGGTGCTGTGTCGATCACCGATGCGACGCTGCTGCTCATCAAGCTCCTGGGCGTGAAGTCCATCCGCGATGTGCAGAACCAGCGCGATCAGTTGCTTGTTGTCAGGCTTGGAGCGCACCCGAGGCTCGGCCGAGATACGTCGGCCCGTGCTCGTCACCCGGTAGTGCCTCATACCCGCCAGGTGAACTCGCCTGCCCGTTAGCGTCACGGGCGACGCGGCGTTCCTTGCGGCGGGCGGCACGGAGCCGGAGGTAGATGCCGAAGCCGTGAAAGAGGAAGCGGAAGCCCTCGCAGATCCCGATCAGAACGAAGAGGTGGAGCCACTCCGGGCCTCCGTTGTCGATCAGGACGGTGCACCCGTAGGCGAAACCGAAGTAGACGACCCCGGCGAGCACGGCCCACAGACCCCACTTCGGGTCGCGCTGAGTGCGGAACCAGTCGAGCAGGATGGTCGAGGGTATCCAAGGCCGCAGCACCCGGAAAAGGATGACGACTGCGATGAAGATGAGCCAGATCATGGTCAAGTCCTCCCGAAGCGGCGACGCTTCCTATGGGATGGACTTGCCGGGGCGGCTTCCCCGGTTCGTCTGCCACCTGCCTGGGGCCGGTGACGACTAGCTGAACATTGATGTCGCCTACCCCTAGTCTAGCGCCTGCACGCTGCTGTCGGAAGAGCGGTCGTCGTGGGTCGGGTACCTACCCGTATGGCCACGATGGAGCAGCTGGCGTTCGACTTCGATGAGTTCGCCCGCGAGGACGCCCGCGCGCGACTGCCCGAGTGGGCCGGAGCACCGCTGCACTACACCGAGGACTACTACCCACCGAGGCTGCTGGACGAGGCGTTTGAGCACTGGCGGTTCATCAACGGCAGCTTCGGCTCGTTCGCGCGTAGCCATATGTGGCACCGCTTCAGTCATGCCACTGTCGAGTTCGGCGTGCATCGCGCCGAGATGTTCCACGCCGATCTTCGCCCTGAGCCCGACGCGGAGGGGCCGGGCGATCTGCTGAAGAAGATCGTCTGCGGGCCGTGCGCGTGGCAGTCCGACGCCGGCGGCGAGTCAGATGCGGTCGAAGCGTGGCACGATCACGCCGTACCGGGGTGGCGAGACCTCCCCGTGGTTCCCGGCCAGATTCGGGTACGCACCGACAAGGGCCTGTCGAAAGTGGCCCTGCGGTGGATTGAGCAACGCTACCCGCAGCACATGCAGATACCTGGTGCCCCGATCATCACCGAACGCCAGCAGTTCGGCATCCGCCACGTTCCTGCCTACTCACCCTGGGGCGGCTACGACCTGTCCGCTACCGCGCTGGAGCGCCCCGCGCCTCGGCCCGCAGGTCACGCCGTGCGCCGGGAGCCTGCCCAGTTCGAGCCGTCAGTGAGCGCGCCGCGTCGGACCGGGCGCATGCTCGGCGACTGACCGGCACACGAGAGCGGGGCCGAAACTTGGGAGTAGGGCTTCGGCCCCGTAAGCGGTGCGATGCTCAGCTGATCTCGCCGGTCTCGGGGTTGAGGTTGGCGTAGAAGTCGTGTTCGAGTTGGCGGCGGCGCTCGACGTCGGCGATGACGTAGGCCACGAAGTCCTCGTCGCGGTCGGTGATCGGGGTGTCTTCGATCGGTTCGGCCTCGTCCTCGCCGGGCCAGACGGTCTGGCGCGTGGGCCGGTCGCGGTCGAGGCGGGTGCCGCACGCGGCGACCCAATCACGCAGCCGCTGCCTGGCGTCCGCGAAATCCCGGTGCCAGCCGATCGGGGCCGAACCGTTCTGCTGCGGGTCGAACGCGCACAGCCAATGGGTGTGAAGCGCTGAGAGTTCCCAGTGCAGCTCGGGGTGACGGTGCCACATGGGAGGCACCACCGACGACGGCAGCCCGTAGGTCGTGCGAAGCCAGTTCACCCACTGGTTCAGTTCCAACCATGCGGCCTCGGCGTCGTCGGCGGTCAGCAGATTCCAGTTGATCGGGCCGGGCGGTTCATCGAGCATCGGCCCCGCCGCCCCGACCCGGTTTGTGGTGCCGTGGTCGATTTCGGGTTCTGGCTCGTCCTGCTCGGGTACGAAGTCCTCTTCGTCATTCATGGTGTCGGCCCTGTCCTACTGCGACATCACGGCCGGTTCGCGCTGCTGCGCGGGCCGGTCGTCGCGCTCGAACCCCTGGCTGCGGTCGAGGCCCGGGGCCTCACGCTGCGGTGTCTCCTGCTGCGGCGCACGGTCGACGGTGTAGGGCGTCCACATCATGTCGTGGCCGATCTTCGTGGCCACGAACTCTTCACGCTCGTTGCCGTTCTGATCGGTAAACGGCCGCACGTACCCCTGTGCGATGAAGCGGTCGTCCTGCTGGAACTTCTGGCTCGCTTCCTCGGCGGTCTTGCGGAAGAGCACCATGTCGTGGAACGTGGTGCCGGTCTTGACAAACGAATCCTCGCCGTCACGACGGAAGTGATCGACGCCGACGCGCGCGTACAACCGCGCGATCCCGTTCTTGCTGTACGTGAGCCTGGGTTCGGAGTCGATGTATCCGACCAGCGCTTCACGTGGTCGCAGCTTCGCCCGTTCCTGCCTCTGGCCGTCGTGCGGCTCGTTCTGCTCGTCCATCAGCTTGCCTCCTACCTCACGGTGCCCCGCCAGTAGGCGGCGCTGCTTGTGTGTGGCGGCAAGGTGCACGAAGCGGCCCGCGAGCCTTAGAACCCTCGCGCGGGCGTCTCCCGCGCCCACGACTGCGCCGACGAACCAGCTCTGCTGGATACCGGGGTGCGTTCGGGGTTCGGGCGGACACCGAGCGCGGGCCGGTGTGCTCGCACGGTCTCGACGTTCAGCCCATTCGGTGGGTTCCCCGGCGCGGGTTCGGGTTGTGCTGCGTGGTCGATGTCTTCTTGCATCGCGGCCAGCTGGGTCTCGATTCTGGCGAGGTCTTTCTCCGCGTCGGCAAGGGCCTGGGCGTGGCGGAACGGCTGGCCGATGCGCTGCTCGGCATCGTCGCGTTCGGTCTCGGCGCTGGCGAGGTCGCTGCGGGCTTGCTCGAGGAGGGAGGGGATGCCGGATGCGCGGTTCTCGATGCGCTGGATGAGTCCGACGCCGCCGTCGAGGAACGACTGGCGGGTCATGATGAACCCGCTACGCGGCACCCCGTCGAGCCGAATGTTCACCACGGGGTCGGCCCCGAGTGCCGGGCTGGTCGAGACGATCACGTCAAAGCCGCTGATCTGGCCGATGACGCCGTGGTCGCGGGAGGCGTAGCGCGGTGCCCACTTCAGGTCGGAGTCGTGCGCCCAAGTTGCGAGCGCGTGTGCAGCATCGGCCCGGGAGGTGTAGGTGTTGTCGCGTAGCTCGATGCGGAACCTGTCACCGGAAGTGTCGGTCACGCGCGGCAGCACCGCTTCGAGGGCTTCGATGTCGGCTGCGGCACTCCGTGCATGGTCACTGGCGCGGTCGCGGGCGTGGACGAGCATCGACTCGTTGCGGTGATAGGCGCGTTCGAGACGGCGGAGCCGTTGTACTTCGGTATGCACCGTGGAGTGCTCCAGCAGAAGCGGGTTCCCCGAGGAGATGGCCTTGGCTTCGGCGGCGGATAGGGCGGATGAGTCAATCTCCTCGATCTCGCGGGAGTCGAGGTTTCCACGCATGAGCTGCGCGATGAAGGTCGCCTTCCGCTCGACCCCTTGCCACATGTAGGAGTCGAATGACCGTTCGGTGACGAACCGGACGATGCCGATCTCGGGGTTTTGGTTGCCTTGGCGCAGGATGCGGCCCTCGCGCTGGGCGATGTCGCTGGGTCGCCACGGGCAGTCCAGGTGATACAGCGCGACGGCCCGGTTCTGGACGTTGGTGCCGACGCCCATTTTCTGTGTGGAACCCATCAGCACCGCGACGTGCCCGGCACGCGCGGCAGCGAACAACCTGGCTTTGTCCACGTCGGTCTTGGCTTCGTGCATGTACCGGATGGACTCGGGCGGCATCCCGCGCACGACAAGCTGCGCCCGCAGTTCGTCGTAGGCGTTCCACTGGGTTGGGTTCGGGGTGCCGATGTCGGAGAACACCAGCTGCAACGCACCCCGCACGGGCGACTCCTGCCCGGTGATCGGGTCGAGGTAGATGTTGTCTTTCGTCTGCTCCCAGACCCGGTGGATGCTGTCGGCAGCCAGGTCCACCTTGGTCGGCCCAGACGGGTCGGTGGATGCGATCATGCGGATATCGAGGGCGGCCTTGCGCCCATCGGTCGAGATGGTGAGCATGTTGTCTTCGCTGGGCGACACCGCCCGGGCTGCGACCTTCTCGGCACGCTTGCCGAGGGTCTCGATGAACTGCTCCAGCTCGACCGTGGGCTGGATCGCGACCGTCGCCGGTGCCCGCCTACCATCCTCGCGCTCGGCGATCTCGGGGGTGGGCAGTTGCAGATCCTCGGCGGTCTTCACATCCGCGAAGATCGACCAGAGTTTCAGCATCTCGGGCACGTTCTGGAACTTGGCGAACCGCGTCTTCATGCGGAACGTGTTGTTGCCGGTCGGGGCCATCTCCATCTGCGTGACCGTCTGCCCGAACGTCGCCGCCCACGCATCGAACGCGCCGATACCGGCGGCGTCGAGCAAGTCCGGGCGCAGGTACTTCTGCATCACGAACGCCTCGGTCACGCTGTTCGAGATCGGCGTCGCGGTCGCCCCGGTGACCACCCGTTCGCGGCCTTCGGAGCGCAGGTATTCGAGCTTCATGTGCAGATCGGAGGCACGGTTGGAACCCTCGATCGCGGCGTCTTGGATGTTCGAGTCGGTGGCGAGGTTCTTGTACATGTGCATCTCGTCCACGACCACGTAGTCGATGCCGGTGTCCTCGAAGCACACCCCGGCATCTCGGCTGGTGTCGATGCGGGCTTTGACCTTGTTCTCCAGCTGGAGCAGCTTGCGCTGGATGCGTTTGACGCTCATCGCGTTCTCGCCCGTCGCGGTGGCGAGCACTTCCCGCATGTCGTCGACCTGGGCTTGGATGTACGCCTGCTGGGTCTCGGTGCGCAGTGGAATCTTCTCGAACGCGCCCTGCGTCATGAGCACGCCATCCCACTCGTTCGCCGAGGTCCGTGCGACGAACAGGCGGCGCTTGTCGGCGGTGAGGTCTTTGCTGGACGCGGCGAGAATCCGGGCCTGCGGATAGATTTGCAGCCACTCGCGGGAGAACTGTTCCAGCATGTGATTCGGAATTACGAGCACGGGCTTGTCGATCAGCCCCATGCGGCGCATCTCCATCACGCCCATGATCATTTCCGCTGTCTTGCCCGCCCCGACCTCGTGGAACAACCCGGCAGCCGGTTCGGCGATCATGCGGGCGACGGCGGAGCGCTGGTGCGGGCGCGGGGTGAAGTTCTCCGCCAGCCCCGGCAGGCTCAGGTACTCGCCCGCGTCGGTGTAGTCGCGCAAGACGATGGAGTTGAAGCGCCGGTTGTACTCGGCCACGAGCGTGCGGGCACGCTCCGGGTCTTCAAACACCCACTCGGCGAACCGCTCTTGCAGGGCGTCGGCTTTCTCCTGCGCGGCGGTGGTCTCCAGCGGGTTGAGCACGCGGCGCTTCTTGCCGTCGACGTTCTCGATCTCGTCGTAGACGAGCAGGGTCTTCTGCTCCATGATCGCCTGGGCGATATCGGGGGCCGGGCGACGCTCGGTGCCCCACTCGTTGGTGGCCAGCAGCCCTTGGCGTCCTCCCCGCACTTCCCACATGCCTGGCAGCGGGTTCTCCACGTTCACGTCGCGGGTGCGCAGCAGCTCGTTCAAGAACTGCGCGTGCACGTCGGCGCTAATCCACACCGCGCCCATGCGGGCGCTGATCTCTTCTACCCCGAGTGCTTCGGGTACGACCTCGGTGAGCGCGTCGACATTAGCCTGGAACGCCGGGTCGTCGGCGGCGCGCTCGGTGGCGTGCTCCAGCTTCATGCGCACGTCGCCGGAGAGATACGCGGGGGCGTGGATGAGCTCGTCGGTGATCGGGTCGGTGAACACCAGCCCGGTAAGCGAGGCGCGGGCTTCGGTTTCGTCCATGCCGAGCATGTCGGCGATCAGCGGCAGGTCGATCCTGCCGGTGCGGTCGAGGCTGACCGCTATCGCATCGGCCGGGGTGTCAACGCCTTGGGGTTCGGTGCGCGGGGAGACGACGCGGCGTGTCATGATCGCCGCCGGGGTCGCGGTCTGGTCGGTGTCGTCAAACTGCTCCAAGGCGAGCACGAGCGCCCCGAACGGGTCGGAGCGCAGCAGCCGGATCGGGGTCGGCACCGTGCGGGCGTAGGTGTCTTCCCCGGCCTCGTTGGTGCGGCCGGTGCGGCGCAGCGTGTACCGGTTCAGCGGCCCGTACCTGCCAGCATACTTCCGGTAGTCGCGGTACAGGCCCTCGCGCGCCTGGTTGATCTCGTCGGTGTCATCGACGGTCGCGGCCTCCAGTTCGAGCAGCCGGTGCGCGCCGTCGCGCAACCCCAGCAGGGCGCGCAGCTCCGGCCCCGCCGATTTCGGCACGTCCAACGGTTCGACGGAGCCTTGGACGACGGTGCCGAACCCGGTGTCGGTGGCGACGATGCTGCCATCCCACAACTGCGGCGGCGACGGCACACGCGCGGCCTGCCGTGCCTGATACTCCGCCGTGGGCGCAGTGAAGACCCTTCCGGTGCGGCGGGCTGTGAACGTGATCTGGTCGAGCACATCGGCCAGGTCGGCCTCCAGGCGGTCGAGGTCGCCATCGACGGTGAGCGTCGGGGTGCCGTACATGCCCTGCCGGATGCTCAGGGTGCCGAGCACATGCTCGGGGTGGTGATCGAAGTAGGCGTTGATCTTCGCGCGCTGTCCGTCCAGGCTGATCGGGGTGACCGTTTCCCACAGGTCATCTGCCGGGGGTTGCCCGTCCTCGCGGCGGTGCAGGATGAGCAGATCGGTCACCACGTCGGTTCCCGCCGAGCGCCGATGTGCCCCGGCGGGGAGCCTGATCGCGCCCACGAGGTCAGCGAGCATCGCCATCTCGCGGCGCGCGCCGGGGTTCTGCGCGTCCATCGTGTACTGCGACGTGAGCACCGCGACCATCCCGCCGGGCCGGGTGAGCCGCAGGCTCTTGAGGATGAAATGGTTGTGCATCGACAGCCGCGTCGGATTGTGCACCGGGTCGTGCAAGGTCACGTCTGAGAACGGCACGTTCCCGATCGCCGCATCGAACGAGGCTTCGGGCAGCCGGGTGTCGGCGAACGACTCAGTCCGTACCTCGGCGTGCGGATACAGGGCGCGGCTGATCGCCGCGGTCACCGGGTCGAGTTCCACCCCGGTCATGCGCGCGGTCTCGGGGGCCATGCCGAGGAACGTGCCCAGCCCGGAGCCGGGTTCCAGCACCCTGCCGCCGTCGAAGCCGAGCGCGGTCATGGTCCGCCAAATCTGCCGCACGATCAACGGGTCGGTGTAGTGCGCGTTGATCGTCGTGCGTGCGGCGGCATCCCACTCGTCCGGGGTCAGCAGGCTCCGCAGCTGCTCACGCTCGGTTGTCCAGTCCTGCCTGGACTCGTCGAACACATCGGGCACCGCGCCCCAGCTCGACCAGCGCGCGAGCGTCTGCTGCTCATCAGCGGTCGCCGGGCGTTCCTGCTCGACCAGCAGCCGGGCGGTTTCGATCGCCGCGATGTTCGCGCGAAAGCGGGCTTTCGCGCCCGAGGGAGCGAGGTCGTCGTGCGTGGCGGGCACGAACCGCCCCACCGTCGCGGCAGGCTCCGAGTCGGTGGCGGTCTCGTCGGCGGTGGAGGTTAGCGGACTTCGCGCAGGAAGCGGATCGTCGCCGCTTCGGCCAGCAGGCTCTGGTGTTCTTCCAGGTACTGCCTCGGGATCTCCGCTTCGACCAGACCCTCCAAGAACCAAGTCGGCACGGCCCAGTCTTTGGCTTTCTGCTCCAGGTCGACCGTCGAGGGCATCAGGTCGGGGGCGTCTTGCATCCGCTCGGCCCAGGTCACCAGATTCTCGGCCGACGGCCGGGTCTGCTCCCACTCCTCGCGGGCCTCGTCCAGCGGCAGGCTCGGGTCGCTGACCCAGGCGAGTTGCTGCATCACGACCTCCTCCGCTATCCGTAGCGCCGTCATCCGGCGTGCCACGTCCTGCAAGTAAGTCTGCTCCGAAGAGGCCGTCTTCGCCAGCACCGACGCCGGTGTTGTCTCGATCTGTCGCGCCAGTTCGCTGATCTGGCCCTGCGCCTCCTGGCCCAGATCGGTGAAGAACCGGGTCGGGTCGTCGAGGTTCTGGAACCGCTGGGGTGCGTGGGTCTTCCAGTGCGCCATCGCCTGCGCTCCGTACTTGTTCATGTGTCGATCCCTCCAGTCCGGTCGCGGTTTCGGCTGCTTCGTTGATCTGCTCGTCGGCGGTCTGCTCGGCCAGCCCCCACAGGTCGAACTCGAGCTGACCGGGCGGCGCTTTCCGGCTCCTGCGGGCCATTGGCCATCACCTCCACGCCTCTGCCGTCGTTGCTGCGACCACCGATCGCAGCTCGCGGCCACGGTTCAGCGGTCGGTGAATGAGGTGCAGCTCAGGGGCCATTCGCGCCTCGTTCCAGCAACGCCTCGATCTCGATCCGATCGGCTTTCAGTCGCTCGCCGTCGTCTCGCTTCGTCCAGGCCCGCAGATCGGTGATGATCGGCGGGGCCGAGCGCAGCAGCGTGACCGCGGTGCCGAACGGGAGGGTGCGGATTCGCTCGGGCGGCATGATCGCGATGCGTCTGACCGAGCGTTGATTGGACCGGGTGCCGTGGTCGCCCAAGGTCACACTGTCGGTGAACTCGTCGCGTTCCCCGATCAGTGAGGAGAGGTCTTGCAGATCACGGCTGTTGGATGCGCCGCCGAGGACGATCTTGGTGATCGCGGCATCCCAGATCGCGTTGGCCTGGTTCTCGCTCCAGCGATCCCGCGCTTGGGCGAGGCTTTGGAGCACGGGCATGGCGGTGATTCCCGTTCCGCCTCCCTCCGACATGAGTGTCGGCAGGCTGGGAAGCGGGCTGAGGTTGGCGATCTCGTCCAAGGCCAGCAGCAGGGGCGGGTCGAGGCGTGCGCCAGGTGAGCGTGCCGCTACGCGGCGGGCTGCCTCGACGAGGTCTTCCACGAACGCCGCCACGAGCGCGGCACTCGCGCCCGCGCCCGCGCCGGTGGCGAGCAGGTAGAGGGTGCCGCGCGAGAGGATGAACTTCTCCGGGTCGAAGTCTTCGCCCGCGCCAGGTGAGACCGCATCGAGCACGCGCGGGTCGGCCAGGGCGCTCAGCGACAGTGACACGCCCTGCCAGATGGAGTCGCGCGTCCTCGGGTCGGCGTCGATCATCGCCTCCAGCGACTCGGCCCAGCCGCCCGCCGCGAGTGGGCTGTTCGTCAAGATCGCCACCGCATCGGCGGCGGCTGTGGGGTCGAGCGTCCACCGGAACAATTCCGACGGTGGCCTGTGGTCGATCGCGGCCGCGTGCAAGAGCGCCTGCAGCGCGGAGCGGGTCTTGCCCTCCCAGAACCCGCCGCCCTCCACGCCGCCCGAACTTAGGCCGGTGGCCGAGGCGAGGCCGGTTGCGCGGATCATCGCCGTCAGCGGGTCTTCGCAGCCCCTGATCGGTGACCGGCGCAGCCCGGCCGGGATGCCCTCGGCCAGGTGCTGCGGGTCGAACACGGCGGTCGGGCCGATGCGTTGGCGCGCGCGCAGGCTCGCGGTGAGGTTGTCCGGGCGGGTCGAGGTGGCGACCACTCCGCCGGGCGCATCCAGGATCGTCGGCACGACGATCTGGAGGGATTTGCCGCTTCGAGGCGGGCCGATGACCAGCAGAGAGTCCTCCACGCTGGCCCACACGTCAAGCCCATGCGAGGTGCCGATCCGATAGCCCACATCGGACGGCGCGGGACGCTCCAGAGAGGGCCGGAGATTCCCTGCCCGAGATAGCAGCGCCTTGGCGGAGGCGGCCTGAGCCACGTCATGTTTCGTTGCCGTGCCGGGAAGTCGATGAGGGTCTTGCGCACTCTTGCGCGACTGGCGGCGCAGGAGTGTCCACGCCCAGGTGATCGCCGCCGCCAGCAGCCCCAGCAGCACGACCGCGACGATCCAATAGGCGACGACACTGAGGCCATCGGCCTCCAGCGCGGTCGCCGGGTCGCCGGGGTTGAACAGCACCCCGACCCCGGCGGCGGGGCCGGCCAGGGGTTGAGCGGTGCCGGTGAGGAACGCCGCGACCGACCCGGCACCGCGCAGCAGCAGCGTGAGCGCGAACACCCCGATCAGTCCGATCATGGCGGCGTTGGTCAGCTCGTCACCGAAGGAGCCGGTCTGCCTGCCCGGTGCCGGGGCACTCATGACAGGCTCCGCACGACGAACGTGCCCGAGACCCTGCCCACGAGCACAACCTCGTCGCCGGGGTCGACGTGGTCACAGGCCAGGTCGATGAGCGCGCGGGCGGTGCCAGTCGGGGCGGCGTCGGTGTGCCTGATGATGTGGCACACCGCAATGTCCTCACCGGGCACGAAACCATCCCCGGTCACTTCCAGCAGCCGGGGCGCATCCGCAGGTTCGGGTTCCGGCGGGGCCGGAGCGGGGGTGTTCTTGCGGGCGGTGGCGGTGATGATGTCGGTGAACGTCGAGCCATCGGCCTCGGTGACCTCGACTCGTGCCGGAATCATCCGCTCGGCGGTGACCTGATCGACAATCCGCGCGAACGAGCCGCGCCGCCATGCGCCCTCGGCGACCGGCGGGGCGAGGGGTTCCCCGTCGACGGTGGCGCTCATCGTGCCGTCGTCGTGCACGGCGAGGCGGATCAGCGGCATCGAGACCGGCGCGGGAGCAGCGGCATGGGCAAGTGGTTTTCTCATGCCGTCAGGTGCGCCTGACGCCTCCCGGCGAGCGGCTAGAGCCTCGGCGCGGGCGGTTCGTTCCTTCGGCGGTGACCGATGCCGAACTGTGCGGCCTGAGTGGTGCGGGTCTGTATGCGCCGCGCCCAGTTCTCGGCCTCGACGAGCACCTGCCAGAAGTCCTCCGCACGCGCTTCGCCGGTGCGCTCGACGCCCCACATGTGCGTGCCGTCCGAGTGGCGCACGCGACGTTCCGCTGTCCACGTCCACGACGTCGGCAGCCGCTCGTCGTCTGACAAGTCGGTGCCGGTGTACTGCTCTTCGATCGCAAACCGTGAGCGGGTGTCGTTCTCCGGGTAGAACACGAAGTGCCCGGCGCCGAACGTCTCGGGATCTTCGTAGAAGAACTGCACCGCGCCCTCGTGCTTCCGAGCGATCCGGTTCAGGCCGTCGTCGAGCGCCGTCATCGTCAGCGTGAGGCGCTCCCGATCAGGTTCGCTCTGGCTCATCGCACGCTCCCGCCCGGAGAGCGCCCCGATGCCCGGGCACTCGTGTCGAAGAGCGCGAGCTCAGCAGGGTGCAACTGCTGTTGGACGACGAAGCTGCGTTCTTTGATGCGCCACAGGCCCTGCCCGACGCCGAGTGAGGGCAGCAGCTTACGCTCGGTGGTCGTCAGGCCGAGGGCCTTGGCGGTGACGCCCAGCTGGTCGGATTCCTGCCGGTAGATCACCCGCGTCTCGGCGTTCGCCAGCAGGCTGTTGGCGAGCGAACGCATGGCGCTGCCGGAGTCACCGACGTTCTCCAGATCGGTCAGCTTGTGGAAGATCAAGGCATTGGCGATGCCGTAGTGCCGGGCGAGCCGCCAGTGCGCGTCCATCCGTCTCAGCAACGACGGCTGAGACATCAGCCGCCACGCCTCGTCATAGATCACCCACCGTTGCCCGCCTGCCGGGTCGAGCAGCGCCGACTCCATCCACGCCGAACAGCACGTCATTAGCGCGCTGATGAGCGTGCTGTTCTCCGTCACCCGCGACAGGTCGAGGCTCATCATCGGCAGCGTCGGGTCGAACTGCACCGTCGAGGGGCCGTCGAACAATCCCGCCAAGTCGCCTGCGACCAAACGCCGCAAGGCGTGGCCGACGATGCGGCCGTCCTCGGTCAGTCGCCCGTCGGCGTCGTCGGACGGGGCGAGGATACGGTCTACGACCATCGGCAGAATCGGCACGGTGTTCTCTCGCACGGTCGCGATCAGCGCCGTGTCGATTGCGGTGTGCTCCAGCGGCGTGAGGCCTCGGTTGAGGACGACCTCGGCCAGCGCGCCGATGAGGTCGCGGCGGCGCGCTGCCACGGTGCTCTCCCACTCCGCATCGGTGAAGTGGGAGGGCCGATACCCCTCGTCCAGAGGGTTGAGCCTGTTGGCCATGCCGTGGCCGAGCGCGATCGCCCTGCCGCCGACCGCTTCAGCGATGACGGTATGTTCCCCTTTCGGGTCACCCGGCACGTACACGCGCCGCCCGAACGGCAGGCTGCGCGTGTAGAGCGACTTGGCCAGTGAGGACTTGCCGGACCCGACGATTCCGGCCAGCACGACGTTCGGCGCGGTGATGACGCCGTTGGCGTACAGCACCCACGGGTCGTAGACGAAGCTCCCGCCCGAGTACAAGTCTTGACCGACGAAGACACCGGACGAGCCGAGGCCGCCCTCGGCGACGAACGGGTACGCGCCGGAGAGGGTGGCGGAGGTGTCTTGATGTCGGGGCAACTGGAAGCGGCCCGGTGTACGCAGCATCGAGGGTCCGGGTTCCCCGGCGGCGGGCAGATACTGGCGTGCGGCGCGCTCGGCCTTGTCCGCTTCGGCGCGGGCCTTGGCCTCGTCTATCCGCTGCTGGCGCTGCTCGCGGTGCAGCTGGTCCGCGGCTTGGCGCCGCTGCTTGCGGTAGCGGCGCCGCTCTTTCGCGGGGGCGACCAGCACCGAGGCGTGCAGCTTCTCCTCGTCGCTGTGGCTCATCGTTCCAGCCCCCGGTCGCGCTTGATGTCCGCGATGCGGTCGGGGGTGAACCAGGACCCATCGCCACGCACGCGGTCGCGGCGCTCATCGAGCGCGCGGCGCGCGGCCTCGACGTTCGCCGCATCCTGTGCGGGCTCCACCCGCTGTGAACCGTCGGCGTTTGCTGTGGCGTTGGCTGGCGGGTTGTAGTCACGGTAGAGGGCGACGTTGCCGAGCGTCCGGTTGTAGGTGAGGGAGTAGCCGGCGGTCTTGGCGTATTTGTCGGTTGTGCTGTCGGGCAGCTCGTCGTAGACGTGCCCGTTTGCCAGCGCGGCATTGTTGGTCTCGTCGCCGTAGTCCAAGCCTCGCAGATACTCGATTGCCGCGTCGGTGCCGTCGCGGTCGATGAAGTCAAGCACCCGGTCGGCTTCCTCGCCCTGCAAGAACACCACGGTCACCCACTGGCGCTCGGACGGCTGCCAGGCGATGCGCCCCAGGTGCCCGGACGCCTGATCCAGGCAGCTCTCGGCGGCGCTGACATGCTGCGCGGCCTGGCGCAGCGCATCGGCAGCGGCCCAGACATCCGCGGCACCGAGGTCGCGGTCACCGTCGTCATGAGCGGCCCGGCCTTGGTAGGTGATACCTGCTCCGGCGAGCTGGATGAACGACTGTTCCAGCAAGCGGGTCGCGGCCAGTAGTTCCCCGACGATGCCGTGGAGCTTGTCGGGGTTGTCGATGCGTCGGCTGGCGTGCGCGAGGCCTCGCAACGCCGCGTTTGCTTCCGCAGCGTCAGCGGTCGGGTCGTTGAACGTGGGCATGTCGGACCTCCAGATGAACAGGTGCAGGTGGCTTCGAGGTGCGCCCGACGGCTCAGACCTTGCGGCACAGCGGCAGCGCGGCGGCGGTGAACGCTTGGGCCTGCTGGCCGACCAGCACGCGGGCCTCACACGAGGCTTGGATGGCGGCCTGCTCGATCGCAGCGACTGCCGCTTCCAGTTCCTCGAGCGAGTCGGCAGACACCGAGATCAGACCCGTGTAGCGGAGCACTCCGTGCCCGGCGGTGAGGTCTGCCTCCTGCTGGAGCACGTCGTGGTATTCAGCGGTTTGCGAAGCGTCTTCGATCTGCCCGATGCGGGCGCGCTGGGCCGCGTCGCTGATGTACTCGGTCTTCTTGCGGCGAATGTCGCGCGCGGCCTGATCGGTGCGCAGCGGGGTACAGATCAGCGAGAACGCACGGTGGATACCACTGGACAGCAACACGGGTGAGAGGAACCCCGGATGCACCATCGAGCGCGGCCACTCCGAAATCCAGACGACGGTGTGATAGGCCGAGTCGCTGCGCAGATGCCCCCACGACTCGGTGACCGCGACTGGCCCGGCGGTGGCGAGGTCGTGTCCGAGGTCGCCGTGGCGTTCCAGCGTCGCGGCGATAGCCGGGTCATACGCCGAGCGCAGGATGACCGCGATCTGCCCGGTGCTGAGCCAGCCCTTGCTCGTCAGGTCTGCCGAGCGCAGCGCTGCCGACAGGGTGCCCATCTCCTGCCGCAGTACGTTCGCCGCGCCCTTGATGCCGCCGCCAGCGGTGCGAATCTGGCGGGCGGCGGCGCGCATGTCCAGGCTCAGGCTGAGCGTGGTCGCGTGACGTTCCCCGGCAGGTCCGGCCCGGTCGATCAGCTCCTGATAGGTCGTCGCCGCCCACGAGCCGTCGGCGGTGCCGTGCGCGGCCCACCACTCGGCCAAGCCCTGCCCGGAGTCCGGCAGGGTGCGTTCCAGCACTTGCAGGGTGGCGATGCGCCCGGAGCGGCACACGGTCGCCAGCACCCGGCCCCACGCGGTCACGCGGCGTTCCTGCTCGCCGGGGTCGAGCAGCACGAACGCGGGATGGGTGATCACGGTGACGACGGTGAGGGTTCCGGCGGTCGGGTCGTGCACCATCCCGGCCCCGGTCTCGGGGTCGGTGTACTCGCGCAGCCGGGCCATGTCGCCGGGCAGCGCGAGCGTTCCCGCAGGGCGCGGGGTGACGATTCTGCGCCGGTAGGCCAGTTGCCCGCCGGTCTTGCGCCACAGCCACCAGCAGGCCACCGGCAGCCACTCGACGAGCGGGCGGCCCGCCACGGGAATCCAGGTGATCGCGGCAGCAAGTACCCAGATCGGGGCGGTGATGAGGAACAGGAGGCCGCCGCCGCCGTAGAACGCGGCCACGAGGCTCGCCCCACCGACGCCGAGGGTAATCAGCTGGCTCAGCGACAGGCCGAGCAGGATGCCGCGTCTGGTGAGGCGTGAGAACTTCACGGGCACCAGTTCGCCGCCACCTGGCTCGTGGGGCGTCTCCGGGCTGGGCATGGCGTGTCACTCCTTCGTCGGCTTGGGCTTCGGCGGCGGCGCGGAACTGGTCGGGGTTTTCGGCAGCGGTTGCGAGGGCGGCGGCGCGTGCGGGGTGACCGGAGCCGACCCCGCTTGCTCGGCACCGCTGGCCGCTTGATCGGCTTGACCGGCCAGCGCCTGGCCCGCTTTCGGCCCGGCGGTGGCGGCGGCTTTGACCACGGCGGCACCCGCCACGACTCCGGCGGCGACCGGCCCTGCCGCCGCCGCGCCTCCACCGGCACCGGCACCTGCGGCTCCGGCGGAGCCGCCTGCACCAGCTGCACCACCACTGCTCGCACCGGCTCCTCCGCCGCCTGCCGAGGACGGGGCAGGCGTGGGGTTGGCTTTGGGGCCTCCACCGGCCCCGCCGCCCCCGTTGCTACCTGCGCTGCTGGACTTGTCGCCGCCTCCCTTGCTGCCCTCGTCGAGCACCTTCTTCGGCTCGCCCCCTTGTGGCTTGCCCGGCGTCGGAATGGGCCGGTTGAGCGCGCTCTTGGCTTCCTGCTCGGTGCCCATCGAGTTGTAGAGGTCGAACCCGATGAACGACAGGAAGCGGTATGTCATGTACGGCGCGAACCCGGCCAGCGCCATCAGCACGACCCCGGCGAGGGGGTCGGCGATACTCGACAAATCGCCGTCGATCGGGGCCGACACCTGGGTCACTGCGACCAGCAGAATCACGACGAGTACGAGCTTGGAGAGGATGAGCGCGACGACGAACATCGCCCACTTGGAGATCCAGCCGCGCGTGGCATCCCAGGAGGCGCCGGAGAACGCGAACGGGGCCAAGACCACCGCGACCAGTAGGAGCGCCTTGCGGACTAGCAGGCTCAGCCAGACGATCGCAGCGGCTGCGATGGCCAAGGCCGCGAGGAAGATGGTCAAGATCGCACCGACACCGGGTGCCCCCACGTTCAGCGCGGTCAATCCGGCGACGAGGATCGCGATCTTGTCGCCCATCGTGGCTGTGGTTTCGCCAGCGGCTTGGATGATGCCGACCGAGAGTTGGTCAACAATCTCTAGCAGTAGGGCCGTGAGGGTGATCACCACGAAGGAGCCGAGGACGCTCTTGGCCAGCCCGAGGGCCGCTCGGGAGAGGGCGGCGGGTTCTCGGCGAATCATGCCCGTGATGAGCTGTAGACAGAAGAACAGCAGCATGACGAACACGGCGATTCCGAAGATCAGGTTGTAGACGCCTAAGTACTCGCCGCTGGTGACGTCGACCATCGTGGTCGTGTCGAAGACCGTCCAGACAGCCTCAAACATCCAGGCGGCTGCCGCGCCCATCGCACTGGCGAGCCAGTCGAATGGTGCCGAGATCAGCGTCGCTGCGGCTTCACCGGCGACGTCGCAGACGGTGGAGATGACGGGGATATCGCACACGCCCATCACGAGCCTCCTAGTGGTTCGGAGTAGATGGGCGGGTCAGACGGCTTGGCCGACGCCCCAGAAGAAGTTGATGAGCGTGACCGACGCGCCACAGACGACGGCGGCACCGCACGAGATCAAGACGCCGATCTTGCCGCGACCGGCCAGATGCGGGTTGGAAGAGTTGGACCCGTAGGCCCAGATGATCGCCGAGACAATCAACGCCAGGACCGACAGGATCAAGCCCACGGTCATGACTGCGCCGACGATGATGCGCAGCTGGTCGATACCCGGCAAGCCACTGGAGTTGGGGTCGATGTCGATCACGGCAGTTCTCCTTTGTGAGAGGACGGATGGTTCTGCCGTCAGGTGCTCTCCGCTGCCACGCACACGAAAGCGCCCGCCCCAGAGAGGGGCGGGCGCTCAGAAGAAGCCGGAGTCGTCAGAGTTGCTGGCCGATGCCAATCAGCCAGTTCATCCACGCGACACCGGCACCGGCAAGGACTGCGCCTCCGAGGGAGACCAGCACTCCGACGCGGCCCTTGGCGGCGGCGGCATAGTTGCCGGTGCTCGATGAGACCGCCCAGATGATCGCCGAGACGATCAGCATCAGCACCGCGATCACGAGCGCGAACATCAGCAGCGCCCCGACGACCTCCCGTAGATCGTCGATACCGGCCAGTCCATCGAAGTCGGGAAATACATCCATGACGCACCCCCGCTACTTCACCGTGACGTGCAGGTGGTCGTAGTGCCCACCCGTCACGTTGTCGGGGTCGTGCATCCCGCCGCCGTTGTAGGAACGCCAGCCCTCGGAGTCGCGCGAGAGCGACCAGATCTTGCCCTGCCAGATCAGGTACTCGACACCGAGAGCTTCGGCGTGGGTCTGCATCCACTCGGTGACCTGCCAGCCGTAGTCGAGTTGCTCGCTGGCCGGATACTGGCCGATCGCGTTGCCGAACGTCAGATCACACGCCCTGCCCAGGGGATGCTCTGACTGCGTGCCGGGCCGGGGCGAGTAGCAGCCCCAGCCCGTGTCGGGGAACTGGGCGAGAGTCTGCTCATACAGGTGCAGCATCCGGGCAGTGATCTGCCCGGTCGACGTCGGGTCATCGACCATCCGGCTCGGGTCGTCGCCGTCGAATGGAGCCGGGTCACCGGCGATACCGTTGGTGCCCGCGCAACCGTGGGGAGGCCCGACTGAGGCTTCGGGGAGGTCGGCGGCGTTGTGCTGGTTCAGCCATGCTGCCGGGTCGATCTGTTCGCCGTTGGTGCCGCCGGGTCGAACCTCGAAGTGCAGATGTGCTCCGGTGCTACGTCCACTCGACCCGACATCGCCGATGTGCTGGCCCGCGCGCACGTGATCTCCGACCGAGACGTGGATGCCGTGCTGCCACATATGCGCGTAGGCGGTGGCGACGGTCTGCCCGCTGATGGTGTGCTCGATGATGATGAGACCGCCGTAACCGCCTGAGAACTCAGCCACAGTCACTGTGCCGTCAGCGGCGGCCAGGATGGGGGTGCCGTCAGCTGCGCCGAGGTCGAGACCGGAGTGATAGGAGGTCTCGCCGGTGAATGGGTCGCTGCGATACCCGAACTCGCTGGTGACGACCCAGGTGCCCTCGGGCAGCGGGAACACCACGCGCGAAGACTCCGTGACTTGTCTAGTCGTCACCAGGTAGGGGCCAGTCGCGGTGGTCGGGCCGCCGGAGCCGGTGAGGGCACTGAGGATGGTGGCCGCGACCGGCTCGTAGTTGTTGTACCTGTCCGGGTGGGCTGAGACCTCGACAGCCTGTGCCGCCTCGCCCTTGCCCATCTGCTGCCAGCCAGGAATGTCGAGCAGGCCACGCGGACTCGGGTAGTTGGGGCCGTCCGGCCCGCCGTAGAACGCCCGCGCTTGATACGTGGAGTCCATGAGGTCGGCGACCGTTCCCCACCCCGACTGCGGGCGCATCTGGAACAGGCCGAGTGAGTCGTGGTCTGAGCCATTGCCATCGTTCGGGTAGTCGGCGCTCTCGGGGTAGGCGGAGGTGTTCGACAGCATCCGCAGGCTGGATTCGGTCAGTGCGGCCATGAGCGCGATCTGGATGCCGTCGCGCCCCACCCCGTCGATGCCGGAACCGATCTCGATGATGGTGGCCGCGTGCGTGAGTTGCTGCCGGTTGAGCGTGATGGTCTCGCCGTTCGCGGTGGTCGCGGTCAACGAGTCGGGGATGTTCCCTACGGTGATGCCGGAGCCGTCGATGGTGCACTCGGCGTTCGCGGAGGGGTTCATCAGCACGCCGATACCCAGCAGGCCCATGAATGGGCCGAGCAGGAGCAGAAGGGCGAGGGCGATGACTGCTTTCTTCATCGTCATGGCCTCCGTCTCAGCGCAGTGGCTGGTCGAGAATCGACAGGCGCAGCAGGTAGCAGGACGGCACGACACCCGCATCGGGCGTGCTGGTCTCGCTTTGGCTGCCGGTCGGCGGGTCGTCGGGCGGGCAGGCGAGGAAGATCGTGAACGCCACCGAGTGCTCGGAGGTCACGGGTTCGTCGTTCCAGATGCCCTCGCGGTGCCGGGTGCCCTCGATCGTGATGGCGGTCGCCCCGACCGGGAGTTGTCCGGGCCGGGCTTGTTCGACCGCTTGTGCCCACTGCTCGGGCACGTAGGCTTCGGTGATGGTCAGGTGCTGGCTCGTGCTGTACTGGCGCAGATCGACCCAGGCGTCACGCGACGGCAGGTAGGAGGCGATGTCAGAGGCCAGGCCCGCCTGCTCGTTCCCGGTCGGGTCGCCCACGTCCAGCAGCACGGCGGTGTAATCCAGCGGCAGGAACCCGCTGGTGGTATCCCAGGTGAACAGCACGTGCGCGGCCTCGCGCGCGAACTCGTCGGGGTCGGTCGACGGGGCGATGTAGGGCAGGCGCGGAGTCGGCCGGGTCGGGTCGGTGGGCGCAGGCGCTGCCGGTGCTTCGGGTCGGGTGCCGTCGTCGTTCGGGCCGGTCACCAGCCCGTAGACGCCGATCGCAGCCAGGACGAGGAACGCGACGCCGGCGCAGACAAAGGAGATCAGTCGGCGGCGGGTGCGGGCGGGATCATCGGGAGTCGTCTTCATGACCCCCAGGTGCGCCGTCCGCGCACTCGACGAGGGTCAGAGCGCCCGGAGGTGCCTGCGCGGATTGCTCAACGCCTGCCGCGCCGTGCGCAGGTCGTCGGCGAACGTGCTGGTGCCGTCAGCGGTCGCCAGGAACGAGGCGATCTGCTCATCGCTGAGTTCGTTCGCCAGCACCTCGGCGTCGTAGTGCGTCCACCAGTCGGCAAGCTCGCTCCAGGTGGCGACGAACGCGCGCACCGGCCACCGTGCAGGCTCGGCCGCGCCCGCGAAGGTGACCGGCGCAGGCTTGGTCTGTGCCGCCTGCGCGCGGGCGACGGCCTCTCGTGCGAGTGCCTCCAGGTCGGTGGTCTCGCTTGCGGTCTCGGTGGCGGCGGCGCGGATGCGCTCGAAGCCGGGATGCACCGGGGCACCGGCGTCGATGCGTTCGAGTTCGGCAGCGGCGTCGCCGCGCACCGTGGCGGGCAGGTCGGGGTCGTCGGTGACTTGCCGCAGGTAGTCGATCTTGTCGAGCGTCTTGTACGACGCGCCGCCGGGAATCATCGCGGCGGCTTGCTCGCTGGCACGGCCCACAGGTTCGGACGGTGCGGGAAACTTTCCCGCACCGTCCTTTCCGGGCTGGTTCTCCGCGCTGAACCGTGTCGCGGCCTGCCTGCGCGCGGCATCCTCGGCCATGAGGGTCTTCAGCTCGCGGTAGAGCGCAGCCGCCTCGACCGGGGTGAGGTCTTTGTGGAGCATGTTGTCGTCTTGCTCGGCCAGCAGGTGACCGAGCCTGCCCGAGATGCCCGAGCGCACCCACACGCTCACCGTGCGCCAGCCGAGCATCTTGATTGCGGCCAGCCGCCTCGCACCGCACACCAGCACCCCGTCGATGGTGACCGTCAGCGGTTGCAGGAGGCCGTCGCGGGCGATGGACTCGGCCAACGCGGTCAGGTCACCCAAGTCAGTGCGGTGACGGTTGCCGACGACGATGGACTCGACGGTGCGGTTGAGTTCGATGTGCCCGGTATGCCTGCTCATGACCGGCCCCCACGTTTTGGGGCCGCGAGCGAGATCATCAGCACGAGATCGTCGTCGCGCAGCAGCGCGCGCAGGCTCTCGCCGATCAGCAGCCTGAGCAAGATGCCGCGCCCGGCAGCGGTCGCGGCGTAGGCCGGGCTGGGGTGCCCGAGCAGTGCCTTCAGCAGCGCTGTCCACGCGGTGCTGTTCACGTCGAGCAGGGCGCGGGCGTGCTTGTCGCGGCGCAGCGCTTCATAGGCGCTCTGGCGGCTGCCCGCCCGGGCAAGCGCCTGGCAGATGTGCTCGACCCCGGCGCGGGCGACATGCGGGGGCCAGCCCAGCAGCGTGAACAGTGCGATGGCGTCTTCGACCGCCGAGTCTGTCGAGCAGCACGCCGTCGTGCTTGCCGGTTCGTCCGTGCCAGTCGGGTCTGGGTCGGTAACGTGGAACGCCGTGTGGTAGTCCGTGAGCGGGTTCTCTCGATCTGACAGCCGCTCGGCGTCGTGGAACGCGGAGATGTGCGGACGCCGGGCTTGATGCACCGAACAGAGCAGGCCCTGCCCGCGTTCCTCGGCGATGCAGGTGATGCGAACCGCGTGGGTCACCACGCCCCACGGATCGTTCGCGGTGCGGGCGGCCTTGGTGCGCATCACATCGAACGCGGCACTGGCTGCCTCCCACGGGTCGAGGCCGTGCTTGCGGGCCAGCGCCCCGTACTTGTCGGCGGCGTAGGCCATCAGGTCGGCGGCCACCGGATCGCACTGCCAAGCGCCAGGGCCGCCCTCGTGCAGTCGGTTCAGCAGGGCACGCAAGCCCTCGCTGCGAGTGAAATCCTCCGGTACGTGCTCGGTTGTGCGAGTTGTCATGGTAGGCACCTCCTGCCAGCCAGGTGCGCTCCCATGCCCAACAGGTCGGGGGCGGTCGGGCGTTCGCTGTCGAATCATCGCTACTCACCACTTCACGACTTCCCGACCGCGGCCCTCGTCGGCGCGTGGTGCCGGGCACCGTGCCCGAACGCCGTCAGCGGCGACAGCCGCCTGGCCCGGTCGCTGAGGTTCCGCAGCCCGGCCACGAGTGGTTCGCGGGCCTTGCGTGACATCTCGACTTCCATGTCGATGCCCCGCCCGGCCAGCGACGCCGTGTTACGGGCGATGAGATCGGTGGGCCGCACCCACTCGATACCGCGCGCCCGGTGTTCCTCGAGTTTCTGCTCGACCTCTGCCGCCTCAGCTGCACCGGTCATCTCGTCAGTCGCGGGGGTCTCGACCGTGGTGTCCTTGCGCTTGGTCACGTCGGCAGCGGCGACCGCCTCGGGCACCTGCCGAACCTCGCTGCGGTCTTCCGGCATCTCCGGTTCAGGCACATCCTCGACGTGCCAGTCGTCGTAGGCATGCGCCTGCTCGCGCGGGTCGATGTTCATGGTGTTGTCTCCATCTCTGTTGTGGTTTCCGGCTCCTTGACCGGCGGGGTAAACCAGCGGCCCACCGTCGAGGCATGGACGCCGAGCTCGTCGGCGATGGCCTTGTTCGACCAGCCGGCCTCCCGCAGCCGAGTGGCACGCTCACGCCGCCCCAGCACCAGCTCGGCCTCCGGGTCTGCTTCGGACTCGATCGCGGCCATGGGTTCGGTCGCGGCGGATAGCTCGGGCGGTGCCTGCGCCGTGCTCGGTGGCGCGGTGGTCGAGCGTGTGAGGACGACGGTGAGGTGCGTGCTGGCGAGCAGTACCAGCGGCGGCACGGCCGCGACCGTTGCGGCGAGCATGGCGGGCACGCTGGCGTCGGCGGCGACGATCGCGTGCAGCGCGTTTGCAGCAACCGACACGAGTGCTCCGCAGATCAGCAACGCCCACGGATACCAGGCACCCCGGCGACCATCGAGTGCGACAACCGCGATGGTGGAGACTACGATCAGGCCGTCCACGAGCAAGGGCCAGATCCACGCCTGCCCCGGCGCGATACCCGACCGGGCCGCGAGATCGGCCAGCGCCATGAACGAGAGCCAGAACGCGCCGATACCGATCAGCACGGTGCCGGTCGCGGCGGTCACCACCGCCCAACCCCATGCCGGTTGCCGCACGCTCATCACAGCCTCCGACCACTCACCGAGACAGGCGGCTCGGTGTGGGCGAACCCGGAACCCGTCTGACGTACCGGGGCGCGACGGCGCGGCCCGTAGGTGCTGACGTGGCGATACGCCGAGCCGACTGTCCGGGTGATCTCGTGCTCTCCCAGCCCGGACTGGCCCGCTGCTGGGCCGAGCGCGTTGAGCGCGTCGCGGGGTGAGTGTCCGTGCTCAGCCATGCGGCACGCGGCCTTGAACAACCCGAGGTTGCGTTCGCCCTCGGGTTTGCGAGCTACCTGCGAGGCGAGCCGGGCAACGTCCAGCGGCCAGCCGCCCGGCGGTTCCGGCGCGGGCGCGTATTTCGGGCGCGGGTCGAGGAAGTCACGCAACTGCTGCGCGTCTAGTAGCGCGACAGGGCGCGTCGCCATGCTCTCGACCCGATACGGCACCCGGCGACCGTCGATGGGGCGCTGCGAGGGCGGCACGATGATGTAGCCGCCGTCGCCCCGAAAGTCGATACCCGCCCGGCCCGCCTGCCACGATCGCTGCTCACGTTCGGCGTCCGTTGGGTAGTACAGATGCCTGCCGCCGGTCGGCGTGGTAACGACCGCCAACGGCTCCGGCAGCAGCCCGGCGCGTGTAGCGCGTCTGAATGCGGGATACCCGTTGACCTTGTGTACATCGACGTCGACGACGACGACACCCGAGGCTGCGCCAGTCGGGATGGCGAGATTCGCATGAGGCCGATGCCGCCACCACGCCTCCACCTGTCTCACATCGTTGGTTGCCTCGTGGAAACCTCGATCGGGAATCGGGCGCTTCCCGCCGGGCGCGCACGGGAACACCGGCACGCCGTGTCGGGCTAGCTCGTGCGCGACCAGCGGTAGCGGCACGTCCCCGCCGAGCCGGGAGAAGACCGCAGCGACCGATGAGGCCCGCCGCTCGATCAGATCGTGCGCCCCGCGAGCGTCGCCTACCTTCACCATCGCCAGACCTCCCTCCCATCCGGAGACCACCCCTCGCTGGGTGGCCCTACGACCGTGAGGTGCGTCGGGAGGATCAGGAAGACGAGACGGACAAGGAATCGAGACTGTGACCGTCAGGCATCTTGAAGAACCCGACGTGTCTATTCCGGACTACCTACGTCGAGGCAGACTGTCCAGCAGTTGTCACGACTGCGGTACACATCGCGCATGACGGGGCACGAATGACGCATCACGCCACGCTGCGCGGAGGTGCGTCGGCTGGAGCTGCCCGCAGGACGTCCCTAGGTCGCGGCCGGGTGAGGTGTCTCCCGAAACTCGGATGGGGATACGCCGAATCGACGTCGGAATCGAGCGGAGGCGATGCGAGAATCCACCCACCCCACTTGCCGGGCGGCCGCGCTTATAGGCACATCTGTTTCTTCGATTAAGCGTGTGAACTCCGTTAATCGAATCTCAGCAAGAAACCGCATCGGAGGCGCGCCGGCGTGTGCCGTAAAGAGACGCGTGAGATGGATGCGCGACACAGCGACCTCGTTTGCCAGAGAGTTCACAGTCCAAGGTTCCGCCAGTCGAGCGCGCAGAAGGTCAATCGCTTTGGTGACATGGCCAGCTGAGGGTGGCCGGGTCAGCCGTCCAGCGATCGGCCGCCACAACGGGCGAATGGGTTGCGGTGACATGCTAGCGTCCAGGAAGACAGGAAGAACACCGGAAACCCAGCGAGCGAACAGCTCAATGGTGTGGATCGCAGCTACTTCTGGCGCATGGGTACCATCATTCAGGATGCTCATCTGACGCCACAGCGGCTCGACCTTGCGTAGGGCGGCAGTCCCCGGAGTCAACACTATTGCCGTACCATCCCATTCGCAGGGGTGCAGCCCACTGTGAACACGTTCGCGATGAGGAAGAAACCAAGACATCTGCATGCGAAGAAACTGCTCATCTGCATAGATCGACCAGATGCGCACCCGGCCTTGTGGCTTGATCCGGCACCATCTGTCTGCCCCTAGGGCGATCGACATCCCGGCCCTCAGCATATAGTCGCCGTTGGCAGTCTCGATCCGAGTACTGCCTTCCATCACATTCATGATCTGCGCATGGCGAAAGAGCGCTCGACTCGACGCGAGCGTCCGGACAAGTTCGAGAGCCGTCATCCCTCCGGGAACATCTCGGTTCTCTGCTAGCGAGTGCGACCAATCCGCGCCGTTGTCGAGTTCGAGATGGAGTCTCCTCACAGCCTCGCGCGCGCCTATGGCTTACCTCCACGATCAGGAGCAACACGCGAATCGGCGTGAGGTCCGCGTGCACCACTTCCGAAGCGTGCGACGTGACGAGAACTCAGCTCCGAGAGTCTGAGTTCTCGAAAGGAACTGTCAGTCGTCTGAGCCCGCAGTCTCATGTGAGTGGCTCAGAAGAGGTCAGTGGCGTATCGCCCGGTCTGGCTGAGTTCGGTGAGCCAGTTGGGTCCGTGGACGTCCTGGCCGATCCGGGTCAGGGTCTCCTCGACCGCTGGCCCCATGCCGGTGACGTCACCGCACACATACACGTGCGCGCCCTGCTCGATGAGGTCGAGGATGCTGTCTCGTTCGGCCCAGAGCCGGTGCTGGACGTAGCGGACCTCGCCGTCGGGCTTGCGTGAGTATGCCCGGTGCACGCGCAGCGTCCCGGCAGCCTCGTAGGTGGCGAACTCTTCGGCGTAGAGGTCGTCCCAGTCGGGGTGCTGGCAGCCGAAGAACAGCACCGTCTCACCCGCCGGTTCGCCGCCGGTGGCGCGAGCATGACGAGCGTTGATGAAGCCGCGGAACGGGGCGATGCCGGAGCCAGCGGCGATCATGATCGCCGGGATCGAGTTCTGGGCTGGGGGCCGGAAGTGCTCGGTCGGCGAAGCGAGGGTGACGGTGAGCCGGTCGCCGGGCTGGACGCGCTGAAGGTAGCTGGAGGCCGCGCCTCGGTAGGTGCCCGTCCCCGAGAGTGCGGGGCCCTCGATGACTGAGACGGTCAGTGCTACTTCGGTCTGGGTTTCGGCGGCGGAGCTGATCGAGTACTGCCGTGCCCTGGGGGCGGGGAGTCGTTCGATCACCCAGGCCAGGTCGACCTCGCAGGAGGCGAACATCTCCAGCAGGTCCAGCAGTGAGAACCGGCGCTGCCTGATGGTGTCCGCCTGTTCAGGGGAGGCCAGCTTTTCGAGTTCTGCGCGCTCGGGAGGGCAGCGTGTCGTCTCGGCGAGCGAGGCGAGTACCCCCTGCGTGGCTGGGGCGGTCAGGTCGACGTGGCGGGTCAGCAGGTCATCGACCCGCACCGGCACTCCGACGGGGATGCGTCCGCTGGGGGCGTCGGAGTCGATGGTCACCAACTCGTCGCCTGGCAGTGCCAGGCGGGTGAGCATGCGGGTGACGAGTTCGGGGTGGTTCTGCGGCAGCACCGAGAGGTAGTCGCCGGTGCGATACGTCATGCCCTCGGGCAGGCGGAGTTCGAGGTGCCGCTTGGAGCGGGGCGAGTCGCCGCGGACTAGCTCGCGGTTCTCCAGCACGATCGCGGTGGCCTCCTCACGATGGGCGGCGGGCTGGCTGGTGGAGGCGATCCGGTAGCGGGGGCCTGTCGGGGCGGTGTCCTCGATCTGGTAGTGCTCGGACAGTTCGGGCCACAACGGCTGGTACCAGCGTTCCCAGTCGCCGAAGAAGTCGGTGCGGGCATCGGTGGCACCGCGTTCACGAATCCTCGTGGCCCCGGCAGCAGTCATGGCGTCGTCGATGAGGGTGGGGACGCGCTGGTAGGTGGCGGCCCAGTCCAGGCTCCCGCAGCCCAGCACCAGGTATTCAACACCGCTCAGGTCCGGGCCGGTGGTGGTGAGCCAGTCGACGAAGCGCTTCGCATTGTCGGGTGGGGTGCCGTTGTAGGAGGAGGTCACGATGACGACCGGCCCGGCCGTGGGCAGGTCCGCGGTGGCCTCATCGAGGGAGGCCACTCGGGTGTGCCAGCCACGGGCGGCCCCATCGCCGGCGATGGTGCGGGCCAAGCCCTCACTGCTGCCCCCGTTGGAGCCGTAAAGCACCAGCATCGGCGTGCCGTGCGCATCCGCCGGTGGTGTCGCGGCGGCGGACGCCTTCCGAGCAGGAGCAGGAGCAGGGGCGGACGCGGGTGCTGTGGCGTCGGTGCGGAGCTGGGTGTGGCTGAGGCGGTTGGCGGCGTGGATGGTGAGGTTCTTGGGCTTGATCGTCAGCGACTCGGCGATCTTCAGCTCATACCCGGGGTCGGTCAGGGCGATGTCGAAGCGCTGGAGCATCATCGCCAGCACCAAGGTGGCCTCCTGCAACGCGAAGGGACGACCGATGCAGGCCCGTGCGCCGTGGCCGAACGGCATCCACGCATACTCGGGGATCTCATCCATCCGTTCCGGGGAGAACCGGTCCGGGTCGAACCGCGTCGGCTCGGGCCACACGGCCGGATCGGTGTGCAGGGTCGGGAGCATCACCATCACGCTCTCTCCGGCGGCGATGTCGTATCCGCCCAGCGTGGTGTCCTCACTCGGGGACAGCGCGAACGCCGGAGCGGTGGGATGCAGCCGCAGGGTCTCACGCAGAACCTGCCCGATGTAGCCCAACTTGGCCAGGTCAGCGAACTCCGGGGTCCGATCACCCAAGACCTCATCAACCACCTCGCGGGCCTTCGCGAGCACATCGGGGTGGGTCAGCAGCTTGTGGGTCGCGAAGGACAACAGCCCGGAGGTGGTCTCATGCCCGGCGATGAGGAAGGTCGCGAGCTGATACTGGACGTTCTCCTCCGACAGCTTCTCCCCGGTGAGCGGGTCCGCAGCCGACAGCATCCGCTCCAGCAGGTCATCAGGCCGCTGATCGACAGGCCTACCGGCGCGGGCCGTGACGATGTCCTGGGTGATCTGCCGCATGGTGGCGATGTCCTCGCGGTAGCGGCGGTTGGTGCCGACCATGAACGGCTGCACCCCCGGTAGGCGCTCGCTGCGCAGCCCCGCCTCGGTCAGCGCGCCCACCATCGCACCGACGAAAGGGTGCTGGTTCTCGGAGTAGAACGAGTTGAACCGCACATCGAACGCACACAGCGCGATCGTGTCCAGCGTCAGCCGGGTCATGTCCTCGGCGACGTCGATCTCCACGTCTGGCCCGAAGCGCTCCCAGCGGACCATCATCTGCTCGGCGATGTCGAGCATCTGGCCAAAGTAGTCCTTCATCGCCATCGTCCCGAACGCCGGCATCAACAACCGGTGCGCCTTCCCCCAGTTCGGCTCCTCGTTGTACGCGGTGAACAGCCCGTCACCACCGAAGTCGCGCACCTGATCGATCGCGTAATGGACCTTCTTCGACCACAACGGACTGGAGCACATCTCCGCCACCAGCGCGTGTTCCGAGGCGAGGATCTGCCGCGTGCCCAGCACATCAAGGGCGAACATGCCGCCGTACTTGGCGTGATAGTCCTCAGCGAACTCGATTGAGGTCTCCTGCGAAGCGCCCAGCACCTCGAACAGGTTCCCCACCACCGGCAGGGCGGCAGGGCCGGGGATACGAGGGGTGCCGGTGGCGTTGGGAGGAGTCATCGAAAGGGCCTTCCTGTTCACGATCTATCGGGTCGAACCGTCCATCGCCCCTGGTGGCTGGCTGTGAGCGGGCGCACCCGGTCAGAGGTCGGAGTGCGGCCTGAAGCCCGGCCATGAGTTCGGGCACCGCGTGACGTCTCCCAACACACTAACTTGGCCACTCGCCTAGGTCAACTGGCCACGTCGTGTGCCCAAGGCGTATGATGGGGCTATGGACGATCGAGGAGAGGCGCGTACGCCGCGCAATCAGATCAGCGCTGGCGAGCGTCGAGAGCAGTTGGTGGCCGCCGCGCTGCGGGTGATGAGGCGCGACGGGATCGCTGCGGCGAGCACCCGTGCGATCTGCGCTGAGGCGGGGATGCCGCACGGGGCGTTTCACTACTGCTTCCACTCCAAGAAGGAGCTGTACGCAGCCCTGCTGGCCAGTGACATCGAGATCGACCTGGGGGCCGCCTGGCCGCATATTTCACCCGATGCAAGCCCGTTTGAGAACATCCGCACCTTGCTGCTGGCGTTCTGGTCACAGATCGAGACCGACCCCGACGCGCAGTTGGTCCTGTTCGACCTGGGCAGCTTCGCGCTGCGCGACCCCGAACTCCAGGAGCTGCCACAGCACGAGCACGCCGCCTCCCTGGAGAAAGCCACCGGCTACATCACCCGCCTGGCGGACGAGGCGCGTCTGGACTTCGCCCAGGACGAGCGAGTGCTCGCCGAACTCGTCCTCGACACACTTAACGGAGTCGCCTGGTCCTGGCTGGCCCACCGAGACAACGACCTCGCCCGCCAGAGCCTGGAACGGTTCGCGAGCCTGGCGGCATCGTTCGCACGCACCAGCAGCGAACACACCAGCTAGCGCCACGCGGCACCTCGCCGCACATCACACCAGCAGTCCTGTACGGGCTGCGCACTACCACCAGAACTGTACCGGCACGACGGTTTAGTTTGAGGAAGATACTGAGGAGACTGAACATGAATGAACTGATGACGCCAGCCAGGCGATGGGCCTCGCTGGCTGTGCTGGTGGGAGCGGTGCTGCTGCTGGCCATTGACGCCACGGTGCTGTATCTGGCGGTGCCGTCGCTGACCGCCGACCTGTCCCCGACGGCCTCGCAGGTGCTGTGGATCGGGGACATCTACTCCCTGGCCCTGGCGGGGCTGCTGGTCACGATGGGGAACCTGGCCGACCGGATTGGGCGCAAGAAGCTGCTGCTGATCGGAGCCGCAGCGTTCGGACTCGCCTCCATCCTGGCCGCCTTCGCGCCGACCGCGGAAGTCCTCATCGCCGCACGCCTGCTGCTGGGTGTGGCCGGAGCGACGATCATGCCCTCGACGCTGTCGCTGATCCGCAACATCTTCACCGATCCGATTGAGCGCACCCGTGCGATCGCGATCTGGTCGGCAGCGGCCGCCAGCGGCATCGCACTTGGCCCTCTGGTAGGCGGGGCACTGCTGGAGAACTTCTGGTGGGGCTCGGTGTTCCTGATCAACCTGCCCGTCATGGCACTGGTCATCGGCCTGGGCGCGTGGTTGCTGCCGGAGTCCCGCAACCCCAACCCCGGCCGGTTCGACCTGATCTCCAGCGGCCTGTCGCTGCTGGCGATCATCCCGTTCGTGTACACGATCAAGCAGGTCACCGGCGGCAAGTTCGACCTCCTCACCGCAGCGGCGATCATCGCGAGCGTGGTCGGCGGCATCCTGTTCGTGCGCCGTCAGCGCAAGACCGCCTCTCCGATGATCGACGTGGACCTGTTCCGCGTGCCTGCCTTCAGCGGCGCGGTGCTGGTCAACTTCATCTCGGTGTTCGCCCTCAGCGGTGTGCTGTTCTTCTTCTCCCAGTACCTCCAGCTCGCCCGCGGCCTCAGCCCGCTCCAGGCCGGACTCGCGCAGCTACCCGCCGCCCTCTCGGCGATGGCCGCTGTGGCAGTGGTCGGGTTCCTCCTCACCCGTCTCGGTCGCGGCCGGGCGATCGGGGTGGCTCTGATCACCGGCGCGGTCGGGCTTGGGCTGCTGGCCGCATTGGAGAGCAGCGAGCAGTTGGCCTGGGTGCTGCTGGCCGTGGTCCCACTCGGGCTGGGCATCGGTGTCGCCGAGACCCTGTCGGTGGATGCGGTGGTCTCCGCCGTCAAGCCAGCCAAGGCCGGAGCCGCGGCCTCGGTCGCCGAGACCGCCTACGAGCTCGGCGTGGCCCTGGGCATCGCGATCCTCGGCTCGCTGATGAGCGTGTTCTACCGCGGAGGCCTCGACCTGCCGACAGGTGTTCCCGGCGAGGTAGCGGCCCGGGTCGAGGACTCACTCGCCTCGGCGACCGCGGTCCTCGAGCCCGGAAGCCCGGTCCTGGAAGCCGCGCAGCACGCGTTCGTCTCGGCAATGCAGTCCACCACCCTGATCGCCGGGGGAGTGATGGTCCTCGCCGCGATCGTGGCCTTCACCCTCATCCCGAACAACAAGGACGCCGTCACCGCCGACCACTGAAAACCTGACCACAACTGAAATCCTTGAACCGAACCCACGAGAAAGGAGACGCATCATGGCACGGACCGCCGGACGCAGCGCAGACGAGACCAGACAACTCATCCTGACCTCGGCCGCACGCCTGATCGGCCGGCACGGCACCACGGTGCCCGTGACCGACATCGCCGAGGCCGCCGGGGTCTCCAAAGGCGGCCTGCTCTACCACTTCCCGAACAAGGAAACACTGCTGAACGGGGTGGCCACCAACCTGATGACCCAGTTCCGCAGCCACGTCGAGCAGGCCGCGACCGCCGAGCCCGAAGGGGTCCCGGGCAGACTCACCCGCGCCTACATCCGCGTCAGCTTCGCTCACGCCGGGGACCCCAGCGGGCTACGCGACTACATCGCCCTAGCCGCTCACCTGATGTTCGAGCCCGCCCTAGAAGAACTCGCCCAAGCAGACGCCGCGCAGTGGCGCAGCGCGCTCTTCGAAGACGGCCTCGACCCCGCGATCGCTCGCATGGTCATCGCCGCCACCGACGGGTCCAACAGCGCCCCGCTGTGGGGAGCCGTCCTGACCGAGCCCGACCGCACCGCCCTCGAAGCCGACCTGATCGCCCTCACGCAACGTGACGACTCATCCGGCTGACCCACACCATTCACGGAAAGGAAAACCACGCCATGACCAACATCGTCTACCGCCCCTACCAGCCGCAAGACGCCGAGGACATCAAGAAGATCATCAACGAAGCCTTCTACATCCACCGCTACGTCACCGGCCGCCTGGTCCTTGACAGTGCGCTGGAGATCTACCTGCGCGAGCGCCTCCTGGCCAGCACCTGGACCCGCGTCGCGGTCCAGGACGAACGTGTCGTCGGCATCATCATGGGCCAAGTCGACGGGCAGCCACGCCTCGGCGGCCGATTCACCAACCGACTCCTGACCCTGGCGCACACGCTCCGCGCCGGCATCCTCGGCCTGCCCCAGTGGAAGTCGATGCGCCAATACTTCGCCTTCGACCGCGTATACGGTGAGCTGCGCAAGAAAACCCCGAGCCCGCTGACCGACGAACTGACGCTCTTCGCCGTGGACTCCAGCACCCGCGGACTCGGCATCGGCAGGACCCTCTACCGCGACTACCTCGACCACCTCCGCAGCCTCGGACGCAGCGACTTCTACCTCTACACCGACTCCCTGTGCACCTTCCAGTTCTACGAGAAGCAGGGCATGACCCGCACCGCCTCCGAAGACATGAACCTCGTCCTCGACGGCAAACCTGAAGCCCTAGGCGTCTACCTGTACTCGGGCACCGCCACCTAAGACCACGACACGAGCACCGGGCTCCAGGACTTCAAGCCCGGAACCCTCGATGGGACAATGGGTCGCATCGGCCCGTTCCCGCCTACGGCACGCGATCGTCGCCGAACACCGGCAGACCGACCACGCCACCCGACACGAAAGCAGGAGCCGATGGCACGTACACGTTCCCGCGGAGGGTTCTGGGTCGGCGCGGTCGCAGAAATCTGCATCATCGTCGCCAGCCTCGTTTACGTGGTCTCCAGCGAACTCTGGGCGCTGATCGCTTGGGAAGCACTCGCGACCGGTTACCTCGCTATCGGGTTCACCCTCGCCTGGAGCGGCAAACGCCCCTCCCGAGTCTCCCGCGGCGACGTCCGCGCCGTCGCACGATGGTCGTGGGTTCTTCCCCTCATCTCCAGTTTCGCCGGCGTCAACTCCGCCGTGCTCGCCCTGATCGCCCGCGGCGACGGCATCCACAACGACGCCCTGCTCGGCGTCGCCGCATCCATCGGTGTCGTCCTGTCCTGGACACTCCTGCACACCGGCTTCGCGCAGATGTATGAAGCCACCGACATCGCCTCAGACCAAGACGCCATCACCTTCCCCGGCAACGACCGCCCCGTCTTCCTCAACTACCTCTACTTCTCCTTCACCATCGGAACATCCTTCGCCACCTCAGACGCCACACTCAAAACCCTCCCCGCTCGACGACTCGTCCTCATCCACGGCGTGGTCTCCTTCTTCTACAACGCCCTTGTCGTCGCCGTCGCATTCCAAGTCCTCCAACACGCCGTGGCTTCCTAACACCTAACGTGGCAATGCTTCGTGGCGCTCTCCTGTCGCTGTCATATGCTGCTCGTTCGCTGGGAGCGCGTCAACGGCCTCGGGATGGTTGTCGAGCGTGATGCCGGAGAAGCTCATCGGGAGGCCCTGTGCGGTCCAAAGTGAGGCGCGGTCCATGAGTTGCGCATGCACATGCGGCTCGCTGGTGTTGCCAGAGTTCCCGCAGCCTCCGATGACCGTGCCAGCAGTCACCCGGTCACCGACCTTCACGGTCAGCGATCCCTGCTGCAGATGTGCGACAGTCGCGTATGCGCCATCGCCACTGCGGATGGTGACGTGATTTCCGATGACGAACCCTGGCCCGCCGATTTCGCGGATCATGCCCTCGATCATCATGTAGACGATGCCCCAACCGTTGGAGCGGGCCCGGTGATCCCTGCGCCATCCTGAAGCGCGTACGACCTCCCCGTCGACCATCGCGAATACGGGCTCACCGAACGCAGGATACGCACTCGGTAGCCGCATCATCGCGCCACCGAACTCCGGGCGCGGTTCAGCCACCGGGTCGGCGACAATATCGATGGCATAAGCCTGCCCATAGGCCCTCACACCGTGGCTAGGAACCTTCGAGGCTGGACTATTCATCCCCAACCACCGGCCTCGCACTGGTGGCTCGACCACCCGGACCGGAGAGTCCGGGAGTAGTCGCGGTGCCAGGAACACCAGCATCAGACAGAGACCGGCAAGTGCGAGAGCGGCGAACACAGCAGCGAGCCACACCTCACGAACACCTCCGGCACTCATGAAGCGCCCCAAGACTGCGTTGCCGATGAGGACCACTGCCGCGAGGTAGTAGAGCGGGATTCGCACGCGGTACAGCGCCAGCACTGCTCGTTTCATCGCCCCGCCCCCACCAGGCAGGCCAGCAGCGGCACGATCCGCGCCGCGGGCACCTCGTAATTCCCGCGACCGCTCTGCTTGACCCAGCCCGCTGCGACAAGCTGCCGGAGATGGTGGTGCAGCTGTCCGGTCGTGCCGAGAGACGCAACCTCGGCAAGATCAGCCGTCGCGTGCGTGCCCGAGAGGATATGGCGCAGCAGTTCCAGTCGCACAGGATGCCCGAGCGCAGAGAATGCCGCGGCTTGATCGGACCACTCCGTCTCCCAAATACCCGCGGTGCCCGCGGCCTGCTGCCACGCTACCGGCGTACCATCCGGCAGTTTGAGCGAACCCACCAGCATGACCGCCCCCTCGACTGTCGAGGGGTGATCGTTCAGCTGGGACTGTAAGCCCGTCAAAGCCCAGAACTGCTCCTCATCCAGGATTGGTGAAGAATCACGCGCCCGATCGGGGCTTTCGGCCATCGCTTCCAACCGTGCCATGCGCTCGGACAGCGCCTCCAGCTCCGCTCTCAAATCCTCACCAGGCTTGATCATAAGCACGATAGTACGCTATATCGTTCTTCCGTACTAACTCTGGAACTCCTCTCTCACTTGCCGCATCCCTTCGACGAAGCGAGTCAGTGCCACCGCTCGCCGTCGTTGTCGTCACGCGGCTCAGGCACTCAGAGGGCGAGAGCGGAACGTATCCGGTCAGCCCAGCCCCGGCTACGACTCCCAGCGCTAGGGCCTCCGCGCTCCCGCTCCCTTGACCGCCCCTCAGATTCCCCCACACGTCTGGCACTAAGAGTGCGAGCCGCGCGCTGCGCGCGCACCTAACCCCCGAGATCGCCCCTGATGTGACGGTCTCGGGGAGGGGCCGTCGTGGTGATGACCATCCGTGTCATGTCGTCCGGCAAGGGCTACGAGTACCTGCTGAAATCGGTCGTCGTCGGCGACGGCGACCGGGAGATGAGCAGCCCGCTGACCCGGTACTACACCGAGTCCGGCTGCCCGCCCGGAACCTGGGTCGGCACCGGCCTGATGAGCCTCGACGACGGGCGCACCCCGGCGCTGGCCGAGGGCGACACGGTGACTGAGGAACACCTGGCCCGACTGCTCGGTGACGGCATCCATCCGGTCACTGGCGGTAAGCTCGGCAAGAGGTTCCCCTCGTTGCAACCCCCACGCGAGCGGATTGCGGCGCGCGTTGCACGCCTCGACCCCGGCTTGCGTGGCGCGGCGCGGGCCGAGGCTGTGGAGCGCATCCGTGAGGGAGAGGTTGCGAAGAAGCCTCGCACCGCCGTTGCAGGGTTCGACTTGACGTTCTCCCCACCGAAGTCGGTCAGCGCGATCTGGGGCGTGGCCGACGCGGGCACGCAAGCCCTGATTGCGCAGGCGCATCACGCCGCGATGCGCGACACGATCGCGTTGCTGGAACAGCGGGTCGCTGCAACCCGCGTCGGTGCGGGCGGTATCGCGCAGATGCCGATCGTGGGCGTGATCGCCACCGCGTTCGACCACTACGACTCCCGAGCCGCCGACCCGCAACTACACACGCACGTCGTGGTGTCAAACAAGGTGCAGGGCGTAGATGGGCGCTGGCGCACCCTCGACTCCCGCCGACTGCACAAGGCCGCTGTCGCTCTCTCGGAGTCGTACAACGCCTTCCTCACCGATCACACCGCGCGGCTGCTCGGCGTGACGTGGGTGCCCGTCGACCGGGGCAAAGACCGCAACACCGGATGGGAGATCGAAGGCGTACCGGCGGCGCTGATCGCGGAGTTCTCCCGACGCACCACCGGCGGCAGCGACGGCGGGGCGGGCATCGAGCAGGTCAAGAACCGGCTGATCGAGCAGTACGTCGCCGAGCACGGCAGGCAACCCTCAGCGGCGACGATTGCGAAGCTCCGGCAACAGGCGACCTTGGAGACGCGACCAGAGAAAGAACTGCACTCGCTGGCCGACCTCACCACCGACTGGCGGGCGCGTGCCGAGGTCGTGCTCGGCGAGGACGCACCCACCTGGGCGCAGCACCTGCTCGACCGGGGTGCGACCGAAGCCCGGCTGCGCGCGGACGATCTCGGGCTGGAGCAGATCGAGGATCTCGCCTCGGTGGTGCTGATGAGCGTGGCGAACCGGCGCGCAACCTGGGGGCGCTTCAACCTGCACGCCGAGACCATGCGGCAGATCATGGGCGTCCGGTTCGCAACCACCGACGACCGTCTCCAGGTGCTCGACCAGATCGTCGCGCACGCCGAAGCCGAATCGCTGCGGCTCACCCCCGACTACCACCGCGCCCTACCCGCCCACTACGTCGAGAGCGAGGGCAACAGGTTCCAGCCGGTCGATCAGATCGCGTACTCCAGCCAAGACATCCTCGACGCCGAGCAGCGCCTACTCGCACACAGCCAGCGCACCGGCGGGCCAGCATTGACGGCGCGGCTCGTCGCGCGGCATACCTCTCGCAAGATCAGGGGCGTTCGGCTCGACCCCGACCAGGCCGTCGCTATCACCCGCATCGCCCGTTCCGGGCTGAGCCTCGATCTGCTGGTCGGCCCCGCTGGTTCCGGCAAGACCACCGCGCTACGCGCTCTGCACCGGGCATGGACAGCCGCGTACGGACGCGACTCGGTGATCGGCCTCGCGCCGTCGGCAGCTGCCGCCGAAGTGCTCGGCGACTCCCTCGGCGTGCGAGCAGAGAACACCGCGAAGTTCCTCTACGAACACCATCACGGACGCTGGAACCTCGAAGCCGGGCAGCTCGTGCTTGTGGACGAGTCCTCGCTTGCCGGAACCCTCGCGCTCGATCGCATCGCCGAGCACGCCACCGAAGTCGGAGCCAAGGTCGTCCTCATCGGCGATTGGGCGCAACTGAGCGCGGTCGAGACAGGCGGGGCGTTCGGGATGCTCGTGCGACACCGTCAGAGCGTTCCCGAACTCACCGATGTGCGCCGCTTCGCCAACGATTGGGAGAAGAGCGCCAGCCTCGGCCTGCGACACGGACGCACCGATGCGCTCGACGAGTACCAGGAGCGCGGCAGGCTGGCGGACGGTGACGCCGAGGCCATGCTCAATGCGATCTACGAAGCATGGCGCAGCGACCGCGACGCGGGCCTGCGCACGCTGATGATTGCGGGCACCGGCGAGATGGTCGCCCAACTCAACGAGCGCGCCCGCGCCGACCTCATCGAGACCGGGCAGGTTGAGGCCGACGGTCTGCGTCTGCACGACGGCACCACCGCAGGCGTCGGCGATCTCGTCGTCACCCGGCTCAACGACCGCCGCCTGTCCACCGGCAGGGCATGGGTCAAGAACGGTGATCGCTGGCAAGTCACGCACCGCTACGACGACGGCTCGCTCGCTGTGCGGCGGCTGGGGCGCGGCGACAAGCCCCACGGCAAGGCGCTCGTGTTGCCTGCGAAGTACGTGCGCGAGGAACTCGAACTCGGCTACGCCTCCACCGTCCACCGTGCCCAGGGAGCCAGCGTGGATACCGCGCACGCGCTCGTTGACCCCGAAGTCTCGTCGCGGGAGTTGTTCTACGTGGCGATGACGCGCGGTAAGCACCGCAACCACGCCTACGTGATCGTGCCTGACCCGCACGAGGTCGAGCCGCATCTCGACCAGCCGAAGCCGCTGACCCTGATCGACCGGCTTGCCAAGGTGCTTGCGCGCAGCGACGCCGACCTCTCCGCGACCGAGACGCTGACGCTCGAGGTAGACCGTCACGCCTCGCTGTCCACGCTGCTCGCCGAGTACGACGTGCTCGCCCGCGAAGCGCAGATCGACCGCTGGGCCGCGCTGCTCGACATCGCGCCGTTCCCCGAGAACGTGGCCGACGACGTGTTCACCAGCCCCTACTACGAGCGCTTGGAGAGCGCACTCGCACGTCACGAGGCAGCCGGCCACCTTGCAGCCGTCGCGCTCACCGCGCTCGCACCGAGACTCACGCCCGGCGAAGACCAGGCCGACCCCGCCGCGCAGCTGGCCGACATGCTCGACCAAGCCACTCAGAAGCTCCGGCCCGGCAAACGAACCACAGTACGAGTTGCCGGACTCATCTCCACGCCTGCCGAGCCGATCGCAGACGACATGCAGACCGCGCTCACCGAGCGGCAGGCGCTGATCGAGGCTGCCGCGCGCGGACTCCTGCACGACGCCCAAGAAGCGGGAGCCGAATGGGTGGCGCGGCTCGGCCAGCCGAGTTCACGACCCGAAGCGCGAGAGCGGTGGGAAGCACACGCCGCCACGGTCGCGCTGTACCGCTACCAATACGACGTCAGCGGCCCGGCACCGCTGGGCGACCCGAACATCGTGCGTGGCCCTGACCAAGCGGCCGAGTACCGAGCCGGTCAGCATGCGTTGCGGCACATCAAGGCGAGTGCTCAACACGATGATCACAGAGGACCTCAGTCGACCGTCGGCAACACACCACGACGTGGACTCTGACCCGCGACCTCATCAGGCGCGCGACGACACGCCACGCGGAGAACCACTCGGTGACGACGTTGTGGCGGGTGGAAAACTGCTCCGCCGGGCGTGTCACCACGGAACCGACTACGCGGGAGGACGCCGGAAGATACCCTATGTAGCATGGGTACCGCGTACGACTTCCTCAGCTCTCATCTGAAGACGATGGCTGCGCCGTACCTGTTTATCGGCTCGGGGATTTCAAGACGGTATGCTGATCTGCCCGATTGGGAAGGTCTCCTCAGACACTTTGCTGCATTTACTAGCCACCCGTATGAGTACTACCGTGGCCTCGCTTCAGGCGATCTTCCTAAGACTGCCTCACTGCTGGCCAATGAGTTTTACTCGGTGTGGTGGTCCGATAAGCGATTCTCAGATTCGAGAGACAGGTATGGTCCTGAGGTTACTGATCCCTCATCAGCGCTAAAGATCGAAGTGGCAAGGTATTTCGAAGAAGCGATTGAAGGATTCGAGCCGACGGCCGAGCACGCTTCCGAGTTCTCGCTCCTGCAGAGCGCAAACGTCGAAGGAGTGATAACGACCAACTTCGACAGGCTGATGTCCGTTGTTTACCCTGACTACACCGTCTTTACTGGCCAAGATGAGTTGCTGTTTGCCGATCCACAAGGTATCGCGGAAATCTACATGATTCACGGGTCCTCGCAGCAGCCGCGTTCACTCGTTCTGACGGGGGAGGACTACGAGGACTTTCAAGAGCGAGATGCGTACCTTGCCGCCAAGCTGATGACCTTCTTCGTCGAGCACCCGATCGTTTTCCTTGGCTACAGCCTGAGTGACAACAACGTACTTGAGATACTTCGTTCGCTGGTGAAGGCGATGCGTGGCACCAACGCGAGCAAGCTTAAGGAGCGCCTACTTTTCGTCAACTGGGACTCGGAAGCTTCCCCAGAGATTCGCTCTCGAACTGTGCAGATCGAAGGTGGTCAAATCGAGGCATTTGAGATTGTTGTCCCCGACTTCATCGACGTCTTTCGAGCGCTAGGAATCAAGGAGAGGGCGCTTCCGGCTCGTGTTCTACGTCAGCTCAAGAATCAGATTTACGAACTGGTGAAGAGCAACGATCCTGACGGTCGACTCGTGCAGGTTTCCGACATTGAGTCAGCTTCGGATCAACTCGACGTGGTGTTCGGTGTTGGTGCCAAGATGACTGTTAAAGGGATCATTGGCCTATCTCGCTGGGACCTCGTTGATGATGTGCTTGGTTCGCCAGACCGTGGGCTTCCCAGTGACCAGGTGATATCGGAGGCGTTCGGGAGTTCCTTCGCTAGCAACTGGTATGTGCCCTACTGGAAGCATCTCCGGCAAGGTGGATTCCTTGACGAGGCGGGGAGCTTGCTGCCGCAGCTTGAGGTCCCATCCAAGATTCATTCCTATATATCCCGAGAAACCAAGAACCTGGGAAAACGCTCTCTCCCGGATGGTGTGACCTTTCAAGACGTGCTCGATCGCGAAGGAGAGGACTGGATTCTTGGCCACCCTTGGTCGTTGCTCGACGAGACCCGCGACGGTGAGGGCTTGCGAGAGTACCTGAACAACAACCGAAGCTATCGTCAGCAGTCCTACTACCTCACGCAGTACGCCAAGTTGGCCGTGACTCTCGACTGGCTGATGTACGGACCCCCGAACGAGGCCAAATCATGAGCGTTGTAGAGAGCCAGGCGGCAGCGGCTTCGGCATTGCTTTCGGCTCCCGTTCTCCGCTCAGCGATGCGAGACGGCCCGGCATCGAAGTTGGCGAATCGCACCATTTCAAGTCTTGTTGAGAGTGGTCTAGCCATTGGCGCATCCACCGTTCGAACACTGATCTGGCGTTGCGACCGATGGCTTTCGCGCCACTACCGTAACGATCTCGTCTACCGTAGAGCCGTTCTCGGTCAGATGATCCCGTGGAGCGACGGCATCCTTCTGCCGGAGTTCAGGGTCGGCCGCTCCATCGTCGACTTCTTGGCCGTGACAGACTCGTTGCACGCCGTCGAGATCAAGAGCGACCTCGACAACACTTCCCGACTCGATAGCCAACTACACGATTACCGGAAAATTGCACCCTTGGTGTCTGTTATGGCATCAAAGCGCGTAGTGGAACGACTGCTCGCTGCCCGGGAGTTCGAGACTGTTGGTCTTCACTGGCTTAATGTGAACGGTCGCGTGGAGACTGTCCGCAACGCGGAGTTTAGCCGTGAATACCTTGACTCAGAGGTCTTAATGCGGTCACTTCGTCGCGCAGAGTATCTCAGAGTCCTGTCTGCTCTTGGCTCTACTGTTCCCGATCTCCCGAACACGCGGGTGTTCTCATACGCACTAGCAGCTTCCCGAGATCTGGACCCGCTGATTTTCCACAACGCGGTAGCCGATCAGCTGAGAGCGCGGAAGCCGCGGGCTGGCCGTACATTGATCGCTAAATTGCCCGAACCGGTGCGGCCCGCCGTTTTAAAGCTTGATCCGACGAGACAGCAGATATCCAGTCTTCAAGATTGGATGAACCAGGAGGTGGCAAATGTATATGCCTAGGCTGAGGGCACGACAGCATGAGGTCTTCGCCGTGCGTAACTGCGCCTCAAGTTTTGCTGCATCTTCGCGTGTCGTACCGGTTCTCGAGCCGGTGGCCGCGCCAAACGACCTCTTCACGCGGAGGTTGGGAGCGATAGCCGACGAGGGAGGCAGTTGTGACCTCGTCCTTAACCCCTCGGTTGGTGACCTACGTTCGAAGGGTAGTTGGAGAGGGCTTGGCGACTACTACCTTGAGAATGATCTTCTCAAGCACCACGGACTTGCGGTCCTCTCCAATGCTGACGCTGATCACGCGGCGATGTCACGTTGGATCAGTGAGGCCAGGGGTGCTGGACACGAGTTCACACTCGACATCGTTCATGAACTGGATCTCTCCGTGACCCTACAAGGTGCGACGTATCACGGAGTTCGATGGAACATTGCCGAAGATCGGACGGTCCCGGCGTCATATGGTCTTCCCCTCGGAGGCCTTCCGGTGGTTTGGGCGAATGACCCGTTTCCTGCTTTGCCGCGCAATCGAGAGTACGTCGGCCGTGAAGAGGGGATCTTCAGCACTCGCGTTGCCGGCTACAAGAGCGCAGGCTACCTCGGCGTCAGCGATTTCCTCACGCTTGGAAGGGGATTTCAATCCGGCGGCGGGCCTGCCTATGCGGTGGTTATCCACTTCACATATGAATCCGGTGATGTTGTCCGCCTGAAGCACTTCTGCTCTGACAGCAACGAGACTCAGGATGACCCGGCTGGGAAGTTCTTCGAGGCCCTTGAGAAGCTCATCGACTTCGTTGACGAAAGGTCGCTCCCAACAAACCTAGGAATCGACGGGTTCCGCGATCTGTATCAGCGTCAGCACTTTCCCGGGCTTGGCAAGGTCAAGGAGTTGTCGATCATGAATCACATGTTGGTCATGCAGGACGCAATTATCTAGATTTCGTGTCGGTATGACTCCAGTCGGAGAGGGCACGGAGATACGAGCGGACGACTTTGCACGAGGATCCCAGCCTTCCTAACTAGAAGTGAGACATCACTTCAGTCATCAGACTGTGATTCGTCGGCTCGCTTGACGACGCCCTTGGCGACCGGCTTTAGAGGTCTCCAGTCGATGCCGCTGCCTCGCCAGTAGCGGTCGCATTCCGCCTCGATCTCAGACTTCAGTTCGTCCAGTTGCGCGTAGTTCGCTTGCTCAGACTTGGACAGACCTGGACCCTTCATCTGTTCTCTGTACGCATCGAGCTTCTCTTGAATTCGGCGCAAGGCTATACCAGCAGCGCTAGTAAAACCCCTTATGTGGCCGTCATCACGATGATCGCTTAATACCTGTCGAGCAGACTCCTGCGCAGTATCTCGCAGGAACTCACCTGCCTTTTGAAAGTGACTATTCATCGCACTCCTTCCTCGATTCTGCTAGCCGGGCGAGGCTGGCAGCGTACGTCAACTTGCCTTCGTCGCACCGATGCCGCTGGCGAACGCCGTCGCGGTTCAAAACGGAGTCTCGGCGTTCGTGGACCACGGACTGGTTGGCGTTGGCGGCAACGCACCTTCTGGGAGCGGTAGGTTTGCGACGACGTAGAGGTTCAAGATGTCGTCGCGATCCATGAACATGATCTGGCTGCGCTTGTGGGCGTCGAGTGCGTTGCCGAGCCAGTTGCGCGCCGCCTTGGTGATCTCGCCGCCCGCCACGATGAAGGCATGATCGACCAGGACGCGACGATTGGTCTCGGGGTCAAAGATCTCGTGCGCCAGCATCATGAGCGCCTGGTTGTGGATCTCAGCCATGTTGGCGTTACCCGTCTTGGTTGCCCCCGAAGCGTCGAGCTTGCCCTTCTTCGCCTGGATTCCGAAGTAGAGAATGTGCTGCGTCGGCAAGGTGTATCGCATCCAAATGTCCTTGCCGTACTCCAGAGCCTTATCCTTGTGCCCGGCAGCCGTGATGCGGTGGTAGCCAAGCTGTCTGAACATCGGGAGTAGCACCTCCTCGATGAGGTCATCCTCGCTGCACTCGTTGAGGTACGCCGTCAGGAGTTGCCGCCGTTCCAGCTCAGCCTTGCTGAAGGGTCGGTGGGGGTTGGTGGCAAGGATGGTCACGGTCTGGGTGCCGACATGACGCAGATAGCAGTGGTTGTCTTCGCCATAGAATGCCTCGAAACCTTCGCGGCCAAGGACCTCGTTGAGTTGCGCGAGCGCCCGAGGACGGTCTGACCCTTCGTTGAGACGATCGGCCGGGCTCATCAGCTGATCGATGAGGCGACAGAAGATCTCTGGCGGGCGGTTGGGTCCGTCGTGCGGTTCGGCCAGCATCTGTTCCAGCACATCTGCCACCCAGCGGTGGCGAGTGGAACCGTCATGCTGGTACTCAGTCTCCAGCTCTTGGAAGAACGAGGTGATGTACATGCTGGACCGGTAGGGGAAGTACTTGGCTTCGTCCTCATTTTCCGCGTCGTCACGGCCCGTGTTGCCCACGATGAGGTCAGCAAGAGCTTCGAGGTTGCGGCGCTTAAACTTCACGGTGCCATTATCGCAAGTGAAGCCGACAGGCCTCCGGACTCAGCAACGCTCGTGTGCCGCAGCTCGTGCACGGTCACCTCGGAGTGTGCAGCACAAGGGGACGTCAGAACAAGTCTCTCGTGTGCGTCCAGACGGTCATCCGATGCACGTTGAACCGCTGACAGATCGAGACCACGCTCTCACCGTTCGCGCGGGCTGTTCGGATAGCGTCCACTTGGCTCTCCGTGAGGGGTGTTCTAGCTCGTCTCCTAGGGTTCACGACGACTCCCGGCTCATCGTCAGCTGCGCCGTCCGGCTGGTCGCCGAGCACGAGCTTCGCCTGATTCCACGCGGAACTCAGCCGCTCCAATCGCTGCCAGGTGTTCGGTTTGAGTCCACCCGCGTCCACCAAGAAGTACCAGCGCAAAGGGTCTTTCAACGAAAGTTGAACGACCCTTTCCTGCATTTTCAGAGCCTGCCCGAATTGTGAAGATTCAGCTCGAGTGTGCGCCGTTTCATACGATTGCGACCGCTGATCCGGACCGTTGAGCTTCCAAGTGAGGGATGATCCTTGGGCGGATACATGTTTGCCGGAAATGTAACGAGGGTGTGTCCGGTGCGATAGGCACGGTGAGTCTGCCGCAGTTTTCCGCAGGTCGGACGTATGTGTCGGGGAGGAATGTCGATGAGCCAGCCACGACGGCTAGCGATGATGCTTGTTGCTGTGATGTGCCTGATGGGTATCGGCGTCCTTGCCGTGTCGGTTTTCCCGGCCATCGTCGCCGCCCAGCCCGGTGGCAACAACGGCAATGGAAACAACGGCAACGGAAACGGTAATTACGGCCACGGCAACAACGGCAACAACGGCAACAACGGTGGCGGTAACAACGGCAACGGCAATTACGGCGGCAACAACAACGGCAACTACGGCTGGCATTGTCACCACCACAACTGCGGGACGACGGTAGTGCCGACCACGACGACGACTGAGCCGACGACGACTGAGCCCACGACGACGACTGAGCCCACGACGACTGAGCCCACGACGACGACTGAGCCCACGACGACGACTGAGCCCACGACGACGACTGAGCCCACGACGACGACTGAGCCGACGACGACCGAGCCGACCACGACGACTGAGCCCACCACGACGACGACTGAGGCGACCACGACGACTGAGCCCTCGGCGAACCCTTCGGTGTCGCACCGTCCGAGCAGCAGTGTCTCACCGGCGACCAATGCAACCTCGCCGGCCGAGAGTCCTTCGAGCGAAGCGCCCTCCGAGTCGAAGACCTCTCAGACGCAGTCCCCTTCCGAGTCGCAGGAGAGCTCAGAGGAGTCTTCGGCGGTAGCAGTTCCACCGGCGGGGCCGTCCGATCCGCAAGGGCCGTCGGCCGGCGGCGAAGCACCGGCACCGTCTGCTGGTGGACCGGCGAACGCAGCACCGGGCGCAGTCGCAGCGCCTTCCGCGCCCGAGGTTCTGGCCGCACCGGCACCCGTAGCTCCCCAGGCACCGTCGAACGCGCCGAACATTGCGAGTCCGAGTGAGAACCCGCAGGCATTCCCGACGGCGTTCACTCAAGGGCTTCCACCGATTCTCAATGCTGCCGCCGTCGCCGGTGGTGTGGGCGGCATGGCAGTTGTAGCGGCCGGTGCGGGAGCTATGACTTTCCGTGGAGCTTCGCTGCAGAAGGCGCGATTGGCTGCAGCGCGTGCCGAATTCCTGGCACCCGGATCACAGGGAGGTGCGTGAGTCGTGCCGGACAGACGTTCACATCGCCGCGTTCTGGCTGCGGTGGATGCTGTATGTGACGCAGCAGCGTCGTCGGAGGCTGTGTCACTGCTGACAGTGGTGCAGACAGTCGCCCGCGAGCGTGGTCGCCCGATCGAGATCGATCTGGAAACCCCGCTCGCCACCGGAGTGTGCGGTCAGCGCCGGGCCTACGACGATCACGACGTCATCGTTTTGGCCCCCGGGTTGCCCAATGTCGAGCGGACTCTGGCACATGAGTTGGGGCACATAGTTTTTCGTCACGAGGGTGCCGAGATTGCCGAGGCAACGCTCGAGGTCAGTGACGATTTGATCGCGTACATGCTGAGTCAACGTTCTCTGCGGCGCAATGAACCCGTACCGATGGATGACATCGCGGAGTGGGAAGCCGAGACGTTCGCGTCGATGTTGATCATGCGTCTGCGAACGATGAGTGGCCGTGGAACACCGCTGTCGGTATTGCGGTACGACGAGGCGATCGGATGATCTTTTGGGCTGTGGCCCTTCTCGTCTGGGTTGCAGCCGGTGCGAGATTGGGTCGAGTTGTCGCGCGCACCGCGACGCCTCTGCGGATGTCGATGGTCTTCGCAGGCTTCTCGGTCGCATTGTCCTCGACGGTCATGGTTCCGGCGGTGTGGGACATCGTCGATCGCATTGCGCCGGAGCAACATGCCGCAGCGATGATCGTCATCGTCTTGTGGACCGCGTTGTCTGCGGCCAGCGCAGTCGGCGCCGTGTCCGCTTGGCCGGTGATGTCGCGTCCAGCCATGCGCGGTCTCGCCACGGTGCTGTACTCGGTGGGGTTGCTGGTGGCGATCGCGGTGCTCTTCGGTTACCCGGCGCCGGCGCTCATCTTTATCATCGTTGCACTGTCCCTTGTCATTTCGACGGGGTTACGGCACGTCGCGTGGGCACCATTGGGGCGTGGAATCGCGTTGATCGTGACCGGTTCGTCGATCCTGCTCGTCGTGGTCGTCGTGATGCTGGTCGAATCGATCGGTGGCACCGGCGCACTCGAATCGGATATCTGGACGGGCGCAGGAGTGTGGTTCATCGCTGCGTCGAGTGTTCTGATAGCGCTGGGCATCACGTGGGTGCTTCTCGAGACCTGGGTACGTGCGCGACGTGATCTGTACCGTCTGCGGCGGATGCACGCGCTTCTCGTCAAGCGATTCCCCGAGGTAGTCGACGCGGACAGTGCCGGGAGTACGTCCGTGCTGCGGGCATCTGACATGATCGCTCAGATCATGGATGCGATGTACATCCAGTCCGGCGCCGGGATGTTCGACGTCGGTGGACAGGAACCGCCGCGGGCGGTCACTGCACACGCGGGGATATTGGCTGGGTGGATCGCTGATCCCTTGGCCTCGGATGTGTTGGACACCAGGTGGATCGCGCCACCGGAGAAGATGTCGGCGCGCCGATGGGTGTTGTTGTTGGCGAAAGAACTCGATGAAACGACAAAAGTAGGTCGACGTTCATAGTCGACCTACTCCATGTCATTTCAGTACTTCCGGTCAATGCAGTGCTTCAGGTCAATGCAGAGCTTCAGCACATTCGCATCAGCGCGACGCGTCAGGCGGAACCTCTGGCAAACCTTCACTCGCGCGGAGCTTTTCAGCCATCGTGGTGAGTAGATTCTGCGATTCTTCCGAGAGGTCGAATGCACGGCTCGAGAGGCGGCGAAGACCATAGCCTTGGAGCTGCGAGAGCAGTTCCAGGTCGTGATCGATCTTGGCTGCGTAGATGTCGTTGAAGAAGTAGTCGGGCTTCACCTTGAAGAACCGGGCGAACGCCGCGACTGTCTCGTCGGAGGGGTTGGTGCGCTGTCCCGAGCGGAGCTGCGAGATGTACGGCTTGGAGATCTGATGGCCGTCTTCGATGAGCGCTGCCGCAACCTCGGCATTGGTGTGGGGTTTGCGCCCCGGAGGATGAACACTGTCGAACAGTTTGTTCAATCGTTCTGCAAAGTCAGCCATTGTGAACCGCCCCGTAATCCTCTCTAGCTAGCAATTGTCCGTTCAGTGAATCCTACGGTATCACGCGGATAACCGATCGGTAGCTCACCGTAGTCTGTTTAGTGGACTAGTTGTCAAATGTGTCCGAGATTCGATTCGTCCGGCCAATGAGTGCTCAGCTATGTCTCAGCGCACATTGAGTTTCCGCCGCGCGGAAATGCGCAGCTACGACTGCGCTATTCGAACCTTCCAGTACTTGGCCAATGTGCCCAATATCAAACCTTTTACCTGTTTTGGCGATATTAGCTATGCGTTAGCCTGGTTTTCCGCGACTATTTCGATTGAAAAACTGCAGTTCAAGCGAGGTTTGAGGGATTAGGGCCGCAATCGGGGCCGCTGTTTACGGTGTCGCGCGGATCACCTGCGAGTTGAACCTTGAACGGTTTGCCGGATTCCAATCTGTGCTAGCTAAACCCTGCGAGCAGGCGCAGAATTGTGACATGAAACACACGATGAGCGATGATGAATTGCGCCGCGCAATCCGTGAAATTCAGGATCGAGCCCACGACGCGCGCAAGCGTGGGGACGATGTAGCGGCGGAAGAACTCGACCGTACGGTCAGGGGTTATCAAGAGCAGATGATGCAGCGTCTGTAGTGCTCGCTGCGGTCGTCTCCACGCAAGGTTTGCAGAGTGCGGCCGCACCCCTTCGGCCGTCTTGCGTGTTTCGGGGCGGTCACACCGCGCGTGCGTAGACTTTCCCGCATGTCCACAGTACGAGTGCGGGGGAGTGTTCATCCATGTCTGTAAGGTCGCTCGACGGCAAGAAATGCCTGATCACCGGCGCTGGTAGTGGAATAGGACGCGCAACTGCGCTCCGTGCATCCGAGGCCGGCGCCGAATTGTTTCTCACCGATATCAACAACCTCGGATTGGAAGAGACAGTCGCGATGGTCGGCGCCGCCGGCGGCACGGTCAGCATGGCGAAGGCGCTCGATATCTCGGACTACGACGAGGTCGTGAAATTCGGTACCGAGATTCACACTCAATTCTCTCCGATGGATGTCGTCATGAATATCGCCGGCATTTCGGCGTGGGGAACTATCGAGAACCTCGAACACCGGCACTGGAAGTCCATGGTGGACGTCAACCTGATGGGGCCGATCCACGTCATGGAGACGTTTGTTCCGCCCATGATTCGTGCCGGCAAGGGTGGGCACCTGGTCAATGTGTCTTCGGCCGCCGGGCTCCTGGCCCTGCCGTGGCATGCCGCCTACAGTGCGAGCAAGTTCGGCCTTCGCGGTGTCTCCGAAGTGCTGCGATTCGATCTGAAGCGGCACGGAATCGGCGTCAGTCTGGTTGTGCCGGGTGGCGTGAAGACGCCATTGGTGGGAACAGTGGAAATTGCGGGTATCGACCGAGGCGACCCGCGGGTCGAAAAGCTCACGCATCGATTCGAGAAGCGTGCGGTTTCGCCGGAGAAGGTGGCGTCGTGCATTCTGCGGGGAATCGAGAAGAACACGTATCTCGTATATACGTCCAATGACATCCGATTCGGATACTGGTGGGCGCGTAAATTCGCACCGCCATACGAGTTCGTGATGCAAAAAGCGAACGACCAGTTCAGTAAATTGCTCAAGCGATGAGCGTTAACTCCGCCGGGACTTTTATCTAGTCGAATAGGGACCAAAGTCATGCCGAAGAGTTTTCACTTCGATATCGAATTCAAATATCCCATCGACGACGTTCATCGAACTCTGACGGACCCGCGTTATTGGGAAGTCCGACTTGGAGACCTCTATGCCACCTCGGACATCGACGTTGCAGACGGGTCGATTCAAGTATCGGTGTCCGAGGAAATCGACTCCGCGTCCCTCCCGAGCCTGGTCGCCAAGGTTGCGCCGAGTCGACTCGGTCTGACACGGGTCGACCACTGGGGACCCCTGTCTGACGGGAAGGCAGCTGGGTCGGTCACCGGAATCGCGCACGGACTGCCGATACGAATCGAGACGACGCTCGACCTCACAGCCGCCGAGTCCCGCACGCGACTGGCCGTCGACGGAACGGCCGAAGTGAAGATGCCGATTATCGGTGGTCAGATCGAGAAGTTGCTGAAGAAGACCGTTGAGGACTTGCTGGGGCGCGATCGAGATGCCGTCGAGTCATTTCTCGCCTGAATCGGCGCCGAAATCGACCTCCAGCACGCGCGCACCGGGGCCGGCGGCCGCGAGTTGATCGTGAGGGTTGGCCAGTGAGCACCCCTCCAGTGAGAGACACCCGCAGCCGATGCAACCGGTGAGGTTGTCTCGCAGACGTTCCAGTTGCTCGATACGGAGATCGAGGTGGCGCCGCCATCCGGTCGACAACCTCTCCCAATCTGCACGGTTCGGGGTGCGGCCCTCAGGAAGTGTGCCGAGGGCTTCCCGGATTTCCGACAACGGAATCCCGACGCGCTGCGAGATTCTGATGAAGGCGACGCGTCGAAGCGTGTCTCGTTGGTATCGACGCTGGTTACCGCTGGTCCGGCGACTGACGATGAGGCCTTCCCGTTCGTAGAAATGCAGGGCCGAGACGGCGACACCGCTGCGCTCGGAGAGCTGACCGGGAGTCAATTCCTTGGCTTTCCACGAAGGCATCTCCATGGCGACTACCGGTCCGTGGCCCGGTGAAGGGTGGCGTGGAGGTGATGCGTCAGCGGGGTGTCACCGTGCGCCATCCACAAGTCGTACGTCAGCGTGTCGCCCTGGACCCGCATGACCCGCCGGACGTCGTGGACCGGTTTGGCGTCGGGTGATGCTGCGAGCGTGTGACGGGTCAAGGCGAGAGTGCCTTCGGAGTCGACGGTTCCGCGATGGATCTCGACAAATCCGGTGGGTTGACTGACGAGCAGTTCGAGCTCGCCACCCGGTGTCGGGCGTAGGTAACCCGATTCCATGTGAAGCGGTCGGCCGTCGGGGAGCCCACGAGTGCGCGACGAGTAGGTGACGAACGGTTTCGGAGTCGGAGCGAACTCGATCTCCTCGGAATATTCGAAGTCGTCGATCGTGGGGAAATGTCCGGCTCCAGCGCCGACCCAGCGTCCGGTGAACCGGTCGATTCCGGCGCCGCTCAGCGCCGCCTGATCCGTACTGCCCATTTGGTGGTCCTCTCGCCTGCGTCGGACAAGACGTTACGCGGGCCGGTACGGCAGCTGCTCCTCCCTGCTGGGTGGGGCCCACGGGATTAGTGTTCAGTCATGAACGCTTCTGGCTCCGTCCCCCTCGGTGTCGATTCCGAGGTGGGCCGATTGCGATCGGTCATTCTTCATCGTCCTGGCGACGAGCTGAAACGGTTGACCCCACGCAACAACGACGAGTTGCTTTTCGACGCGTTGCCGTGGGTGGACCGTGCGCAGGAAGAACACGATCAGTTCGCGACCGTCCTTCGTGAGCGCGGCGTCGAGGTCCTGCTGTTGTCCGATCTCCTCACCGAAGCGCTCGAGGTCAGCGGCGCTGCGCGGATCCAGGGGATCGCGGCCGCCGTCGACGCACGCAAGATCGGGCACGCGCTCGGGCAACACCTGGCTGCGTACCTGCGAAAGGTGGAGCCGAAGGAGTTGTCGTCGATCCTCACCGCGGGAATGACGTTCGACGAGCTGCCGATCGATGCCGACTCGACCTCGTTGGTACGCAGGATGCATCACGGCGGTGACTTCGTGATCGACCCCCTGCCCAATCTGCTCTTCACGCGAGACTCGTCGTTTTGGGTGGGACCACGGGTGATCATCACGTCCTTGGCGTTGTCGGCGCGAGCTCGCGAATCCTCGATCACGGATCTCGTGTACGCGCATCACCCTCGATTCAAGGGCGTGCGCCGCGCGTACGAGTCGCACACGGCTCCGGTCGAGGGAGGCGACGTGCTGCTTCTCGCATCAGGGGTGATCGCAATCGGTGTCGGTGAACGGACGTCGCCCGCTGGAGCAGAAGCGTTGGCGCGTAGCGTGTTCGACGATGGTCTCGCCCATACGGTGCTGGTCGTTCCGATCGAACAACGCCGAGCGTCGATGCATCTCGACACGGTCTGCACCATGGTCGAGGCCGACGCAGTCGTCATGTATCCGGCCATCCAGGACACGTTGTCGGCGTTCACCCTGCGCAAGGAAGACGACGGGGTGAGTATTCGCGGGGCCACGCCGTTCCTCGAAGCGGCAGCCGACGCCATGGGAATCGGAAAACTTCGTGTGATCGACACCGGACTCGACACGGTGACGGCCGAGCGTGAGCAGTGGGACGACGGGAACAACACGTTGGCCGTCGAACCTGGCGTCGTGGTTGCTTACGAGCGCAACGTCGAAACGAATGCCAGGCTCGAGGCCTCGGGTATCGAGGTCTTGCGAATCGCGGGTTCGGAACTGGGGTCCGGCCGTGGTGGACCTCGGTGTATGTCCTGCCCGATCGCCCGCGATCCGCTGTAAGCCGTCGACGCTGTCAGAGAATTTCTTCCACCTTGGCTGCCGGACGCGCGAGCACGGTGCCCTTGTCCGTGACCACGAACGGGCGTTCGATCAGAATCGGGTGCTCGATCATCGCGTCGAGGATTTCGGATTCGGAAGCATCGGCGAGTCCGAGTTCCTTGTACTGCGTTTCGCGCTTGCGAACCGCTTGGCTGGGCTCGAGGCCGGCGTCGGCGAGGAGTTTTTCCAGCTCGGATCGGGTAGGCGGAGTATCGAGGTACTTCACAATGGTGGGTTCGATGCCCGCGTCCCGGATGAGCCCGAGAACAGTTCGCGAGGTGTTGCACCGTTGATTGTGGAAGATGGTTGCAGATGCCATGTCCGTCATTCTGCCTCTGAGTCCGAACTCGTGGGACAAACAGGGGAACAACGGACACCTCCGGCGCGCTGCACTTGAAGTACCGATTTGTGAGGAGAAAACGATGACGGAACATCGCAGTGTGGACGAACGACGCGTGGTCATTGCCGGTGGGCACGGCAAGATTGCGCAGCACCTGACGTACTTGCTGGCAGGGCACGGTGATCGGCCGGTAGCGCTGATCCGTAATTCCGCGCACGAGGGTGCCGTCCGCACACTCGGCGCGTTCCCCGTGGTGATCGATCTGGAATCGTCCACGGTCGAGGAAGTTGCGAAGGTACTCGACGGTGCCGACGTCGCGGTCTTCGCCGCAGGTGCCGGACCTGGTAGCTCGATCGAGCGCAAGGACTCCGTCGACCGGGCCGCGGCGGTGCTGTTGGCCGATGCTGCCGAGAAAGCCGGAGTGCGTCGGTTCATCCAGATCAGCGCCATGGGTGCTGGTGACGAAATACCAGAGAACACCGACGAGGTTTTTGCCGCCTATCTACGAGCGAAGACTGCAGCGGAGGAAGATCTCAAGACTAGGACTTCGCTGGACTGGACGATTCTTCGGCCAGGGCTTCTGACGGACGACGATCCCACCGGTGAAGTCCTTCTGGCCGAGCCGCCCGTCGATCGAGGCTCGGTGCCTCGTGCCGATGTCGCCGCGGTGGTCGAAGCGCTCACCGATGCCCCGTCCAGTGTCGGCAAGATATTGGTTCTGACCTCCGGCCCGCATACGATCCGCGAAGCGATCGAGGGCCTGTGACCGAGAAGATACGACGAGGGTGACGATGAAGATCGCGATCGACCACGATTCCTCCACAGCTCCGTACGACCAACTGCGGCAACAGATTATCGAGCAGGTGCACGGCGGTGGGTTGATCGCGGGAACCAAGATTCCGACGGTGCGTGCGTTGGCGTCGGAGCTGGGATTGGCGGCAAATACCGTCGCGAAGGCTTATCGCGCGCTCAGCGATCAGGGCGTCATCGAGACACGAGGCAAGCAAGGGACATTCATCGCTTCGGGGACTGATCCGGTGCAGGCGCAGGCAGAACAGGCGGCGACCGCGTTCGCGCATAACGTGCGCTCGCTCGGGTACTCCGACAGTGAGATCGTCGCCATGGTGGAGTCGGCATTGAGAGGTGCGTGACACAATGATTAAGTTGACGCTTCAACTTAAAGCTGTCAGTCTTGGCTCATGAATTCGTCGATTGCTCGTGACCTCGGACTCCTCATCGCCCGTGTCGGCCTCGGGATCATCTTCATCGCCCACGGTTGGCAGAAGTTCTTCACCTACAAGATCGCTGGAACGCAGGCTGCATTCGAAGGGATGGGCGCCCCGCTCCCCAAGATTTCGGCAGTTCTGGCGGCATCGATCGAACTCGGCGGCGGCATCCTGCTCATCGCAGGTCTGCTGACCCCGCTCGTCGGAGCCCTGCTGTTCCTCGACATGGTCGGCGCGTTCTTCATCGTGCACGCGGACAAGGGTGTCTTCATCGACAACGGCGGCTACGAACTCGTCGTCGCACTCGGTGTCGGATCGCTCTTGATCGCCGTGATGGGCGCAGGACGCATCAGTATCGACGGATTGATCGGCAAGGGCAACGGTTGGGTTAAAACCCCAGCTTGATTGGGGTGAGAAGGCGGGCTCAACGGACGTTGAGCCCGCCTTCCGGCTTGCTTTTGGCCCACAAAGTGACGAACGTAGTCATCTATGGTGACGAAATCTGATCGATCCGAACAAGATTCCGGGGCCAACGAAGAGCGCCCGGAGACGGGCTTTACTCGGGTAGGCGTTCGGACCGACTACGTGGTGTTTTCCGTCGCGGCTGCAGCCGTGTCGGCAATCGTCGTATGGGGTCTCGTAGCTCCCGACAACCTCGATTCGGTAACCGGAAGTGTTCTCAACTGGCTGGTGACCAACATCGGCTGGCTCTTCGTGCTTGCGGCTTCGGCCTTCGTGCTGTTCTCCATCTACCTTGCCGTCAGTCGATTCGGCGACATTCCGCTGGGCAAAGACGGCGAGAAGCCCGAGTTCCGCACCGTCAGCTGGATCGCCATGATGTTCAGCGCCGGCATGGGTATCGGCCTGATGTTCTTCGGTGTCGCGGAACCGCTGGCGCACTACGTGACTCCGCCTCCCGGCACCGACGGTGGCGTCGGAACTGCCATGGCCACCACCATGTTTCACTGGGGTCTTCATCCTTGGGCGATGTATGCCGTTGTGGGCCTTGCCATTGCGTACGGGTCGTATCGCCGAGGACGCAAGCAACTGTTCAGTTCGGCCTTCATCCCCTTGCTCGGTCGCAAAGCCGAAGGGCCGATCGGCAAGGTCATCGACATCCTGGCGATCTTTGCCACACTTTTCGGTACCGCAGCATCTTTGGGGCTCGGCGCACTTCAGATCGGCTCCGGTTTCGAGGTAGTCGGCTGGATGGAAGAAGCCGGTGTATTCCTGCTCGTGGCCATCGTTGCGGTACTGACCCTGGCGTTCGTCGCGTCGGCAGTTTCCGGTGTGGCCAAGGGAATTCAGTGGTTGTCCAACATCAACATGGTGCTCGCGCTGATCTTGGCCCTGTTCGTGTTCGTTCTCGGGCCGACCGTGCTGATTCTCAATCTGCTCCCGACGACCATCGGTGCTTACGTTTCCGACCTTGCCCAGATGTCCGCTCGCACGGGTGCATCGTCGAATCCTGAAACGGGCGCGTGGCTTTCGTCGTGGACGATCTTCTACTGGGCATGGTGGGTGTCCTGGACGCCGTTCGTCGGCATGTTCCTGGCGCGCATCAGCCGCGGCCGCACGATCCGCCAGTTCATCGTCGGCGTCATCGCCGTTCCCACGACTGTCAGCTTGCTCTGGTTCGCGATCTTCGGAGGCGCGGGTATCGGCGAGGAACGCGACGGAATCGGCTTGTCCGGCCGAGGCTCGGAAGAGGCTCAACTGTTCGGCATGCTCGACAATCTGCCGCTTGCCGGTGTCACGACCGTCCTGGTCATGCTGCTCGTCGCGGTATTCTTCGTCTCCGGCGCCGACGCTGCGTCGATGGTGATGGGGACGCTCTCACAACGCGGAACGCTCGAACCGAGTCGCTGGGTCGTGGTCTTCTGGGGCATGTTGACCGGTGGCGTCGCAGCACTTCTGCTCTGGACCGGTGGTTCCGAAGCGCTCGACGGCTTGCAGACGATGACGATCATCGCGGCGGCGCCGTTCGTGCTGGTCATGATCGGCCTGTGCTTCTCGCTGTACAAGGATCTTTCGCACGACCCGATCATCGTTGCGGCGAAGGAACAGAAACGTGCCCTCTTACGCCCGCGGCGGGGGCGCCGCGTCGGCAAACCGGCGGAGTAATCGTGAAACGAAGGAGGCACCGAACCCGGTTCGGTGCCTCCTTCGTTTGTCCCCCTATTTCCAGCTCGGCAACCACAAATGGTTCTGCCACGATTCGGGCGTGATCGGCATGGCTGTGAGTATCGGCCAGAGGTAGACGAAGTTGGCTACGACCAGACCGATGTACAGACTGACTGCAAGAAGTCCGGTGGTACGACGCTCGACGGACGCGCTCGCCTTGCCCAGAACGTCGCCGAGGACCAGCGCGAATCCCATGACCATGAACGGGGCGAGCGCAACGGCGTAGAAGTAGTACATCTGGCGGTCGAGCGTCGCGAACCACGGAAGGTAAGCGGCGCCGTAACCCGTCAGGACCACTGCGTATCGCCAGTCACGGCGCACGAACGTCTGCCAGATCGCCCACGCCAACATCGGTAGCGCCAGCCACCACATTGCCGGTGTGCCGATCAGCATGACTGCCTTGACGCAGCTGGCGGCCCCGCAACCGGTGACCTGCTCGCCGTCGGCATAGTAATAGAGCATCGGTCGTAGCCCCATCGGCCACGTCCACGGTTTCGACTCCCACGGGTGGTGGTTTCCGGCGGAGTTGGTCAGACCGGCATGGAACTGCAGAACATTTCCGCTGTAGTACCAGAGTGAGCGCAGCGCAGACGGGATGAAACTCCACGTACCGCCCTCACCGATCTCGTTGCCGACGGCATGACGGTCGACGCCGGTCTCGCTGGTGAACCAGGCCCAGTAGCTCGCGAGGTACACACCCAGCGGAATGATCACCAGCGCATACAGAGCTGGACCGATGTCGCGAACGGCGGTGCCGACCCAGGGGCGCTGAACACGGTATGCGCGGCGCGCCGACAGGTCGAAGGCAACACTGAGCAACCCGAAGAAGAGAATGAAGTACATGCCGGACCACTTGGTTCCGCAGGCCAGGCCGAGCAGAATGCCGGCGCCGAACCTCCACCACCGGAAACCCAGCCGTGGACCCCAGGCGGAATCGCCGATGCGGCCCTCGTCGTACACCTTCGCCATTCGTTCGCGGACTTGGTCGCGATCGACCACCAGGCATCCGAGCGCCGCAAGGACGAAGAATGCCAGAAAGATGTCGAGCATCCCGAGGCGTGAGGAGACGAAGGTGACGCCGTCCACGATGAGCAGGATTCCGGCAATGGCGCCGATGAGCGTCGACCGCGTCATGCGGCGCACGATGCGGATGATCAGCAAGACCATCAGCGTTCCGACCAGGGCCGACGAGAAGCGCCACCCCCAACCGTTGTAACCGAAGAGTGCTTCGCCGATCGCGATCATCTGCTTGCCGATCGGCGGGTGGACCACCAACCCGTAACCGGGATTGTCTTCGATGCCGCCGCCGGTGAGGACCTGCCAACCCTGCGGAACGTAGTGCTTCTCGTCGAAGACCGGTGTGCCGGCGTCGGTCGGGTAGGCGAGCATCGTGAAGCGGGTGATCGCTGCGACGGCGGTGATGAAAGCGGTGACGATCCAGCCGCGCAATCTGTCTGTCGGGCCGAAATCAGGATCCGGTACCAGCGGGCCGGGACTACGCACTACCCGATCGCTCGTGGCGGGCGTTGGCCGCTCGTCCGTCTGCACAGTCACCTGGCAATCGTAGGCTGTCAGGTATGACTGGTCGTTTGGTACTCGCCGCAACACCCATGGGAGATGTCGGTGACGCATCCCCGCGTCTTCGGTCTGCTCTCGCAACCGCCGACGTCGTCGCTGCGGAGGACACACGACGCACCAAGTCTCTGGCGTCCGCGCTCGACGTCACCATCACCGGGAAGATCGTCAGTTTCTACGATCAGGTCGAGATTTCGCGGCTGCCCGCGCTGGTCGCAGATGTGGCCGAGGGCAAGACCGTCCTGCTGGTCACGGATGCAGGCATGCCGTCGGTCAGTGATCCCGGGTATCGCCTTGTTGCCGCGTGCGTAGCCGAGAACCTCGCGATAACGTGCCTCCCTGGTCCGTCGGCGGTGACGACGGCGCTCGCGCTCTCGGGCTTGCCCGTGGAACGGTTCTGCTTCGACGGGTTCCCGCCGCGTAAGCAGGGGCAGCGCAAGACGTGGCTCTCTGCCTTGGCAACAGAGCAGCGAGCATGCGTCTTTTTCGAAGCACCCCATCGCCTTGCCGATTGCCTTGCAGACGCGGTGGACGTCCTCGGACCGAATCGCCGCGCGGCCGTGTGCCGGGAATTGACCAAGACCTACGAGGAAGTGAAGCGCGGCACTCTCGGAGAGTTAGCTGCCTGGGCGGCCGAGGGTGGTCGCGGCGAGATCACGGTGGTGCTCGAAGGCGCCGTGTTGGTGGCATCTGATCCTGCCGATCTTGTCGACGAGGTGGAACGGTTGGTCGAGGGGGGAGCGCGCTTGAAGGACGCGTGTGCTCTGGTCGCAACGGCCGGCGTCTCCAAGCGTGAGTTGTACGAGACGGTCCTGGCCTCTCGAAAGGACTAGCGGGAGCGGTGCACTGCAGGGGCACCGGGACGCAGGTTGGCGTCGTCGGCCGCGGCTTGGCCGGCATGCCAGCCTTCGGCGTCGACGGACCGTCCGCGAGTCTTGCGGGTTGTCGGGAACAATCGATCGAACTCGGCGTCGACAGCCTCGGATGTGGTGGCGAGAATCGGCAGAAGGTCCGCGACGTCCATCGACGCCGCGTCGGCCGCTTCGGCGGTGGCCTTGGTGCCGGCGTCGCGTAGGCGGTGTCCGATTCGGCTGGCGAATCCGGAGAGGAAGCCCTTTCGGAACGAGGTGGTGCGTGAGCCACCCCGATTGCTCGAGTCGGCGAATTGCATTGCACGGGTTGCCTGTACGAGCAGGGAAGTGAACAGCATGTCGACTTGCTGAAGGTCGACCGGAGTGCCGACGACGGTCGCGAGTGCGATGTCGCTGAACCAGACCGTCCTGACTCGATTCGATTCACCGATCTCGGTCAGGAGGTGAACTTTTTCCTTCACGTACGGGTTCTCGATGTGAATGCGTCGGGCATTCACGGACGTGTCGGTGACCCCGGCGCGACTGTGGAGCAGCGCGGAATCGATCGCGTATCGAGTCATCAACTCCTGTGCCTTCGCGGTGAAAATCTCGGCTTCTTCGGCGAAGTTGGTGGCTTCCGCTTTGGCGAGCAGCCCACGAATTCGCTTGAGTACCTTGGCGTCGACCTCGGTATCACCGACGCCGGCATAGCTGGTGTCGGTGCGTTGCGACGGCCAGATGGACGGTGGCGCGAGCAATACCGTCCACTGAGGCAGGCGCATCCACGATCGCGCGACGTCGACGATCTGCGAAACGAGGAAGTATGGATCCTGGAACAAGAGGCCGGCCGCGAGGGAGCGAAAAACGTGGTCGTCCACGGTGATTCGAGAAGCGATGTGCCGAGACTTCGGATACTGCTCGCCGATCGTCTGCAACTGCCCCACCCATTCGAGCGGTGCGCGATCGGAGGCGCGCGACGCTTTCGCGTCGAACAGGATGGTGGTGGCGGCGAGATCGGCGTCGGACGCGTCTTTGCTTCGGCGCGCCAGATGAATCAGATCCGCCGGCTGCCATCCGCGGTCGTACGCCGCGGACAGTTCGGAAACGAGATCTCGCGCCGCGGAAACGGATTGAGGGCTGACCTCCTGAGTGGACACCCGTGCTCCGTTCCATGGCAGTGTCTGCGCCGAAGCGCTGGTTCGAATGTATGTTCTATTCGTCGTCATGGCTGGAGTGTGCACGTGGGGTCCGACACATCCGCCTGTAACCGGATATCTCGGACCCCACGTGCGGCACTCTCGCCTAGCTCATTCTTCGACGAAGCGGGGAAAAACTGGCGCCGGAGCAGGTAGTTTCCGGTTCGCGTCGATGCGAACCGCAATGTCGGCGAACTGACGGTTCTCTTCGCTCTGGCCGAGCAGATCGAGGATTCGCGACGCAGCGTCGGGCATCACCGGCTGAACGAGAAGCCCGACAATGCGGACCACTTCGAGCGTCACGTACAGAACCGTCGCCATGCGTGCGGGATCGGTCTTGCGCAGAACCCACGGTTCCTGCTTGGAGAAGTACCGGTTGGTCTCGCCGAGAACGCCCCAGATGGCTTCCAACGCGAGGTGCAGAGCCTGCACGTCGAACTCGCTGCGGCACTTGGCAAGCAAGGCGTCCGCCGACGCCAGCATCGCCAGGTCGTCCTCGGTGAACTCGCCGGGGGTGGGGACCTGGGCATCGCAGTTCTTCGCGACCATCGTCAGTGAACGCTGCGCGAGGTTGCCCAGTTCATTGGACAGGTCTGCGTTCATACGTGTCACGATTGCTTCGTGGCTGTAGCTGCCGTCCTGGCCGTACGAAATCTCGCGGAGCAGGAAGAAACGGACCGCGTCGAGGCCGTACTGATCGACCATCGCGATGGGGTCGACGACGTTGCCGACGGACTTCGACATCTTCTCGCCCTTGTTGTACAAGAACCCGTGGACGAAGACCCGCTCCGGTAGTTCGATGCCGGCAGACATGAGGAACGCCGGCCAGTACACGGTGTGGAACCGCGTGATGTCCTTGCCGATGATGTGCAGGCTCGCGGGCCAGAACTTCTCGAACTCCGCCGAGTCGACGTTCGGGTAACCCACGCCGGTCAGGTAGTTGGTGAGCGCGTCGACCCAGACGTACATGACGTGGTCGGAGTCGCCGGGAACCTCGACGCCCCAGTCGAACGTGGTGCGTGAGATCGACAGGTCCTTGAGGCCGCCCTTGACGAAGCTGACGATCTCGTTGCGGCGCGTCGTGGGGGCGATGAACTCGGGGTGCTCTTCGTACAGCGCGAGGAGACGGTCCTCGTATGCCGAGAGTCGGAAGGTGTAGTTCGACTCCTCGGTCCACTCCACGGGCGTGCCGGTCTCGGTGGACTGACGTGTGCCGTCCTCCAGCAGTGTGGTCTCGGCTTCGGTGTAGAAAGCCTCGTCACGAACCGAGTACCACCCCGAGTACGTGTCGAGGTAGATGTCGCCCGATGCGGCCATCTTCTCCCAGATCGCCTTGCTGGCCACCTGATGATCCGCGTCGGTGGTGCGGATGAACCGGTCGTACGAGATGTTCAGGACCTTGTCGAGGTTCTGGAACACGTCGGAGTTCCGAGCCGCGAGTTCGCGGACGTCGATGCCCTCTTTGATCGCTGTCTGCTGCATCTTCAGACCGTGCTCGTCGGTGCCGGTCATGAAGAACACTTCATGTCCGTCCAACCGCTTGAAGCGGGCGAGCGCGTCCGAGGAGATGTACTCGTACGCGTGGCCGATGTGCGGAGCGCCGTTGGGATACGCGATCGCTGTCGTGATGTAGAACGGCGGTCGTTCCGCGCCTTCCTGGGCGGCGGAGTCCGGGCGCGGGGTCTGGGAGGGTGAGGCAGGCACAGTCATGGTGCGCTTACTCTATCGGGCGTGAGCAAAGACCGTCCCGCCCCCGATGCCCCTGAGCCCTTGTCGCCTCTGATCGACGCCCATACGCACCTCGACGCGTGTGGTGCGCACGACGCTGTGACCGTGGCCGAAATAGTCGATCGAGCCGAGGCCGTCGGCGTCGGACGAGTCGTCACGGTGGCCGACGACCTTGATGCCGCGCGATTTGCAGTTGAAGCGGCTCATTGGGATTCGAGAGTCTACGCAGCCGTCGCAATCCATCCGACCAGGGCAAACGTTCTCGATGCCGGCACGCGAGCCGAGATCGAGCGGTTGGCGGCCGATCCACGAGTCGTTGCCGTGGGGGAGACGGGGCTCGACCTCTACTGGCCCGGCAAGCTCGAGGGGTGTGCCACCATCGAGGAGCAGGTCGACGGTTTCCGGTGGCACATCGATCTGGCGAAGCGTCTCGGAAAGACGCTGATGATTCACAATCGCGAAGCCGATCAGGATTTGCTACGGGTGCTGCACGAGGAAGGCGCGCCGGAGACCGTGGTCTTCCACTGCTTCTCCTCCGATTCGGAGATGGCCCGTGCATGCATCGACGCTGGCTACGTGTTGAGTTTCTCGGGGACCGTGAGTTTCAAGAATGCGAAGGCGCTGCGTGAGGCCGCGCTGTTGGTGCCCTCGGATCAGCTGATCGTCGAGACGGACGCGCCGTTCTTGACGCCGCACCCGTTCCGCGGCGCCCCCAACGAGTCGTACTGCCTGCCGTACACGGTGCGCGCACTCGCGGACATCCGCGGCGAGGATCCACAGGCGCTGGCCGCAGCGTCCACGGCGACAGCGGAGCGCGTGTACAAGCTCTGACGCTATTGTGGTCTGACAGGTAACTCCGCGCCCGGGACCGTCGTGTTCCGGTTCGTCTACTGCGCGGAGTATTCAGATGGATGACTACAACGTGGTCACAGTCCGCATCGAAACGTGGGAATTCGAGTGCTGTGCACCGTTACCGGTGGTCGGCGAAAAATCTTCGTGGGCTTTGCACCCGATTCAGAAGTCGCTGTGGTTCGACGGGTCGGTTCATGGGGGAATCTATCCCGACGAGGTGGAACCTACGTCCGGGATCGTTCGTTCGATTCGGCTCGAGCGCGGTGAATTTCTCGAACAAGGGTCCGGGCGCTGGGTGTTGGTGCCTGGGAGCATCGATTTTGTTCGAGTCGAGAAGGTCCCACGGTCTTTTCGCGGCATGTCATCACTGGTTGCCGGTCGTCGTGGCTGGATGGAGACGGCCGTTGTCGTCGAGCTTGCTGTTCTTGCGAGGGGATGAAGGGGCACAGCTTCACTGAGCCGACGCCCGTCGACTCTTCGGTCCGGATTGTCAGCGTTCATGTCGACGCGGTCGAAGTCGAGTGCTGCGGTCCGTTTCCTGTAGTCGGTGAACCATGCTCGTGGACATTGACACCGCGATCGCAGGTCGACGAGTTCGACGGTTGGGTTCACGGCGGGATGCCGGCAGCAGGAGTCCAGACCGCCGGCGTAGTCCTCGGGATTCTGGTGGAGACCACCAGCTACGTGGAAGTCGGAAACCCGAAGATGTGGTTACCCGTCGAAGACAGCGAGACATATCGAAGGGTCGACGCCAGTCCTCGGTGGTTCCGCAGGTTCGGCGACTTCGACTTCGAGCCGCAGAATCGGATGGAGACCGGACTGGTCGTCGAATTGGCCACCACCCGTGCGCCTTTCCGGTAGTCACCACTACCGAAAGGCGCACAGGGGGGCTTGGCCCTAGAGAACCTTCGCCAGGAAGTCCTGGGTGCGCTGCTGCTGTGGGTTGCCGAACAGGCTCTCCGGCTTACCTTCTTCGACGATGTATCCGTCGGCCATGAAGATGACGCGATCGGAAACCTCACGGGCGAAGCCCATCTCGTGGGTCACGACGACCATGGTCATGCCCTGCTCGGCGAGGTCGCGCAGCACCTGCAGAACCTCACCCACCATCTCCGGGTCGAGGGCGCTGGTGGCCTCGTCGAACAGCATGATGTCCGGGCTCATCGCCAGCGCGCGGGCGATGGCGACACGTTGCTTCTGCCCACCGGACAGGCTGGCGGGCTTGGCATCTGCCTTCTCTGCGAGGCCGACCTGGCCGAGCAGTTTGACGGCGATCTCGCGGGCCTGTTCCTTGGTCGATCGCCCGGTCTGTACCGGAGCGAGCATCACGTTTTCGACGACGCTCATGTGGGGGAACAGGTTGAAGTGCTGGAACACCATCCCGATGTGCTGGCGAACCTTGTCGATGTCGACGTCCTTGTTCGTGAGGTCGAACTGGTCGACGCGCACGGATCCGGCGGTGATGTCTTCGAGGCGGTTGAGGCAGCGCAGGAAGGTGGACTTGCCCGAACCGGAAGGTCCGATGACGCAGACCACTTCACCGCTCTTGATGTCGACGTCGAGGCCTTTGAGAACCTCGTTGTCGCCGAAGGACTTCTTCAGTCCCTTGACCGAAATCTTGACCTCGGTGTCTGACTTGCCCATGTTGACGGCTGTTTCGGTCACTTGTTGATCCTCTTCTCGAGGCGGTTCGACAGCTTGGTGAGCGCCATGATGATGATGAAGTACATGACGCCGATGATCAGCCACATGTTGAGCGACTGGAAGTTGCGCGCGATGATGATGCGCCCTGTCTGAGTGAGCTCGGCGAGTCCGATGACCGACAGGATCGACGTGTCCTTGAGGGTGATGACGAACTGGTTGATGTACGACGGGATCATCGTGCGAATTGCCTGCGGCATGATGACTTTTCGCATCGACTTCATGTAGCTGATGCCCAGGCTTCGTGACGCTTCCATCTGTCCCTTGTCGACGGACAGGATGCCGCCGCGGACGATTTCAGCCATGTACGCGCCGGCGTTGAGCGAGAGCGTGATGATGCCTGCGGTGAAGGCGGACATCTGGAAATGCAGCGCTGCCGGGATGCCGAAGTAGATGAAGAATGCCTGCACCAACAGCGGTGTGCCGCGGAAGATGTCGACGTAGGTCGTGCCTATTCCGCGGACGAACACGTTGGTCGATACGCGGCAGAGGCCGAAGATCGCACCGAGAACCAGAGCGATCGCGATCGAGACGACCGAGAGAACGATCGTCAGCCACAGACCTTTGAGGAGTTGGGGGTAGGTGCTCTTGATCAAGCCGATGATCGAGTTGTCCGACGTCGATGCGCCCTGGCCGAGATAGGTCGAGACGATCTCGTCGTACTGGCCGTCGTCGCGCAGGTTCTGCAGACCGGCGTTGAACATCTGGAGCAGTTCGGCGTTCTGGCCCTTGTTGACTGCGAAGCCGTAGCTCGCGCCCACCTCTTTTTCGGTGACCGTCTTGAGGCCGTTGCCCTGGGTGATGCCGTAGGCGAGGACGGGGTAGTCGTCGAAGACTGCGACGGAGTTTCCGGTGCGGACCTCGTCGTACATGCTGGCGGAGTCGGCGAAATAGACTGTGGTGAAGCCGTATTGGTCCTTGATGGACTCTGCGAAGCTGGCGCCCTCGGTGCCGTTCTTGACGGCGACGCGCTTGCCTTTCAGGTCTTCGTACGACTTCACGTCGTTGTCGGTCTCGAGAACTGCCATCTGGACGCCGGACTCGAAGTACGGGTCGGAGAAGTCGAACACCTGCTTGCGGGCGTCGGTGATGGACATGCCGGCGATGACGCCGTCGGCCTGTCCCGCCTGCACGGCCTGAAGCGCAGCGTCGAAGCCGAGCTGCTTGATGTCGACCTTGAAACCTTGATCCTCGGCGATCGCGTTGAGCAGGTCGATGTCGATGCCGACGAGTTTGCCGTCTTCGTTCTCGAATTCGAACGGGGCGAATGTCAGATCGGTGGCGATCGTGTAGGTGCGTCCGGGTTGCGCGCTCGCTATTCCTGGGGCGAACAGCGCTGCGATCAGCGCCAGCAGGATGGCCAGGATCGGCCACCTGGCATTACGTGGTCTGTCGAATCTTCTTCGCACTATCGCCCAGCTTTCTTCTGTCGCGCCCGGGATCGCCGGACTGCTTTGAACCAGACGAGAACATACTGCGCCCAGAGCTGAATCGATACACGGGTATCGGAGCCGGAAAGTGCAGAACACACGACACGCCGTTGCCGTTCCGTGACAAAAGTCGCATTTCGTTGTGATTTGGTTGCCGATGCAACGCTCGGTCGTTACCGTATTGTGATCGAACGTCGTCTGCCTTGGGATTTCCTGTGTCGCCTTTTGCCAAGATCAACTCCACGAAGTCACCACTTCTCTATTCAGTGGTGGGTGCGTTGCTTCTGACGCTCATCGTCGGAGGTGCGCTCGCCGTGGTTCGGCACAAGACGATCACCCTCGACGTCGACGGCGACATGATCTCGCTGTCCACGATGTCGAGCAGCGTCGGTACCGCCCTCGAGGACGCCGGATACCCGGTCGATCCCAAGGATGCTCTCGCACCCAGCGCCGATTCCTCCCTGTCCGACGGCGATACCGTCGTTTTGCGCCGTGCCCGTGAGTTGGCTCTGACCGTCGACGGCCAGCCGACCACAATCTGGACCACCGCATTGACGGTCGACGAGGCACTCAAGCAGGTCGATGTTTCCGACGACTTCGCAGTCTCGGCTTCGCGCTCGCATCGTCTGCCCCTCGAACGTACCGAGCTCGACGTCGTCAGCCCGAAGACCGTCAGCGTCAGCGACGGTGGCGCTCCCGCGGCGGAGATCAAGCTCGCCGCCGTGACCGTCGGTGATCTTCTCGCGGCCAAGAATGCGCCGCTCGAGCAGGCCGACTCGGTTGTTCCCACCGCTGACACACCCGTTACCAACGGCCTGACCATCCAGGTCACCCGCGATCGCACGGACACCCGCGTCGAGACGCAGCCGATCGCGCCGCCGGAGAACAAGGTCGAAGACCCCGAGCTCGAGAAGGACAAGACGGTCGTAGAGAACCCCGGTGTTCCGGGTGAGCGCACGGCCACCGTCGAGGTCAAGACCGTCAACGGCGTCGAGGCCGGGCGAACCGAATTGTCCGCGACCGTGATCAAGGAACCCGTCGCAGCAGTGGTGAAGGTCGGTACCAAGCAGGCTTCCGCGCCTGCCGTTTCCAACGCGTCGACGTGGGACTCCATTGCGCAATGTGAAGCGACCGGAAACTGGGCCATCAACACGGGCAACGGTTTCTACGGAGGACTTCAGTTCACCCAGAGCACCTGGGAAGCATTCGGCGGCGGTCAGTACGCAGCTCGCGCCGACCTCGCATCACGTGAACAGCAGATCGCGATCGGCGAGAAGGTCCGCGCCGGTCAGGGCTGGGGTGCGTGGCCGTCCTGCACCAGCAAATTGGGCCTGCGCTGACGCGGCCTCACTCCACACAGAACTCAGGAACCCATGTCACCGTTCGCCAAGATCAACTCGACCAGGTCGCCGTTGTTGTACTCGGTGATCGCCGCGCTTCTCCTGACGGTTCTCGTGGGTGGCGTTCTGGCCGTCGTCCGGCACAAGACCATCACCCTCGACGTCGACGGTGAACAGATCCGCCTGAGCACCATGTCGACCAACGTCGACGGCGCTCTCGAGGATGCGGGTTACCCGATCGGTGACAAGGACGCAGTTGCTCCCGCGGCCGACGCGTCACTGTCCGACGGCGACACCGTAGTGCTCCGTCGCGCTCGTGAGATCACGCTGACGGTCGACGGTCAGCCGCAGAAGCTCTGGACCACTGCCTTGACCGTCGACGACGCGCTCGAGCAGTTGGACGTCGCGGCGGATGTGCACGTGTCGGCGTCGCGCTCGCAGCGTCTTCCGCTCGACGGCGCTGCTCTCGATGTCCTGACACCGGTCGTCGCAAAACTGGTCGACGGCGCGAACGCAGCAGCAGACGTGCGTATCGCAGCGCCCACGGTCGGGGAGTTCCTCACCGCCAACGGCACCCCGCTCGAGCAGTCGGACACCGTGGTTCCGGCTGCCGACGCTCCGCTGACCGAGGGTCTCGAGGTCACGGTGACGCGCAACCGCACCGAGAACAAAGTCGAGACCTTGCCGCTCGATCCGCCGGATCAGCGCATCGAGGATCCGACGATGAACCAGAGCCGGACGATCGTCGAGAACCCGGGGGTTCCGGGCGTGCGTGACGTGACGTTCGCCGTGAATCTCGTCAACGGTGTCGAGGCCGGACGTACACAGGTATCGGAGACGATCACCACACCGGCGCAGCCGAAGGTCGTGCGTGTCGGAACGAAGCCGGGCACCGAGGTGCCGCCCGTGGAGAACGGTGCGACGTGGGATGCGCTTGCACAGTGCGAAGCCACCGGCAACTGGGCTATCAACACCGGCAACGGTTTCTACGGCGGCGTGCAGTTCGATCAGAACACGTGGGAACGGCAGGGCGGGTTGAAGTATGCGCCTCGCGCCGACCTCGCAACCCGTGAAGAGCAGATCGCGATCGCGACGCAAACGCAGCGCACTCAGGGCTGGGGCGCATGGCCGTCGTGCTCGGGTCGCCTCGGACTGGGATAAGTTCTACTGGTGTCAGACGCCGAACAATCGAACGAACCCATCGCTACTCCGCGCGGGCAGGCAGCCCTGCTCGGTCCGGTCGAGGTGCGCGCTCTTGCCGAGGAATTCGGTGTTCGGCCCACGAAACAGTTGGGGCAGAACTTCGTTCACGACGCCAATACCGTGCGGCGCATCGTCACCACGGCGGGCGTCACTCGTGACGACGTCGTTCTCGAGGTCGGGCCTGGTCTCGGTTCGCTGACGATGGCGCTGATGGACGTGGTCGATCGGGTCATCGCAGTCGAGATCGATCCCAACCTCGCGGCTCGCCTGCCGAAGACGGTGGCCGAGCGAGCGCCGGAGTTGGCCGATCGCCTGACCGTCGTCGAAGCCGACGCGATGCGTGTGTTGCCTTCGCAGATTCCCGGCGAGCCGACCGCGCTGGTCGCGAACCTGCCGTACAACGTCGCGGTGCCGGTGTTGCTGCACCTGTTCGCTTCGTTGCCGAGTTTGCGGACCGCACTCGTGATGGTGCAGGCCGAGGTCGCCGATCGCCTGGCGGCTGATCCGGGGAGCAAGATCTACGGTGTTCCCAGCGTCAAGGCCAACTTCTTCGGCGAGGTTCGCCGCGCCGGTGCCGTCGGACGCAACGTCTTCTGGCCGGTGCCCAAGGTCGAATCCGGTCTGGTTCGTATCGACCGGTACGCGGAGCCGCCGTGGCCGATGGACGAGAAGCACCGCAAGCAGGTTTTCGCGGCTATCGACGCCGCATTCGCGCAGCGCCGCAAGACTTTGCGTGCCGCGCTCAGTGGTTGGGCAGGTTCGCCCGCCGAGGCCGAACGACGGCTCCTCGCTGCCGGTATCGAGCCACAGACGCGTGGTGAGATGCTAGACGCAGCAGCCTTCGTTCGGCTGGCTGGAGGCGAATAGCCCCGTGCGCGGTTAAGGAGTGCAGGGACTCCCTAACCGCGCACAGGGGGCTTGCCCCCCTATTTGAACCGCCGCAACCTCAGGCTGTTGCTCACCACGAACACACTGCTGAATGCCATTGCGGCACCGGCGAGCATCGGGTTGAGTAGGCCGGCCGCGGCCAGCGGGATCGCAGCCGTGTTGTAGGCGAAAGCCCAGAACAGGTTGCCCTTGATGGTCTTGAGCGTCTTGCGGGACAGCCGAATTGCATCGGCTGCCGACCGCAGGTCACCGCGCACCAGGGTGATGTCGCTGGCCTCGATTGCAACGTCGGTGCCCGTGCCCATTGCCAGACCCAGATCAGCCTGAGCGAGAGCTGCCGCGTCGTTCACGCCGTCGCCGACCATGGCCACGACGCGTCCTTCCGCCTGCAGTTTCTTGACGGCGTCGACCTTGTCGGCCGGCATGACCTCGGCGAAGACGGTGCTGATCCCGACCTGATCCGCCACGGTGCGGGCAACAGTGGCGTTGTCGCCGGTCAGCAGGACCGGTTCCAGGCCGAGTGCCTTCAACTGCGCGATTGCTTCGGCACTTGTGTCCTTGACCGCGTCGGCGATCACGAGGACGCCGCGCGCCTGGCCGTCCCAGCCCACCGCAATTGCGGTCCGCCCGGCCTTCTCTGCTTCAGCTTTCGCCTCACGGAGATTTTCCGGCAACGGCATCGACCAGTCGGCCAGCAGTGCGTCTCGGCCGGCGACGACGGCATGACCGTCGACCATTCCCTGCACGCCGCGTCCGGCGACGTTCACGAAGTCCTCGACCGGAGGCAACTCGCCCACGACTTCGGTCGCGCCCTTCGCGATTGCTGCTGCGATGGGGTGCTCGGAGCGATGTTCGAGGGCGCCGGCCAGCCGAAGCACCTCGTCGACGGTTGTACCTTCGCCGACCACGGTGTCGAGCAATGTCATTTGACCGGTGGTGACGGTTCCCGTCTTGTCGAGCACGACGGTGTCGACTGCCCGGGTCGATTCGAGTACCTCGGGACCCTTGATCAGGATTCCCATCTGGGCTCCGCGGCCGGTGCCCACCAACAGGGCTGTGGGCGTTGCCAATCCGAGGGCACAGGGGCACGCGATGATCAGCACGGCGACAGCAGCGGTGAAGGCCATCTCGATGGGGTTGCCGGTGCCGAGCCAGTAGCCCAGGGTCGCAACGGCAATCGCGATGACGACCGGTACGAAGATGCCGGCGATTCGATCGGCGAGGCGCTGAACTTCGGCCTTGCCGTTCTGTGCGTCTTCGACCAGTGCCGCCATCTGGGCGAGTTGGGTGTCGCTCCCGACGCGGGTTGCCTCGACGGTCAAGGTTCCGCCGACGTTGACGGTTGCGCCGACGACAGTGTCCCCGACACCGACTTCCTCCGGCACGGATTCGCCGGTCAACATGCTCATGTCGACGGCTGAGTGGCCTTCGACGATGATGCCGTCGGTGGCGATCTTCTCGCCGGGCCGAACGATGAAGGAGTCGCCCGCTGTCAGTTCTTCGGCGGGGATTCGTACTTCCACACCATTTCGCAATACCGCGACGTCTTTCGCGCCGAGTTCCATGAGCGCGCGTAGTGCGGCCCCGGACGTGCGCTTGGACTTGTGCTCGAAGTAGCGTCCGGCCAGCACGAACGTGATGACGCCCGCGGCAACCTCGAGGTAGATGTTGGCGCTGCCGTCCATCCGGTCGACCGTGAGTCTGAAGGCGTGTTTCATCCCTGCTTCGCCCGCGGTGCCGAAGAACAGTGCGTAGAGGGACCAGATGAATGCCGAGATGGTGCCCAGGGAGATGAGCGTGTCCATCGTGGCGGCGCCGTGACGCAGGTTGACCCAGGCGGCCCGGTGGAAGGGCAGGGCTGCCCACACGATGACCGGTGCGGCCAGCGTGAGGGAGAGCCACTGCCAGTTGTCGAACTGGAGCGCGGGAATCATCGCCATCGCGATGACAGGGACGGAGAGAAGGGTCGAGATGATCAGGCGCGCGCGAAGCTCGCGCAGATCGCGATCCTGCGGTGTTTCCGCATCCGGGTCGACGGTGTCAGTCGAGCTGGGCGGCTTGGGGAGCGCGGCGGCGTAGCCGGCGTTCTCGACGGCAGCCACCAACTCCTCGACGGGTACCCCGTCCGGGAAGGTGACCTTGGCCTTTTCCGTCGCGTAGTTGACGGTGGCCGTGACGCCGTCGATCTTGTTGAGTTTCTTCTCGATTCGTGACGCGCAGGAGGCGCAGGTCATCCCGGTGATCGCGAGTTCGACGCTGCTCGAGTTGGCAGCATTGTCGACCGCAGTCGGTGACGTCATCAGTGCCCTTCCTCGTGATTGTCTGGAACTGAAGCTGTGGAAGTGCCTGCATCAACGGTGAATTCGGCGGTGCGAACCACACCCTTGTGCTGGAAGTCGAGGAACAGTCGGTAGGTGCCTTCGCTCGGCGCCTGTGCGTGAAAGGAAATGTCCGGACCAGGAGCTGTGACGCCGTCTCCCGGCTCACCCTCGGGGTGGACGTGCAGATAGGCGAGGTCGCCGGTGCGCAGAGCCACAAGATGGCCGTAGGCGCCGAGGTACGGATCGAGATCGGTGACCGGGACTCCGTCGCGAGCAACGCTCAGCGTGATCGGGCCGCCGGCAGTGCTCAGATCACCGTCGAGAGTCACGGTGTATCCGTCGACAGTTGCGGTAGCGCTCTTCGCCGGCAGCGGTGCAGGAGTGAATTCGCCTGCCACGTCGAAGTTTCGGCCGAGCGTCAGTTGGGTGCCGTCGGTGGGATCGAAGTCCGCGAACACCCGGTAGGTACCGGCGACGGGCCAGGTCCAGTCGATCGACCAGGTGCCGTCAGCGGCGAGTGAAGGATGTACGTGGCGAAATTCGCTCGTGTCGTTTCGGACGACGATGAGGTGGAGCTTCTTCTCGTGCAGTAGGTCGAAATCGACGACGGGTGCGTTGTTGCCGTCGAGAATCCGGAAGGCCAACGTTCCCTGCTCCCCGGCCCGACCGGGTGCGGTCACTTCGGTGAGTGTGTATCCGCCGGAGGAGACTTCGAGGCCTGCGGGTGTTGCGGAATCCATGCCTGGCATCGATTCGGTGGTTGATTCGTGGGTGCTGTGCTGGGTGGTGGACATGTCTATCGGGCTTCCGATTGCGGCCCCCACGCCGAGGGCGGCGCCGAAGACGGCGACCAGCCCTACGGCGTAGGCGGCAAGTGTTGTCGAGGTGCGCACGGCTGACTCAGCTTGGTACGACTGTGTAGCCGGCTTCGTCGACTGCTGCGACGACGTCGGCTGCGGAGACGGGAGCATCGCTGGTGACGACGACGCGTCCGCTCGCCAATTCGACATCCACCGCGGTGACGCCCGCGATGTTGCCGATCTCTTCCTTGACGGATCCGACGCAGTGTCCGCAGGTCATTCCGGAAACGGTGTATTCGGCGGTGGTCATCGCAGATCCTCTCGATTGTGGAAAACTCATTTTACGGATACCCGGTGTAGGTATCGCTCTGCATCTGAAGGTACCCCCAGGGGGTATGCCTGTCAACGGCTTGGGCAGTGACGAAGGCCTCAGGGAAGACAACACGGCGGATGTGTGGTCTACTTGTGTTGGTCGTAAGTGTTTGTGTTTGTGTTTCCACGCTCGCAAATGGTTAGGTTGCGAGCGTTTGGACATCCTCCACGGATTTGTCTCAGAACGGTCGTAGTAAGTGACCCGGGCGGTCGAAGCGACTGCCTGTTGACACTGTGTTAGAGGAGATTTACATGGCAGAGTGCATCGTGAAGTGGTTCAACTCCGAGAAGGGGTTCGGCTTCATCGCTCCCGAAGACGGCAGTGCTGACGTCTTCGTTCACTACTCCGAGATCCAGAGTGGCGGCTTCCGCACTCTCGAGGAGAACCAGCGCGTGGCGTTCGAGATCGGTCAGGGCAACAAGGGCCCGCAGGCCACCGGCGTTACCATCGTCTAAGACGTCCATGTAAGTCGGGCAACCGACGCATGACGTACTGACAAGACCCCAGCTCTTCGGAGTTGGGGTCTTGTTGTATTTTGCGCGAAAGTGCTGTCATGCATTGAGATACCGCTGAGCGGCCACTGCCGTTTCCGCCGCGATCGTGCGGCATTCCTCACGGAGTTCAGGTGGATTCACCACCGTGAAATCGGCGTCGAAGGCCCTGAGCCACTGTGCGATCGACCGCAGGGACGTGCCCGAAAGCACTATGACGCAACGGCCTTCGTCGGTGGACTCCACTGATCCCCACTGTTCACTGACCATGGGTGCAATCTGCTCGATGGGTGCATGCAGTAGAACTGTTGCGCGCGTGGAGGAATAGGCACGAGCAACACCGCGCGAGACGAAGTCTGCTGCGCCCCCGGCCGGTAGGTCCCGAGGCGTGAATCGTGGACCGGTAGGGATCTTGGGTTCCATCCTGTCGACGCGAAACGACCGCCAGTCTTCGCGAGCGAGATCCCAGGCCACCAGGTACCACCGAACTCCCGACCTCACGAGTCGGTACGGTTCCACCTCGCGCCGGCTCTGCGTCCCGTCGTGCGTGCTGTAGTCGAACCTCAGGCGTTCGTGGTTGTGGCACACCGACGCGATGGCGGACAGGACCGACGCATCGACTGCGCTCGCTGCCGGCTCTCGTGGCACCACGTCGATCGACAGGGACTCCAGACGGTGCCGCAGTCTCGACGGCATGATCTGTCGTAATTTCGCGAGCGCGCGCATCGAAGCCTCGCCGATGCCGACCACGGATCCGGTCGCCCCGGACTGCAGAGAGAGCGCCACCGCGAGCACTTCTTCGTCATCGAGCTGAAGCGGAGGCATTTCCGCACCGGCTCCCAGGCGATATCCACCGCCGACGCCGACCGTCGCGTCGACTGGGTATCCGAGATCGCGGAGGCGGTCCACGTCCCGGCGCACTGTGCGCGGGGTGATCGCGAGCTTGTCTGCGAGTTCGGCACCGGACCAGTCTCGACGCGTCTGGAGCAGTGACAGCAACCGCAGTAGGCGAGCCGATGTCTCCTTCATGGAAGGAAGTCTGCCAAACATTTAGGACCGTACGAGTCCGCAATTGATTTTAGGTTGGTCCACATCCGACCAGCCGAGAAGAAATTGAGGCCACATCATGAGTCGCGGAAACGACAGACCGATGATCGAGACGAAGGCGCTCACCAAGCACTTCGCCCAGGGTAAGAAGCTCGTGGAAGCCGTCAAGGGGGTCACCCTCGACGTCGCGGAGGGTGAGTTGGTTGCCTTGCTGGGACCGAACGGCGCCGGAAAATCGACGACGTTGCGCATGCTGACCACCTTGCTCGAGCCCACGTCCGGAAGTGCGCGGATCGCAGGCTTCGACATCGCTGCGGCGCGAAACGAAGTGCGCTCCAGCCTCGGATACGTCGGTCAGGGGAACGGCGCCGGCCATAACCAGCGGGTTCGCGACGAGTTGGTGACGCAGGGACTGTGCTACGGAATGTCGAAGGGTGACTCGCAGGTCCGGGCCGACGAGCTGCTGGGTGATCTCGAACTCACCGATCTGGGCACTCGAAAGGTCAGTACATTGTCCGGCGGGCAGCGACGGCGGCTCGATATCGCGCTGGGTCTGGTTCATCGCCCTCCACTGCTTTTCCTCGACGAACCCACTACGGGGATGGACCCGCAGAGCCGGGCCAACCTCTGGGACCACATTCTCCGGTTGCGGCGAGAGATGGGCACCACCATCGTGCTGACCACGCACTATCTCGAAGAAGCGGATTCGATGGCAGAGCGGGTCATCGTCATCGACGACGGCACAGTCATCGCCGACAACACCGCTACCGCACTCAAAGCGGATCTTGCAGGAGACCATCTTCTGCTCACCTTCGACAGCACCGAGGCGGCCGGCGTCGCAGCGTCGGTGGCCGAGCAACTTGTCACCGTTCGTGAAGTCGCCGTCGACGCAAACGTGGTGAGTATTCGTGCGGGCGAGGGTGATTCGACGCTGCCGGTGTTGTTGCGTCAAGCGGATGCCCGCGGTGCACGCGCTCTCACCGCCGACATCACCAGGCCGACTCTCGACGACGTCTTCCTCACCCTCACCGGCCGCAGTCTGCGCGAGAGCGCCGCCGCAGTCGCTTCCTAGAACCACTACGACGAACAGGAATCTGCCATGACAATCACACTCGACGCCCCACGTACCGTGCACGGCAACATTGTTCGAGACAGCGCAATAGTGATGGGCCGTGAGCTGCGCCCGATGTTGCGTGACCCGGTCAGCGTCATCTTCAGCCTCGTTCAGCCGCTGATCCTGCTGGCGTTGTTCGGTCCTCTGCTCAAAGGGGTCCCGGGTACCGGTGACGGCGTGTGGAATTGGTTCATTCCCGGTGTACTGGTGATGATCGCGATCTTCGGAACGACGATGACCGGTTCCAACCTTCTGATGGAGATGCAGCAGGGGTCGCACGAGCGCATGCTGGTGACTCCGCTCAGACGCTCGTCGTTGCTGATCGGGAGGGCGTGCAAGGAGATGGTTCCGCTTGCCGCGCAGGCGATTCTGATCATCCTGGTCGCGCTACCACTCGGGTTGGACGTCAACGCAGCGGGCGCCGCGCTCGGGATCGTCCTGCTCGGAGTGTTCGGCGTCGGACTCGGTGCGCTCTCGTATGCTCTCGCTCTGGCTGTGCGGGAGCAGGATTGGATGTTCTGGGTCGTTCAGCAGACGCTGATGTTCCCGCTCCTCATCTTGTCCGGAACCATGCTTCCGCTCGACGATGCGCCGGGTTGGATGAAGGTCCTCGTGAACATCAATCCGCTGGGCTATGTCGTCGACGCCGAGCGGGCACTGTTTGCCGGTGACTTCGCGTCGGGCAGCGTTCTGGCGGGAATAGTGGCCGCTGTGGGCGTTGCGGTCGTCGGTCTGGGCGTAGGTGTGCGCGCGGTGAAATAGCGTGGGTGTGTCGGCTGTCGGACGGGGCGCGGCGGACGGTGCCCCGGTCGCAGGTTTTCGCCCAGGTGTTCGCAGCGCCTATTGTTGTTCCTTGTGCTCTCCGTCGTTCCCCGCCCCGTAGTTGTCCGGGCCCCGTCCAAGGTGAATCTCCACCTTGCCGTCGGGGACCTGCGCGACGACGGTTATCACGAACTGACGACGGTGTTTCAGGCATTGTCGCTGGCAGACACGGTCACGGTGGCGCCTGCCGACACCCTGACCGTGCGGGTGATCGGCGACGACGCCGCGGCTGTGCCTACCGATCGCACCAATCTCGTCTGGCGTGCCGCTGAGATGCTCGCCGTCGAGGGTGGAGTGGCCCCGAACGTGGAGATCGTCATCGAGAAAGGCATTCCCGTCGCGGGCGGAATGGCCGGCGGGAGCGCCGACGCAGCCGCCGCGTTGGTTGCGCTCAACTCTTTGTGGAAGCTCGACTTCTCGCGACCTGATCTCGATGCCTTCGCGGCACGGCTCGGGAGCGACGTTCCGTTCTCCCTGCACGGTGGCACCGCGCTCGGAACCGGCCGCGGCGAACAACTTGTCCCCGTCTTGACTCGCCATACCTTTCACTGGGTATTGGCGCTGGCCAAGGGCGGCTTGAGTACGCCCGTCGTGTTTCGAGAACTGGACAAGCTGCGGGCCGAAGGTTCTCCGAAACGGTTGGGGAGCGCCGACGCCTTGATTCAGGCGCTCACCACCGGTGATGCTCATCTACTCGCCCCGCTCCTCGGCAACGACCTGCAGGCGGCAGCGCTCTCACTCAACCCGGATCTACGACGGACGCTGCGAGCGGGCGTCGAGGCCGGAGCTTTGGCCGGGATCGTCTCCGGCTCCGGACCGACATGCGCGTTCCTCTGCGCGGACGCACAGTCTGCGGTGGAAGTGAGCGCAGAACTTGCGGGAGCGGGGGTGTGCCGCACCGTTCGCGTGGCGAGCGGACCCGTTCCCGGAGCACGAATACTCGACAATGCGGCAAAGGGACAGCACTGATGGCGAATCTGATCAATCTGGAAAACGTGTCGAAGTCGTTCGGCGTCAAGCCGTTGCTCGACGGGGTCTCTCTGGGCGTCGAGGAAGGCGAGCGCATCGGCGTGGTCGGCCTCAACGGCGGCGGCAAGACGACGATGCTCGAAGTCCTCGCGGGTGTGGAGCAGCCGGATTCGGGACGCGTCAGCCGCGTAGGCGGATTGCGCATGGCCGTCGTGACCCAGCGCGGAGTACTGCCTCCTGGCTCCACGGTCGGTGAAGTGGTCCTGGGGCCGCTCGGGGTAGCTCAGCACGAATGGGCCGGTGACGCGCGCATCCGTTCGGTGCTCTCCGGAATCGGTATCGACAACCTGGGCGCCGGCGGCGAGCGGTCCGCATTGGACGCCAAGGTCGACGGACTGTCCGGCGGTGAGCGCCGCCGCGTCGCATTGGCCGCGGCTCTCGTTCAGGACCTCGATCTGCTGGTGCTCGACGAGCCCACCAACCACCTCGACGTCGAAGGTGTTCAGTGGTTGGCCGAGCACCTCGTTTCACGTCGCAGCGCGCTTGTCGTCGTGACCCACGATCGCTGGTTCCTCGATACCGTCGCCACCCGCACCTGGGAGGTTGTCGGTGGCGGCGTCGAAAGCTACGAGGGTGGCTACAACGACTGGGTGTTCGCCCGCGCCGAGCGCTCGCGTCAGGCCGACGCCTCCGAAGAGCGTCGACGCAATCTTGCGCGCAAGGAACTCGCATGGCTGCGCCGCGGTGCTCCCGCCCGTACGTCCAAGCCGAAGTACCGCATCGAAGCCGCGGAAGCCCTGATCGCCGACGTTCCGGCGCCTCGTGACGCGGTGGCACTTGCGTCGTTCGCCCAGCGTCGACTCGGCAAGGTTGTCATCGAACTCGAGGACGCGCGTCTGGAGACCCCCGACGGCCGCGTACTCGTCGAGGATCTGACCTGGCGTCTTGCTCCGGGCGAGCGTGTCGGCCTGGTCGGCGTCAACGGCTCCGGTAAGACAACGCTGCTGCGGACCCTGGCCGGCGAACTCGAGCCTGCAGCAGGCAAGCGCATTCAGGGGCAGACCGTCCACATCGGTTGGCTCAAGCAGGAACTCGACGATCTGCCGACCGACATGCGCGTACTCGACGCAGTCAAGGATGTAGCCGAGCGAATCACGTTGGGTGACAAGGAAGTATCGGCCGGTCAGCTGGCCGAGCGCTTGGGCTTCACGCCCGCCCGCCAGCGCACGCCAGTCGGAGACCTCTCCGGTGGTGAGCGACGACGCCTGCAGTTGACGCGTGTCCTCATGGCCGAGCCCAACGTCCTGCTTCTCGACGAGCCGACCAACGATCTCGACATCGACACGTTGCAGCAACTCGAGGATCTGCTCGACGGTTGGGCGGGCACCATGGTTGTCATCTCGCACGACCGGTACCTGATCGAGCGTATCTGTGACACCACCTGGGCACTCTTCGGTGATCGCAAGCTCACCAACCTGCCCGGCGGTATCGAGGACTACCTGCGTCGACGTGCTGCGATGGGGGATGGTGACAATCCGTCTGTGGCTTCGACCGCGAGCGGTGCGTCGAAGAGCAAGCAGGTTCGCGACGGCGCTGCGGATCGCGCTGCACGCAAGGAGCTTTCGAAGCTCGAGCGGTCGATCGCGAAGTTCGACGACCGTGAGAAGAAGCTGCACGCTTCCCTCGCCGACGCGGCCACCGACCCGGACAAGCTGCAGAAGCTCGGCGCTGAACTCAAGCAGGTCATCGCTGACAAGGAAGCCGCCGAAGAGCAGTGGATGGAGCTGTTCGCGGAGCTGGACGGCTAGGGGAGCTTCATCCCGAACTTCTCGAAGATTCGCTCTGGGTCCACGGTCTCCGGTTCTTGCCTGCGCAGCAGTGCGTCCAGAACGAGGCCGTCCAGCGCCGCGACCAACTCCGTTGCATTGGACGAGGTCATGCCGCGTTCGACCAAGATGTCGACAAACCGATCCCGACCACGCACCAGTTCCACTGCGAGGTCGGGATCGTGGAATGACGCGACGACCAGTTCGTAACGTGCCCGGGTGCGGCTGGATTCGGGGCCCAGCCATCGGGCTACCTGTTGCTTCGGCGTCTCGCCCGGTCGAGGGAGATCGCCGTCCAAAAGGTGTTGCACCACTTCGAAGATCAGTCCGCGTTGGTTCGCGAAGTAGTGCCGCGCGCTGCCGTGTGGCACTTTTTCGGCGAGCCTGCTCGTGCTGTGCGTTGTCGCGATTGTATGTTTCGCGGGGTATGTCTTCTATCGCGTGTTATTGGACGACTAGGTGTATGGTGATGTACTTCAACAGGTCTCGAGTCTCCGTGCTCTCGAAGTTGTCCGTTTTGTCTCTGGTTATCGAAAGTGTGTTCGATTAGACTTTGAGTATGGACGGTCGGGATGCGTGGCAACTGGATGGTGAGGACCTCAAGAGTGAGGTTCTGGATCTGGTGCGTGTCCGGCACGAGTTGCAGTCGCGGATGGTGTTGCTGATCGTGGAGATGTTTTCCCGGGATGTTCTCGGCGGGAAGGGTTTTCGGGCGATCGCGCAGTGGTTGCATGGTTCGACGAATCTGGAGATCGGTGAGTGCAGTCTGCTGGTCGGGTTGGCGCGGTTGCTGATGCTCGAACCCGTTGTCGGCGATGCGTTTCACCGGGGTGATGTGGATGCGTTGAAAGCCCGGCAGGTGGCGTCGTTTTGTCAGCACCCGCCGAAGAACATGACCCTGGCGGACGTGGAGAAGGCCCGCGGGATTTTGCTTGATCTGGCGTCGAAGAATATTGCCGATTGTGATGCGGTGCGGGCGGCGATTCGGCGGATCGAGAAGCAG